>Ga0208412_1000026_pt1 | contig 129620 bp, 120 predicted proteins | sample AntDeeMetag02WF4_FD_184758 | JGI IMG/M metagenome (GOLD analysis project Ga0208412, IMG submission 184758) | Saline lake microbial communities from Deep Lake, Antarctica - Antarctic Deep Lake Metagenome 02WF4 (SPAdes) (version 2) | ecosystem: Environmental > Aquatic > Non-marine Saline and... | reverse complement strand
GAATGTGAAGAAAATGAGTGATTTGTCCGTAAGTGTCATGCTTACGGAGATTCGAGCTTGCCGAGACGTGCTCACTCCGTTGCGCGCGTCACAGAGTGACGCTCGCTACAATGCTCCGACGGGGATTGGAGCACTTGATTTGACCGTAAATACTATGATTTCCCCGTCCATGTGTTGTTCCATGGATAAGACGGATTCTATCAATGACCGTCGAGTTGACGTATATCTGGACTCTCTGGAACGCAAGGCAGAGTGGTCAGAATCGGCTGAAAAAGCCGGCATGTCGCTTTCAAAATTTGTCCAGGCCTGCGTCCAATATGCACTGGCTCAAGGGGGTCCAGACTTCCTCGAAACAGGTGGTTCGGCTGAAGATCTCCAAAAGTTGCAAGAGGAACTCAGGGAGAAGCAGACCACAATCGAGGAAAAAGACGTCATGATTGAGAAACTCAAGACCGAGTTGAAACGCTATCGAACGCAACCCTTCCTTGAAGATGATTTTGAGGGACAGCGGCAGTTCGATACTGAACTCATCGAGATCCTTCAGAATACAGAGTCAATCCGAGCTGATGAGTTACTTCGTCGACTGGATGTTGACCACCAGAATATTGACCTCGTCCAAGCAGTACAAGGTCAGCTTGAGCAATTAGAACGATACGAGCTAGTAGAGGAAACGGTCCACGGCTGGAGGTGGGTGGGATAACGATGCCAATAGAAGTGCCTCAAGATATCGAAGATGCCATTCAGAGATACAAAAAGGACGAGCTGCTACGTGGTACAGCAGAACGAACACTTGAGACATATGAGAGTGATCTGAGATACACCTTCAATTATCTCGGTTGTTCATTAGAAGAACTCGATAAAAGTGGGTTGAAAGAGCTACTTTACCACCTTCAGAATGAAAAGAAGGGTCGAAGAGGAGATGGTGTCTCTGATCAAACAATCAATGTGTACTTCTCTGCTCTCAACTCTCTATACGAGTTCCTAAGCTACGAAGAGGACTTGGAGCATAATCCAATCCCAGCATTCCGCAAGCGGTATCTCCAGGATAAGACGAGCAGTGACGGAGAAGAGCGACAGCTCATTTCAGTCTCAGAGATGGCCGGGTTGGTACTGTCGGTGATGAAAACACGAGACAAGGCAGTCATACTCCTGTTCGCCAAAACGGGAGTTCGAAGAAATGAACTAATTCGCATTGACCTGCAGGATATTGATTGGGAAGAGCAGTCAATCAAACTCAAACCTACAGCCAAACGGACCAATCAAATCGTCTTCTTTGATGACGAATGCGCCCGTGTGTTGAAAAAATGGATTAATATTAGAAATGAAGCAGATCCTGAGACAGATGCTCTCTTCATCAATCAAGAAAACGATCGCCTTCAGAGACATGGTATCTATTCTGTCGTCACAAAACATGCAGAAAAGATCGGATTACACAATCCAGACGCAGACAGATTAGACGAAAAGTTCACACCACACTGCTGTCGTCATTGGTTTACAACGCACCTTCGAAGATCAGGGATGAAACGAGAGTATCTCAAAGAGTTACGCGGAGATTCACGGGAAGTCGATCCCATGGAATCCTACAATCATATCGACCGCGAGGAACTCAGAGAGGCCTATTTGACACACATCCCACAACTGAATTTGTAGTCGCTGTCAATGGGAAGGCAGGTGATCCAGAGTGGTATTCGTTTCTTTCTCTATTCTTCCCACTCAACGGGACGCTCCACGATTGGATCATCTTCAAGATCGAAGCTTCGGAGGTCAAGCTGTACCTCACGCTCGCGACGTTCTCGCCGATGGTTGGTCAACGTCTGGAACGGGCGTGGGATCTCCAGCAGCGTCGCATCGCCGCTTTTCCCTACGCGGATGTTGCGGGCGACATAGAGATAGTATCGATCCGCCAGCGTACTCCCAGCGGCTTTCCACTCATTCCAGGATAACGAAGGTTTGCGTGTTTTCAATCCTGAAGTTTTCAGTTCGATACACCGATCAATTACAGGCATCCCATCGGCACCGGTCGCAATCGTTAGCACATCGAATCCAGGCCAGTCGGTATCGAACGGGTTGTTGTCTGCAGAGATCTCGGCCTCCTCAAGGAAGTTGTCGATAGCTTGTTCAACGAGAGTAGTCTCTCCTTTCGCGTTTTGATATTTCGCGTTTTGATATGTCTCTGGCGTGCTCACGTCCCAGACTTTCATTTCAGGGTTGTCCTCTCCTTGCTGTCGCAGGCGATCAATCTCGGACTCAATAGTAAGTGCCATCCCGAAGTCGTCGATCTTGGTCCGGTATTCCTGTGAGGCAGGTGTACCGCCTCCCCCATTCCCTCCATTTGACTGTCCGGCCGTCTGCTGTTTAGCCGAGCCATTGGATGTGGGTCGGACTGATTCGGGATTGTAGATACTGCTTTTGCCGACACGGGTGAGTGTCTCTATATCTGGCACACGGTTTGATCCCGTGGCTGACCCCTGTTCGGGAGATGTGTCTTTATCTCCTGCTGTCCCAGTTCGTCTTTGGCTTGTTGTCTCATCGGGTGAGTCCGCTTCCCCGTTGGTGTCCTCTCGTTTCGGCTCGTCGTACACAATATCTGTTCCCTCTCCAAAGATCTGGTCTCTGACCACATCGAACTGATCACTACGGACGCCGTTCCCAACCACATTGAGCCGGTCCAAGAGCTTCCCCTCAGGAGATGAATCACCGAATGCGTGATCAATGAGATTGTACACGCCTTCGTAATACTGCGGGATGTTGAGATAGTCGGTATAGGCGCGGGCGAATGCGTCTATGAAATTCGAAGGTGTTAGCGATCCGTCGATCAGCACACTCGACTTGGTTTCTCCGTCCCGTTGGATGTAGTACGGCTGTGGGCGGGTGTCTCCGCTGAACTGAGCTGACGATTCGGTCGTCGTCAACTCCAAGTCTAGCCCGTCGACGATGTCCAGTTGCTCAAAGAAGCGTTGTGTGTTGCTAGTGTCTTGATCGACTGCGGCTGCCGAAGGTCGGTCTGCCCGGAGACGCAAAAGCAGCGCCACAAGGATCGTCTGGATCCACTCCTCATTGATTCTAGTCCCATCAATATCCGCAGGCAACCCAATATCGTCGCCAGCGAGTGGGCTCTTGTTGACCACGTCGTTCGTATCTGTGGCACCTAAATAGATCCCGAATCGAGCAGCTTCTGGCTTAAACAGGACAATCTGTGGCAACCCTAAGTTCGCGTACCGTTCACGCTCGGTGTGTGAGCGGACAAAGTACGCCTCTGACGCTGGCAGGAAGTCATACGTGTCACCGGCTCGGCAGAGAACATGAGTTGTGTCGAGTTCCGTTTCCTTGAGCATCCACCCTGAGTTGGCGATTTGATTAGCTTTGAGGCCTGGGAGGAGTTCAGCGACTCGCGTATAGAGAAGCTCCACTTCGCCTGCAAAACGGGCTGGTTCAACCGAAGCGTTCCGAAGGTGATCACGGATAGACGAGAGAACAGACGCAACGTCGTCAGGAGAGAATTCGCCCTGTTCGAGCTGTGTTCCGATACCTAATGCCGACGCAATCCCCTCAGGTGTGTATTCCATATCCTCGACCCACTGTAGTGATTCGATAAACGGGAGTAAGGACCGCTGGCCATCGAGTTGCAGACTAAATCGCTTTTTATCGGCTGCTGGCAGGAGCCATGCATGCGGCGGCGCTACCGCTCCCTGACTGGTAGGTACCCAATCATGCTCGCGCAGTTGCCACACCCATAGGTTTGCACCCGCAGGACGTTGCTCCTTTGAGCGGAAGAAGTATGATCGGTTCGACCCGCGCCACCGGTTGTTAGTGAATTCCGTGGCCAGCGCGTGCTGGTGGCTTCCAAGTCCTGCATCCCACCACGCCGTGAGGTGATTTAGTAGACGTGCCCCGATAGACTCGTCAGCCTCTGCAGCTGTGAAAATTTCATCAGCATACTCCAGCGAGTTCACTTGGAAGAGGTAGCCGTTTTCCTCGATATCCAGTTCTGGGTCGACGTTCTCTATGAGGTGGTCACGGTACCTCTCCCACTCTTGATCTGAAAGACCACTATAACGTGAGTCTACGGGGGTGTTCGTCTTTTCCGATTCAACTAGATCGTCTGTCGGGGAGATTGTCGATCGCGGCGGTCGCCGGAATCCCTTCGTTTTCCGGTACCTATGGCGCGTCGCCGCATCCGGTGCGAAGAGCGGGAGCGGACGGATGTGTTCCGCAACACCGAGCCACCGGAAGAACGACACCCATTCCTCAAGCTCGGAGGTCTCAGATTCCTTGAGATCAAACCAGTCCAGTGGAGGCAACACCCACGGGTCAAATCTATCCGTATTGGTTTGTTCGTCGACATCAATAAGTAGTGGTTCGATGTGGGCGTGGACAGTTCTGTCCAGTGCCTCCTGCCATTCTTGCGGAACGTAGACGCGGTGAGCTGGCTTCCAATCAATGTCTCCTCCACCCAGTGGCACTGCCGGAATTGGAAGCTTAGAGAGTTCAAAAAAGGACCGCCGCGAAGAGCGATACAGGAGCGGATCTGCTGGATCACGATCGTTCTCGGGTGATCCGACTGCCGCCATCCTCATTATCGTCGACAAAGTCTCTGGTGTCTCAAGAGACGATGTATCGACATCCTGTGAGTTTGGTCCGGGTATCCACGGCCGGATTGCCGTATCGAACACACGCTCAAACGAGAAGGAATCAATTCGCCAGATGCTCTCGATTTCGGATCGAAAATCGGTCGGGAGGATCGATCGACGGAGAGCTGGTGCTGCATCGGGGTCAGTGCCATGGTAGAGTTCACGCGCTAGGAATGCGAGCGTCGGAAGACTCCCACTCGCCACCGACTCTTCGGGCGGCATAAAGAAGGGCTGGTCGCCGCTTTGCATCCGGTCGGCGAATCTGCTTCCGTCCGCACCGGTGTGGGTCCCGGTCGGGAACAGTTCTGCAGACCGACAGGCAGCGTCGAACGCATCGCGCGTTTCGTCCGACTCGATTGTTTTACGCACCTCAACAAGGTGGACAAGGATTGGGTCGACCCACAGGTGTACAGGATCGTCCTGATCCGACTCTTCCATGGCTATTTTCTCCTCAGCCCTGTTGGCAACGTGTTCACGCAGCAGCGGATTCGAACCAGCTTCATCAAGGCTCTGTGGGATTGCTGGGGATGGGAGCCGAATCGCGCCAAGTGACTCAAGTACATTTGTGGTGCGGTGAGTCAAAAGATGGCTTGCTGGGAGATATCCGACCACATCATCGGCTACGATCTGCTCACGATCAATGAGTTCAGCGAATCCAGTCCCTAGACCATCTGACTCAACGGCAGTGTATGGGAGGACCAGTTCTTCGATCGGTTGTGGCATCTCACCACCATGTGTGGGAACAAATGAGATAGTCGAGATTTGCTCTCTGATCGTCTCAAACAGACAGTGTTCGACAGAACCGGGTACGAACGACCATTCTCGCGTACCGCCCAGAGAGGGGTCCAGAGTTTCGAGAAACTCTCCAGATGTCGTCGCCGAGGCCTCGACGAAAGATACGACAGTCTCTCTGAGAAACTTGCCGAGTTCGGCAAATAGTGCAGCATTAAATTGACCCTCATATCCCTGTTCGTCGTCATAGTCAAGCGTGAGATTGCGACGTGAGGTATCCGATTGAAATGTCCCCGTTATGAGTGCAGGGATCGGACTTCGCTCCTTCGTAGGGAGAAAAACGTGCACATTTGGCGGTTGATCTGGTGTCCCTGCGTAAACAGGAGCCAGCCGCCAATCAGAGGGGCTCGTTGAGGGGTTTTCACAGGTAGGTTCTGTTTTGAATCCCACGCCAACCGAGAGCACGCCCATCGTATCTACTTCAACTTCGCTCAGATTTGATCGCTCAACGATGGCTGACCGATCAACCTCGGTAGTCTCGAAAACTATGAACGACTGTTTATCATGTTCTGTTCCATCCTCCGTGTCCGTCGTCCGTGACAGGTGTACGAGTGACGCATCAGAATAATCGTCGACATCTTCACGCTGAACACGCCACGTCCGATTCCACTCCGGGCATTCGATCTGGATGGATTTCAGCTCTGGCAGGAGCGCGACGGTGTTTGCATCGAGTGCACGCAGTTTTCGTTCAATCCTCCCCCGTAGCTCCTCTGGATCACGAAGGGGAAACTCGAAGACAGTCGTGTAACTTTCTTCAAGAAGCTCTTGGACCGTCGAAGAGGGGGTTGCTTCATCTGGCATACCAAGCACGGGAACATTCGACGCCGAGAGTCCATCCTCGAATGCCCTACTGATTTCTGGATCAGCATTGAGGATTTCAGCCGTCTCTTTCCTGTCGAACCGTGCGGCTACTGATGATGAGAAGACGGCTGGTTGGTCAGTTATTCCCAGAACAGAGGTGAAACCACGGCCTTTGTGGCCGATTGAGGTGTCGCCTGCTTTGGTCGTCCGCGTGGTCAGAGTAAGTGCATAGAGGTCGTCAATAGAGAACGCAGCCCCATTGTTCGCGACAATTAGACTGTCTTCAGTGAGTTCCAACCGTATGTTTGGGTCAGACGTATCACCCATCTCGTCGACGGCGTTCTGGAGCAGTTCGAAAATGAATCGCCCGTCATAATCTGCCCGGTCCTGACGTTCGGTCCCTGCGTCGGACTCGATTCGATCTGGGTTGCTCCGGTAGGTGTTAAGATGCGTCTCCTGGATATCCACTATCGACGCATGCTCGGATGACATACTGTCCGTAGCTTATTCTAACCACTTATTCTAATCGAGTATCCAGAATTTCTACAAAGACAACTAATTAGAGATCTTGACGAAGAGGCAAGCCGTGAAATCACGTGTCACAACGATATATAAAGAAGAGCTGAGCTTGATGAGTCAATGAGAATACTAATTAAAATCGACGAAAGTCTGTTGATTATCTTCGTCGGGTTCTGCTTCTTCCTCCGTCGATTCATCATCGGAGGTGATAGAGAATTTGAGTTCGGGATGGCTAAGCATCCGCCGGATTTGATCGGGTTCCATATTACTTCCAAAAGCATAGCCACATAACTCACATGAATACTTGTAGTCAAATATTGAACCACTAGTGCGCAATTCCTCTACCTCGAAATCCTCTGCAGCAATGCAGTACGGACAGCGGAGTGGCAGTGTCTGATGCAGATTTTTTAGTTCTGTTTCGGTTACTAATGGATCTTGATGATCGCATTCGGTGCAACGGTAGTTCGGCATCTTGATATCCCAAATCTCTGTTGATGCATGTCGTTCGAGATCACCGTTACAAGACCGACAGCGAAACGGTTGAAATATATCGAGGAGATCCATGACGAAGTCCAGTCCGAATTGGTCGACAGCTTCACCCAAAAAATCCGGCTTGGTAGCGGTTGCCGATCGCGATCCTTGATTTGAGAGCAGCGACTGTACTTCTTGGAACACTGACTTGTCGACGAGTTCTAACTCCGGATTCGTAGTTACAACCTCACCGGCGTACTCCAGTCGTCCAAGCACGAGCTTACTCTGAAGGATCGTCTTCACCTGGGGATAACTGATTGGTTCCAACCCGGCTTCCTCAAGCATTGTATTGAAACGTCGCTTCGTTTCGCTTCTATTCTGTGTCTCGAGATACATCTCAAACACATCTGGAATAAACTTAGCATATTCTTTGTTGAGTTTGATATTGTTCTCATCATCGGTGTTGTATCCGACGGGTGGATCACCTCCGAAGGGCCATTTTCCATTTTTTAATTTCCTCTCACACCCTTCTACGCGGCCTTTTCGTAGTCGATCAAGCCACCGACGTGCAAACACAGCCTCGCGAGAGAGAATCTCGAAATCATAGTGTTCATTCCAGTCAATGTACCCATATGAGTCGCAGTAGAGTGTAATTTCAGTTTGCCGAAGATCATGTAGATACCGTACTGTATCCCATGGGTCTGCTCTACTCAGCCGATCTACTTCATAGACCATCAGGACATCATACTCATCGTTCTCTGCCATTTCGAGAGCCTTGTTCAGTTGACTCCGTTCAATCTCAGCTGCAGACTCTTCTGCTTCAAGAACCTCAACAACAGTCCCGTTGATTTTCTCGACAGCCTTTTCGAGTGCCTCTCTTTGTGAGGTTTTACTAGTGTTATCAGCTTGAGAGGCTGAGCTCACTCTCACCAGCATCAACACACGGTCGCCGTCGACCTCTTTTTGATCGAGAAGTCCCACCAACACTGGGAGCCCAATTCCACTGTTAAAAAGGACATAGATTAGGGAGCTACAGTCTGAGCCCCCGGTTGAGCAGCCGATGTATAGACTACAAGTAAAGGCGATAAGTAACAGAGGTATACCTGACTTACTGACCCTTTTATTTTGACCAGTATATACAGTATTTAGTAGAGAGGTAAGGACCGATCCTTTCGACTCATCCTGTGGTGAAAACAGACCTGGGATATTCATTGGTCATCACCACAACGGAACCATCGATACCCTGATTCTGTTCGTATAATTGATATTTCTGTGTCTGTCGATTTTTTGAGTTCAGTGTCAGAGAGGTCGGTGACCCTGATAATTACATCACCAACAGTGATCAGCGTCTGCTCCTCTTCTGATCTTACATCTGCTAATTTTCCCGTGACTTCTTCCCATTTATTCAGCTTTCGCATACCAGTTTTTCTGACCTATGATACAGTATATGTAAGCAAAATTATAATAACATAATCAGAACTATTATCGTCATGAGTTCCAATTTTGGTTACCTTGATAACTCCATAATGCGTTATTATATCATTTCGGGATGTGCCGAAATTTATTTCAGCCTTTCATTCTATAGTCAGAAGAAATGAATTTTGGGCAGATGTTATAAACATCCATTAAAAGGATCATATATGTCTCCTCAAATAGAATTCATACAGCAAAACGAAGTTCATAGTGGTTATAAAGTAACGCTACCACCTAAAGTAGCAGATCGACTTATAACGGAAAATGATAGGGAGACAAGAGTACACTGGAATTTTAACAAAGAGCAGAAGGATATTGTAATATCGACTGTCGAATTAAAAGAGAATTACACGTCTATTGAGGCTTTCACAAAGGTGAGCGATAGTGGACATGAAATTGTTGTACACAAACGAATTCGAGAGCCACTCAAAATTAATCAGGGTGATGATCTATATTTCGTTGGCATCGCTGAAGAGGAAGAAGATGATCCAATTCCTGCTGTGCTTTTGTGGACCTTTGATCGTATGGAGTCAATGATCTCAGGTGGTAGTGACAACCACTCATACGATTACCTGCGTCGACCGAGATTTCTATGAAACTGTATGAGGCCAAGTATGAAGTACAAGAGGGCCTTGATCCGAAAGCGGCACTTGAAAAAGACTGTCGACACACTCGAACAGATGGGCGTTTAGAGATCTTCACCAAACATTGGGACTGGTTGGGATCAAAAGCATATGCTCTCGATAGTGAAACCGATGAAATAACAGAGGTTTGTGCGGCACATCCTCTCTATACTCTTAATTCAGTTGTATTGTCAATTTATGCTGGGTATCTTTTGCTAACTGGATTTGAGGGGAACCTCTTTCCGCCATTCATCAGTTCATTAATACCAATTTCAGCAATAGCAATATGTTCTTGGCCTTATGCAATAGCTAACCAACATCCAGATGGGTTTCGGACGGCTAATTATCCGAAAAGAATAGTGCCAGATCTAAAACCAGTTGTATTCCGTAATCATGTTACATTCGCAAAGATCACATATTTAAATTATATCATTACCGGGATCATACTGCACTCTGAGATATTTAATGAATTGAACGTGTTGTTTTTCATTTATCTACTCGGCCCGTTAGCGATGTTTTTGATGTCTACAGATGGTCACGATCCAGCAACAAAAATGACTCTGTTCTTATCGATATTTGCACTACTCCCATTTGCGATTCCAGTAATAAATGTATTAATTTATTCTCAGTGGGAGCAGATGGTTATCAGCATTTCTGACAGCTTAATTTTGAATATTCTTCTAATTAATAATTTTCTCACTTTTCTAAAGCAGATTCCGGTACTTGGATTGCTATTTACAAATGCAGTGGTAGTATACGGTTTAATTGTTCTCAAGCGAGAGCTTGATTCTCCTGGAGACCCATTTGACATCTATAACACTCCTGCAACGATCAACGATAAAAAGTACACACGTGTTGCCGTATCTGTTATCTTGTTAGTTTACCTTGTAGCTAGTCTTGTTTTGTTCATTTCTCATCTAGTTGGGTATCCCGTTGTTCCAGCTGGGACACTGAGTTGGGTGTTGATCTACTGGCCACTACTTGTTATCATCCTAGCCTGGGTGGCTATCTGGTATCAGCAGCGGTACTTGAACACGATTGACGTGGATACGAACAATTCTGCCTTTGAGATTAATGGTATACCTGTTGTATTCACTGACACAACCATCAAAACAGCGTTCCCAACATCAGGTACAAGTGAACCAGTCATCATACTGAGTGAAAAACTACGTGAAGGCCTATCCGAGACCGAAATTGTTGCAGTCTGTTATCACGAATTGTATCATATTATGCATAATTCAATCAGATATCAAAGCCGAATCCAGCTTCCGATCATCGGATATCTACTATTTTTCTTGTCTACAAACCTCTCAGATTTATATAACGAAGAGTACTATGCAGATGAGTTTGCTGCGCAAGAGGTCGGCGCAGAAATAGTATTAGATACTCTCAGGAAGGCACAGTCGATACAATCACACCAACATGGGTCAATAATCCAAAATGAGATCGATAAAGGTTGGAGCGGATTTATCAGGTTGTTGTGTTTGCCTCCTATATTATCTCTGTATTCACCAACGATAGAACATCGAATTAAGCGGTTAGAGAAGATCAAAGCCGGAGATGCGTAACTCAATTCAAAGTAATTGACCACCGTGGGTAATTCTGGATCTCAAAGCAATCCGGTACCCACTTGACGGTTATATTTCATCTAATAGCGGACCTGTCACCCCATTTTATTCTTCCAGTAGCGTTTTCTTCTGACGCCAGATCGTCTCTTTCGTTAACCCAACCACCTGCGCAAGATCTACGAGCGTTATGTTAACTCCAGTTTGAATACACGTAATATACACTCCAGCGGCAGCGATTCCAATGGGGTTGCTACCAGATGCGTCGTATTGCCGTAGCTTGTGCTTGGTGACTGGTTCGATCTTTGCAGGGATCTCCAGCTTCGAGATAATCGCAGTAACGAACTCGCTTGGGACTGGCGGGTCAATATCAAGATCTAAATCCCGGTTTAATTTCTGAAACGTCTGCTTGATTGCTCCCTTATCGGCTTCAACTACCTCCGCAATCATCGCTGGAGGGAGAGCCCAATCCGCCTCGCGAGAGACTGCATACACAACAGCGCCGATGGTTCGCTCCTGGGAGCGGCCGTGCATAAAGTTGGTCTGCCATGCTTTAGCGATCAACTCGCCAGATCGTATCACCTGATCTTTCGAGAGCAGTAGTTCACCAGCGACCGCTTCCGTTCGCGAGAGTGCGTCGACGAGATTCGACTCAGATTTGTCCTTCACGGCGATCTGTGACTCCCAGTCGACTGGATCTGACACCACGGTTTGGGATGTGTCGTCTACAACACCAGATGGCTCACAGGTATCAGTCGGAACGGAATCACTGTCGACAACATATGAACACTCATCACAGAGCCACGACTCAATAGGCTCTTGATACGAAAGCGAAGCCGCCCCACAAGCCGGACAAGAATCTGGTTGATCACTTGGCCCACTCATTCAGTATCCTCCTTCGTAGCGCGAAACTCTTCGAGGATTTTCTCAACCTTCGCTTGCTTCCGGTCGTCATCCATGGTCCCTTTGCTGTGTTTGAACCGATACCGTGTCTCCGTGACCGCTTCGAACAAGTCATCGCTCACGATCCGGTACTCCTCGACGTATTCTTCGTAGTCTCCGAGTCGGTACTGACCACGGTACAGTTCGTTTGCGAGGATCTTTCTGACCGACCAACGACTCCAGTCTTCACCCTGTTTCGTGCTGATCCCTTCGGCGTTGAGTTCGTGAGCCATCTGTGGCATAGACCGTACCTCAACGTAGTCGTTGTAGATTCTCCGCACCAACGCCGCCTCTTCGTCGTTGATTGTCAGCGTTTCCTCGGGGGTGAGATCATACCCGAATGGTGGACTAGCGTTCGGCCAGCGATGCTCTCGTGCTAAGGCGTGCATCCCCATTTGGACACGCTGTGAAGTCAGATCACTCTCTAATTCAGCCGCTGATGCCAAGTTTCGGAATGTAAAGCGGCCGACCGGTGACGATGTGTCAATGTATTCGGTAACACTCTGGAGTGCGACATCGTGCTGGCTGAGTGTCTGTTCGGTATTCACTAAGTCGACAACCGAGCGTGCGAACCGGTCGAGCTTCCAGAACACCACGATATCGAAACAGCCCTGTGTTGCTTTTTCCACCATGTTCTGGAACTCAGATCGGTCCGTGTTTCGTCCGGTTTGACCCTCGTCAGTGAAGACGAAGGCAACATCCCAACCCTGTTGTTGACATTGTTTCCAACATTGTCTCACCTGCTCATTAATTGAGTAGCGGTGGTCTGGTTTCGTCTCCGATGTTCGAGCGTATATCGCGGCTATCGAGACTGACGCATCGGGGTCCGAATCAGACGGAACCTCTTCAATATCAATCGGTCTGTTTACAGACCTGTTGTTTTGCATTTAGGCTCCCTCCTCGGTACAGTCATCTGTAAGGTCACTCGCCAGCGAGGTGATCGATTCTGTGACAATATCAGAGAGAGATTGTCGCTGCCGATGGCAGTGATCCATAACGGCACGTTTCTCTTTTTGTGAAAGTTTGACCGGGACACGTGGAACCAGAAGATACTGATTGTGATGGCTCCCAAGGAGGACCTCTCGACGGATTACATCGATCGTGGAGTCTGGCTCGGATGCCGCTAACTCTACGAACTCCATTGCATCCGCTGCAGTATCAAACTCAACGGCATTGGCGGCGATCTCGATCACCCGTGTTTCTGCCAACGAAGATTGCTTACGGGCCAACTGAGCGGCTACCGTCCACCACAAGTCTCCGAATTGGCGAACGTCTGGGTTGTGGTTGCGGAGAACGTTCCATGCTTGGTTGTCTCCATCCAAGCCGTCTTTCAGCAAGGGATGTATCTCAACGGGAAGCGATAGTACATCCAGATACCGGCGTACAGTCTGGGGAGAATGGACAGTTTCTGCAGCGACTGCCTCGACTATGTCTTGATTCGATTCCCCCGCAATCTCGTCGGCAAGTGACTGACAATACTGAGCCCATTCATACATCGACCATTCTCGGACAATGCTTGCCGTTTCAGTGGCTCGCAGAGCTTGGAGAGGGGTTTCGTATATCCGAACAGGAAGGTACTCCCAGCCAGTTTCGGTCGCTGCTTGGTATCGCTGCCAGCCATCGGTGATATGATACATCTCGCGATCTGTATCGGGACGCACGATCAGCGGACGATCTAGTCCATCCCAGGCAACCGATTTCTTGAGCGTATCTGTCGGTCGTACACGCCGTGGGTTATGATCGCCATGAACCAGCTTCTCGACCGCTACGAGTTCATCATATGTATCTGGCAACTGGGTGGCATCGAGTTCTATTTGATCTAGTAGTTCGACCATGTCTACTCCCATCCCCGTTCATCGGCGAGAGCTTCCAGTCGTTCTTGATACAACTCCCGGACTAACTCACTGTGGGAGTCGACTCCACGAGTCCGCATCGCCTGTACATGCCACCGACTGTGGCGTTGAGTCTCTGGCCCGAGAATGTCGACTTTCTTGAATGGACGTGTGGGTTCGATCTCTTTGTGGAGTTCTCTAAGATCATCGGCGTGGCGTTGCAATGTCTCCTGGAAGACCTGATCTTGCTCAGTGGCTGCACTCTCGTCGAGTTCAGCAGCGACTTCGTTGCGGAAGTCTCTGAGTGACCGTCGCAACTCCTGTTCAGACATTTCATCGAAGCGTAGCGATCCGATCGTCTCTAAGACAGCATCCGTTGGATCGATGGTGTCGGTATCGAACTGGGCTTCCAGTGTGTTGTGAAGGGCGACAATCTCACGAGACGTGCCGGATTTGCCTTCACCACTACCAAGCGTGCTTCGGGTGTCGATACCGTAATTATCCAGTGCGGTTTGCTCTCTGGCAGTTCGGTCAATCGGTGTTTTGAACAGTGCTTGGAGCACAGGCGGGAGGTTGGCTGTCCGGAGATGGCCTTTGATGAGATCGACCGCGCCGCCGTCTGATCGGCCATAGAACCGCTCGGCGAGGTGCTGGAGTGCCCCTTGTTCAGTATCGAATCGCTCCTGAGTCAGGAATTCACTGGCTTCGCTGTCGGCGACTACCTCGACCTCTTGATGGTCTCGCGGCCGAATGAACTCATAGATGAGGTTGAGTTGTTCGGCGATCTCCTGTTCGGAGAGCTCTCGGCGATCAGTATTTTCGAGCAGAGATGTCCACGCGGCGTCTAGATCATCTGTCTTAAGAATCTTACACGGGATCGTTTCGTACCCAGCTTCCATTGCCGCATGGTATCGTCGAGACCCAGCAACGATGGCGTACCGTGGTTCCTGAGCGGCTGTTGACTCCGGTTCGTCGTCACTGTCATCGACTGTATCATTGGTTACCCCCACATCGACAGCGTCGACTGGCCGAACAATGAGATCGTGATACAGTCCGTCGGCGTCGATAGACGACACCAACTGTTGGTCAGTATCGTCACCGGTCCATGCCTGCTTCCGAGACTGCATTGGATCAACCGTCAATGCCTCAACCGGCAGGTCGGCACGTTCGATCATCGATCCGGACCCTCCGATTCGACGGCAGCCATATCCTGGATGATCTGTTGCCAGCCGACCTGTTCGAGGCTGATCGCAACATCATCGCTACCGTCGTTGTCGATCGTGACCGCCGCGAGGAAGCTCTCGGTGTTTGTGGAGACCTTCTTTTGAACGTCGGAGACTGCGTCATCGTACCGTTCGTAGACCGTAAGGTCACTACTGACGAGAACGTAGAACCCATCCTCGCTGTCCGGATCGATGGAGAACTGCGTGCCGTCAGTCATCGGTTCCCCCGTTCGATGTGGGTTGCTGTTGGGCGTCGAATGTCTCTATTTCGTCTTCGGCGATTTCGAGGATTTGGTCGTCAGTAACACGGTACGGTTTGAGTGTGCCGTACTGATCTGGCAGGATGTTCTGATTGATCCGGATCGCCAACCTTTCTGGCGAGCGAGGCCGGATGTCGTTTGGTCCGTGCCAACTGAGGTACCGACCATCGGATTGTTCCGTGTACTTCGTTTTCGTCTCGATGACTGACCGGAGGTTGAGGTTCTGGATGTTGAATCCGAGATCGCTGTAGAGACCTCGATCAGCATTCAGTCGACGCGTCTGCGGCCTCACCGGATCTTCAGCAGGGTCGGCAACGAACCGGAGATCGAACTCAGGCGTCTGTGCAGGTGTGACTGCTTGGAGTCCTTCATCGGTGACTCGAATCGTGACTGAGGTGACGGCGAGGTCCGGGTCGACGTTGTTCGAGTCGATATCCAGAATGGTGTTGATGTGTTCTTTGATCGAATGCCGGGCGTCCTCAGAGAGTGGGTTCGATGCACCCGACTCATGGGAGTTCTGGATCTGTGTATAGTCGATCGTGAGGCGGTGATTCGTTTCCTGCTCGCGGATGAGACCGTATTCTGCGAGCTCCTCGACGATCGTCTGGTTGGTCGTTGCAACGCTCCCGTGGGCTTTGAGATGGATTATTTCCTCACCGAAGGCATCCATGACTGCCCGACAGGAGTTCGTCAGTAGTGACGGGAGTTGTACAATCCGTGTCGGCGCGTCGACGGCGTCGCCAGCTTGACTCATTGCGACCCTCCCGTCGATATGCGTGCCGATCCGTCGAATTCCTCCGGGAGGTCGACCTCACAGTCGAGGTGGTCCGTGTCGAACAGCGTGGTCTCGGTCATCAGCACTCACCACTCTCACCGTTTGTCTCGTCGGTGTCGACAGTGCTATCATTGGTTGGAGGGCCAGTAGCACTGTCGACAGCGTCAGCGGGTACCGCGTCGACATTGCCAGCCGGACCTGTGCTGGCATCTGGAGGGTTCCTATTGTCTGTGTTATCGGCTTTAGTTACTGTCTCGGCGTGATCGGTTGGAGGGCTCTCGTCAGCAGGAGTCTCGTGAGGGTCGTGCTCTGCGGTACGGTCCAACAGTGCGTCACCGTAGACCCACGGGATGTCGTCAGTCGGTGTCTCAGGGACAATCTGGCCCGCCCGCGATTCCATCGTCGAGACGACCCGTACCGAGGGGTCGAGGAGAACTGGCCAGCAGGCACCCGTCGCCACATCCGAACACAGGCCAACACGGCCGTCGACAATCAACTCGCGCACGCCCACCGCGAAATGTGTCGTTAAGTCGTGTCCGTCGTCGCAGACCACATGGCCGATCTCAAAGGTGGATTCGCCCACTGGACGGTAGGCGTACACCGACACCGGCGATCCACCCGTTAATTGGGTCCCACAGACCTGACACGCCACGGTCCCCTCCCCGAGTGCAATTCTGTTTATTTGATATATGTCTTCAATCAGCTGTTCATCGGTACCGTCTTCAACTGTTGATGTTGATTTTTCCATGGTTCCTTGCAGATGGGGAACCTGACTCAGGTGTTCCAAGCACCTGGGTATCTTCTGGGGTCATCGATTCCGAAGAGTCAGGATTCCACAATAATACATACTACACCTAGTCACTTATAGATTACTGTAAATAGTAATGGTGACCAAATGCAGTAACAAACCGCTGTACACAGTAAAAGGTACTATATTATTTGCTGGTCAACGGCAGGTATGGTTGATGACCAGTATCGTGGAATTCTCACCGAGCGTGAGCGCGAAATTCTAAGTGGGGATGCAGATGTATCTGACAATTACCGCTACAGAGTTGTCAGTCGTGTACGTACAAAGATAGAGAATTTAGATGATGATATCGAGATATTAGCTCAAAACCGAGAAGATCTTTTGGAGGAACTACGTGAAGTGGTGTGTTAGTTTACATATCTCATTCTCATTTTATTAAATAAAGTTCTATTTTGGTCTGAAATCATCCGAGATATCGAATATATTGTGGGGTATCTATTACACATTCTCAATTAATAGTCTCGTATTTTTGCTTGATTACCAGATTTAGTGCTGGCTGTAACTCTAACTCATCTGGTTACTGTATGCAGTAACTTTATTTTCTTCTAGCGATTATCTCTCTCTGAGGAATCATGACTAGTAAGGATACGACGTTGTCCATTAGGGACCTAAAGCTACATAGAGAACGTAGTCGAAATGAGGTGAATCAATTTCTCGAATCAGATGACATCAATCATAATCGTGGAGGAGTGCCAGGCTGGAAAGCTGCCTTCGGTGCACGATATAAAAATGAACTAATTGCCGTATGCGTGCTATCACGCCCTGTTGCGAGAAAATTAGACGACGGCGACACAATCAGCATCTCCCGGCTTGCAGCGAGACCTACACGGCCAGCAAACACAGGTTCATGGCTTATTGCCCGCGCACGTCGATGGGCAGAATTGGAAGGTTTTGAGCGCATAATTGCATACGCTGGTGTAGCAGGTAACTACGGGACAGTGTACGAAGCAGCTGGCTTCGTAATAGAAGATACAGGCAAGGCAGATGGGACAGGATGGCAATCAAGAAGCAACCGCGATAGTTGGGAAAACTATACACGACGTCGATGGGTATATGAATTCTAAACTTTTATACGATCTACTAAAATTTGATACTAGATATAAATAATTTTTATTTTGCTCATCAAACAGTCAAACAGAAAATGATTCAAGCAACATATTGGATCTGTAGCGGTACCCTTATGACTCTGAGCTGACTGAGTTTCTGTTATCCGAAATCTCACTATGAAACCTATCTATGATGAATCTACTTCCCACGAACTCCAACCAAATCTTGAAGATGAGTATTTAAACGACTTAGACAGACTCTGTGATCGGATTTGCAAGGCACCAAACGATCAAGAGGCAGTCATTGCGGCTAAAATAGATAACGTTGAAGAGAAACTCTCGGAATCTCCTCCAAAACATAATCAAGAGGAAATGGAAGAGTACACTGAGCGATTAAAATATCTCGCGGTCCTAGAAGCGTTACTTGATCTTGTCGAAATTGGCTATCATGTTAAAAAAGACCCCGACAATATAGATGGGTTCCCTCCAGTTTGTTTGTACCCGCCAGATCCAGAACGACACAATGGTGATATTCAAGAATATAAAGATGCAGAACGGGAGATTCTCCAAAAAGAACGCCGATCTCAATTTGAGGAAGATTCTGTCCGGAAATTTATTCGGGAGATGGAGACCAACACGCGTCATAATGGGAAAAATATCAATGTAACTGACCTTATTGTGGAAGGTGAAGAGTTGTATGATGATTTAAATCAGATATCTAATTTAGAAAGAGAAGAAATTATAGATAAACTTAATGACGAGATCCAACCATATGTACAGGTCGCAAATAAGGGTGTGACCGACACTCATACAGGGCTTGATCTGCATGATATTTGGCGATATTTCCGGTACACATGGCTAACACCGAATAATTCCGTACCAGGACGAAATATTAACTTCCTTGTTAGGGACGCGGCTCGAGAAAATCATCCCGTTATGGGGATAGCGTCACTCGCGAGTTCAATGATGAACCTGCGTAAAAGGGATCAGCACATTGGGTGGCGTTTTGACGCTGTTGAGACAGAACTTGAACAAAAAGAGCGGAAACTCAAATATGAGGTAATGCTCCCCAAAGAAGAGCGGACACCTGAGAAAAAAACCCGAATTGTTGAAAAATGGGAAAAGCTTGAGACAGATGAAGAGTACAACCAACGAGTTGAAGAATACTGTGAGATGTTACGGTCTGCTGTTCGTAATTCTATTGACGAAAGCATCAACAATGTTCGATATGATGATTTCATAGATTCATATGACGATCTTTCAGAAGAAGATTTTGAAAGTGCTAGTGAAACTGCAATCTACCGCTTGAAGCAAATCGAGGGGATTGGAACATACGTTTTCAAAGAAAAACCACCGCTTGTTAGTGAAGTCGACGATCCAGATGAGCATAAGAATATATTTGATCCTTCTGAATACCATCTCGAACCCTCGGACTTAGACGATCTAGATCTTAGAGATACTAATCCAGATAGTCTTGATAGCTGGAAAGCAAAAAGTGAGACAGCACTCTTCGTCATGAAGCGCGCCCGCAATTTACAGAAGCTACTCCGGGATCGGGAATACTTCATGGAACATTCTGATGAGGGTGATCGCGAGTTCATTGAGAATGCTATAGACTCAGAAAAGGGGACAAGAGCTCTCAAAACGGCTTTGAAGGAGATCAAAAAACGCCGTGTTGGTGCAGGTATGATGAATATACAGGTTTGTGGTGCTATTCCTCCGTACAATCGTATTCTTGGCGGAAAACTCGTAGCGATGGCGATTACAGGTCCAGAAGTCATCAATGCATACCGCGATAAATACGAAGGGTACAAATCGAAAATAGCGAGTTCGATGAAAGGAGAACCAGTAATCAAAAATAACGAATTAGTATTCATAGACACAACTGGCTTATTCAAGCTCGGAAGTGCTCAGTATGACCGCGTTCGGATACCAGCTCCAAAGGGTCAAATTGAGTATAATGAAGTAGGTACGACGGAAGGGTATGGTTCAGTCCAGTTTGGACCAAGCGCAAGAAACCGACTCTCCCAAGTTACCGAAATTGTAGAAGATCGAAAGGCTGTCAAAGGAAGATTTGGTGAAGGTGTGGCACCGAAAATGCGCACTATACGACGTGGCTTAGAAAATCTTGACTTAGACGGGGAACTCCTCAAACATGAGTCACCCAGAGTAATTTACGCGGTTGATTTGGCGACCGACTTTCAGGAATTCCTGTTTGGTCTCACAGATGAGCCAAATTATTATTGGGAGTTCGATGACCCTTCCAGTGAGCAACAGATGATATACGACCACTGGAAAAATAGGTGGGTGAGTAAGAGAATTCAAAAAGAGAGTGTTCTTAACGACATTGCTGATTTCGATAAGAAAGAAGACCTAGAATTAGGGCATGAAGTAGATTATAAAAACCACTCGCTCAATGAATATCTCTAACCAGAACAGCCACGATTAAGACGTAGGCTTGGTTCGACTTATATAGTCGAATAAATATAATGGCTACAGAATATACTCAGGTTGATAAAACCTTTTTAGCAGAGTTGTCTAGAGGTGGTTTTGCCGAAAGTCTCACTCCAAATCAGCGGAGACAAATCCATATCGATACCAAACTCGATGAATTTCTAAAAGCCGCTCTCGAAGACGGAAAACAGGTTATACTAACCGGCAATCCAGGAGATGGTAAGACCCAGCATATTCTGATGAGTAAAGACGAGTATCCAGAGGGAGATTATTATTATTTACCGGATGCTTCAGAGTACGCTGATTATGGGGAACTATTGAAAGAGTGGGATGAAAAATATCAGAACGGGACTGCTGGAATCCTTGCTATAAATGATGGGCCACTCTATGAGATGGTAACTACATATAGCGATGAGTATGAGTTCTTAAATGTAGTCCAGGAGCAGCTTGAGAATCAAATAATATACGACAATGATGAGGTTCCAGAAATAGATTGTAGTGAAATAGTCGTTGTTGACCTCAATAACAGAAACGTCTTGACGCCCTCGATAGTTACCAAGGCGATACGGAAGCTAGCCAGTGAATTTGCGACACAAGGGCATAACCACACTGGACATTGCCATATCGAGTATAATGCAAAAAAACTCCAAGATGAGCGTATTCAAGAAAATATTGTCGACTTTCTCACCGAACTTGGTAACAATGATCGCCATGTTACTGTCCGAGATCTACTCAATTTCCTTGGGTACATTCTCACTGCAGGTATCGACGAATGTCAGACAGATTTCGGAGACGAACTCAAATATTACAATCTAGCATTCGATGGTGTTGGGACTGTTTTCGACCTCGCACGTGAGCGGTTTCATTCCCCACAATTAGTCCATCCCTTTGTTGATAGCCGTCTTTGGGCCGAGGCTGAAAAAGAAATCAAATTCTCTGATAGAGAAGACGCTAATGAGGTTGTTGACCCACTCTTCAATGAAAAAAAGCGAAGGTTCCTATTTGAAGATAATCTAATGGATATCGGTTACGAGAGTAGATCTCTCTATCAAGATGTCGAATACAAATTTATCAATCACCGTAATGGCCGCTCCAATGAAGGAAGTAAGGAACAGGTCTTGAAGATGCTTAATGGGTATTTTTTGCCAAGTCAGTCTGTTAGATCGAAATTACAACTTTGGTTATCCCATCGGTACCGTTCCAGGAGTTCTCTTGCATTAGTCTCACGGACATCAGTTCCAAAACGTGATTTTGAAATCTTGCGTCCCAAGCTACATCCACAGATCGAAGATGCAATTGGCTACACACCCGCTCACACTGCACTAGAATACTCAAACAGTGACAAACCGGTGATGCTACAGATAACACGCGCCCTGTATCGTTCGTTATACACACTCGATGCGAACATTCCATATACGCTCCGGAGTCGAGACACAGAACAGCAAATCCTAGAGTTTATGGAAGAAGTAGAGTACCACGAGACCTATAGCGAAGAGTCCGGCACGATCTCTGTCAAAGACACCGAGAATGGCCGAGTGGAGACAATTGATGTGAGTAATGAGGTATATCGCCGATAATGAAGCTAAAACTCAATGATATTAATGGAGAAGCATCGGAATGGGCGTACGGATTCAAAGCCACGAGTCGATCACTCAAACCCGTGCACCTCGCACAAGTTATTTTTGGGCATACAGTAGGCCACGTTCATTCGCCAGAGAACCTATTCAAATTCGCAGAAAAGCCAAGCAAAACTCCTTCAGAGGATTTACCAGAAGAAATCAGGGAACAGTTCGAATTTGATCGCCGAGAAATAGATGAACAGCTCGATCGGTTTAGACAAACCGTACGGAAGGTGCTTGGTAACGATAATGCTCTCTATGCCACCCAACGCGGCTCGGCACCAACATGCACGAGCGATTGGTTCCTAATTGATTCTACAGCCGGTGTTAATGCAGGACGGTTTCTTTACCATCTAATCAAGGAATCTGATAGTGACCTTGAAGAAAAACTGACTGCACAACTCACTGACCATCATGATAGTATTTCAGTCCTTTTCCGCCCGCTGGTAAAAGATGCTGAGCAAGAAAGTGCGACAGTTAAAGAGTGGCAAGGACCTGACGTAGACGACCCTCTTTCGGATGATAAAATTGCAACAAACTTTGTAGAAGGATTTGAAACATTATCTACACATCTCAAAGAACGTACCTCTGGGGCTGTCAACTACCCTCGAGATCTCCGACGTGTAGTAAAGTTCAGTGGGTTTGCCCTCTACACGTATATGGCGAATCGACACAATGAGATACGGGAAGATGGCAATGAACGTGAGAACCTCGTTCCACAACTATTCAATTATACACATGAGAAAGACAACCCAGTAGCACACGCGAGTTTGGAATGCTATGATACAGTTAGTACCGAGGTTCAGGCAACATCCCGATTAGGTGTAGAGGCCGAATTAGATAAGAGGGGCCTCCGGGATACGACAGAATATAGCGAAGACAAGATCCTCCAGAAAATCGAAGATCACGAACTATTAGATCTTAATCGAAATAGCGATTCTAAGCTGGAGAACGATTATGACACTTTCCGTTATTTGTTTGAAGGTGATCCAGCTGACGACGTATTCGACCGTATGGTGAACACCGTAACAGACGCAATCCACCAATCTCGTTATAAAACATACACGCCTGTCGACACTATCCAAACATACGGATGGCGAATGGGACTCTTGAAACCAAGAGGTAATCGAGCGAACGAACGACGGTTTTCACCAGATCCAGAGTTGCTCGAACCCATACTTCTGTCTGTAATGAAACCTGGTGAGCAGATTTCTCTGCAAGATCTGTGTAACCGGTTGCGGAGAAAATATGGAATTATCGTCGGCGGGACGGAAAATGACAGAGACCATCTCGATCAATGGGATATCGCTGTGGGAGCAAGTACGATAGAAAGTGACCCTCTGTCAAATAGAAATTATGAGGCCTTCAAACAGGCTGTAATTGAACTTGGATTTGCTCGCGAATACGCTGATGGCGTAACTATCGTAACCACGGAACAACAATGAGACTCAGTGACCTACCGTCTGACCAGCTTGACCAGTCTGAAGAAAGTCGTATCTTAGTTGGTGAATCATTTGGTGTGCAGATCGCTCAAGCAATCCAAAACGAACCGCTGGGAGTGATGGTCGAAACGCCACCGAGTTTTTCACCAGAAACGATGGTGGAATCCTTAGATAGTTCTACGGACTACAATATTGGACTTGCATACGTAGGCATCGAAGAGGCTGATTTTTCAGATCTAGCCACACAATCGGACGGGACAAATATTCGAGTAACGGATGAACTCTCTACGGCCATTAAATGGCGAAACGGCACTGAGACGGAGTTTGAGTGGGGTGATAAAGTAGTTCCTGACAGAATTGTAGTATTTGTCCGCGGTAATCCACCTAAAATTGGGTCTTTGCATCGTCTAACGGGAATTCCTCTTGGGAAGATCAGAGAAACGATCTGCCAACTAATGGCGGAAAGAAATGAATTTAGAGGAAATTCTCCTTCAGAAGCTCTGTGGGATGCATTAGCTAAAGATATCGATTCAAACCTAGATATTCGAACGCTGTCTGAGTATGCAGTGAGTTGCCTAAAGCCAACAAATCAGGCATCTATTGATGCACTTGGTCAGCAATTAGACGTTCTGGGGCTCTTTGCGGACCAGCAACTACTCGAGAATTCAGAAAACGTTGCGGGGCGTTTAGAAAAAAATGCTGAGTTGATAAGCCGAACGGTCCATATTACCAACACCGACCGCAAACGTTTACTCAACAGCATCAAGCGACTCAAAGATGATCGAGATGATCAAGCAGAGTTCATAGAACGACTCCGACGGTTCCAACGGACGAGTGACGATACATTACTGAAAGACATTGAGTTCGACCGCGTGAGAGAGGCATTCAGTACCACTTCTAAGCGTGTTTCACCGACTGCTTCTGATGACTCGGAGGAGGAGACCAATATCGAGGACAAAACTTCAGATCCCCCTGTTGATGATGAAGTAGAAACCAAGAGCCGCTCTCAGTACGAAAGGCGATCCGATGACTCCAGACTTGCAGTCGAGATGGCATTTGATGGGAAAGATGAGGAACTCGGTGACCTCACAAAACAGTTAGATGAACATATTGGAAATGGTATCGAGAAAAATCAGAAGAGTATTGAGTTTGAAATGGCCGATGACAGTAAAGTTCAGGTAGATATCCAATCTGATCTGGCTCATTTCATCAACCGTTTTGTAACTAAAAGTCGATACGGGGGGATCGTACGCGGAGGAGAAACACGCGAAGAATCCATAATGAACTTCTCCGCGCTTGAAACAGAGGATTTCCAGGTCGACACTGAAGGTGGAAGTTTCGACAATCTCCGAACTTTCGCTCAGAAAAATGAGGAATTCGCTTCAGTGGTAGAGGCACTTGACAACTACATAGAGGCAAGAGAGAAACTCGTCGACGTAATTCCAGCGTTGATTCATAGTCCGATGATCAGACTGCTGGGTGATGAGGATCTCCTCGAGAGTGCAGACGAATATCTTCGGAGTTACCGCAGCCTTCAGAACATCCTGGATAAAAAGTATCGAACGCTTCAGGATGAAAGCGCAAAGGGTGCCCGTCGTCTGCTAGCTGATTTCCTCCTCCTTGATGCGGTTGTCCTTGACACTAAGAGGGGTCGAGAGTTGATTCTTTCACCATTACACCCGCTCCATCTATGGAAATATGTCGAATTAGCTATGGAGGTGAACGAAGATGACGAGAAATTATCAGAGGAAGATAAGACATTCCTGAAGGATACGGTTGAAGAACAACCGCATGCACTTAGTAATATCTCTATTGGAGGAGGCCGCCTGTTAGATGGAGAAACCTATCTGATACAATCTGATGAGGAAGGTCCTCTTCCAGTTTACACAGAAGCAGACCGTGCAGAACCAGGAGATAATCAATATCTCTGGGATTACTTATTCGAAAAATTCACAGCTGCATATCCGCCTTCTGAACGGCACCTAAAGTTGACAGTGGTTGATCCGATCAAACCACATCAGGTACTTACTGCGATTGCAGATGCAGCAGAGGATGGCCAAATCGAGGGTGCTACAGTAGAATTTGCCTACATCAACGGCGACGAAAAGAATATCTTAGCTGGAACGACCTCCACTGAGGAAGAAACCATAATCAATCACTTCGGACCCGAGGGTGATACAGCGTCATATAATATTCTGACTCGAGAATGTCGGGATTACGAAGAACTGATCGAGTACCTTCATGAGCAACAAAAGCATTTCGTAGTACTCAACGATCAATCCTCGTTCTTTGTCGAAGAGTTCGAACGGGACATGAATACAGCCATCAACCCACTATATGTCCCAAAAGAGTACGAATATGACTCCTTCGAAGATGAAATAACGATTAGTGCATCTACAGAAGGTAAGCTCTTTTCAGAGTACCAAGACTTAGTAAACCAGTTGAAGAACCAGCGTCAAAAGCTACACAATGCTGGTGTTCATGAACTGGACATTGATAGCGATACAGTCGAACAGTTGCAGGATGAAGCTGTATGGGTGTGTGTGTCCGCACCCTCGATGAACTCTGATCCCTTCTGGGAAGAAAATCTTATTTCGCGGGAGCGACGCGGTGACAGAGATTATGGAATCTACTCTAAAGACATCGACCTCTTTACGAGGACTCTGCAGCGTCTTCTCAACGAGTATCCGATTGCTCCGGATGAAGCTGATATTCAAAGTGTAGCTCGACGGATCGCCGATACTGAGCGAAGTGGATTACTGCGTTTGATCACTCAGGAGACGATCGGGAGTCAGCGGTCGAGAAACTCCAGAGGGCTGCTTGGGGCTATCATTGCAGTCCACTGGATAGATGAGACCTATGAAGATCCAAAACTGGTCTTTTCGATTGATGATCCCAGAACACGACGTTGGCTAAACTTCGGCGATTCCAACAGACGTGCTGATTTCATCGTACTCCAGCCAGACAAACAAGGTGGATTAGAGATGGAAATCGTCGAGGTGAAATCCCTGAGTGAGCCAGATCAGGCCTTCCAGATTAAAAAAGAGGATGGTGATCATGTTGTCACCGGGAATGCCGCTGACCAGATTTCAGAGACAACAAATACCATACGTGGTCTCTTCGATGGGGAAGACAACATTACGACCCCACCAAGACGGGAAGCCCTGCGTGAACAGTTGTACTATGAACTGATCGGGCGGGACGTCGCCGGAGACAAAGGAGAATGGTCTGATCGAATTAATCAGGTCTTCCGTGGTGATCAACGAATGGCTGTCTCCTCACGGATCGTCTCGGTCGAAATCAACAATCAGAACTCGAGTGAGTCGACGACTGATTGTGTAACTGACGATCTCCAGAGTCTCAGGGTATCACGGCTTCCGAAAAGTACTGTTGTACGCCTAATCATGAGTGGTACCGATGAGAAACAAGATGCTAAGGAGTTACCAGATACCGAAACCAGCGACGCTGATAGCGAAGAATCTAACTCAGACCCAATAGAATCAACCAAGGAGTCAGATCCTGACTCTGACACACAAGCCGAGGAGCAATCTTCGAGTGCCTCTGAGGGTCAACAGTCTAACAACAACACAGACCGGACATTCGGAGATCCAAGCGAGTACAGCGATCAAGTGCAATCGTTGAAACGTGTCTTGTTTGACTTTGGGATTGAAATCGAAGATATCGATTCTGAAGAGGTAGAAGTGGGTCCAAATCTCGTGAGGTACAAGGTGGAATTGGCAAGTGGACAAAAACAAGGACCACTTCAAAGTCGGGCAGAAGACATTGCACGCGAGATGGCGCTCGAACGCGAGCCGTACATCCACCGCCTTCCTGGAACAAAATACGTTGCTATCGACGTGCCACGGGAGGAAACAGATATTGTCAATATCCAGAGCTACTTATCTGATATTCCTGTTCGAGATGAATTGACACTCAGTGAACTTCCCTTCATTGCCGGAATTGAACCGGCCGGTAATAGCTACATTGCATCGCTCGATAAGGCACCACACATGCTGGTTGGTGGGACAACTGGAAGTGGGAAGACCGTCTTCCTCTACTCTCTACTCACATGCTTCTTAGAGAGATTTGATGCAGACGATCTCCGCTTAGCAATCGTCGACCCCAAGTTGACGAACTTCATGTTTTTCAACCAGTTACCGAATCTTGAACATGATAAGGTAATCACCGAGAGCGAAGATGCCGCAGATCTCTTCGAGTGGATTACTGAAGAGGAGATCCCACGCCGAACGCAAGTCCTTGGCAAAAGCGGCAGCATCGATATCGAGGAACACAATGAGCGGAGTGATGAATCGCTCCGCCCGCTGGTAGTGATTATCGATGAGTACGCAGACCTTATCGACGGACTGGGTGACGAAAGCGATGAATTCGAAAAGAATGTACGACGAATTGCTCAGAAGGCCCGAAGTGTAGGGGTCCACCTTGTCATCTCTACGCAACGACCGAGTGCGAAGATAATCGACACAGATCTACGTGCAAATCTGGATATGCGTATCGCTTTCCGTCTCCCATCTAGTTCCGACTCCCAAGTGATCCTTGATGAGTCCGGAGCTGAGGACCTTGGCGGAAACGGAGATATGCTATTCAAAGAAGCTGATTCACTCACCAGACTCCAGGGAACGTTTGTAGACACCGATTATTTGAGAAAATTAATAAAAGAGGTATCATCAAAGTAAACATCATAAGAATGTAGTTGAATGGGGGCCTCCGCTTGTACTTCAACTAATAGCTAAATGTTACTCGAATGAGTATTGGGTTTACAGAGAAGCCAATATTTGTTCATCATGGGTTGAAATGATCAGTTAGTGAGTTTTTATCCTATTGATTATTTTTTATTTTGGTCTGGCCAGTTTCACATGAGAAGAGATATGGACAGTTTGAACACTTCTCAAAGGATTCATCCGTAGAAAAATTAGCTCGGTCATTCGGATTTCCCCACTTTAGAACATCAGCAGCAATTTGATCCTCGAGTTGAGTGAGATCCACTTCATCGACAGACTGATGATCGATTCGCCCATCACTGGTGAACACTAATTGAGTTGAAATTCGGTCAATGTCTGGTTCAAACTCCTGATAGGCCCAGAGAGCATACACACGGAGTTGAAGCGACGGATCTTCGAAAAGGGCAGGTTGGCGCGATTTCCAGTCGGTGATGACAAACTTACCGCTATCTCGAGTGCACAGATCAGGACGTACCCATACCTTCGTAGATCCAATCTTAAACGAGTGCGTTTCCTCGTGGAGTATGTATCGATGCCCTCGTATTTGGGGCCAAATGATCTGAAAGAATCGTCCGATATGGGTATCAGTAGTATGAATCAGTGACTCTGGGTCAACGTCAGTACCCAGTGTTGGATTTGCATCTATCACATTGTGAATATAATTCCGAGCTACCTGGCGGATAATCTTAATTCCAGTTTGCTTACCACGTGACCAGCGACCGATATGCTCACCGAGTGCCGTATGAATTGCATTCCCAATTACTACGCCAGCTCCGAGTTGGCCACGGAGCACGCGTTCATCAGCAGCTTCGGAGTCGGTGTTTCTGTTGATTTGTTGCCAGTAGTGATAAAAAAGCGACCGTGGACATGACTCATATAATCGGGCGTTCGAATACGACCAATCAATCGTCATGTCATCACTCATTGTCGGTTAGTCGAGCGAGCGCACAATCTCTGTTGCGACTTCGGGTAATCTGTGTATGAGTTGGTAGTCCGAAATGTCTTCATCCATATCTGCCTGTGGACGGGGCTCACGAAGACATGAACGGACACCGAATCGGTAGGTATCATCGCTGGATTCTACTCTCCACTGATTCTTGCGAGAAGGATCTTGACTCAATTCTAAGGATGCATCCTGAAGCTTTAGAGATTGTTCCAATCGAGACACTAGCGATGCAGCACGATCTGGATTCGGTTCAGGGGTATCACCTGTCGTTGCATAGTCCAGCAGTGCATCTCCGAGATGTCGATTGAGTGATCCATGGAGGTGCCGGTTGTCATATCGTCGGAGACACTTGTGGCACGCAGAATCACAGCAGCCCTGGTTCAGGATGTTCCGAGTCGTAGTGAGTACATCATCGAACTCCTCCCATACTTTCGCTGAAAAGCCTGCTCCACCAGGGGTTGTATCGAAGAGGAAGATTTCGATCAACCCACGGCTATCTAGGTCCTCAATGACATCGGCAGACCGGGTTCGGAACCCACCTTCCAATTCATTATCTTCTATTCCGAGTGCTTGGGACGCTCCCATAACTAAGGCTTCAGCCAGCGATTGTCCAGCCGATTCGAACCAGTCTGCTTCGGGCATGAACTCAAGTGGATCCTTCAGCGGGATGCGGAGGACGGTCAAATCACTTGGGAATGAATGGCTGAAACTTGTTGTGACCGTGCTCCCGTCACACTGCTGTGAGTACCTAGAAAGATCCATTCTCCGCACATCCTTCGGATATGGCCGATTGTGTGGACTTTTAAGCTCCTCAAGGCCAACAGCACCGCACTTCTTGCACACCTCAAACCCTTGATCATCAGGACCGAAATTCGCGACGATGAGTTGTTCGTTGTTCAATTGTCCCACTGTTGAGACCCCTGCCTCTTTTTCAGATTCAAAACTACCTGCCTCAGATTCTGATTCAGAGGTGGGTGTAAGTGGATACTTAGGCGGTGTCGCATAGACTCGATCTTCGTTCGAGTAATCGCTCTGTTCCGGCTGTCCTTGTTGGTCGATCTCTGGTGCAAACGCTGGCGGCGTGAATTTTTGGACAGAAACAACGTCTGGCTCACCACAGACAGTACAGGGGTCATCGTGTTCAGACATACTATGGTCATCTTGGTCAAACACAGTCTCACAGACTGGACAGAAGTTGATCCAATCAAGATCTTCCCAGTCTTGTCCACTCGCTCGATTGACTGCATCTTCGGCGAATTTGAAGTACACCCCGTACGATTCGAACGTCTTTTTGTCGACAACAATCTCTCGGCCAGGAACGTAGGTCGAGAGGGCCTGCTTCATATCCCGAGACATCTCATAGCGTGTCTTCGGTTGGCCCGTATCCTTGTCTTGTCCTTGAACGGTGAAGTCACAGACATCGATTGGGAAAGAGAAAGTTGGAAGAAGCGCATCATCTAGCAATACTGATAGCAGATCTGTTTCATCGTCAGTGTCGGTGTCCCAGCTACCACGATTACTCAGTGAGGTAAGATCCTCGAGAAACTCCTCAGATGCACTCTTGACAAATTCACTCCGCCAATCAGACCCACGGGACTCTCCTAGTTCATTAGGCAGGAGGGCACCGAGTTCTTCGGCCGCGTCCGATGTGTTGAGAACATTTGACTGAGTCCATTGTTCGAAGGTATCCAGTGTGTACTTACCATCACCAGCGAAGAATGAAGCACCAGTTCCTAACGACTCAAACACGCTTGCACCAGATTCGATGGTAGACGCATCAAAGAAGCGAGCTAACAGCGTGGCGTTAACATGGCGTTGGGCAATCTTCTCGTTTCCGGCATAGATAATTGGTTCTGTGCCGGGGTCGCTAATCATGTCTCCTGGCTCATTGAAGTACCGCGTCTCATGCGGCGAATTATCTGCGAACGTGACAATGGTCGATAGACCTGCACCGCGTCTACCAGCCCGACCAGCACGCTGCTCGTAATTCTCGGGAGCCGGTGGAACTGTTCGCATTGCAACCCCTGTGAGGCTCCCAATGTCAATCCCGACTTCCATTGTCGTCGTACAACTTAGTACATCGATCGGTTGTTCCGTTTCATCACCAACTAAGATATCTTGAAAGAGGAGTTCATACTCTTCAGACCGAGACATAGCCTCGGAGTTGTCTTTCGCGGTGAGCTGTGCGGAGTGCTCCTCTGAACGCAGCGTAAACGGATCGGCCTCGTTGTTGACGATCTTCTGGGGTGGTTTACGGAGGTAGCTTTTGCGTGAACTCAGGTGAGGATCTGAATCGTCGACCTCGATTACAGTTCCGCCACAGTCCTCACGTGGGCAGTCGCCGTCAAGTGACACCGCTGAAAATTGGTGGCACCCGGTACAGCGGTACCAACTTCCGTCAACCCGGAGTTCCAGCGTTACGTTTTCCGGATCAACCATATATCGCATATTTCCAGCGGATTCGAAAGGCCCCTCATCCTCGATGAGCGCAGTTCGCAAATCAGTTAGGTCTGACTGAGTGAGTTTGTTACCCACTATATCGACGATATGGTCTGGAACAATATCTTCCCATTCCAGACCTTGTTCAGCCTCTGTGAAGTATGTCCAATTGATAGAATCTGAACGCTGATGGGGGTTAATCTCGCTGTCGTATGCCCGTTCTTTACATGCACTCCAGAGGATCTCTATTACAATCGATTTTACCAACTCAGGATCGACATCAGGGAGAGCAGACGTGATATGATCCAATCCAGTATCTGTCGGTCGGAGATATCCGATCAGTGCGGCTGGAATGGAGTAGTTTTCATCACCGAATGATCTGAGCAGCGTAGAATCAAACTGTTGTGGCCGCTTAGATAATTCTGTTTTCGCAGCTGGATGATCAGGAATCTCATCGATTCCATCCAATCCGTATCGAGACGCGATTTTTTCGAGATTATTGACTTGATGTTGGAAGACAGACCGTGATCCTTCATACACAACATTGCCAGCAGTTTGATATTCGTCACTATCATCGAAATAGACGATTCCATGCTTTTTGCAGTAGAGAACGAATTCGATAAAGAACTCATCCATTGTGAGGGGCTCTTCTTGATTGCTAACGATATCTGCCACTACCTCGCGGAATGAGTCGAGTTCGACTGTGGCCTGCACGTCACGTGCAAGACGAGCAGCCTTTTGACGTCCATCCGAGAAGCAGAGTATCTTCTTCCCTGCGTTGGGGTACTTATCGGAGTCAGTCTTTTCTGGATCCTCTGGTTGGATCTCGAACATCGAGCGGACGATATTTGCGAACGGTTCCTCACCTTTGGTCTCAAGATCCTGAATTTTCGTCTCTCCGTGTCGCCATGACTCCTGGATGCCACAGACAGGACACTGTGTCCAACTGTGTGGGTGATCATCAGATGGCGGCTCCTCAGGCGGAGTCCACGCGTCGATATACTGGTCTGGTGAGCCGTGATCAACAAACCTGTCTTCGAGCAAGTGCCCGGTGTCAATGCTAAGTTTTCGCTTAGGTGTTGTATCTCGAAGTGACCGTTCATTCGGTCCTCCCTCACGTGGCTCTTCAACACAAAGGTGGACCTCTTCGAGGGACTCTGAGTTACTTCCCTCTGACCAGAGGAATGTGCGACCAGTCGTGTCGTTCCGTCGTCGGTAGGCTCGCAAGTATGCAGCTCCACAAGTACGGTGACTGAGCAGTTCAAATACTCTAGCGCCGCAATCACACTCCTCACGAGGGTTTGTATATAACTTCCCGAGAAGATTCTCTTCTTCGGTTGCCCGACGTTCGCTGCAATTCGGGTCAATACAGGCAAACTGCCGTGGGAGTCCTTTTAAAAACAGATGGAGTCTTGTTGGAAGCAGAGCTTGGCCCTCACCTTCGCGGGCTTCTGTACACAAAAACAGGAAATTCCCCGTCGCCTCTTTCGCGAGATCCTCGTCGACGTCTTCGAAGATTTCGTCTGCAAGTTCGGTAAGTGGTAGCGGTTCTCCCTCTAAGAAGGTGTGTGCATATTTGAACAGGGGATCTGACTCTAATTGTGATACCAAGTACTCACGGAGTGCATCGATATCATCACCTCCCTCATATGTGTCCCATCCGCGATCATCCGCGAGATTATTTATTTTAGAGGGGCTCAATTCATACCCAATTCGTTCGAGGAGTTGTGCAGTCCGTTCATCACCAGGTGAACCGCCGCTGTACTCGATCTGGGTCCCTTTAATCACTGCAAAGTCGTCTTTGTTACCAGCTGTAAGTTGGGCTGCAAACTTTGGTGCGGCCTCATCGATGTTATCACCCATAGTCGCACTGGTGAGAATATAACGGACACGTTCTCTATAGATGCCAAGCTTCTGTAAGAGACGACTTAGCAGGAGACCGACCTCTGCACCCTGTGCACCACGATAGAGGTGTGCTTCGTCGAGGACGATATTGAGTTCATTCTCTTCGTCAGCGTTGAGCCACTCTTTGGTTTCTTGGAAGAATTTATTCTCAATTGGGCGCAGAAGCATGTACTCCAGCATTGAGTAGTTCGTGATGAGGATGTCTGGAATACCGCCATGAGGATTATCTTCACCATGCATTTCCTGCCGAGAATACAACTCTGCATCTCCGGGCTGTGTCCGGAAATGCTCGGTCTTAGAAGCACCCTTATTTCGGTACCCTTCGAGTTCCTTCGCGGGGATCCGGCCCATCTCATCGAGTTCCTCGTACAGATCGGGACGACTTTGCTGAAGTTTTAGGTAGCGATCAATAACTGGTTTGAGCCGTGCATCGTTCTTGTCTGTATCAAACTCACCGTGGTACGGTGTCCGCCCAGTATACATTCCGAACTGAACAGTCCGACCCATCCGATCAGCTAATGTCTGTCGACCATCCGTATCGCCGAACAGTTGCCGCATCCGAGCCAATTGGTCGGCTACGAGTGCGTTCATCGGATACAAAACGAGTGTTCGAACGCCTCGCTGGTCGGTTGTATTGCCGCGTTGGGCTTCTTTTGCGAGTTGGCCGATTATCGAATACAGGAATATTTCGGTTTTACCGGACCCGGTACCTGTCGAGACAATAAGGTCCTTATCGTCATTAAAGAAGGACTGTATTCCGTCTGCTTGGTGTTTATACGGTGGATCGAAGATGTCTAGTCCGTCATCCTCGAGATCTTTTAGAAGGTCGACCACTTCCGTAGGGAGCCCCAAATCTCGAAACTTCTGTCCAGATTTGTATGATGGGGTCGCCTCGACCCACGGTTTGGTTGATGTCTCACCGTCATCCATCAGTTGTTTCCGTTCTTCGATTAATCGTGGATGGTGCAGGTGGTAACTCGACTCAATGTACTGTTGAAGATCCTGTTCGATTTGTTCTGAGACTTCTTTGATTGATTTCATTGTTGAAGATTAGTTTGGACGGACATCATCGATTTGTACGGGGAGTTGTTCGAATGCCTCAATAACCGAATCAACCGCACCATATGGGATCTCCCAATGGATACGATTATTGGCGAATTCACGCCACTCAGAACCGACAGCTGTCAGCCAACGGTACTGTGATCGTGGTGGTGAAAATGACAATGCCAGATGAAGGGTGGACGTATCTGGAAGTGGAGAGATCTCAACAGTCCGTGGAGATCCACTGAGTGAATCGATAATAAGACACAGTTGCTTGAAGTACCGTTGTGGGATGCGGATTTCACTAAACGTGTCGTCGTTTTCAACTCGCAGATAATATTCGTCACCTCCATATTTGATCGGCTCGCGCCATAGGCTCACCAGCCGGTCTTTTGTATCTTCGACTTCTAACGGCGTGTCTCGCCAGGTCCACCCATAGCTAGATTCTCCACCATAAGCTTCCCAGTCGTTCCCACCTTGCCACTCTGTGGACTCTCGTGAGTCGATAAATTCAGCTAGGAATTCAGTATCGTACGTGCCAACCTCGTCTGTCGTATACTCTTCTCGTGACTGGACCGCAATACCAAGCGATTGCAGCTCCGATTTAGATGTACTGTGTATGATTCGTGATGAGCCTCTGAGTTTGACATCTAAACCAGCGTCAAGGAACTCTGCTGTCGGGACACCGGATATTAGAATCGCAATCTCTCGACCAATTAGGACGGCCCGTGTGGACCCTGCAGCGTAATACCCGTTGGATAATTTGAGCACATCACCAAGGAACGACAGGTTGGGACCATTCTTCTCATCAAGGTATTGGCGGAACCAGCCATCATCGCCATCCGATTCGCCAAGAATTGGCTCAAGTTTGTGAGTAACCCAGTGTCTAATACCGGTGATATGAGCTCGGGGGTACGGATCGGTACTTTCGGCTGCTTTATTCGCTAAGCAGAGTCTGATTGCTTCGCTAATCAACGCAGCCTTCAGTTGATCCGGATCCTCGGGTAACTGGTCAATTGGAACACCAATATACTCGGAGACAACTCGGAGGAAGGTTGGTTCCTCAAATCCAGCATCCTGGAGCCATTGCATTCGGGCCCAGTGTCCAGGATTCTTAATTCGACTCACTTCGTCGTACAGTTCAATAACTTCTCCGAATATTTGTCCATCCTCAAACGTGGTGACACGGACATCTAACTTCTGCCCAATCTGGCCGTCGCAGTCTGGCACAACGATTGGAATATTTTTCACATAACAAATAGGTGTCTCACCATCATATTCGGCGATGGCGCTCGTGTACTCATCATCCAATTGGATGGGGAGTTTATCGTATTGTTCAGAGAGAATCCAAAAGCGGGTGTTGTAGTTCTCACCCTGGAGTTGTTCGTCGACCACTCGTGCGTGAGTAGGGGAGACACCCACTACCTGTACGAAGTCACCCTCGCGTGCAGCAACAGGACCTAAGCCGATTCGTTGTCCACCTGGTGATGCATAGCCAATTCCGTCGTCGGAGACCTCTACGATCTTCACATAGGTTTCAGTACCGGGTTCCGGTGGACCATTAGGTGTGAGTAAGTCGATTATCCGATCAAGATACTCGTTATACTCTTTTTGATCGATAGCGTGATTGCTGAGACAAATCGCATAGGTAGAGGACATGTTCCCAGCTTTCCGAGTACCTAGGTACTGGAGCTGAACACGTTCGTCTTCCTCACAGATAACGGGCCCAACAGATATTGTCTCACCATCAACATTGACGCTTCCAATATTGTTATTCCTCCCATGGAGACTCAATTTTCCTGAAAATCGATCACCGCTTGACAGAGTCATGGGCTCACTCCTTTAGACGTCTCTTCCCCGAATGCTATGGATACGGACCCAATCCCCTCGAATGTGACATCAATTGCCGTACACCCTTGCATCACCCAATGGCCCATATTACTGAGGTCTGATTCTATGTCTGTAGTGGAACGAGTGAATGAGGGTGCCTCTGGATGATCTGGCGGGAAGTGTGCTTTCAATTCTAAGTCGATTCCGTCTGGTCCGACGTAGTCTATCATATCAGGCAACGTTGCTGGTGTCACCGATGATTCAATTGTGACCGATCGAGTCTCACCAGTTGGCGATAAGAGCACAGATTGGTCATCATGGTCGATGGTGAGTCCAAGATCACCGTACATCGACTCTGCAAGCGGTTGCTTGTCTTCAGCTTCGACGGCATGGAGATGGATCAACCGGTGTCGACTCGAGTTTCGCTGGTGAACACTGACTCGCTTGGACCCCTGTTGTGGCACTTTGGTCCTATAGAATCGTGTATTACCAGGCCCAGTCGGATCGAGTTCGACTGTGTCACCTTTCCGTTTGGGAATAGAGACAATTTCGAATATTGGATCCTGTTCTTCCGCAGGGGTCACGCCGATCAATACCGTAGATCCCGGTGGACTCTCGATGGGCTTGTCAGCTGTAGGATGTGCTTCGGCAGGTAAAATCACATCAGCTTCAAATCCATATTTGTCGGTACGGAGGTCTGCACCGTACTGTTCGAGAAGTTTGGTAGTGTCTTCTCGCGCTGGGAACGCTAGAATCTCCCAATCTCCTAATGTGTGCAGAGACATCTCATCATCAAGAGTATCAACGTCGCCGTCTGTGACAGCATAAACCCACTCGCCGAGCTTTATTTGTCGTTTAGAGTTAGATCGTCGTGCCCGTGTTTGGTCTCCAACAAATATGTCACTGGCAGACACTTCATCTGTAGACCAATCACCTACGATATTCTCTAGTTGGTCGGAGCCATCAATAGAGACACGAAACTCTGTTGCGCTAGGATCTAATTCAAATGAGACCTCTGGCTCAGATGGATGGAAACTTCGTCCAGTTGGCGGGTGAATGACTCCTTCCGTCGATATTGAGCACTCTTGAAGTAGGGCATCAACATCAGCCGCCACCCCGAACTGTTCCCATTCAGTAGATGGGATAACTCCGAAGAGTCGAAGTCGACCGCCGGGCTCTTCACCAATATAGGTGCGAATCTGACGGGCAGACTCTTGTTTTTCGATGTCAGAAGTCCGTAGGTTATCGACCATCTGGTCAACATCTCGTTGGGATGATAGTGGGCACTCACCGTCTTTAACCGCGCCTCGTTTGTGTGCGAAATACCGCCGTTGCTCGCCCATTCGGGGTGTGAGTGGATTATTACATTTTGGACACTGATAGTAGTCTAATTTACCTCGAATCGCTTCTGAGATTGGTACTTCAGTCCCATGTGGGTCCAAACCGAATGGAATCGAAACCTGACTCATTTCCCTGATAATGTCATAATCATAACCAATTTTATCTGAAAGTGACGTGTTATCCTACAAATTGTATTGATAAAAATCAACAGGCCATTAGTAGAACTATTGACAGTACTACCAAATATTATTTATTACCGAAGAGTACTCGAATTTATACTGAATAGCTTTATAATCAGTTATAGATGGTATGATTTGGTTATATCTTTCAAATCGCTTTGAAAAACAACGACAATAGCAAGGCAAATTATTTCTATTGATTGATAGACAATAAACATAAAACGTATCGATATAGGGCTCTTATCTGTTGCCCTCATACACAACAGCCTATTGCAGACTTTTCCATCGCAGGAATCCAGAAATTCGGTAATCTCAATAGACCGTGGACGTCGACAATTCGGATCCCATCTGAGAGTGCCGCAAAATGAACGAAAAGCAGTTCTCCGATGACCCCTAAGATCCTGAACTAGAGACAGTAAGGAAGGCGTTCCAATCGCATCACGATTATTTAACCGGGTGTACAACCTCACGTTCTAAGTCCCAAGGAGAGAATGTTCCAATATGGATGAATCTCAAGTCGACGATCTGAAACAGACTATTATTACTGAGTTCGATGTGATGGAGGACGATATCTACGTCAACAGTGATAACGATGCAATGACGTTTTACATTCCTACACAGCAATTTGAAGACTCTGAGGATGTCCTTGACACTGAGATAAAAGTCTTAGAAGAACACGAATATGAATTATTGGTCCGTGTTGATATATGAAGCCAATCGTCCGTAAGATTTTGTTCAGATAAGATGAGTCCTGAGTTTGTTGGTGTTGATTGGTCGTCTGGGGTGTGGGTGGCTGTTGCGTGCGACGATGAGAGGGAGGTCCCCGAGGTGTTCATATTCGAGGAGATTTTGAAGGTGTGGCAGAAGTTTGGTGAGTTGGCGAGTCGGGATCTGGTTGATACACCGGTCAGATTGTGTGAATCGCCCAAATCGAATGATTTGCATGTGTAGTAGATGATGAGGAGGAGATGTCGCGGGAGTGTGATGATGTTGGCCGAAGCGCGATTGGGTCGCAGTATCGGTCGGTGTTCACGGCACCGTATCGTGAGGCATCACGTCTTGTTGATGCCAACAACCATGCAAAAGTGAGTGATGTGAATCGGTCGGTCGACTGGATCTCACTGCTTACAGGTGGCTCTGAGACGGTCAGATCTGTCAATAAGTTTCTAAGTTTCGTCGACGGCATGCCTCGAGACACTTGCCAGAAAGTCCCAGAGCCCGTGACAGGGCTCATTGTCGTCGTTCTTGATGTGGGATTGCGATGGGAGTAGACAAGCTAATCGTCTTAACCAACAGTGGCCCTCGACGGAGCATCTGTGTTGGTTAAGATGTGGACTTTTTTCTTCCATCTTTAATGTCGTCCCGAGAGCAGTGGCCTCATTCGTGTGTCGACTCACGAGAATCACTGTCTAGGCTCAAACTTTAGGCTCAAAACGTGTCCAACAAGTGTACTGATTGCTGTGCCATACGCTGCTACAATACAAGAAATACCGATCTGTAATTGGCCGTTATTTTGCTTGTTGAGTATCATCGCAGGATTCAATCTTCACTGTTGATTGTAGTCTCATGTGAACTCATCCGGAGATAGAATCTATCTGTTTGCCTGTTCTAAATCTCGAGATCTATTGGAGCAATGGATATCTCAAATCAAAGAGAAAGCGATAACCAGCGGTGTTGAATTCAAAGGCCCTTACACCCAACCTAAGGAAGAAGTAGGAAATGCCTATTATTTCAGACGGAGTATAAAATTCCCATCAAACAAACGGGTACAAAAAGTAATCAGTGTCGAACATTCGGAGCGTATTTTCACAAAGGTTCTCGTTGATAATTCTATAGACATGTATAATTATAGTGTTATAAACATAATTCCTGAATTGGAATTGCCCCCTGAGGAGATTCTGAATCCCTCACAAGATGACTCCTCAGATGGGAAAGCAGATACCGAAACCGAGGGAACATCATCAACACAAAAAAGAGAGTCTGAGATCCCTGCTGATAAGCAGAGTAATCGAAACAATGACTATCCCAACGAGACCCCAGAGGGTGACGCTAACTCACCAGTTGCCGATAGTGATGATTCAACAGGTGCGCCTCAATACACTGGCTCAGACGCGGTTCGAAGGCGCGTGATGGACCGAGCAGGGGATAGATGTGAAGGGTGTGGTGAACCAGCTCCGTTCCTCGATAAGCGCGGTGAACCGTATTTGCATGCCCACCATGTCTATGAACTCAATCAAGGTGGTCCTGATACCCCGCAGTCAGTGATTGCTCTCTGCCCGAACTGCCATTATCGTGTTCACCAAGGGCAAGATGGCGACGAATACAATGCCGAACTTATAGAGAAACTTTCTAATTTTCAGGAGTGATTCATACCACAATTCACACGTGGAAACCAAGGTGATGCATTGCTACCGAATTGACCCCAATGGAGGAGATCGCAGATCGATGTGAGGGAAACTTCCTGTTCGACGATTTTTGCCCTTGATTCACCAAAATTATACTTAAGCTACTTGCCAGTTCAAACGGTGGGGTGAGAAGTACTAGTCATTCGTCTTCCCCTTCTTCAGATGTCCTCTGGCCAATAAGTTGAGAGACCACGTCTCCTCGCAACCGGTCAAGGATGATATCATCACCAGATTCTGTCTCTGCAGTCTGGTTTAGTATCGAATCTTCGTCATTGTTGAGTTCGACAGAGACTATCCGAGAGCGTACATTTTCCTCATTGCCACCCGAGTCAAAGAACGTGTTCAATGCTTCTTCCCACCCCTTACCATTTTCAACTTCTTGTTTCCGTTTTAATGCATAATAGATTTGCTTGCGAAGAACTTCCTTCCGTGAGTTTGTCGCCAAACTATCATCACCTGCGAATATCGCTTCTATGGTTTGACGGGTGGTTTCCAGTTGCTGGACTGCTTTGCCTGATACCTGTGGTACGTCGTCTTCTTCAGAGCCAGTATCAATACTGAAGACATTGTTAGTATTATCGTGAGCTTTCGCTTCGACAATATCGATCTGTATTTCTTCGTTGACCAAGCGGACTAACAGGAAGTCTGCACGCTCATTAGTCTCTTGTAAATTCAACCATTGACGAGCCATCGGTTCGTCGATGGATAGCACCAAAGAAGGATGATCTTCCGACTGAAGCCAGCGGGTCGCAATAATTGCTCCGAGTATTCCTTTCTGAATAGGTGGGGTCCCTGATTCATGAAGGTTCCTCGAGAGTAGTTTCATCAGTCCAGTCTCCTCGAAATGAGGCACAGAGTTGACTAAGTTTTCAACTTCACTTGATGAGACGTCGACATCATACGATTGCAGTATTCGGACTAGAATATTGACAAAACGACGTCGATATCTGCTGTAGATAGCATAGTCCCGATCACCAGCCTGTTGTCGAGAGATCAGTGAATCTCGGACGTTGAACTGTTGGCTCGATCCCTTGTCAGGAGTCGATAAGCAGACCCACACACCTGAATCCTCAAGAGTATCTATTTCATCATTAGTTATTTCGAGGTTGTGTTGACCTAACGTGAGTTGGTTTTCTTCTGACCCGATGATCCTAGCAATCACATTGAGGTGGTTAACAAATACTCTCCCTTCAGGAACAGGAGTCATGGAGAACCGCTCGGCCAACCGTTGATACTGAAATTGAGCTGGGACAGAGATAGGATGAATTTCGAATCCTTCTGGTCGTGGTTGACGGTTGAAGGTTAGAGAACTATCATCATTAACGAGAATTAAATGCTCACTCTCTGCGTTTAAACGTGCGTTTGCATACTCCTTATAGCTGTCTGACTCATCATGCACCGTAACCTGATAACAGGTATTCTGTCTATCCGGTCGTAATTCCTCGATTAAGTTGTTTTTACTCTGAGTATTTAGACCGGTATAGATTGAGATTGGATCTTTATTGATGAACGCTATTTCGATAGCAGCTCGCTGAACGGTTTCATCTTCTCCGACTATTTTCGTCAATTGCTTCAACAATTCACCAGGTGCGATTGGATCAATGAGAGTTACCCGTAATGTGCCGCGAGCTGGTGGGTGTGCTTGTGGGAGTCGGTTGAGTAGACGCTCCCACATCTGAAGATTTGATCCAGGTGCAGAATTTTCAGGGTCGATATATTTTGGTGAATTGGTGATATACCCGGAGTGAATTAGATTGGTATCGGTAGAAGGGTCATCGTGGTCGGCTAGAAGCGTAAATGTCGGCAACATCACCGATTTATCATTAACGGCTGTTTTGAGGAACTGTTTCATATCCTCATCTTCGTGGACATCGGCCTTATTCGTCATTTCTTCGACAAGACTGCTATACTTCCATAGATAGAGGGGGTGGAGTGGGGAGAAAGTGAGTGCTGTCGGAGACAGGTCTGGCCCAGGCTTGACTACAATAGTTTCGAGGTGAAGAAATTCTGATAAGATACGACGTGATTCATTATGACCTAATTCATCTCCAAGTTGGTCATAGAAGTCAAGTATCAGTTGTTGCAGTTCTCTATAGCTATTTATGTAATTCTTTACAGTTTCGAATTTAACATCTATTGATGACTGTTCAATCGTCGTTGCGATCAATACACTCAGTGGCTTACAATAGAGGCCAAGTGCTATATCATGTATCTCTTTTCTGAGTTCCTCGTAAGTCTCGAAGGCAGAGATAAGCTCATCGATCAGTTCCTCATCGTTTCGCATCTCTCGCAGTCTCAGTAGCTTCTCATTCCATAATTTGTATGTTTGAGTGTCAGAATCAGAGAATTCAGATTGTAAGAATTCGAAATCTGAGTCCTGATATATTTCTCCCCCATACTTATCTTCCCCTACGAAGTGATTTACTGTCGACCATAATTCAGGATTGATATCGGTATTCTCGATATGGAGTTTGATCCCATTGGACTCTGTACTGACCGTCCCTGAGCGTGTCTCTCCGTCATCATTATCGACGTAATTCTGCAACTCTTCCAGTAGCTGGTTAATTAGATCGTCATATCCATCTAGACCCTCAAACATTGCCTCGATACTGTACTCCGGCAATGTGTGGGTCTCTACGGTAACATTGGTGTCGACTCTAATCGTCTCTTGTTGCGTATTAGTTAAGCCTTCACTATCGATTACCGTCAACTCAACTGTATGGTCTCCGGGTTCGAAATCATGGGTCGCGGTCTCACCCGTGGCGTCAACTGTATCGGAGTTTGTGAATTCCCATTCGTAGGTAACGATATCGTTCGACCCACCATCCGATTCTGTTGCATCGAAGGTTATTGAATCGTCCTCCGTAGGGTTGGATGGACTGTACTCGAAAGCAGCTGTAGGTGGGACTTCAATATCTCCTACAGATATTACTGTTGTCGTTGTATCCATGAGACCCTGGTCGTCTTCGACAGAGAGAGTTACAGGGTGACTCCCAACTTGGAAGGTCCATGTCGTCTTTTTATCTGTTGCATCAGTAGACCCATCATCTGTGAAATCCCACTGGTACTCATTGATTTGGCCGTCGGCCACACTCGACGCGCTGGCATCAAATTCGATTTCATCACCTGCATCTGGGTCAGAGGGATCGTACTCGAATTCGGCGACGGGTTCAGTAATTGGTATCCCTTCGATTGGTTCTAATACTTCTCGTACATGGTTAAGTTCTGTTTCAGCCAAGACTGCATGTGAAGACTGTTCCCGGAGTTCGAGTATATTGTGAACCACCTTTTTGATCTCAAAATCGAACTCCTCTGATTGCTCATTACTGCTCCACTCGACGAGGTTCTGGATCAGTACTTCCTCGTCGTCGTCCGATAAATCCGGAATTGTCCGTTCGCAGAGTTCGAAATTACTCTCAATCTGGCCGCCGGGGTCCTCTGCTTCAGCAAGCGAGGAGTGGATAAATAAGCCTATCTCGGGAAGGGCCTTACCAATACAGGAAAGTAGACTGTTCTCTGCATCGCCGTCGTCCTCACCTTCGTCATCGTCTGGGTTTGATGTAGTCCCATCTGTCTCATTGTCATCTTCCGCTATTTCTGTCGTGGTTTCGTGCTCGTCAGTGTCGTCGTCTTCATCAGATACGCATGTCTGTATCGTCGCGACGAAGTCCGCCGTCATCTTTGTATTCCGCTCATTGAATACTGGCAAGAGTGATTGCCAGGCTTGTGTGACCTTAGACATAGATCCAATGGCGTCCGGATCAAGAGAAATATCCAATCGTTGGGCCCCGATTTTCCAAAGACGCCTGAGTGGCTCTCCATCGAAATCTCGAACCCCATGAATATCTTGGATCGAATTCGTCGACGTCTGTTCACCACGTACAAGGAACACGAGATTGCTTGGAACATCAGTAGAATTCGATTCTGCATTGCGCCATTTTACACCCTCTTTGGCAGTAGTTCGAATTTCGAGGGGGCTGTCATTCACAGCTTCTGTTGTCGGAGTCTCAGTAAAGCCGACAAAAGCAACCCCAACATCTGTTCTCTGGTCGGCAAAGGATTCGATAAAGTGATCGGGGTCGAAGAGTGGAGGTGAATAATATATCACTCCCCGACTGCGGTCTAGTTGATTATCAAGTTCTTCGACGAGTGCTTCAGCGACCAGATGTGACGTATCAATACTCATTGGTTGAGACGATGGTGACGCGATCAGCGTATTTTGTTGCCAGACCAAGGGACTCCAATTCCGATTCAACTGCGTCGTAATTTTGTCCGAGTTGGCTTAATGGCCCTACGCCAACATCGGAGTAGGAAATGTTCCATGCACCGAGGTGATCTTGGAGCGCTAACTCATCTGCACCACTGACAAGAATTCCGTACCGTTTTCGCAATCTATCACAGAGGTCTGGGAGGGTAAGACGTCGACTCCCTTCGGTAGGTAATACTGACAAGACGACCGCCTCTAATAACGGTCGATCAAATGCAAAGTACAGTTGCGGCCGTTTGACCCCCTTCCACGGTTGGACGAATCCCGAATACTTTCCTAGGTCGATCAATGACTTCTCAGGGACATAATAGTCGAAAGTTTTCATATGGATAGTCTTTGAGATTGCATACGCAAGGCACTCCAAATTAGATGATTTATCGCTCGTGCTGTACATATTCTTTATCAGAGTTCGTTTATGATTTATAAGATCCTCATTGTCATCATCAATTCCAAATGGGCCACTGTTTAACATCACCTCCAGAATTTCTTGGTTATCCGACTGTGCAAACTGCTGGTACGCATTGGCATCTGACTCGTGAAGTGCACTAGTTACCCCTTTTTCCATCGCCCTGATAAGTTCGTTTTCGGCTCGTGACAGACACTCATTGCTAAGGGCAGCTGCCTCTGAGGTGGTCGTCCCAGTGTAATTCAAAAACAGCGGGAAAAACACGTCTCGAGACTGATTGCTTAGTTCGTTCGCCCGATTGATAGCGAATAAAAAGAACGCTAAGATACCGAACCGAACGATCATAGTGAGATCTCGTGGCGCAAGTGTTTGTCCGTTCTCAGGTTTTAGATGAGTAATCAGCCGTTCCATTCCGTCTGCCAAATTTTGCGAGATCTTTTCTGAGGCAAAAATGTCGTCTGTTTTGGGCCCGTATTCGTCATCTCTATAGGTTTCCGGTGTGAATCCTGTTCGACTATCACGAAGGGTAACAGAAGCATCGGAATCCAGGACTGGTTTAAATATATGTGAAATGGCATCCGTAGTCCGGCGAAGTTCCTGACCGATGGCACCGATCGGCGCATCATTTTCAACTAACAACGTGTAGATATAACGTGCTACCTCTCTGAACATATCTACTTCAGTTAATAGCCATTCAGAGGTTACTGTAGGCCCTTTTGGGAAACCAGCCCCAACATAGAACCCGGTGTCAGCGTGAGCGACATCGTACATTGCGCGTCGCTTGCTGTCGATTTTTGAATTGGTTCGTGTGCTTTCTGGTTCGAAGAGGTTGATCAATTCAGTATCTAACTCCGAACAGGATACCCTGTTGGGCTTATAGGCGAACTTATAGAATTCTTCATCGAGATTACCTCGTTCCTCTAAAATAAATGCGAACAGTTCATGAGCGACATACACTGGTTCCATTGTGGCGCTGCTAGTCTGAAGGTACGTCCCAAAGGCATGGTTAGCACCAGCTCCGATGATATCTTGTAATGTCGACTCGTCAGTAACGTCGTATCGTGTGTTCTCTGGCATTGTTATTCGAGTGAATAGGCATGTCCTGTCGGACTAATTTTGATTTGTGTAATCGCGTCGGACTGTTTATGTTTGATTCTGATATCGTCTTCTGAGTCTGTATGGTGCCGATAGATCTGTTCCATGAACTGAATTACGCGATTCTCGAGGGACTGGCTGCTGATCGAGGCCGGCGTCTCCTCCCCACCGGTTTTTAGAAATCTAAATAGTGAGTAATCTACACGCAATTCAGCAATAGTTTCTCCAGAATGGTTGTACTCGAATACGAAGTAAGGAGGTGTGTATCCGAGAGCATCCTCGATTGTCGGATGAAGTTCTGGTATTTCAACGTTGAATTCACTAGTGCTGACGGTGTTACCGCTCACCAACACGTCTGGATCACCGTACTCGTAGTTGTGATCGAACCAGATACGGAGTGTATCGTCATGAGGTGTCTCGACAAAATAATTGTTCAAAAGACGAACAAAGCCAATCACTTGCCGGTTTACGTCATTGCGGATATATTCCTCAAACTCCGTTCGCTGTTGTTCTTGGAGGAAACGCCTGATGAACCCATCAGAATATTCAGGTGGTGCGGCTTCATCACCAAATAGAGCAGCCCGTTTTAGACATATGTACTGCTGCTTGAGTGACTCTAAATTATAATCTGAATAGGAAACACCCTCTTCAATCTCGTCCCAGAGCTGAATATCTATTGTGGGGAGAGATGTGAGATGGGGGTCGAAATGTTTTGCCAGTTGTTGTGAAAGATACACCCCATCTATGTTTTGTGCCAGATTGTAATAATGCAAATTATACGAGGGATCATTGATATTTACCTCTTCGTCGGGTTCTTTTTGACCACCAGTAATGCAATATGAAATGAAATTTAGGACATCACGGACGGTCATGTGATCAACCGTCTGGTCGAGCCGCGTTAATAGCCGTCCCAGCGTTTCAATTACGAGTTCGTCCTGCAGCGCTACTGCGTTAGACTCCGCATGATTAGTAGCCTCCTCACGCGTATCGGGGGCGATATCTGAGGTAAGTTTCATAATGACTCGCCGAACAGCACCAGCTCCTGGTGCATCGTTTTCGCCACCGGCTTCTGCGATAAAACTCCGATTCCCTAGGTCAATCGTCGTAAAGCGCGAGTCAAACACAACAGTATCGGGATCACCATGGACGATCTGACCTTCTAATTGCCCAAGTACATCATCGACGAGAAAATCGAACTGTGTTCCACTGTTTTGGGCCCATTCAGCCAAATTATTGAGAATGCCATCGTTGATCGCTACGATGCCAGCTTTATCGTCTGTGACCGCCTGCCTCCACTCTTCGGCTAGCTCTTCAATTTCGTATTCGGAAGCATCAACTACATAATAGTAATCCGGCGGGTTGAATTCTGTTTTAAATTTTTGTACGTACTGTGACTTTCCATCGCCAGGATTCCCAGTAAGAACTACCTGATTACCTTGGCTAATTTCACGGCGGATCTTATCATCCAATGGTGTTTCAATATGGATAGCATCACGTTCTTCTTCGCTGATACGCTCAGCAATCCCCTGATTCGTTACTTCATAAAGAAATTCATATCCCAAATCGGTCATTAACACCTGAAAGAAATTCGGACGTAATATAAATTCACCGGATACTATAATATATGGTGTTATTATCGAGAAAATGATTTCCCGCTCACAGAATCGTCGTAGTGGCTTTTCGAAACCTAATCGCCACATTGTGCCGAGATAGATGTGAAGGATGTCCCGAACCAGTTCCGTTCCTCAATAGGCACTGTGAACCGTATTTTCATGTCAGGGTGGTCCTGATACCCCGCAGTCAGTGATTGCTCTTTGCCCGAACTGCCATTATCGTGTTCACCATGGGCAAGATGGCGATAAATACAATGCTGAACTTATAGAAAAACTTTCTAATTTTCAGGAGTGATTTATACCACATTTCACACGTGGAAACCAACGCTATGCATTGAGGTTCCCAAATTCTCGTGAGACACCACCTAGAATTATTTACCAAGTGTTATTCTATACTTGGAGAATGTACTCTGTATGCCTCAAGGGAGCACTCTTCTACAATTACTCCGAGGACTGAACAAATCTGAACTACAGGCTATCGCCAACCGATGTTGGTGGTGTCGGGTACGGAAGACAGATATCCCAGTCACAGAACTTTCTAAACGTATTCGTAGATCGATTGATGAAAATGTTCGCAAAGGGAATATTACATACTCTGAGGCAATGCGAGATATTCGCACTGAAGTTCTTATCCCAGGTGCGGATTCAGTCGCTGTCAAAATTAGAACAATCCTTCGGACGATACCACCGTCGACACATATTGGTGAGATACGCATTGAAGAAGAATGGTTTTCAGCTCAAGTCTATGGTGCTCTCTGGGTAAGTCTCAAACGAGATCATACGGTTCATTTAGAATATCAACTCAATAGTCGTAGTCGACCGACAGCAGACATCTATATCGAGTCCGATGACGATAGTGGGGACTACTTAATCGAAATGAAGTTAGCCCCAATTAACAACGGCGAAGATACAAAACGGCAATTGAGAAAATATCACAGAGCGATCCAAGGGGATCTTGGTCGAGACCGAGAGCGGACGTTCCTCTGTATTATCGGCGAAGATATCGAAGTCGACAATGACAATAACTCTCGAAAATCACAACCGCTCTCTGAGTATATTGAGGGCATCCCATCTACGATTGATGAGATCGAAGACGAGTTAGAACAGACCGAGGTAATTTCGAATACTAGAGTTTAATTGAATACCCGATTTGTTCGGTTAGGCTACACTGCGAACACGAATTTGATCTTAATCGGAAGGCGTCTGTGGACTACTTCGAAGATTGGATAATCTAAGGGTATCGCTTACCTTTGAACACATCGTAGATCAGCCATCGACTGTAGGACTTACCCACCTCGAAGGCCGGGCTTCGAACGAAAATGAGAACTTACTACCCGATTTGGTGACGATCTACAGAGACACTTATCGGTCAAGATGCTTTTGAATGATTCCCTCGGGGAGTCTTTAGTCAGGGAACACAGTGTGGAATTGTTAGAAACCCGTCGACATTGAGTGCGTTCGCAAGAACGATTCCATCCATTTCGCCGTCGTCAAGTCCAAATGTTGGTCTCGTCTCGGCAGTATCCGACCCTGCATACGGATCTTCGACTGTGTAGTAGTCCTGAGCCGCGAGAACGTTGGTAGCTGCAGCACTGTGGATATCCTGGTACAGTTTGATGTCACGGAGCTCCGAGACGACTTCGGGTGGGACAGCAACCTCACAGGCGGTGAGTAGATACTGAAGCGGATCTGGTCGAGTAGTATTATACGCTTCGTCAGCACGCGGAACGGCGAGACTTACCAGTGCGCTCGTGTCGGCGACGACGGTTCGTAGGCGTGACCTGCTCATCGGTCGTCGACTTTGTCGGTCGCGACTGTCGTGGCATCCCTATCATAGATGTCGACGTCATCCGGAGCAGCAATATCGAGCGATGCATCCGACAGGTTAGATTTGAGAAGTCGTAGTCGTTGGGCAGTCTCAGCACCGACGAGCTGTTTTGCTGTTTCGGAATCAAGTTGATCATCGTAGTACTTCGTCGCGACCAACTCTTGGAACGTCTCGCTGTCGGCGGTATCCTCTATGTACTCTCGCACTGCCTCAACAAGAACGTCCGTACGATCCTTGTCGAAGAGGTCAGCAATCGCATCAAGCCGCTCGACGAGGTATTCTGGGGACTGGAAATGGACTCGTCGGGGATCGTCACTCGCACCCATACTATGTCAAGCTCTGCACTCATAAGGATAATAACTTCGGCGTTTGCGCAGAGCTTGCACATCAAACGGGAACGCATTCTCTACAGGTCCAGTATTCGAGATACATCCAGCATCGTATTCACACTATCACGCCCACAGAGCCACAACTCGATATCTGTGATACTCCCTATAATGTAGTGTTACCGTTGTGACTGCGTCCTAAAGGTCTAACTCGGGAAACATTTAGGCCGTTGGTTCCGTAACTTACTGCCAATATGAGTTCCCCGCATGACTCATCTGATCAAACTGCGTCTGGTAGGGTCCCCTCAGTCGACAGTGTGTTCGATGTGGACAATGGAGACCCATACGAAACCCAGCGGACGGTACATCGGTATCTCTCGCAGGATACACGACACAATATCCTCCAGCTGATTATCGGGCACCCGTCGCATCTCGTCTCTGTTACCGAGTGTGAGTACTACATCCCAAAGAGTCGATCAACGATCAGCGAGCAGTTGGAAAATCTTGCTGAGCACGAAATCCTCACGCTGTATCATCATGAGCCGAATGCCAATTCTAGAGACATCCCAGCCGACTTCTGGGGTTTGACGACTTTCGGTATCTATCTGCTCAGCGAGTACAAGTACTTGCGAGGCCTCCCCGTAATGCGTGCGGCTCACGATGCAACACACAAACCCGAAGCGGTTCAGCGGCACGAAAAGGCCCCTCGACCATCGCTTCCAGATGCTGTTAGAAGTGCCTTATACTACGACGATCTCGATCCTGATGAGTCGGTACCGGAAGATAAGTCTGCAATCAGCACTCTTCGTGAGGAGACGTCCTACGGAGACGCTGCGCCTGCTCATCCCGACTCGTTGAACGAGAACGCAGACGGAGATCGGACGCTGGACGAGTTGTTCTGAGTTGATTTTGGTTTCTGTCCATTGATCAGTCAATAACGACATTACGACCAGGAGTTCATTCGAGTCGCAACATCCGTGCTATCTCCGTCTGGGTGGTCCGAAGACCGGATTCGACAGCATCACTCGGATACGAACGAACTCTCGCTTGAGTCATTCTGAATCAGTTATTGAGCTACGGTCGAATAGGTGTCTCACTCAGCAGTAGGAGCGAGCCTTCTGTGTCCATTCCTGTATGACGCCTTCGTTCACATAACCAATATCCCACTACAAACGTCTCAGACGACCGCGATAGCACCAAGAACGGTACTGACGACGAACAACACCACGAGAACGATCCCGCCTGCAAGCAGTGTATTCTCCAGTGCCTTCTCGTGTATCGACATCGCTGCGTACTCCTCACGGAACGCCTCGCGGTTCTCCTCGTCGTAGAAGTACTTCGTTTTCAGCGCGAACCGGTCGGTGACCGCACAGCCGGTACACACCGGTTTGCCCTCCAACCGCTCGGTTTTGATATGGCTGGGACAGGCAATTGCTCCACAATTGGCACAGTAGGTGTAAGTCTCGTTGAGGCCACTGGTCTCACAGTGAACGCACTGGTGAATCCCATCCTCGATAGTGACTCGGGAGGGGCCAGCCGCATAGTACTCGTAGGGATACGAATACTCGCCGAGATCAATCGTGTGGCGTACTTCTGGAAGATAGACCGGCTCGATGGATTGGACTGAAATATCCGAGAGGTTCGGTTCACAGGTCTTGTTGTAAGTCACGTTGTTGCCACCGGTGTAGGTCACTGTCGTCGTGTGATACTCCCGAAGGCGGTCGACGGCCCACTCCTTGTACTCTGTCTCTGTCTGGCCGAATCGGTGTTCGTCGACACTGTCGAAATCTCGCTTGAATTGGTCGTCATTGAGGTCGACCGTCGCATGGCGGTTTTCGGAAACCAACGTGGCAACCTCGTCGGGAGCCACGCGCGGTTGGCCGCGGTCGGCGTGAACGACGAACCGAGTCCGGTCGTCGATCCGATGGATCACACCGACGGATGTCTCGAAAACTACGTTCGTGTCTGCAGTGATCGACACAACTGGACGGAAGGCCACCTGTGAGTACGACTCCGGGAGGTCAGTCGACTTAATGTTCTCAATGTCACGAAACGCCTCCTGTACGGGTGCGTCGACCGATGCCGCGGGATCGGTGGGCCGGAGCGTCTCGTCGCAGAGAATCTCAATGCGACCGTTGTAGAGATCCAGTCCGACCTGATCTGCGATCTCGCGGAGGTCGGTTCCGTCGATCAGCTCGATGGGATGAGGATCGTCGTTCTGCTGGAGTCTATTGGCGTATTCCTCGGCTGGTCCTGTGAACCGCCCTGTCGTGACGACCATCCCGCGCTTGGGGCCATCGAAATCGAAGGTGGCGATCGCTGAATGGAGTTTCTGGACGACTGGTCGACCGACACTGTCGGTGTGTTTGCACTCGACAACCACGGCGCGACGCGTGCCGTCGACGACCTCCTCCATCAGAACGTCTCTTCCTTCGTCGGCTCTGCGGTCGGCCTGACGGACGTTCTCGTAGCCGAGGTTCCGGAACACGTCCTCGACAACGTCTTCGAACTCGAACCCCGAGAGATCATCTAAGACAGCCATTCTGCTCTATGGAGAGGGTATCACTGATCACATATACAGTATTGGAAACCAACAGGAAGGGTGTGATGTTGCCCGAGACTCACTCGGGTTGTGTGTACGGTGGTTCAAATGTGTCGACGACACGGATCTCGTAACTGTCGTAGACCGGTTTGTGGAGCGTTTCGTTGCTTCCAATCGACTCTGACTCGTATCGGGCTCCCTCGAAATGTTCCCAGAGGATTTCACCAGTCGTGTGTTCGTATCTGAGTTGCTGTCGCTCGTCGGACCCCATCGAGTGATAGATCACGACTTCGAACGTCTCGTCGTCATAGAGACGGATCTTACAGGATCGGCGCGATGGGAGTTCCTCCGTAGCCAGCTGACGCATACGATCAACGATCGGTGCAAGCGGTGCCATCGGTGGAATTTCTGGTGATTGCATGGGTAGTGTCTCGTCCTCCCGCAGCGACACGGGAGCAACGTCTCACCGAGAGACGCGACGCTAATCTGTATCGGCCAGTCGACGAACGAGAGCGACACCCGCGGCTGCGAGAAAACGGTACGCACCCAAATCTGTGGACTGGTATCAAAAATCTCCCGGTCAGTACAGATTTAAGACTGGAAGTATTAGTAAATGTGAAGAAAACGGGCGATTTGCCCGTAAATCTCATGCTCCGACGGGGATTCGAACCCCGGTCATTACCGTGAGAGGGTAATATGATTGGCCGGACTACACCATCAGAGCGTGCTGTCGCGTTCTGCTGAACGCATTGCATAGTATCCCGCTGGTGAACAAAACAGTTGCGCTTTGGACGCCCCCGTGTGTTGGGCTGTCGACCCACAAAAACACGGGACGCCAGCGACCCGTCTCATCGCTACGAAACCACATTCATTCCTGATTGTCCCCATGCTGCTACTGTATGTTGATTGATCACAACCAACATTATTGTATATAATATACTGACGCACTAGGTGAAATAAACGGTGGGAGTATCTGAGTCGTTGATTCACGAGGAATACTGATCGGAGTTAGCTATCGAATAGAAAAATCCTTCAATAAGGCCAACCGTGGTTATACCATCTAGGTGTCGACCGAATGCCAAACATGGAAACAGCGACGTTCGAGACTGAACTGAGTCTGTTCAAGTACGACAATTTGGAGCAGTTGCCCGCCAGCTACCGGGAGTTGACCGAAGCCGACCGAACGCCGCGGATCGAGGCCGCACTCGATGAACTCGGCGACGATGTGGTCATTCTGGGCCACAACTACCAGCGCCGCGAGATCGTCGACCACGCCGACTTCATCGGCGACTCCTACGCGCTAAGCAAGCACGCCGCAGAGGCCGACGCCGAGTACGTCGTCTTCGGCGGGGTGACGTTCATGGCCGAATCCGCCGACATCATCACCGACGACGACCAGACGGTCGTCCTCCCCTGTATGGAAGCCTCCTGTCCGATGGCAGGCATGGCCGAAGCTCTGCAGGTCGACGCTGCTTGGGAGCAGATCACCGCTGCGGACCCCGACAGCGAGATCATCCCAATTACGTATATGAACTCCTACGCCGACCTGAAGGCGTTCTGCGCCGAACAGGGAGGCCTCGTCTGTACCTCCTCGAACGCCCACAAAGCCTTCGAGTGGGCGCTGGAACGCGGCGACAAGATTCTCTTCTTGCCCGACAAACACCTCGGCGAGAACACCGCCCACCGACTCGGGATGGCCGAGTCCATTGCCGAGTGGAACCCGTGGGACCCCGAAGCCAAGGACGCCGACGAACTCGAAGAAAGCGAAATCGTCCTCTGGGACGGCTACTGTCAGGTCCACGAACGCTTTACGGCCGAACATATCGCCGAGGTCCGCACCGAATACCCAGACGCAAACGTCGTCGTCCACCCCGAGTGTCGACGCGAGGTCGTCGAGGCCGCCGATGTCGTCGGCAGCACCGCGACGATCACGGAGGTCGTCGAAGAGGCCGACCCCGGCGAGACGTGGGCCATCGGGACCGAAATCCATCTCGCCAAACACCTCGACCGCTGGCACGACGACGTGAACGTCTTCCCGCTCTGTGGCGACGCCTGTATGGACTGTGATGCGATGAGACAGATCGACCCCAACTATCTGACGTGGGTACTCGAAGAACTGGCAGCGGGCCGCGAACACAACGTCATCGAGGTCGCCCCCGAGGAGAAGGAACTCGCTGGGGTCGCCCTCGACCGCATGCTGGAGCTATAAGATGGCCGGTGAGTCGACCCCGAACCAGCCGACGTCCAAGGAGCCGGAGCCGCGCACAGTTGACGTGCTCGTCGTCGGCTCGGGAATCGCTGGCTGCGCGGCAGCACTCGCCGCCGCCCGCGAGGGCGAGGAGATACTGCTCGTCACCAAAGCCAGCGAGCCCGAAGACGCCTCTTCAGACTGGGCACAGGGTGGTATCGCTACCACTCGTGGCGACCCGGAATCGCTTAAAACCGATATCATCGAAGCCAGTGCTGACACGGCCGATCCGGCCGCAGTCGACGTCCTCGTCGACAACGCGGCCCCCGCGATCCGCGACGTACTACTCGACACCCTCGGTATTGATTTCGATACCCTCGGCCAAGAAGCGGAGTACGACTTCGCCCGCGAGGCAGCCCATTCGGAGGATCGAATTCTCCACGTCGACGCCTCGACGGGCCAACACATCCTCAGGCCCTTTTTATCCTACTTAAGCGAGGTCGACAACGTCACGATCCTCGAAGACACGACTGCGCTCGAACTGATCCGCCACGAGGGACGGGTCCACGGCGCACTGCTCGATACCGAACCGGACGGCGAACCGGTGTTCGCTGGCGCAACGATCCTCGCAACGGGCGGGATCGGCGACTGCTTCGAGCAGTCGACCAATCCCCCCGGTTCGACGGGCGACGGAATTGGGATGGCGTTTCTCGCCGGAGCCGACGTCGAGGATATGGAGTACGTCCAGTTCCATCCGACCGCCGCCGCAGTCGACGACCCGTTCCTCCTCAGCGAAGCCGTCCGCGGTGAGGGCGGCGTGCTCCGCAATGCCGAGGGCGAGCGGTTCATGCCCGACTACCACGAAGACGCTGAACTCGCACCCCGCGATGTCGTCGCTCGCGCAGTGCTAGACGAGATCGATGCCACCGGCTCGGTCCACCTCGATGTCTCGCCGCTGGCCGAACCGTTCGACGAGGCGTTTCCGAACCTCGCGGCCACCTGCCAAGAGCACGGAATCGACTGGCGCGCCGGGATTCCGATTGCGCCCTGTGAACACTTCCTCTGTGGTGGGATCGACGTCGACGGCCACGGTCGAGCTAGTCTCGACCGCCTGTATGCGGTCGGCGAATGTGCCCACACCGGCGTCCACGGGGCCAACCGGCTGGCCTCCACGAGCCTCTTGGAGGGCCTCGTCTGGGGCCTCCGCGCTGGCGAGGATGCAACCGGATACGACCCCGAGAGTATCGAGGTCCAGCGGCTCCAGAACAGCGATCCAGCGCTTCCGGAACGGTTCGCGGGTGAGAAGTTCCACCGGCTGACGACGATCATGAGTGGAGAACTCGGCTTACGGCGAACAACTGACGGCATTGCCAGTGCGCGTGGAGTTCTCCGTCGACTCAAAGGTGAGGTCGACGCCTATACGCGGACCCGAACCTCGCGGGGACTCTACGAACTCCGAAACGCCACTGTCGTGGCCATCCTCATTGCGACTGCAGCTGCCGAAAACGACGAAAGCGTGGGGTGTCACTACCTTGAACCCCCACAAGAGGAGGCTACCAGCCCGCCAGCCGAGGCAGGACCAGAGTAATGCTCACGAGCGACCAGATCGAGGGCTGGCTCCGCGAGGACGTCGGCCACCACGACGTAACCAACGACGTTCCCGGCGAGACGACGGGTCGACTCGTCGCCAAAGAAAGCGGCGTTGCAGCCGGAATCGAGGCCGCCGCAGCCGTCTTCGAGTATCTCGACGTGACCACTGAGACACCGGTTTCGGATGGCGACCGAATTGAGGCAGGCGATATCCTTCTCCGAACCACAGGCACGGCCCGTGAGACGCTCCGAGCCGAACGCGTGGCGGTTAACCTCGCCGGTCATGCCTCCGGCATCGCAACGAAAACACGGCAGGCAGTCGACCGTGCCGAGGAGGTCGGCTCCGATGTCAGAATTGCGGGCACACGCAAGACGACCCCCGGACTTCGGGGAATCGAAAAGCGCGCAGTAGTCGCTGGCGGCGGTGACACCCATCGCCTCGATCTCTCACATATGGTGATGATCAAGGACAACCACATCGCCGAACTCGGGCTCGAAACGGCTGTCTCGCAGTTCCGTGAGCGCGTCTCTTTTGCCACCAAAATCGAGGTCGAAGCCGAGTCAGCCGTTCAGGCTAAACGAGCAGTCGACGCTGGAGCCGACATCGTTCTCCTCGACAACTTCCCACCAACCGAACTGAGTGATGTCGTCGACAGCCTATCTGGATCAATCGACAACGCCGACCGGAAGGTCCTCATCGAAGCCAGTGGTGGCATTACAGTCGACACAGTTACGGACTACGCGGCGACCGGCGTCGACATCATCTCGATGGGATCGCTAACCCACTCTGCAGAGACGCTCGACTACTCGTTTCGAACAAACTAACGACCGGGTAGCCAGTGCCTACTCGTCGGCAGGGACTGCCTGATCCACCTCGACCGAATCACCGACACTGATTTTCTTGCCCCACTCAGATTCTGGAACCATCGTATTGAGCATCAGCCGGAAATGATGATCGAACCAGTCGCCGCCGCTCCAGTCGGGGAGTGTCTCCTCCCGTTTCTCGACGAAGGTCGACTGAAAGCCATCGTACTCTGCGCCGGTATCGGGATTACGTGATGGAACCACACACCGCTGACAGGGGTTAATGCCCCGGAACGACACGTCGCCAATTGAAAACATCACGTGGTGGTTCCGGTCGTCGAACAGGTGATCCTCCCAGAACGCAGGCACCCCACCGAGTTCGATATTCGGCCGCAGGCGTCGACGCATTCCGTCCGTGCTGATCCCATCAAACCACAAGGCCACTGTCTCGATTGTTGCGGTACTGATGATCGTCGGTCCCGAGGCAGTAGTGTCATCGGGATAGCCACCGGCCTGATCGCGAGCTATCGAGACCGGGTAGCCTACGTGATCACTGAGCCAGTCGACAGCGTGGCCGTCTGCAAGTTCGTCGACCGTGAACCGACGTGGCTCCGTCTCGACTGTCGAGAGTTGTACGGCATCGATGTTGGCTCCATCGCCCTGGTAAGTAGCACGAATCTGATGGATCTGCTGTTCTCGCTTCCCGTTGACGTAGGTGTCCTCGGCATCAAACAGCGCAAACTCCCGGTCGCCAGCCAGTCCGCCATTGTCGACAATCGGGACCGACTCCACCGACCATCCGTCCAACGATTTGATCGGATAGATCGTTAGTCGGTCGACTGTCGGACTGATATCTGTCATACCTACTCATTCGACGGCAGTTTGAAAAACGTCCCGTCAGAAAGACGCGTTACTCGTCGGCTTCGTCCTCGGAGAGGTCGATCTCTGCCTCGGCGAAGACGTCTTCGATCTCGTCGACTGACAGCGACTGGTAGCCATCGTCGACAGTGACCGTCGAGATGCTGACTTCGCTCGGTCCGAGTTCGTCGTTGGCGACGCGCAGTGCCTGTGCGGCGAGCCCGAGCCCGGTCTGGAGGTCGACCTCGTCGGTCCATTCGTCTTCGAGGAACTCCTGAATCTCACGGCCGGAGCCGCCGATGACGGTCGCTTTCCACTCGTTGGGTGTGCCGGAGGGATCGGCTGCGAACAGCCGCGGTGTGCCGTTCTGGATGCCACCAACGAGGAGGGCTGCCCCGTACGGTCGGGTGCCACCGCGCTGAGTGTTTTCCTGAATGTGGTCGGTGAGTTCCTTGGTGAGTGCCTCGACATCGATTGGCTCGCCGTAGCGGAGCCGGTTGACTTGGCCCTGTTGGCGAGCGAAGTCGACCAGCTGGCGGGCGTCGGCCACGTGGCCAGCGCTGGCCGCGCCGACGTGGTCGTCGAGCTTGTGGAGCTTCTCGATACTTTCGGACTCCATCAGCGGCGATCCGGCCCGGCTCTGGGCTGCGAGGATGACGCCCTCGGTGGTTCGGAGACCGACACTCGGTGCACCCCGCGAGACGGCCTCGCGTGCGTACTCAACCTGATAGATCCGCCCGTCCGGCGAAAACAGCGAGGTCCCTCGGTCGTAGGCCTGCTGGTCGTTACCTCTCATTGCGCCCCTCCGCGTGTGAACCGACGTCCGTACTGATTCATCTGGTCGAATCTATGGGTCCAGACAGGAAAAACCCTTGCTACCGAGCAAATCAGGGTGTCATCATCCGAGTATGACAGATAGCTGTTGGCCCGTAATTCCTGATTAATCGCCGTTTGTAACCGGGTGTATACGGCCTAACTCCGCGAGCATTGTGGACCACGTTTCGGCGACGACCGCCTCGCCACAGACTGCTGGATCGCTGTAGGGCTGAACGAACAGTCCAGCCGCCTTCCCAGCCGCGAGCGCGTTTTTCACGTTGACATGGTAGTCATCGATTAAAATGTCACCAGCCAGTCGACCCTTGTTCCGGGGTACGTCGTCGATGATTTCGTCGTGTGGCACGTCGTGTTCGTCGAGCCATTGAGCGGTGATCGGGTGGCTCTCGGCGGGGCGATGGGTGGCGATCCGGACGGTGTGGCCCTGTTGGCTCAACCATCGGGCAGCCTCAGCCGCGCCATCGATTGGCTCCATTCCCAGTAGAAACCATTCGGGCCGCTCGTCGATTGCGCGGTGGAGCAGATCACCGATATCCAGCTCGGTTCCGGGAATCGAAAACGACCACTCGGTGATCTGCTCGCGAGTGAGTGCGACCCCACATTCGGCTTTGACGTACTCGATGAGTCTCGGCGTGTTGTCACACAGCGTCCCGTCGACATCGAGGAGTACCGTTCTGGATGGCCCTCGATTCAGCCGGAGTGTCATTGGCTGTTGTTCGTGGGCAGTGACTGTGAAGCTATCCCTTGGCGTTAGTCACCGACTACTATCGGCGATATTTGACGAACGCAAACCCATCTCGCTCGTCTCGACTCACTTCCTGCCAATCATTGCGCTCCCAGTCGGGGAACGATGTGTCGCCCGCGTAGGTCGACTCGATCTCGGTAAGCACCAGTCGGTCGGCCTGCGGGAGAAACTGTTTATAAACCGTTGCCCCGCCGATCACGTACACCGTTTCGGTGTCACCAGCGGCCTGCCGGGCAGCCTCAACGGCTGCGTCGACTGAATCCGCGACAACGACACTGTCGGGCACCTCTGGCGAGCCGCGACTCAGCACGATGTTCGTCCGGCTCGGTAGCGGGCCATCGATGTCAGCGGCGATACTCTCGTACGTTCGTCGACCCATAATGACGGGATGCCCCATCGTCGTCTCCTTGAAATGCTTGAGATCAGCAGGCAGATGCCACGGCATCTCGCCGTCGACACCGATGACACCGTTTTCGGCGACCGCTGCGATGAGCGCGATTGTGGGGTGGTGGTCGTCAGTCGACATGGTTACTCTGCAACCGAGAACTGAATCCCGTCGGCGGGGTCGTAGTCGGTGAGCTGGATGTCCTCGAACGTCAGTTCGTCCAACGGCTTGTCCGCAATCTCGATGGCTGGCCGTGACCGTGGCTCCCGCGAGAGTTGTGTTAGCAATCCGGGAACGTGGTCGTAGCCATCGCTTTCGTCGGATTCTGTGGGGGCTGTCTCGGTGAGCCACTCGCGAACATCGAGATACTCGGCCTTGGTGTCGACCTCGCCAAGTCGCGACTGTAATTCGGCGAGATTGTCGTCGTACCATGCCCCGCGGTCGCCTTTGCCACAGTAGACGTGGGCGTCGACGACTGTATGGCCGAACTTCCCCGGCTTGAACCCGGTTTCTTGGGCAACGGCATGGGTCAAAAGCGAGTAGGCGGCAATATTGAACGGGACGCCGAGGGCAATGTCGCCCGAGCGCTGGGTGAGATGGCAGTTGAGTCGGTCGCCCTGAACGTTGAACACAAAGGTGTAGTGGCAGGGCGGCAGCGTGCTGACCGCGGCGTTGGCGGGATGCCACGCCGAGACGACGAGTCGACGGGAGTTCGGCGACTCCTGAAGCGTATCAATCACGTACTGAATCTGATCGAAGGTGCCGTCGTCGTTCCGCCACCGGTGGTCATCCTCGGGCCATGCCTCGCCGTCGAGACCCTCTTCGGGCACCGGAAACCGCCGCCAGAATCGACCGTAGGCAGTGTCTAACCGACCCTCGTCGTCGGCCCACGCATCCCAGATCCCAGTCTCCTCGCGAAGGTTACGGATGTGTTCCTCGCCGGAGAGATACCATTTGAACTCGTGGATGAGGGAGTTCCACCGGAACCCCGAGAGATCCTTGGTGGTCAACAGTGGGAACCCCTCTTGGAGGTCGACGGTGTACTGTTGGCTGAACGACGAGATCGTGTCTACGCCGGTTCGGTTCGGCTTGTAGTTGCCGCCCGCAAGCGTGCTGTCGACGAGATCGAGATATTGCTGCATATGTGGGTTATCTGCGCTGAGAGCGCGGCTGTTATCAGTAGCAAACAACCCGGTCTACAAGTCATTTTGGAAATCGGGTATCGAAAACGCTGGACTGACAGTTACTTGAGAGCCACCTCCAGCAGAGCCTCATAGACTGGCTCATACTGGCTGGCAACTCGTTTGGGATCGGCGCGTTCCGCGCCGGTGAGTGGCTGCAGGTCGTGTGTCGACAGCGGCTCGATCATTTCGACGACGCGGTCGACGCGCTCCTCTAACTGTCCCTCGCGGGCACTCCCACTGGCGACCGCACAGGCTTTTAGATACCGCTGACCATCGTAGATCTTCGCCCGTGTTGGCCCGACGACCGCAACAGCATCGAACTCGATGCCGTCGACGGGGAGCGCGATATCGCTGTAGGATTCGACTACTGCAGGCTCAGTCTCGGTTATGCGGTCGGTAACACGCTCGAAAGCCGGGAGATACCGGTTGGTCATGAGTTCGTTGAAGCCGTCGACGCTCCGGACTCGTGGGGCACCATCCAGTGGGAGAGCTTCAATTAGGTGGTCGGGGAGTAGTCCAGCGTCCTCGGCGGTGCCGTTCACAACGAACCACGGCCCCTCAGGTGTCGTTACACGGTCGACCAGAAAGGTCCGACCCTGCTCACCGAGGAGCCCTGTTCGGTCGGGAGTCGGCCGCCAGAGGCGGTGGACAGGATTGAGTTGTTCTTCGTTGAGTTCACGGTCGCTGCTGTCGACGGCCGCCGCCGTGAGCGTGGCAATATCCTTGCCGTAGAGTCGACCCCCATTGACTGCCGAGACCACGTCGTCGTGGTCAAACCAGTAGTCGTTGCCTGCACGGGGTTTAAACCCAACAGCATCCGACAGCGAAGCGAGCAGGCCGGCGGCGAACGTCGTTTTTCCAGCGTCGACACGGGCGTCACCTGCGACTAACAGTTTCATTTATAAGTTGTGTATCCAGTTAGGAACCGACTACTCCTCGTCGACAGTCTCGGGTGCGAGCCCGTAGTAGCCCGGTTCCTCGTCGCTCGGCGGTTCGGCGATGACGAGTTCCTCGGAGTTGCGCATGATCCACGGGATCGCCCAGTCCAGCAGGATGTCTTCGACGCCCTCGTCGATTTCGGCGTCGACTTCCAGTCCTTGCAGTAGGCGGGCGATCTCGTAGACGGAGTACATCAGTTCTTCATCGAGGAGTTCCTGTGGCGTGTAGAAATCACAGGGATACAGCTCCTCGAAATCGTCTTTCGGTCGTGGCATGGGCAGTGGTACGGCCGCTGGTGGGGAAAACAGTAGGGATTTGGCGTCGACAGCGGCAGTATAGCTGTCGCTCAGTGGGTGGCGTCGCAAAAAATGGATGAACTGCCCGGATTACTCGAAAGCCTCGACAGCCTGTGCGTAGCGCTCGTCGGATTCGTCCCAGTCGACGACTTCGAAGAAGGCGTCGATGAACCCACCGCGGTCGGGTCCGAACTGGTAGTAGTAGGAGTGCTCCCAGACGTCGAGTGCGAGAATCGGGTGGCCGCCCCAGATCGCGCCCTGGTCGTGTTTGTCGACCACGACGTTACGAAGCTGGTTCGAGAACGAGTCGTAAACGAGAAGCGCCCAGCCACTGGCGTTTTTGGCTGCGGCTTCGAACTCGCCTTTCCAGGCATCGTACGAACCGAAGTCCTCTTCAATTCTCTCGGCGAGCGCACCGGATGGCTCGTCGCCGCCCTCTGGAGACATGTTCTGCCAGAACAGGTCGTGGAGAATGTGTCCTGAGGAGTTGTGGGTCACGTTCCGGATGGCTCCACCACTGGAGCTGAAGTCGCCGTTGTCACGGTTCTCGGCCAGCGTCTCTTCGGCCGAGTTCCAGCCGTTGACGTAGCCCTGATGGTGGGTGTCGTGGTGCCAGGTCAGGATCTGTTCGTCGATGTGCGGCTCAAGGGCGTCGTAGTCGTATGGAAGTGGATCTAATTCGTAGCTCATGTGTAATACCTCTATTTCTATATTGTCTGGGATACTGTTAAACCTTGAGGAGTAGTTTGATAACGTATCACATACAGATACCGGCAAATAATGTATTGTGATAACAAACGGATGACTACGTAAGGGAAATAGATTCCGAAATAATGTCAAAGTAGAACAGTGATCCGATTAGATCGTGTTCCCGTGACACTGCTCGAACCGCTGGGCGACGTCATCCCAGTCGATGACCTCGAAGAAGTTGTCGACGTACTCGCCGCGGTTGTTCTCGTACTGGAGGTAGTAGGCGTGTTCCCAGACGTCACAAACGAGAATCGGCGTGGTCGCCTGCGGGGTCTGGTTCTGGTGGTTTTCGGCCGCCGCAATAATCAGTTCGTCGCTGGCAGCGTCGTGGCACAACAGCCCCCAGCCCGAGCCTTCGACGCCACCGGCGGCGGCTGCGAATTCAGATTTGAACGCCTCGAAGGAGCCGAAGTCCGCCTCGATATGGTCGGCGAGCTCGCCCCCGGGTTCGCCGCCACCGTCGGGATGCATGTTCTCCCAGAAGATGGTGTGGTTGACGTGGCCCGACAGATGGAACGCGAGGGCTCGTTTGACGCTCTTGATGTCGCCGAAGTCCTCGCTGTCCCGCATCCCTTCGAGGGCGTCTCTGGCGGCGTTCGCGCCGTCGACATAGCCCTGATGGTGTTTGTCGTGGTGGAGTTCCATGATCCGCGAATCGATGTGCGGTTCGAGTGCGTCGTAGTCATACGGGAGGTCTGGTAGTTCGTACGTCATGCCTTTCAGACAACGGTCGAATCCGACCTAAAGTTTCGGTGTGTTAACACTTTAGGCGACTGTGTGGGACCTTGAGAGAACGGCCGACTCAGTCGCCGCGGGCGGCCTCGAACATCGCTATCGCTTCCTCGCGTCGCTCGCTGTGGTCGACAATCGGATCGGGATACTCCGGAGCCGCGTTGCGCCGCTGGGTCAGTGATGCCTCGTGCCAGTCGTGGATGATCTGTGGGTCGGTATCTTCCAGTTCGTCGACGTACTCTTTTATATACTCGGCGTCGGCATCGTAGCGTTCACCCTGTGTCATAGGATTAAAAATCCGGAAGTAGGGCTGGGCGTCGGTGCCGGTTGAGGCGGCCCACTGCCAGCCACCGTTGTCGTTGGCGGTGTCGTGGTCGACCAGTTTCTCTCTGAACCAGTCATAGCCCTCACGCCAGTCGATCAGCAGGTCCTTCGTCAGAAAGGCGGCGACGATCATTCTGACTCGGTTGTGCATAAATCCCTCAGCGCGGAGTTGGCGCATTCCGGCGTCGACGATTGGATACCCCGTCTTCCCGTCTTTCCACGCCTGCAGATGCTCCTCATTGGTTTCCCACTCGATTTCGTTGTCGTACTCCTTGTAATTCTCCGAGACGACATTGGGGTGGAACCACAGCACGTGAGTGTAGAACTCGCGCCACGCGAGTTGGGACTGGAACTCCTCGATAGATTCGATTTCAGCTTCGCTGGCGTCCTCGCGTGCATTCTCTGTCGTCCAGTAGACTTCGCGGATGCCGATGGTGCCGTATTTGAGGTCCGCCGAGAGCCGCGAGGTCGACTCCTGCGTCGGGTAGTCCCGGTCTTCCTCGTAGCGATAGATGCCGTCCTCACAGAACGCTTCGAGTCGCTTCTGGGCTGCCTCGCTGCCAGCAGTCAACAGATCGGCCTCCGGCTTCTCGAATCCCAGCTCGTCGAGCGTCGGAAGCGAGCCAGCCTCGACGCCTGCGGTGTCGCTGTCGACGAGCAGATCGGTGTCAGGATCTGGATAGGGATCGTCTTTCTCGCGGCCCTGCCACTTGCGACCGAAGTACGTAAACACCGAGTAGGGGTCGCCTTGGTTGGTTGTGATTGATCCGGGTTCATGGCAGATGGCGTCGTGGAACGAGTCGCGGGGGATGTCGACTTCGTTGAGAGCCTGTCGGACCGCCGAATCACGCTGGCGAGCGAGCCCGGAGTAGTCGCGGTTCCAGACGACGCGGTCGGCCTCAATCGCTTGGGCAACCTCGGGGACGACCTCTCGCGGATCGCCGTGACGAATCAGGAGTTCGCCGCCGCGCTCGCGGTACCATTCACGGAGTTCGGCTAGTGCGTCCAAGAGATAGTCGACGCGCGGAGCTCCGGCATGTGCAAGCACCGACTCATCGAAGACGAAAAGCGAGATGACACCACCGTCCACATTGGCAGCGGTCCCGTCGGCCGCAGCGACCGCCCTAGCCGCGGCCGCCAGTGCCCGATTGTCCGCGCCACGTAGGTCCCGTCGGTGCCAGTGGAGTTGCATACTCCCACAACGGACGCACTGATAAGGAAACTTGTGGAGTCCGCGAAACGACCGGGCAGAACAAATAGTCAGTCTTTTTATCATCTCTGAAGAGTATCCGACATGGTCCTTCGTAATCCTGCTGTGCGATGGGGAATCGGCATCTCCGGTGGACTGATGATTGCTGTGATTTCGTTCCTGTTTCTTACAGGGATCACACAGCTAGTCGGCTATCTTATCGCACTGTTTGATGCCGTCATTACGCCACTCGTTTTAAAACAGGCCGCTGCCGCGCAGTAACTGTCGAGAGACGATTCATTTCGGTTTATTTGTCGAAAACATCGACGGGTCTTCGGCCAGCGAGTCGCGTCGACCATCCAAGAGGCCGAACCGCTCGCCACGTCGGCGTTCGAGCCAGTAGAGCAGTTGTTCGGCCCACCGGAGTTTGCGTGCCTTCAGTGGGTCGACCGAGGGATCGTCGAACGCCCAGCCGAGAAATTCGAGGTCGGCCGCGCCGAACGCATCGGCGATAAACGCTGCCCGGTCGCCATCAGTGAACCCGCCGAAGTTCTCGACAGGGCCGCGTGGCTCGGCCTGCGTGGTCACGAGCGTCCACTCGGAATCGAACTCCGGCAGCCACTCGCGGAGGGTGGGAATATTGTCCCCGTGGGCGTGGGCCGCGACTGGCGTCTCACCGTGAGTCAACCTGCGGGCCGTGTCGACGTTTTTGTCCAGATCGGTCACCATCAGGTCGACCTCGATACCGTGGTCGGCCAACACATCGGCCGCCGTCGAGGCGGCAACGATAGCGTCGACAGCCGTCGGATCGAACCCCGCGAGGTCGGTCGACAGTGAGGGTGCAGCACCGACGACGGCGACGGTGGCTCCATCGAGATGAGAGAGTCGACTGTGGTCGAACGGCTGGGCCAGTTCGCCAGCCACGTCTCGCGCAGTTTCGTCGGCCGAGCGGTCGAAGCCGAGATCCGAACAAATCGCCTCGTAGATCGGTTCCCACGCTGGAAAGCTCACGCTACTCCTCATTTGGTTCTGATAAAAGGCCAAACGAGCCTGTGGCTCGGTGGCTGTAATATTGTATGGGCCGGATTGGCACAGAGTACCCCTACCCGAATGCCCCTCCGGCGTCCATTGTCTGCTTTTACATGATCCGGCATAAGTTTTCTCTTAACAGCACGCCTTTCTGATACGTTCCAGAATGGCCGAAATATCGCTTGAAACCCCACTCAAACGCTCAGTAAGCTGCGTATAACCCATTTTTGTGCCAACTAGTACCATGGTTCTGTCAGACGGTCGTCTGACGCAGTCGACGCCTACTGGTTCAGCCGCCTCCGAAAGTTGGTTTTGGATGGTAGTGTCGACGCCTGATAGCTTGAAGACGTGTGTAACAGCTCGGTCTGCGGTGTTGTCGGTCTCATCCACGAGATCGAATCGGTCGAAATGTCGACGCGCCTCGCGGGGGGTCGTGATGTCAAGTTCTTCGACCGCAATGCCGTCGACGGTCTCGTGGAGCCGCGGTCGGGAGAACTCGTGGCCGATGAGTGCCGCGTCCCGCGTTTCGGCAACGTCGTGGGTACGGATCACGTGCGCCCCGCGTTCGACCGCCATTGACGTCGCCGCCAGCGACACAGCCAGCGCCTCCTCAGTGTCTCGACCGGCAACCGACCGGAGGAAGTTTTTGCGGTTGATCGAGACCAACATGGGCTGGCCGTAGCCACGGAACTCGCGGAGTCGATGAAACGTCTCGCGGTCGTCCTCGATGGTCTTGTCCTCGCTCCAACCACCGAATGCGGGGTCGATTATCGTTTTGTCCGTCAGTCCATTGAGTTCAAGTGCGTCGTAGATATCATCCACGTCCTCGACTGCGCCGGGGCGTTCGAGATCCGGCGGCGAAGCCATTTTGGCGACTGCGACATCGTAGTCCTCGCAGATCTCGGGCATCTTCGGATCGGCAAAGCCACAGATGTCGTTGACCATGTCGAACCCACCCTTGAGGGCGGCTTCGGCGACCTCGTGGTAGCGCGTTTCAATCGAGAACACGGCATCCCCGGAGACGCTCTCGATGGTTTCGAGAGCGGTATCGAGGCGGTCGAGTTCCTCGGCGGCGCTGAGGACCTCGAATTTCTTGTTGGCCGATTCCAGCCCGACGTCGACGATGTCTGCACCCTCGCTGATGAGGTCCTCGTCGACGTAGGCGGCGGCTTCGCTCGGTGAGTTGAACACGCTCGGTTTGTAGGGCGATTCGGAGCTGACGTTCAACACACCCATGATTCGAGGGGGATGATCGTCACCAATCGGCAACCCGGCGGCGTCGACAGTTCGCATACGGTCATTCGGGACGCCGCCGACAAAGGCAGTGCGATCCGCTACGGGAGTCAGTCTATTTTTATCGACTGACCCGCTAGCTGACCTATGGGAAAAGTCAGCGTCGGACTTCGTGGCTGGCGGTTCGAGGAAAGCGAGATCTTCACCGACAGCGAGGAGTTCAAACCGCTCGAAGAGATTCCCGAGGATCCACGCCAGCGGCTGCTTCGGCTCTCTCGGCTGATCGAACAGCCGTGTGACGCCTGTTATCTGATTCACGGCGAGGCCGACAAACAGCGATGCAATCAGTCGGCGTTCGTCTACGGCGAGCCGATGGATGAAGTCGTGGTCTGTACGGACCACGAGCCGGCGTTCGTCTACTGGTATCAGAACGCCGGTGGCAGCGACCTCCGCGGCAAACCGGAGTTCGCCGACGCCTTTCACCAGTGGTTCGCCGACGGCAACCGGGCACCCGAGGGGTTCGGCGGCGTCGACCACGTCGAAACCGATCCGGAGGCACTCCCCGACCCCCCAAGTCCGGAGGAACTCCAACAGCGGCTCGAAGCCGACTACGAGCGAAGCGAGATCGATCTCCGGGAGTACCTCGACGAGCCGACCGAGCCTGACACCGAGGCGATCTCCGACGAAGAACTCGGGGAGCTTGATCTCGACACGAGCTACCCGACCGACGAATGAGCCCCCGCCAGCAGAAGCCCGTCGTCGTCGTCGTCGAACCTGAGACACCCGGAAACGTCGGCACCATCGCCCGCGCAATGAAGAACTTCGGTCTCACGGATCTCAAACTCGTCGACCCACCCGAACTCGACCCCGACGGCGAGGCCTATGGTTTCGCTGGCCACGCCCGCGAAGACGTGTTGCCGAACGCCGATGAGGTGACGTTCGATGAGATCGTCGACAACTACCACACGGTGGGCTGTACCGCGATCACGGGCGAAGACAGCCGTCGACACGTCCGGTTTCCGTTCAAAACGCCGGTTGAACTCCGCGAATCGCTGGCGACCGTCGAAACCCAAACCGCGCTGGTGTTCGGCCGCGAAGGGAGAGGCCTCCACAACAGCGAGATCGAACGGCTCGACGAGGTGTGTTCGATCCCCGCCAGCGGCGAGTATCCTGTGCTTAACCTCGGTCAGGCAGCCACTATCCTGTTCTACGAACTCCGCGAGCTGACTGTCGACGAGACACAGCTTCCGGACGTCGACCACCTGCGGGCTGACGAACCCGACATCGAACGACTGTACGACTACTTTGCGGATTTCCTCGACGCGCAAGCGTACAACGACCGAAAACAGGACAAGACCGAGCGACTGTTTCGGCGACTGATCGGCCGTGCCCATCCGACTGATAGGGAGGTCCACACGCTGTTGGGTGTGTTTCGGCAGGCCTCCGACCAGCTCGACGGTCGACAGGACCGACGTGACCAGTCCGAAGAACACGAGACGCCCAGAAGCCGAGAGTAGGTACTCCCTATTCGGCCGTTATATCGAAGCGTGTGGTGTGGTCAACCGATATCTCCCGGTCGTGCGCCTCGGCGATTTCCGAGACCACCGTCGACTCGCTACGTCCCGAGAAGATCCGAGACCACCGTCGATTCGGTCGTCTCGATGGCGACTCCTAAACTGTTAAGCCACTCTACTGTTGACTCGTCTGTATGGATCAGTACTTTCTCAACGGCAAGACCGAGCTCTCACCGATTGTCGTCATCACAACACTCCTGCTCATCGCGGCGTTCGCAGTCGGCTTCGGTTATCAGCTACTCGGATTGATGCTGTAGACGACCTATCCAGATCGGAGAACCGCCCGTTTCGGGCCGTCTGTTGTCTCTCCAGCAACAGTGTGTCACTAGCTGGCGATACCACAGTATACAGTTGCTAGTTGCAAACGAGGAAATCAGCCAGAATGTATATATAGGATACATACATGTAATAAATGACCAAAAATTATATTTTCTACGAGTACTATTTGAGAAATGACACGGGCACAATCTATGTCTACAACGGTTTCAGATCCTCCAACAGTTCTGGTTGTCGACGACGAACAGGATGTCGCCGACATTTATACGCTCCAACTCAACGAGCGCTACACTGTCGAGACGGTGTACGGCGGTCGAGCGGCTATCGACGCAGTCGACGAGACGGTCGATGTGATGTTGCTCGACCGTCGGATGCCGGATCTCTCGGGCAACAAGGTTTTGGAGCAGGTTCGGGCCGACGGCTACGACTGTCGGGTGATCATGGTGACTGCCGTCGACCCCAAGTTCGATATCATCGAAATGCCGTTCGACGATTATCTCTGCAAACCAGTCGACAAAGAGACACTGTATGAAGCAATCGAACAACAGCTTACAGCCAAAGAGTACGACGAGACCGTGAGCGAGCTGTTCCGGGCAACCTCGAAACTCACTGTGTTAGAGTCCGAGATGAGCAACGAGGAACTCAGTAGCTCCGCGGAGTATCAACGGCTCAAAACAATGACGACCGAGATGCGCACCGAGGCCGAGTCGTTGATGACCGAGCTGAACGATTTCGAGTCGGCGTTCAAAGCTATCGACCGCTCGTCGAACTGACGAGGCTCACTCTCGGTTGTTGTCGGCGTGGGAGCGAACCCAGAGTTCGCCGATCCGGGAGAGTTTCGTGCGGTAGGATTTGCCGACCTCCTCCTGTTCGATATACCCCTTCCCGCCGGGACCGAGTCGGTCGACGTTGTAGATCACCTTCGACCGGAAACTGTCGGTGTACTCCTCGTTGAGGTCCCGCGCCAGCGTCGAGGCCAACTCGCTGACTGACTCGAACTCGCCGTGTTCGCCGAGGGTAAATAGGACGAGTTCCTCGAACGGTTTGACGCTCGAAAACGAGGCCACGGGGAGTTCGACGATGTGGCTGTCGCCGATCTTTTTTGCCCCGATGGTGACGCCGCGTTCGTCGAACTCCGAGAGCAGTTCGCTGATGCTATCGAGTCTGGTCTCCATCCGGCCGCGGTCGAGGTCGCCCGCCTCCAAGAGATCGGTCAGCAGGTCGTGTTCGGCCCGAAGCTCCTCGGCGAGTTCGGTTTCGAGATACTTCTCTGGGGCCGTGTAGTAGGTGTGAATCCGGTCTCTGTCCTCTTGACGCTCGACCATCACCGAGTGGGCGGCTGTAGCGAAGGCGAAACTCACCGGGCGGGGCATCGAGCAGACGTTGACCCAGACCTCCGCGCCGCTGTCGAGCTGTTCGTTTATCAGTTCGAACGCCCCCTCGAAGGCGGCGTCGTAATCGTAGACGTCTTCGAGGCGGATGCGTTCGGTTTCGGCACCCAGTAGGTTCCGGAAATCCGTTTCGAGTTTGGTTGCGAGTCGACGGGAGTATTCGACGTTGGCCTCGCTGCCGACCGCGCCCTCAAGCAGAATGACGTGGTCCACATCGAACTGATCGCGGATAAGTGGCGCAATAAGACGGTCGTAGTCGAACCCGACCGGAACGATGTGTGTCTCCATACACTGCGTTGCGTCGGACGGTATATATAACCTCAAAAAGTCGGTTGGAGCGGTCTCCGCTCAACACGGGCCCTATTCATCCGATTCGCTGTCTTCGTCTTCGGGCATGATTTCGGTCGACAACACCTTGAGTGGAATGTTGTGCAACTGTTGGCCGATCTCCTTGCGGGCGATTCGGCTGGCGTGTTCTTCCTGTTCGACGTTGAAGACGATCAGTTCGAGTTCGAGGGCAACCAGTGCTTCGTCAGCCGCGAGGAAGGCGGGCGGTAGCTCCTCTCCGGCGGGCGAGGTGCGCGTTCCCATCTCGATCTCGACGTAGTTGAGATCCGGATTCAGCATCTCTCCGGTCTTCGAGATCGCGATCCGGACAGCCTCGTCCACGGTCTCGACATCGTACACGGGCACCGCAGCCTCGACGACGACTCGGCAGTCCATAGTGTTTCTATTTAGCCTCGCGGAGGGTATGAAACTTCGCCTACATTCTCAAAATAAGGAGTGTCACCGCCATGCCCTCTGTCAGTTTCCGCCGTTACGGAGATAATGAAAAACGTAGGTTTGGGCATAGCCCGCATACTGCCCGCCGAACTGCTCGCGGATGGCCCGTGAGGTCGACACATACCCCCCACGGTCGCAGTCGGGATAGTGATCTGCAATCGCTGTCTGAATCCACGTGTCCAGTGGCACTGCCTCGGTGAACCCAAGCGAAAACAGCAACACGCAGTCGGCGACCTTGTTACCGACACCCACGAACTGACTCATGTGGTCGCGGGCATCCTCGTAGTCGAGATCAATCGCATCGAGTGGGTCGACCTCGCCGGTGGCGATCATCTCGGCGGTGCGCTGGACGTATGGCGCGCGGTAGCCGAGACTCAGCTCCCGGAGTTCGGCTTCGGTTCGCTCGGCCAGTTGGGCCGGGGTCGGAAACGCGTGGTACGTTCGGCCGTCGAACTCGATCTCGTCGCCGTACTCCCGAGCCAGTCGACGCTGCATCCCGTGAATCCGTGCCACCCGCATCTGGGCCGAACAGATAAACGAGATCAGACAGGGAAAGACGGGATCACGCACGAGTCGCATCCCCGAATACTGTTCAAACGCCCGGTCAAGCAGTGGGTCGTCGGGTGTGGCGTCTTCGATGGCATCGAGGTCGTCGTCAAGTCGCAGCAGGTGTGTGAGAATCGGGACGGCATCCGTGGTCGACTCCCACTGAAGTTCCTCGCCGTCCTGTCGAACGCGAACGACGGCCTGTTCGTCGGAGACGCCTGGTATCGGGGCGACGACCGTCTCGTACCACGCCGACCCACCGTAGGCGGCCGTCGTCTCGTACATCTCGCCGTCGGCGCGGTCCCACAGATAGCTCTGGCCACTTTCGACCGTCGACTGCAGATCGAACCTCCCATCGAGATCGTCGAGCCGAATAACGCCCTGTTCCATTACCGTTTTTCAGGCGTGTGGCTGTTTTTCCGTTTCGGTGTGACCGTCAGTCGACGCGCCACGTAAAGAGGCTCTCGGCGACGTAGTTGAACACCATTCCGACGCCGATCCCGATCACGTTCGCGACTGTCGGCCACAGTTCGAGGCCAGCCACCGGCAGCGAGAACTCGACGACGCTCGTCAGCACGTAGAGGACGGCGAAGCCGACGCCGAGCCCGACCGCCCGAACGAGGTGAGATCTCACCCAGCGTCGAGCGAACGCACCCACTCCGAGTTTGCCGCTCTCGGCAAAGGTCCACTGGTCGTTGACGACGAACATCGTCGAGATCGAGACCTCCGCGCCGACGGCTTTCGCGGCCAGCGGTCCGAAGCCCGCGGTCGTGGTCAGCAGGGCGACGATAGCGGTCTCGATGGTCGCCCCGAGGGCGCCAACCGAGACGAACTTCCCGATCCGGGCGCGATGGGCCAGCGCCGCCAGCGGCGACTCAGTCGCCATTGTTCCCGGTGTAGGTGAGCTTCGACCGGGGGGTCGGCTGGATGTCCCGATACCGGGGGCTGTCCGAAATGGCGTTTGCCCGCCGCCGAACGTCTAGGAGCGCCCGTCCGAGTTCGACTGTGGTCCACACCGGGTCGACCGTCGAGTCGGGGTGGTCTTCCCACTCGACGGGGACTTCAGTGATCCCGTAGCCCAGCGAGCCCGCCACCGAGACGAACTCCAGATCCCAGGCGAACCCAGACTCGTAGCAGTGGTGGCCGATTTCGTCCCAGGCCTCGGCCCGCAGTGCCTTCGCGCCACACTGGTAGTCGTAGCATTTCGTCGGGAGCAGTTGCCGTGCGGTGAAAGCGAAGACGTCGCCGAGGAACCGCCGGCCGACCGTCTGGTGGTCGACGATCTCCGAGTCGGGATGGCGGCGCGACCCGATACTCACGTCGGCGGTTTCCCCGCGGACGTGGTCGACGATGGTGGCCAGCGACGAGGCGGGCACCGATCCATCGGCGTCGGCGAACGCAAGAATATCCGTCGAAAGACCGTCGAAGCCGTCCATGACCGCGCCGCCCTTGCCACGCCGCTGCGTTGCGACGTTTAGCTCGTCGACGACTGGCTCGATCCGAGAGGCGACGGCGTCGCTTGGGGTGTCGAGCTCAACCCGAACCGTCGACGGATCGAGTATTGCTCGAATATCCTCGATATACGCCAAAAGAGCCTCAATATCCGGATCGTAGGCGGGAACTACGATGCCGAGTGACTCACTCATGGTGTCTTGTGAGGCATCGCCGGGTCAGTTGTTTCAAAAACACAGAATAATGACTATCCATATACACGTTTGACGCGGGTCCGGGTCTTAATTCTGGTGAAAGGAAGTAATAAAAACACGGCTGACTGTGGGACGGAGACGTGCTGCGTCAGAACGGCGAGAGGCTGCCGAGGAGCCACTCTGCGGGTGGCTCCTCGAAGGGCCACTGTCCACAGGTCGACTTATAAAGAGTACCCCCTGTCTCCTGCTCGAAGTACTGCTGTTTGAGTCCTAACCGGTAGTGACACTGGTCGGGCTGGAGTTTCTCCCAGTAGATCGTCTCCATCGACGGCCACCCCTCGGGGTCCTCTGGCAGCGAGTCGTATTTCGGTACGTCCCACCGGTCGTGTTCGTCTTCGACCGCGTTCTGCAGCGGTGGTTCGGGGGAACCCGAGATCGCCCACGCGAGGTTCCAGTAGCCGCTTGTCACGACCAGCAGGACGACACAGCCGGCGATCACCGACCGGCGAGAGGGCGTCGAGCTGTAGGAGACGAGCAGCCCGACACCCAACGCAAGGAACATGAACAGCAAAATGAGTTCGATAGCGCCCTGGAACTCCAAGAACAGTTGGTAGCTGTAGATCACGCCGCCAGCAGCCACCCACCAGTACTCGGTGTAGTCGTCGACAATGGCTTGTCCCCAGCCATAGATCGCAAACGGGACAATCAACACGCCGTAACCGATCTGAATCACGAACATGAGCAGTCGACCGACTACGGTGTACCCCTCGACGCCATAGATCGGTGCGAGGACGGCCTCGACGAACAATGCGGTCGTGTGGCCCTGTAGCACGAATGGAGCGACAGTAAGCACCGTCACGGTCAGCCCGCCACCGATTGCTCTCCACATCCCGTCCCGGCCGTTGCGCTGAAGGCTCATCCCGACGACGAGCAGCGCGATGGGCGCGCCGAGTTGCCAGAAGCCGGCGGCCGCCGCGCCCGCCGCACCGGCGAGAAACGGTCGGTCGTCGACCGCCAATAGGAGCGCCCCGACGCCACAGAGGAAGACGAAATACTTCGGCCGGATTCCGGCGTACGGAAACGAGTACACAGAGGTCAGTATAAACATGGTCAGGCCGGCAACGACGCTGGCAAAGCCATCGTTGGTCAGCCGGTGGGTCAACACGCCGACGAGCGTGATTCCGGCGACAATTGTTCCGACCGCGACGATAACGCTGAGGACGTGCAGCACCGCCATATTGCCGAACGAGAGCGCCGCCAGACCGACCGTCACGAAGTAGATCAACGGCGGTTTGAGGTCCCAGATGTCGATGTAGAGATCAGCCCCGTTGAGGATCGACCACCCCGCGTGCTGGAACAGCGCCGAATCCTTGTTCACATAAAAGGGGTTGTCCGCAAACCTGAGTATGGTCGCCACAGATACCAGCAGCATCGAGCCGAGCAACAGTATCCGAAACCAGTGGGTGTCGACCTGCTCGTAGAGCGCTGTCCGACTCCGTGGCATCGACCCGGCGTACTCTCGCATCTCTGCTCTGGTTTCAGCGAGCCGATATTTAAACCTGTTTTCAGCGGTTCCGACTCACCGGGAAACTCGTCACTGTGGGGTTCTCGTTGAATCGGTCGAGGATTCGCTCGTACAGTTCGTTTCTGACACGCGTCCCGCGTCGGGGGTGAACGACGTACCGGAGCCGGAGTTCGACCCACGACTCGCCCTGCGTGATGTTCACCGTCGGGCGGTCGGTGACTTCGAGTTCGACCGGTGTCTCGGCGAGTCGCTCGCGGAAGTCGGCGATGCGGTCGACCATCTCTTCGCCGATCACCTCCTCGGCTTCCTCGATCATCACCGTTGAGGCCACATCGAGATCGGTCTCGTAGGAGACCTGGATCGCCAGTTCGTTCCAGACGTACTCCGAGCCGCCGCCGCCGAAATTGGTGACCTCCGAGGCCAGTACCATGCTGTTGGGGACCGTGACCACGCGCCCGGAGGGTTGGTTGGTCGACACCAGTTCGCCGCCGACCTCCCAGATCGTCGTCACGAGGAAGTCGACTTTGATCACGTCGCCTTTGGTCTCGCCAATGCGGACCCGGTCGCCGACTGCGTAGGGTCGTTTGGCCATGATATAGAGCCAGCCAAGCAACGACAGCAGTGGCTGTTGGAGTGCGAAGGTGATCGCAAAGCCGACCACACCCAGCGACAGCAGGACGCCAACCCACTGATCGGTAAGAACGCCCAGCAGGGCAATGATTCCGGCTGCACCGAAGACGAGACGAAGCACGTTGCGGATGTCGTGAGCGCGGCGTTTGGACGCGGTCCGCAACAGGAACTCCAAGACAAGGAGATGTACCCCCCAGAGTCCAAGGACGACCGCTCCAGCGAACAGTCCCTTGATAAGTAGCTCCGTGGTCAGAACGCCACCAATCATCGCTGGACCAAGTGTGAACTCGGCAGTCGACACAACCGCCCCCGCAAACGCCAACAGCACGGCCCCAGCGACAGACAGCAGGCCGACGAATCGTTTCACACTCTGATGAGTCGGTCGACTGGTAAAACCGTTTACCCACTACTCGAAGTTGGTCGACGACGAATCGGTCCCAGTCTGGCGGTGTCGGACCACGGCGTAGACGACCGCGACTGCCGCAAGCCCAATATAAAACCCGAACGTCGCATCGCCAGCCGGATAGACCGAGTCCCGGACCGTCGCGGCGAGGTAGACGAAACCGGCGACCGCCGGTGGAACTCCCACGTAGAGCCACCACGTCGGCTGCCACGTGTCGACGGCTCGCGGGGTCGTCGCATCGAGGAACAGTCCGATGAACGCGACGACCGAGCAGGCAAACAGACCGAACGCGCTTAGAAATGAGAGGCCGAACCCGAAGGTGTCGGGGTCGGGCCACAACAGGACCGCCAGCCACACCGGCGCGACGACCGCATAGAGGGCTACAGCAACCCACCATCGTGAGCCGGTGGGTTGGCCATCGATGTCGACCGGCTCCCGTCTCCGATGGTCGCGGTCGAGGCGTCCGAGAACCCAGTCGGTGCCGAGGGCCGTGACGACGGCGATGCCGACAGAGAGCCCGACTGCGAGGACGGCGACAACCGGGGCAAACACGACGATAATACTGTGGGTTTCGGACGGCGAGGTGATCGCCCCGAGCGTCGGAAACCCGAAGACGATCACCGCCGCGAGGCCGCCGGTCAGGCCGGTCCAGATCCCGGCCCGCTTGGTCGACGTCGACCGGTCGTGGTAGTAGAAGCCGACGATCACGCCAGCGACGAGAACCGCGAGTCCGTCGAACTGCGCGCCAGTAGCAGCCGTCTCGCCCGACAGCGAGTCCCACGAGAGCAGTAGCGAGACCGGGACCGAGGCGAGCCCGACCGCGATTGCGACGCGAAGGGAGTCGTCGGTCGCCCCGGCCGCGAGTCGTTGGATTGTAGACACGTCTGTACAACTCTCTGGAGCCGTCTCACTTATAATTCCGGCACCGGTTTCGGAACCCGAACCGCCGCTTGCTGGCTCACTCGAACTCCCCGAGCGAGGATTGGCCCTCGCGGCGGTCGTCGACCGCTGACTCAGTCGAACCGTCGGCTTCGAGCCAGTCTGTAAGCCGACTCCCGGCGTCGACGTGCGTGGCGAACCGTCGGTCGACTCCTGTACTTCCATAGCCGACTGTCTGTACAGAAGACATATATCAGGTAAGACGACAATAATCCGTAATGAAGCGTGCTGTCATCCTGCTGGCAGTGCTCTTGCTTGGTGGGAGTCTCCTCGCAGTCGTTGTGCCAGTTGGGGCGAGTCCACAGCCACAGGAAATCTGTAACGTGTGTGGCTCCTCGTTCGAAGATGCCGCCGAGGAACAGGGACTCGCAGTGACCGTGATACAGAGTACGATATCCATCCAGATTCACGCCAATGGCTCGGCGACGTGGCTCGTGACAAATCGGGTCGACGAGGACGCTGCCGATCAGTTGTCCGAAACCCCACAGCAACTCGATCAGTTGGTGCAAGCCCAGACGACCGGACGGCAACGCCCACATGCCTTCGATGGCGGCGAGATAACTGTCCAGTCGACCACCATAGAGAACCGAACGGTTCGGATCCGGTTTCGGGATTCGGATGCTGGCAGTACCCAGTTCGGCGTGGTGGTGGTCGACTATCTCCACTCGGAAGGTACTGGTGCAGGATGGATACTGAATACGGATCGCATATCCTTTGTCGGCCCTCCCGAGACGGTCGTCGTCAACGATCTACGGCCGACGATCATCGACGAATACACCTCCACGGACGAGGTTCCGACGGTGACTGGTGGGAATGCAACGTGGCACCGTACTACGACACAAGACCGTCAGACTGTCCTAGAGGACGATGTGTATCTTGCGTACGGAGAACCCAACAGTGGATCGCTACGCGTCGACGCCGCCGTCTGGCTTGCGTCGTTTCCGATCTGGCTCGGTAATATGACCTCATACGTGTTCCCCGCAGTCCTCGTCTACGGGCTCTGTCTCACCGGTGTCAGCGCCACTGCGCGCTGGGCGGCCGCCGAAATGACTGACACGGTCGACCGAATCTCAGTCGCCATTGCTGGACTCGGCGGTCTCAGTCTCTGTATTGCAACGGTCGGAGAGTCGACGTTCACGATCCTGTTTGGCGGTCTCGGTGTTCTCTATCTGGTTGTTGGGGGAACTGGAATGTACCGCCCACGGTGGCTTCGGTCGGTTCGTGGCACGCTCGCAGTCGGGATCGTCGGGCTCGTCGCTGTTGCCGGGGTGCTGATGGGGGTTGGCCTCGGCTCCCACCCAGTCGAACAGCTCGACTGGCTGGTGTATTTCCTCCCGCTGTCGGTCGCTCCGGCGTTCGGCCTTGCGGTGACACGCGCCAAAGCACGTGGGAGTCGACGGTCGACGCTACTCGCCTTCGGCGGCGCGAGTGCCACCGTCATGCTCGCGGGGGTGGTGTTCGTCCCGTTCGACAGACAGCTGTGGGGGCTTGTTGTGGTGATTGCTGTCGGTGGCGCGATGGCGGCTGCACTGTTCGGAATCCCGCTCGCATTGCTTGCTGCGTGTCAGTGGCAGGCCGACAGCGTCGACCACCCGAGCGACGACTGAGTTTCTCAGCCCGGAGACCTGCTTGTCGAGCCGTGACTATGGTTCAAGCACAACGCGGAACCGAGCGTCGTTTTGAATCATCCGCTCGTAGGCGCTCTCGACCTCCGACAGTGGGTAGGTTTCTATCTGGGGTGTGACCTCCCGGAGGGAACTGAACTCAAGTGTATCTTGTGAGTCCCGGGCGTCGCCGGAGGCCCAGCCAGCGACCGCCCCACGGCTGCCGACCAGTTGATTGGCGTCGACCGACACCGGCTCATCAGGGACGCCGACGACGAGGACAGTGCCGTCGGTTCCAATGCCACCAACGATGGACTCGATAGCGTCGCTCGACGGTGCTGTCGCGAGAACAACCTTTGCGCCACCCAGTGCTTGGAGCTGTTCTGCGGGATCGGTTTCGGTCGCATTAATAAAGTGATCTGCGCCTAGCTCCATCGCAAGCGCCTCTTTGTCGGGGCTTCGGGAGATCGCAGCCGTTTCGAAGCCAGCAGCGTGTGCGTACTGAATCGCGAGATGGCCCAGCCCGCCAACACCCTGCACGGCAACCAACTCACCCGGCAGAGCATCGCTGTTACGCAGGGCATTGAACGTTGTCACGCCCGCACAAAGCAACGGTGCAGCGTCGACCGCATCAAGCGAGTCGGGAATCGCAGCGACGGCTTCGGCTGGCACGGTGACGTACTCGGCGTAGCCGCCATCGTACGTCACACCGGTCGTCTCGACGTTGTCACACATCTTGAAATCGCCGCGTCGACAGGCCTCACAGGTAAAACAATGGCCGCCGTGCCAGCCGACACCGACACGGTCGTCGGTCGACCACTGCGAGACTCCATCTCCTACCGCATCGATTCGGCCCGCGATTTCGTGGCCCGGGATTCGTGGATACGAAATTCCGGGATAGGTTCCCGCTTTCACAAACTCGTCACTGTGGCAGATGCCACAGGCGTCGACTGCGATTCGGACCTCGTTTGAGTCTGGGGTCGGAATCTCGCGTTCTTCGAGTTCGAACTCGCCACCTGCCTCGTGGATAACTGCTGCGTGCATTGTGTCGGACACACCCCACATTTGCCCGCAAGAAACTAAAATGAAAGCCTCCGTCCGCGATCTCGATCCTGTGATCGAAAGATTGTATTTGGTCGTGTCATATCTGTATGAGTGATTATGCTAGCCGAGGTGAGATGGCGAACCCGCCCCAGCGTTGAACTCGTGGCTCTGGTGGTGAACTCGCTGCTCCCGTTGGTCGGTGTCGTCACCCTCGGTTGGAACGCGGCGGCGCTTTTGATGTTGTACTGGCTTGAGTTCGGGAGTGCGACCTGCTGGGCGCTCGTTCGGGCCCTTTTGGCCGGTCGACCGTCCCAGCTGGAGGACAACCACGTTATCCTCGGTGCTATCGGACGGAAGCGAACGCCGATCAAGATTCCCTATTTGAGCCTCCAGATCCATCCCACGTCGGTTCCAGTCGTCTGTTTCGCTGGGCCACTCCTCGGATTTCTCTGGCTGTTCGTCGGCGCTGTCACGGTCGGCGCGAGTACCACCGAGACGGTCTCCCCGGCTGCCGGTTCTGCGGTCATGCTTTGTGCTGCTGGGATTTTCGTGAGCCATGGAATCGCCACTGGGATCACCTACATCGGCGATGGGGAGTACCGTGACCACAGTGCTCAGACGGCAACGATGAGCGTGCTCAAACAACTCGGCGTCACCTTCCTCATCGTGTTGGTGATGCTTCCGTTCGCCGCCGAAGCCTTCGGCGAGAATATCGGACAGGGAATGGCCTTGCTCGTCGTTATTGTTGTACTGAAGTTCGGTTTCGACCTGGCCAGCCACTACGATGATCGTCTCGCCGCATTCGACCGGCGAAACGGAGGGATCTTCGGCTGGTCGACCAACCCACCCGAACCGGAACCCATCGAGCCACTGGCGGATGTCACCACGCGACTGGCACCGTCTCGCCGGAACCTCTTTGTGTCCGGGATCGTCAACGCCAGCCGAATTCCCGAAACGCCGAGTATCCTCTTGTTCGGTTTCTTGTTCGCAGCTGCGTTCTTTTCTGACGGTGCTCGGATGGTTGGTGTCGGATTACTGCTTGCAAGCGTCGGCCTCCCGGTTATCACCTCTACCTTTGACACTTGGATTCGGTATGGCTGGATGGAGTACCAAATTGAGGACACCACCATCGTCGGCCACGACCGCCTGCTTGGGGGACCGCAGTGGCGCGTCGACGCGTGGGACGAACGCGGGCTCCGCGTCGAAACCACATGGATTGACGACTGGCTCGGCACCGAAACGGTTGTGGTGGAACTCGGTGATATCGAACACCGTGTTCCGTTGTTGTCGGAGCCAGAACCCGTCCTCGATGTGTTTGGCCGTCGACCGAGTCGACCCAGCGAGGAGTGACCAGAGACACTTATTCAAATTCTCCGAGCGACGACTGTCCGTCACGCACCCTCCGTTTTGTATCGGACTCCGTCGACTCACCCTCCTCAACCCAATCCGTAATCTGACCTCCCGAGGTGTCGACGGTCTCGACCGACTCCACGTCTCTCTCAATCGCACCCCCTCCGCCAGTCGACTCGAACCCATCGAGTCGAGCCTGATCTTGGCCCTCAAAATCGAGGTTCGAGACACGGACGCCGAGTTTCCGAACCTTGTCGTCAGCGAACTCGGTCAGAAGATCCAGTGCGACCGACTCGACGAGATCAGGTTCGTCGACCGGCCCCGATAACGACGACGCTCGCGTGTTGACATCGAACGGGGGCGTCACGACCTTGATGCCAATCGTCCGGTACATCGCACCCCGACTTTGGGCGCGGGCGGCCACATCCGCCGCCAGTGCGCCCACTTTTTCCCGTTTGGCCTCGCTGTCGGCGGTCGACTCGGTGAACGCCGACTCCCGTGAGAGACTTTTGGGTCGGCCCTGTGGCGTCACCTCGCGGTCGTCCTCGCCGCGAGCGCGAGCGTAGAGTTCCCGACCGCGCTGGCCGAACTGGTCGACGATCACCCCCTGATCGGCGTCGGCCAGATCACCCGCGGTCTCGATACTCAGATCACGGAGTTCACGCGCTGTCACCGGGCCGACGCCGTGGATCTCGTCGACCGGCAGCGGATCGAGAAACGCACTGACTTCAGTGGGTCGGACAACCGTCAGCCCATTCGGTTTGTCGAAATCGCTGGCGATTTTCGCGGTCGACATGTTCGGCGCGACCCCGACGCTGGCGGGGACGCCGACCTCGCGGCTGATCTGCTGTTTGATATGGCGGCCGTAGCCCTCGGCGATGGTCCGGTCACCACTGTCGACTGGGTCCCAACTCGTCCGGTTGGTCACGTCGAGATACGCCTCGTCGATGCTCACCTCCCGCACCGTGTTGGCGTGGTCGTGGAGAATCTCCTTCACGTCGCCCGCGACCGATTTATAAAAGTCCATGTCGACCGACCGGTAGAAGCCGACTGGGCCATCGTGGTCATCGTCGACGTCTGGTGCATGGGGGAGTGCGTCGAGGGCTTGGCCGATGGCTTGGGCGCTCTCGACGCCGTACTCGCGGGCTTCGTAGCTGGCGGTGGCCACCGCGCCGTGGCCCTCGCCGGGTTCGTATCCCATCCCAACGACGACAGGCTTCCCTTCGAGGGCGGGCTCTCGCAGCCGCTCACAGGAGGCATAAAAGCAGTCCATGTCGACGTGGAGGATGATTCGGTCCTCGGAGTCGACGGTGGCTCCCGGGAGCTGCCCATCCATGTCCCGGCGTTGGGAGTCAACAGATATGACTGTTGGCCATCGAACAAGGTTCGTGTTTGATCTGAGTTTAGTGTGACAGATCTAAATTCAGCCATAGAGATTTTAGAGAACCAGAAAGCCCCCGCCGTCTCGACTCCCGCGACTCGTTGCGCTCCTCGTCACTCACTGCGTTCGCTCTTCCGGTGCTTACGTCGTCGGGGTTCGTCGAGACGGCGGCCCCTTTCAGTCCCACCCATTGTGGCTGATCTACCTGCTGTGGGTGGGTTGAAAGGGGCGGCAGGCTCCGGGAAGACGGCCGATGCAAGGACCGCAACGCAGTGAAGACCGCAGCGAGGCCCTCGACTGGAGCCTGCCGGGGCTTTCTGGTTGTTAACAGTTGAGACTATTCAGACTATTACTACGCCAAAAAAATCGTAGGAGTTCGAAACCGATTATAGGTCGGCTTCGAAGTCTTCGAGCGCGAACATCGTGCCAGCGTTGCGGCGGTCGAGCGTCTCGTTGGCCAGCAGCCAGTAGACGACAGACAGCGCGCGTCGACCCTTGTTGTTCGTCGGGATAACCAGGTCGACGTTGCTGACCTGATTATTCGAGTCACACATTGCGATGACCGGGATGCCAACCGTGATCGCCTCTTTGACCGCTTGGGCGTCACCGATTGGGTCCGTAACCACAAGCACGTCAGGCTCGATGTAGCCTGCGTAGTCGGGGTTGGTCAGCGTGCCGGGGATGAACCGACCCGTGCGAGCGCGTGCGCCGATTGCCTCGGCAAACTTCTCGGCTGGGAATCGACCATACTGCCGCGAGGAGGTGACAAGCACCTGCTCTGGGTCGTAGCCCGCGAGGAAGTCAGCCGCCGTGCGGATGCGGCTGTCGGTCTGGCTCACATCGAGGACGTAAAGACCGTCGTCACGGACGCGGTGGATGAACCGCTCCATGTCCTTGGTCTTCTGTTGGGTCCCGATGTGGACACCTGCGCTGAGGTAGTCCTCGACGGGGATGAGGAGGTCGACATCGTCGTCCGGCATGACATTGTCATCGAACGGCGAGGACTCCTCTTCTTCCTCGTCTTCTGGTTCGGCCTCGGCGGCTGCCTCGTCGGCAGACTCCTCGGCGTCCGGTTCGGCTTCGACAGGCTCGTCGTCGACTGGGGCCTCGTCGACCTCGTCGGGCTCGTCCTGTGTCTCTACGGTTTCGGTTTCGTTGTCGCTCATACTGCGTCTTCCGCGATTCTGATAAGTTCGTTCAGCTTGGCGGTTCGCTCGCCCGCAACCGTGCCGGTCTTGATGTAGTCGGCGTCGGTTGCGACCGCGAGGTGTGCAATCGTCGTGTCTTCGGTTTCGCCCGAGCGGTGAGAGATGATCGTCTTGTACTCGTTTCGAACCGCCAGTTCGATCGCGTCGAAGGTATCCGACAGCGAACCGATCTGGTTTGGTTTGATGAGGATGCTGTTGCCAGCGCCGGTTTCGATTCCCTCTTCGAGCCGCGAGACGTTGGTCACGAACAGGTCGTCACCACAGATCATCGTCCGGTCACCGACCAGCTCGGTGATCTCGGCGAACGCCTCGTAGTCGTTCTCGTCGAGTGGGTCCTCGACATACGCGAGGTCGTACTCCTCGACCAGATCGACCATATACTCGATCTGCTCGTCGGTCGACTTCTCTTCGTCGCTGTAGACGTAGGAGTCGCTGTCCTCGTCGTACATCTCGGTGGCTGCAACGTCGAGTCCGAATCGGATCTCGAAGCCGACCGCCTCCGAAACGCGGGAGGTCGCCTCCTCCATGATCTCGAAGGCTTCGGCGTCCGAAATCGGGGGTGCCCATGCACCCTCGTCGCCTTTGCCTGCGCCGATGCCACGCTCGTCGAGGATGTTGCCAGCCTCGCCGTGGACTTTCGCGTTAGCGAAGACGGCCTCTTCGACACTCGGCGCACCGACGGGTGCGGCGAGGAACTCTTGGATATCGGTGGCGTCTTTGGCGTGTTCGCCGCCGCCAATCACGTTCCCGAGCGGAATCGGGAAGTTGTCGCCGCGGAACGCGCCGCCGAGGTGCTGGTACAGCGGGGCACCGAGCACGTCTGCGCCGGCCTTTGCGGCGGCCATCGAGATGGCGACCGCGCTGTTTGCGCCGATCTCCGAGAAGTTATCCGTGCCGTCTGCGGCACGAAGTGCGCCGTCGACCGCGCGCTGGTCGCCAGCGTAGACGGTGTCGACGAGTCGGGGGACCGCATGTTCTCTCGCGTTGGCAATCGCCTCGTTGGCCGGGAGTTCGATTGCCTCGTACTCGCCGGTCGAAGCGCCCGAGGGCGCTGCCGCACGGCCGAAGCCGCCGGATTCGGTGAGTACATCCGCTTCAACCGTGGGGTTGCCACGGGAGTCGAGCACACGTCGTAGGGAAACTGAGCTGATTTGTGTCATGGTTAGTCTCGTTTGACCGTGAACGGCAACACGCCCGCGTCGTACTCCTCTGCCGCGATGAGGATGGGCTCGCTCTGGGCGGTCTCAACGAGGACCGGCGCACCGTAGGAGATCTGCAGTGCGCGCGCCCCGAGAATGCGGGCTTTCTCGTAGCGGTTGTACTGGCCTCTCATTGGTAGGGGGCAACAACGTCGACGAGATCTGTGTGCGACACCATCATGCGCCGACAGCAGTGACGGGTCACGCCGAGGTCGTCGAGGACCTCAGCGGGATCTTCGCCACTCTCGGACCGTTCGTCGAACTCCTCGTAGTGTTCACCGATGACATTGCCACAGGTGAAACACCGGACTGGGATCATCATAGTTGGGTCACCTTAGCGGTAGGACTTCTGGTAGCGGGCACGGGCACCAGGGCCACCCCATTTTTTGGGTTCGGACTGCCGAACGTCGTTGACCAGCAGCGAGCGGTCGAACTGCATGTATGCTTCACGCAGTTCAGCATCATTAAGATGCTGCACAAGTCCACGGGCCAGCGCCGTCCGAACGGCGTCTGCCTGACCACTGAAGCCGCCACCGTTGACAGTGACGTCGATGTCGACGCTGTCACGAAGGTCGTCGCCCGCGATGCGGAACGGTTCGAGCATCTTGAGACGTGCCATCTCCGGTTCAACCAGCTCGACTGGCTGGGAGTTGATACGAATACGACCCTCGCCCTCGCGCACGGTGGCGCGAGCGACGGCCGTCTTCTTTTTGCCTGATGTGTTAGTTACCATGTGACGTTCGCTCCCAGTTTCTCCGAGACCTCTCCCAGAGAAATGAATTTGATGTTCGACAGGCGGTCCAGTGAGGTGCCGTCGAGAACTTCGCCCTCTTCGTCGTACGGGTTGCCGACGTAGACGCGGACGTTCTCGAAGGCCTCACGGCCGTGTTTCTTTTTGTACGGGATCATCCCACGAATCGCGCGCTTGAAGATGCGGTCGGGCCGTTTCGGGTAGTACGGGCCGCGATCCGAACCAAGCTCTGCGCGTGTTCGGTAGGTGTCCAGTGTATCCTCTTTGTTCCCGGTGATGACGGCGTGTTCGGCGTTGACCACCGCGACACGCTGTCCGGAGAGGACCTTCTGTGCGACCTCGCTGGCGACGCGACCGAGAATACAGTCTCGGGCATCGACGACGACGTCGACCTCGAACTCGGCTGCGCTCATCGAATCACCCGGACGTTCGTTCCGTCTGGATTCGACTCGATGATTTCTTCGAGGCTCACTGCGTCGCCGACCTGCCCGATCTTCGTTTGGGCTGTCGACGAGAAGTCGACGGCGGCGACGGTGACGTTCGTTTCAAGCACACCACTGCCCAGGACCTTTCCTGGAACAACAATGGTCTCATCGTCACGGGCGTACCGTTCGATGCGACCGAGATTGACTTCTGCGTGGGTGCGCCGTGGCTTTTCGAGACGGTCGGCGACGTCCTGCCAGACTGCGGCATCGGAGTCGCCCGCGGCCGTCTTCAGCTCGGCGATGAGACTCTGAAGTCTCGGATTCGTCTTACTGCTCATTATAATGCTCCTGATAGAAAACGGAGTGCAGGGAGCAGGATTTGAACCTGCGGACCTCTACAGGACAGCGCCCTGAACGCTGCGCCGTTGGCCAGACTTGGCTATCCCTGCTCGCACTCCGGTGTACTCCACTCCACCTATTACCACTTTCGATCCTCCCACACTGTCGGCCTGTCATCAGGCGACCGTGTCGACCCCCGAGCGATGGCGAGACAGGTGTCTCACCAGCAGCGCGGGCGGCCAGTTGGATCGAGAGTGGTGTGGTCATGTGGGTTTCGTTAGGCCGTAACTGCGTCGTGTAGTTCGTCCGCGCGGGCACCGATCGATTCGGCGGCGCGAAGCACTAGTTCCTCAACCGAGAAGGAGCCGTCAGTCTCCACGTGGAAGACGTAGGCTCCGGGCACGTCGGTCACTTCGAGTTCCTTGCCGGGGTACCGATTCGTGAGATCGTTGTCGAACTCGTTGGTGAGAACGAGTTCGCCGTCTTCGGTTTCGATAACCCCGCGAAGGATCTGTGGCTCTTGGTCGTCGAACTCGCCGATGTCGTCACCGACCTCAACCTGCTGGAGGTGACGGAAGCCGACCGAGACGCCGCCCTGATGTTTGGCGTGGCTTTTGCCGTGGTCCAAGACTGCCTCGGCCTCGAACTCCAGGCGCTGGCCCTCTTTGAGCTCGATGATCGGCACGTTCTGATCGGCTGGCTCGACCAGCGGATCGGACGATTCGATATCGCCCGAGTAGGCGGTCGCCGGCCCTTCGACATCGAGTGCGACCGTGACGGTGTCACCGATCTCGAAGTCGTCCAGCGGCGTGGTCAACGGGATGAGCCCGAGTCGCAGGGCGATCATCTCGTCGAACATCACCGAGGTGTTCTCGACGAAACTGATGGTGTCCATCGAGAACGTCGGCACGTCGGCGATCATCGCGCGCCGGAAGCCGTTTGCGAGTGCCGGTGTCAGTCCACGGACCAGGAAGCGAGCGTTCCGCTCGTCGGCCTCGATGAACTCAACGTCGAATTCTGGTGCCATAGGTCGTTAAACTCGCTTGTTCTTCGGTGCGCGTGTGCCGTCGTGTGGGATCGGCGTCACGTCTTCGATCCGACCGATCTCGATACCGGCTCGTGCCAGTGCGCGAATCGTCGCTTGGGCACCGGGGCCGGGGGATTTGTTTCCATTTCCGCCCGGTCCGCGAACGCGAATATGCAGTCCGGCGATGCCCGCTGCCTTGACTTCCTCGGCGACGGTTTCGGCCATCTGCATGGCGGCGTACGGCGATGCCTCGTCTCGGTTCTGCTTCACCACGGTCCCACCGGAGGATTTGACGATGGTCTCGGCCCCCGTCAGATCGGTGATCGTGATGAGCGTGTTGTTGAACGACGAAAACACGTGGGCGATGCCCCACTTGTCGTCTTGTGTTTCACTCATTGGTAGTTACTCCTGTGCCTCCGCCCGTGATGGGTGGAGTTCGTCAGCGATGGGACTCCGCTCGTCGTAGTCGACGAGGTCCTCTTGGCCGGCCTCAATCTTCCGTGAGGGAGCCTTTGCGCGGGCACCGTCGACGGTGATGTGGCCGTGGGTGATGAACTGGCGGGCCTGCTGTGGCGTGGTAGCCAGTCCTTTCCGGTAGACGACCGTCTGGAGTCGTCGTTCAAGGATATCGGTCTCGTCGAGCGACAGCACGTCGCTGATCGTCTCGTTGTCTCCGAGAATCCCGTAGCGGCGGAGTTTGGTCAGGAACTCGATGCCGGCCTCTTCGGCGGCCTCGACGTCACCCTGTGACTCGCCGATGAGTCGACGGGCCTCGCGTCGAATCGAGCGAAGCTCCGACTGTGCTCGCCAGAGTTCTTCTTTGTTTGCCAGCCCGTACCGACCGAGCAGACTGCTTTCGTCGGCGATCCGCTCGCCCTGGTAGGGGTGGTTGGGCGTCTCGTACAGTTTGGTGTTCTGTCCGGTCGTCATTCGTCGTCACCCTCTTCTGCTGCTGCGGCGTCTTCAGCCTGCTCCTGTTTGATCCGTTCGACGTTGACACCGATTGTCCCCTCGGTACGACCGGTGGACTTGGTGCGCTGCCCGCGGACTTTCTGTCCGCGCTTGTGTCGAACGCCCTTGTAGGAGTCGATCATCTGCATCCGGTTGATGTCTTGGCGCCGCTGTTGGTTGAGGTCGTTCCCAACGATGTGGGTGTTCTCACCGGTGTAGAAGTCGTGCTGCCGGTTGCGCATCCACTCTGGGACGTGGTCCTCAATGTTTTCGACGACGTCGACGACGGCGTCGATCTCTTCCTCGTCGAGTAGGCCGAACGTTGCCGTTCGGTCTACCCCGGAAGCGTCCGACACGATGCGTGCCGTCCGCTGTCCGATGCCTTTCATGTCTGTGAGACTGCGCTCGACACTCTTCGTGCCGTCGAGATCGGTCTGTCCGATCCGGACGAAGTAGCGGAGGTTCTCTTCTTCCTCCTCTGTCAAGCCGTCTTCTGGTTCTTCTGCACTCATAGCTATTGTCAGTTGTGCGAGCGTTGCGGCGGGGATTCGAACCCCGGAGGCAGTGACGCCACAGAGTTAGCAACCCTGCGCCTTGGGCCATGCTTGGCTACCGCAACACGCGTTCGTATTGTCGCCCATCACGGACTCGGGACATCCGCCCCTACAGTACTACGGTCGAATGAACTCGTGTCCACCACTTAAACATCACGAATAGCTGCCGGGGTGTCGACGCCTACCACGGTGCCGGCTACAGCCGCTAACACAGTGCAGGCAAGCGGTCGATTGCGTTCCCACAAGCGGAATATTCATCATTATGTGTTTGATTATGGCTGTATGGTCTTCGGTGAGATCCTTGCGGAGGTAAGAGGAAAACGCCGGAGAGTGGTGTTCTACAACGTCGACACCCAGTCCGACTACTGTGATCGAATCATCGACTACGTCGGTGTACACGATGTCCTCATCAAGTACACCACTGACGAGCGGTTCCCCGAGTCGACGGTCGCTGTACAGAACGGCGAGGAGGTGCTCTCGGTGGACAGTATCGAAACCGTCGCGAACTACCTCAATGCGTGGGAGTCGGAGCTGACGGCTGTCGACGAGCAGCCATCACTGTTCGGGGCACTCGACGAGACGGTGTTTCGGTCCTCGAACAGACGTCAGCTCCTGCTTGCCTCACGGCTGATCGAAACCCGAGCGGCGACAGTCGGCGACGGTCGACTGGCGGCTGGCTTCCAGCAACTATCGTTGGCAGAACCGCAACTATCGTTTTACGAGGCGCTGCCATCGGCTGTCACGGTATCGCTGTACGGCGAGCCGGACTGGGTGCCGCCAGCCGACAGCGGTATCGAGGCCTACGATCCGGACGTCGAGAGCAACACCGACTACTGGTGGGTGATCTTCGATGGCACCGCAGAGAACAGCTCCCATGCGGCCCTCCTAGCAGAGGAACAGTCTCCCGGCGATTACACCGGGTTTTGGACGTACCGGCCATCGATTATCGACGCGATGCGAGCGGTTGTCGACGGGTTCGATGCTCGCCGCCTTACACCTACCAACTGACGCTACCGACCGGCCACTTCCCGTCCACTCAGGTTCGGATTTTCGGCTGCATACGAAGATAGATTCCGCGATCACAGCAGTCCAGCAGGAAGGCAGCGACATCCCCGTAGGAGACACTGCCGATGCCGAGACTGATGTTTCCCGTTGTGTACTGACGAGTCGTCGTTCCCTCCGTGAGCCGAAGCACACGAATCACTGTCCAGTTGAGATCACGTGCGGTCACATCGGCGACGTGATTGGTGGCGTCGACGGTGACCGTGGGGCGGAGCAACTGGAACACCGAGGTCCCAATCGACTCACCGACTCCGAACTGTTCGCCATCCCGCTGCACGGCCGCGGGGACGACCGTCAGATACCGGCCGACCTCAGCGGCCTCCATCGCATCCAGAATGTGTGCTCCACAGACAGTGAGATAATCCGGTGGGCTATTCTTCGAATGCCGTATGACGTTACACACCACCGTCGACTCGTTGAGGGTTTCCTCGATGTTCTCACCCTCGTAGACATTGGCTTCGACCACATCCACCTCGTCAGGAAACCGTGACTCCGGGGCGGTCGACGTGACGACGGCTGTCACCTCGTGACCACGGCCAACTGCCTGGTCGACTACTTGTTGGCCAGTTGGTCCACTCGCGCCGAAGACGGTCAGCTTCACAGTCACAGCTATCAGTACCACATAATAAGTAGTCGGTAGCTACGGGCGGATCAAGCACATCCTACGGCATCAGGCTCCGATATACTCCTCGTTGAGTTCCCACTCGCCGTCGTCGCCCTCGATCAGATACTCGCCGTAGTAGGGCACTCGGTTGTCGACGACCGCCCGAAACGTCTCGCGGATTTCCTCGCGGCTCATTTCACCCATCGACCGGAGGTCGTCGTTCCGGTTCAGACAGCCCTTGAGATATCCTTCATGTGTTACGCGTACGCGATGGCAGTTCGCACAAAAAGTCGGGTTCTCAACGGGGTCGACGATTTCGACCATTCCGCAGTTGCTGTCGTCGCCCTCGCTGTCGGTCGCGGTATCGCGGTCGGTACTGCTAACCCAGTAGCGTTTCCGGTCGTGCATCTCGCGGTGTTCGACCCGATCCGAAATATCCTCCAGCCAGTCGTGGACCCGTTGAATGTCGATGTTCCACTCCGGTCGACCGGTGAGTTCCGGCATATACTCGATCAGTTGGAGCTGGAGGCCTTCGTTTTCGGCGACGTGGTCGACCATCCCCTCGACGTAGCCAGCGGTGTGCTCGAAGACAACCATATTTAGTTTTACGGGGGTTAATCCGGCCTCGATGGCGGCTTCGACCCCGTCGAGGACTTCTTCGTACGCACCGGATTTCGTGACCGCCGCGAACTCGTCGGGATCGAGAGCGTCCTGTGAGACATTGACGCGAGCAAGGCCGGCTTCTTTGAGATCTTCGGCGCGTCCACGAAGGAACGTGCCGTTGGTCGTCAGCGAGACTTCCATCGACTCGGGCGTGCGGCGGATGATCTCTTCGAGGTCGGCGCGCAACATCGGCTCGCCGCCGGTGAATTTCACCTTTTCGACGCCGAACTCCTCGACAACCTCAAGAAACCGAACGACCTCGTCGGCAGTGATCTCGTCGTCGGACGGCTCCATCGGTCCACGGGTGTCGCCGAGCCCCTCGTTGTGGCAGTAGATGCAGTCGAAGTTACAGCGGTCGGTCAACGAGATTCGGACCCCGGTCACCTCCCGTCCGAACTCGTCTGCGAGTGGCTCGCTCATACGGTAGTATGCTTGCCACGCAGACTTAAATGAGCGGGCTTCCCGACGAATATTGAAACCGATATTAAATACGTAAAGAGAATTGTGTTGGTATAAACAGTCTCAAAACGTGAGTAGCGCTACTTGGTTCGCCGAAGCCTGATAAGCAGCCACGAGATGTAGCCGAACACGGCGAGGACACTGCCGACTGATCCCCAGATCAGGACTGCAAACAGCGTCGACCCGACCGCCATCAGTCCGACACCTCCCCAGCTGCGGCCGCTGATGGGTCCTCGGTGGTCGACTCGTCGAACGACCGAATCTTGGTTGTCAGCGAATCGAACTCAAAGTTCGCGGAGCCGACAGCGACTGCGAGACCGGTCACCAGTGTCGAGACTGCAGTGGCCCCGAGGAACGCGGGCAGGAACGCTGGCTCTGGAAGCAGCGGTCCGACACCGGGCACCAGCATCACGACCCCCCGGAGCATCGGGAAGTAGGCAATGCCTACCACGAGCCCAGCGAGGCTTGCGACCAGTCCGCCGAGTTCGGTCAAGCTCCGTGAGTAGAGTCCCCAGATGAGCGGGACAAAAACCGCGGCCGCAAGCAGATCAGCGGTCAAAAACAGCCGGAGGACGCTGTAGCCTTGTGCGCCGATGATGATCGCTCCGATGGCAACCAAGACCGTGAGACCCCGACCGGTCAGTCGAAGCGAACGGTCGTTGTCGACGTCGATAATTCGGGCGAGGTCGACGGTAATCAGACTCGAAATCGCATTCAGCATCGTATCGGCTGAACTCATCACCAAGAGGACGACCAACAGGACGACCACGAAAGCAATCGATTCAGGGAGAACCTCAATCACAACGAGAAAGAAAGCGACACTTTGGGTTTCGGGCGTCACCAAGCCGAGACCCGAGGCAACAACCCCGAACAGCCCCGCCAGCAGTACCATCGGCACGACCGTCAGCGCGGCGACCGCAAACGACCGGGTGAGCGTCGACTCACCATCGGCCGCGTACACGCGCTGCCAGATCCCCTGGTTCAGCATATTTGCACCCAAAATGGCGAATACGACATACAGCCCGAACTCCAGTCCCGGACGGAAACCCGGATCGAGCAGGCTCGGATCGGTGGCGAGCGCGGTGGCATGGATCTCGCCGGTGCCGCCCAACGCGAGGACCGCCGCCCCGAAGCCGACTGCCAGTAGGGGGAGGATAACGAGCGTCTGGATGGTATCGGTGAAGATGCTAGCGACGAGGCCACCGTAGGCCGTATAAACGAGGACGAACAGGCCGACCGCAGTTGCGGTCTGCCACGCTGGAATCCCGGCGACCAGTTCGAGCGAGCCTGCAATCGCGGTCATCTCCGCTGCGAGGAAGATGAACATGTAGAACACCGAGACCACGAGCACGAAGACGTACATCACCGGACCGAACCGAACGAGGACGAACTCAGTCAGTGAGTGGCCGGTCGGCATCAGTTCGCGGATACGGACGCCGACAGGAATGAACAACAGCAGGGGGATCGCACTCCCAATGGCATAGCCGAGGATGGCAGGCAGGCCACCAAAGGCGGCTCCGGCCTCGGCGGGACTGAACAGGATCCACGCACCCATCGTCGACGCAATCAACGTCGCAGTGGTCATCGCGGTCCCCGTCGAGTTTCGGGCAGTCAGCAGATCCTCGACTGATCCGACGCGACCGTGAGCATACCACAGCCCTGCGGCGGTAAACGTGGCCAGCGTAACCACGGTCGCGGCGAGCGCCGCCGTTTGGGAGACCACTCACCACACCCCCTGTACTACGGTCGGTCGGTACTCGTTGAACGTTTGGTGTCGACACGACACGCACGGATAGCACCCTTTCATCGACTCAACGCTGGCTACAGACACTAATATAAGTGGCGAATAACACCGCCGAATACAACGTAGAAGGGATTGTTGCCGGATGCCATCCGGGAGGCTGGAAGGCGTTCCCCGAAACCGGACCGGTTTTCATCCCACAGGGCAACTGGTCGGTATGACTGACGACACCGACCCACAGGTTCCGATTATTTGTGAGGAGTGCGGCACCGAGACGAGCGTTCCGCTTTCGGACGTTGGCGACCAACTGGAGACCCACAACGAGAACCGACACGATGGTGAGGAATGCGCCGAAATCGAGCCTGCACTCAAATCCCAAATTCAGGATCTGGTTGCCAAAGATATCGGGCTGTTAGAGTAGCTATACAAAACAGTAGCCGGAGGCTACGCTTGCTAAACGAGCTGTTCGGTCGCTTCGGGCACGTCCAGCGAGCGATTGTGGAGCGCCGCCCCGGAGTCGACATCGAACAGGTGGATCGCCTCCGGTGGGAACGTTGCGACGACCGCGTCTCCGGCCTGTAGCTGGCGAAGCCCGCTGACGGTCGCGGTGAACGTCTCGGGGTCGTCGACGTCCCGGTCGAACGTAAGGTGGATCGTGTTTTCGTCGCCTCGTGGCTCGACTACGTCGACGGTCACCTCGAACTCGAACTCCGAGTCGACCGTTCCGTCGACCTCGATATCGATGTCTTCGGGCCGAATGCCGAAGGTGACCTCCCGGGCTTCGTCGACCGACTCTTGTTGGGCTGGCGTGAGCGGGTACTCGAATAGATCTCCGAGAAGTTGGTTCCGGTCGACGTCCATCTCGAAGAAATTCATCGACGGATCGCCAATGAAGCCGGCGACGAACTCGTTGTTCGGTGTGTGATAACACTCCAGTGGCGTGCCGACCTGCTGGAGCACACCCCCGTCGAGGATGGCGATTCGGTCACCCATCGTCATCGCTTCGGTCTGGTCGTGGGTGACGTAGATCGTCGTCACGCCGAGTTCCTCCTGCAAGCGTTGGAGTTCGGTCCGCATCGTTGCCCGGAGTTTGGCATCGAGGTTGCTGAGCGGTTCATCCATCAAGAATGCCTCGGGATCGCGGACGATGGCTCGGCCGAGTGCGACACGCTGTTGTTGGCCGCCGGAGAGATCAGCGGGTTTCCGTTCTCGGAGGTCACTGATTCCCATCATTTCGGTGGTTTCGTCGACGATCCGACTGATCTCGTCGTCGGCCATCTCGGTCGACTCTTCGAGCCCGAAGCTCATGTTTTCGGCCACCGTCATGTGAGGGTACAGCGCATAGGACTGGAACACCATCGCGATATCCCGCTCGGCAGGTGGTTTGTCGTTGATTCGGTTTCCGGCGAGACGGATCTCACCGGACGTGATGGATTCGAGCCCAGCGACCATCCGCAGGGTTGTTGATTTCCCACAGCCCGATGGGCCAACGAGGACAAGGAACTCGCCGTCTTGGATGTCGACCGAGACCTCGTCGACCGCGACGATCTCGTTGCCGTCGTCTTCTGTGAATACTTTCGTGACGCCGTCGAGTGTTAGTTCTGCCATAACTTGTGAGGTGGTGATCTGGGTGTCATTACGCAGCGACTCCCTTGGCGAACTTGTCGCCGAAGACGATGTACACGAGGAGTGTCGGGAGCGCCGCGAGCAGTGCAGCCGCCATCCGAAGCGGGAAGTTGGTGCCGGACTGTGAGACGCCGATGCCGACCAGTTCCTGGGTGACGACTGCGGCGTCACCGAACTGGACGATGGTGAGCGCGAACAGCAGGTCGTTCCAGAGCTGGGTGAACTGGTAGATGAAGACGACCGCGAACATCGGGATCGACAGCGGCAGGATGATCCGCCGGTAGATCCGGTAGATCGATGCGCCATCGAGCCGGGCGGCCTCGATCATCTCGTCGGAGAGCTTCTTGTAGTGGGCCCGGAACAGCAGCGTACAGATCGGTAGCCCGTAGGCCACGTGGGTGATCGTCAGCGCGACGAGTTTCCAGTGGTACTCTTGGACGAACGGCAGGGTGAGCGCAATCGGCTCGAACAGCGTCCGTAGCGGGACAACGTTGTACCAGAACTGCGTCAGCGGCACCAAGACGGCTTGGTATGGGATGAAGATTCCCGCGACAAAGAGGATGTAGATCCCGATCTGTCCCCGCCAGCTGATCGTCGTCAGCCCGTAGGCGGCCATGCTGCCGAGCAGTCCCGAGAGGATTGTCGCCGGGATCACCATGATCAGGCTGTTGACGAGCCCCGACTGGAGCCCCTCGAAGGCGGTCCCCCACGGCTGCAGCGAGAACTCGCCGGTCCCCGGAATCAGTGGCTCCAGCGGCGGCAAGTACGGATGGGTCCCGGTGTAGGTTTCGGGGCTCGTGATGGCGGTCATCAGCCCCGTTTCGATCGGGATGAGGTAGAAGGCGGCCATCGCCCCGAGGACCAGATACAGTCCGATTCGGCGGAGCGGGTAGCCGAGCAGTGATCGTGTCGTGGTGTCGTCGGGTGTGGCTGTCTCGTGGCTCATAGCTCACCTCGCTTGTACTGCGAGTAGATGTACGGCGTGACGATCATCAGTGCCATCACGAACAGAATTACCGCTATCGTCGACCCGTAGGCCCAGTTCCCGTTGGCGTAGGCCTCCCGAACCATTCGGGTAGCCAAGATGTCCGCCGAGGGACCGGGCTGGTAGCCTCCGTACATCGAAAACAGGAAGTCGAAGGCCTTCAGCGAGAACACCGTCAGCACGACGAGTGCGCTCACTGTGGCAGTCCGAAGCTGTGGGATGATCACGCGCCAGTACATCCGGATCGTCGAGGCTCCGTCGACGCGGGCAGCCTCGAAATGGCCCGTCGGAATCGCCCGCAGGCCAGCCAGATAGACGATCATCGCATAGCCGCTAAACTGCCAGATCAGCGCAAAGGCGACCGCCGCCAGCTTCAGGTCCGGGTTCTGAACGATTTCGACCGGTTGGAACCCAAGCGACTGGACCGCGATATTGATGAGCCCCGTCTGTGGATTGTACATATACAGCCAGAACTTCGCCGTCACGACGAACGAGAGGCTCATCGGCAGCAGGTAGATCGTCCGAAAGGTGTTCTCGAAGCGGATCTGCTGGTCGACCAAGATGGCCAAGATGAGTCCCAAGGCGAGACAGACAACCGAGAAGGTGACCATCAGAACGACCGTGTTCCACGCGGAGTTCCAGATCGGTGAGACAGTCAGCTCCGACCACGAGGGAACCCCGCCCTGAAACGCGATAACGTAGTTTTCGAGACTGAGACTGCCGTAGTCGGGACTGCCCAACCCCGTAAAGCTCGTCAACGAGAGGACGATGTTCCACAGGACTGCTCCGTAGACGAACAGCCCGATCAAGAGGAACGGCGGCAGCCAGAACGGCGCGGATCTGACAACGTCCCGCTCCCAAAAGGAAGCGGTCGAATCGACGCCGCCATCGGTGCGAGCCCTGTCGGTATCCGACCACCGGCGTTTCAGCCGCGTCAATAAATTACGCATGGTGAGAGAGGGCAACTAGTTGAACGATCCGATGAGGTCGTCGGCCGTCGAGGCCGGATCGGCGCTTTCGAGGAAGCCGCTGAAGGCGCTGCTGATGTTGGTTTTGACCCCCGGCGAGACGGCCAGTCCGTGCTCGACCGACGGCGGCTGGCTGTCGGCGGCGTTGAAGTCCTCGAACTGGTCCTGCTGGAACTGGTTGAGACTGGACACGTCGGCGTCGCTCCGCGGCGGGATCGACCCCTTTTCGGCGTTGAACAACACCTGTGCCTCGGCAGTGCCGCAGTAGCTGAGGAACTGTTTGGTCGCCTCCGGTGAGGGATTGTTGGCGAGGTACGGGAACGAGTCCATGTTTAGCAGGTAGCTCCCCTCGCTTCCGGGGTAGGTAACGTGGCCCCAGTCCTCGCCGTAATTGAACTCGTCGTTGCCACCGTAGGCACCTGCCGCCCAGTCTCCCTGATGGATGAACGCGGCGTCGCCTTCCATGACCATCGTGTTGGCCTCCGTGAGTGAGATCGACGAGGAGTCACTCGGGTAGTACTCGCTGAGGTCGACGACCGACTGCAGTGCGTCTTGGACCTGCCCGCTGTCGCCGTTCCCGTTGATAAACGCCTCGTAGCCTTCGATCCCGGCCTGTGCCAGCAGGATCGTCTCCCACAGTTGGGTTGTCGACCACGCCCCGCTGGTCTGGTGGGCGAAGGGGACGGCGTCGGTGTTCTCGTCAATCGTCGCGCAGGCGTCGACCACGTCGCTCGGCGACGAGAGGCTCTCGGGGTCGACGCCGGCCTCGTCGAGGACAGCCGTGTTGTAAAACAGGTTGTTGATTCGGTGGATGTTCAGCGGGACGGTGACGTAGCTGCCGTCGTACTGGGCTTGTGCCTGTGGACCCGAAAGGTAGTTCTCCTTGAGGTCGTCGTTCCACACGTCGCCCTCGATGTCTTCGTACGCGCCCCCGAACTTCCCGAGGGTTTTGCCCGGCCACGTCTGGAACGTACTGGGTGGGTCGTTGGCCTGCAACCGGTTTTGCATGACCTGATCGAGGTTGCCGCGGGCCGCGCCGTTGACCGGCTCTTCTGCGAATTCGATGTCGGGGTGTTCCTCCTGGAACCCCTCGATGAGTGCGGCAATGGCCGCGTTTCCGTCGCCGGAGGACCACGCGTGCAACAGTTCCAACTGGTTCGAAGCGCCCTCGCTGCCGTTTCCGGTGCAGCCTGCCAACCCGGTTGCAACAGCAACGCCCGTTGTTTTCAGCGCAGTACGACGCGAGATCTTCGGTTGGTTTCCTGTCATGGTATGTCACCGTTGGATCCGACAGAGTCTGCTGTCGGCACGGTAAATTACTGCATCCGTGAGTGGTGAAAACCCACATTAATAATCACTGGATAAAAACCAATGTAAATAATATGTATTTAATAATGTTTTTCAATTATATATTTTCACTGCCTAAAAATCTTTCATTCAGAACTGAGTAAATATTTGTTATATTATATACAAACATTTATCTCTCGGATTTTTCATTAGTGTCAGTAAATAAATAAAAATAGTGGCAGTAAAATGATTGGTGCACTCGGGCGCGGTAGAAAAGACTGTTTTTGATGTCGTCATAAAATCATATTCATATCTACGTAGTCATATGGTACGGACTATTCGAGATGTAACCCTGGGCTTCTGCGTGGTGAGCACGTCACAGTTTCGTCGACGTTGCGTTCGTCTTCGGGGATACCGACGCCATCGTCCTCGATATACAGCGTCGACCCGACGTTTCGACCAACACAACCGGTCGGATACCGGGTGCCGAACTTGCGGCTGAAGGTCATATCTTCGTTCGGACTGCTCCGAAACCCGCCGGTTTCGAAGTAGGCCGCACGGTCGACAAATACGTTGAACCCCGGAAACGGCGGCGGAGACAACTACGGTAGGACGTGATTAAACAGCCACTCAATCGGGACGGTTCGCCAGCCACCGCTGACACGGCACCGAGACCCCGCGCCTTTGAGTCCGTGGTCGTCGACGAACGACAGCATCGTCTCCAGATACTACCGAACACAGGTGTCGGCATCGATAAACGCCAGCCAGCGACCCGACGCCGCCTCCACACCCAGATGCCGGTCGTCACCCTGTCCAGTTCCCGTTCCCGCAATCAGACGAGTGTCGTACTCGCGGGCAATCTCCGGTGTCCCGTCGTCGCTTTTTCCGTCGACAACGATCTGCTCGTACTCGACAGTGGTCTTCAGCCGTGCCAGACTCTCAAGGGTAGCCGGCAGATACGACGTCTCGTTCCGTGCCGGTATGATGAAGCTAACTGTCGGCTCCCCGCTCGTCCCCATATCTCTGCCCGAGACTAACACAGTATCGCTGATATATGATCTTCCTACCGAGTTTAGAGGTCGACACGCAGCCCGTCGCGGGCGAACCGGATCTCGCCGTCGAACCCACCGCAGGCGATTGCCTGGCGCATTTCGTCGTGTTTTCCCTCGGTGTGGGGGTAGAGATGCGTTAGGTAGAGGCGGTCGACCTCGCAGTCAGCCAGTGCGTCACCCAACTGTGTGGGAGTCGGGTGGCCCGACACGTCGACCCCGTCGGGGAACGAACAATCGTGGGCCAGAACCCGACAACCACTGGCGAACCGCCCTAATCCGGTGAACGCCTCCGTGTCGCTGCTGAACGCGAACAGTGGCTGCTCGTCGTCGGCCTCGGCAAATCGATAGGCCAACCCGTCCATCGAGTGTCTGGTTTCGTACCCTTCAACGCTGAATCCCGCAATCTCGAAGGAGTGGCCGGCAGTCACTTCCCGCATCTGGAGATCGATTCGACCATCCAGATAGTCATGGAGCGATAGCAGTCCGTCGACCAACTCCTTGGTTCCCTGCGGGCCGACGATTTCGAGGTGTTCTTCGCCGGCGAGCCACCGGGCTTTCAACAGCGGCAACAGATCGGCGACGTGGTCGAGATGGTGGTGAGTGAGCAGCACGCTACTGACGCCTTCATAGCCGGTCTCGGTGTTCGCCAGCCGGTGGAGAATACCGCTTCCACAGTCCACTAGTAGGGACTGCCTACCAGCCGACAGCAGGACCCCGGTCTGCATCCGGCTCCCGGTCGGCAGTGCGCTTCCCGTTCCGAGAAACGTAACCTGCATACTCATCCGAACATCGCCGTCCTGCAAAGGGGTTCGGATCGTGGGGGGACAGCCAACACAACCGACTTAGGCGGCGAGCGCCACTCTCTGGCAAGATGGCCACCTCCGGTCGCGACCTTCTCCGTACGGCAGCAGCCGACGCCGACTACGAGTTCGATCCGGAGACAGTCGACATCGCCGACGAGGACGTGCTGGACCTGTTCGAGCCGGCAGTACGCGAGTGGTGGGTCGAGGAGTTCGGCGCGTTCGTCGGCGACAACGGCGGCTTCTTTACCCCACCACAACGCGGCGCGGTTCCACACATCCACGACGAGGAAAACGCTCTGATCTGTGCGCCGACCGGCTCCGGCAAGACGCTGGCGTCGTTTGCGGCGATCATTAATGAACTGTTTCGCCGGGATCAAGCCGAAGAAGATGGCCTCGACAACTCGGTGTACTGTCTCTATATTTCGCCACTGAAGTCGCTGGCCAACGACATCCACCGGAATCTGACTGTTCCGTTGGACGGGATCTCGGACCGGCTGGCCGAGGCAGGCGTCGACACCGAGCTCCGACACGCGATTCGCCATGGTGACACCGATAGCGCGGCCCGCCAGCAGATGTTACACGAGACGCCACACATCCTCAACACGACCCCCGAAACGCTGGCAATCTTGCTGAACTCCCCGAAATTCAAGAAGAAACTCGAAAACGTCGAGTACGTGATCGTCGACGAAATCCACAGTCTGGCCGAAAACAAACGCGGGACACATCTCTCGGTCTCGTTGGAACGGCTCGAAAAGATGGCCGAGAGTTCACCGACCCGGATCGGCTGTTCGGCCACCGTCGAACCGCTGTCGACGGTTGCGGAGTTCCTCGTTGGTCGCAAAGAGCCGGGTGGCCCACCGCGGGAGTACGAACTGGTCGACAGTCGGTTCGTCCGGGAGTTCGATATGGAACTCGAATGTCCGACCGACGACCTGATCAACACCCCCAGAGAGACGATCCAGAATCGGTTTTATGACCGCCTCCACGAACTCGTCGACGACCACACCAACACGCTCGTCTTTACCAACACGCGGTCGGGTGCAGAACGCGTGCTGAAGACGCTCCGAGAACGGTTTCCAGACGAGTATGGTGAGGCTAACTCCGGCTGTCACCATGGGAGTCTCTCGAAAGATCGGCGCAAAGCAATCGAAGAGGGATTGAAGGCCGGCGAGTTGGACGTGGTGACCACTTCGACCAGTCTCGAACTCGGGATCGATATGCCCCACATCGATCTGGTGGTCCAGATCGGCTCGCCGAAATCCGTTGCTTCGCTCCTCCAGCGCGTTGGCCGGGCGGGCCACCAACTCGGCCAGACCGTAACAGGACGCGTCATCGCCTTGGACCGCGACGAGCTCATCGAGTGTGCGGTGATGCTCAACAAGGCCGAGGAGGGGTTCGTCGACCGCGTGTTCATCCCGGACAACGCGGCGGATGTCGCCGCCCAACACGTCTACGGGATGGCGATAAACCGCGTCTGGCGGGAGGACGATCTCAAGTCGACTCTTCGGCAGGCCTATCCCTACCGTAACTTCGATCCGACCGACTGGGAACGACTGATGCGGTATTTGACGTCTGACTACCCCGGGCTTGAAGACAAAAACGTCTACGCGAAGATTTGGCGAGATACCAACGACCGGCCGGATGGCGAGCATCACTACGAGGAGTTCCCGGTCGGCGAGCCGCTGATCGGCAAGCGCGGTCGACTCGCCCGCGTGATTTATATGACCAATATCGGGACGATTCCGGACTCCTTCAGCTGTGCGGTCCATACACGGAGTGACAAGGAGTGGGTTGGCACGCTCGATGAGGGGTATCTCGACACCATCGACCCCGGCGACGTGTTCGTTCTCGGCGGCCAGAACTTCGAATACAGCTACCGGCGCGGCTCGAAGGTGTACGTCGACCCAACGTCCGCGCGGCCGACCGTTCCGTCGTGGTTCTCCGAACGACTCCCGCTGTCGTACGATTTAGGCCGGGCAATCATCGACTTCCAGCGCGAGCTTGCCGACCGGTTCGACGCTGGCGGGATCGAGGGGCTCAGAGCGTGGCTTCGGGAGTTCCCGATAGACGAACACAGCGTTCGGGCGATCAGTCGACTGTTCGATGAACAGCAACGGTATCTCGGCGAGGATTCGATTAGCACCGACCAACGGATCGTCATCGAGACCGAGATCGACCGCACCGAGTACCGGCGTCGATTTTATATCCACTCGAACTACGGCCGGGCGTTCAACGATGGCCTCTCGCGGCTCGTCGCCTACCACTGTGCCCAACACGCGACGACGAATGTTCAGGTTGCGGTCGCCGACAACGGGTTTTCGATCCAGATGCCGCTGAATCGGAAGGTCGACGTCGCAGGAATCATTCAGGAACTTGATCCAGATGCGATCACCGCTGATCTCCGGTCAGCGCTCGACGGGACCGATCTGCTCCAGCGGTATTTCCGTATCAACGCGACTCGGTCGCTGATGATTCTCAAACGGTACAAGGGCTACGAGAAATCCGCCGCCCAACAGCAGGTCTCCAGCGAGATGCTGCTGTCGTTCGCTCAGAACCTCGACTCGTTTGCTGTCATCGAGGAGACCTACCGGGAAATCATGGAGGACAAGCTCAACATAACTGGAATTAAGCAGGTCCTACAGGCGGTCGACGATGGCGATATAGAAATCGTGTCTCACACCGTCGACTCCCCAAGCCCGCGGGCGTTCGGCTTGGCGACACTGATGGCCAGCGATGTGGTGCTCGCCGAGGACGAAAGTGCGGTGCTCCAAGAGTTCCATGATCGAGTGCTCGCTGAAATCGATGGTGAAGACCAGGTCGACGCCCTCGAAACCGAGTAGTCGCTGCCTACTGCGTCGGAGCCACCATCTACAAGCGCCTATCAAACGAACCACCACCAATGAAGTTCGAACGGGTAGGCGTTCCGGCGGCTGATCCCGAATCCCTGAGTAGGTGGTACGGCGAGCGGTTCGGTGACGGCGGTCCGGCGGCAGAATCACAGGTTCGGCTTGGCGAGACAACCCTGCAGTTCACCGAACACAGCGGGACTCCGCCGGTGCATCTGGCAGTTCGGCTCCTCGCCGATCCCGAGGCGGCTGTCGACTGGCTGGTCGACCGCGTACCAATGGTTCCTATCGATGGCGAGCCGAGTCGGTGGTTCGAGTTTCTGGATGCGACAGCGATCTACTTCGAGGACCCGGCGGCCAACGTGCTCGAAGGACTTTGTTATGTGGGTGATCCACGCCAAGAACCGGACTCAAAAGGAGTTTTCGACGGGGTAACCGAGGTCGGCCTGCCGGCTCCCGAGCCATTGGCGCTCGTCGACTGGCTCGAAGCGACTGTCGGGCTTTCGGCGTGGGGCTCACCGAGCGATACCTTCGGGTGGGTTGGCGACCGACATGCCCGGTTTGTGGTGATCCCGGTTGGTCGAGCCTGGTATCCGACCGACCGAACGGCCGATATCGCGCCGATTTCGGCGACCATCGTCGAGGAGTCCGCGACCCCCGGTCGACATTCACATCCGACACTACCGTACGAGATCCATGTCAGTCACGAAACTAGCTAAAAGACAAAACAAAGATCCCAGCAGTGTGGGACAAGATCGAACCGTCCAAAACCCCTACCCAGGGATCGCTCAGACGGTTTGCAGTCGGAAGGTACGTCTTGACCGCTCAACTGGGCGGGACCCGTCTACAGCAGACGGTATCAGTCAGCGGTGGGTCGAGATGTCGACAACCGATGATTCGTTGACAATCACGAACGCTTCCTGTTTCAGGAGTTGCTCGTCTTGGGGCAAAAAGAGCAGATGAGAGCTCTCTTTTTGCGTCGTTCGAATGACGTCCCATTCGGTGCCGTCGTATCCGAGGTCGTCCTTCGGATCCGGGTCCGCCGAAAGGGACTCCCAGTCACTGTATGCGGACATGGATCTACTGTGTGGCCTGTTCGACGGTGAGGTCGACGTGACCTTTGACTTGGAAGCTGACCAGTTCGCCGGAGAACCGGTAGCCATCGATACCTTTGGCGACAACGCCAGTCGCGGTCGATTCGTCGACGCGGTCCTCGATCTCGTCCCATGGACTGTCGGTGGTCGAGCTGATCGAATCGCTCCGCTCGATCTGACCACTGACAACGACTTTGTACTGGGCGAGGTCGTCGCTGACCGTGCCATCGAGCATGAGAACGTTGGTGAGGTCACCTGCGTCCGACGAGCCATCATCCGACGAACCATCATCCGACGAACCATCATCCGACGAACCATCGTCAGATGAACCATCGTCAGATGAACTATCGTCCGAGGAACTGTCGTCGGTCTGTTGGTCGTCCCCGCTGGACTGGTCGACGAGGAGATCGTCCATCGAAACCTCGGTTCCGTTGAGCAACAGCGATACGGCATCACTGTCACCGCTAATGGAGAAGGCGGTGATGTCGCCTGCGACATCGAAGGAGTCGCCGCTGGAGCCGGCTCCCGAAAGCGCGCCGGTAGCCGTCCAAGTGCCGTCGTCGTTCTGGCTTGCACTCTCGCCGACCGAGTCGTCATTTGCATTGTACTGTTCGAGATCGTATCGTGGCGTGATCTCACCGCTGGCTGTAAACTCGTAGGTTGCGCCGTCGGATGGCGACGTCGTCACGAGGAGTCGGTCAGTACCCTCAGCAGGCTCTTCTGAGCTGCCCGAATCGGTTGAACCGGTGCTGCCAGACGAATCCGAACTGTCCGAGTCCGTCGAATCAGTGTCGTCAGACGTGTCGACCGTCGTGTCGCCCTGTGGATCCTCACCAGTTGGTGCCTCGGCGCTGCTTCCGGTCGTGGCATCGAAGTTCGAGGGGTAGCTGAGGTTTCCGTCGCCGGTAATGTCGATGTTCGTTCCGGTCCACGTCTCGGCGGTCTCGCCCTCCTGATCCTGAATCGCGTCGTTGCTCGTGTTGTTCAGGATGCGAACGTTTTTGATCGTTCCAGATCCACCTTCTGCAGTCCCGTGGAGCTGGATCGGTATTCCGGCCCCATCGTAGGAGTGAATGATCTCGGTGTCCTCGATCAGCTGATTCTCACCGGGCGCACGGACACGAATCCCACGGGAGTTCTGGTATCCACTCGGGCTTGTCCGGGGTGCCTTATCATTGATCACGAGACAGTTTCTGACGATGCTGTCAGGTGATCCGATACGGATGCCGGAGATATTGTTGTTGTGTGAGGTGCAGTTCTCGACGATAACCTGCCCACCGGCTCCGTCGCTGTAGCCCGGCGAACTCGCATAGATGCCGTTGTCGTCGAAGTTCGCGTAGTAGCAGTTTCGGATCTCGATAACACCGGCGTGGTCGCGGGGTGCGTAGAACGCTTTCGACTCTGCGCCCTCTTCACCACCGTCGGGGAAGTTGACGTTGTCAATGATGATGTGACCATCGTCATCTGCATCGAGGCGGAATCGCGAACTGTTACCGGTTGCCCGTCCTCGGATGGTAAAGTTCCGAATTTCGACTGTGCCACTGGCCTTGATCGTCTGGTAGTAGTCGCCAGCGACGTTGTTGAGAATAACTTCGCCTTGGCCAACAATGGCGGCATTCCTCGTTGCGCCGGTAAACCCGTCGCCATCCCAGTCGTACTCGCCTTCGGGAACGCGTACTTCGACACCGTTGTCGACATACTCCTCGAGATACGGATCAATCGTATCGCCCTGACTCAATCCCTGCTGACCGAGGTCGACGACCGTCTCGGGAGCCGCCGCGACCGACGTCGTTGCCCCGACGCCACCGAGTGCGGCTGCACCGACTGCGGCACCACTGAGCCGCATATAATCTCGTCTGTTAAGCTGTCCCTTCTGCCCGGAGTCGTCCGAATGGCGTTTTGCCATATCCCGTTAGGATCAGGTTTCACATATAGTATTTCTGACCAATTGTATAGAAATAGTATTTATTTAGAGATTTATAGTAGACTGATAGAGACGATCAACGTCGACTAAGTAGCGACTGCATACTGTTTACATACCGCTTTTGCCGATAGTCACTCAGACGCAACTATCCGCAATAGCTGACTGTCGGGGATCTACTTGGAACAGGACAGCTGGTTTCATCGTCGACATACTGCCGAGTAAGGGATACCTACCGCGGTTCAGACCTCGTAGGCTGCAATCGAGGCGTACCGCGTGTAGACGGTCCCGAGAACGGCGCCGTATACCCAGTGATTAACGAGCGTCATCACCAGATAGATGACGAGCGAGACGCCACTCTGATCGGTATAAAAGGCGAGGACGAACCCGGTCCAGATGATTGTCCCGAAGGTCACACCGCGGAGGGGGACGCTGTTGGCCGGCGGGAGGTAGTTGCCAAGCGTGATGAACAGCAGCGGCAACACTGTCATCCCACCGAGCACGAAGATCGCAACGCCACCCCAGAAGTTCAACCCGTAGCCGACGATGTTCGCAAATCCCGAAAACGCGACTGGATCGAGAACACCCAGAATCGTTGCAACACCGAAAATCGGTTGCATGGCGGCCATCCCGATGAGGCCGGAGAGACCGGCAACCGAAATCTCACGAACGCCAATCTGTCCTGACTGTCGTGAGATCTCCTTTGAACTGCGTGTCTCCGATTCGTTACTCATACACATACCCACGCCGAGGATGGCAAAAAGTGTAGTTCAGACAGAAGAGATAGTTTCGTTGAGTGGACGAACTGGCGACCAGTTAGCGATCCGCCCAGTCGAGCAGTCGACGGTAGAACGGCTCGGTTGAGAGCGCCCCTCGGTCGCCGACGAGCACCAGTCCCTTCTTGGCTCGGGAGAGGGCGACGTTGATCCGGCGGTAGTCATCGAATAACGGCCCTTCAAGCTGGCCGGTTGCCACAAACGAGACGATGATGATCTCCTTGCTCGATCCCTGAAAGCGGTCGACCGTGTCGACGGTCACGTCGACTCGGCGGCTGATCTCGGCGACCTGTGCCCGGAACGGTGCAATGACGCCGATATCCTCGGGGTCGACACCGGCCTGTAGATAGGCGTCGACGATCTCGGCGACCCGGTCGGCCTCGGTCGGGTTCGTGTTACCGACACGCGTGCCGCCGGGGTCGAGAAACGTCACCGCATCTCTGAGTTCCGCTGGCAGCGAGTCGGGATCGCAGAGTTCCGACAACAACTGGGCGGCGACCGCGCCCGTTGCGGGTCGGAGCGCGCCGTCGTAGAACTCGGCCGACGAAAAGGCCTGAATCCGCTGGGACATTCGGTACTGGCGAGTGAGCATGACCGCTGCGTCGGGATACTGCTCGATCAATCGCTCGAACAGCGAGGTCGACAGCGGGTTCCCATCGGTCGAGTCGTCGCCAGCCTCAGCAGCCTGTACGACAGGTGGGAGCTGTTCGTGATCGCCCACGAGCACGAACCGGTCGGCTCGGTTGAGCGCTGCCATCGCGCTCGGTTCGGTGAGTTGGGAGGCCTCGTCGACCACTGCGACGTCGAAGCTCTGTTCGCGCATCACGCGTGAGCCACAACTCGCCGTTGTCGCGGCGACGACCGGCGCGGTTCGGAGTTCGGCGGCCCGCTCGTTGGGGTCACCCCGTGTTTCGAGCTGGACGTCCAACATATCTTCGCGGATACCAGTGTCGGTGCCAACACGACAAATGTCTTCGAAGCCTTGGTCGCGGAGGGCTTCAAGCGCGTTGTCGACCGCCCGGTTCGTGAACGCGGTCAACAGCACCCGGTCGCCTCGGTCGACGAGGGCGCGTATCAACCGCGCGATAGTATACGTTTTCCCGGTGCCGGGTGGGCCGTGGATCAGTGCGCAGTCGTTGGCGTTGACCCCCAGATTGACGGCCTGATTTTGTCCCTCGTTGTTGTCGATAAACGTCTCGTGGGAGTCGTCGAACTCGGGCGCTCGGCGGCCGAAGAGGATCTCCTTGCGCTCCTCGCTACTCTTGAGAACGGTATCGTGGAGCGCGGTCAACATTCGGTCGACCGAGATCTCGGAGGGATAGACGTCGAGTCGACGGAGCTCAACCGGTTCGTCGGCGGTGACGACGATCTCCTCGTCGAGTTGGGTAATCCGACACAGTTCGGCGTGGCCTTCGACCGGGTTCCCCTCGCTGGCGAGTGCAACGTCGCCCTCTCGGAGTTTTGAAACGGCCTCGCGTGGCTTTCGCGCGCGAAGCTCCCAGCGGTTACCGTCGATCTCACGCTGGCCCAGCGGTTCGAGATCGATCAACGCCCGGTCGTCGTCGGCCCGTTCTTGATCGCCCTGCTCCCAGAGCTTGCGGTACTCGTCGTGGGTCGACCGGCGTTCGGCCTCAATTGCCCCATAAAACCGCTCGAAGTACGCCTGCTCGTCGTCGGGGATCGGTCGACCGACCGCGCCCGCTTTCGACTCCTGGTTGAGTCGGCCCGAAACTACCATACAGGTGTCCTGTTCGAAACAATACTCGCACTTCGCATCGGCTTCGTACCCTGTCGGGATCTCCTCGCGGGCCTCCATCGCGGCGAGTTCGTTTCGGCTTCTGACGACGAACTCCAGCAATCCTTTCCCCATCGTGAACTCCTTGGCTGGCGAGAGGTCGCCGGACTCTTCGGTGCGTTCGAGCGTCGTGTTTTTGGTATACAGAAGGGTCCCGGTGTCGACCGAGACGCCGCGTTCTTCGAGCATCAAGGCGTAGCTCGCCGCCTGAATCTTGTCCTGAAACCGTGGCTCACGGGAGGTGTTTTTGCCCGTCTTGAGTTCGACCGGCATCCCACGCCGGAGCGCATCGGCCCGTCCTTTCAGCCCAAATGTCGGACTGATAAGGGTGTACTCGGATCGCCACGCATCTTCGTCAGTCAGGGTCCCTTGGGCGAGCCAGCCCTCGATTGCGGCGGCGTTGCCCCGGACTTCGCCTTCGACCTCCGCCAGCTCCCGACCCAGCAGGCCGAGTTCCAACCCGGCCTCCTCGACGCGGTCGGTGATCGACGCGTCGAGATCCCGGCCACGAAGTAGATCCCCGAACACGTCGTGGACGATGGTCCCCTTGACGACCGGGTAGTTGAGCGGGATCGCCGACAGCTTGTTCAGATAGTACATTCGTGGACACTGCACCCACGAGCGAATCGCCGTCACGTCGACCAGAAAGTCGGGTTCAAGGACAACATACGACTCCTTGGTGGTGCTGTAGGTCACTCCACCCTGATCGTCTTCGACATCCGGTTCGGTGACGATCAGGTCCATCCCCGGCTCGGCGTGGTCGGCGGTGTCAGCCCACTTGGCCCACAGCGTTACATCAACCGCTACATCGCCGCCCGTTTCGGTCCCGTCAGTTGGTCGAAGTCGAACCTCTGCGAGTTTGCGCTCGCCGTACTCGGTTTCGACGGTTGTCGGCTCGTCGACGGTGATAATCTCTCCGCGGAGGTTCGCTGTCACTACCCTCTCTCAGCGCTGGGGACTAAAAAACGCTGTCAGTGGTCGAGCGACGAGTCGGAGGACGGATATGCCCCGCCTGCCTACCGCCACCAATGTCGGAGCCGACTGCGTACGAAACCTACGGAAAACCGATTGTCAAAACTGTTGTTGTCTTTCTCCTCGCAGTATCGCTGTTTGCCGCCTACAGTCTGCTCAGTAGTGAAGGCTTAACACCGGCTGTGATCGGTGACGTGGCCGTCACGATCTATGTTTCGGCGCTTGTCTTTTATGGTGTCTTCTGGGAGGCTACCGAGAGTCAACGGTTCCGGGTCGCGCTGTATTTTGGGGTCGTTCTCTGGGGAAGCGAACGGTTCCTCTCCGGGAACGAATCGGTGTTCACTGTGGTGCTGATCCTCGGTGGACTGGGGATGGTTATTCGAGAGCTGTATTTTACCGAATAACCCCGATAGCACGATCACACTGTTAGGCTGTCCGACTGATAGCGTCGACCGTGATCGTGAGTACGGTTATATTTCTATCTCGTGAGAGTGGGTAGGAACTGCCTACTCGCCGGAATCGATGGTCTGGAGCACGCCATTGGCGTTTTTCCACTCGGTCATACTACCCTCGTAGACCGCAACCTGCTCAAAGCCGAGCGACCGAAGGACGACGAAGGTGTGGCTCAGTCGACGCGAGGTATTGCAGTAGAGAATGATCGGACGGGAGCGGTCGGTCTCGATACCACGCTCGGTGAACAGCGATTCGATTTTGGCGCTGGATTTGACGCCACGGGTTTCCTCGTCGACGAGTTCCATCCAGTCGACTCGGATTGCGCCGGGTAGGTGGCCCTCCTCGTATTCCCACTGCTCGCGGGTGTCGATCAGCGTTGTGTCCCCGTTCTCGATTGCATCCTCGACGGCCTCACGGTCGACGATTGGGGCGTCGGCAACCATCTCCTTTGACTCGTACTCTGTCGGGTCGACAGCCGGAGTGTCATCAGTGACCTCGTAGCTGCGTCGCCACGTGCTGAAGTCGCCGTTGAGAAGTCGAACGTCGTCGTGACCGTAGACGAGCGCGGTGAGGACAAAGCGGGCGGCGAACACGCCGTGGGTGTCGTCGTAGGCAACGATGGTGTCGTCGGGGGAGATTCCGGCCTCGCCGAGCAAATCGGCGAAGGCGTCGGCACCCGGGAGCGTGCCGGGATCCGTCGACTCGCTGTCGCGGTAACTATCGAACGGGATCGAAACCGCGCCGGGGAGATGGCCCATGGCGTCGTACTCCCATGTGTCACGGACGTCGACGATCCGAACTGAGGGGTCATCGAGCCGGTCGGCGAGCCACGCCGGGTCGGCCAGCAGGTTTGTGGACATACTGGTTCGGTATGGCTCGGAGATGGTTAACGCTGTGTCGGTGTCGACCGCCGCCGGGGTTCTGTGATACAGGAGAATATTGCATGATCTTTCGAGAACCAATCAGTCATGGGTCGCTCCAGTGCTGTTTTGACGGTACAAATCGTTTGCTCGCCTCGAACCGCTGGCAATTCTCTCCGGAATCGAACAGGACCGGCCGAAAGCACCGTCTGTAATAGTACTAAGACAGTGGAGGGAGTACGACATCTTGTATGGCAGATTCAGATTACGCAAAAGACGTGCTGGTCTCGGCCGACTGGGTCGAAGACCACCTCGAAGAGTTCCAGAGCGACGATTCCGACTATCGCCTGGTCGAAGTCGACGTCGACACCGAGGCCTACGACGAGAGTCACGCCCCCGGTGCTATCGGCTTCAACTGGGAATCCCAGCTTCAGGATCAGACAACCCGAGACATCCTCACGAAGGACGACTTCGAGGACCTGCTCGGCTCCCACGGCATCAGCGAGGACTCGACGGTCGTCCTCTACGGTGACAACGCCAACTGGTTTGCGGCCTACACCTACTGGCAGTTCAAATACTACGGCCACGACGACGTGAAACTCCTCGACGGCGGCCGCGAGTACTGGCTCGACAACGACTACTCAGTGACCGACGAGGAGCCCGACTTCTCGGCAGTCGACTACACTGCCTCCGGTCCACGAGAGTCCATCCGAGCCTACCGCGACGATGTCGACAACGCCATCGATAAGGGTCTTCCACTTGTCGACGTTCGCTCTCCAGAGGAGTTCTCGGGAGAGGTCCTGGCACCGCCAGGACTCAACGAGACCGCCCAGCGCGGCGGCCACGTCCCCGGCGCACAGAACATCTCGTGGGCTGCGGTCACCAACGAGGACGGCACCTTCAAAAGTGCTGATGAGATCGAAGCGCTCTACGCCGACAAAGGCATCGACGGCGACAGCACGACGGTCGCCTACTGCCGAATCGGCGAGCGCTCGTCGGTTGCTTGGTTCGCGCTTCACGAACTGCTCGGCTACGAGGACGCCATCAACTACGATGGTTCCTGGACCGAGTGGGGGAACCTCGTGGGCGCGCCCATTGAGAAAGGCAGCGGCGAATAAATAGCTACCAGGCCCTCTCAGTCGGAGTCGACTACTCCCGTAGAGAGGACGGCGATTCACCTTCTTTCATCGTATCCCACCGAACCGCAAGGAAGACAAGCACGAGAGCAAGCAGCAACGCGGCCAGCCCGAGGGCTGCCGGAAGCGCGTTTCTCGTTGTCCCGAACTCGTCGACACGGAAGCTGATGATCTGCCGCGCAACGGCGATAATGGCCGCACTAACGATGATCGGCAACACCGGATCGTCGGCTGCGTAGGCAATGAGCGTTCGATGGACTTCGAGTATGATCAACAACAACAGGACCGTATCGATCAGGCTGACAACAGCCACCGGGTCGGTGAATTCGCCGGTGACGATGAGCTGAAACAGGCCGAGACCGAGATCAATCAGGCCGATCAGAAACAGTGCCAGCAGAAAGTAGGTGGTGGTGAGCACGAACCACCGGAGCAGATCTTTCGAGTAGCTGGTAAAATCGGACGGGTCGATTGTCACAGCATACCACGGTTCTGTAACCGCTTTGGTTTTATGCCCGATTCGAGTGGCCAAACAGCGGCTCCAAACCGCACAAACTCAAGAGCCATGATGGCGTGGTGTCGACCATGACCGACGACTTCATCGAATCCGTCCGAACCGAAAACAAAACCGCACTCTCACGACTCGGCTCATCGAAAGCGCTGTACGCCGAGACAGACGGCGACATTGAGGCCGAAACCGTGCTCCGGGCCGCAGCGATTGCTGAAGATGCCGCCCGCGAAACGTTCGAACTGTGGGCCGACAACGAATCCAACGACGACGCGGCCTCGATTTTTAGTGATCTCGCCGAGCAGGAAGCCGACCACTACGAGACGGTAGCCGGGAAGCTCGATGATGCACCGGACGCTGGCGACATCGATGAGCTTCCGGCGATCCAGTCGACGCTCCGTGGCTTCGAGTCGACCATCGAGCGCGCCGGTGGCCTCGTCGGGCGCTGTCTGGTCGCCAAAAAGTCGAAAGAACAGTACACCGGCTACTTCGTCGGTGATGCCGACCCCCGAACCGCCAGTGTCTTTCGGGAGCTCGGTGGAGATGTCGAGGATCAACTTGACCGTGCGGTCGACCTCGTTGAGTCGATTGCCGAGAGCGACGATGATCTCGACCGGGCCCGTGAGGCCGCCAGCGAGGCGATCCAAGCAGCCTACGATGAGTACACCGAATCGCTTGAATCGATGGGCGTCAACCCCAAGCCAGTCTGCTAATCCCGAAAGAAGCGTTTTATGTCAGCTACAATCCCACAATCAGCAGACACGTCTCTCTGAGACAGTATACAAGGACAGTCAAAAACAGCATCTCACCGCTCGAAAACCGCCGATACACCTCTGCCAACCACTGAACGCACCTACTTTCCTTTTGGACACTCCATCCACAACTCCGATTCGAATATCATCTTGTTCGGCGTTGTTGGTTGTGTAGCTCTCTCTGATTTGTCCGAGTCGATACGCCGTTTCTCGTCCATGTATGTTACTGTCACACATAGATATATAAATCTGAGTGTTGTATTTTTATCACTAATTGCGGATCAAGGAATTGTAGGCCGTCGACCGCCCGACTAGCTCAGGCGTGGGTGTAGTAGACGACCGATTCGTCGGTCTCGTGTCGGTCGACGCGGACGAAACCGATGCGTTCGAACTGGATGATCTCGTCGACCTCGGTATCGCCAAAGGCAGGTTCAGCGGCCCCCTCCACGTCGCCATCTGGGGTTCGCATTCGCACGTCAACAGTTTTGTCCGCCGGAACCCAGTGGATCACGTCGACGTCGCCCTCACGAACGGCCGAAATGTCGTCGCCGGTGGCGACGAACTCGCCGTCCTCGTAGCGAACACAGCCGTAGCCTTTGAGCCAGATGCGGTCGCCCTCGCTCGGCCGGTCGTCGGGTTCGATGAGCACAGCATCGTCGACCGGGATCTCGCGGCGGCCCCGATCCTCGTGGTTGGGGTGGAGTGGTGGCTGGCCAGCCTCGGGTTTTGCGTCGCCAACGACCGGGAGCTCCTCGCCGTCGCGGACGAGGAAGTAGCGATTCGCGTCGTCGTCGACCAGATCGCGGTTGTTGGCATAGATCGACGACATCGCGAGGTCGACATCCGAGGTCGACATGCCGAGGCCGATCATCGACTCGACGATGGCTTGGCCCTGTATTCCACGACGGCGGACCGACTGGAGCGTGGGTGCGCGTGGGTCATCCCAGCCGTCGAGTTCGCCCTTGTCGATGAGTTCCTTGATGGTCGAGGTCGAGATCTTGATATCGTACTCGTCGAGCTGGACGTGGCCCCAGTGGAGCACTTCGGGGTACTCCCAGTCGAAGTAGTCGTAGACGAACTGCTGGCGTTTGGCCGAGTCCTGCAGGTCGATCCCGCGAATGATGTGGGTGATGCCGGTGAGATGGTCGTCGACACCGGATTGGAAGTCGAGCATCGGCCAACAGCGGTAGTCGGCGGCCTCCTCACGGGGGTGGGGTGTGTCGATCATGCGGAACGCCACCCAGTCCCGCAGGGCGGGGTTCTTGTGTTCGATATCGGTTTTGACGCGGAGGACCATTTCTCCCGACTGGTACTCGCCGTCGACCATCGCTTCGAACTCTTCGAGGACGGTCTCGGGGTCCTTGTCGCGGTTGGGCGATGGTGTGGCCTCCTTTTTGAGTTCGGAAAACTCCTCGGCGGGCAGATCGCAGGTGTAGGCTTCGCCCATTTCGATCAGTTCGCGGGCGTGATCGTAGTAGGTCTCGACGCGGTCGGAGGCGCGGTAGACTTCGTCGGGCTCGAAGCCGAGGTATTCGATGTCTTCGAGAATTGCGTCGTAGGCCGAGAGATCCGGGCGTTTGGTTTCGGGGTCGGTGTCGTCGAACCGGACGACAAACTCGCCGTCGTAGCGCTCGGTGTAGGTGCCGATCACCGAGGGCATGCGGGCGTGGCCGAGATGCCACGGGCCGTTGGGGTTGGGCGCGGCGCGGAGCCGGACCGTGTCGTAGTCCTCAACGTTCGGCAGATCGGGCAGGGTGTGTTCGTCGACCTCGTCTTCGGCGTCGAGTTCGTCGACCAGCTCCTGATCCAACTCGGCGAGTCGCTCGCGGCGGGCCTCGCGGTCCAGCCCGCCAATTTTGCCGACGACTTGGCCGACGACGCCCGGCACCTCGTCGCCGTGCGGTCGGAAGTCGGGATTGTCGCCCATCAGTGGGCCCATGATCGCGCCTACGTCGGGGTCGCTGTCGTGTTTGAGCGCGTTGAACAGGGCGTGTTTCTCGGCTTCCTGTTGCACGCGGCTGCGAAGATCGTCGTCCATTGGGTGTGGCTTTCGCGTGACTGGTCAAAAGGAGTGTGGATCGGTCGACGGTGGAGATGGCACAGAATAATACAGGAGTTGCAGTAGAGTTACTCTCACTATATCGTCCCACCCGGATACACGTAGCGGATATGTCGACCACAAATCCGAAACCAACAGCCAACCAACACGAACGTATGGCCCTCCTAGATCGCTTCGACAGGTGGCTCACGCAGTATCTCGACAGCCTCCCGAAGAGCGACCGCCCCGACATTGGCGCGGGGTATACGATGGCAGCCGCAGCCGCCGTGGCAGCCATCATTTTCGGTATCGGACAGGGAATTCTCTCCGGTGTGGGAGCCGGAGCGCTGTTCTTCGGTGTCGGAACCGATATCAATCCACTCGTGATCGGTGGGGTTGCTGTGATGGCTGCCGTAAGCTGGCTAACGGCTGCCGGGGCTTCGCTTGCTGTCGTCATCCCCGGTGGGTTCGTCGGCGGCGTGGTCGTCTGGCGGTTCGTGCCCGAATCGCTCCGCCTCGGTGGGTTCATTGGTGGCCTGCTGTCGACACTCGTCGGCTACGTGGTCAGTTGCGCGATACTGCTTCCGCTCGGTGTGGTCTTTAGCATCGCCGTCGACCCCTCGATGGCCACGGCCACCGATTCAATGGTGACGTTCGTGCTACTGCTCGGCTTCATTGCCGTCTACACCAGTTGGGCAACCGTTCCAGTCGGAGTTCTGACTGGCTACCTCTTCGAACGGTCGCTTGACTGAGCCATCCTACAAGCCGCTATTGACTGACCGGTTCAAGACATGTCTCATCCACTTCTGAGATCCCGCTGTCACTCGGTGAGGTCGTCGTAGAATGTTCGTGGTGTGACGATCTCGATCCCACGAAACGAGTCGAGATCCAGGAGATGCTGATCACCGGAGACGAGATAGTCGACATCACCCGCGACGGCTGCTTCGAGAAATTTGTCGTCGTCAGGGTCGGCCGCAACTGCTGTGATGTCTTCGGTCGGGGTGACGAACTCTGCAAAGTACCGAACTGTTTCGACTTCCTGCTGGATTTCGGTCTCGTTCATGTGGAACCGGTCAGGATATTTGAGAAGTGTCTCACGGAATTCAGTGAGCGTGGCCACAGAGACGATGAGTTGATACTCGCCCTCGAACCCAGCGACAACGACATTGTGCGGCGTCCCAGTCGAGATCACCGACGAAATAAGCACGTTCGTGTCGAGAACCGCTCTCATTCATCACTCCGAGCATCGTGTACCAACTGATCGACGTCCTCCGTCGACAACTCGACAGTACCGGCACGGTCTTCGACTCGCTGTTGAAATTCCTCGACAGACGGCAGCTCGATCTTTTTCAACACGAGGCCGTACTCGGTTGGCACGACCATCAGTTTCGTCCCTTTCTGGAGCCCGAACTCCTCGCGGAGTCGACTCGGGATCGTAATCTGGCCCTTTGAGGTCACTGTTGTCACTTCGGGTTCGTCGGCACTCATAGTATGTAAGGATTCCTTACGCAATGGCTTGAACCTATCGCTCAGTTGAGCCGAGAATCAAGCATTCGGAACCCTTGAGACCCTCTGCTCCGAAGCGTCGCTGTGAGTCGACGCCACCTCTTTGGGTCGTTGTGTGGGCTCGTCTTTTTCCTCAATCTGGCCAGAATCGTCTTCGCGCCGCTGTTGGACGTGTTCATCGCCGAGTTCGGCATCGGCGAGGCGACCGCTGGCCTCATCGTTACCCTCGCGTGGGTCGGCAGCGCGTCGCTCCGACTCCCGGCTGGCTGGCTGCTCACGCGGTTCCCACGCCACTATCTCGTGATCGTCTCGGGGGGGATTCTCACCCTCTCGGCGGCCGCGACTGCCACGGCGGTCACGGTTCAACAGCTCATGATCGGGGCGTTTTTCATGGGCAGCGCCTCCGGCGTCTATTTCGTCTCGGCGAACCCGCTTTTGAGTGAACTGTTCCCAAGTCGGGTCGGCCGCGTCATGGGTATTCACGGCGCGGCCAACCAAGTCGCCGCGGTGGCCGCCGCGCCGCTGGTCGCCATCTCGTTGTGGGTCGACTGGCGGCTCTCGCTGTGGACTATTGCGGTCGGCACTGCCGTCGTGACCGCCGCCACCGTGATCGTCGCCCGGCGGACCGAGATGCCGGATGCGGGTGCGGACGACAGCTCGCTACTCGCCGGTGCGCGCTCGGAGTGGCGGATTATCCTTGCGGCCCTTGGGCTGGCTGGCGTCGCGGTCTTCGTCTGGCAGGGCGTCTTTAATTTCTATGAACTCTACATGCAGTCCCGTGGGCTCTCGCCGAACGCGGCCTCAACGATGCTGACTATCGTCTTTACGGCTGGCGTGCCTGCCTTCTTTGTCGCTGGCGAGCTGGTCGACGACCTCCCCTCGGTGCCGCTGTTACTCGGGATCGTTGCCTCCTTCGCTGGCTGCCTGCTGCTGTTGGTCGCCGCAGAGGGGCTGGTCGCGCTGGCGGTAATCTCGGCGCTGATCGGCTTTGTCATCCACGCGCTGTTTCCCGCCGTCGACGCCTACATTCTGACCGCGTTGCCGGACTCGACCCGCGGCAGCGCCTACGCCGTCTTCAGTACCGCCTGGATGCTGTCGCAGTCGGGTGGCTCCTCGGTCGTCGGTGCGCTGATCGAAGGCGGCTACGCGTACGGTACGGTCTTCACTGCTGGCGCACTCGCCCTCGTGGCAACGGTTGCCGGGCTCGCAGTGCTCGAACGTGCTGGTCGACTGCCCGCGTGAGTGCCGTCGAACGACTGTCCACATCGAATCCGATAGGCACAGCCGGAGCACGAAATCCGGCCGAATCGGCAATCGAATACTCCTGAACGGCTTTATATACTCGAACGAACCGGGAGATGATCGACCTCCCAGCACGCCGACAGTCTTGCCACTCACCGAATAAAACAGGCCAGCCGTCGACCCACTGCCGACACTGGCCGGAGGGACGTGTCGCGTGACACGCGGGTAGGGGTGACTACTGTGACAACCTCTAGCAGAATAAAACCCGTCGACCGTTCACGCCCGAATCGCCCGGATAATCGCCGATTGGTGGCTATCAGGCGTCGACTACCGTCTCCGGCCAAAGTGATATTCGTCCGAGCCACCAACAGTCGACATGGTAGTGCCACTGGAGATGGGCTGGCGACACCTGCTGTTCGAGAACTACCCGGTCGAGCCACGGGTGATGGACGCCCACCTGCCCGACGGGCTCGCCCCCGACACCTTCGACGGCTCGGCGTGGCTCTCGGTCGTTCCCTTCACGAACGTCGACGTCCGGCCGAAGGGGCTGCCCAAGCAGCTCGGAATTCGACTGCCGGAACTCAATCTCCGAACCTACGTCACCCGCGACGGCGTCCCCAGCGTCTACTTCTTCAGCCTCGATGCGCAGGGCATCGCGAGCGTCATCGGCGCGAGAGTCTTCCAACATCTGCCGTACTTTTATGCGCGAATCGGCTTGGAGTGGGTCGACGGCCGGGTCCAATTCAAAAGCAGACGAATGCATCCCGGCTCGCGGCCGGCCCACTACGAGGCGAGCTACTGGCCGACCGGTAAACCGTTTGCGGCTCCAGAGGACCCCTTCGGCGAGTTCCTCGTCGAACGCTACCGATTTTATACGGAAGCACAGGACGGCTCGATTCGGTATACCGATGTCGACCACGAGCCGTGGACGCTCTACCCGGCCGACGCCGAGATCACGACCAGCACACTACTCAAGAGCCACGGTTTCGCCGAACCCGAAGCCGAGCCGGTCTGCTACTACAGTCCCGGGCTCGATGTGGTTGCCTCGCGGAGTAACCAACTGTAGCCGGTGGCATCCGCTAGTCGACACACCAACGACTCACGAATAGAAATCAAGCCACAGATCGACCACGCCAGTCGACAGTGGCTGGAGGGGTGTGTCCGTGGGGACACGCAGGTAGGGGTGTCTACATTGACAGGAGTTACCAAAATAAAACCCGTCGACCGTTCACGCCAGTTTAGGCGAGAGACCGGGTGTCGTCGACGGTAGCTGTGATGGCTGCGGCCAAGAATGTCACATTGGCTGCGATACGCTTTTCAACCATCTGACTAGACTATAACAAATGAATGGTGGCCAGCCCACTGCGTCACCATCTCCCGGTCGACAAAAAGCATTGATGAAAATTGGCCTCGTGGTACTTCTCGGTGGATTCGTGTTACTGTTTATTGGCGTCGGAACAGCCATCGACGCTCTCTATGCATGGTCCCATCCTGTTGATCTTCTGGATGCATTCTTACTAAAGATCGAGTACACAGTGGCAGGCATTGTGCTCGTACTCGCGGGATACCGACTCAGGTAGGCCTCCTCTGCGACGATTCAACAGCAGTCAAAATAGTGTCCGCAACGGTGTGATTCAGTAGCGTCTACTGGAACGCGGTGCCGAGATCGTCTTCGGTGTCGATCTCGCTTTTGCCGAAGCGACGTTCGATCTCCTCGTAACGCTCTCGCGTTTCGGGAGTCACGCTTGCTTGGACCTGATCGAGGGCATCCTCGAAGTGGGCCATCGTCACCCGGACGTTGCCGACCGATTCGGCGACCTCTTCCCGACTGACGCTGCCGATGAATTCCCGGCTGGCAGCCATCGATGCCTCGCGGCAGACCGCTTCGATGTCCGCGCCGACGTAGCCCTCGGTCTGGCGAGCCAGCTTGCCGAGGTCCACGTCGTCGGCCAGCGGTTTTTCGTCGGTGTGGACCTCGAAGATCTTCCGGCGAGCATCCTCGTCGGGCACCGGGACGTGGACGTGTCGGTCCAGTCGACCGGGCCGCAGGAGTGCCGAATCGATCAGGTCTGGGCGGTTCGAGGTGGCGATTACCACGACGTCCTCCAGCGATTCGAGGCCGTCGAGTTCGGTCAGCAGCTGGCTGACCATCCGTTCGCCGACACCCGAGTCGGTCGACTGACTTCCGCGCTCGGCGGCAATCGAGTCGATCTCGTCGAAGAACACCACGGTCGGGGCGTTCTCGCGGGCCTTGCTGAAGACCTCGCGGACTCCTTTCTCCGATTCGCCCACGAACTTGTTGAGGAGTTCGGGGCCTTTGATCGAGATGAAGTTCGACTCGGCCTCGTTGGCGACCGCTTTTGCCAAGAGGGTCTTACCGGTCCCCGGTGGACCATACAGCATGACACCTTTCGCGGCGGCCATGTCGAGTTCCTCGAACACTTCGGGGTATTCGAGGGGCCACTGGATCGTCTCGCGGAGGCGCTCTTTGGTGTCCTCTAAGCCACCAACGTCCTCCCAAGAGACGTCGGGCACTTCGACGAACACCTCACGCAGCGCCGAGGGTTCGATCCCTTTTAAGGCCGATTTGAGGTCGCTCTCCAGCACCTCGATGGATTCGAGGATGTCGGCGTCGATCTCGTCGCTTTCGAGGTCGAGCCGTGGGCGAATTCGTCGCAGCGCGTGCATCGCGGCCTCTTTGGCGAGGTTTTCGAGGTCCGCGCCGACAAAGCCGTGGGTGTTCTCGGCGTACACGTCGAGATCGATCCCCTCGGCCAGCGGCATGTTGCGGGTGTGGACCTGCAGGATCTCTTTCCGTCCGTCGCGGTCCGGAACCCCAATCTCGATCTCGCGGTCGAACCGGCCACCACGCCGCAGCGCGGGGTCGATAGCGTCGACACGATTGGTCGCGCCGATGACCACGACTTCGCCGCGCTCTTCGAGCCCGTCCATCAGGCTCAGGAGCTGGGCCACGACGCGTCGTTCGACGTCGCCGCCTGCCTCCTCGCGTTTGGCCGCGATGGAGTCGAGTTCGTCCATGAAGATGATCGCGGGGGCCTCCTCGGAGGCCTCCTCGAAGATGTCACGGAGCTGCTCTTCGGACTCTCCGTAGTATTTCGACATGATCTCCGGGCCGGAGACCGTGTGGAAGCTGGCGTCGATTTCGTTGGCGACGGCCTTGGCGATCAGCGTCTTGCCGGTGCCCGGTGGGCCGTGGAGCAGGACGCCCTTCGGTGGGTCGATCCCGAGCCGCTTGAACAGCTCTGGGTGCCGCATTGGCAGTTCGATCATCTCTCGAACCTGTTCGAGTTCGTCGTCGAGGCCACCGATGTCCTCGTAGGCGATGTCGGGGGTTCCCGAGGTGCCCGGTGCGGCACCGCTGGGTGCCTCCTGAATCTGTTCGGCGGGTTTCTCAGAGATGGTGACCTCCGTCGAGTCAGTGACGACGACCGTGCCCGATGGCGACGTTGAGGCGATCTTCAGTGGAACAGCCTGCGATTGGCCGCCCATGAAGCCGAAGCCCAGTGGTAACTGAACATTTTGGCCGGAGGTGACTGGCTGGCCACCGAGTTCGCGTCGAATCAGCGAATCGATATTCCCACGGATGCCGAGCCGTTGTGGCAGGGCAATCGTGATCGATTCGGCAGGGTTGACCTCCGCTTTCTCGATGGTCAGTTTGTCGTCGATGCCGACGCCCGCCTCCTGGCGGAGTCGACCGTCGATCCGGACGATACCGGTCCCGTCGTCCTCCGGGTAGCCGGGCCAGACGCGGGCGATGGCGGTGCCGTCGTCGCTGTCGAGACGGACGAAATCGCCGCCTGAGAGGTCGAGTTCGTCGGCTGCGAGGCGGTCGACCGCCGCGAGGCGTCGACCGGCGTCCTTCTGTTTGAGTGGTTTGACTGTGAGATTCATTTGTTCACCGTGATTTCGAGTACGCCGTTGTTCAACTCAACGTTTGGGTCCGTGCCGGGCAGTTCAAACTCCGTCTCGGTGAGACGGTCGCCGTGATCGATGACGAGAATCGCTGTCGAGCCGACGACATCCACATCGACCTGCTCGTCGTCGACCGGGAGGTCGACCGCGAGCAGCGAGTGGTCGTCATACTCGTAGCGCCGCACGAAGCGGTCGTCATGACCGGCTGCCTGTGGTTCATTCATAGTACTAACTCACAGTTAGTCTTCAAAGTATATAAAGCTACCGCTGAAAAACCGCATGAAGGCGTTGGGGTACCCAAATTAGATTGTGTTGCGGTTCACACCGAAGTTTGCGGTCGTGAGCATCGGTCGACCGTCGTGTCCCGCGTACGCGGTCCAATTCTTACTGTTGATAGATACGGCAAACGGATTTTATAAATGAGCGAAGAAGCCACAGGAAATGCCGCTGCAGTATCCGCTCTACTCGATCTCGTTCGCAGTTGCGGTTGTGTTGGTGGTGGCGGCGGCGACCCAGGCGTGGCAGCTCCGCGAGGAGCCGGGTGGTCGACCGCTCGTCGTGACACTGCTCGGGATGGGGTTTTGGGCCTGTTGTGAGTTCGTTGTGACAGTCGTGCCGGGCACACCTCTGTCGGTTGCCTTCATGAAACTGTGGTTCGCCGGAATTACGGTCGTTATTGCGAGCCTGTTCGTCTTCGTGCTCGCGTACACGGGGTACGACCAGTACGTTACGCGCCGGACAATTGGTGGGCTGGCGATCTGGCCACTCATTTTCAACGCCATCGTCTGGATTCGACCCGATCTCGTCTGGGAGACGTTCGTGGCGAATCCGGCCACTGGATCGGGGTGGGAGACGACCTACGGCATCGCCTTCGGTCTCCATATCGGCTACTCGTATCTCTTGGTCGCGGTGTCGACGTTCCTGTTGGTTTGGTTCGTCTTCACCAGCCAGTTCCTCTATCAGAAACAGGCCGCCGCGCTGCTCGCGGGAATTGTCGCCCCGTGGCTCACGGATATTGCCTTTATTACCCGGACGATTTCGTACAATCTGACGGCTGTCGGCTTCGCTATCACCGGCGTTTCGCTGACGTGGGGCATCCAGCGAACGAAGTTCATGGACGTCGCACCGATTGCGCGAAACGCGGTCGTCGAAACGCTGAACAGTGCCGTGTTCGTCACCGACCGCGAGAACCGACTCGTCGACGCCAATCAGCGGGGACTCGAACTCCTGGATCTCTCCGATGCCGACATCGGTCGACCGCTCGCGGAGCTGATCAAATCGGTGCCGAGCGTCGCCGAGCAGTTCCATGCCGTGGCCACGGCGACCGACCACCAGCGCATGCGAATGGAGCTCAACGGCCACCACTACCAGATCGAACTCACACCACTGTACGACGACCGTGAGTATCTCGTGGGTCGCGTCTTTCTCGTCCACGACATCACCGACCAACACCACCAGCAGGCACAGCTCAAACAGCAGAACAAGCAGCTTGATCAGTTCGCCTCGGTCGTGAGCCACGACCTCCGGAACCCCCTCAACGTCGCCTCGGGCTACGTCGGACTGGCCCGCAAGACCGGTGATCCGGCGCATTTCGACCGAATCCAGGAGTCCCACCAGCGCATGGAACAACTGATCGACGAACTGCTGACGCTGGCCCGGCTCGATGCGGCCGCCGTCGACACCACAACGGTCGACCTCGCGTCGTGTGTCACAACGGCCTGGCAACACGTCGAAACCGGCGACGCCGAACTCACGGTCGACGCTGAGATCCACATTGAGGCCAACCGACAGCACGTGCTGCAACTCCTAGAGAACCTCATTCGAAACGCTGTCGAGCATAGTCGTCCGAGAGACGGCGACGCCGTCTCTCGTGATGACGAAAATTCCCAGCGGGAATTTTCGAACCATTCGACAGGCACCCAGAACTCGGAGGGTTCTGATGAGGCCGTGGAACACTGCTCCACTGAGAACGGGGGCGACACCGACGATGGTGGGTTGGAGATCACGATCTCGGTGAGAGAGGCCGAAACCGACGGGCCGGTGCAACTCGTCGTCAGCGATACCGGTCCCGGCATTCCGCCCGCCGACCGCGAGTCGGTGCTCGAAGAAGGGTATACGACCGGCGACGGAACCGGGCTGGGACTGGCTATCGTCACGCGAATCGCGGATGTCCACGGCTGGGGTGTGAGCGTCGAGGCCGCCGACACAGGAGGTGCGGCATTCGTTTTCGATGACGTCGACCAGTCGACACCAGCCGAATCGTAGCCGCAATCACCTACCTATCGGTATTCGAGAAGGTCCGGCGATTTATGCCCAACTCGGCCCGAATAGAGGTATGGAATCCGTGAGCCACCACGGCCGGTCGACAGCTTACAAATACAGCGACCGGAGCGGTCAGTCCGGCCCGGGCTGCTGTTATATTCACGGTAGTGGTGGCTCACACGAAGCATGGAAAAGCCAGTTCAGACTGGCCAGCCGAACCCCGGTGGCGGCGGTCGACCTCAGCGGCCACGGTGAAAGCGACGATATCGACGCCGATGCGGGCTACGAAACACTGTCGGCCTACACCGATGACGTGGCAGCCGTCGTCGAGGCCACCGACTGCTCGGTGCTGGTCGGCCACTCCCTTGGCGGCGCAGTCGCGATCTGGGCGGCGCTCGAACGTGATCTCGATCTCGATGGATTGGTGTTGGCCGGCACAGGACCGCGGCTCCCGGTGTTGTCGGATCTGCTCGACTGGCTGAAGACTGATTTCGACCGGGCCGTCGAGTTTCTTCATGGCTCCGACCGACTGTTTCACGATCCGGACCCCGAACTCTTGGCGGCATCCACACGTCGACTGAGAGAGACCGGCCAGCCGGTCACGGGCCGGGATTTCCGCACCAGTAACCTGTTCAACGTGTTGGGTCGACTCGACGAGATCGACCTCCCGGCGGCCGCACTCGTCGGCGAGTACGACCAGCTGACGCCGCTCCGATATCATCAGTATTTCGCCGCCGAGATGCCGAACTGCTCGGTACTCCAGATCGAGGACGCGGCCCATCTCTCGATGCTCGAACAGCCACAGGCGTTCAACGCGGCGCTCTCGATGTTCCTCGACCGCCTCACTCGGTGAGGTCGTCGACGCTCTCTTCGACGTGGCTGTGTTCGGCTGACGGGAACTCTCCGTTTTCAACCGCTGACCGATAGGCGTCGACGGCGTCGGTCATCGCGGCCTCGACATCACCGAACTGCTCGGCGAACGGTGGCTGGTCCTCGCTGAGCCCCATCACATCAGTGAGTACGAGTACCTGCCCGTCGCAGTCGGGACCGCCCCCGATCCCAATCGTCGGGATATTCAGTGCCTCGGTCACCTGCCCGGCGACGTTCGCCGGAACGTGTTCGAGCACGAGTGCAAAGGCTCCGGCCTCCTCGTGTGCGCGTGCGAGAGACAGGATCTCTTCGGCGGCCTCGGTCGTCGTTCCCTGTCGACTGTAGCCGCCGAGTTGGTTGACGTGCTGGGGCGTCAGGCCCAGATGGGCCATAACGGGGATCCCGAGTTGGGTGAGTCGATCAGTGATCTCGACCGTGTGGGGGCCGCTTTCGAGTTTGACGGCGTCGGCGCCGGCCTCCTTGAGCATGCGGCCCGCGTTCCGAATCGTCTCGCTGTCGTCGACGCCGACTGAAAGAAATGGCATATCGGCGACAACGAGTGCGTCTTCGGTGCCGCGGACGACTGCCGCGGTTCGGTTTTGCATCTCCTCACGGGTTACCGCGAGCGTGTCGTCGTACCCCAACACTTCGGTGCCCATGCTGTCGCCGACGAGGATAACGTCGATTCCGGCGGCCTCAACGATCCGGGCAGTCAGCGCGTCGTAGGCCGTCAGCATCGTGATGGGCCGGTCTCGCTCGCGGAGCCCACGGGTCGTGGTCATACCCCAACAGTTGGTTTCGCACCGATAAAACAGTTCGATTCCCGGTGTGGCCGATCTCTCTCCAGTGGCGAACCGTCACACAGTAGTAGTCGCAGACTGAGATGGATCTGTGGCAGATCTCGTCGAAACTACCGATCCTGATGGCGTCGACTTCGGCTGGGTGATGCAGACGACGTTCGTCGTCACCATCATCGTCGGCGCACCAATCGTTGCCGGGCTCTCGATCCTCGTCGAACTCCCGTCGTGGGGAGCCCGTCTCAGCTTCGCGGTGCGGGTCGGCGCGCCGATCTGGTTTCTGACCGCAGTTTCGGTCTTTCTGTACGCGAAATACAAACTCGAAGACGACAAAAAGGCCGAGCAGAGCACGGATTCGGCCTAACTGGCTACAGCGATTCAGTCGACAAACAGAAAGTCGACGCCCGCTCGGTCGGCAGTTATCCTGTCACGGTCGGAGTCTCCGATAAAGACGGCCTCACCCGACTCGACACCCAACTCCGAGAGCGTCGCCAGCAGCGGCTTGGGGTCGGGTTTGTGGGTGTCGACCGAATCCCGACCGATGACTGCCGAGACACCCGCCGACAGCTCGTGTGTATCGAGCGCGATCCGGCAGGCCCGTTCGCAGTTGAGCGAGCAGACGCCGACCGGCACCGACTGCTCGGCGACGTCGTCGGCCAGAGGAAGGCGGTGAGAGTCCCGCGCACCACCGTGTTCGTGGCGGCTGATCGTGGCTTTGACTTCCTCGCTGATTCCGTGGTCGGCGGCCCGTCCCAGCAGCTCCCAGAGATCAGCGGCGCGGGCGTCGACGCCTGCCTCCTCGTAGACCGCGATCACATCGTTGGCGACAGTCGCCCAGTCGACGGCGAGATGGACTAGTGTCCCGTCGAGATCGTAGACCACTGCCTCGTACTCAGTGTAATCCATACAGATCTGATGGGGCGGCGTCGTGAAATCGCTGTCGACACCCTCCGGTAGTTGTTTCCCTCAGTAAATCGCTGTGAGTAATCGAATCTGAACACACATACCTCAGTGTCTGTGACAAGATATGTTAAGCATACCACGATAAAACCGCGCGTAGCAGCTTTCTACGTTTAAATCATGTAGTGGAGTTTTCGCCAGTGGTTCGGCCGCGAGATAACAAACCGAACGTAGTAGACGGGCAAAACACGGCAATAACTGCAGTTATACGTTAGTTATAGCCATTTATACTTAGTAATATGACAATTACAATAGGGTATATTGGCTGTTATCGTATGTATGTCGCAGGAAAACGGCGACGATACTGATGCATCATCACCCGATGGCGCGATTGAAGATCACTCCCTGTTCAACTCGGCTGAAACGTCTCGGCGGGATTTCCTATCGATAAGTGGGACGGTCGCAGCGGGGACAGCACTCTCGACCGGAGCTGCGGCCACAGAGGACGCTACCGAACGTGAGGAGGTCCCCGAGGAACCCGATGAAGCTGGACAGGTTCGGCATTTCGATGCCCATGCAATCGACGTCGACATCGTCTACAACCGGTACGGCCTCCACCAGCCGGTCGGCGTCATGTACGCGCTCGAAGAGGATAGAAAGGAGATCAAAAAGCTCTCCGGAAAGCGACCCTGCGGGAACACGGTCGTCTTCGAGGACGACGACGAAGACGACGAGTTCTTTTGCGAAGAGATCCCCGAGGACAAACGCGCCGACGGCGATACGCGACTGATCCAGCCGCTCACACTTCGTGCCGAGAAGGGCGATATCATCGAGATCGAGTTCCACAACGACCTCGACCGAGCGGCCTCGATGCATATGACCTCGCTGCCGTACGAGGTCGACGACAGCGACGGGATGCATGTCGGGTTCAACCCGGATACGACCGTCGAGCCCGGCGAATCGATCACGTACCGGTGGTACGCCTCGAACCTGGGTGGTCACTTCTTCCTCGATGGGGCGAACCAGGCCTACGACAGCGCCGACGATCCGCCACAGGAGGCCAACCTGCTGTCGCGGGGACTGTTCGGCTCGGTCATCGTCCACCCACAGGGCACCGAGTGGACCGACCCCTTCACCGGTGACGAAGAACAGGGTCGGGTTCAGGCGGACATCCACCTGCCGGATGATCTCAGCGAGGAGGCCATGCAAGCGGGTAATGTACCCGGACTCAGCTACCGACAGTTCGTCATTTATTATCACACCCCTGAAGGAATGCGAACCGCTGACGGCGATGAGTTGACGTTCCCCGACAGCGACGAGGACCAGACGACTCACGCGATCAACTACCGTGCGGACCCGACCGGGAACCGGATACCCGACGGGAGCGACCCGGAGATCAGAGAGAACTTCTACAACTCGTGGCTCAACGGCGACCCCGGCGGCGGTGACAACGTGTATCCGGTGTACGTCGGCGATCCGGTGAACGTGCTGCCGATGGGGGCGTCGGTCGAAGAAAACCACGTCCACCACCTCCACGGCCATCGCTGGAAAGAGACGCCGCCGGACATTTCTTCAGGTACCGTCGACTCCCAGACGGTCGGCCTCGGGGCGGTCTACGAGAGCCCGCTCAGCGTTGCCTCAGGGACGTCGACAGAAGGTATCAACGATTTCACGACCGTGCGTCCGAATCTGGAGTTCGAGGACTCCTTTGCGGTTGGTGCGGGTGGCGCACACCGGTCGACGGGTGATGTACTGTTCCACTGCCACCTCTTCCCCCACTACGGCGAGGGAATGTGGGGAATCATGCGCGTACTTGACAAGGAGCGAAAGGGATTCCAGACGCTGCCGAACAACAAGCCGCCGATTCCGCTCGATTCGGACGTGCCCGGCTACCCCGAGTTCATTCCCGGCAAGTTCGGTAACACACCGCCGTTCCCACCGTACGGTGCGGCCGGAAAGGAGGAGTTCCGTGATCCGACCGACGACGAGCAGGCCGCCCTCGGCGACGATATCATCCCCGGTGCGCCGTACACAGATCCCTGTGATCCCGACGTCGAAGCCGAGATCGAGGGCGAGAAACGTGAGTACACCATCGTCGCCCTTCCCGCCGATGTCGTCTACAACGACGCCGGACACCACGATCCGAACGGAATCGTCTACGTGCTCGAAGAGAACGCCGAACTAGTCAAAAAGGGGAAGTTGAATCCCGAACCGCTGGTCATCCGCGCCAACGTCGGCGACTGCGTCGACATTACATTTAAAAACGAGGTCACCGAGGAAAACATCGCGGCGATCCCCGCCGACCGCTTCCCGGAGGGCGGCGAGGACGGCAACCCCGACAGTGTTCCCATCGAGGCCGGTGGGAAATCCAACCACATCCATTTCGTCTCCTATGATCTTCTGGGCTCGGACTCACTGGCGTCTGGATTCAACTACCGTCAGGACGCCAAATCAGGCGAAAAGGCCTTTTATCGATGGTTTGCCGACGAGGAGGGGACGATCTTTTTCCACGATCACATCACCGGCATCGAAGACGTGATGCACGGCTCGTTCGCCTCGCTCGTGGTTGAGCCGCCCAAATCACGCTGGCTCGATCCGTTCAGCGGTGACGAGATCGACAGCGGTACCCAAGCGATCATCGAGGTGCCCGACGGCACCGACTACCGGGAGTTCTGTGTGGCTTACCACGATTTCGCACAGCTGGTCGACCGCGACGGCGAGCTGGTCAACCGAAACGAGGCCGAACACAACGAGAACGCGGGGGTAATGGCGATCAACTACCGGAACACGCCCTACTACATCCGCGACGACTGTGATCCGGCTTACGTTCACTCCTCGTTCGTCCACGGCGATCCGTCGACGCCCACTTTCGAGGCCTACGAGGACGATCCGGTTCGCTTCCGGCTGT
>Ga0208412_1000025_pt1 | contig 130550 bp, 116 predicted proteins | sample AntDeeMetag02WF4_FD_184758 | JGI IMG/M metagenome (GOLD analysis project Ga0208412, IMG submission 184758) | Saline lake microbial communities from Deep Lake, Antarctica - Antarctic Deep Lake Metagenome 02WF4 (SPAdes) (version 2) | ecosystem: Environmental > Aquatic > Non-marine Saline and... | reverse complement strand
GGTGTTGCTTCTCGCTCCACAAAATCCAAGTCGAACTGGCCGATACTAGGAGTGAGGCGTGCGTTTTCGGGCATAGAACACTTTGAAAACGCCACGCCTCACTCCTTCAACCTTATCTGAACAGCACCGCCACGAGGAGCACCGTTTCAACCGCGATGAGTCCCCGCCCCACTCGCGAGGATTTTGACGCCACCGTCGAGAGTACGGTCATCATCGTCCGGTCGTTCGACCGCCGCGAGGAATCGAGTGGTGGAAATGTAGGAGTATTAGTGATATCCACGCCCGTGCCCAAATTCCGGCCGATTCGGACAAGAACATTTAACTAATGGGTGTTATTATGCTCGAGCATCCAATATGGGGGCATTCGAGACACTCGCGACGTACTTCGGGTTCGACGAACACGATACCGACCTCGGGACGGAAACGGTCGCGGGAATAACGACGTTCCTCGCGATGTCGTACATCATCGTCGTCAATCCGCTCATTCTCAGCGAGGCGATCGCACTCGAGGGCTACGATGCCGGCGAAGTCCAACAGATGATCGCCGTCGCGACGATCCTCGCGTCGGCGGTCGCCATCTTCGTCATGGCGTTCTGGGCCAACAGACCGTTCGGCCTCGCGCCCGGGATGGGGCTGAACGCGTTCTTCGCGTTCACGGTCGTCATCGGCCTCGGGGTCCCGTGGCAGGTCGCGCTCGCGGCTGTTTTCGTGGAAGGGATTATCTTCATCGCGCTGACGGCGGTCGGCGCGCGGAAGTACATCATCGAACTGTTCCCGGAACCCGTCAAATTCGCGGTCGGGGCCGGGATCGGCGTCTACCTGCTCTTTCTGGGACTTCAGGAGATGCAGATCGTCGTAGACCATCCGGACACGCTCGTCACGCTGGGTAACGTCGCGACGAGCGCGGTCGCAGCGCTTTCGGTCGTCGGCCTCGCACTGATGCTTATCCTTCACGCTCGCGGGATTCGAGGATCGATCGTCATCGGAATCCTCACCACTGCCATCGCTGGATGGGTACTGACCGTCGCCGACGTCGTCTCCCCGGGCACGCTCGTTCCCGCCGCTACCTACGATCAGATTTCCAGTGACGGGATCCTAAGCCTGATCGCGAACGTCCAGTACGACTTCACGCCGCTGGCCGCCGGCTTCGTCGACGGCCTCGGGATGATCACCGACGACCCGCTCGTGTTCGCGCTGGTCGTCTTCACGTTCTTCTTCGTCGACTTCTTCGATACGGCCGGGACCCTCATCGGTGTCTCGCAGATCGGCGGATTCCTCAACGAGGACGGTGACCTCCCTGAAATCGAGAAGCCGCTGATGGCCGATGCGATCGGCACCACCCTCGGCGCGATGGTCGGAACGTCCACGGTGACGACATACATCGAATCGTCAACCGGCGTCGAGGAGGGCGGGCGAACCGGCTTCACCGCTCTCGTCGTCGGCCTCCTCTTCATGCTCTCCTTGCTCATCGTGCCGCTGATCGGTGCCATCCCGCAGTACGCATCATACCTCGCGCTGGTCGTCGTCGGCATCATCATGCTGCAGGGTGTCACCGACATCGACTGGCAGGATCCGGCCTGGGCGATCTCCGCCGGGCTGACGATCACGGTCATGCCGCTGACCGCGTCTATCTCGAACGGACTCGCCGCTGGGATCATCAGCTACCCGCTCGTCAAAGCCGCGACGGGTGAAACCGAAGACATCTCCGTCGGACAGTGGATACTCGCCGTCGCGTTCATCCTCTATTTCGCCGTCTTCTTCGCCGTCGACGCCGGAATGGTCTCGTTCTAGCGTCGACCGCCGCTCTCCGTTGGCGACGGCTGTTCTTCCCGATCTGACCGCAGGGCCCTCAGAACCCTCGGTTCCGGCAACCGCCCGGTCGACCGGTGGGATAATACGTCTTCCGCGGCAATACGCCCGTATGGCAGACATCACGATGTACGATCTTCCCGGCTGTCCGTTCTGTGCGAAGGTCCGATCGAAGCTCGACGACCTCGAACTCGAGTACGATACCATCGAGGTGCCGCGCTCGCACGCCGAGCGCACCGAAGTCGAGGACGTCAGCGGACAGACCGGCGTCCCCGTCATTGTCGACGAAGCGAACGACGTCGACGGGATGAGCGAGAGCGACGATATCGTCGCGTACCTCGAAGAAACGTACGGAAACGGCGCAGCCTGAAGGCCGAAAGGTGACTGCAGTTCATTCTTCGCAGTCAGCGAGACCAACGAGCCTAGCGATTACTATTCCCACCAGAATCGGTTCGAAAACAGGCTGAATACCGTGAACACGAGGTAGCCGCCAACAACGTAGATGCCGACGAATACTGCTGCATCGGCCGCCGTCGTGACGGTCGTCCCGGAATTGAAGACGAGTCCGAAAACTGCGAGGGTGAGAACGAGGAGCGCGCGGTGACGACTGACGATTTCGACAGTCCATTGCCTCTCCATAGGCGTTCCTCGCGGTCAGCATTCGAAAAACTGTCGTCCGTCGTGAGTGTTATCGGTCGGATCAGGCCGCTTCTTCGTACTCGGAGCGCTCTCGAATGACGTCCCGGAGTTCGTCGGTGTTCCGGAACGTCTCGAGTTCGTCGCGCTCGACCAGAGCAGTGCCGTCGACGGACTCCTGTTTCGCTCGGTCGACAACGTAGACCGATTGCGTGCGCGTGACCTGGCCGATCGAACTCATGATCCGGGCGCGTTTCTCCGCGGCCTTCGTGAACTTTGAGTGGCCGGTCAGCACGATATCGCTGTCGTCTTCGTCCTCGCTGACGGCCGTAAACGGCGACCGTGCCGTCGGATGGACGCTGTAGCCGGCCCTCGTAAGGACGGCGACCACCTGTTCGTCGTCCGGATCCGCGTCGGGATCGTCCGGCGTCGCCTCGCTCTCGTGGACGTCGTCTGCCCCCTCGAGGACGTCGACGGGGCTCGTAAGCGGGGCATCGAACATCTCCTCGAGCGTCATCGCGACCTCGACGGAGGCGTTCATGCCGTCCTCGTACTTCGAGACTGTCCGCCGGGAGACGCCGAGTTCGCTGGCGAGTTGGCCGAGGCTCCAGTCGCGGTCCTCGCGCTCGTCGGCCAGCAGGTCGCCGTCGATATTGACATAGAGGCCGCCGGGGGCGGCGTAGATCAGCGGCGGGACTTCCTCGATGAACAGGTTATACGCCGTATCGGGGCTGAAGACGGGGACGCCGTGTCGGAAGTAGACGACGTCGGGTTTCAGATCTTCGTCGCGGCTGCGCAGGCCGATGACCAGGGGCGTCGCATTGAGGTAGGTTCCCAGGCGCCGCATCTCCTGGCCGGTCGCCCGGTTGAACGCGTCGATGTTCGCGAGGATCTTGACGAGAACGAGGTCCTCACCGCGTCGTGCGGCGATATCGAAACTCTTCGGTCGGATCGCACACCGATCACTCACCATGAATCCCGCGTCCTCTAACATCGCGGTCACGTTACCGACAAGTGCGGAGCGGGACATACGGGGTTGTAAGCGATTCCTCCTATAAGACATTTTCCCCGGGATGTCCGTGTCCCGTGTCGCGATTGCGGGTCGTATCGGGAGTATACTTATATAGGTGATTGCGCGACTGCGGTGACGGGGATCCCGAAAGGCGTTACTCGACTGGCGTGCAAGCACGGGCGATGACCGTCGTCGGGATCGACGATACCGACTCGCGCGAGCGAGGCATGTGTACGACGTACGTCGCCAGGGAGATCGCAGACCGGCTCCAGAAAGCTGACTTGGCGAGCGTCTCGAGGCTGCTCCTCGTCCGGCTCAATCCCGCCGTCGAGTACAAAACGCGGGGGAACGCCGCGCTCGCGATTCACACCGAATGCGACCCCGACCGCGCCTTCGAGATCGCTCGCGAGCGACTCGAGGCGCGTTCCGAAACCGACGACGAGCGGACGAATCCCGGACTGGTCGTGGCGGCTCACGATCCGGACGAAGCCGTTCCCGTAGACGACGTGAGTCGATTCGCGCACGCGGCGATCCGGGACCACCTCGAGATTTCCGACGCCGCGGCCCTGATCGACCGACACGGCTATCAGTCGTGGCACGCCGGTGACGGCCGCGGGCGGATCGGCGCGCTGGCCGCGATCGGCGCGTGGACGGCACTGGGTGAGTGGACCGACGAGTACATCGCCTACCGCGAACCCGAGCGCTGGGGGACGCCTCGCGAGGTCAACCACGAGAGCGTCTTCACAGCAGCGGAGTGGGGCTATCCCGACGTGTGGGACACGGTCGACCGCGACGAGAACGAGACCGTCTGCGTCCCGCACACGCCCGGCCCGATCCTGTACGGGATCCGCGGCGACGAGACGGACGCCGTCCGGGCCGTCGCCGACCGAATCGAGAGCGAACCCGTCGCCACCACCCAGCGCTTCGTGACCAATCAGGGGACCGACGTTCACCTGCAAGACGGCGCGATCGGAGACGTCGCGGACGGTCGAGCCTACCGGCTCGAAGGCCGGGTCGCGAGCGAGCCCGAGACGCGGCGCGGCGGACACGTATTCGTTACTCTCGAGTCGCCGATCGATGGCGATGTGGTCAACGACGGTGCGGCCAACGACAATGCGACTAACGACGGTGCAGCCACTGACGAGACGACCGGTGACGAATCGGCGAACCGACTCGTGTGCGCCGCGTTCGAGCCGACGAAGCGCTTTCGAAATCGCGTGCGAGCATTGCGCGTCGGCGACCGGATCACCGCCTGCGGCGAGGTGTCCGACGGAACGCTCAAACTCGAGAAGTTCGCCATCCGCGACCTCGTGCGGACCGAACGGGTCACACCGATCTGTCCCGGCTGCGAGCGAACGATGGAGAGCGCCGGCCGAAATCAGGGCTATCGCTGCAGGGACTGCGGGACTGACGCTGCGGGGAAAGCGAACCGATCGCTCGACCGCGATCTCGAGCCGGGGTGGTACGAGGTGCCGCCGTGTGCGCGCCGACACGTCGCGAAGCCGCTCGTCCGCGGCGGATTCGACGCGCCGACGCATCCAGAGCGGTAGCTCGGTCCGATTCTCGCGGAATGAGTCCGAGACGGACTGCAGAGCGTGAGACGACGACCGCTTGACGCCGACGAGTTAGCGGACGCTGATGCCGTGGCGAGCGAGAAAGTCGCTCGCGGCTTTGATTTCGACGGGACTGCCGATGATTCGGCAGTGGTCCTCGCCGTCCGAGACGACGGAGACCGTAAACTCATCGTCGAGCTGCGCTTCGAGGCCCTCGAGCGTCTCCCGGGGGAGGACGATCTGGGTACTGTCACGCAGCTGCGACGCGTTTGTCATAGGGAACTCATTCCTCGCGCACCGCTTATGTGTGTCGAAGTTCGTTGGTATTGGTAATGATTTCAGGTGAGGGGGGGTCCGTGCATGATCCTTCGGCAGAGAAGCGTAGCCCGGTATCTGGCGGCCCCGCTCGAGTGTCGAGCCATGGTGATCGGTACCAGTGTCAGCCCGTTCCGTGGACCGATCGGTACCAGTGTCAGCCCGTCCCGTGGACCGTCACGATTCGCTCGTCGCTCGCGTGTGGCGACCGAACGACGATCGGGAAGGTGTCGTCGTTGGCCACGGGGTAGGTTTCGTAGCCGAGCGAGAGCCGCTGGGATTGGCCGGGATTGAGGCTCACGCGGAGCGTATCGACTATCTCCGGCGAGTGGCCCACGACGAGCTGGACGTCGTGTCTGCCGGGTTCGCTCCCCACGTTCTCGACGACGGCGGTCACCGAGAGCCACTCGCCACCGGTCACCGGCGCGTTCGTCCCGGTAATCGAAACCGCAAACGTCGCCTCGTCCCGTTCCCCACCGTCGCCGGTATCGTCCCCGTTGCGGCCGTAGACGAGCACCGGCTGTGTCGCCGTATCATCGCTCGTCTCCACGTAGACGGGGAACTCGTCGTCGTTCTCGACGGGATAGGTTTCATACCCCAGCGTGACGGTCGTCGTCTCGCCAGCGCCGACGATCACCCCCTGCGTGTCGACCGTCGTCGGGTCGTCCCCAACGACGAGTTTGACGTCCCGGCTGGCCGGCCCGTCGGCGGTGTTTTCGAGCGTGGCTGTCACCTCGAGCCATTCTCCACCCGTCACGGGTGCGTTCGTCTCGAGGCCGGTCACCTCGAGGTGGCCGTGACTCTCGGCGTCGTCGGTTCCGATGACGGTGACGTCGGTCTCCGATGCTGCGTGACGTGTCTCGACGCGAACGGGGAACGTCTGCGTGTTGCGCACGGTTGCCGTCGTGAACGCGAGTTGGACCGTCTCGCTGTTCCCCGCGAACACCTCGACCGTTTCGCTGTCGACGTGCGTAGGGTCGTGGCCGACGATCAGCTCCGGCACCGCCTCGACGAACGCGTGGTAGGTGGAGTCCCCGTCGATCGCGATTTCTGCGTCGACGATGAGATCGTCACCCGCTCGGACCGGCGCGTTCGTCCCGGTGATCGTGACGTCGCGGAACGCGGCGATCGACGGCCCCTCGGTGCGGGCGACCGACAGTCGGCCGTCGCGACAGGCGACCCACGCCATCATCGGATAGCCGCCGATGAACCAGATCGCGTCGCGACCGGATATCGCGTACGTGACTGTCGCCGTCGCCCCCGACAGCGAAGTGCTGTCGACGTACGTTGCGTTGCGCCCTTCCTGCCAGAAGAGCCGTCGCAGCGCCCCGGATTCGTCGGCCAACGACGCGGTCACTTCGATGTCGTCGCGCACCGTGATCGTGGCGTCCGGTCCCGGATCGCAGGTCACGTCGACGCTCGGTGGCGCCGGCGCGCTCTCGGTGACCTCGACCAACCAGGTGATCGTCGTTCCGTCGACGGTCACGCCGACCTCGTACGTCCCTGACTCGTCGAACTGACCGGAGGCCGCCGGGTTCCCCGTGACGTACGTGTAACTATAGAACGGATCCGCCGGTGTGACGTCTGCCTCGTTCGATCCGTCGACCTGCCAGTCGGTCGCCCGCGGTTCAACTCCCGGGGTCGCCGCGATTTCGAACCCGATGCCGTCGCCGGGTCGGACGGCCGTCGTGCGCTCCGCCGGGACGACCCGCTCGAGGGTGCCCGTCTGCGCACCCCCGACCCCCGTCGTTGCGATAGCACCCACGCTACTCCCCACTGCCGTAACGTACTCTCGCCGTCGCATACGATGACAGATGCATCACAGAACGGTATAGCTAACACAACCTTGGCGAACGGAACGCAATTGAGGAAACGAGTGTTCAGGTCGACGGCAAGTCCGGGAACGCCCTGGCCTGATCGCTGTGGTCGTTCGAGTCGGACCGAGCGCGGCGGGGCTCGTCCGGACGCCATCGCTTTGCGTGCTTCAACGCGTGTCTCGAAAGGGTTTTTCGGCGCGACCGGTTGCATACTGACAAATGGGGCTCGAGGATGAAATCGAGGAAATCGAGGACGAAATAGCCAATACGCCCTACAACAAGTCGACGGAGGCCCACATCGGCCGGCTGAAGTCGAAGCTCGCGGAGAAGAAAGAGAAACTCGAAACGCAGCAGTCCGGATCGGGCGGCGGCGGCGGGTATTCCGTCGAGAAGCACGGCGACGCGACGGTCGCGCTGGTGGGGTTCCCGAGTGTCGGCAAGTCGTCGCTGCTGAACTCCCTGACCAACGCCGAGAGTGAAACCGGCTCCTACGAGTTCACGACGCTGGACGTCAACCCAGGGATGCTCAACCACCGCGGCGCGAACATCCAGCTGCTCGACGTGCCGGGGCTGATCGAGGGCGCGGCGGCGGGCAAAGGCGGCGGTCAGCAGGTGCTGGCGGTCGTCCGAAACGCCGACCTCATCATCTACATGCTCTCGGTGTTCGAGATCGAGCAGTACGACCGGCTCCAGGAGGAGCTCTACGACATCAACATCCGCGTCGATCAGGAGCCCCCGCAGGTCACGGTCCGGCCGAAGATCAAAGACGGTATCAAGATCACCTCGAGCACCGACCAGGACCTAGACGAAGAGACGATCAAGCAGGTCATCCGCGAGCACGGCTACGTCAACGCCGTCGTCAACCTGCAAGAGAACGTCTCCATCGACCGGCTGGTCGACGGGCTGATGGACAATCGGGAGTACATTCCCTCGATCACCTGCGTCAACAAGGTCGATCTGATCGACCCCGGCTACAAGGAGACGGTTGACGAGGAGTTGCGCCAGCGCGACTTAGACCCCGAGGAAGTGACGTTCATCAGCGCCGAGGAGGAGAAGGGCCTCGACGTACTCAAGGATCGAATCTGGGAGCGACTCGGTCTCATCCGTGTCTACATGGAGAAACCCGGCCGCGGCATCGACTGGGAGGAGCCGCTCGTCGTCCAGCGGGGAACAACCGTCGGCGAGGCCATCGAGAAACTCGGTGGCGAGATGGAAGAGCGGTTCCGCTTCGCCCGGGTCACCGGCCCCAGCGCGGCCCACGATCAACAGCAGGTCGGGAAAGATCACGTCCTCGAGGACGAGGACGTACTGAAGCTGATTCTGCGGCGGTAGTACGTTCTGCGGTCTTCGACATAGTACTGCTGTGTCGGGCGTGGTCGGCGTTCACCACCCTTTGTTCGTAGTTTGTACTGGCTGGAAGGCGTATCATTCCAAAAACCACTCATTTATACTATGATTGAATCCGGGCCAATCACACGCCTCTGTGGGCTTTCGAACCATACTGATATTTGTTAGACAATATTCGAATCGGAACGGTGAAAAATATCCGGCGGCCCCAAGACTAGGTAGCTATGGTTGATTTCGGGTGGTTCACGCAGCTGATCGATTCCGGGGCGCTCTCGCTCGTGCCGCCGTTGCTCGCGATCGTCCTTGCGATCGTAACCCGTCGGCCGATGCTCTCCCTGTTTCTGGGCATCTGGTCGGGGGCGATCATCCACACCGGGGGCCTCGGCATCGCACAGACCTTCGACTGGATCGTCAGCGCGATCATCGTCGACGACGGCTTTCACGTCCAGATCCTCCTCTTTACGCTCCTGTTGGGCTCAGGTGTCGCGCTCATCTGGCGGCTCGGCGGCGCGATCGCCGTCCGCCGGTGGGCGACCGAGCGCCTCGAGTCCCAGCGGGCCGTCGGGCTGACCACGTGGGGCCTGGGACTTGCCATGTTCTTCGACGACTACGCCAACACGGCCATCATCGGGAGTACGATGCGCGAGATATCCGACGAGTTGCGGGTCTCCCGCGAGAAGCTCGCGTACATCGTCGACTCGACGGCCGCGCCCGTCGCGACGCTGGGCATCTCGAGTTGGGTCGCGTTTCAGCTGTCGCTGATCAGCAGCGCGTACGAGGACATGGGTGTCGCGAGCGAGGCACCGACGGCGTTCGCGACGTTCGTGGGCTCGATTCCCTACAACACCTACGCGCTACTGGCGATCGTCATGGTCGGGATCGTCGTCTACACCGGTCGAGACTACGGCGAGATGCTGGACGCCGAACACCGCTCGCGGACGACGGGGGCGGTCAACCGCGAGGGCGCACAGCCGCTCCAGAAGGTCGAGGAAGATCTGGGTGTACCGATTGGCGACCGTCCGATGCTTCGAACCTTTTTCGCGCCCGTCGTCGTCCTGATCGCGGTGACGCTCGGAAGGGCGTTCTGGACCGGGTACCAGTCGTGGCTTTCGAGCCAGGCCGAGGCGGGAGCGCCGACGGCGTTCGGTGCCGCCGCGAATGACGCGGGACTGACGCAAGTTCTCATCGACATCGTCGGCGCGGGAAACTTCGCGACGGCGCTGATCTGGGGCTCGTTCGCCATGGTCGTGACCGCAATCGCGATCGGACTGGCCTACGGCCTGTTCGATATCGGCGACGGCGTCGATACCGTCATCGACGGCTTCGGTATCATGCTGACGGCAGTGACGATCCTCGTGCTCGCATGGACGATCAGCAGCGTCGCGGAGACGCTCGGAACCGGCGAATTCGTCGCGAGCGTCGCCGAACCGTACATCACGGCGGAGTTGCTCCCCGTTCTCATCCTGCTCGTCGCCGCGTTCGTCGCGTTCACCATGGGGTCGTCGTGGGCGACGATGGGACTCGTGACGCCCATCGCCATCCGGGTCGCCTACGAGTTTGGGACCGGATTCGAACTCGTGCCGGTCGCCGTCGGTGCCGTCTTCTCCGGCGCGATCTTCGGCGATCATGCCTCGCCGATCTCCGACACGACGGTGCTCTCGGCGACGTTCAGCGGCGCTGACCTGATCGACCACGTCCGAACGCAACTGCCCTACGCCTTGACCGTCTTCGGCGTGGTCGTCGGCTGTTACCTGCTCAACGGCTACCTCGGCGTGCCCCCGATCGTCTTCCTGCCGCTCGGCGTCGTCGCCCTCGTCGGACTCGTCGTCGGCCTCTCGAGACTCGACGCCGACCGGAAGGGGCTCGAGCCGGTCCCGACGAGTCCGGCCGCCGACCTCGCCGAACGAGACGCCGAGGTCGACGCCGATTCGCCTGAGCGGTCCGGCTAGACCGCCGCCTTCGCCAATTTTTTGGAGCGCGCAGGTGTCCGTTCGCGTATGGACGGAACGCTCGATCACACGATGATCCGCGTCGCTGACCTCGAGGAATCGCTCGAGTGGTATCAGACGCACCTCGAGTACGAGGAGAAAGATCGCTTCGAGGGCGACGGCTTCACCATCGTCTACCTCGGGCCGGAAACGATGCACGAGGACGGGGCGATGCTCGAGATCACCCATAACGAAGGCGAGGAGCCCGAGGTGGGCGACGCCTGGGGCCACATCGCGGTCCGGGTTCCGGAGGGGGAACTCGAAGCGTACTACCAGCAACTGATGGACGAGGGCGTCGAGGACTACCGCGATCCCGAGTCCTGTGGCGGCCGGTACGCGTTCGTGAAAGACCCCGACGGCCACGAGATCGAGATCGTCCAGCGCGATCAGGGCGCGCTGTGGTCGCTCGATCACACCATGATCCGCGTCGAGGACGCCGACGAGGCGCTGGGCTTCTGGACCCGAAAGTTCGAGTACGACGAGGTCGGCCGCTGGGAGGCCGACACCTTCGCGAACTACTTCGTCGAACCCGAAGACGCCGCCCCCGAGGCGATGTCCGTCGAACTCACGTACAACTACGACGGCCGCAGCTACGAGATGGGCGACGCCTGGGGTCACCTCTGTCTCCGCATCGACGACCTCGAGGAGGACTGGGATCAGCTCATGGTGCGGGAGGCCGCGGACTACCGCGATCCCGAGAGCTGTGACAACATGTACGCGTTCACGACCGACCAGGACGGCCACGAGATCGAACTCATCGAGCGCGACCTCGAGGCCGACTCGCTGTTCCCCTTCTAGACGGGATTCTCGTTCTGGGCTCGGCTGCTCCATCAATAGATTTCCACTCGCCTGGCCTCTCGATCGATTCGACGGTGCTACAGGTGTTGTGGACAGCAGTAGAACGCACGTCTCGAGTGGCTCTCGAGCCCGTCACACGCCCGTGGAGGGCAGCGTCTCCTGCGTGGGAGGCTCGTGGTGGTCGGGAACCGCCGTCGTCCGTTCGAACTCGTCGAGCCCCTCGAGGGATGCACAGTTGTTGTAGCGATCGGCGGTGTAGTCGGTGAGTTCGCCGGATTCGAACGCGGCTCGGAGCTCCTGACAGTGATCGCGGACGGTCACGTCGGCCTCGTAGCCGAGCGCGTCGGCGATCCGATCGAAGGCGACCCGGTAACTTCGGTCGTCCGTCCGATCGTCGTGATACTCGATCGTGGCGTCGGGGAAGCAGTCGGAGACGATCGTCGCGAGTTCGTCGATCCGGTAGTTCTGTCGCGTCGATCCGACGTTGAAGACGGTATCCCCGACGTCCTCGATGGGCGCAGTCAGGCAGTCGACGTAGGCGCATGCGGCGTCGTTGACGTGGACGTTCGGCCGATACTGATCGCCGCCGAAGACGGGAATGACTCCCTCGTGGTAGGCCTTGGCGGGCAGCACGTTCCCGACGAGATCGAATCGCATTCTGGGCGAGCGACCGTAGACCGTCGCCATCCGGAGAATCGTCGGCGAGAAGTTCCCATCGGCGAAGGAACGAAGTACTTGTTCGGACTGGATCTTCAACCGGGCGTACAGCGAGACGGGGTTGAGCGGCGCGTCTTCGGTGCAGCGCCCGTGGTCGGCTTCGGCCCGCCCGTAGACGCTACAGGAGGACGCGAACAGGAAGCGATTGATCTGATAGTACTTGCACAGCGACGCCAGCAACTGCGTCGAGTGATAGTTGTACTCGAGGGTCTTCCGCGGATCGAGTTCGGAGGCGGGGTCGCCGACGATGCCGCCGAGATGGATGACGGCGTCGACTCCCGCGACCGCATCGATGACCGTCTCGACCGATCGAGCGTCGCCCTGGATCACCGAAAATCGGTCGCGCTCGAGGAGGTCGGCGATTCCGGAATCACCGTACAACAGCGGATCGAGCACGCGGACGTCGAACCCGTCGTCGAGCAGTTGTCGGCAGAGAACGGATCCCAGATACCCCGCACCGCCGACCACGAGGACCGTCTGGACGGCAGTCGGATCGATTCCCCCGTCGTGCGGTCGGTCGTCGTCGTCGGCCACCGCGGCCACGTCGACGCCGCCGTCCCCGTCGACGCCGCCGTCCCCGTCGACGACCGGGACCACGCTGGAGCCGGTCCGGTCACGTTCCATCGCGAATCCGATCCGGTCTCCCGTCGTTGCAGTGCCGGTCCGATCCCCCGCCGTCGCGTCGGGTCGATCCCCACTCGCCGCGGACCCGTTTCGATCGGCCTCAGTCTTCGAACTCGGCAGTCCGCCGATCCGACGACTCGTTTCGTCCGCATCGAGGACGGTCGGATCGTCGTCAACGACGGCCGACAGCGGCGTCTCCAGTGCGATCCCCGAACGAAGTTTCCGTCTGAGACGGTCGTTCGTCGCGGTCCCGACGAGCCGATTCTCCTCGTCGACGACGACGATACCTCCCGATCCGGAGCGATCGATCCGAGCCATCGCGTCGCGGATCGACATCCCTTCGTCTGCTGTGACTGGCCATCTCATGGTTGCGTTATCGACTGCCGTCCGTGGTCGGTCGGACACCGACGCCGACACGGCTTGTTCAGTCTACCCTGACGGTACCCCTTTGTTATGGATACGTTTTGATAGCAAAACGGCCGCCAACGGACACGGTTTCGGTTCGAATCGGCCGGAACGATCGAACCGCTCGAGCGGCGATCGAATTCATTTCGACCCGGCGTCTCACTTCGACCCGTCATCTCACTTCGGCCGGGCGTCTCGAGCCTCGAGACGCGGCGCAGTAGACCGTCCGCGTTCGATGCCCGCGCTGACGCCGGCGACGATCCGATCGACCTCCGCGGAGCGCAACTCGGGATGAATCGGGAGGGAAAGAACGCGACCGGCCACGTCCTCGGTAACCGGCAGCGACGCCGACTCGCTGTTCTCCTCGCTGTAGGCCTCCGTCTGGTGGGCGGCGGGTTCCCAGTAGACTTTCGACGCAATCTCTCGCTCGGTCAGGGTGTCGATAACGACCGATCGATCGATATCCGCCCCGAGCGTGACCGTATACAGCTGAAAGACGTGCCGGCCGCGACCGGCGGTCGTGTGCGGTTCGACGCCGGAAACGCCGGCGAGTCCCGTCGACAGCTGTTCGGCCGCACGTCGTCGACCGGTGATGTTAGCCTCCACCTTCTCGAGTTGGGCGCAACCGATGCTCGCGACGAGATCGGACATTCGGACGTTCGTCCCGACGCCGACGTACTCGCCGCTGTCGACCGACTGGAAGTACTCGTCGGACGCACGACCGTGAGATCGATACCGTTTGACCCGACGGGCGATCCCGTCGTCGTCGGTGACGACAGCACCGCCCTCGCCCGTCGGAAGGATCTTGTTCTGGCAGAAGCTCAACGCTGCGGATTCCCCGAACGTCCCCAGGAGTTTGCCCTCGTAATCGGCCCCGAACGCCTCGGCCGCGTCCTCGATCAGCGGGATATCGGCGTCGGCGGCCAGGTCGGTGAGCGCGTCGATTTCACAGGCGGCACCGTAGGGGTGGATGGGAACGATCGCGGCCGTGTCGTCGGAAATCGCATCGGCGACGGCGTCCGGGTCGAGCCCGTAGGCCGCGCGCTGAATGTCCGCGAACACCGGGCGCGCACCAGTCTGCCGAACGGCGTTCGCCGTCGCGATGAACGTAAACGAGGGGACGATCACCTCGTCGCCCTCGCCGACGCCGTGAGCGGTCAGCGCGGCAACCAGTGCGGTCGTTCCCGAACTAACCGTCACCGCGTGTTCGACGCCGAGATACTCCTCGAGACCCGCTTCGAACGCCTCGACGTACGGCCCGTTCGCCCAGTAGCTGCCTCGAGTGATAGAATCGACGGCGTTGGCCACGTCCCGCTGATCCCACGGAATTTCGAATAACGGTATCGAGTCACTCATCGTCCGAACCGTCATCTCCCAGCGAATTAAGTAGGCATTCGTTACCGTCCGGAATCGGTGTATTTCACCGGTCTCGCTCGAACCGCTCGAGCTCAGAGTTCGGGGATCGGAACGACGACAACCGGTCGGTTCGCGTCCTCGAGGACCCGTCGTGCGGTCGAGCCGAGGGCGCGCGTCGCATCGGGATCGCCGCCGTGTGCGCCGATGACGATTTCGTCGACATCGAACTCCCTCGCTGCCTCGGCGAGCGTGTCCGCGGGGGGACCGGATCGACGCTCGGTCGCGACGTTACCGACGGTCGCGAGTCGAACGGGAGCCACGTTCAGCGCTTCGTCGCCGTCGCGACGCGCCGTCGGGTCGTCGGGCGGAACGACCGCGATCGCGGTCACGGTGTCGTCGCCCGTCGCTCGCTCGTCGAGATAGTCACAGATCGCCGCCGTCGTGTGGACGGAGTCGGTTCCCGCGAGATAGTGCATAGTGGATCGACGCTGTCGATCTGGAAGAAAGCTCCGGAAAGGGACACCGAGGCCGGGGGACACGGTCGTTTCCGAGCCGGAAGGGACGCCGTATTTTCCGACCCAGAAAACGCACTCGTATCACTAATACGACGGCACTGTCACGAACGCACGGGGGACGAGAGAGGCCATCCCCACACGCCTTGGTGGTCCCCCGTGCGTTCCCGAATCCGATCATCCCGGGGTCGCGACGCACGTCCCACGCAGTCCTGCGATTCCCCTCCCCCCCTCTCGCGGGGCCGCGTTGCGTCGGCTACCCCTTCTCGCTGCCGACAGGATTCAGTCATCGGTGGATCGCTTCGGCCCGCTCCCGTCGCTCGCGGTACTGAGATTCCGTTGGTCCGGTTCGCTTTTCGACGGTGTCTCAATGGTGACCGTACTCTCCACGGTGCCGTCAATGGTGACCGTACAACGAATAGGTGATGGCAACCAGACCGAGCAGCCGACTCACGTTCTCGAGTAGCGCGATGACGACCTGCTCGGGATCGACCAGCGTCGTGACCACGACGTTGAGCAGGAACGGGAACAGCGTCAACAAGAGGAGCCCGAGCGCGAGATACAGCATGGAGCGAGCGCCGTTCCGGCGGTACCCACGGTAGGCCTGATAGGCGATGAGCGTCCCGAAGAGGGCGACGAGGAAGAGACTCGCGACGGTCAACAGCTCGAACACCGTCGCCTCGTCGACCCGCACGACGTTCCGACTCATCGCATCCCCTCCCACATACGCGTGAACTTGTCAGCGATGTCTTCCTCGCGGTAGGTCAACTCCAGAGAGAACGAGCCCTTATCCAGCGACAGTTCCAGCCGGTCGAGGTTCGCACTGTAGACGCTGTAGTGGTTGCCGTCCGGCGCGAGTTCCGTCTCTTCGGTAACGAGGTGACACTCCTCGAGTCGGTCGAGTCGCCGATAGATCGTCGGGAGGGAGGCGTCACACCGTTCGCTCAGGGTACTGGCAGACATGGGTTCGACGCTCGTATGGGTGAGGATTTCACGTGCGTACTCGTCGTCGAGCACCGCGAGCAGCGTCGACAAGTCGGTGTCCTCACTCACTGGTATAGTTGTTCGTTTCGGTATAACTATGAAAAGCGGTCCGGTTTTTCTGGGTGAGAAAAGACTCCTGAACTCGTCGCAGCCACCAACGAGAGCTCGGCGTGCTCAGGCGGTATCAGCGTCCGCGTCCGTACCGATGTCGCCAGTGTTCATCGCCCAGACCGCGAGCAAACTCGCAGGACGAGAATACTCGCGAGGAACGCGTATCCGATCGACGACCGGGTCGCAGAGCTGCTCGAATCGGCCGACTCGAGCGCCGTCTTCGTCGCGCCGTCGGAGAACTTGCTGTCCGAGACGATCGAAACGACGCTCCGAGAGCGGGCAGCGGCGGGAGTAGCCGTCACCGTCGTCACGGCCGAGGAATCGGGACGAGAGCGGTTCGCCGACAGTCCCATTACCGTGATCGGGATGGGCGAAGACAATCCGGCCGATTTCGCCGGCCAAACGCTCATGGTCGACGACAGCACCGTCCTGTTAGCAGTTGCGACGGCCGGCGATACCGTCGCCGAAGAAGCGATGTGGACGGCCGGGAGCAGTATCGGCCGCATCCTGGCACAGTTCATGCAGTCCGGAATTGAGTCCGGCAAGAACCGGCACTCGTAGCGAGCGGCGTTCGCTCGAACGTGGATTTTTGTATATCGGAATGTGATTTATAGTCCAGTTCAGAGAAGAATCGAGCCGTCCTCAGGGGCGGTCGACCGCCCACTCGAGCCAGCCGAACAACCGCTCGAGCAACCGATCCTCGCCGGCCCGCGAAAATCGGTGGCCTTCGCCCGCGAATCGCTCTACGAGGACATTGTTCCCCAGTCGCTGTGCGGCCTCGAAGCTGTCTGCCGGGTCGACGACTCCGTCATCCCCGCCGTGAAAGATTGCGACCGGAACCGATAGCGTCGACGCGACGTCGTCGAACGGATACCGCTCGAGGTGATCGAAGAACCGCCGGTCGAGGCGCTCGCCGGTGTCGAAGATGATCTCGCCCTCACGTTCGACCGTCGCACGATACTCGTCGAACGTCTCAGTAGTCGTCACCGGCGCTCGCGTAGCGATCGCTTCGACTCGGTCATCGGCTGCTCCGGCGTGGAACGCGACTTTCCCGCCGAAACTCGAGCCGAACAGGGCGTACGAGTCGAGGTCGAAGTAGTCGATGACGCGACGGAGATCGGTCAATCGAGCCTCGAGCGTCGACTCGACGAACTCACCGTCCGATTCACCGCAGCCGCGACAATCGAATCGAACCGCGTTGTAGCCGGCCGCGACCGCACGGCGAGATCGCTGCTCGTAGCTGCCGGATTTGTCGCTCCGGAGGCCGTGACAAAAGACGAGCCAATCGTCGGATGGCGCCTCGTGATGGACGGCCGCAAGTTCCGGTGGATTCCGTCCCGTCGCCGCGGTTTCGATCCGAATTCGGTGTCTGTCTGGCATTCATCTCCCACTGACGGCCCCAGATTCCTTGACAGCGATGTTCCCGGACGATACGACTGAACTGATCGAGGATCCGAGGCGTCGACCGTCGGCCACCCTCATGCCGAACTACGCAGGGCCTCGAGTCGAACTGCGAAGAATGCCTCACGAACGGATGAACCCGGGGGGTTGAGGCGGCTGAACCGTCATCGAATTCCAGGGTCTCTGTCAGTGCACCCAGCTCGTTTTGACGGCCGGATTTCACAGCGACAGGAACTCGAGCCCCACGTTGGTCGACGACGCTCTCTCGGCAAATCGTTTTTGCGCTTCGAGAGAATCGGTTCCGCCATGAGCCGAACCACCTACCGGTGTGCGTGTGGCGCACGCCTCGAGTTCAAACAGGACCTCGAGAAGGAGTCCGGAACGGCGACGCCGACCTGGAAGTGCAAGGACTGTGGGACGCCGGTACCGGGGATGACCGCCGAAAAGATCAGGCATCAGGACCCGTCCTGAATTGGGTCACGGTAAGGAAACGTCCGCGAATGCAGACGACCGTGAGTAGCTAGCTGTGGTCCCGCGTTCTAGCGACTGAAACGGCCGTCCGGGGCTTCCGGTTGTTATCCGACGGCTGCGTCCCCTCCACCCCAATAAATTAATAATCGCTATATTAAATAGGGGCGGACGGACACGTCGGCGTTCACCGTCGCTGTGGACCCCACGACTGCGTGTGATTTCTGGCGTTATACTAGACGGCGTGCTCGAGGACGGGTCGGTCCTCTGATCGACGCTGTCTGTCCTGCAGTCGTTGAGACGAGTTCAATGACGACGAGAGAGGATGGCTTATGAACCTACATCCGCCATACGAGTACAATGGGCCGCCATCCCGAAACTGAACAACGAATTAGGGAAGCCGCATTTCGCGCGCTTGTCGAACACGGATACGCGGACCTCTCCATCAAAGATATCGGTGAAGAGTTGGGCCAGAACCCATCACTCATATATCACTACTTCGATAGCAAGGACGATCTCTTACTCTCGATGCTCGATGTCTTCGTCGAAATATTCCTCGACCAACGGACCGAGAAGCCGATTACTGACGCGCAAGCGGAGCTCCGAGAGTTCGTCGGTCAGATACTGCATCCGAAGCCGGCACAGGTCGAGCAGGCCATGTTTTCCCCGCCGTCGGATATCGAGACGGCGATCTCTCGGATTTTCGTCGAACTGTGGGCCCACGCGACGTGGGATACCGACTTTCGCAGGAAAACCACGATGGTAGAGGACCGACTCCGGGACACAGTCACCCGGATACTCCGCGCCGGAATCGAACTCGAGCAGTTTCGGCCAGTCGATCCCGAACTCACGGCAGATCACATACTTTTTCTTCTCAAGCAAGGGATACACACGGGGACGACGACGAATCGGGATGCTGCCGTCGATCGAGTCCAAACGATCGTCGACGGAATTATAACCGATATCTCCCGCGAGAGCGATAGTAACCACTGAAACGATCACAGACTGATCGGACAGCTGTCGTTCGATCAGGCGTGCAATGACGTTCAGTGGCTACTATAGCGAGAGAGCAAGTCCAATACGTATCAGGCTCAAGCTGTCTTCCGGTCATTCGGTTACTCGACTTCCCCGTCTCGTCTCGCTGGTCACTCTTTGATACTGCCACTGCCCGGTTACATGTTTGTCCGCCTAGGTTAATGCGGGCGAGAATGCACTAAAAGGACTACAGCTGATTAAATAATCAATTAATTCATGGAGTCCCCCGATTCAGTCGTTGGAGTGGGCCGGTCACCGGAAGCCATCCGAAGCCGCGCAGGGCAACTCTCGCCGTTCGAGTGGTACGCTGAAATGCGTCAGGAGACGCCGGTTCACTACGACGAGCAGCGAGAGACGTGGGACGTCTTTCGATACGAAGACGTCGAACGCGTGCTCAAAGACCACGACACGTTTACGGCCAACCGCGCTTTCGACGCCGACGAGTCCTCGAACGACGATGACGATAATGACGACGGTCTCCCGATGCTTCAGACGATGATTACGACCGATCCACCGACACAGACCCGGCTCCGGGGGTTCGTCGACGGGCGATTCCAGCCGGGAGCGATACGAGAGTACCAGTCACAAGTGGAGGAGGTAACGGAGGACCTGCTGGACGACCTCGAGGACGAGAATCGTTTCGACTTCGTCGACGAGTTCGCGATTCCGCTTCCCGTCATCGTCATCGCTAAACTACTGGGAATTCCTGCCGACCGTCGTGATCAGTTCAAAGCGTGGTCGGACGCACTCGTCGCGCGACCCGAAGACGACACCCCGGAGGAGATGGAACGGGTACAACAGGAACAGGAGGAGGCCCAACGAGCGATGGGGAGGTACTTCGCGGAGTTACTGGAAGCGCGCGATGGCGGCGACGGCGACGACCTCATTACGCTCGCGGCGAACGCAGAGGAGTTATCCAGGGGTGAACAGATCGGGTTCTGCATGCTGCTCCTCCTCGCGGGCAACATCACGACGACGAATCTCCTCACCAACGCGATCTGGTCCGTCGAAGAACACGGGCTGACGGACACGATTCGGACAGGGGACGTCGATCACACACAGGCCATCGAAGAGGCGCTTCGATACCGATCCCCGATCCAATCGTTGAAGCGTATCGCCGTGGAGGACGTCGAGCTAAACGGGCAACGGATTCGGGCCGGGGATGTCCTCACGCTCTGGCTGGGTGCCGCAAACCGCGATCCGGAAATCCTCGATTCTCCCGAAGAGTTTCGGCCCGAGCGGCATCCGAACCGCCATATGGCGTTCGGCACGGGAGTCCACTTCTGTCTGGGTGCCCATCTCGCACGGATGGAAGCGGACGTCGCCCTGGACCGATTGTTCGACCGTTTCGACCGCCTGGATGCGGATTTGTCGGATCTCGAGCCATTGAGCGCCCTCTACGGTCTCGAGTCGCTCCCCTGTGAAGTGAGTCGAAACGCGTAAGCAGACGGATAGCGTCGATATCGCTGAGTTTTCTGGGCCACCGTCACACGTGCTCGGTGGGTCGAGACGTCACAGGATGGTGGTTCAGTCGGCCGCCTGACCGCCGTCGACGGGGAGCGTGTGGCCGGAGATATACGAGGCATCATCGGAACAGAGGAACGCGACCGCGCCGGCCATCTCTTCCGGGTCCGCGATACGGTCCATCGGGACGTCGATCATAGCCGACGTATCGAACTCCATTTCCGACGGATCGCCGCCTCCCGACATCCCGGATTGGATATTCGTGTTCGTCGGTCCCGGTGCGATGGCGTTCACTCGAATACCCCGAGTCGCGTATTCGAGAGCGACCGTCTTCGTGAGGCCGACGACGCCGTGTTTACTGGCCGAATAGCTGGCGAGTCCCCCCATCCCCACTAACCCGGATTCGGACGCGGTGTTGACGATCGCGCCGCTCCCCTGCGCTTCCATGACAGGAAGTTCCGCTTTCAGACACGCCCAGACGCCTTTCAGGTTGATATCCATGAGCTTGTCCCACTGTGCGTCTTCGATGTCAGTTACTCCTGCAAACCCCGTGAGAATTCCTGCGTTGTTATGCGCAAAATCGAGGCTTCCGTACGTGTCGACTGCGACATCGACCATATTCTCGACTGACTCGAAATCGCAGACATCAACTTCGACGAACGTCGCATCACCGCCGGCATCCTCGATCAGGTCGACCGTTTCGCGACCGGTTTCCGCAACGATATCTGCGACGACGACGTTTGCCCCCTCCGCGGCAAAGCGTTCCGCTGATGCACGCCCAATTCCCGATCCAGCTCCCGTTACCACGGCCGTCTTTCCGTCTACTCCGTTCATGAGTACTCGCGTTACTAATTAATTGTTCAATTAACATAGTCTTTTGGCTGCGATGCTCTCGCATCTAGGCGTAACCGATCCGCGTTTTTTCCGGCTCCGCGAGACCGAAACACAGATTTAGGGCCACGGAGCAGTATGAAACAATTGATGAGCCGAGGCGTCGCCCTCACGATCCGTTCGTGGCGCGGTGATAGCCCCCTCGAGCAGCCGAGCGGCGGCCGAAATCCGGAGTGGCGACCCTCGACAATCCGTCGTGCAGAGCCCGAGTGGGTGATCACGTCGTGACGGAGGTGGCGATCACGGACGCGGTCGACGCCTACCTGCAGCGAAAGGCCGTCGGCGATCCGAACGGTTCGGGTGCCGGAGCGTACGCGTCCAACGCTGAATCGATCCTCCGCCGGTGGGCCGACTGGCTCGAGCGGGAACACAGACTGACCTCGTTGTTCGCACTCGAGGTCGAACACATGCGCGCGTACGCCGAGGAACTCCGGCGCAAAACCGCTCGCGACGAGTACACTGCCTCGACCGCCGGGACGTACTACGCGGTCGTCCGGGCGTTCCTCTCGTGGTGCGTTCGCGGTGGGATCCTCGCGGAGAACCCCGCCGCGACCGACCGCGCTGAGGCCGCGCTGCCGACCGCCGACGAGCGACCGACGAGCGATTTCTGGACCGCGCGACAGCGTCGCGAACTCGAGCGCTACGTCCGCGAACGGGCGCTCGATACTGGTCAGTCGCTGCACGAGCGACGCAGTCGACTGCGCGAGTACGCGATGGTGGCCGTCCTCGCTCACTCGACGGTCCGCGGCGCGGAGCTGTTCCGGGTCCCCGACGACGACCGCCGGACGGGTGCCACGTGGGACGACGTCGATTTCTATACGGGGACGATCCGGGTTCTCGGGAAGTCCCAGCGACTCGAGGACGTTCCCCTCCCTGCCCGCGCGCGGACCCCGTTGCGCCGCTACCGGGTCGTCCTCGATCCGCCGTCGAACGACTGGCCGCTGTTCCCGACGGCCCACGCGCCGTCGATCGCCGGTCGCGTGCGCTCCGTGCTGCGCGATCGGGGGTACGACGACGAGACGATCGAGTCCCTGCACGAGGACGCGACGGCGACGGAACTCGCCCGCGAGCGCTCGATCGCGCCGCCGGCGATTACCACCGAAGGAGCCCGGTCAGTGTTGCGGCGACTCTGCGAGGGGGCCGGGATCGACGTCGACGGTGACTATCTGACGCCGCGGGGCGTCCGCCGGGATCGATCGGGGGCATCGTACCGACAGGAGTCGACGGCGTCGAAGCCGACGCTTCGGGCGTCTGTGCTCGAGCACTCGATCGTTCTTCCGGACTCCCAGTCTACGGTCGTCGACGCCGATCCGGTCGAGGGAGACGAGTCGACGGAGACGGATTAAATGAAGATAGACGATCGTTTTCTCGTGACCTTGTACTGATCGCATTCGATGCTGTGATTTTCCTTTGGTTGTACTCGGTACAGTAGTGAACGGAACAGTGAGTTCTGATAGCGGTGTAGGAAAAGGAGTGTCCTGCTATCGTGGCACCACGGAATAGCCACGCCCTCCCCAACCGATTCGCTCGTTCCACTCGCTCATCCACATGAAGACGCGAAGCGTCTTCCAAGCCTTCGTTCACTCCGTCTTCTCACGGGCGCTTCGCGCCCGTTCGCATGGTATGCGAGACCAGAGTCCCGCACTATTCACGAAGACCTCGCACGGCATCGAATCGCGGTTCGTCAGTGACTCACCGCGACCCAACGCGCGCCACCGCACGGTGGATACCCCGTCCGAAATAACCGGTTTCTCACCGATACTTCACAGTACCACTCTGTCAATTCGGTCAAGTTAAACGACCAGCAGCCACAGGATCACCGTCAGGACGAGCGTCAGCAGAAGGATGCTCGTCCCGATGCTCGTCCGGAGGTGGATCGTCGAGGGCCGGCCGCCGTCGGTCGGTCGCCGGTCGTCGACATCGACCAGCGGGAGCCGCCGCGCGGCCGCGTCGACGGCGAGGACGGGGTTGTTCCCGACCCAGTAGCATCGTTTGACGGCTCCGACGACAGTGGCGTCGACGATAGCGTAGGTTTCCGTCACTGCGAGCATCGTCCACCGGCTGAGGTAGTAGGTCACGGGGTAGACGGCCATCGCCGGATCGCCCAGATCCAGCTTCGAGAGCGGCTTTCGGACGACGACGAACGCGACGGCCGCGACCCCCGTGAGGATCCCGGCCGTCTCGAGGTGGCTCGGACTGTAGGGGTGAAGGTTGCTTTCGCCACCGTAGTAGGAGAACGCGAAATGGCTCCCGTGGATCGTCGGCGCGAGGTCGGCCAGCCCCTGCCACCAGACGCCGAAGAGGAGACAGGCACCGCCGAGGCCGAGCATCGCGACGGTCTGGCCGGGTTTGGCGTCGGCGACCTCGAGGTCGCTCTCGCCGTGGAAGAAGACGTAGTAGCCGAGCTTGATAAAGGAAAGCAGCGTTCCGATCGCGCCGAGCCAGAGCAGCCAGTACAGCGCCTGATACTCGGGCTGGCCGTAGTAGCCCGGATTGGCGGCGTCGAAGATCATTCCCTTGCTGACGTAGCCATTAAAGCCCGGGATCGCGGTGATCGAGAGCGCGCCGAGGCCGAACCCGATCGCGGTCAGGGGCATCTCGCGCCAGAGGCCACCGAGATCGTACAGGTCCTCCTCGCCGGTCCGGTAGATGACGACGCCGACGGCCATGAACAGCAGGCTCTTGAAGAGGATGTTGTTGAACAGGTGGCTCATCGCGCCGGCGACGGCGAGGTTGGAGCCGATCCCGATCGCGGCGACGATGTAGCCGAGCTGGGCCTGAATGTGATAGGACAGCAGCGCCCGCATATCGTGTTGGAGCAACGCGAAGGTCGCGCCGTAGACGGCCATGAGGCCGCCCATGTACGCAATGTAGATCGAGAGGTCGCTCTCGCCGCCGACTGGGAACGCCCGGTAGAGAACGAACGCGCTCGTCTTCGTCGTATAGACCGAGAGGAACACCGAGGCTGCGAAGTGGGGTCGCGGATAGGTGTCGGGCAGCCACGTGTGGAACCCGATGAAAGCGACGTTGACGCCCATCCCGAGCACCGCGAGCAGCGCCGGGATCCCGTTAGCGATACCAGCCTCGGTGTAGACGAACGTACCGGTCTCGACGTAGTGGATGGCGACCGCCATCATCACGAGCACCCCACCGGTGCCGTGGAAGAGCGCATACCGGAAGCCGGCCCGAACCGCCTCGCCGCCGTAGTGCCAGACCACGAGCGTGCTGGTGACGGCCATCAGCTCCCACATGAACAGGAGGACGAGCCAGTCGCCCGCGAACGCCGCCCCGATCGACGAGGAGACGTAGACGAGCGCGAACGCGACCAGCGTTCGACTCGCCTCGCTCGAGTACGCATAAATCACGCTACAGACGCCCAAAAAGCCGAGGCCGAGGCCGACCATTCGAGAGAAGTCGTCGACGTAGAACGGGACGACTTCGAACCCGAGGAAGGTCCCGGCGAGGTGCTGGCCTTCGGGGGCGACCAGCGAGATCGCCAGCACCGCCGCGAGGCTGAGCGCGCCGACGGCGAAGCCGGCGATTCGCGGCAGGACGAGCACGAGCAGGGCCGCCACGAAGACGATAAGCGGCGGGTAGGCCAGTGAAAGGAGTTCGAGTTCCATCAGTCGTTCACCTCCGTCACGAGTTCGTCGAGCGGAACGCCGCCCAGCTCCTCGAACGGCATCCCGAAGACGCCCTCGACGATCCGAGTCGCTAACTCGAGGAAGACGGCGTAGTCGGGGCCGATTCCGAGGACGATCGCGCCCGTCGCGATGACGGCAATCGGCGCGAGCATGAGCCATGTGCTCTCGGCGAACGGCGAGCGGCGTTGCCAGCCGTCTGCGGGCGGGCCGCCGGTGAGGTGATCGTCATGATCGCCGTGGTGATCGACGGCATCGACGGCGTCACCATGATCGTCGTGACCGGGTGCGTCGTCGTCATCGGCGTGATCACCGGTTTCGGACGCTCGAGCGTCGGCGGAGTGGCTCGTCGCGTCCGCGCCGTCGGCGGTCGTGTGATCGCTCGGGTACTTGTCGACGGCGTACTCGAACTCCTCCTCATCTGCGGACTCCGCGTCCGTCGCGTCGGTCGTCTCCGCTCTGTCGGTCGGATCCCCGCCGTCAGCGGCGACGTGATCGTCGTCCGAATCGGTCCCGCCGTAGGATCGCAGTACTCCACCCCGTGGGAACTCGAGAAGCGGTTTGGCGTCGTGGCGGTCCTCGCTCTCGAAAAAGGCCGTGTAGACGACCGGCCAGAAGTACGCGACGTTGAGCACGGCCGAGAGCAACAGTGCGCCGGCGAACAGCCAGTACTCGCCGCCCATGTAGCCGGCCCCGATCAGCATGTAGAACTTGCTGACGAAGCCGGCGACCGGCGGGAGGCCGGCCATGCCGGCCGCGCCGACGGTGAATGCGGCCATCGTCAGCGGCATGCGTTTGCCGATGCCGGCCATCTCGCTGATGTAGTCCGTGTGGGTTTCGACGTGGATCGATCCGGCACAGAAGAACAAAGTTAGTTTCGCGAACGCGTGCGCGGGGATGTGGAAAAGGGCCCCCACCATGGCGTAGGGATGGAGCATCGACAGCCCGAGCACGATGTAAGAAAGCTGTGCCGTCGTCGAATAGGCCAGCCTGCGCTTGAGGTGGTCTTTCCGCATCGCGATAATGCTCGCCGCGGTCAGCGTGAACGCGGCAACGATCGCAACCGGGATGTTCAGTCCGACCTCGCCGATGCCGGGTACGTCCAGCGGAAGGTCGCGAATCAGTCCGGGACCGAAAACCTCGAGGATGACTCGAGCGATGCCGAACGCGCCGGATTTGACGACCGCCACGGCGTGGAGTAGCCCGGAGACGGGCGTGGGGGCGACCATCGCGTCGGCGAGCCACGAGTGCAGCGGCATCAGCGCGGCCTTGACGCCGAAGCCGGCGATGAGCAGGAAGAACGCGGCCTGTGCGTAGACCGGTTCGGCCTGCGCGGCCGTCGCGAGCGCCTCGATACCGCCCGCCTCGAAGGCGAGCGTCGGCCCCGAACTGACCAGACTCGTGAGCCAGTAGATCAGGACGGTGCCGGCCAGCAGGAAGACGCCGCCGCCGAAGAACGTGTACGTGAGGTACTTCCGGCCGGCGATGCGGGCCTCGTTGTCCTCGTTGTGGGCGACCAGCGGATAGGTGACCAGCGAGAGCAGTTCGTAGAAGACGAAGATCGTCACCAGGTTCGCCGCGAAGGCGATCCCGACCGCAGCTGAGAGACTGGCCGCGAACGAGGCGAAAAACCGGGTCTGGGAGTGCTCGTCGAGTCCGCGCATGTACCCCGTTGCATAGAACGACGTGAAGATCCAGAGGAAACTCGCGAGGAGCGCGAAGAAGATCCCCAGCGGGTCCGCTCGCAGGGCGAAGTCGATGCCTGCGAGGAACTGAATTCCTGTCGACTCCGCGAGACTCCACCGGAAGACGGTGCCGTCCATGACCGCGGGGAGCATGCTGACGATGATGCCGAACTTCGCGAGAGCGGCCAGGACGGACCAGCCCTCCCGGAGGTTCGGACGGCGATGCGACGCGACGATCAGAACGATGGCGACCGCCGACACCAACACGGCGGCGAGCGGTCGGAGATCTGCGACCATCAGTTGAACACCTCCGTGATGAACGGCTCGAGCAAGTCGGCGAACGTCCCGCCGGCGAAGCCGAGCGCGACAGCGGCGAGCGCGAAGCCGACGACGATCGCGATCATACCGATCGAGACGGCGTCGGGGGTGGCGTTGCCGTGCGTGGAAGTGCCGGCGAAGCCGTCGTCAGCGTCGGCAGTTCCGCCGTCCGTCGCGATCGAGCCCGGCGCGTCCGCCGAACCGACCGAGAGCGGTGGTGTGAAGTACATCTTCTCGAGCAGACGGGCGGCGTAGGCGAGGGTGAGCATAGTACTGAGGAAGATCACGGCGGCGACGGGCCACAGTTCCGACTGAACGGCACCGAGGGCGATGTACCACTTGCCGACGAAGCCAACGCCCGGTGGGACGCCAACCAGAACCAGCAGGAGGACGGCCATCGAACCGGCGACGAACGGGCGTTCCCTTGCGAGTCCGGCGTACTCGTCGACGGTGCGAGCTCCGTAGCTCGTCGCGACGACGGCGGCCGCCAGAAAGAGGCCGGCCTTCAACAGCCCGTGGCCGACGAGGTGAACGATCGCACCGATAAGCGCCGTTTCGGAACTGCCCGCGATGACGACTCCGTAGGCGGCGATGACCAATCCGAACTGCGAGACCGAGGAGTAGGCGAGCATTCGTTTGACCTCGGTCTGGATGACAGCGAGGATGGTTCCCGCGAGGACGCTCACGCAGCCAACGGTGACGACGATCGACGCCGCGTTCGGCATGGCGGCGAGATAGTCGACGCCGAAGACGGTGACGATCACCCGGCCGAAGGCGTAGGCGGAGGCGGTCGAAACCAGTGCGGCGATCAGCGGCGTCACGCCGTCTGGTGCCCGCTGATAGGCGCTTGGCTGCCAAGTGTGCAGGGGCCACTGGGCGACCTTGACGGCGAAGCCAACGACGATGAACGCGAAGCCGGCCCGAATCAGGACGGGGCGTTCGGCCGCTGGAATCGCGTCGGCGAGTTCGATCATGTTGAGCGTCCCCGTCGCCATGAAGACGAAGGCGACGCCGATCAGGTACATCGACGCGGCGACGGTTCCCAGGATCAGGTACTGCAGGGAGGCAACCGCCGCCTCCGGGCCGTCGCCGCTCGCGACGAGCGCGTAGGTCGCGATGCTCGTGATCTCGAGGAAGACGAACAGGTTGAAGACGTCGCCGGTCAGCGAGATGCCGAGCAAGCCGGCGACTAACAGCAGGTACGCGGTGTAGAACGTGTTCCCGCGCGGGCCGCCGCGGCGCGTGTACGCGAGGACGCCGGTGGCGACCGTCGTCACGAGCAGGGTGATCAGGGTCGAGAACTCGTCGGCGACGAGCTGGATCCCGTACTCGATGGGGTAGCCACCCAGCGTGTGGCTCACTGGCCCGTCCGTGTAGACGACGCTCGCGAGGGCGAGGGCTCCGGCGAGGAGACCGGTCGTCGTGAGTGCGGCGACGGACCAGCCCGTTCGGTCGTACCGGAGTCCGAGGGCGATCGGGAGCGTCGCGGTGATGATGGGGACCGCAATCAGCAGCGGCAAGAGCAAGTCGATGCTACTCATCGGCACGCACCTCTCGAAGGGTGTCCTCGCGGAGCGTCCCGTACTCCGCGTAGATGCGGATGATCAGGGCCAGTCCGACCGCCGTCAGCGCGATACCGACGACGATGGCGGTCAACACGATGACCTGTGGCAGCGGGCTCGCAACCATGACCTCCCCCGGAACTCCCTCGTGAGGGACGATCGGTGCCGAGCCGCCCTCGATATAGGCCATCGAGATGAAAAACAGGAAGATGGCCGTCTGGAAGAGGTTCACCCCGATCAGTTTCTTCACGAGGTTCTCGCTGGCGATCACCATGTAGATCCCGAGGCCCAGCAGGACGAACAACAGCACGTACGTGTAGTGGCTCGTCAGGAGGTCAATCATCGTCGCTCACCTCCGCGTTGGGTGAATCGGGTGTGTCGGTGGCATCGACGCCGCTGACGCCACCGGTCCCGCTCGGTCGGTCGGGCGAGAACCCCGCTGCCATCGTAAAGAAGAGGCTGATGATGGTCCCGGAGACGATCAGCGAGATGCCGGCGATTTCGACGGCCTCGAGCCCCCACTTCGGTTTGATGTGGAAGACTTCCTTGAGCATAGTAAACTCGAGGAAGTCCCCGCCGATGGCGACCATTGCGAGGCCGATAGCGCCGAAGATGACGACCCCGCCGGTGACGAGACCAGCGAGAAACGAGTTCCGGAGCCACTGTCGAGTCGGTTCGATGCCGAAGGCGAAGGCGAGCATGAGGACAGTGACGCCGACGATGGTTCCGCCCTGGAAGCCGCCGCCGGGGGCGTCGCCACCGTGGAACGTCATGAACAGCCCGTAGGTGAGCGTAAACGGTGCGATGATCTTGACGGTGGTCATGATCACCTGACTTTCGGTGTAGGTATCGTCGATGGATCCAGACATTAGGCGAACACCTCACGTTTCAGGACGAGCAGCGTCGAGACGCCGGCGGCGAAGACGACGACCGCCTCGCCGAAGGTGTCAAAGCCACGGTAGGCGGCGAGGACGGACGTCACCGCGTTCTCGACGCCGGTTTGGTTGTACGTCTCCGTGATGTAATGTTGGGTCACCTCTGGGTTCGACCAGACCGGCGTCTCCGTGCCGCCGACCGCGTACATCTCGGGCAGGACGGCGGTACAGAGCACGAGTACGAACGCCCCGACGACGACGACCGCCGGAACGTGAATTCGTTCCGTGAGCCGATCCGTCGAGGGCCGCGTCGTGCGGGCGATCGTCAGCAATAGCAACAGCGTCGTCACGCCCGCACCGATCGCGGCCTCGGTCATCGCAACGTCGGGGGCCAACAGGAACGTGTAGAGGATTGCCATTCCGAGGCTGTAGGCGCCGAAGACGATGATCACCGATAGCACGTCGCGGAACAGCGCCGTCGCAACGGCCGCCACCAGGATGAACGCAACGAGGGTATACGCGAACAGACTCATCACGGCTCACCGTCCGTTTCGGTAGCAGTCTCTGTTTCGTCCGTCTCAGCGCCCTCGTCGGCGAGCACGGGTTCGACACCGGTCTCCGCCGCGGAGCGAGCGATCGCGTGGGCCGCCGTCGGGTTCGTGATGAACACGAAAAACAGCAGCAAGACGGTGTAGACCGCCGCGTGCTGCCAGCCAAACGCCAACGCGACGCCGGCGAGTGCGAACCCGGCACCGAGCGTGTCCGTCTGGGACGCGGTGTGGGCCCGCGCGTAAATGTCCGGGAGGCGGATGACGCCGACCGTCGAGACGAGGGTAAAGAGCACACCGAACCCGAGAAGGACGACGATCGCCCAGAATCGGATCGTCTCGATCACAGGACATCACCTCGCTCGACGGTGAACTTCGAGATCGCGATCGACATCAGGAAGTTCAACAACGCGTAGATCAACGCCACGTCGAGGAACCACGCCTGATCGAGCCCCGCGGCTAGCAGGGCAAGGATAACGACCGTGTTCGTCCCGAGGACGTTCACTGCCAGTAACCGGTCCTGCGTCGTCGGGCCGACGATCGCGCGATAGAACATCGCGATCGCGAGGACGACGAACAGCGCGGCCGCGGCGAGGAAGACGTCCTCAAGCGGGACCGGGGTCACAGTTCGTCACCCCCGACTATTTCGGCGTCACCGCGTTCTCTCGGCGAGGGGATCGCCGCCGAATCCCGACCGTAGAAGACGAATCGAATCGCTCGCTCGAGCCCGCCATCGAAGAGGTCGTCGCGGGCGGTGGGAATCAGCGTGTGGACGAGCAGCTGCTGGTTGGTGGCCCGAACGGTCAGGGTCCCCGGCGTGAGCGTGATGCTGTTGGCCAGCGCGAGCAGCGGCAGGCCGCTTCGCACGCGGGAGTTGACGCGAGTCAGCGTGGGTTCGATCGGCATCGACGGCCGGAGTATCACGGCCGAGACCGCGAGATTGGCCTTGACGATCTCCCAGAGCAGGTACGGGATGTAGATGGTGAACCGAACGATCCGAAGCGGCGACTGCACGCGGTCAAGCGGCACGGTAAACGTCACCCGTGCGAGCGAGACGGCGACGATACCGGCGACCGCAGCGCCGGTGAGGAGATCGAACCAGTAGGTCGGATCCCCGAGGACGAGATAGAATCCGTAGGAGAGCAGGAACGTCGCGAACAGGCGGTCGAAGTCCTCGGTCCCGCCGGCGAGACGACCGCGGCGGGCCGACCGCTCGACCGGCGCCTCGTCGTAGGCGACCCCGATGCGCTCGAGTTCGCGCTCGAGGGGCTGGAGCATCTGCGCGGTGACGCCCGGCTGATACTCCGGATCGAGCACGACGCGGTCGATCCCGTGTTCGTCGACGTAGGCGTCGAAGATTTCGGCGTAGTCTCGCGGCCCGAAGAGGTACTCGTCGGTCCCGAGCATCGCCGTCTCGATCGTCACGTCGGCGTCGCCGGCGTCCTCCTCGACCCAGTTTCGTGCCCGCGAGAGCAGTCCGTTGGCGTCCTCGCTGTACTGCTCGCTCTCCGGGACGTCGGCGTCGTAGGGCATCGCGACGACGAGGTGACACTCGAGCGAGTCGGCGCTCTCGAGCCCCGATTGAACGGCATAGCCGACCGTCTGGCGAACGGTCACCGTGTCCGACAGCGGGACGAGCAGGCGTTCAACCGCCACTGCGTTTCCCTCCTGGCGACCGTTGTTGAGCACTCATGACTCTAGTTGTTAGTCGAACCAAGCGGTAGCCGTAGGAAAACGATTTCGTTATTCACCGGCAGTCGTCCGTTCTGGCGGGTTCGATTCGGTCGTTCGTGTCAGTTTAACGGCGTCCTCGCCGATCGGCCGACGCGTGTCCAATCCCTGGCACTGCTGGACGATCGGCAGTTTTACAATCGTAGTTTCAGTAGAGAAAGCTGACTTGTATGACGACAACCGAAACCGTTCACGATCGAATCGGGACCGCACGCGATGACCTCACGACCGGCCAGTTCGTGGCCGTCTTCGCGTTCGTCGCGGCGCTGGCGTTCACACTGCTGTTCCTTCAGGAGCCGCTGGCCCACGACTCCATGCACAACTTCCGGCACGCGGCCGGCGTGATCTGTCACTGATGCTCGTCGACTACCTCGAGCGCGGCGTCCTCGCCGGCGCGATCGCCGGGATCGCGTATGGCGCGTATATGGCGTTCGTTGCGAACCCGCTTATCGGGTACATGGAGACACTCGCCGAGGGCGGCGAACATGCTCACGAGGCCGGTGAGCACGCCCACGCTGCCGGCGAACACGCACATGCGGTAAGCGAAGCGACGACGGCCGCCGTGAGCATCGGCAGCGGCGTCCTCTGGGGAATCCTGCTGGGCGGCGTCTTCGCCCTCGGCTTCTACTTCCTCGAGCCGGCGCTGCCTGGCCGCGGGAACGTCAAGGCCTACGTACTGGCCGGTGCCGGCTTCCTCACCGTCTCGGTCGCGCCGTGGCTGGTGTTGCCGCCGACGGTACCGGGGGCCGAACAGGCGTACGATCCGACGCTTCGGATCGCGATCTACGTCGGTCTCATCGCCGTCGGCGCAGTCGTCGCGTCGGCATCGATATACGGGTATATCCGCGGGTCGGCTCGGAGTCTCCCACTCGGAGTGGTTACGGCGGCGGTTCCCATCGTTGTCCTCGTCGCGGGTACCGCAATCGCGGCGCCGACCATCGTCGAATCCGGCGCGATACCGGCTGATCTCGTCGCCGCGTTCCGCGGACTGACCGTCCTGAGCCAGGCCGCCCTGTGGATCCTCGTGGCCGGGTGCTTCGGCTGGCTTCGGCCGCGATCCGACGGGCGATCGCCCACCGAGCAACGCGAGGAACTGCTGAGCAGTCCATGAAGAATCGGACCGAAGAACACCGCGAACGCCTCGAGGCCCACGTGTTCGTCTGCACCACCGATCGCGATTCCGAACACGCGAGTTGCGGTGGCGCCGGGGCCGACGAGACTGTCGCTGCGGCGAAAGCGTGGTTACGTGATCGCGACGCGTTCTGGACGAGCGTCTCAGTTAGTACGACCTCGTGTCTGGGGCTGTGCAGCGAGCGCGGAACCGCACTCTCGATTCAACCGCGAAACGCGTGGTACTCGGACGTAACACCGGCGGACGTTCCCGAGTTGCTCGCCTCGGAGTTCGGCCCGGACGCAGAGGACATCGACAACCGGTGACTGGCTCCCGTCTGCCGGGACCCATGCAGCCTCGCAGTCGTACCGTCGGCGCAGTCGTGTCGTCGGTTTTTCAGTGGGACCGACTCACTCACACCAAACACTGTTGGTAGCAGAGTTATCACGCTCGCACCGTATTTTCAACCTAGATCGACACTGCGAACGGTCGGACGGATTCGCCTGACGCTCGAGCGACCGCTTGCACCTCTTTACTATATTTAATTCAATAAAATCATTGGTAATAGTGCACTATCTCATCAGTTATCTAGGAATGCTTTAATTAGAATAGGTTCTCGAAGGATTTACGTAGACATGGTCTCGTTTCCTGACCGTAGCGCATGACCACCAGATTCGATATCCCATCCCGTACTTCGGATACGCCCTCCAGCGATCCGCAGTTCGACGAGACGGCCGAGCTATCTCCGGACGATATTTTTCACGTTCTCCAGACGAATCGAAGACGAGAGGCGATTCGGTATTTGCTCGACGAGGACGAACTCACTAAAATGCGCGACGTCGCCGAGCACGTCGCGGCGAAAGAACACGAGACGACAGTGGCGCAACTGACATCTGCCCAGCGCCAGCGCGTCTACATTCCGCTGTATCAGTCACATCTTCCGAAACTCGACAAGAAGGGAATCATCGAGTACGACCAGCCCCGCGGGGTCGTGCGACCGACCGATCGACTGGAGATATTCCGACCGTATCTCGAGGCGTCGGACAACGAACTCGAGCGACCGAGAACCGACGCCGATCGATCGGCCACTGCCCGCGTCGAGAGCGCGTATTTCCGGACTGCGATCGTCGCGAGCAGTAGTCTTCTGCTCATCTCAGCAATGGGCGTGCTCTCGATCCCCGGATCGGTTCTCGGAGCGATCATCATGATCCTATTCGTGCTAGCCACGGTCGCCTCGAACGGCGTCGACGCACCGCTCTCGATGCGATCCGCGAACTGACGGTCGATCCTAATAGCATCTCCTGGCTGCCTGCTACTGGCGCGCAACGATTTTACGCTGCTACTCCGTTGTCGAGCGTACCAGTCATGCTTGCGTGGCCAGACGAGACAATCTACGAGGGGATCGCGTCAGTGGCAGCGACCGACCCGGAGCGGCGGGCCGTGGTCTTCGACGAAACAGTGTGGAGTTACGACGACCTGCTCGCGGAGAGTCGCGCACTCGCCCGCGGGCTCGCCGATCTGGGCGTGTCCCGGGGCGACGTCGTCGCGGTCTGGCTGGGAAACCGCCCCGAGTGGATCGCCTGTCAGCTCGCGACCTCGTTGCTGGGCGCGGCGATGGTCGCGGTCAACACCCGCTACCGAACCCACGAACTCGAGTACATGCTCGAGGATTCGGGCGCGAGCGTCCTCGTCACCGAGGACGCACTGCTCGGACGGGACTACCACGAAATGCTCGCGACGGCCGTTCCCGAAGTTCGCGAGCAGTCGCCCGAGGACTTCGATCCCGATTCGATTCCCACCCTCGAGGCGGCCGTAAGCCTCGAGCCGTCGGCCGACCTGCCGGCGCTGCGAGCCTACGACGACGTCCTGAAGACCGGCCGAGCGCGGGATCGGGACGATCTCGAGCCAGCGAGCGATCCCGAGGCCCCGGCAGCGATCTTCTACACGAGCGGGACGACGAGTGATCCGAAAGGGTGTCTCCAGTCGAGTCGGTCGCTGCTAAATCACTCCGCCCACGTCGCGGACCATCTCGGCGTGACCGAGGATGACGTCGGTGTCGCGACGCTTCCGTTCTGTGGCATCTGGGGGTACAACACGCTCTTCAGCGCACTCACAATGGGAGCGACGCTCGTGACGCAGACTCACTTCGACCCCGGCGAGACGATTCAGCTGGTCGACGAGTACGACGCGACGTACCTCACGGGGCTGGGCGTGATGTTCGAACGGATGCTCGAGCACGATGTCTTCGACCCATCGCGGGTCGAGACCGTCGAGACGGGTGTTGTGGGCTTCATCAGCAAGGGATTCGACGAGGAGTTGTTCGAGCGCATCGAATCGACGTTCGGCTTCCCGGTGGTCCAGCCCTACGGACTCTCGGAGGCAAACAGTCAGATCTTCGTCGGCGACCCCGACGATCCGGCGGAGCGACGCAAACGCGTCGGCGGGCCGCCGATCCACCCAGAGATCGGGTCGAAGATCGTCGATCCCGAGACGCGCGCGGAACTGCCGGCCGGCGAGGAGGGCGAACTGGCGATCAGGGGGTATCTACTGGCCGACGGCTACCTCGGCAAGCCGGCGGCGACGGCCGCGGCCTTCGATGAAGAGGGATGGTTCTATACCGGTGATCTCGCCGAGACGGACGCTGACGGGTACGTCTACTATCGGTCGCGGCTCGACGACGCCCTGCGAGTTCGCGGCTTCCTCGTCGCACCCCGCGAGATCGGAGCCGCCGTCGAGGACCACCCCGACGTTCGCTCCTGCGAGGTCGTCGGCGCGCCCCATCCCCGCCACGGCGAGGTGCCGGTCGCGTTCGTCGTTTCCGTCGAGTCCGATGGCGACGAGCCCACGTCCGACGGCCTCGAGGCGTTCCTCGAGTCCCGCGTGGCCGACTACAAGGTCCCCGAAGCGTTCGAGTTCGTCGACGGCTTCCCCACGACGGAGGGACCGAACGGGGAGAAGGTCCGAAAGACCGCGCTCAGGGAGCGGGTGCGAGACCAATTTGGGGGATAGCGAACGGGTCCGAAATTCCGGAAATCGAGGGGGAGCGGCGCAACGCTTTTTGCCCGACTAGATGAGGCTAACCCGATGGCCCAACTCCTGCGCGATGCGGTCGAGCTGACGGAAAGCCAGCAGCTCGTTCGCTCGAGCGTTCGTAACGTCTGCTCCGATTACGACGCCGAGTACTGGCGTCGACACGCCGCGGAGGGGGAGTACCCCCACGAGTTCGTCGACGCGCTGGTCGACCACGGCTGGATGGGAATCCTGCTTCCGGAGGATCTGTAGCGATGCCCACAGGCGAGAGCGGCGTGGCAACCGACCTCGCTGCGTTCGTGGCATCGCTCTCGGACGACGACGTGCCCGACGACGCGCGTCGACTGGCCGAACGCGCGATCCTCGATACCGTCGGCGTGACCCTCGCGGGAACGGGTGCCGAGGGCGGGACCGTCGCCGCGAGTGCGACCGCCGCCGAAACCGGCGAGACGACGGTGCTCGGTCGCGACCGGCAACTCCCGCTGTCCGACGCCGTCTTCGCGAACGCGACCGCCGGCCACGCGCTGGACTTCGACGACGTCGCGCTGGCGGCGATGGACGGCCACCCGAGCGTGCCGATGGTCGCCCCGCTGTTGGCCGTCGGCGAGCGCGAGGGCGCGACCGGACGGGACGTTCTCACGGCCTTCGTCGCCGGTTTCGAGGCACAACACTTCCTCTCGAGACCGATCAGCCCCGGCCACTACGAGGGCGGCTGGCACGCCACGTCAACGATCGGTCTCTTCGGTGCCGCCGCGGCCGTTGCGAACCTGCTCGAGCTCTCCCCCGACCACGCCGAACACGCGCTCAATATCGCCGCCTCGATGCCGGCCGGCCTCAAGCGAAACTTCGGGACGACGACCAAGTCGATCCACGCTGGTCAGGCCGCTCGATCGGGCACGACCGCGGCCCTACTCGCTGCCGAGGGCGCAACCGCCGATTCGAGAGCGGTCGACGGAGACCGTGGCTTTTTCGACCTCTATCACGGGGACCGCGAACCGGACCTCGAGCGGGTGCCCGACCTCGGCTCGCACTGGGCGCTGTGCGAGGACGGCATCGACGTCAAGAAGTATCCCTGCTGTTACTACACCCACGCCGCGATCTACGCCGCGATCGAGCTCGCCGAGGAGTACGCCCTCGAGGCGGTCGATATCGACGAGGTTCGGGTGACGGCCTCCCAGGGCGCGGCCGACGCGCTCGCCCACGACGACCCCGCGACGGGGCTCGAGGCGAAGTTCTCGATGCCGTACCTGATCGGACGCGCGATCGCCGACCGGGACGTCGGACTCGCCGCATTCGACGAGGGCAACATCGACGAGCCGGCGGTCCAGACCGTTCGTGAACGGGTCTCGCTGGCCGTCGACGACGAGTTGCCCTACGACTCCAACGCCGCCCACGTCGCGGCGACGACCCGCGACGGCGAGACCCACGAACGCATGCAAGAGCGGCCGCCGGGCACCCACGACGACCCGCTCTCGATCGAGGAGCTCCACGAGAAGTTCCAGATGTGCGCCGCGTACGCCCCGGCATCTGTGGCCGTCGACGACGCGCTGGCAGCCCTGGACGACCTGCGGTCGGTCTCGGACGTGAGCGACGCACTCGAGTCACTCTGATCGCGACCGACTCGACGAGTGGTCGGTCGCGACCGCTTCGGGACGTTTACCTGTCGCCCGCTCTCACGTCCCGGCAATGACGCTGTACTCGCGGGTTCGCCCCTTCGCGTTCAAACTGCCGGCCGAGACGGCCCACGATCTGGGCAAACGGACGCTCCGGGCGGCCCAGTCGACGTGGCCGACGCGTGCAGCCCTCTCGTACGCGTATCGGTATGACGATCCGGCGCTCGAGGTCGACCTGTTCGACGCCACGTTTCCGAACCCGGTCGGCGTCGCCGCCGGCTTCGACAAGAACGCCGAAGTGACCCACGCCCTCGAAGCGCTTGGCTTCGGCTTCGTCGAGATCGGCACGGTCACGCCCTACCCGCAGGAGGGCAACGACCGCCCTCGACTCTTCCGCCTGCGCGAGGACGAGGGAATGATCAACCGGATGGGGTTCAACGGGCAGGGAATGGAGCAGGTCAAGTCGCGGCTCGAGGCCGACGGCACCCCCGACGTCCCGCTGGGCGTCAACGTCGGCAAGATGAATTCCTCGAGCGAAGCGGAGGCGATCGAGGATTATCGGCGCGTTTTCGATCGGCTCTCGCCGTTCGCCGACTACGTCGTCGTCAACGTCTCCTGTCCGAACACGCCCGACGAGTTCGACGAGGCTTCCCCCGACCACCTCCGGGCGATCTTCGAGACGCTCGAGGCCGAAAACGATTGGGACGTCCCGATACTGGTAAAGATCGGCCCGGACGAGCCCCAGGAGTCAGTCTTCGACCTGGTCGACATCGTCCGGGAGTTCGATCTCGACGGCATCGTCGCGACGAACACGTCGACGAGTCGCGAGGGACTCGAGTCGCCCCGGCGCGAGGAGTGGGGCGGACTCAGCGGGAACCCCCTCGAAAGTCGCTCGACCGAGGTCATTCGCACACTTGCCGAGTACACGGACGGCGAATTGCCCATCATCGGCGTCGGCGGCGTCGACTCGGCCGAAAGCGCATACGAGAAGATCCGGGCCGGCGCCTCGCTCGTCCAGTTGTACACCGGATTCGTCTACGAAGGGCCCTCGACCGCGAAGCGGATCAATCGGGGGCTCGTTGCGTTGCTCGAGCGCGACGGCTTCTCGTCGGTCGAGGAAGCGGTCGGCGCGGATCTCGAGCGCTGATCGAGAACCGGTATCGACCCGCGGAGGGACTACGAACGGCGAACGACCGTCGGGCCGGAGAGGGTCGGAACCGCGTCTGCGCCCCAGGCGTTGCGTTCCTGTTGATCCTCGATCGGCCCCTTGAACGCCGAAATTCCCGACACGACTGCTTGCTCGGGGAGATCGTTCGGGTCGATCATATCGATGCTGCCGGCCGTCGGCGAGTATGCCCAGAGCCGGACCGCCTTTCGCAGCGTGTTCAGGTCAATTTTCACAAGCCGATCCGCGATCCTGACGCCGTTATCGTAGATGGTGTCCGTCGTCTCTATCAGGTTCGCCGCCTCGAGCAGACCCTCGTTCGGGGTCGCAAACTCGACCGTGTGTCGCTCGACTCCGTCGGCGATGTTGGAATCCTGGAAGTCAACCTCGAGCTCGAGGTACGTGGGTCGAAACAGATTCCCTGGCATTCCGGTTTCCGTATGATACTCGGCGCTGAGCGAGCCGACGGCGTTTTGGCTCTCGACCGTCGTCTCGGTACTCTCGATCGGCCAGCTCCAGCCGTTGCCGCCGTAGGACGTGCCGGGTGTCTCAATGCTAAGACGCACGTAGACGTCACCGACATCGTTCGGGTCCGCGTCTGTCGCCCAGCTGATGACGAACGGGAAATCGACGGTGTATGAGTCACAGTTCCCACCGAACCAACCACAGCCGCGGAGCGATTCGTTCTGGTGCATGAAGATCCCGGCGGCGTTCCACTGGCCGTTGACGGCGCCGACCTGTTCCGGGTCCAGCGGCGTCTCGTCTTTCTGGAACAGCGTGGGGATCCCGACCGAACAGAGGAACCCATCACCGGTCGCCCCGGCACCGAGTCCGGGGAGGGTCGCCGCTGCGAGCCCGGTCCCACCGACGGCTTTCAGAACGGTTCGACGCGATCGATTCGTCCTCTCGTCCGTACTGTTGGGTCTGCCAGACATTTCACTAGATACAACTATGGTATCTAATTTATATTTTTTCTAGCTGTATATTATATGTTCTCTATGTATGCATTATATAAATTCTTGCCAGATTCGAGAGTTGGCCTCAGCAGACCGAAGCACAGAGTAACGGAAAGGTGAAGATACCGGTTCGTAATCGGTGATGGAAAAAGGAAAGCACGGGAACGGAAACCAGTCGGTCGTCAGTGGTGGCTTCGACAGAGATCAATCAGCCGGTTCGAGGTCTCCGATCGCATCGTCGAGCCCATGGTGTTCGGCCGGGCCAACGACCCCGTCGGTCTGCTCCTCGCGGATCTCCCGGGAGTTGGAGTCCTCCCGTTGTGATTCGACCATCGGTTCGGTATCACCGTCGGTGACGGAGAGGAAAACCGATCTGAGCTGTTCCGTCTTGTCCGTCTCGCGGTCGATATCGTCAGTGGGGTCTGCGTCGGTCATGTTCGTCTACCTACCAGATTCGGTGGCACGGATACTGTATATAAATCGACCGCAACTTTCACGAACTGAGAACGGTCGCGACGAACGACACTCCGTCTTCGGTCGATCGATTAATCGACGTCCACGCGCGTACCGTATCCGGATTCGCCGATCACGTCACCGTCCTCGTAGACGACCTCGCCGCGGACGACGGTCGCGACCGCTTTCCCCCGGAAAGACTCGCCCTCGAACGGCGTCACGCAGTTCTTCGAGTGGAAGTCGGCGCCGTCCGCCGTCCACTCGAGATTCGGATCGACGATCGTGAGGTCGGCGTCGGTACCCACCTGCAGCGACCCCTTCTGGGGGTACATCCCCCAGACCTGGGCCGGATTCGTCGAGTGTCGGCGGACCCACTCCTCGAGCGAGAGTCGACCCTGATCGACGAAGGTGAGCATGGCCGGCACCTCGGTCTCGAGGCCGACGAACCCCGAGATCGCGTCCCAGGTGTTGCCGAAGGGGTCGTCGACTTTCTTTTCCGCGGGCGTGTGTGGTGCGTGGTCGGTGGCGATGCAGTCGATCACGCCGTCGTCGATACCGACCTCCCAGAGCCTGTCACGTTCCTCGGCATCCCGAATGGGTGGCTGAACCCGCGCGACGTTGCCCTTCTCGCGCATGACCTCCTCGGTGAACCAGAGGTAGTGGGGCGTCGTCTCGGCGGTGACGTCGACGCCGCGATCGTTCCCTCGGGCGACGGCCTCGGCGGCCGATCCCGATGAGACGTGGAACATGTGAATCTTCGCGCCGGTCTCCTCGGCGAAGGTGATCATCCGCTCGACGGCCTCCCGTTCGGCGATCACGGGCCGCGAGTGGGAGTGATCGATCGGTTCGTTTCGTCCCTCGGCCTTGAAACGCTCCGTGTAGTGATCGATGATCTCGCCGTTTTCCTCGTGGAAACCCAGTCGCTTGCCAGTCTCGCGGATCTTCTCCATGGCCTCGAGTATCTCGCCGTCGTTCGGCGGCGGGACGTCGCCGACTGTCGAGCCGAGGAAGACCTTGAACCCGAGCGGGCCGACCTCGTCGATGTCCGGAATAAGATCGAGGTTCTCGCTCGTGACGACGGCGTAGCTCTGAAAGTCGACGTGGGCCGAGGCCTCGCCGCGCTCGAATTTGAGCTCGAGGTTCTCGGGGCTGTCGATGACGGGATCCGTGTTCGGCATCCCGACGACGGTCGTCACGCCGCCGGCGGCGGCCGCTCGCGTCGCGGACTCCCAGTCTTCCTTGTACTCGAGGCCGGGTTCGCGGTTGTGGATGTGGCAGTCGACAATCCCGGGAACCAGCACGTTCCCCTCGGCGTCGAGGACGCGATCAGCCTCCGGAAGACGGTCGCTTCGGCCGACGGCGACGATTCGTCCGTCCTCGACGGCGACGCCCGCGTCGGGCGTCCGGCCCGCAGGCGTGATGACGGTACTGTTACGCACGACGAGATCCACGGTCATTGCCGTGGAGTTGCCGAGGACCGCGCATATAGCTTCCCCAAATGGCTCGAGTTTCGCTGCACCTACGACACCGAGTAGTGACGCGGAACCCGTATAGAGTAGTGATGTGGAACCCGTAAAGCACCAGGACGTTCGCGGTGGCAGTCGGCTATCTTCCCGTTCTCGATTCAAACAGACAGTATCGACGGCGTTTGGCTGCGATCTCCAGTCAGTTAACTGCTCGACCGACACGAACGAATCCGCCGCTGTAAGCAGTTCCTACCGTTCGATCGAGCGCCGAAAACCCGGGGGTACGAATCGGATACTAAACAGCGAGGTGGTGCTACCGCCAGGAGATGGACTCGCCAGCGATTCGCGACAGCACGGTGCTCGTGACCGGCGGCGCGGGCTTTATCGGCAGCCACCTCGTCGAGGCGCTGACGCCCCACAACGAGGTCAGGGTCCTCGACAACCTCACGACCGGCGACCGAACCCACCTCCCCGACGGCGTGACGGTGATCGAGGGCGACATTCGGGACCCGATCGCGCTACAGCAAGCGGCCCGCGGCGTCGACGTGATCTTTCACCACGCCGCACTCGTCAGCGTCGAACGGAGCGTCGACGCGCCCCGACAGAGCAATCGCACGAACCTCGAGGCGAGTCTGCTGGTTCTCGAGCAGGCCCGCCAGGAGGACGCCCGGGTCGTCGTTGCCTCGAGCGCGGCGGTCTACGGCCACCCCGGAGAGCTGCCGGTCACCGAAACGACGCCGACGAACCCGACCTCGCCCTACGGCGTCCAGAAGCTCGCGCTCGACCAGTATACCCGCCTCTACGAGGAACTCTACGATCTGCCGACCGTCGCGTTGCGCTATTTCAACGCCTATGGCCCGCGCCAGCGGGGGCCCTATAGCGGCGTGATTTCGACGTTCCTCGAGCAGGCGCGGGCGGGCGAGCCGATCACAGTCGAGGGGGACGGTGAGCAGAGTCGCGACTTCGTTCACGTGAGCGACGTCGTCCGGGCGAACCTCCGGGCGGCGACGACCGACGCGGTCGGCGAGGCGTTCAACATCGGGACGGGCCAGCGGACGACGATCCTGGAGCTCGCCGAGATCGTCCGGGATGCGACCGGATCGTCCTCGCCGATCGTCCACCGAGATTCTCGCCCCGGCGATATCAGACACAGCGGCGCGGACACCACGAAGGCGACGTGCGAACTCGGGTTCGACGCCCGGATCGATCTCGAGTCCGGAATCCGTTCGCTGGTTGGGGAAGGCGAGCGGCCGCTGCTCGAGGAAGACGCTGGCACGCTACTGGAGTCGAACCGGGAACACGGTTCGTACAGTTGATTCGGTCGATAGCACGGGACGGGTCGTATCCGCCGATATGTCGGCCCGTAAATCGGTGCGACACCGAGACGGATATCGCCGAGACGAGCGCATCACTCGCTCGTATTCGATTCATTGACAGTCACGCCAATATTTTGTTACTCGCCAAATCCGGAACGAATCCGCACTAACCGTTCGAAACGTCCGGACGAGTTTATTCGGTCCGTCGAACAAAGACTGCCTATACCATGACTGGCGAGTGTTCAGCTGCGATGATCGCGGATCGGGTCGATCCCCGCCTGCCATCGATAGGGAACGACTGTCCGGGGCCCCCATTGGGGAATGCCACTGATACCGACGGATCGGAATCGGTTGGTCGAGTGGAATTCACGTTCTGGAAGAGATATAGATAACGTACTAACAGCACATGGGTTATAAAAAGCGATTTGTAGAACGGTCACGAGGATACAGGATATGAACGATGTGAACACGGGTTTTCCACAGCCATGAGCAGCCACCGACGAGCTCCCCGATCCATCGTCGCGCTCGTTCCGTCGATCAGTGGAGCCGTCGCGTCAGCGGTGACCACGGGCGCTCGGCCGGGGTTCGTCTCGTGGTCAGCCCGACCGCTCCAGCTGGAGGGAAGCGCCCACATCGCTGCGCTCGCCGGAATGATCGCGCTCGCGCTTCTTGGAGGGATACTCGTCGCTCGCAACCGATACGAGGAGCCGGCCTCGCTCGCGGCCGATCCCGAGACGCACCACGAGGAGTTCGTGACCGATCGGGAGCGCGTCCGACAACTCCTCCGAGAAAACGGCGGACGGATGAAGCAGTCGAGCATCGTCGACTCCGTCGACTGGTCGAAGGCGAAGGTCAGTCGACTGCTCGCGGACCTCGAGGAGGACGAACAGATCACGAAACTGCGTCTCGGACGGGAGAACCTGGTCTGTCTGCCGGGTCACGAACCGACGGCGTCGAAATCACCCGAACAGGTGAACGACGATTAGTCACGGTTCACTCCGACGGCGGGGCGCGAGCCGCATGTGGTGTCCCGATTCTCGTTACCGGTACCGAGCGGAACGGAACTGACCGTCGACCGTTCCTATCAGCAATCGTTGTTTTCCGCGAACGAACCCGACACTGAATACGCCACTGCTGGGCCGTAGTATCCGATTTCTCGCGTAATGGTTCCGCCGGTTTATGCGCCGAAGCAACGACGAAATTGGTGCCTTCACGGCAACCATGAACGCACGCAATCAGTTGCTCGTCGTACTTACCGCGCTGATGCTCGTTTGCTCGAGCGGGGCGATGGTCACAGCCGCCACATCCGGTGACACCATCGATCAGAGCAGCGAGGCCAGCGCGAACGAGTACGACTCAGCGAACGAGACGACGAACGAAACGGTAGGCGACGAACAGAACGAGACAGACACGGGGATCGACGGAAACGAGACGGTCCCCGACGACGGTGACGCCGACAACGAAACCGCGGACGCGGACAACGACTCCCAGCCCGCGTACGTGACGTTCGAAGATCAGACGACCGATGGCGAGACGGTCGTCGTCGAGAACGTCACGATTGCGAGCCCCGGTTTCGTGACGATCCACGATAGCAGCCTCCTCGTGGGAGACGTCTTCGAGAGCGTCATCGGTACCTCGGAGTACCTCGAGGCCGGCACGCATGAACAGGTCGAAGTCACCCTCGACGAACCGCTCGAGGAGGACGAGACCCTGATTGCGATGCCCCATCGCGATACGAACGACAATCAGACGTACGATTTCGTCGAATCGGAGGGGCAGTTTGACGGACCCTTCCTCACGGCCGACGACGAGCCGGTGACCGACGATGCAGTGGTCACCGTCGAGGATGCGGCTGATGAGGAGCCGGTCGAGGATACCGAGACCGACGAGGACGTTCAGCAGCCGGACGACAACGTCACTGACGAAGAACCAACCGATAACGTCACCGACGAACCGGTTGACGACAACGAAACCGATGATGGCCTCGTCGACGACAACGAGACTGATGATGAGCTCGTCGATGACGAAACCGACGAACCGATTGACGACAACGTAACCGACGAGGACGAGGGAGCCGACGAAGAGCCAGTCGATGAGATGCCGATGGAGGATCTACCGGTCGATGGTGACGGACAGCCGATCTTCGTGACCGTCGAGAATCCAACCATCGAGAACCTGAACATCGAGAACGTGACTGTGTACGTTCTCGTCGTCGGTCAAGACGTTGACGGTGACGAGATCGCAGACCAGATCGACGACATCACCGACGGTGAGATGCCGGTTGACGACGAAACCGAAGACAACGTCACTGACGATAACGAATCGGAAGAGAACATCACGCCGATCGACGAAGAACCGATCGACGAAGAACCGATCGACGACGAGATCGAAGACAACGTCACCGAGGACGACGAGATCGAAGACAACGTCACTGACGATAACGAATCGGAAGAGAACATCACGCCGATCGACGAAGAACCGATCGACGAAGAACCGATCGACGACGAGATCGAAGACAACGTCACCGAGGACAACGAGACGGAAGACGACCTTACGCCGATCGACGAAGAACCGATCGACGAAAACGAAACTGAGGATGACGCCGACGATGTTGCGGCAGCCGAATCCTTCAACGTTAGCGACCTCGAGGCGCCCAGCAGCGCCACGATCGGTGAGAATATCACCGTGACGGCGAACGTCTCGAACCCGACGGACGAGGAACGCACCGAGGCGATCCAGTTCCGTCTCGATGGTGACCTCGTCGCCGAGCAGAACGTGACTCTCGAGAGCGGCGCGAGCGAGGACGTCGAGTTCGAGGTCGACACCACTGGCCTCGCTGCCGGCGACTACATCCACATGGTGCTGTCGGACGAATCCGGTGAGGTCGCGGCCCTCGAGCTGACCGAGGAAACCGAAGAGACTGACACCGGTATCGACGACGAAACGAACGAGTCCGAAACCGACGACACCGGACTCGACGACGAGACGAACGAGACTGAAACCGAGCTCAACGAGACCGAAGACGGTCTCAACGACACCGGTGAAAACACTACCGACGGTGTGACGGCCGACTGAGCCGACCCTGCGGCGACTGGGTTCGGTAGCGAACGGCCGACAGATCCAACGGACGGCGCGTCTTTTCTCTCCGTCGCAGCGAGCGTCGCGACGGTATGCTGTCGTTCGCTCGGCGGATGACGACACTCGATTCAGCAGTCACCAGGCACGGAGCGACGGCGTCGTCCCGAACGAACTGTCACCGACGGATAGACGTGCAGGTGTGGCCGAGGCGCACGTTGAGCGCCGCTGTTCGAGGGCCGCCGGATGTGGAGTTGGGGTGCACCTCGTTCACCCGAGCAACTGATAGAGGCCGCTCGCAGCGATGGCAAGAAACAGTAGCACGCTCGAGAGCACCGGATCGATGCTCGAGACGACCGGCAGTCCGAGGCCGGCGAGCGCAATGATCGCGAGCCCGAGGAGACAGAGTCCGAGGTGAACCCCCAAGACGCGCGAGTGATCGTCTGTGTGCCCGTCGACGTACTGGAGGACCTCGTCGAAGTGACGACCGGACTGGATCGTCTTCGCATCGGAGTCGTACTCGATCACGGCGTCTTCCTCGAGTTGAGGGAGATGCGTCTGTTGGAGGGAGACATAGACGCTCTTGTAGAGGTTGTTCGGAACGGGCGTCGTATCGGATTCCGTCGCAGCGATCTCGGTCGCGACATCGGAGACGTCGATCTGTCCGCCCTCCTCCGCGAGCAACTGGACGATAGCCCGCCGTCTATCGTTACCGAGGATGTGAAATACCTCGCTCTCCTCGAGTGGCTCAGTTCTGTTCGTTTGAACTGACATCGATCAGAGAGAAAGGGCAAGGGTACTCGAACGGCCGTCCACCACCTGTGACCATGTCTCCCCATTTCTCCCACCACTACCTTTAACTTTTGCAGGTTACGCCATCGCCCGAGTCAGACTGTGTGACCGGAATCCGCGCGGGGGGGAGTAGGAGACGGATACAGTCGTTCGAGCCACCGGTTTCGCTTACCGGTCATATCGTATTTGGAAGACATGACAAACCGTGTCCGAAAGACGTGACGAACGGCGCGGACGGGAGAAAACCCTCGAGTCGCCGAACGTATCGGTCACTCATCTCGAGGGCGGCCAGGAGTGGGGTGGTGTCGAAACGAAAAACGGAGCGGACCGGAGGCGATCAGTCACCCGGGAGATGACCGCCGGATTGCATCTCCCGATAGGTCGTACAGGATGGACAGCCGTGGACGATGTCGCCGTTGTCACCGAAGACACGCGCGAACTGCTGCGTTACATGCGTTCCGCAGTTTCGACATCGAGCACCGGCTGTCGACGATTCCATGGGCTTCCAGTCGTGTTGTGTGGAGTTCATGGGTTGTAGGGGGTGTACTCGGACGGATACGATCGGGGACGCAACTGACCGGATGGACCGACGCCTGACTCGATCCGGTCACGAGGCGGCCGATCTGCCGCGATACCCGTCCGGGCATCATCGTATCGAGGGGAGCAATCGCGAATAAAGGACGTTGACCGTTCACCCGAGAAGCCGGTCTGAGAACCGGGAAACAACCGGTTTCCGGGCAGCTTGGCCCTGTAGAAGCGCCGATACCGACGTGTAGTCGAATACCAGTCGATCGACCTCAACCAGGATTTAGCCGTATTAGGTAGTCAAACAGGGGATTGACCGGTTCGTGGAATCGTCGAAAGCTGTTCTTTCCGGATCGAAATACGATCTTACGTCGCGGAACAAAATGGCGACGGCCAATAAGGTACATCGTTATAAAATACCACTATCGCTTACCGATTTTTGTGCTGGAATGTAATGGTGGAACCGCCGACAGTGGTGGTCCAGCGACAGAGCCTCTCGAATCGTCACCTCTTACACAGAGCGAACGGACCCTGCCCGTCCTGGACGGGTGACTACGACTATGTCAACGCAAGCAAGTAACACGCGATCCGAGTCGACTGCCAATCCAGCGGCCAAACTCGATGTCCTCGGTGACGACTGCGCACGGACGATCCTTATCGCCACGAGCGAAGGGCCAAAGACGGCAAAGGAACTGACGAAACAAACGGACAGCTCGTCGGCAACGGTCTACCGACGAATCAACAACCTCCTCGAGAGCGATCTCCTGGCGGAGTGCGTGCGGTTCGAGAACGACGGTTCCCATACGACCGCCTACGAGACGACTGTCGACGACCTTCGCGTTCGGATCGACGCGGACGGCATCAACGTTGCCATCTCTGATAGCGACGGCTGATCGGCCTCGGACGGGCCACGGATGTGGTGTCTGCCCAGTGAAACGATTGTTTCTGACACCGCAGACGACCCCCTTGAGCGCCGCCCCGATCGACACGTCGGTGATCGAGTAATAGTCTGTGAATCCGCAGTTTCACTCGAGTAATACCCCACGAAATGGCGGAACGGACAGTGTATGAGACGGATAACAAATATCTATTCACTGGAACGGTCAGTGTGATTGAGCAATGCACGATCTGACCGGCTTCCAGCGCGACCTGCTGTACGTGATCGCAGGTGCCGACCGACCGTCGGGGCAGACCGTCAAAGACGAAGTCGAGAAGTACTACAGCTCGGAGATCAACCACGGACGGTTGTATCCGAACCTGGACACGCTCGTCAACAAGGAACTGGTCGAGAAGGGACAACTCGACAGGCGAACGAACTACTACGCGATCACTGATGCCGGTCGACAGCAGATCAAAGATCGTCGGGAGTGGGAGGGACAGTATATCGACTTCTAGGGCGACAGGTGGCCATGGACGGCGGCAGACTGCGAGTACAGTCGGTCTCACAGTGACCCGTGTCTCTCCCACCGGACGACAGTTTTCATCCTCGCGGTAACGCGGCCATAACAAAGCACGGAAGAGTGTATCGCTCCAACGAGAATGGCACTCGTCTTGTCCGCACAGGGATCGAACGTTGCACGACGAACCCCGGTGGATCGTCGATGAGTCATCGAACGAGTAGTCGGACGCGGTTCGCGTTCGTTCGCCGGTACCCGTTCGATCTCGCGGCCGTCTCGATCGGCGCGGTACTCGCGTTTCTGGTCGTGACGGCGTTCGAGTCCGGAAACGGCCTTCGGTTGTTCGTTACGATGCCGCTTTCCCTGTTTCTCCCGGGCTACGCGCTCGTTTCGGTCCTGTTTCCGGCCCGCGAGCGGGACGCGCGGGAAACGGCGGCGACGGCCGCCGAGGCCCGACCCCGCGGAATCGACATCACCGAACGCGTCGGTCTGGGATTCGTCCTCTCGCTCGCGATCGTTCCGCTGGCCGTACTGATCTTGCCGATCACCGGTTGGGGGCTGACAACTGCGTCGGTCGCAGCGACGCTCGCTCTCGTGACAATCGTCGCCGCCCAACTGGGCGTCGTGCGACGGCTCCGGACTCCGGACGCCGAACGGTTCAGCGTCTCCCCGGTCTCGAGCCTGGGGCGTCTCCGCGGCGACGAAAGCGCGGTCGCGACGGCGTCGTCGGTACTGCTCGTGGTCGCGATCGGAACGGCGGTCGGCGCGTTACTCGTTGGATTTTTGCTGCCCGTGGCGGGCGGTGGGTACACCGAGCTTGCGCTGTACAGCGAAGACGAAGACGGCGAACTGGTCGCCGGCGCGCTGCCGAGCGAGGTCGAGCCGGGCGAGTCGATCCCGCTAACCGTCTCGATCGAAAATCAGGAGGGCGACCAACAGCGCTACACGGTCGTGGTCCAGGAACAGGTCATCGAAGACGGCGAGGTAGTCGAACGAACGGAGTTACGACGGATCGACGCGACCGTCTCGGACGGCGCGACCGCGAGCGGGGAACGATCGGTGACGCCGACGGCAGGACCCGGCGAAACGGTCAGGATCAGTATGTTGCTCTATCAGGGCGAGCCCCCGGCCACGCCGACGAACGAAAACGCTGCGGAGGAGACCCACTTCTGGGTGGAAATAACCGAGACGTAACGACTCCCGTAGGCCCCCCGCCGTGGACGTAACCGCCGATCAGGGTCGGTATCGAATTCCGTGGGTGGGCCACTCCGTTTTGGGGCGCGTTTGACGCGTTCGATGCCGACGAAATACTGTCCGACTGCTTCGAGACAGCGGTATCAACTCGAGTCGGAGCGACCCCCGAGTCGGAAGTGACCACCCGAACTGAAGCTACCCCTTCGAGACGGCGGGAATGAATCAGCCAGCGACGGAACAGGCGGCTGCCGTCCGGCGGATGGGCTGCGTCTCACATCGGTTCGAAATAGATTCCAGACGCACCGAGCTGGCCAGAGGGGTGAGTGTCGGCGCGAACGGGGACGGTACGGATAGCAAACAGAGATGGCGAGGATAGCGAACGACGACGGAAGTCGGGCGCGGAAACCGCTCTTACCGGCTCGCGAAGCCGAACGGAAGGTCCAGATCCGGACGGCGGGAGACGTGTTGTACCGCCGAGAGGGCGAGGACGACGAGACAGAGTGCCAGTGCGACGATCGGTGCCAGACCGGTCGTCAGGGGGCCGACTGCGAGCAACGACAGCCCAAGTGCGACGACGCCGACCGCTGTCACCGCCGCGTAACTGCGATGCCACACCCGATCGTTCTCGAGGTGGCGGTCGAGGTACGGCTCGAAGCGGTCCTCGCTTGGCAGCAGTTCGATCTTGTGGCCGTCGGGATCCCAGTCGACGATGTCGTGGTCCTCGAGCATCGGCAGATGGGTCTGGTACAGCGAGATGTACACTCGCCGGCGCTGGGTTCGGGTCACGTCGTCGGGCTCGGTGTCGTTTTCCCACGCGGCGACCTGCTGGACGAGCGGTGCGAGATCGCAGGAGCCGCCCTGCCGTTTCAGGTATTGGACCGCTCGTCGTCGCCGCGCGTTGCTGAAGACGTCGAATAGCTCCGCTTGCGTGAGTTCAGTCTCAGACATGTCTGCTCTCGTCGTGTCGTCTCGAGTCCCGGTTCCGTCTGACGGGTGTAGTCGGATACCTCACACCAGCGAATGCCAGACTGTGTCACTTTACTATCGCTCGGCTACCCGCGGGAAAGGGAATTGTACCAGTTGGCGTCCGTGACAGACGAGAAATTCGATGTTTCAGCGTCCGAACGCGCGCTGTGCGCTCGTCCGCGGCCGCGATCACCAGGCTCACGACGATAGCAGGGTGTGCGGTTTCACTGCCACCGTAGCCACGAACTACGACCCCTGCAAGCCGGGGATAACAAAGCCTCGCTACCGGCTGTTTCAGCATGATTACCCACGCGGGTATCGATTGACTATGAAACGAATACGCGACCGACCACGACGCCGAGTAGCGGCTCGAACGCACGCCACGATTCACCGTCGCGGTCGCTCGAGCGACGTCCGGGAGAGCCGTGACGACGGAGGCGAACCATAATGAGCGAAGCGGTACGAGAGGTCGTCCGCGGCGACGGCTGTACGATCGACGCCGACGCGACGGTCGGCTACGGCGAGTTCGACGAGCCGACCCGGATCGGGGAGGAAGCGACGATCCGGGCCGGCTCGATCGTCTACGGCGACGTGACGATCGGCAACGAGTTCGCGACCGGACACGATGTCCTCGTCCGCGAAGGGACGACGATCGGTGACGACGTACTCGTCGGAACCAAGACGGTCATCGACGGGCAGACGACGATCGGCTCGCACGTCAGCCTCCAGACCAATGTCTACGTGCCGACCGAGACGACGATCGGCAACAACGTCTTCGTCGGCCCGGGCGCGGTGCTGACCAACGACGAGTACCCCGTCCGGACCGACGACGGACTCGAGGGGCCGACGATCGAGGACGGCGCGTCGATCGGTGCGAACGCGACGCTGTTGCCCGGCGTCACGATCGGCGAGAACGCGTTCGTCGCCGCCGGGGCCGTGGTGACGGACGACGTCCCTGCCGATAGTCTGGCCGTCGGCACGCCAGCGACCGTCCAGGAGCTACCGGACCCGCTCGAGGGGGCGAACCAGCTCGCATGACGGACACCGAAACGAACCGAGAGGCGGAGACGGGTATCGATGCCACCACTGGTGCCGATGCCGGAGCCGAGACTGCGGACGCCGATACCGAACCCGAGACTGCGGACGCCGAACCCGACCGCGACGCGACGCCCGTTCCGATCGCTGACCCCCAACTCAGCGCTGACGCCGTCCGGCGGGTCGAATCCGTCCTCGAGGACGGGCGACTGGCGGACGGACCGGAAGTCAGGGCCTTCGAAGAGGAGTTCGCGGCCTACTGTGGCACCGACGACGCAGTCGCGACGGCCAACGGAACGACCGCGTTACACGCCGCCCTCGAGGCGATCGGACTCGAGGACGGCGACGCCGTGATTACGTCGCCGTTTTCCTTCGTCGCGAGTGCGAACGCGATCCGACTGGCGGGCGGCAACCCTGTCTTTGCCGATATCGATCCCGAGACCTACACGCTTGATCCGGCCGACGTGGAGCGGGTGCTCGCCGAGCGCGACGACATCGTCGGAATCCTGCCGGTCCACCTCTACGGACTGCCCGCGGATATGCCGGCGCTGTGTGACATCGCCGACGAGTTCGATCTGTTCGTCCTCGAGGACGCGTGCCAGGCCCACGGTGCGAAAGTCGACGGCGAGCGAGTCGGCACGTTCGGTGACGCGGCCTGCTTCTCGTTCTATCCGACGAAGAACATGACGACTGCCGAGGGCGGAATGATCGTCACCGACCGCGACGATGTCGCCGAGCGCGCCGCGAGCTACGTCAACCACGGCCGAAACGTAAACGGGACCGGCGGCTACGACCACGTCGCCCTCGGGCATAATTTCCGGATGACCAGCATCGAAGCAGCGATCGGCCGCGTCCAACTCGAGCGGCTGTCGGAGTTCAACCGGGCCCGTCGCGAGAACGCCGCCGCGTACGACGAGCGGTTCGCCGACCTCCCGCTCGAGACGCCGACGGAGCCGACCGGCTCTCGCCACGTCTACCACCAGTATACGGTTCGAACGGACGATCGAGACGCCCTCGAGGCAGCCCTCGCCGATCGTGATGTCGGGACCGGAATCTACTACGAGACGCCGATTCATCACCAGCCGGCCTACGAAACGGTCAGCACGGCCGCGGCGCGGCTCCCCCGCGCGGAACGGGCGGCCGAGGAGGTGCTCTCACTGCCCGTTCACCAGGGCCTGTCGACACGCGACAGGGAGACTGTCGTCGAAGCAGTGCGGGATCACGTTACCAGCCAATGAGTACGGACAGAACGACTGACGGGACGACCGACGAACAGATTCGAGCCGGCGTCATCGGCGTCGGCTCGATGGGCGAAAACCACGCGCGCATCTACGCCGAACTCCCACGCGTCGAACTCGTCGGCGTTACCGACCACGACGACGGGATCGCGCGGCGAGTCGCCGACGAATACGGGACCGAACCGGTCGATCTCGAGACGCTGTGCGAGCGCTGTGGCCTCGTGACAGTGGCCGTTCCGACCCACGCACACTACGAGACGGTTTCGGCCTGTCTCGAGGCGGGCGTCAACGTACTGGTCGAGAAGCCGATCGCGGAAACCGTCGAGCAGGGCCAGAAACTGGCCGAGCTGGCCCGCGAGGCAGGGCTCGTCTTGCAGGTCGGTCATATCGAGCGGTTCAACCCGGCGGTGCAGACGGTCGAGGAACTGATCGACGAACTGGACGTGATCAGTATCGAGGCCCACCGGCTCGGCCCGCCGATCGACCGGACGGCACCGGGTAACGTGGTCTTCGACCTGATGGTCCACGACGTCGATGTCGTCGGCTCGATACTCGACGAGAAACCGCACTCGGTCGCCGCGATGGGGGCCGAGAACGGTCAGTACGCTACCGCGACGATCGAGTACGACGACGTTATCGCGACGGTGACGGCGAGCCGCGTCACCCAGAAAAAGGTCCGAAAGCTCACCGTCACCGCCCGCGAGTGTCTCGTCGAGGTCGACTACCTCGAGCAGTCAGTGCTGATCCACCGCGATTCCTACCCCGAGTACCTCACGGACGACGGCCAGTCCCGATACCGCCACGAGAGCGTCGTCGAGCGACCTCGCGTCGACACCGGCGAGCCGCTTCGAAACGAACTCGAGTCGTTCGTCGAGGCGGTTCGCACCGGCACCGAGCCGGAAGTGACCGCCGAGGACGGGATTCAGGCCCTCGAGACGGTCCAGTTGATCGATCGGCTCGCGATGGGGGCGACGGACGAGACGGACGACGAACCGCCCCAGGAGCCGGAGGTGGAAGCCTGATGTCGGACACCGCTGGCAGCGGCCGCGACGCGACCGATGCCCGGACTATCGACGGGCTCTACGGCTCGAGCCAATCCCCCGACCGTCAGCGCGACCGCCTGACGAGCGGCGACGTTCCGGTCGCCGTCTACGGCCTCGGCAAGATGGGGCTTCCGCTCGCAGCGGTCTACGCCGAGACCACGGGGAACGTAACCGGCGTCGACATCGATCCAACCGTCATCGAGACGATCACCGACGGCGAGAGTCACGTCGTCGGCGAACCCGGCCTCGCGGACCTCGTCGCCGACCAGGTCGATGCGGGACGGCTCGAAGCCACGACCGACGGCTCGACGGCGGCGTCGGCGGCACGAATTCACGTCATTATCGTCCCGACGCTGCTGGACGACGAGAACGATCCGGATCTGACGACGGTCGAATCCGTCGTCGACGACATCGCCGCCGGTCTCGCTCCCGGCGATCTGGTGATCGCCGAGTCGACGTTGCCGCCGGGGACCTGTCGCGACGTGCTCGAGCCCCACCTCGCGAGCGAAAGCGGGCTCGCGACCGACGAGTTCGGGCTCGCGTTCTGTCCCGAACGGACATCCTCGGGAACGGCGCTACGGGACATCCGCGGCCAGTATCCGAAGGTCGTCGGCGGCGTCGATCCGGAGAGCACCCGGGCTGCCGCGGTCGTCTACGACGAACTTTCGGAGAACGAGGTTCACCCCGTCTCGGACGCGACGACGGCGGAGGCCGTCAAGGTGTTCGAGGGAATCTACCGCGACGTGAACATCGGCCTCGCGAACGAGCTGGGGCTGCTCGCGGACGAACTCGACGTTTCGACCCGCGAGGCGATGGATACGGCGAACGACCTGCCGATGTGTCAACTCCACGATCCCGGCCCGGGCGTCGGCGGGCACTGCATTCCGTACTACCCGCACTTCCTGCTCGGCCGAACCGACGAGCCGATGGCCGTCACGGAGACGGCTCGCCGAGTCAACCACGAGATGCCGTCGGTCGTCGTCGATCGACTCGAGCGCGAACTCGCGCGGGTGGACACCGACACCGCGGAGGCATCGGTCGTCGTTCTCGGCGTCACGTACCGTCCCGGCGTCGAGGAGACGCGCGCCTCGCCCGCGCTGGGGGTCATCGACGACCTGCTCGAGCGGGGAGCCGACGTCGCGGGCGTCGATCCGCTCGTCGATCCGGCCGACTACGGCGCGCGCCCGGTGACGATCGAGGAGCTGTCGGACGAAGCGTTCGACGCCGCCGTGATCGTCACTCCCCACGAGGCGTTCGATCGAATCGACTGGGGTGGCCTCGAGCCGATGGTCGTCATCGACGGGCGAGATGCGGTCGACCTCTCGGAGACGCCCCATCGAGAGTACGACCTCGCCGGCTCGAGCGACGGACGACCGCCGCGGGGGTCGCGTGATCCCGATGGCGGTATCGAACGCGATGACACTGATCGCGATGGGGGCGATCGAGACGGAATCGAGCGCGAGCCGTCGGAGGCGGTGAGTGCGAGCACCGACGGAGGAAACGATGTATAAGGGAAAGCGGATCGGCGTCGTCGTAACGGCCTACGACGAAGCGTCATTCGTCGGTCGTGTCATCGAAACAGTTCCGGAGTTCGTCGATCGGATCTATGCGATCGACGATAGGTCACCGGACGAGAGCTGGCAGGTGATCCAGCGTGTCGCCGAGCGGGTCAACGCGGCAGCCGAAAGCGGCGCGACCGAGCCGGCGGTCGCGGTGGCCGACGGCGGCGACGACCGACGCGTCGTGCCGATCCGTCACGAGAAAAACCGCGGCTACGGCGCGGCGGTCAAGACCGGCTACCGCCGCGCGACGGAGGAGGGAATGGACGTCGTCGCCGTCATGAACGGCGACGGCCAGATGGACCCCGTGATCCTCGATCGAATCATCGATCCCGTCGTGACCGGCGAGGCCGACTACGCCAAGGGGAATCGGCTGCTTCGACCCGAAGACCGCGAGGATATGTCGACGTTCCGGTTCGTCGGGAACGCGATCCTCACCGGACTCTCGAAGTTCGCGTCGGGCTACTGGTCGATCGGCGACCCGCAAAACGGGTACACCGCCATCTCGCGGGACGCGATCGAGCGACTCGATCTCGAGGCGATCACCGACCAGTACGGCTTTCTGAACCACCTCCTGACGCACCTCAACGTCGCGGGCTGTCGGGTCGCGGACGTGCCCATGACGGCGATCTACGGTGATGAGGAAAGCAGCATTCGGTACGTCCCCTTCGTCCGGTACGTCTCCCTGTTGTTACTCCGGAGCTTCTGCTGGCGGCTGAAAACGCGGTACGTGGTCAGATCGTTCAATCCGGCCATCGTCCACTACGCCGTCGGCTCCGGGGGGCTGGCCGTCGGGCTGGCAGGACTGGGTGGCTCGCTCGTTCGAGTCGCCCGCGGCAACGAGGCCGCGACGGCGAGTCTCGCCTCGTTCGCTGCGATTCTGATCGGGCTCGTCTCGCTCGGCAGCGCTATCCAGCTCGACGCCGAGGCGAACGAGGACCTCGAGCTTCCGTGTGACAAACGCGACGCGACGACTGATCGGACAGTCGGGTGCGACGCGACGACCGATCGGACAGACAAGCGCGACGAGGGACCGCCAGCTCAATCGATCGAGTGAGTGACGATCGCGTCGCTCTCGCAGGTCGGACACTGAGTGGTTCCGGCCGAAACGTTCGTTCCGCAGTCACGACACTCGTGGACGACCGTAACCGATCGGACGCCATCGCCGCTTTGCGCCGCGGTTTCTGGAGTGTCCGTCGTGGTTTCGGACCCGGAGAACAGTTGACTAAGTAGTGTGGAGAGACTCATAGAACGGGTTTGTCGGCCCTATTCCAGAGATAGGTATAAGCGTTTCGTGAGCCGGACGATACTCTCATCGTTCCGTATGCTTCAACGGTAGCAGTAGATGTGATGTGAGTTACCACCGTAAATCTCTACCAGAAACAGCTCGTCCCCGGAGTCACATCGTCTGCGAACGCGGCTGTAACACTCGTTTCGACGAGCGATCGAGACGGTCGACCGTCCCCCGAGACCGGGCGACGTCGACGAGCAACTCGGTGAGGTTCACGAGATCGCCGACGTACTCCCGTCGTCGCCGCTGCCAGCGCTCGTCGGCCTCGTCGTCGGCGAGGATCTCGAGAGACCGCTCGCAGACCGCGTCGTACTCGTCGAACTGCTCGGCGAGGCCGGCGCGCTCGAGTTCCTGGAACTCGCCGTACTCGTGACGGTCGGTGCCGCGGTAGCGAAAGGCCGGCGTTCCGAGTAGTGCGGCCTCATTGACCATCGTCCCGGTGTCGGCGACCAGCAGCGAGGCCTCGGCCATCGCGTCGTGAATCAGCGCCGGGTGGAGATCGTACGCCCGCGCGGGGAGGTCCCGGAGGTCCATCTCGTCTCCCTCGTCGGAGACAAAGACGGTCGCTTCCTCGCTCAGTCGCTCGATCAGGTCGCGTCGCTGTTCGGGGCGGAACCCCTCGAGGTCGGCGTCGTGGAGGGCGTCGAGGGCGTTAAATCGGACGATTGCATACGGTTCGTCCGGAGCCACCCCAAGGTATTCCAGAACGTCGGCGTTCGGCTCGAAAACGTCGGGGTGGAGATAGGCACACTCCTTGAAGCCGTCGAAGGTGTAGTGGGCGTCACCGAGATCGCGGCGCGTCACCGCCGGGGAGAGAATGCAATCGGCGAACGGCCGGGAAACGGTGTGGTTGAAGTCACCGGGTTCGTCGTCGAGGACGAGCACGACTGGGGTTCTCGTCAGCGTACCGGCGGCGGCCGCGTAGGGTCCCCTGCCGAAGATCACGTCGGGACCGAACCGGATCGCTTCGGTCGCGATCGTCAGGAACTGGCCCCCTAACTCGCGTGCGAACCCCAGTTTCGAGTACCGCTCAGTTTCGTGATCGCCGTACACTCGGTACGGCATGTCGAAATAGTCGAGTAGGTCGGTCGTACAGGCGTAGCGCCGAGTGAGCACGAGCACGTCGTGGCCCGCTCGCTCGAGGCGGTCGACGGCGTGTCGATACAGATGGACGTGAGCTGGCGTATTCGCCAAGACGAGGATCCGCATCGCTGCGAACTACCCCATCTCGACCCTTTGTAATCCCATCGCTACGGGGGACGCCGACCGGAAGCCACCGTATACGAATCCCACATCTAGCTGTACGTGAAGGAAAACTCGCGTGGGTCGTGCGGATAACAAAACGGATCCAGCCCGTTTCGTCGGGTACTCGAAATGGACGTTCTCACGCTCACTGCGTACGCCGACGCCCCGTTCATGGTTCAGCAGATGGACGCGCTCGAGGAGCGCGGCGTCTCGTTTACCACGATGTCGGTGGCCGGTGAGATCGACGCCGAAACCGACCGGAGTCCGGTGGATTACATTCGGACGGTTCCGGAGATCATTCGGGAAGCGGGAAACGGCTACGATCTGATCCACGCCCACTACGGATTGACGGGGCCGATAGCGCTCGCACAGCTCCGCAAGCCGGTCGTCCTCTCGCTGTGGGGATCGGACGTCCACGGACCGGTCGCACCCGTCAGCCGGGCGTCTGCGCCGCTCTGTGACGAGGTCGTCGTCATGTCCGAGGAGATGCGCGCAGCACTCGGCCGCGACTGTCGGGTGATCCCCGACGGCGTCGACCTCAAGACGTTTCGGCCGGAGCCCCAGGAAAGGGCCAGAGTACGGGTCGGCTGGGACGACGATGAGGACGCGTACGAGGTACTCTTTCCCTATTCGCCCGCGCGCGGAGTGAAAAACTATCCGCGGGCCGAGCGCGTGGTGACCGTGGCCGACAACCTCCTCGAGCGACCCGCGCGACTCCGGACCGTCTCCGGCGTCGATCACGATGCGGTTCCGGACTATATGAACGCCGCCGACGCGCTCCTGTTGACCTCTCACAGCGAGGGGTCGCCCAACTCTGTGAAGGAGGCCCTGGCCTGCAACCTCCCCGTGGTCGCCGTCGACGTCGGCGACGTACGGGAGCGACTGGCCGGCGTCGAGCCCTCCCGTGTCGCCGCGAGCGACGAAGAACTCGTCGGGGGGCTCATCGACATTCTCGAATCCGGCGAGCGATCGAACGGCCGCGAGGCCGCCCGCGAGGTGAGCATCGACCGGATGGCCGATCGGATGCTCGAGGTCTACGAGGAGGTCGCGGGACAGGTCATCGAGACCAAAGACGTCAGGGAGAAACGGCGTGTGGCGGGAGCGACACGGGTCGAGTGACGGCCGAAGAGTCGTTCTATAGTAGCCACTGCAAGTCACTGCACACCTGATCGCATGACAGCGATGCGACCAGCGTGTAACTCGTTTCAGTGACTACTGTCGTCTTCGGTGTCAGGTTCGAGCGCAACGCGGTCGAGCTCGATCGTCTCGAACGCCTGATCGCTCGAAAGAATCGCATCGCTCGCGAGCGCCGCATGAAACGCGTCGAACGTGTTCAGTCCGTCATCGATGTACGCCGACGCCTGAAAAACGATATCCGGATCGATATCTGTCTCTGCGAGTTCGAGGATCGCCAGCGTCGCTTCCTCGCGATCGAAACCGAACCGCTCTTCGATCAGAAATAGTTCGATGAACGTCGCCAGCGAGACCTCGAGATCACCGCGGTGTTCCTCGAGTTTCGATTCCGCTCGGTCGGCGAGCCAGTCGTCGGCTTTGAGAAGCGCGAGCCAAAAATCCGTATCAGCGTACATGCTCGGTCGCTTGCTCTCGGCCTTCGTCGAGACCGGCCTCACGCAGTTCGTCCATGGATGCAGCTTTCAACTCGTCGCTGGCCGCGTTCCGCAGTGACTCGAGTGGATCGTCGGGAACGGGCATGAGCTTGATACCGTCCTCCAGTTCGACGAGTCGATACCGCTCGCCGAAGCGCTCACGAACCGCCTTCGGGATCGTAATCCGACCGCGCTCGTCCGTCGTGATCTCGGACATACCTATCTAGTGTCGACGGGCGGGCGAGAAATAAATCTACTCCCACGTTTCGATCTCAAATGGGAACCGAAAATTTCGATCCTTCAGCCGTTCCGGCGAGCTGAGCTACGCGGAAAACCCTCTTCCTACCGGTTCGGTCGCAATCGGTCGTGGTGAAGTTCCGACAACTACTGCACTTCCGCCTCGTACCACTCCATCGCATCGGGCACGTGCGCCTCGAGCGGCTGATACTCGTAGCCCAGCTCCTCGCTGGCTTTCCGCGAGCTGTAAAACAGTCGCTGGGTGGCGAGTTGCGCCATCTGCCGGTCGAAGGGGAACATCCGGCGGTCGGCGACGGCATCGACGACCTCGGCGACCGGCCCGGCGGCCCGGATCGCCGCGGCAGGGACGCGGATCCGTGCAGGTGAGCCGCCGGCCGCGTCGGCGATTCTGGAGACCGCCCGGTCGTAGGTGAGGTTCTCGCCGCCGAGGATGTAGTGCTCGCCGCTGGTTCCGTGCTCGTACGCCGCCAGAATGCCGTCGACGACATCGGAGACGCCGACGATGCTCAGGCCGCCGGGGAGGTAAGCGGGCATCGTCAACTCGACGCCCATCGAGAGCAGTTGCGCGGTGAACTCCCCGTCGCCGGGGCCGAAGATCGACGTCGGATGGACGGTGACGGCGTCTCCGCCCGTTTCGGCGTACCGATCGACCAGTTCCTCCGCCTCGGCTTTCGAGGCCTGGTAGGCACCGATCGGCTCGGCCACGTCCGTCTCGTCCGCGAAGTCGCTCCCATTCTTCGGGCGGCGCGTTCCGGAGGTACTGGTAAAGACGACGCGGCCCACATCGCCGTCCCGACAGGCCTCGAGCACGCGCTCGGTCCCGTCGCGGTTGACCTCCCGGACGGTTTCCGGACCAGCGCTCCAGAGGCCGATTCCCGCGAGGTGGAAGACGGCGTCGGCCCCGTCGACGAGGTTGCGCAGCGTCTCGTCGTCGAAGATGTCGCCGACGTACCACTCCACGTCGTCGAGGTCCCCCCGATCCGAGGTCGGCCGGCTGAGCCCGCGGACCGTCCAGCCCTCCTCGAGGAGGCGATCACAGAGCCGCGAGCCGAGGAAGCCGGTCGCACCGGTAACTGCCGCAATGGGGGGCTCGGTCGTCGCGGTCATCGACCACCCTCGAGTTGCGGCGGGACGGCGTCGCCGGCGACCGCCGCGTACACGCGGTAGGCGGTGGAGACGGCGGGATGGGTCTCGTCCGAGGGCGGAAGCTCGCCGTCGGGGATCCGCTCTCGAAGCCGCTCGAAGTCGACGCCGTCCCCCTCGACGGTGACCGGTCCGGCGTCCCCGCGGGCCGTCTTCAGCGCCGCGTCGGTCTCGAGCGATCGGCCGAGCAGCGAGGACGCGACGGCGTCGACGGCGGAAGCCGAACCCGCGAACAGCGCGTTTCCTGCAGCGGGATCGCCGCCGTAGGCGGTCGTCGCGTCCAGGACGGAGACAGCGGGCTCGATGACGCGCGTCGCCGCGACGGGAACTCGCTCGGGATCCGCCGTCGAATCGACGAGCGCGGCGAGCGCCCGCATCGCGCCGGCGACCGGCCCATTCTCGGTTGGTCGCAGCGACGGGACGACGATCACGGTACTCTCGGCGAGCCGCTCGGGCACCGAAAGCGCGACCGGACTCCCGTCAACGGTACAGATGTCCTCGGTTCGGGACTCGTCCGCTAGATCGACGAATTCGGCGCCGAAGCGCTCGAGTAGGCTCGCGTAGCCGAGATACTCGGCGGTTCGAGCGACGGAGATCCGCTCGTCGCTCGCGCCAGCGACGGCGATATCGGCGTCAGTCCGCCGCTCGAGGCGGGACACGATCGAGCCGATCACGGCCGGATCAGTGACCATCCCCGATGATGGGTGAAACGGGTAGTGGGCATCGGGGACGAGCGTTAGTCGGTCAGCAGCGGCGAGCGTCTCGAGTGAGGGCTCGAGCACGTCGCGGACGGGCGACTCGAGCGCCGCCATGCGGGCGTCGATGTCTGAATCCCACCCGCCGCGGCGTCCGGTGGCGTCGACGACAGCCGCACGGACCGGGTCCCCGTTCATCGCGTCATCCGTCGCGCTCGTCGCGTCATCCGTCGCGCTCATAGGGTCACCTCGGGCGTCTCGAGTCCGTCGATCTCGTCGGCGGCTTCGTCGGTCTCTGCGGCCAGCTCGTAGGCTCGCTCGGCGAGCGCGAGCGTCCGGCGACCGTCGGCCCCGTCGACCGGCGGCTGTTCGTCCTCGCGGATCGCATCACAGAAGTCCGCCAGGGCGTCGTAGTGAGCCTGCAGGTAGAACGTCGGCCCGAAAACGTCCGGTTCGTCGCGCGTGAGTCGACTGGCGACGTTCGAGAGGGCGGATTTGGCAGCGCCGGCGTAGAAGTTCCGGGGCAGGTGGTCCTGATTGCTGATCGTCCCCGTTACGCCCTCGAGGCGCAGCCGGGTGTTGACCTCCGGAAGCTGTTCCCACTGGTAGGAGCCACAGTGGAGCGTGATCGTCGTCCCCGTCTCCGGCGCTTCCATGAGGACGGTCGCGGCGTCCTCGACGTCGATCTCGAGCGTCTGCCCCATCGAGGCGTCCCGGACTCGGAGATCCCCGAACAGCCACTCGAGGACGTCGAAGCAGTGGACACCGAGCTCGAGCAGGGAGCCTCCGCCGACCGCGTCGGCGTCGAGCGGCCACGACGGCGGCGCGTTCTCGACCGGTGGTCGGCCGAGCGGACCGTCGTTGAGCCGGGTGATCGAGGCGTAGGGGACGTGACCGACGCTCCCCTCGTCGTAGGCCGCCTTGACACCGGCCATGTCCGGCTGGTAGCGCAGCGTATGGTCGACGCCGATCGCGATGCCCGCCTTGCGGGCGGTCTCGAGCAACTCGTCGGCCTCGTCGGTCGTCCGAGCCAGGGGTTTCTCGACGAAGACGTCGACGCCGGCCTCGGCGGCCCGTTCGACGGCTTCGCCGTGGAGGAACGGCGGGAGTGCGACGACCGCTGCGTCCAGGTCCTCGGAGTTGAGCAGCGTCGCGTAATCGTCGTACGTGCGCGACGCACCGGCGCGTTCGGCGCGCTCGCGGTTCTCGGGGACGGCGTCAGCGGCCGCCACAACCGTGACACCGGGCATCGCGGCTGCTGACTTCAGGTGTACCATGCCGATGTTCCCGACGCCGAGGATGCCCAGTGAGAGCGCATTCGAGTCGGTCAACCGATTCAAAAGAGGTGTTGGTGCCATCTGTCCGAGAACGGGCCGGCTGCGGGCTTTGTTATCGTCGTCGTACCCGCCAGCGCGCTCGAGTAGCGAATCCCTTCAGCCGTTCGTCTCGGTCACTTCCAGCTCGCCGTCGCCTGCTCCGTAACCGGCGACGATCCCGAGACACGGCGGGCAACATCGCCCATCGTCTCGACCGTGAGATCGGTCGCGGTCCGCCGACGCTCGAGGTGAGAGAGAATCGCCCGCATGCGGCGATCGTCCCGCTCGTGGGTCAGATTGTTCGGGTGGAGCCACATGTGAAAGAGCCCGTCGGTCCGGGCCGCCTCATCGATCCCGCTACGGGCCAGTTCGACCATCGGATCCGTCCAGATCGACTCGGCAACCGTCCGCGCCGGCCCCTCGAACCCGAAGAGGAACATCGACGCCGGCACGTTGACCAGCCCGTACTCGTCGACGGCCGGTTCGACCAGCATCGACCGGTCCCGAATCGTCGAATCAAATATTCCGCGCACGCCGTCCCGCGTCGGTGATCGTCCCCGATACGCCGAGACGCCCTGCTCGGCCAGCACCTCCCGATGGCCGATATCGTTGCGCGGGTAGACGAACGAGTCGATCGACTCGTTCCAGTCGGCCGCGATTTCGCGGCTGCGTTCGAGTTCGGCGACGGCGAACTCGCGATCCGTCTCCGGGCGGCCGAACAGGGCGTGCGAGAAGGAGTGGCTGGCGAACTCGTGGTCGGCGTCCGACTGGAGGAGGTCCGTCACGAGATCGGGGGCGTATCGAAGGTCATCGCGGTCCGCCCAGTCGGTTCGCTCGCGGTCGAACCAGCCGTCGGGGGCCGGATGGTCGGCGTGGACGCCGTCACAGTCGTCGAGCATGAGGTGCCCGACGACGGCCCATGTCGCCGGGATATCGAACTCCTCGAACAACTCGAGCATGACCGACCAGCCGCGGCGACCGGCCTCGACCCGCTCGGTCGGCGGGTCGGCCAGATCGTGAAATCCCCAGCCGAGTTCGGCGTCGAGAGAAATTACGACGCTGCCCACGGGATCCACCACTGTTGAACGCGTTTCATATCGGGACGGTCCGCCCGGGATGACTTTGTTATGGATCTCTTGTCGGGACGGGGACCGAGAACCGTCGTGGTTACCGCCGCCGCTCGAGCGCCGCCGAACGCGGACATGCTGGCAGAAGAATTAATCGGAGCGAACGGAATCGAATGGGGGCGGCTACCGGGTGAAACCTCTCTATAACAAAGCGCTCGTCGGGCAATTTCTGTCCATAGGCGTCTTCGACGTCTCCCTACATAATCATGAGCGGATCTACAACCCCCTCCGAGCGAGCGTTCGTGCTTGGACTCGACGGCGTACCGTGGAGACTCATCGAGCAGTGGAGCGACGAGGGCGAACTCCCGAACTTCGCCCGGATGCGCGAGGAGGGCGCGTCCGGAACGCTCGAGAGCACCCGTCCGCCGACGACGCCGCTCGCGTGGCCGTCGATCGCCACGGGTGTCTGGCCGGACAAACACGGAATCTACGGCTTTCAGAACCTCTCTTCGGAATACAGCCACGAGATGTACACGAGTCGAGATCTCCAACAGCCGGCCCTCTGGGAGCAACTCGGGCCGGCCCACGTCGGGAACGTCCCGATGACGTATCCGGTCAGCGAGATCGATGGCACCATGGTCACGGGCATGATGACGCCCTCGACGGACCGGGAGTTCACCCATCCACCGGAGCTCCGGGACGAGATCGAGTCCCGGATCCCGAACTACGAGATCAGCCTCGATTACCCCGAGTACGCCGACCGACTGGACGACTTCGAAGTCGCCGTCGACGACGTGCTCGCAAAGCGCCGCGAACTGATGCGGATTCAGATGGACCGCGCCAGCGACGACTGGCAACTGTTCTTTTTCGTCTACACCGCACCCGACCGATTCCAGCACCTCATCTGGGACATGGATCGGCTCCTCGCCCACTACAAGAAACTCGACGACGTACTCGGCGAGGTCATAGACTACACGGACGACCACGACGCGGACCTCTACGTCGTCTCCGATCACGGCTTCGGCCCGATCGAGGACCTCGTCTACGTCAACCGCATCCTCGAGCGGGAGGGCTACCTGTTCCGCCGCGAAGACGACGGGACCCGCGGTGCGCTCGCGAGCCTCGGCATCTCCCGGGACGCCATCACCGGTGCGCTCAATCGCGTCGGGATCACCGAAAAGGCGCTCGTCCAGTCGCTCCCCCGACAGCTGGTCGACTCCGTTGCCGAGCAGATTCCCGGCGATCACGCCCTCTACGATGTCGACTTCGACCGCACGGTCGCGTTCGTTCACGACACCGGCAACCTGTACATCAACGACACCGAGCGCTTCGACAGCGGCGTCGTCGGTCCCAGCGAGATCTCGGAGATCAAGGCCGATATCAGGGCCGCCCTGGAGTCGGCAACCGACGCCGACGGGGAGGTGCTGCTCGAGGTGTTCGACGGGGACGATCTGTTCCCGACGGACGAGGAGTCACCGGACCTCGTCGTGAGCGGTCGGGAAACCTACGAGTCACGAAGCACGGTCGCCAACGACGTGATCGGCGATACCGGGGTTTACGACGCGAGCCACCGCAGCGAGGGGATCGTCCTGTGTCGCGGGCCGTCGATCGACGCCGGAGCGACGCTTCGGGGGGCGCGCGTGGTCGACGTCGCGCCGACGCTGCTCCACGGAATCGGCGAACCGGTCCCGGAAAACGCCGACGGACGGGTGTTGTTCGATGCGTTCGCCGAGGAAGCGCGCCCGGCCTCAAGAAAGGTCGACCGCACGACGGTCAGCCGGACCGACACCGACGACGCGGTCGACGAGGACTTCAACGACGTCGAGGACCGACTGAAGGGGCTCGGCTACATGGAGTGAGTGATCCCGCGGTCCGTCGCGACCCGTTCTCCGAGTGACTATCGGCTCGGCAGGGGCAGGTAACTACCGCCGTATACATCGTGACAGGGTTCTTTTCCGGCGCTCTTCGATCCCGAATACCCCCGGGTCCGCTCGAACGGATACCGAACGACCGCCACCCTCCTCTCACGTCCGATCGCGCGGTAGCGTCAGCGTGATAGTGTTTCCCGTCTCGGATCGATCGAACGCGATATTGCCGTCCGAGAGGTCGGCGACCCAGTAGACGAGCCACAGCCCCAACCCGGACGTGTGATAGACGTCGTCCATCTTCCAGTCACCGGTGAGAATGCGAAACTCGACTTCCGGGATCGGCGGACAGTTATCTCGAATCGTGACGGAGATCGTTTCCGGGCTCGAGCGGACGGTTACCGACAGTTCCGGCTTACCGTGCGGTTCGTGTCGAACCGCGTTCTCGAGGAGTTCCGCCACGGCCAACTCGATTTCAGTTACTGCGCGGGTGGTCGCGGTGTCCGGAGATGTCGTCTCGATCGTCGCGTTCGGATACTGGTCGCGTATCGTTTCGATTGCCTCGGTTACGACTGGGACGAGGTCGATCGAGACGGGCACCGATCCCTCCGTTAGCAACTCGATGATCTCGCGCTGCTTGGCGGCGGTTTCGAGGAGTTCCTGCCCCTGTCGGCGGATGGTCGCCGCGTGTTCGCGGGACGATTCGTCGCCGTCCCTCGTGATGCACTCTGCGTTGCCGAGCATCACGGACAGATCGTTTCGCAGGTTGTGTCGAAGGAGATTGTCCATGATCACGAGCTGTCGTTCCCGGCGACGACGATCGGTGATATCCCGGGAGAACCCGACGATGCGGTCGACCTCGCCGTCTTCGATGATCGGTTCGGAACGCACCCAGACCCAGCGGCTGTAGTCTGTGTCCGGATTGACGCGATACTCGATATCGACCGATTCGCCGTCCGAGATGCGGGCCATCGCTTCCGTGACGCGGGAAACGTCGTCAGGGTGGACGACATCGAGAAACTCATGCGGGTTCGCCTCGAGATCCTCGACCGGTTGGCCGAAGACGTCTTCGTAGACCGGGTTGACGAACAGGAGCTCGGTCCAGTCGCTGCTGAACATCCAGAGGACGTCCCCGACCGTCCCGGCGATCGTCTGCAGTCGACTCTCGGCGGTGCGGCGATCGCGTTCCGCAGCGACCTGTCGGGAGATATCCCGCGAGCTGACGACGTACCCCTCGAGCGTGTCGTTGGGCAGATCCGTAAAGCGGCTCTCGAGCCACACCCACTCGTCGCTTCGGGTCGCGTGACGATATTGGACCGACGCGGACGACTCCCCCGTCGAACTGATCTGCTGGAACTGGTCCGCGACGGTTTGTCGATCGTCCGGATGGATGTACTCCTGGGAGTCCTCACCGACGAGCTGGTCCGGCTCGTACCCGAGGATAGAGCGACTCGCATCGTTGACGTAGAGGTACGTCCCCGTCTCGTCGACGACGGCGAGTTTGTCCTGGGCGTTCTCGAGCAAAATCGAGGCCAGATCGCCGATTTCGACGGTCATCTCACTACTGTGGTAATTGTTCACGTAGGATGATGAAAAGCGTGGTGGGCGCGTCACCGACTGAACGCCTCGCTCTATCGACCGGATCGGACGAGTCGAAGACCGGCTTTCGCCGTCGTCCAGGCCGGGTACACGGTGTTGTAGACGCTGTTCGGCGCGTTTCGCGCGCCGGCCCAGAGGAGTCGGTGGACCAGCGGCGAGCCGGACGACGATATCAGGTCGGCCAGATCCGCGGTTTCGAGCCACTCGAAGAAGGTTCGCTCGGCCGACGTCGCGGGTTCAGTCTCGCTCGCGCGCTCGCGGATGTCGGCCCACATGTGGCGCTCGTCCTGCCCGAGCACCCACTCGCCGCGCTCGAGGGAGCGACGGAGGTCGCGGTAGTCCGCGTCCGAGAACGGATAGCCGTGGCTCGACGGCTCGAGGCCGGACAGGCGAAGGCCGATCGCTGTCCGATAACACTTCTCACACTCGCCGCAGTTACCGTCCATGCGGTCGTTACAGGTCTGGAGTTGCAGTTCGGGATCCTCGTCGCGGACGTAGTCGGCGATGACGTCGAGGCGTTCCTGCCGGGTGAGTTCGTAGGCGTCGTGGTGACACCGCGTCCCGGCCCATCGGACGTGCTCGTCGACGTCGGGGCGAGAACCCCACTCGAGGTCGATCCCGTCCCAGTGAGTCGCGGCGACGTAGAGGTCTTCCATTCCGCGCGCGTAGGCCATCGGTGCGCAGAGCCCGAGCAGTCCCAGCCCGTGACCCACGGAGCTGTACCAGCCGCCGTCGACGTAGCGCTTGTAGTGGGCTAACAGCATGGGATGATCGAGGAAGGAGAGCATGTTCGACTCGACGAACGCCGTCTCGCAGTCGTGGTCAGCGGCGAAGCCCGAGACGCGCTCGCGGAGGGCGTCCCACTTCCCGTCATCCGCGGCGTCCGGGGTGATCGTCCAGCCGCGGACGCTGATCAGCGTCGGCGACTCCTCGCGGTGGCGGACGTACGAGCACGTCGAGTCGACGCCGCCGGTGAACAGCAGGCCGCTCTCGGCGGTCGAGTCCGGTTCCGGTTCGATAGTTCGGCGCGCGTAGAGCGTCCCCCCCTCGAGGAAGTCGTGCATGTCACACAGCGACTCCTTTACGTCCTCGAGCGCGCGCGCGAACGTCGCGTCGACCTCGTCGACGTAGACGTCGGCTCCGTTGGCCCATGCGACCGGACAGACCTGTGCGAGGACGGGAATCGCGAGCACGCCCTCGGGAACGTCCCCGATCGGAACGTCGTAGCTGGTCCGAAACGATTCGTCGGTGAAGAACCGCTCGAGGTCGGCAGCGCTGCGGACCGAGCACTCGAGAGTCGTCTCGTGCGTTGAGATCTCGTCGATGATGATGGATGACATAGTGAAAGTGAGTACGGGTGTCGTCTCGACCGATCACGACCGCCTACAAAAACCGGCATAATCGTTGATCGATCGCGTCTCGAGAAATCAATCCGTAGCTGACCGTTTGGAGTCGATAGGGATAGCATACTTCGGATGTAGACCTCACAACAGCTGTTTTCGAGGGTAGGAAGCCTATAACAAACCCCGACAGTGCCGACCACTGGCCCAACACATGCGTATCGAGACTGGGCCGTCCGAACTCGGTGAGAGGGCATGAGACGATCGACGCTCAATGTGACGGTCGCGATCGGCTTTCTTGCGGTTGCGATGGGGATCCTCGTGGCGAGGGCGAACCCCGCGACCGCCTACGAGCCGTCGGTCTACGCGGGCGCTCCGACGATCACCTGGATCGGGTTCGCACTCGCACTCGCGGTCGCGGTGGGAACGACCCTGTCCTGTCGCGGCCGTCAGCAGGGACTCGGAATCGGTCTCGGGGGACTGACGGTCACGGCCATCGTGAGCCTCCCGATACTCAGGAATTATCGGTTCGCCGGAATGGGCGACGCACTCACGCACCTCGGGTGGACGCGCGACATCGTCACCGGCGGAACCGCGCCGCACGAACTCTTTTATCCGGGACTCCACGCTATCGCGACGGTCCTGCACTTCGCCGGCGGTGTCTCGATCGAACGGGGGCTCCTGATCGGGATGGTCGTCCTCTTCGTCCCCTTCGTCATCTTCGTCCCGCTCGTCGTCCGCGATATGACCGGCGACGGGCTGGCGGTCGGCCTCGCCGCGATCGTCTCCTGGATGGTGCTGCCGATCAACAACATCGCCACGCACATGGGCGTTCACACCAACTCGAACGCGCTGTTCCTCGTTCCGCCCGTGCTCTTCGCGATCGTCGCCTACCTCCACCGGCGCTCGACGCTCGAGCGACTCCCGCTCGACGTGTCGCCGTTCAGTGTCCTCATCTTTCTCACCGGCCTCGCGCTCTTGTTGGTGCATCCCCAGCAGATGTTCAATGTCGTCGTTCTCATTGGCGCGATCAGCGGCGTCCAGTATCTCGCCCGCCGGCGCTACGACGACCACCCGATGCTCGAGCATCCGACGACCTACGTTCATACGCTCTCCCTCGGGGCCCTCTTCGGGCTCTGGGCGCTCGGCAACGAGCGGTTCAGGCAGGCCGTCAGCGGCCTCGTCACCGGGTTGCTCGCACAGGATATCGGCGGCGGCACCGAAGTCAATCAACGGGGGACGTCGTTGACCGAGATCGGTGGCAGCCTCACCGAGTTGTTCGTGAAGATGTTCCTCGACGCGGCGATCATCGGCCTCGTCGTCGGCTGTTTCATCCTGGTCGTCTGGCTCGGCCGGACGAGCCTCGACGGGGAGACCAGATCCCTCGTCAACTACTTCGCGTTCGCGCTGTTCCCGCTCTCCGCGATGTTTCTCGTCTACTTCCTCGGGACGCCTACGATGGCGTTCCGGCAGATGGGGTTCATATATGTGCTCCTGACGATCCTGGCCGGCATCGCCCTCGCAGGGCTCGTGGGCGGCCTCTCGAGCGTGATCACGAGACCGGGCGCGAACGCGGTCACGGCGCTGGTACTCGGGGCGTGTCTCGTCCTCGGGCTCATGACGGTGTTCACGTCGCCGCTGATCTACAACCCGGGCCAGCATGTGACCGGCGAAATGATGAGCGGCTACGAGGACGGGTTCGATCACGGGGCCGAGGACGTCCCCTACGCGGGGATGGGGTACGACCCCTATCGATACGACCACGGCATCAACGGGCTTTCGGGCGGCGACACGATCAGCGGCGCGTCGGCCGCGACCGGCTCCGTCAACGCCACCGTGTTTTCGGAGGGGAACTACAGCGGGGCCTATCCCACCGACGAGTACTATTTCGTCGTCACCGACTGGGACGAGTCGCGGGAACTCGACGTCTACCGTGAACTCAACTACGACAGGAGGGCCCTCGAGGGACTCGACACCGAGCCGGGCGCGAACAAGGTCATCTCGAACGACGACTTCGAGATGTACGCGATCGATAGCGCACCGTAGGGTTCCCTCATCGCCCAGCGCGACTGCGTTTCTTCGGAGAGAGCAAACCGGTACGTCGAGCAACCGGTACGTCGAGCGATGAAGTCGCCTCTCGTGCTCGGTATCGAATCGTCGCTCTCGCACTGTCGCGGTCGATCGCGACCCCTCCGGAGGGGAGTCCGACTCGGTCGTCGGTCATCCGACTCGAGATATAGATGATGATACGCGTGCGTTGGGCAGCGCCTGGACGCACACTCGGGGCGGGTCGTACCGAGTCCGGTATCGACAGCTCACTGGCGACCACGGTGGTTCGACGCTGTTCGTCAACCGTGCGGACGGAGTGACTGACGGGCGACGGTGACGTCAGTCGGCGTTCCGGCCGGTAATAGGGTATTACAACCGAGGAAACAGACTCCTGTCCGAATGAAACAGCGTCACCACCGAAAAAACGGTGCAGGAAGCAACTCGTCGAATTCAGCTCGGAGAACCCCACACTCCGAGGAATTCCCTCGTTTCTCGAGAAAACCCGTGATTGCACGCCGTAGTTACACCGCGTGATCATTCGTATATTCGAGAACGAAGATGCATAGATTGTGCGAGTTTCTACAAAGTTAGTAACTATGTCTGTAAATTTAAGCCATAGTGACAAGGAAAAGTTTATGGGCGTAAGATGGTGTTACGAAAATGTATGGCGCAGAATCCCCGTACGTCCGAAACGGAATCCGCTCCGACGACAGGCCGAAATTCCGGATTAACCCGCCGTAACTACGTTCGCTCGCTCGCCGCGGTGGCGACCGCGACGACCGCACTCGGCGGTGCCGGTGCAGCTTCGGCCCAGGACGACTACGAGGTCATCGAAGCCGAGGGACAGACGATCACCATCGGCGCCGGTGAGACCTGGGAGAACAAACTCATCGACATGACGACCGGACAGGACATCATCGTCACGGCCCACAGCAGCGACTGGACGATCCGAAACGTCGGATTCAAGGGCGAGAATACCTCCGGCACCGGCTCCGCCACCTTCGGTATCTCCGACACCGCCGGCGGGACCTGTACCGTCGAGAACGTCTACCTCGGCGACGGCTCGAGCACGGGTAACGGTAACCCGAACGGGCACGGTCAGACCGCTTTCTGGGTCGCTCCCGACCACTCCGGTCACATCGACTTCAAAAATGTCAACATCCAGAACTTCGCGGACAACGCAATCTACGCCTCCGCACCCGGCAACAAGGGCGGCGGTACGATCCACATCGACAGCAGTTTCGCCGCGAACTGCTATGTCTCGCACTTCCGACTGGCCACCGAGGGCAGCAAGGTGACCAATTCCAGCGTCTCCGTCGACGCCAGCGAGGGCTACGTCGGCCGCGGTATCTGGGCGTGGGCCCCCGGGACGATCGAGGTCGACAACTGCCAGATCGAGATGAACGGCCAGAACTCCGCCATCGTCGCCGGTGCGAACGGAAGCCCTACCCAGGTCTCCGTGACGAACTCCGACTACGACGAGGGGGCCGGCATCTCCGAAGAAGCAGGTTCGAACGTCCAACTGGGCGACGGCGTCGGTACCGATCCCGAGGCAGTTATCCCGGATGGCGTTCCAACCTCCCCCGAAGCCGCCGCATCGGGCGCTTCGAACTGAATCCGTTCTCCGCTGACGCATCCCTTCACACGTTCCGTTCCCCGCTGACACATCCCTTCACACGATCCGTTCTCCGCTGACGCGCCCTTCCTCCACAGTGCGGATCGTTGCTGCCCCCTCCCGCGATCCGCGCTGGCACACTCTCGCCGTATTCACTTCTCGTTCGACGGTTGTCACAGACTCGAGCCGTCTCCGATGAGGAATATAGTAGTCACCGAAACGATTTCCCGCTGATCGCACAGTCCGCAGGAGGTGGTTTTGCGTCCGGATTCGAGGGATCCGTTTCTCGAGAGACAAAGCAGCTGTAGACGATCGCTTCTTTCGGGTGGATTTGGAGTATCGTTGCAAAGTAATATCGTATTACCGGTGACGGACATCCAGAATAAACCGGATTTCGGCGCCCGTTTCCTGGTAATACGAGTATACCGATACGAAAACAAGAATGTTCCGCACATATAATTCCGTGTCCTAAAACCACTCAAACTTTTAGTAATAGTACAGAGAATAGATACAGTCTGTAAATTTTAAGGGCAGAAATGCGGAAAGTTTATGCCGGTAGTATCGAATTACCTGATTGCATGGCACGCGACCCTTCGGTACTGGACGACGAGTCGTCCGTCTCCACCGACGCGGAGGCGACCGACGAAGGCGGTAACAAGAAATTACTACACCGGCGATCGTATATGAAGCTGGCCGGTGCGACGACGGCGGCCGCGACGCTAACTGGAGCCGCGAGCGCCGTCGAAGATGACTACGAAGTCGTCGAGGCGCGCGGGCAGACGGTGACGGTCAACCGCGGCGAAACGTACGAAAACAAACTGATCGACCTCACGACCGGTGAGAGTTTCCTGATCATGGTCGAGGGAGCCGACTCGGCGGTTCGGAATATCGGTTTCAAAGGTCTCTATCGCGGGGACTCGTTCATGATCTCGATCAACGCCGGGCAGGGAGATATCCTCTTCGAGAACATTTATCTGGGCGACGGCGCGACGAAGGAAGGCGCGAGCTTCGTTCACGGCCCCGGTGCCGTATTCATGCACCGAGGAAGCGAAGCGGACCTCACCTTCCGCAACTGCAACGTCCAGGGATACCCGAACAACGGCTTTTACTGTTCCAACACGCCGTACGGCGGCAGCGTCCGATTCGAGCGCTGTTTCGGCAAGAACAACGGCGTTACCACCTTCCGATGTGGCAGCGAGGACGACGAAATCATCGACTGCGTCGCCTACAACGACGATACCGACTACGGGCGCGGCTACGGCGGCTACGGCGAGACCAACGGCCGCCCCGTCTGGGTCTGGAACGGCGGTACCGTAACCATCCGCGACTCGCACTTCGCCGACGGCCCCTACCCGTACTCGCTCGTGGCCGGCGCGAACGGTTCCGCGGGTAGCGTCGACTTCCAGAGCGGCGGCTATCGCGGACAGATCCGGGAGGCAAACGGTTCCACGGTCTCCATCGGCAACGACGTCTCGAGGGAGCCCGATCTCTCGATTCCCGACGGCGTCCCGACATCGCCCGAGGCGGCCGCATCGGGCACCGAATCCGCCGGCTCGAGCGGCGGAGCCAACGACGAGGCGACGAGCAATGAGGAGGGCTCGCAACTCCCGAACGTCCTCCTGGTCGACGGCGATCCGTCGGACGCGACCCGATACGAGTTCACGGTCGACGGTGCGATCGAACACGCCAACTACGAGGGTGCCTCGATCGACGACGAGGACACCATCGACGGCGCGACCGTGCAGGGAGGCGTGGCCGACTGGAAGGACGCCTTCCGGTTCGACGGCGACCTCGCCGAACTCACCGTCGACGGCCCCGGAACGGTATTCGTCAACGGCGAGGCGGTCGATCCGGCCGACGTCGGGCAACAGCTTCCACACGTCCTCGAGGTCGCGGGACAGGGGACGCCGACGAGCTACGAGATCACGGTTGACGGATCGATCGAACTCGCGTCGGACGCGCAGCCGGAAGCGGACGCGACGACGGTCTCGGGGTCGACGGTTCAGAGTTCGGTCACCGACGAAACCCAGTCTTTCCGGTTCTCGGGTGCGCTGACGGATCTCACGTTCAGCGACGGCGCGGCGGATGTGACGGTCGACGGCGAATTAATTGATCCGAGCGAGTACGGGGAACACGAACTGCTTCCACACGCCCTCGTGATCGACGGCGTTGACGCCGGCGGACCGAGCACGTACTCTCTCGAGGTCGACGGCGCGGTCGTCAAGTCGGAGTACCGGAACGCCTCGATCGACGACGAAGACGTGATCGAGGGTCGAGCCGTTCGCGGCGCCGTCGGCAACTGGCTCGACGCCTACTGGTTCGACGGCGACATCACGGACTTCCGACTCCGCGGCAACGCGAGCGTCGACGTCCAGTACAACGCGCGCGACCACTAATACGACTCCATAGTACGACTCGATTTTCCCGTTTCGCTCCCTCGCCGTTGCTCGAGTGGCAAGGCTCGAACGCGCCGAGCGACCTGACCGCGGTCCGGATTCTCACGCCGCAAAGTCCCATATCAGACATCCAGCGGGAGAGATAGGCGGGTTGTACTGTCGGTACGAGCGTAATAACAAACCAGTTGATATGCGTCTACTGTCGTATGCACATCGGGTTCTATCACGACGCGGCGGGCACGCGCCACGCCGGGGGGATCGCCGTCTACACGCAGCGGATGGCGGTCGAACTCAGCGAGACGAACGACGTAACGCTGTACACCAGACGCGGTGAGCTCTCCCCCGTGTTGCTCGAGTCGGACGTGCGGATCGTCGAGACCCCGTCGTTCGACGACCATCTCTCTCGGGTGATTGATCCGATCAACCCCCTCGGGACCCAGAACCGAAAGAAGTTCCTGATGACGCTGTGGGCGGCCCGTAACGACGTCATCGATCAGATGAACGAACGGCTCGACGTGCTCTGTACGTCCCAGTTTCTGGACGACCTGCTCCTCTCGAACCTCGTCGACGTGCCGACCGTCTACACGTTTCACAAGGCCTCGGACGTCTCTCCGGCGGCCTGGCTTCGCGACCGGTTTTCGCAAACGGACCTGCTGCTTGCCAACTCGCCGGATACCGCCCAGAAGCTCACCGAGACGTTCGGCTACGACTTCGAGGGCGTTATCGCGCCCGGCATCGATCCCGAGGAGTTTCGGCCCGGTATCGAGCCCGCTTTCGAGAGCGACGACCCGGCAATCTTGTTCGTCGGCCGACTCGTCGAATCGAAGGGGATCGACGACCTGCTCGAGGCGGTCGCGGCCCTCGATGGACGGCAGGAACTCCACTTCGTCGGGCGGGGCGAACGCACCCGGATTCAGAATCGGGCCGCTGCCCTCGGGATTGACGACGATGTCGTCTGCCACGGCGAGGTTCCCCACCCTGACCTCCCGGCGTACCACGCCGGGGCCGACGTGTTCTGTCTCCCAAGCCACAAGGAGAGTTTCGGGATGGCGAACCTGGAAGCGATGGCCTGTGGCCTCCCGGTCGTCACGACCGATCTCGAGGGGATTGGGACCTACCTGTCCAACGGGGAAAACGGTCTGCTGGCCCGCGTCGGCGATCCCCCGGATCTCGCGGACAAGCTGACGATGCTCGTGGAATCCCCGTCGCTCCGGTCGCGCCTCGGTGCGCAGGCTCGCGAAGACGCACACGCGTTTCGCTGGACCGCCCAGGCTGAACACTTCGAGCGGGTCTGTCGCACCGCACTCGAGTCGACCGAGGAGATCGATCGCCCGTCGAGCGATCCGATCCAGGCGGACACGGTCTGATACGGACTGTTGGAAGCTATAGTAGCCACTGAAAGTCACTGCACATCTTATCGCATGAGTGCGTTGTGATCAGTGTGTAAATCGTTTCAGTGGCTACTATATTTCCGGAGCAACCGCAGGACGGTTCGCGTTTGCTCCGAGTAATCGGTACAGCAGACCGTATGAACTCGGCGGACGGTGGCGACCGCTGTCGCGAACGCGATCGCGCGCAGGACACAGGATCCGAACGCGGTCCTCTCGAGTAGCGGTTCCGTTAAAACCGGTTGAGACCGGTCAGTTGCTTCGGGCGTTGTACTGGACGTCGACGTTCGCGTTGCCGCGGAGTCGGAAGTCCGTGATGTCGCCGTCGAACCAGTAGGCGTCCAATTCGTCGTCGACGCTGCCAGTGACGGATCGACCCTCAATCTCGTCGCTGGGGTCGACCGACGCGTCGCGGTAGCTCGCGGTGACGACATCGCCGTCGATATCGAAGGAGTAGCTCGTCTCGCCGTCGGTGCCGGCTCCGTCGATCACGATGGCGTTGGGGAGTAGTTCCTGCTCGCCGTACTGATCGGGGTCGATTCGCCGGTCGTCGAGGTAGACGTGTGCCGAGCCGTCGATGAAGGTGACATCGGTGAGCGTCCCGGAGAACCGGAACCGCTGAGCGCTGCGCTCGATCGATCCCTCGACCGTGGTCCCGGAGGATACCGTGGCGAATGCTTCTGAATCGTCGCCGGCGACCGTGTCGATCGTGCCGTCGACCGATATTTCGTAGTTCGCGGCCGACCCGTTGCCAACCAGCGTCAGCACGTGTGGCTGCTCCTGACCGTAGTCGGCCGGATCGACCGCCTCGCCGTTGACGAGCACGCGTGCGTCCCCGTCGACGGTGAGCTCCTCGAGGTCGCCGCCGAACCGGAACCCGTCGCGCCAGCCGGCGACGCCGCCCGCGACGTGGCCGCCGTCGATGGCGTCCTCGTCGTCGATCGTGGCTCCCTCGACGGTCGCCTTTTCGACGGCCTCCGAGACCGTAAACTCGTAGCTCGTTCCGCCGGCGGTGCCGATCCCGTCGACCAGCAGCGTGTTCTCGAGGCTCGGTTGATCGCCGTTGTACTGATCGGGGTCGATCACCTCGCCGTTGACCTCGACGCGGGCCGAGCCCTGTCGGAACGCGACCTCGTGGAGGTCGCCGGCGAAGCGGAAACTATCGACGTGGGACGACGTTGTCACCCAGCCAGACGCGCTCGTGCCAGTGATTTCGTCGTGAACCTCGAGCGAGTCGGCGTTCGGATCGGCGACGAGTTCGTCGGTGGTCTCGACGTAGTACTCCGTCGCATCACCGGTCCCGGTGACCGTCAGGGTGTTCTCGGGGAGGTCCTCATCCTCGCTGTCCTCGTCGTCCGCGGGCGGGCTCGAGGTGCCCCCGCTGCTTCCGGCGCTCCCGCCGCTCGCCGCTTCCGCACCGCTTTCCGGACAGCCGTCGGGGACGAAGTGTTGCGGGTTCGAGCCGTCGCCGCGGCCGTCGTCGGTGTGGACGTTTTCGAGCGTCAGGTTCGGACTCCCGTTCGTCACGACTGAGCCGCCCGTACCGTTCGTGATGAAGTGGGAGTTGCGGACGGTCGCGCCGCCGCCGTAGTTGCCTTCCCAGACCCAAGTGTTGCGGTTCGCCGCGCGCGTCCCGCTCTTGTAACTCACGCAGTTCTCGATGGACATGCCACAGTCACCGATTCGAAACGCGGTGTGATGGCAGTCGTTACCGTAACAGCCCTCGAGTTCGATCGTCCCGCCGTCGCCGTTGTAGGCGGGCGCGGAACCGTAGATACCGTTGTTTCCGGGAACGTTGAAGTTGACGTTCGTCACGTCGAGGTGCCCCGAGTGGCTGGGATCGACCCAGATGCAGATCGAGCGCTCGCTGCTTGGCTGTTCGCCGGTCGACTCGCCGAAGTAGATGTTCTCCATCACCGACGTTCCGGAGCCGGAATCGCAGACCCCGAAAATAGTCTCGTTGTAGGGAATAGTGCCCGTAAAGCCGATGTTCCGGATCGTCCAGTTCGATCCCTTGGCGGTGATCGTGATGTTGTTTCGATCGCCGAAGTCGATGAGTTTGTTCTCCCAGGTCTCGCCCGAGTCGATCCTGATCGACTGGCCGCGCGCCTCGATGACTTCGTAGTCACCCTCGGCCGCGCTTGCCGCGCTCGTCCCGACGCCCGCTGCGACGGCCGTTGCGCTGGCTAACTTCAGGTACGATCGCCGGTCGAGTATGCTGTGTTCGCTCTGTTCGTCGTCACTGACTGTCGGTTCGGCGGGACCGTCTGCGTCCCGTACCGGTTCGTCGCGTGCCATGCGATCTGAGAGAGAACACTACCAGACCATAAACTTTCCTGCCTCACTATCAGTAAGATTTTATGATTTTCATTATATCATCGTATATATTTTCTCTAATTACACAGTCTAGTCACGGTTTCTTATATTGAAAATCAGACGGCTGCGGCGGGATGGTATATATATTCATCACCATATAATATTGTATAAATACAGTAGCGGTTTCGCAACTGTCAGAAGCGGGGGAACAAACACGTACTCCAGAATTGTGACCTGACTATTCACCTGTCGAACAGGCAAGCGAGACAGTCACCCGAAGACGACATCCCGCCGTGACTCGAGGACGCTCTCCGTGGAGTGGATATCGTCGATAAGCGAGGTGAGCGCGAAGAGACGGTAGACCGACACCCGATCGCGGTCCGCGTGCGCGTCGAGGAACGCGTGGAGTTCGTCGGTCGAGAGCACGTCGTCGACGGCCCCGCACTGTTCGATCTGCGTTCGAATGCAGCCGACCGTGCTCGGTCTCAGTTGGGACTCCGTCTCGAGACCGTTGACCGATTTAATGATCGGTCGCAAGACATCGAACACCCGTGGATATCGCGACAGCAGATCGTCGACGAACGCCGCGGCCTCGTGGCGGGTCGAGGCGACCGGGACGCCGTAATCGGGATGAGTCAGCGCCGCGGCGGCGGGCGCGAGTTCCGTGAGGAACGACCGATAGAGGTTGTACCGGGTCTTCTGCTCGGGCGGGCAGTTCATGGCGTACCGGAAAAAGTCGATCGAGTAAAACGGGGTCGTACTCCAGAAGAAGAATCGATTCCGGTCTTCACCCTCGAACAGGAAGTTGACGCCGCGCTCGTAGACGAGGAAGTGGACGTACTTCGAGGCGGGATCGGTCTCGGGGTACAGTCGGAGCCGATCACGAACGCTCCGCCGAATCGCGTCCACGGAGAGCCCCGTAATCTGGGCCACCTCCTCGAGCGAGAGAACGCAGTTTTCCGCGATGACGTAGTCGACCAGCGCCGATTCGTCGTCGATCGATGTCGCGGGGGTGAGATCGGGGAGCACCTTGTCCCCGCCGTCGCCGGTGACGTAGGTGAGTCCAGCGTCGTACTCCTCGCGAAGCTGCCGGAAGAAATCGAGGATAAACGAGGTCAAGAGACCGATCTGTCCGTTTTTCGTCTTGATGATTCGGTCCAGATCCGACCCGTTGGGCGGCCCGACATCGTAGCGCTGCCAGTCGATATCGAACGCCTCGGCCAACTCTCGAGCGAGTTCGACGTCGGACGGCGGTACGAACTCGTCGGAGGCCATCGTTGCCGCAGTCGTCGGGATCCCCTCTGCGTGGTACCCGGCCAGCACGGACCGCGAGTCGAGCCCCCCGCTCAACGAAATTACGTCACGAGTGCCGTCGCCCGATCGCTGGCGGCAGGCCCGTTCGAACCGATCGACGAGTTCGGCAGCGTTTCGCGATCGGCTTCGATCCGCGTAGGCCGGCTCACCGAAGTCGAACCGGTGGAGCGTCGTCTCCGTGACCGCGCCGCGCTCCGGATCGATGGTGAGTTTCGTCCCCGGACGCAGCCGGTTCGCCCCGTCGATCAGCGTCCGGTCGCCCAGCGAGTAGCCAAAGAGGAGACACTGAGCGACGCCCATCGGATCGAACCCCTCGATCGGCGCCTCGTTGATGAGATAGCGCAGTTCCCGCGAGAACAGAAACGTCTCTCCGTCGTGGAAGTAGTACGTCGGCAGCCGAGCAAGCGGATCGTTGAGCAAGCCGAGCCGGTCGGTTTCCTTGTCGGCGGCGACGAGCAGGAACTCGCCATCGGTCTCGAGTAGCCACTCGGTCAGGAACTCGTCGTCGCCGTCGGCCGCGAGCACGTGTGCCCCAACCTCGAGGAGTTCGCGTTCGAGCGTCTCGTCGTCGCGGTCGTAGATCCGGCCCTCGAGACAGACCCAGTACTCGTCGTTCTCAACGATTCGGATCGGATACTCGGGATACGCCGTCGTCCCGACCGAACGAGACGCCGATTCGAGGACCACGTTGGTCTCGTACCGATCCGTGTGAACGAGTGGCTCGAGCGATCCGGCGAACGATCCGTCGTCTGCATCCGGCGTTCGCCCGGTGATGCCAACCATATTAGGAGATGTGATAGTCAGCGTCATAGTAATGGCCGCGTTTACGATGGCCAAATCCGGGCTACCGAATGCGGTGATCGGCCGTAACCGACCTGAAGCACGAGGTTCTGATCGATCGACTACCGTCTTGGGGCGTTCGCCCGCGAGGCAGTCGACTCGAGACGGTATATCCACAGAAACGATTTATATACTGATCGCAACGCAATCGTGCGATCGGGTGTACAGCGATGTTCAGTGGCTACTATAGTCACTCTGCGGGAACGAAATTCGCGCACGTCGGCGAATCGGTCGTGTCAGAAGGCTCCCGCGCCGAGAACAGCTGCTGGCACGCGACTGTTCCGGTACTGGATGACGGTCGTCGGGAGCCAGATGAATGTACGGAAGCGGGTAATAAAAAGCCTTCTTAGCGGTCGATGGGAGACCGCCGTGTGAGAACGGATCGATTCCGTCGTCCATCCGTGTGGGGAAGGCGGGGAACCCGGGAACAAACAGAGATGGAGACTGAGGCCGGAACGGAAATCGAGACGGTGACGAACGCGAACATCCGGCCGGCCGGACGATTCGCCGTCCAATCGGCACGGAATCGACGACTGCGTCACTGTAGTACCAGCTGAAACGATTCACACACCGATCGCACAGTCCGCGGTTCTCGCTAACGGTGTTTGCTCACGGCTCGCTTCGCTCACCGATCGCACGATGGAGTGTGCAGTGACTGTCAGTGACTCCCATAGAATCACGATAGCAGAGAGCAGATTCGTCGCAGCCACGGCACGGTTGCCGTCGCGTGGGATTACTCGATACGAGAGAGCTTTCCGTCGACGTTGCGTTCGTGATGGCGGTTCCGAACAACGTGAGCGATCGAGAGGCAGAAGAAGGCGGCGACGACGAGGCCGGCGAGGGCGGTCATCGGCACGGCCGACAGGAGCGGAATCCCGAGGAACGCCGCACCGATGAGGGACGCGCCGGCCACGCTAAGCCCCGCATACCACCGATCCCATCGGTCCTGTCGATGGGTATCCGTATCGAGGTACATCATCAACAGGTCGGCGTTGTCCGCGAGCGAGATCAACCCTCGGTCTTGGTCGTACTCGACGATACCAGCGTCGTCCATCTTCGGAAGATGGGTCTGATAGAGGGCAACATAGACACGTTTCCGCTGGTCGGAGCTGAGGGCGTTGATATCGGTGTCGTTCTCCCAGGCGGCGATCTGTTCCGCGAGTTCGCCGAGCGTCACCGTTTCGTCGGCGTCCAGGAGGTACGCGAGGACTTCGCGCCGACGGCGATTCTTTAAGAGCTCGAAAATGACGTCCTTCGAGAGCCGCTCGTCCGTCTCGTCGGTGACCGAGGCGATCTCATCCGGAAGTGACGTATCTACCGACGACATTATCGCGACCCTCCGATCGTAGCGACCCCATTCGCGTTCGTTGTCCCCAGTACACGGCAGGAAAAGCCACCGGAGCACCGGCTCGACGATGACCGCTGTACGTTCGAACGACGGGTCCAAATCACGTTTGACACACCAAGTTGAACACCAACGGAGATACTCTTAAAAACGGCCACGTTTCGCACCGGCTGCAAAGGACGTACGGAACGGCTTCCGGAGGGAGCCACAGTGGTGACTTCTCGCCGTCGCGACGGCAGCTCTCGGTCGCCGGCGAAGTCGGTCGGTACCGATCGATTGTGGGCGCGTATCGACAGGGTACGGAGACGCGGGCCGAGAACGGATCTGATGCCGACGCGACTCGGGGAACTGAGTGACAACACAGCAGCGATACCGATCGTTCGGCCGATCGGATATAAAGTCGATCGACAGTTCACACACGAACGACGGGTTTACACATCGAATAGAGGGATTTATGCCGATTGCTCGAGTCGACTATCCTCGCATTTCATGTAGTATGGTCACACGAACCTATGTGGGTCGAAGCGACCGGTGACGGCCGTTTCGCCCGGATACGACCGATGGGACACGGTCTCGACGCGACCGTCACGGTTGTTTGCTCGAGAGTGACGGTCGCGTCGGTCGTCGTCGCCGCTCGGTTTAGCGTCGGCGACGGGACTCCTTACTGGCTGTTACGTAGATGCTCCCCGAACCCATCCGGTGAATACGCTTCCTGACAGTCAGACGTCAGAATGGTAAGTCGGTGTTTCCCGCGAAACCATGTGAACCCCTTACAGTGACTGCACGGTTTCGGTCGGATACTGATGACGCGGTCTATAATCGATCACGCCAGCACCGAATCGCAGTCGGAGGCGGTCGAGGCTGGTCTCTGTCCAGACTGTGAGACCGATACGATCGTCCACGATCCGGACCGCGGCGAACGGGTCTGTGAGGAATGCGGCCTCGTTCTCACCGAGGACCCCATCGATTACGGCCCGGAGTGGCGAGCGTTCAACGCCCAGGAGCACGACGAACTCTCGCGGGTCGGCGCGCCCCTGACCCAGTCGATGCACGATCGGGGGCTGACAACGACCATCGATTGGCGCAACAAGGACGCGAACGGTCACTCGATGTCGGCCGACAAACACGGTCAGCTCCACCGGCTCCGGGTCTGGCAGGAACGAATTCGAACGAAAAACGCGGGCGAACGAAACCTCAAATACGCCCTCTCCGAGATCGACCGGATGGTGAGCGCGTTAGGCGTCCCAAAGCCGGTCAAGGAGACTGCGAGCGTCATCTACCGGCAGGCGCTCGAGCAGGACCTCATCCGGGGCCGATCGATCGAGGGCGTCGCGACCAGCGCGCTCTACACCGCGTGTCGTAAAGAGGACATACCCCGGAGCCTCGAGGAAGTAACGTCGGTTTCACGCGTCGACCAACGCGAGATCGGTCGCACCTATCGCTACATTGCGGACGAATTGGATATTAACCTCGAGCCGACGAACCCTCGGCAGTTCGTCCCACGCTTTTGCTCTGATCTAGACGTCGACAAAGACGTCGAAACCAAGGCCGTCGAGATCATTGATCTCACGACCGAGAAGGGGCTCCACTCGGGCAAGTCACCGACCGGGTTCGCCGCCGCGGCGATCTACGCCGCCGGATTGCTCTGCGACGAAACCATCCCGCAGCGGGCGGTCGCCGACACCGCCCAGACGACCGTCGTCACGGTTCGGAACAGATATCGCGAGCAACTCGAGGCGATCGACCAGCAGCCGGTCACATGATCGAGCGGTCGTTCTCGTCTTCCTCGTAGACCTCCTCGTCGAGCAGTGCGTGGAGGTTGCTGTAGGGAACGAACGCGAGGAACCGGTCGTCATCGTCGTATAGCTCGAGTCCGTTGTCGGTGTGATCGTAGCGCTCGCAGACGATCTGACCTTCAGGGAGGATCGCACGATACATACGACGACGTACGTTCTCATCCAGCATATCTGTTGGCCGTGATCGGCGAGCGAAATCGGTTTACCCCCACCGCCGCTACGACCGGGCAGTGACCGACGAACGTTCTTCGACGCCTGCCGACGAACAGCGAAGCGAGCCCACAGCGGCGGGCGACGCGGATCCGACGGACGGCGTCGATGAGAGCGATTTCGGCGAGGAGAACGGCGCAGCCGAAGAACCCACCGCCGACGAGTTCACCATCGCCGACTTCCACGACGCCAGTCAGCAGGAGGGACGGCCAGTTCTCACCGCCGCGGCCGTCTCCCGAGCCCTCGAGCTCCCTCACGAGGAAGCGAACGAACGGCTCGAGACCCTCGCAGAGCGCGGCGACCTCGAGCGCCACGCCGTCTCGACGGATCCAGTCGTCTGGTACCCGACCGAACTCGAGGACCTGACGGATCGAGAACGGGTGGTCGTCTTTCCGAAACAGCGGGAGATCGTCGTCGATCGGCCCGACCAGTTCACGCGCGCGCAACTATCGCAGTTCGCTCACCTCGCGGATGCGAACGGCGAACAGGGCTACCGCTACGTCGTTCGACCGGCCGATATCTGGGGGACGCCCCACAACTCCTTCGAGGACCTCGCGCGGACGATGCGACAGGCGCTGGGCCAGCGGTCGGATGCGCTCGAGGAGTGGGTCGGGAGTCAGTGGGACCGCGCCCACCAGTTCCGGCTGGTGACACACGATGACGGGTATACGGTTCTCGAGGCACAGAGCCCCGAGATCATGGGCAACGTCGCCCGGCAGAAGCTCGACGAGGAACACGTCCACGCGCCGATTTCCGAGACCGAAGACTGGGTACAGGAGGGCTCTGAGGCCGCGATCAAGCGCATCCTCTACGAAGCCGGGTATCCGGTCCAGGACCACCGCGAACTGGCCTCCGGCGAGGAGTTGCCGATCGACCTGAACGTGTCGCTGCGGGACTACCAGCAGACCTGGGTCGATCGCTTCGCCGAGGCGGGTGAGGGCGTCTTCGTCGGCCCGCCGGGCAGCGGGAAGACCGTCGCCGCAATGGGCGCGATGGCCCACGTCGAGGGCGAGACGCTCGTGTTAGTCCCGAGTCGCGACCTCGCACAGCAGTGGGCCGATACGATCGAGGAGTACACCTCGCTCGAGCCCCATCAGATCGGCCAGTACCACGGCGGCCGGAAGGAAGTGCGGCCGGTGACGATCGCCACCTACCAGATCGCGGGGATGGACCGCCACCGCTCGCTGTTCGACGACCGCGAGTGGGGGCTGGTGATCTTCGACGAGTGTCAGCACGTCCCCTCGGACGTGTATCGGCGGAGCACGCACCTACAGTCCAAGCATCGCCTGGGGCTCAGCGCCAGCCCAATCAGGGAGGACGACCGCCAGACCGAGATCTTCACCCTCGTCGGGCCGCCGATCGGCACCGACTGGGAGGCGCTGTTCGAGGCCGGCTTCGTCGCCGAACCCGAACTCGAGATCCGCTACGTGCCGTGGGGCGACGACGAACAGGCCAACGCCTACGGCTCGGCCGAGGGCCGCGAGAAGTACCGCATCGCCGCGGAAAACCGGGGCAAGATCGACGAGGTCCGATACCTGCTGTCGGCCCACCCCGACGCGAAGGCGATCGTCTTCGTCGACTACCTCGATCAGGGCCGGGAGTTATCCGAGGCGCTCGAGGTGCCCTTCCTCAGCGGCGAGACGCCACATCACGAACGGCGGCGGCTACTCGAGGAGTTCCGCCGGAACGAGCGTGACCTGCTACTCATCTCGCGGGTCGGCGACGAGGGGATCGACCTGCCGACGGCGGATCTGGCGATCGTCGCCTCCGGCTTGGGCGGCTCGCGGCGACAGGGGACCCAGCGCGCCGGGCGGACGATGCGTCCCGCCGGCGGCGCGCTCGTCTACGTCCTTGCGACTCGAGGGACGCGCGAGGAGGACTTCGCCCGGAAACAGCTCCAGCATCTGGGTCGAAAGGGGATCACGGTCCGCGAGCAGGCCGTCGAGCGCGGCGAGGACTGATACGGTCTGCTGTAACGATGTACCGGTGCGACCGCAGGCCGGATCACGGTCGCGCCGGAACTGACTTACAGCAGACCGTATGAGTCGGGACGGGTGGGCAGAGGGAAGTGAGGCAGAACGGCCCCACGAATGCGACCTCGAACCGAGGCCAATATTCAAGGTCGCGTATTCGAACTGTACTGATAGTATGAACGAGCCACGCGGTCGCGGGGTGAGGGAGCGGTGAGCGACGGAGGGACCCAGCGCCAGATTCTCGTCGGCGAAACGGCCGACGGCGCGAACCTGAAACTGCCGGTCGTGGAACTGCTGACCGGTCGCGGGTTCGTGACGGGGAAATCGGGCTCCGGAAAATCGAACACCGCGTCGGTCATCGCCGAGGAACTGCTCGAGGCGGGCTATCCCCTCCTCATCGTCGACACCGATGGGGAGTACTACGGGCTCAAAGAGGAGTACGAGATGCTCCACGCGGGAGCCGACGAGGAGTGCGACATCCAGATCGGGCCGGAACACGCCGAACAGATGGCGACCATCGCCCTCGAGGAGAACGTCCCCGTCATTCTCGACGTCTCGGGCTATCTCGACGAGAGCGTGGCCGATGAGTTGCTCCGGGAGGTCGCCCGCCAGCTGTTCGTCAAGGAGAAGAAGATGAAGAAGCCGTTCTTGCTGGTGGTCGAGGAGGTCCACGAGTACATTCCGGAGGGCGGCGGCGTCGGCGAGACGGGGAACCTGTTGATCAAGATCAGCAAGCGCGGCCGGAAACACGGCCTCGGAATCCTGGGAATCAGCCAGCGACCCGCCGACGTCAAGAAGGACTTCATTACGCAGGCGAACTGGCTCGTCTGGCACCGGCTAACCTGGGACAACGACACCAAGGTCGTCGGCCGCATCATCGACACCGAGTACTCGGAGCTCGTCGCCGACCTCGACGACGGGCAGGCGTTCGTGCAGACCGACTGGACCGAGGCCGACGTCCGAAAGGTCCAGTTCCGCCGCAAGCGGACCTTCGACGCCGGCGCGACGCCCGGTCTCGAGGACTTCGAGCGGCCCGAACTCAAGTCCGTCTCGGACACGCTGGTCGGCGACCTCCAGGACATCTCCGAGCGCAAGGACCGCGAGCAAGACCGGATCAACGAACTCGAGAACGAACTCGAGAAAAAGGAGAAACGGATCGAGACCCTCGAGGACGAGTTGTCCTCGGCGCGGGACGTCTCGAGTGCGGCCAGACAGATGGCCGACGCGTTACAGAACACGGACACGGTCCAGTCGGAGCTCCCTGGCTCGAGCGACGACCTGCGTCGGCTCCACGAAGAGATCGCCGAACTCGAGACCGAACGAGACGAGCTTCGGGAGGCACTCGACGCGCGCGACGACCGGATCGAGGGCCTCGAGACCGAACTCGCGGCTCGCGAGGACGAACTGTCAACGCTTCGCACGGACAACGAACAGTTACGCGAGGTCGTTCGCGACCTCGAGCGCGAGGGCGCCGACGGAAACGGGACCGCCGAGAGCGGGATCGACGATGAATCACCCATTCTGCAGGCCGGCGGCGACGACATCGAGTTCGGCTACACACCCGTTGGCACTGGCGCCGGTTCGGACGGCGAGAGCGGGGCGAACGCGGCTGTGACCGACGATTCGACGCTCGTCGTCGCTGACGAGGAGCGCGAACTCGCGGAGCTACTCGAGATTCCGTGGGTCCGCGATCGAGTCACTCGAGCGTGCGAGGGATCACAGTGCTCGGTCGGTGCGGCGCGCGAGATTCTGGCCGTGTTCGCCGAGGACGGGCCGCTCGAGGCGGCGCCGATCGCGGCTCGGGTGAACCGGTCGACGGTCGCAGTGCAGAGTCTCCTTTCGGAGTTGCGGACGGACGGGATACTCGAGCGCACCGGCGAACGGACGTACGCGCTGTCCGAGGATGTCCGCGCGGAGCTGACCCACTCGTCCGCCGGCGAGTGAACGGCGGGGACGGTATTGGACTCCGAGTGTCCCGTCGTTTCACCGTCATCGTCGAATCGCTGTTAACTATCGCCGGAGACGATCGCCGACGACATCGATCGCGGACGGCTCGATTCCCTGGTGGACGGGAAGTGCGATTAGCTCCCGCGAGAGCCGGTTTGTAGTCTCATACTCGTCGTTCCCCCGGACCGATTCTCGGAGTATCGGCCAGGTGTGGGCCCCCGTGACACCGGCTGCCTCGAGTTCCGCGAGAATCGCGGCCGAATCGTCGGCCCGGACGGGGAATTCGTACGGCGAGATCCCGGTGGGAAGCGAGTCGAACAGCAGCGTCACGTCGTCTCGGTCGCCGAAGACCTCCCGCCATGTTCGGTAGTTCTCCCGCCGCCGCTTTCGAATCGCATCCGGGTCGGCGGCGTCGGCGATCGATGCCGAGAGCTTCGACATGGGTGCTTTCGCGGCCTCGTATCTCGCCTTCGGATCGACCGATTTCGAGCCATCAGAACCGTCGGAGAGAGCAGACTCGACCGACCGGTAGAGCGACGGACTCGTCTCGAGGACGGCTCCGGCGACCGACGTGGCGAGGAACCGGCAGTCGACACTCCCGACGCGATCGGACTGCCCGGCGAGCGACGACGGGGAATACCGCTCGCGGATCTCCTCGTCGGATCGATAGAGCAGCGCCCCGTCGGGAACCGGGAGCAGCTTCCGTAGCGTCGTGATGCCGAGATCGCCGTCCGTCCCCAGCAGCGTCCCCTCGTGGATGCTGAGCGGCGAATGTGCGTTGTCGTCGATATGGTAACAGTCGTACTCGTCGGTCAGCGATGCGATCCGCTCGAGGCCGGGCTGTGGAAAGCCGAAGTAGTTGACGGACATGACGGCGACGGTGTCGTCGTCGATCCGTGCCTCGAGGTCGCCGAAATCGGGAGCCAACGTCTCCTCGATCGCGTAAAAGCGCGTCTCGAGCCCGAGGTCGCAGAACGGTTCGGCAATCGCCGGCGAGAGGTAGGCCGGAACGACGACGTTTCCGTCGGGATCGGCGACCCCGGCGAGCCCGTCCCTGAGCGCGGCTTTCCCGGAGCCGTAGTGCGTGTACGCCACATCGGGGGCGTGGCGGTCGACGAAGGAGTCGATTCCTCCCGTACCCGACCGGGAGCGGGAGAGATCGAAGACGGAGGGGGTAGTAGTGATCATACGTGTGACCGCTTTGTGAATCGATACCGAGAGCAGCGGTTATCGAATCAGTTGGGAGTCGCGTGGTCTTAGTGAACCGGACGATACAGCTCAGGACCGAGTGGCAATGGCTACTTACAGCCAATGCTCGCCGGCTCACTCGCTCCGCGATACCGAACTGACGGAGAAAGCACTTGCATAACAAAGCCCGGGCGGGCAGACATCGCGTCCATGGCAGGTTCGACTGACGATAACGACCTTCGTCTGCTCGTCGTCGGACTCGACGCCGGTTGTCGACCGGTGCTCGAGCCGATGTTCGAGTCGGACGAACTCCCCACCTTACAGCGGCTGTTCGAAACAGGCATTGCAGGACCCCTCGAGTCCCAGATTCCGCCCTGGACGGCCAGTGCGTGGCCGTCGCTGTACACCGGCAAAAACCCGGGGAAACACGGTGTGTACGATTTCCTCTCCTTCGACGGCTACGATTGGGACGTGGTCAACGCGACCCACGTCCGCGAACGACCGGTCTGGGAACTCCTGAGCGACAACGGGCTCTCGAGCGTCGTCGTCAACGTCCCGGTGACCCATCCGCCTCGTGCGTTCAACGGCGCGTTGATTCCGGGACTGACCGCCCCGGAAGATCCGGATTGTCACCCCGACGGGATCCTCGAGGACGTGAAACTCGCCTGTGGCGACTACTGGATATACCCGCAAAGCGGGCCGTTTCCGGACCGCTCAATCGAGGGCTATCAGCGGACGATCGAACTCCGAGGAACGGCCTTCCGATACCTCTGTCGGCGGATCGCACCGGACTTTGGCTTCCTCCAGTTTCAACAGACCGACTCGGTGTTTCACGAGCGACCGGGAGACAAGAAGGCGATCGAAGCGGTCTACCGGGCGGTCGACCACCAACTCGAGGAGACGCTCGAGCGGACGGAGCCCGAAAACGTCCTGATCGTCAGTGATCACGGTATGGGAAAAGTAACTGGCGACGAGTTCCGCGTCAACGAGTTCCTCCGGGACGCGGGTTACGTAAGCGCCCAGAGTGGGGGTGAGGGAATGCCCGACTGGTCGAAATCATGGGAGAACGATCTGCTCGAGGGTGCGGTCGCCGGCGACTCCGGGCCCGGTGCGCTCGAGCGGGCGATGAACCTGGCCGCGACCGTTGGGCTGACGACCCAGCGAATTGCGGACGCACTCGAGCGCGTCGGGCTGAAGGAACCGATCGGCACGCGGGTGCCCAACGATATGATCCGGGCGGCGAGCGAACAGGTCGACTTCCCGAACTCTCGAGCGTACGTCCGCTCGAAGAGCGAACTCGGCGTCCGGATCAACCTCGAGGGGCGCGAGCCGAACGGACAGGTTCCGGCCGCGGCGTACGAGCGCGTCCGCGATGAGCTCATCGAGACGCTGTCGGCCGTCCGGACGCCCGACGGCGAGCCGATGTTCGACGCCGTCGAACCCAGGGAGACGTACTTCGAGGGGCCGTACGTCGACGAGGCACCCGACATCCTGACGGTTCCGGCGGGATTCGACAACGCGATCGCCGCCGATCTCGGCACGGAGCGCTTCGGCGAGCCGATGGAGCCGTGGAACCACAAGCCGACCGGCGTCGTCGCTGCCGCCGGGCCGGCGTTCGACGAGTCCGCCGCGCTCGAGGGGGCGACGATCTTCGATATTGCGCCGACGATCTGTTCGCTGTTCGACGTGCCGATCGATGTCGCGATGGACGGCGAAGCGCTTCCGGCCGTCGACTGGAGCACCGAACAATCGTACCCGGCCTACGATCCGGAGCCGATCAGGGCGACCGACGAGGGAACCGTCGAAGACCGACTCTCTGACCTGGGCTACCTATGAGCGTCGAAATCCGAACCCTCGATCCGCGAACCGACGGTGACGAGTGGAATCGGTACGTCGAACGATCCGACGGGTCGAACCCGTTCTTCCGGACGGAAGCGCTCCGATTGCAGGCCGAATACACCGGAACGACCCCGTACCTGCTCGCCGGGTTTAAAGGGCAGGAGCCGGTCGGGATCTTCCCCGTCTTCGAGTACACCAAAGGCCCGGTGACCGCCGCGTTCTCTCCGGCACCACACTCCTGGACATCGTACCTCGGACCCGCCCTGCTGAACGTCGACAAGCTTAAACAGCGCAAAGCAGATCGCCGGATCAAGCGATTCCTCGAGGGCTGTCTCGACCGGATCGACGCCGAAATATCGCCGCTGTACAGCAAGTTCGTCACCGCCGAGTTCGACGACATTCGTCCATTCGTCTGGAACGAGTACGATGTCAAACCCTGTCACACGTACGTCGTCGACCTCGAGGGGACCGAAGAAGAGCTACTGGGGCGGTTCAGCAGCGATGCCCGGAGCAACATCCGAAACGCCGACGACGACAGCTACACGATCAAGGAGGGCAATTCCGATGACGTCGAACGCATTGTCGAGAAGGTTCGAGAACGCTACGAGAGCCAGGGCCAACCGTTCCGGCTGCAGTCTGACTTCGCCAGGTCGCTCCACGAACAGCTCCCCGACGGTGCGATCCGTCCTTACGTCTGTCGCGTTGACGGCGAGTTCCTCGGCGGGATCCTCGTTGTCGAATCCGACTGGATGCGGTATCGCTGGCAGGGCGGGGTCAAACCGGACGCGGACGTCGATATCGCGATCAATGATCTGCTGGACTGGCACGTCATGCGCGACGGCCTCCGCGACGGAATTGAGGAGTACGACCTCGTCGGAGCCGGCGTCCCGAGCATCAACCGGTACAAAGCGAAGTTCAACCCGCGCCTCGAGACCCACTACGAGATCACGTCGGGTTCGTTCGGCGTCGACCTGTTGGTCGATCAGTATCAGAAACACCGGTAGCGTCCCTGCTGTCACAGCTGTCCACGCGTCCCCGGGATAACCCCGACCGACGGAACTCGATATATCGCCAGTCTAGATGATGAGTATCAGATAAATAATAGTTCGATTGCCGTTTCGTCATCTATTTATATTATATCACTGCTTTGAAGGGACATGGGGATAACTATCAATGTTGCAGACGACGCAAATGTCGAACTCGACGATGTGGACATTACAATCTACGGAGATAGCATAGCGTTTTCCGTCGACGGAGAGATCACCGACGTTCCCTCGGACGTGCTGAACGAATTCGCCGGGAACAAATTGACACCGGTGGAGATCACGTTCGAGCGTAATTCCTAAATATCGCAACTGTTATACAAGGGCTACAGTATTACCTTGTAAACCCATGACTGAGCGCGACACGGGGCCTCGGTCCGCTTCTCCTCCGGTTCCCGATAGTGTCCAGGTGATCGAAACGATTGCAGACCATGTCGAGAAAGATCCCACTGAGGTCGATTTTACGTTTGGAGACTACCTCGACCCGGACGCCCTCGATACACTTCTCGAGTCCGCGAGTTCGGAACTGGTCATCGCATTTACGATCGACGATATGCTCGTCACCGTGGCCACTGACGGAACGATCGAGGTTCAAGAGTAGCAGGACTAGGCCCGCGACTACTATAGGAACCACTGAAACGAGTTACGTACTGATCGAGTTCGCCGTCACGTTCGTTGACGAACTCGAAAACGACGAGGGGATTTACACGCAACTCGGCGTCGGATGCTAACAACACACTTTTCTCCGCCAGCTATCAACAGATAAACATGGGAATACGAGAATACTTCGAATCCGATCTTCGGTTCTACTATGCAGTCGGTGTATTCGTTATTCTGGTCTTCGTCAGTGGAATCGCGATAGTAGGAGTATTGGGACTCGCTGTCATCGATGCCCGACTCATTCCGCTTATCGTGGGCTTCTTCTTGTTTATGTTCGTCTACTTTATCTCGGTGAGTGTTCAGGCTCTCGAACCGAATTGAGTTGTGAACTATACGTAAGGGACGATACGTCCCTCACCTTCGCCGGACGGTGACCACGCATGCAAACTCAGCAGTGCTTCGCCCATTATTTGTGATCGAATTGAGTCAGCAATACTCCTAATTTCTGTGCTGTCGGGAGATTCCAGTTGTACGTAACCGCAGCTAACCGAGTCACAACGGTCACTACCGCACACACCCCGGCAGCCGTACTTCCGGTAGCACCTGCCGTCCCCACCAGCCAGTATGCGCTTCCACCGAGGACTGCACAACTCGCATAGAAATCCTCGAAGAGGATAAACGGGGGTCGATCGAGAAGAATATCTGCAAACGCACCACCGCCCACGGCGTTGATCGTCGCAATAGCGACGACACCAAACGCTGAAACGCCCGCCTCAGTTGCGACGATGGCACCAGTCGTGGTAAAGGCAGCAAGGCCGATAGCATCCGAAACAAGGGTGACTGGATGTGTTTCCGGAGACGTCAGAACGACGCTCAGCGCGATCGCCAAGCCGACTCCGAGTAGCCCCAGACTGATTTCGATCGGTGACTGGAGTGCTAACGGAGTTCGCGTCACGAGAAGATCGCGTGTCGCTCCACCAGCAAACGCCATCGCCAGTCCAACGATAGTAATCCCGAATACGTCGAACTCCTCACGGATCGCCTTTGATGCCCCCACGAGTGCAAACGCGACCAGACCGATCGTATTCATAACGGCAAATGGGTCGCCAAATAGTATTTCAATGAAGCCCTGACTCATTGCTCTCGCTCTGTGGGTTTCTCTTGGGTGCTCCGTCTAAAGTGTTCTCTCCTCCCCCGTTCCCGCCGATAGCGGTTTGGCGAACCGGTGGTGTGAAAGACACCGGTGCAACTCGAGCGACACCAGCACCGAGTCGACCTGACCGCCAAAAATGGCACTCCTGTCGCACTCCCACCCCCCTCACCTATAGTAGCCACTGAACGTCATTGTACACCTGATCGAACGACGGCTGTACGATCAGTGTGTGAATCATTTCAGTGGCTACTATAGAACCGCCCTCGATGACAGTGCTCCGCGCCGGTTGAAGCGGGATAACCGGTATGCGTTCCGTTCGCTACTCGCCGATCCGGTACTTGGACTGGCGGGCGTCCTCCAGACAGACGCGGCTGGTCACGAGGCCGCCGTCCTCGAGCTTGCCGAGCGCGTAGCGGACGGTCCGGGGACACAGTCTGGATTCGGCGGCGATCCGCTCTTGGGTCAGCGGCCCCTCGTACTCGAGGACCTTGTAGACGAGTTTCGCGCTGGGCGGGAACTCGGAGATGGCGCTCTCGGCTGCCGTCTCCTCGCTCTCGTCGCTTCGCTCGTCCTCGCTCGTCTCTTTGGTCTCATCCGTGGCCTCGTCGAGCTCGGAATCCGATTCGGTCGCGCTCATGCGTATCGATCGATGGGGTCAGCGCGCGATGGGCCCGAAGACTGTCCGTCAGGGGCGATCCGACCGAAGCGGCGTGTGGGAATCAAACGAGTTATATATCGATCAATTGATCGGAAATTGCGTCTATTGGCCAGCAGACGCCGTCGACAAGCCGCAGGTCCGTCTTGTTTCATTCTCACTCGAGCATACCGGTGTGAGTCACATATACGGTACCGACAGTTCAAAATCGCAGGGAGGAACTAACGATCCACCGATCGGACGATCACCCGCAGTGATCACCCCGCGGATCGACCGTCGACGACTGCTCGAGGTGACACGGAACGGGCCGCTGTGGACCCGGTAACGGAGCGCGCAGCGGACGACAGTAACCCGTGCATAGTAAGGCGGTAGCCCACCTCAGGAACCGATATGTTCGGAACCAGCGGTATTCGCGGGCGGGTGGGCGACGAGGTGACGGCGGCGCTGGCGCTTTCGGTCGGCCGCGCCGTCGCCTCGGAGGGGTACGACCGGGTCGTCATCGGCCGCGACGTTCGAGAGAGCGGCTCGATGCTCGTCGAGGCGGTCGGCGCGGGACTGCGCGAGTGCGGTGCCGACGTCGTCGAAGTCGGCGTCGAGGCCACGCCGACGATCGCCCGTGCGGTCCACCACCTCGAGGCCGATGCGGGGGTCGTGGTGACGGCCTCGCACAACCCAGCGACCGATAACGGGCTCAAACTCTGGACCCCATCGGGGAAGGCCTTCGGTCCCGACCAGCGCGCGGCCACCGAACGACGGATCCGCGAGGACGACTACGGACTGGCCGCATGGGACGGGGTCGGCGACCGAACACGTCGCGACGGCGTTCGGGACCACCACGCGGACGCGATCGAGTCAGCGGTGGACCTCGAGCGGTCGCCGAGCGTCGTCGTCGATATCGGGAACGGGACCGGCGGCGTGACGGCATCGGTGCTCGACGACCTCGGCTGTCGGGTTCGGACGCTCAACGGGCAGGAGGACGGCTCTTTCCCCGGCCGGCCGAGCGAGCCGACAGCAGAAACTCTCGAGACGCTCTCGACCCTCGTCGCGGAAACGGACGCCGAGTTGGGGGTGGCTCACGACGGCGACGCCGATCGAATGGTGGCCGTCGACGAGACGGGGACCTTCGTCCCGAAGGACGCGTTATTGGCCCTGTTCGCTCGAGAGGCGGCGGGATCGGGCGATCGGGTTGCGGCCCCCGTCGACACGAGTCTGGCCGTCGACGACGCGCTGACCGACATCGGCGCGTCGTTGACGCGGACGCAGGTTGGGGACGTGTACGTCGCGGAGCGGACGACGGAGGCCGATGTCGTCTTCGGCGGCGAACCGAGCGGTGCGTGGATCTGGCCCGAGGAGACGCTGTGTCCGGACGGCCCGCTCGCGGCGTGTAAACTGGTGGAACTGGTCGCCGAACGAGGGGCGCTCTCCGAACTCGTCGGAGACATCGAGGGGTATCCGATCCGGCGAACGTCGATCGAAGTGGAAGCGAAGGCGACGGTGATGGCCGACGTCAGCGAGGGGGTAAACGAGCGATACGACGAAATCGATACGCTCGACGGCGTTCGGGTCGAGACCGATGACGGCTGGTTCCTACTTCGCGCCAGCGGCACGCAGCCGTTGATCCGCGTCACGGCGGAGGCGCGGTCGGCAGCCGACGCCGAGGCGCTGTTCGAGGACGCGCAGGCGTTCGTTACCGAAGCCGTCGCGACGAGGGGGGAGTGACGACGGCGACAACTGATCGGCGAGACCTGCCCGGCCGACGGTGGAGCGCCCGAGACGGGTGTTATGAACGGGTTATCTGGCTTCTTTCGGAATGAAATCGGAGGTCTTCATTTCGCGGTACGTCGCGCAGTCGGGACAGGCGTGGACGACGTCGCGGTTGTCGCCGAAGACGCGAGCGAACTGTCGAGTTACCTGGTTGCCACAGTTGACACATCGGGGGGCGGTCGTTTGCTGGCCGGACGTCATTGGCGTCCAGTTCGCGGATGGATCCGTCGACATCAACAAGTCGTACCCACAGAACGGTATTTACTATAGACCGCATAATCGACGCGACGAGCGGCCGTTCGCGCTGCCGGCAGCGATTGATCCCCCATCGAAACACTCCAGATATCGAACGTATTAGGCCCGCATTCGAGAGAAATACAGTATTACCGAAACGAAATATCGTATTTCGGCCCGGTTTCCGGCCTACTGTTCGTCGTCCCGGAGCGACCGAATCGGGACTGTCGTATCGATCACTCGGACCCCACCCGATTCGGAACTATCCGGATCCGATCCGGTTCGGATTCAGTGCCGAAACGGGTCGCCGAATCGAGTCGAGGAATCGGATCGGCGACGCATCGGTCCGCCGCTCGGGACGCATCCAATTATCGCTCGGGATGCATCCAACCGTCGCTCGAGTCGACCACTGTAACTGATCTATAATTATCCGCCGGATCAGCGTACGTCGATTCGATGAAAGCCATCCTTCTCACGGCAGGTGAGGGGACGCGGATCAGGCCGCTCTCCGCGTCCCGTCCCAAGCCGATGCTGCCCGTCGCCGACCGGCCGCTGGCCGCGCACACGGCCGACGCCGCCATCGACGCCGGCGCGGACGAAATCGTGCTCGTCGTCGGCTATGAGGGTGAGACGGTCCGGGAGTACTTCGGTGAGGAGTACCGCGGTGTCCCGGTCTCCTACGCCGTCCAGGAGGCCCAGACGGGGACTGCCGATGCCGTCGATGCAGCCCGCGAACACATCGACGGCCCCTTCGCCGTGTTGAACGGGGACAACCTCTACGATCCTGCCGCCATCGATCGGCTGTTCGACGCGTGTCCGGCGGTCTGCGCCGCCGAGGTGTCGGACCCCCGCAACTACGGCGTCCTGAGTACGACCGACGGCACCGTCACGGACATCGTCGAAAAGCCAGACGATCCGCCGACGAACCTCGCAAACGCCGGAGCCTACGCCTTCCCGGCGGACGCCCGCGAGTGGCTCGAGGTGCCCGCGAGCGAACGGGGCGAACGCGAGATCACGGACGTGCTCACGCGGGTCATCGAGCAGTATTCGGTCACGCCGATCACACTCGACCGGTGGCTGGACGTGGGCCGTCCCTGGGAACTACTCGAGGCCAACGAGTGGAAAGTCGGCGAACTCGAGCCCCGGATCGACGGCGCGGTCAGCGACGCGGCTCACCTCGAGGGGCGGGTCGTGGTAGAAGCGGGAGCGACGGTCGACCCCGGCGTTGTGATCGAGGGACCGGTGCTGCTCCGGTCGGGGGCCACCGTCGGCCCGAACGCGTCCGTCCGGGGCGCGACGGTGATCGGTGAAGGCGCTTCGATCGGAAACGGTGTCGAGGTGAAAAACAGCGTCCTCTCCCGGGGAGCATCGGTGAACCACCTCTCCGCCGTCGCCGATAGCATCCTCGGTCGGAACGTCAACTTCGGTGCGGGAACGACGGTAGCGAATCGCCGCCACGACGACGCGGACGTCTCGTTTACGGTCAAGGGCGAACGACTTTCGACCGGCCGACGGACGTTCGGCGTCGTCGCAGGAGACGGGGCGAAGACCGGCATCAACACGAGTCTGACGCCCGGGCTGAAATTCGCGACCGGCGCGACCACGGCACCCGGTGAAACGGTCGACCGGGATCGGTGACGGCGGGCCGCGATCCGATCCGTCGTAATTACCCGCGAACTGATAGTTCGTCTTCCCGTCGCGGTCGAGCGCAGCCGGACGTTTCGGCTGCCCGGAGCAATCAGGTGTACCCTTTATGCAGTGGCGAACACCTAGACTACTTGGAGGGTATCGGTCGATACCCACGACATCGGTGACGCCGTCACCGTGACTCGATCGCCACAGTGACCCTCCACGTTCGATTCCGACAGCGTTCGAGTACGGGTCGTCACGACCGACGCCGTGTGGATTCGAGACTACGGGGGTGGTTTCGCGTCCTGCGGCTTCGAGACCCCTACTCGAGACCGATCGATCGGTTTACCCGCTGATTGGTGACGGCGCTGCTATCCGAAGACGATGTTCTGTATCGATGACCGAGAGGAACGCCATCTCGAGACGGACGTTCGAGTACAAACGAATCGACGCACGAGCCCAGCGACTCGACTGCGTCGGGTAGTGGGGCGACTCGACTGGGACGATTCGAAAGACGTGGGAAGGGAGGACTCGAGCGCGAGCGGCGTCAATCGCGTCTGAGTCGCAGTCGACTGTGCTGCGTCACTCGACGGTAACGCTCTTGGCGAGGTTTCGTGGTTTGTCGATCGGCCGGTCGAGCAGGTCGGCGGCGTGATAGGAGACGAGCTGGAGCTGAACGTTCGCGACCAGCCCCGCCAGATCGGGATCGGTGTCGGGAATCCGCAGGTGTTCGTCGGCCACCTCGACGGCGGGGTGGCCGTCGGGACAGACCGCGATGACGGGTGCACCGCGGGTCTGTGCCTCCTCGGCGTTTTTCAGCGTCTTCTCGTCTTCCTGTCCGGTGAAGATCGCGAACACCGGCGTCTGGGGCGTGACCAGCGCCAGTGGGCCGTGTTTCAGTTCGCCCGAGGCGAAGCCCTCGGCGTGCTCGTAGGTAATTTCCTTGAACTTCAGGGCCCCCTCGAGCGCCACGGGGAAGCCGAGCCCGCGACCGATGAAGAAGTACGCCTCGCTCCCGCTGTACTTATCGGCGATCGCCTCGGCGCTCGAGTACTCGAGGAGGTCGTCGATTTTGGCGGGCATCGATTCGAGCGCCGGCAACAGCGACTCGAGGTCGGCCGGGGGTTCGCCCCGGACGTCATCGGCGATGCGCTGGCCGAGCAGCGTGAGCATGACCGCCTGCGAGGAGAACGTCTTCGTCGCGGCGACGCCGATCTCCGGTCCGGCGCGGATGAAGAGGGTGTCGTCGGCCTTGCGAGCGGCCGTCGAACCGACGACGTTGGTCACGGTGAGCGTGCGAGCACCCTCGGCAGCGGCCTGGCGGAGCGCGTTCAGGGTATCGGCCGTCTCGCCGCTCTGGGTGACCGCGATCACCAGCGTGTCGTCGTCGATCGGCGGCGCGGAGACGCTGTACTCGTTGGCCAGCAACGCGATCGAGTGCACCCCCGCCTGGTTCAGCGCGAGCGAGCCGTAGAGGGCGGCGTGATACGAGGTGCCGCAAGCGACGAACTGGACGCTGTCGACATCGTCGAACGTTCCCGGTTCGAAATCGGAGAGCGAAATCCGGCCGTTCAGGGAATCGATCCGCCCCTCGAGCGCCTGGGTCAACGATGTCGGCTGCTCGTTGATCTCTTTGAGCATGAAGTGATCGTACTCGCCTTTCCCGGCCTGTTCGGGATCCCACTCGACCGTCTCGGACGTGCGCACGATCGGATTCCCCTTGAGATCGGTGAACTCGACGCCGTCATCGTCGACGATGACGACGTCGCCGTCCTCGAGGTAGACCACGCTATCCGTGTACTCCAGGAAGGCCGGGACGTCGCTCGCGAGGAAGTACTCGCCGTCTTCCATCCCCACGACGAGTGGGGAGCCCTGCCGGGCCGCGTAGAGGACGTGTTCGCCCGTCACCATCGCGGTCACGGCGTAACTGCCCTCGAGTTCGTCGATCGCCTGCCTGAAGGCCGATTCGCTGTCGAAGCCGGCGTCGAGGTAGTACTGGACGAGATGCGGAATGACTTCGGTGTCAGTGTCGCTCGTGAACACGTACCCGTTTTCGGCCAATCGCTCCCTGAGTTCGACATAGTTCTCGATGATCCCGTTGTGGACGACTGCGACATCCTCGCTCTCGTCCGTGTGCGGGTGGGCGTTCGCGTCGGTCGGCGGCCCGTGCGTACTCCAGCGGGTATGCCCGATTCCGACTTCACCGTCGAGCGGTTCACCGATCGATTCTTTTAGTTCCTTGACCTTCCCGGAGCGTTTTTCGACGTTGATGCCGGAGCCGTTCTGGACGGCGACGCCCGCCGAGTCGTAGCCCCGGTACTCGAGGTTTTCCAACCCGGTCAGCAGCGGCTCGAGGGCGCTGCCGTCTCCGACGCGGCCGATGATTCCACACATCTGTTAGTCACCACCCGTCGGGACGCTCGGAGTGCGCGCGCGGTCCGGACACGGGTTCGATTTCCGCTGACGAGACAACGCCTTGCCTGCCCCCGAACACTGCGATAGAAGTATCGTGGAGGGCTGCTGGCTCGCAGCAACTGGTCGAGACGACGAACGGTACGCAACCATGAGAGGAAGTCAAACCTCCTGAACCCATTACTATAGACGGACTACTGAGCACCGTAGTCACAGGGTACTCCACCGCTGGCTGTCGACCGCGGCGACTGTCGGCCGCACAGTCGAACGGAACCGCAACTCGATATCGGACACGAACTGTCGGTTTGAGGCGCTCTCTCCTCGGAAAACGTTCGAACTATCACATCGGTCTCAAAAGTACGCCGAACAAACAGGGAATCGGCACTCGAGTATGGGACGTCGAACGAGCGGTAGCGACCCCCAACTGACGTAGGAACGGAAAACAGTCGCTGCGGTTCCCAACGTATAGTAGCCACTGAAACGATTCACACACTGATCGGACAGCTGTCAGTCGATCAGGCGTGCAATGAATTGCAGTGGCTACTATAACACACAACGATGTTTCGGCGGTCGGTCGCGGTGTGACGAAACCCTGATCGCAGACGGTGTTCCGAACCGAGACGCCGGGAGACGCGCGATGGGCCGACCCGCTGGGACGGTGGCTCGAACCGCCACACCTTTTGCGGTGGACCGGGTTGTACGCGTATGGGTTTTGGTAGCTACGATGAATCCGAACAACAGGACCAGAGCACGGACGATGAGGACGTAGAAGCCGTCAACGTCCACGAACACGAACACAAGGGGGAAATGTCGTTCGAATCCGACGTCTCGACGGACGAACTCGTCTCCCAGCTGGGCTCGATGAAAGAAGACGAGTCCGACGACTCCGACGAATAACGACCCGACCGTAACGGACACGATACTGGTCCGGCCGTCCGCGGTCGACGGCGATCGCTCGCGCGTCGTCGAGCGCTATCGATCCGATCGCTAATTCACTCTTTCTCGCAACTGTGGCTCGAGCCGTCGAATCGATCGAAACGAGTGGGTACTCGAGAGATCGCTGCGTCAATAGCCGGATCCGAGTCAGCAGAGGGTCGCGGAACAGAGTTCGCCAATCGCCCGCCGCAGTCGCTGAGAGACGGCCGACTTCGAGACGTCGAGTCGATCCGCGAGTTCGTTCTGGGAGATGCCACGCGGGACGTCGAAATAGCCCTCCTCGTAGGCGACGGTGAGCAGTTCCTGCTGTTTCGCCGTCAGCGCGACGACGCCGTCGTCGCCGTCGTCGGAGACGCGCAGGTGATCGACGGTGACCGAAATTTCACGGTCACGACAGTACTCATTGAACGCGACGAGTCGATCCCGGTCGGCGAACCGAAGCTGCACCTGCCAACCGTCTCGAGCGCTCGAGAGGTCGAGCAGGCGGCCGCCGACGTCGGCGATCTCGGCGGTGAACGTCGTCGCGCGATCGGTACGCGTGACCCGGTAGATTCGTCTGTCGGGGTAGCGATCGACGAGGACGGGGTCGGTGACCGTCGGATCCGTCTCGAGGGCGGTTTCGAACGCGTCGAACGCGGTGCCGTAGACGGTAACGAACACGAGCGTCCGACCCGGCTCGACGGTGGTCCAGTAGTCGGGTTCGACGGTGACATCCGACGCGTGCCGAATCGTCGGGCGCAAGAACAGTTTCGGGTGGTCGAGTCGAAGCTGAGCGACGATCCCGCCGTCGGCTTCCGATCGAACGCCCGACCGGTCACCGGTCGCGTCGCGAATCGATTCGATAGGCTCCCCGTCGTCGGTGACTCCCTCGACGCTCGTCTCGGGATCGGCATCGGTGACTTCCTCGACGCCCTCCTCGGCGTCGGCGATATCGATGCTCACGAATTCATCCGCCATCCAGAGAGATGACCGGCGTAATTACGTCTTACCTCGAACGCACTCATCGAATGCCTCATTAGGAGCCGAAGATATGATCGTGGGCGCTATATACGGAAACGAATCGGGGTCGCCACTCAATCTATATTCATCTGTCGACGTATTGACTGGCATTGGAACCGGCGGAAAGACGATATTACCGACTCGAACGGCTCGAAGTAAGGGAAATACCGGGATGATACCGGGTGGTGGCGGCTCGTACGGACTGCTGTCAGTCAGTTTCGGCGCGACCGCGAACCGTCCTGCGATCGCAACGGTACATCGCTGCAGTCGACCCGGTACATCAGCATATGCGCCGGTACATCGCTGCAGTCGACCCGGTACATCGCGGGACACGCGCCGGTACATCGGGACAGCAGACCGTCTCAATCGGCCTCGAGTTCGTCGAACAGCAGTTCGAACAGTTTTCGTTGGGCTAGCCGGAGATGGCGACTGAACGTCGGCTGGGAGATCCCGATCGACTCGGCCACCTCCTCGCCGGTGTGCTCGCGCGGCCACTCGAAAAAGCCGCCGTAGTAGGCCGCCTCGAGCGTCCGTCGCTGTCGCTCTGAGAGGTGCTGGCTCAGATCGTCGAACGGGCGCACCGGCCGGGGCGATCGATCGCGTTTCCGGCGAGCGACCAGTTCCGTGCCGGGATGGGCCCGCTCGAGGTGGTCGAGGAACGAGCGAACGTCGATAGGGTCGCCGAGTTCGATCACGAGCCGGCAGCGACCGTCAACCGGCGTGACGGATCGGAGGATCCCACCGTGCTCCGCGATCGCTCGCGCGACGGTGGGTTCCCGCAGGCCGATTTCGAGGACCGTCCCGCCGGTGTCGCGGTCGACGATCGAAATCGCGTCGACCGCCGATAGCGATCCGATCGTCTCTTGGATCGCGTCCGCATCGCCCCCGTCAACCGTACAGAACACCGTCGATCCGCCCGACGACCGCGGGACGATCGCTCGCACATCGAGTGGTCGATCGATGCCGCGGGCGATCGATGATAGCGCTTCGGCGTCGTCCCGGATGACGACCTCGAGTTCGGTGATCCGATCGGCGAGCAACGCGCGTTTCGTCTCGATCGCCCCGATCACAGCACCGGCGATCGAAGCGAGGTGGCGACAGGCGCGGCGAGTTCGATCGTCGAACGCCGACGGTCGGTTCGCATACGCGGTCAGCGTTCCGTATCGGACCCCGTCAGCGGTGAGCGCCACGCCGATCGCGGACCGGAATCCTCGCTCGAGGAGCCGCCGTCGCCACGACTGGTCCTCGGTCGTCTGCTCGCGCCGATCGATCGAGAGGTCGTCGAGGACGACCGGCGCGCGCGCCGCGGCCGCGGCTTCCGTCGGCGCACCGACATCAGTCTCCAGGGGAACGGTCGTCGACTCGAGGAACTCGCCGTCGCGGCCGACCCACGTCGACGGGACGACTCGTTTGCGACCGTCGTCCGCGTGACCGACCCACGCGAGCCCTATTTCGCCGGCCGACTCGAGCGGGTCCAGGGATACGATCGCTTCACAGAGCCGTCGCTCGACCGCCTCGCGCGTGTCGGCCGCCAGTATCGACTGCCCCGCGTCCCACACCCGTTCCGTCCGCTCGACGACGGCTTCGAGGCGGTCTCGCTCGTGCCGGGACGCCCGGAGGCCGTCGGCACGCTCGAGTGACTCGAGGGCGACGGTCGCGGCGTCCGACACCGCATCGATCGGGTCCGACTCGAGTCCGTCGAACGCCATCGGTTCAGTACTGGTCGCGAGGACCACGGCACGGTTCGCGACCGGGACGGCGAGAACTCGCTCGGCCCGGAGCCCAGCACGCTCGAGGAGACCCGCCAAGTCCGCCCGCTCGTAGACTGTCAGTCCACCGGTCTCCTGGTGATCGGCTGCTCCGTCATCGTCTGCCTGAGCAATCGCTCCTTCGTTCTCGAGAACATCGGACAGCGGGCTCCCGTCGGGATCGATCGGTGGCGGCTCGAGCGAGCGCTTGTCGCCACCGATGCGCTCCGCCGCCGCGACCGTCGCCGGACGAAAGCGATCGTCTTCGGCGCGATACCAGACGGCTACGTCAGCGCCGGCCAATTCCCGGACGGCAGCCGTGGTGGCGTCTCGAACGGCCGACGGCGTCTCGGCCCGGCGGAGCGCGACGAGCGCGCGTCGGATCGACGACAGGGCGGCCCCTCGAGAGCCGCGCCTGTCGCGGACGACACAGAGCGTTCGATCGGGGTCCGAAAGTGGCGCGACGAAGACGTCGACCGGCGGTGACGCATCGGTTTCGAGAACACCCGAAATCGGATCCATCCACCGGATGACCGGTGATCGAGCGCGCTCCCGAATCGTCGTCGCGAGGTCGTCGGCGAACACGTCCTCGAGTTCCCGTCCAACGAGCGCGTCCGCATCGGCGAGATCGAGCAGCGCCGGATTCGCTAGCCGAACCGTCGTCCCCTCGAGGACGGCGATCCCGTCGTCGAGCGCGTCGACGACGGACTCGAGGAGTTCGAGGCGGTCTTCGGTCACCGCGGTCGCGGCATCGGGGGGCTGTTCCCGCGCGTGGACCGAGACACCGTCGTCACCGGGGTGAACGGTGACGGCGAGTCGCCCCTCGAGTGGAGGAAGGGCCGTTTCGAGCGTCTCAGCGGAGCCCGTCGTCTCGGCCGCTCGAACGCCGTCGTAGAGCGCCTCGCCGAGCTCGTCCGGAAGGAGGTCCCAGACGACGGTTCCGATCGGGTCGGCGCGGTCGCTCGAGCGCTCCGCAGTGCTCGTCTCGGTCCCAGTTCCCCCGCCGATACCGGTATCGGTGCCGATGAACAGCGACATCGCGGCGTCGTTCGCATACCGGAGTTCGTCCCGCGGGCCAAGGGTGAAAAACGCGTCCGCGAGCCGGTCGACGCCCGCACGAATCCCGTCATCGATTGCCGAATCGGCCGCCGAGCCCGCACCGGTTCGGGTGACGACGACCCCCTCGACGGTCGGATCCGCGAGCCGGTTCGTGAGGGTCAGTTCCGAAACCTGCCACGTGCCGTCGGCGTGGCCGAGCCGCGGCGTCACGCGGTCGGTCGTCCCAACCGGCGCGTCGGTCACGAAAGCGAGCGTCTCACGAACCGCCGCCCGATCGTCCGGGTGAACGAGCCGGTCAATCGCCGTTCGCTCGAGGTCGGTCGGCGTGTACCCCATCCGCGACTCGACCGCTGGCGTCGCGTACTCGATGTCGCCGTCCGCGTCGAGCACCCAGACGACCGCGCCGGCGCTCTCGAGGATCGATCGGTAGCGAAGATCGGTTTCCGCCGCGGCCAGACGGAATCGCGCTCGCTCGGCCGCGTTTCTCACTCGAGCGGTCAGCACCGTCGGGGATTCGTCACGAGCGACGACGTCGCTCGCTCCCGCCGCGAGCGCGCGGTCGGCGCAGTCTGGGTCTGTGCCGTCGACGCAGTCAGCACGGTCTGTACGGTCGGCGTCGTCGCCATCGAGGACGGCCACGATCGGCCGGTCGTCGGCTCCGGCGGCGAGACGCTCGAGAAACGTTCCGCTCGGTTCCGATCGTCCGTCGTTGGCCGGGACGAACGGGCAGACGAGACAGTGCACCTCGCGGTCGGCGAGTCGCTCACGGGCCCCCTCGAGCGTTCGCTCCCTGAGTAGCGAAGCGCCATCGAACCGGGCGGCGAGCGTCTCCATCGCATCGTCGGCGGCAGCGGAATCGCCGACGACCAGGACGCAAGGGGCGTCACCGACGACGGTTGCGGTACCATCGCTCACCCAGCAGTCACCTCCAGTCTGGCCCGATTCAGGTCTTGCGCCCCGGGTCGGTACCGTCCGGTCTGATCGACATCTGCTCGGTGAATCGTCGGACGATCGGGTACCGAACGAGCGGGTATCGGACGACCGAGAGCACGAGCCGAGCAAGCAGCCACGAAAGGGGCCACAATACCGGCCGGATCACTCTCCCACAAGATAACTATGGATCTCGTACCCGCGCGTCGCGGGAGAGTAGGCGGACTCACCACCGGATTCGGAGGTCGTTATGACTGCACTGTTATGATTGCTCTCGAACCGTGAGGACCGGGACCGGCGCGTTCCGGACGATTTCCTCGGCGACGCTGCCCGAGATGAGGTGATCGAGCCCGGATCTGCCGGCCGTCCCAACGATAATCATATCGACCGGATTCGTCTCCGCGAAGTCGACGATCTGTTCTTGGGGGACGCCGTGGCGGATGTCCGTGGTTACGTCGACATCCGCGCGAGTCGCCGACTCCTCGGCCTCCGTGGCGGCCGCGGCGGCCGCCTCCTCCGGATCGTTTCGGAGGCGATCCTGTTGGTCCTCCGCATGCGGGCCGTCCTCCGACACCGAGAGGACATGCAGGGTCGCGTCGAGTTGATTCGCGAGTTCGATCCCGTGATCGGTCGCCCGACGGGCCGCGTCGCTCCCGTCCGTCGCAAGGAGTATATCCTGATACATCGGTTGACTATCCGTTGGAGCGACGCCCGGATACATCCCTGACCTGCCGTTGCCTGCCGGCTATGCGTCGATCGGACTTCCTCAGAACACCACCTCCCACCCGTGCCCGCAGTTCCGGCACTCGAAGCGACGCTTCAACCCCGCATCGGTCACCGATCGATCCGCTTCTTCTCCCGACCCCTCGAGACAGTTCGGGCAACGATACCGGCTCATGCGCTTCTCGCAGCACACAGTCGGACATAAAGAGCCGACTCGTTTCGGGATAATTGAGACCAATTCGTTTCGTTTCACGCGGAACCCGATCGGTCGATCGGACCGCTGAATTCCGGGCCGAATCGTCGCGCCGCGAGCGTCGGCGTCAGAGCAACTCGAGGATCGCGTGATGCAACTCGAAAACGACGATCGCGAGATACAGTTGCCCGATCCCGGCGGCGATCATCACGACTCCCGCGATCCGCTTGAGCAGGCCGGAGTAGGCCGCGAACCGGCCGGCACCGGCGACGAGCCCCATCCCCGTCGCGACGGTCAACGCGATCATGAGCACGACGACGGTACCGACGTACGTTCCCAGGAGGACCATCGCGTCGGTCGTCGACAGCGATAACGCGCGTGTGACGACGCTGATGAACAGCGGCGCGACGCAGCCGGCCGACGCCAGCGCGTAGCCGACGCCGAAGACCCCGAAGCCGAGCGTGCTCGAGCGGCGCTTCGGGAGCGGAATCGAGAGCGACGGCGCGCGCTCGAGGACGATCAACACGCCGAAGCCGATCAGGACGAAGCCGGCGATGGCTTCGAACCACTTGATCGACGACAGCGTCGACTGGCCGACCCAGAACGTCGCCCCGAGCAGGGCGGTAAACGTGACGAGGACGCCGAGCCCCGCGAGCAGGCCGCGGCTCAACGCACCGCCGAGCGACGCCCGCTCGCCGTCGGTCTGACTTACGTAAAAGCCCACGTACCCCGGCAGGAGCGGGTACGCACACGGGGAGAAGAACGTCGCGATCCCGGTCGACAGCGCGAACACAATCGACGTGGTGCCCGTCGCGTCGACCATCCTCACTCGGCCCCGCCCTCGAGGGCGCGTTCGATTCCCGCGACGAGTTCGTCGGCGGTTTTGATGCCGGAATCGTGCCACCGGACGGTCCCCGAGGCGTCGATCGCCACGGCGGACGGATAGGGCGATCCCCAGTATCGGCTGGTGAGCTCCGAGGTCGGGTCGAGGCCGATCGTCCAGTCGCCGTCGTTTTCGTCCCACCACTCGGCGAGCTCCGCCTCGGAAATCGTGTCGCCGACCGGTTCGCTCGTGACGGACAGAAAGAGGACGTCGTCGCCGACTCGGTCGTGGGTCGTGGCGAGGGCGTCCATCTGTTTGATACAGGGGTCACACCACGTCGCGAAGAAGTCGATGAACGTCGGTTGATCCGGCGCGGGGACGGTGACAGTGCCGGCTTCGCTTCCCGGCGCGTCGACCGTCTCGATCTCGTAGGGCTCATGTTGTCGGCCGACGAGTCCGGACGATCCGTCGGAGTCGTCGTCGAACGAGGGGACGCCGAACGCTGCGACGGCACCGGCACCGGCGACGACGCCCACACTGCCGAGACCGGCGAGGACCTCACGGCGACGCATCGCTACTCGTCCACCCCCACGACCGTTCTCGTGTCTTCGACCATCACCTGGGTGTTCACTGCGTCACGTTGCCTGCTCGCCTTCGGATATGCTCGCTCGACGATTCCGCGTTCGTTGACGATCTGGACGAGCGCGGAGTGGGTGAACGTGTACTCGAGGCCATCGGCACCGGACGATTCGTTCCCTGCAGCGGTCTCGTTCGTCGACTCGTTATTCGACGACTCTTCGTTTCGCCGAAGCGGGAGCCCGAACGTCTCATTGAGAACCGTCTTGGCCGTCTCGTTGTCCTCGGGGCGGAGGTAATGCCAGTGTCCCGCGGCGGGATCGATCCCTCGCTCTGTACTGTAGGCCCGCAGGGCGTCGGCCGTGTCTCGGTCGGGGTCGAACGTCACCGCGAGCAAGCCGACCTCGTCCTCGTAGCCGCTCTCGATGGCGTCTTCCTGTATCCGAGCGAGGTGCTGGAGGAGCGCGTCACACATGCCATCCGGACAGGATCCATAAAAATACGTGATGACGAACGGGCGTTCGCCGACGAAATCGTCACGGGAGACAGCCTCCTCCGCGATCGGATCGGTGAGCGAGAACGAGGGGAACTCCTCGCCGTACGTCTGATACGAGTAGTCACCGTACTGGGCCTCTTCTTCCGGGGGCTCGAGTATCGTATCCGGGTTGGAGTCACCGCCGAGTAGATCACCGAGACAGCCGGCAACGCTCGTGATCCCCACCGTCCCGAGCGAGCCGAGGTATGTCCGCCGTTCCATAGTTAATTAGATGGAACCCGTAATCAAAGGTTCATTGGTTCGATCGCCGAAGGCGGCCCCCGTGCGTTTCGTTCTCGATATACGACACGCGGACGTGCCGCCATTCGCCGCCGATCGAGCGGGCATTCAGAGCGGTGATTCAATTCAGTGAACCGATCGTGAGCCCGTCTCCGGCCGTTCGAGTGACGAACCAACAGGCGTTTGATCGCCGATACCCAACCCTCACCCGATGAAACGCCGGGGTTTTCTCCGCGGAACAGCAGGGATCGGTGCAGTCGGGACCGCCGGAATCGCGGGACTTGCCGGTTGTCTCGAGCGACTCGGGTTCGAAGAAGAATCGGCGTGGGCGAACCCACCGCTCGTCGAGAATAGACCTAACGCGGTCTACCTCCCGGCATCACGCGAGGAGATGGGGACCTACGGGACGGCGACCGACGGCGACTACGCGGCCGCGCTGTCGTACACCTTTCCCCATCGGTTCTGGACCGTCGAAGCCACCAGCGAGGGGAAGACGCTCGTCGAGGTCGACGCCGACGACAGCCTCCACCTCATGGTCTCCGTCTGGGATCGCGAGACGCATACCGCCCTCCCGGCGACCCTGCGCCTCGAGGTTTCTCAGGACGGCGAACCGGTCGACACCGGCACCTCGTCGCCGTGGCCCATGATCTCCCAGCGAATGGGGTTTCACTACGGCGATAACGTCCAGCTCCCCGGGGAGGGCGCGTACACCGTTCGGGTCACCGTCAACCCCGTCACCGGGATCAATCGGACCGGTTCGTTCGAGGGCCGCCTCGAGTCGCCGGGCTCGCTCGAGATCGACTTCGAGTACGCTCGGTCGGACATTCACGACCTCTCGTTCAAGACGATCCCCGAGGACCGGCGGGGGAGTCGCGAGGCGTTATCGCTGATGAGTCACGGCGGCGACGGTGGGGGAGACGGCAATGGTGGGCACAGCGATGGGGCCGGACAACCGCCGATGGGACGGGGAGTGCCGATCGAGGACCTTCCCGGCCAGGTCTTCGAACCCCAGCGCAGCGGTGACGCGACGTTCGCCGCGCTCGTTTCCGACGCCGATCGGTTCACCGACGGGAGTTCCTATCTGGCGATCAGTCCCAGAACGCCGTACAACGACATTTTCCTCCCGTTTACGTCCCTGTCCGCGGCCGTCGAGGGCAGCGGTTCGGTCCGCCAGAACGAACTCGTGGAAGCGCTCGATCACGAGATCGGTCACCACTACGGGGTCGCGATCGACGATCTCGCAGCCGGCGACCGCGTGACGGTCTCGGTCGACTCGCCACCGCAAGTGTCCCGTCACGACGGCTACGAGACGGCGTTTTTCAACTTCGACGAGCTGAGCTACACAGTCTGAGCCGGTTCGATGGCTGAGACGGGCTGAGCCGGTTCGATGGCCGAAACGGTTTGCGATCGTTCATGAGACAGTTCACCACCCGTCTCGAGTCGCTCGAGGCGGGGCCACTTGTTGCGATAGTCTCCGGATGTAGGTTGTCGATTTCAGCGTGGAAACCACGGCTTTCGGGCGGAACAACGATAAGAGCCGGTCGACCGTCGAAAACCGTTCGCGCCTGGGCTCTGTTTCAGCCCATAAATTCGTTCGTACCGTAACCGATCGATTCGGACCGGATACTGGTAGTTCCTTACGGTTATGATAACTATCGGGGATCGTCGAATACGTCCGAAGCATGTCTCGTACAGGTCACGCAGCCATGGATATCGGGTGTCCGGAGTGTGATACGACGATAGCCGCATCCATCCCGCCAGGCCCGGGAATCCACTCGGAGAGCGATTCGAACCGCCTCCTCGGAAAGGAAACGCAATGCCGGAACTGCGGTCACGAACTCGAGTTGTACTACTACTGAAACGGCGCATCCGCCGGTAGCTCCTGAGACGGGTGTCAGCAGGCGGCCTGTCCCTGCGTTTCGACCGCTGCACGTTTCACTCGTTCTCGCGGTCGGGCCGACGTCTCGGCGAACCGACTACTGGTCGCGTGGGAGCGACCCACACCGGGTTTCCGGTGAAAAGGGTACGAACTGCTGGCGAGTCCAGGAAAGGGAGGGGGTGACTCGCACATCGAGTTTCATCGCCGCTTGACGTCGAAAGTAGCCGATTTTCACCGGAAACGCGGTGTCCCTCTTCGACGGTGATCGAACCGTCTCCGACTCACTGACCGGTCTCCCAGCCGCGCGGCGTCTCGTTCAACCGCTCGGCACCGTCCTCAGTCACCGCGACGAGATCCTCGATTCTGACGCCGAACTCGTCCTCGAGGTAGATCCCCGGTTCGACGCTGAAGACCATTCCCGGCTCAAGTTCACGGTCGTTGCCCGCCGCGATGTAGGGCGGTTCGTGCACCTCGAGGCCGACCCCGTGGCCGGTCCGATGGACGAAGGCGTCGCCGTAGCCGGCGTCCTCGATAACTGATCGGGCGGCGCGGTCGATCGACCCGGCGGTGACCCCCGGCTCCACGGCGTCGATCGCGGCTCGCTGTGCTTCCCTGACGGTGTCATGGACGCGCTCGTACTCCGCGGGCGGTTCGCCGACGACGATCGTTCGGGTCTGATCGCCCGGATACAGACCGGTTCCCGCCTCGAGATCGGCCGCGACGAATGCACCGAAATCGAGGACGACGGGATCGCCCGATTCGATCTCGCGCGAGCCGCCGTGGTGGTGCGGGCGAGCCCCGTTCGGGCCGCTCGCGACGATTGTCTCGAAGGCCGGTTCCTCACCGCCGTCCGCCGCGAGCAAACGGTCGATCTCGGCCGCCAGTTCGGCTTCGGTCATCCCAAGCAGTTCGTCACCGCGCTCGCGAATTTCGAGCGAAACGCGATCCGCGAGTTCGCCGGCCCGGCGGAGCGCCGCGAGTTCAACCTCGTCCTTGCGGATCCGCAACGGCTCGAGGACGGTACTCGCGAGCCCGAACTCGGCGTCGGGGAGTAGTTCTCGGAGGTCCTGCGTGAACGTCGCCCACATTCGATCGTCGACGAGCACGGTCGCCGGGTCGGTGCCGCCCAGCGAATCGGCTTCCGAAACGGTCTCGACGACCTCGAGCGGGTCGTCGGAATCGGTCCAGTATCGCAGGTGCAGGTCCGCGATCGGCAGGTCGGAGAGTTCGGCCTCGTACATCGCCGGCGCGACGAGTTCGGGATCGCCGCGCGCGGGAACGAACAGCAACAGGTGCCGTTCGGACGGTGATTCCGCGAATCCAGTCAGATAGGTCAGATTCGGGCTCGGGAAACAGACCGTCAGGTCGGCTCCGGCCGCCGCGAGGCGATCCTGACAGGCCGCGATTCGTGTTTCGAACGGCGGTTTCATGGAGTGGGGTTCACTCGAGCGAGAAATCAACGTTTGGTTGCCGAAACGAGAGCGGGAGAGGGCGGTATGCACGCCGGAGGTCGGCGTCCCGGTCGTGGCTCGAGGAGTCGGACGCGGCGAAACCGCCGATCCGGAGGACCACCAGCGTCCGTCGATCGAAGTGACCCTCGATGGACGGTGTGAATGGAGTAGTGGATTTCGCCGGGAATGGATGGAAAAGAGCGCCCCGCTATCGTGGCAACACGGAATCGCCACGCCCTCCCCAGCCGATTGCTGCTCACGGGCGCGCAGCGCCCGTCTGCTCACGGCGGCTCCGCCGCCGTTCGCATGGTATGCGAGACCTCCGGTCCCGCGCTATTCGCTTTCGAGGCACTCCCTACGTCTTCGCGCGGCGTTGCCGCGCGAATGGTCTGCGAGACCAGAGGTCTCGCACTAGTCGCGCCTCGCCGCCAGCGCGCGCCACCGCACGCCGGTTGACTGGTCTGGAGCGATACGCTGCTTCCCTTTATCGAGCACCGCTTGCTAATCACAGAGTCGAATCAGTCCCGAGCGATCCGTTGGCGGACCGTAACGACCTCGCCGCCAGCACCGGGTTAGTGCTGATCGACGACTGTCTCCTCGAGCGAATAGTCGGCCGAACGCGAGTAGTAGCGGGAACCTATTAGCGTCCCTGCGGTTGCAGGCCGCGAAGCAACCAGTCGGGGCGCTCTGTTGTTTCAGCGAATGCGAGTTACCGAGCGGTTGTCGTCGATGCCTGTGCACAGTCGACAGCTTCGGGCCGACGGCCGCGGACGAGCGGACGAAACGTCCGACGACGACGGCCCCACCTGTCCCGGTTCGTTGATCGTGGTCTCGAACCGGCAACCGTATCGTCACGAGTACGAAGACGAGCCGACCGCGGAACGGGCGTCCGATCCCGCGGACACCGATGAGAGCCCGCCAGCGGGAACGAACGGCGGGGCGCAGACGGGAACACAGCGGTCCATCACGGTCGACGAACCGACCGGTGGGCTGACCGCCGGCCTCGATCCAGTGGTTCAGGCAACCGACGGGACCTGGATCGCCTGGGGCGACGGCGACGCCGACTTCGCAGTCACGGACGAGCAAAACTGCGTTGCCGTCCCGCCGGACGAGGAGGCGTACACGCTCCAACGGCTCGAGCTATCCGAGGAGGCGGTCGAGTCCTACTACTACGGATTCAGTAATCGCGTGCTCTGGCCGCTCTGTCACGGCTTTCCCGACCTGATCGAGAACCGAACGAACGACTTCGAGTGGTATCGGACGGTCAACGAACAGTTCGCCGACGCGGTCGGCGAGCACGCCGAGGACGACTCGGTGATCTGGCTGCAGGACTACCACCTCGCGCTCGCACCACGGATGATCCGGGAATCGGTCCCCGAGAGCGCGACCGTCGCCCACTTCTGGCACATCCCGTGGCCGACGCCGGAAACCTTCCAGCGCTGTCCCGCCGGTGACCACGTCCTCGAGGGGCTGCTCGGGAACGATCTGCTGGGCTTTCACGTCGATCGGTACGCCGATCAGTTCCTGCAGTGCGTCGATCAGTTCCTGCCGAGTGCGTCCGTCGACTTCGCTCGTCGAACGATCCGGTACGACGGGCGGACGACCCGCGTCGTCGCGACACCGATGGGCGTCGACGCCGAATCGTACGACCGGGACGCACGATCGGCCGATCTGGACCGCCTCTCCGCCCTGTTCGAGGAGTACGGGATCCCGGAGGGGACCGCGGTCGGACTGGGGCTCGACCGCCTCGACTACAGCAAGGGGATTCCGGAGCGGCTGGCGGCGCTCGAGCGGTTCTTCGAGCGGAAGCCGGACTGGCGCGGCGAGTTCACGTTCATTCAGAAGGCGACGCCCTCCCGGACAGATATCGAGACCTACGAACGCTACGGCGAACTCGTCCGCAGCGAGGTCCAGCGGATCAATCGACGCTTCGAGACCGCCGACTGGCGGCCGATCGTCTACACGGAAGACGTGTTGCCGCGCGAGGACATCTGTGCGCTCTATCGACACGCGGACGTGATGGTCGTAAGTCCGCTGATCGACGGGATGAATCTGGTCGCACAGGAGTACATCGCCGCGAGCGTCGACGGGGACTCCACATTGTTGCTGAGCGACCGGACCGGAGCCCACGAGCAGTTCGGTTCGCACGCACTGACGATCGATCCGACCGATACCGACGGTTTCGCGGCCCAGATCGAGCACGCACTCTCCCTATCTACCTACGAACGCCAACGGCGAATGAACACGCTTCGTCAGCGCGTCTTCGATGGGGACATCGAGTCGTGGATGGAGACGCAATTCGACTGGATCCGACGCGTTCACGACGATTCCCGGTCGGCCGAATCGCGGTCCGAACGCGATTCGGACTCCCGCGAACCCACGCCACCAATATAGTCGATGACGAGGACCGAGTCACCGCCGCGGCCGATCGACGAGCATCTGCCCCGGATTCGAGAGACACTCGAGCGGGCGGAGGGGTTGCTCGTCTGTCTGGATTTCGACGGCACGCTCGCGCCGATCGTCGAGGATCCGGACGCCGCGGTTCCGACCGAACAGAATCGGTCTGCGGTAGCGACGCTGGCAAACACGCCGTCGGTGACGACGGCAGTCGTCAGCGGTCGCGCCCTGACGGACGTCCGCGAGCGCATCGCCGGACCGTCTATCTACGCCGGGAACCACGGGCTCGAGCTCGTGCGCACGGGAACGATCGCCGTCCATCCGGTCGCGCGAAAGCGCGCCGCCCGCCTTGAGCGGATCTGCGCCATCCTCGAGACCGCGCTTCGCACCGTTCCGAACTGCCGGATCGAAAACAAGCGCCTGACCGGGACGGTCCACTTCAGATCCGTGCCGCCGGCCGCCGAACCGATCGCCCGCCGCATCACCCGCGAGGTGGTCGAGCGATTCGGCGGCGACGCCCTCGAGATTTCGGCGGGGAAACGGATCCTCGAGATCGGACCGGACTTCCCGTGGGGAAAGGGCAACGCCGTCGAACTGATCGCCGCGGACGAACCGCCGGCGACCGCCGCCGTCTACGTCGGGGACGACGTCACCGACGAGTCGGCGTTCCAGGCGGTCGAACCGGACGGGATCGGGGTCCGGGTTGGTGACGAAGCCCCCTCGAGCGCGTCCTGTCGGGTGGAGTCGCCGGCCGAGGTCGCGTCGTTTCTCTCGTGGCTGGGATCGACCGGAGCCGATCTGGTCGCTCGCTCTGACGTGTCCACTGCGACTCCCATCGAGGCCCGATAGCGGTTCCGAGGAGAGAGACTCACGATCCGCGCTGCGGTCGGAAAGACCACGACCGTCACGAGCCACACCGCCGCCACTATCGAACCAACTGAAATGAATGCGCGCCCGATCGCACGACGGACGCGCGGTTCGGAGCGAGCGCGGTTCGGAGCGAACGCGGTTCGGAGCGAACGTAGTGAGCGAGAACCGCGGGGACGCGAACCGCGGACTGTGTGCTCGGTGTGTGAATCGTCGCAGTTGTCGGGCTAGTTACCGCCACGAGTCATCGCGTCGGACCACCGGCTCCGTGATAGTGGGCTTGCCAAAACGAATAACTGAAGGATATACGCATGTTCGAGCCGAAAGTATTAGTTACCACTGGAAATATAGTACGGTACGAGAGTGAAAGAGAGTGAAACTCAGACAACCAACTGATTTCCTGATCCTCGAGGCGCTCGAGGACAAGGGTCGCAACGTCGCAACGAATCTGGCCGCGCACACGGGGAAGAGCCGGAAGAACATCAATACCAGACTGCCGGTACTAGAAGACTACGGTCTCGTCCGCAAGATCGGCCCCGCGGAGCGGTCCGGGCTGTACGAGATCTCCTCGACGGGGAAGGCGGCGCTGATCTACCAGGACCAGTACGACGAAGCCGACGACTTCGAGGCGCTCATCGAAGGACCAAGCGCCGGCACAGAGCAGGGCGATCCACAGGCGAGTTTCGCCCGTGGTGAAACCGACGACGAATCCGACGAATAACCTGACGACGCGGTCCGTATTCGACCGATTCACTCCGTCTCGAGTCGGCGTCGTAACGAGTTCCGCGACGGCGGGTCGGTCGCGGCATCCGGTCGATAGTCACTACTGTGCTCCGTGCGAGTCAGAAGGGAACTTCGCCGTCGTAGTCCGCGAGACGGCGGCGGGCACAGGTCGAAAAGGCGAAGCTGAGCGTCCGTTTCCGGTCTGCAGCGGCGGGGATCGCCGACCCACACGGCGATGCGTCGCTCTTGTACTCGGGATCCCACGCGTAACTGCTGAGCATCGGCGTCGCGGTCAGGGCACCGTCGGACACGAACGCGACGCCGTCTTCGTGGTTCAGACCGAGCGCGTGTCCGATCTCGTGGAGGAGGACCTGCATCGTCCGCACCGGCGTCGTGTTCGGCGCGATCGCGCGGGCGTCGTCGGTGACCACGTCGTCGAACGACTCGAGGGCGGCGAGATGTCGGGCCCCGCCGACCGATGCGATGTGAGGCACGCCGTATCCGGTTGGAGCCTGTTTCATCCCCCCGTCGGTCACCAGCAGGTTGACGTCCGACGCGGGCTCGAAGTTGCGCCCGCCGAGCGTCCCCGACGCGACTGCCACGGGCCACTCCCCGCGGCGAGTGAGGCGTGCGGCGTCTTCGGTCGAAACCGAGACGGTCCCGCCGATCGAAGCCTCGAGCGTCCAGTACTCGAGGGAGAGGGTTTCGTCGAGATACGATCGAATCCGATCGCCGACCCCGTCGTAGGTCGCGGCCTGTTCGGAGAGCCAGATCCGCACCTCGAGCGTGTCGCTTGTCCTCCGTGTCGCATACGCCAGCGTACCGAACGAGGCCGTCGATCCGACCGTCCCGAGGAACACACGGCGTTTCACGAGCGTGCGTCTCGCAACGAGGTCGGAGTGTCTGCGGGTGTCTATGGACACGCGTTAACTGTTGGTCGCTCCCTGCGATACGGACCACGTTGACGTCCTCCCCGCGCTGAAGCGCGAGGATTCCCGACCGCGTTGGGATATTAAGGTCTACGAGCGGACTTGTTCTTGAGGTACGAACGCGCCAGTTTCCTTGTCAAACAAGACTATCGAAGGCTGCGCCAACCAGCCGTTACTCCTATCCGCGGCCGAAACAGCCGACGGACTCAGAGGTACTTGCCGAATATTCTCCGCCCCGTTCACATCCGCATTCGCAACCAACTCACACGAATCACATACGTACAACCCACGCTCCACACGATTCGAATCCCGCTCCCGCCCACAACACGAGCACGTTTTCGACGTGTCACGCTCGGACACAGGGTTCACCTCGACACCCTGCATCTCAGCCTTGTACGTGAGAATGTTCGTGAACCGGTCGAACGCCCAGCCATGCAAATCAAGATTGCCGTGCGTTCCCCAGTTTTTCACTTCGTCATCTTCGTCTTCACGAACTCCACTCAAGTCACCGATAGTGATGGAACCCACTCGTTTCTCCACACACCGTTCGACGATGTGTTTCGCGAGAGCGTGGAAGTAGTGAGTGCGGCGATTCGACCACTTACGGTGGAGTTGCTCTGTCCGCTCCGACGAAGAGTCACCGCAGTTCGCGATGTGCTTGCCGAAGTAGTAGCCGTCTTCTTTCAGACAGCCAAGCGGGTACAATTCCGCGGTTTCATCTTCGTAGGCAAGTGCAGCAAACGTGCAAATGCCGAGGTCGATTCCGACGGTTGATTCGCCGGGGGCGTCGGCGACTTCGATTTCGACGCGGCAGACGAAGTGGAGTTCCCACTTGTCGCCCGTCCATACCGCGCGGACTTGTTGAACACTCTCTACGGTAGGGAGGTCGACATCCGGCCGCGTTTCGTACTCACAGAGTGCGAAGTCGGACCAGTAGTCTTTCGTGTTTTTGCCTTTGGAGAGGCGGACGCGGTTGTTTTCTGTGTCAAGTTTGAACCCTTTATTTTTGAACGTGATGGTGGAGCGTGGGTGTTCGTCGCCGTGTTTGCGGTAGCCGGGTGGATTGGCTCGGGTGTCTCCGTTGGTTCGCTTGCCGTACCATGAGTGGAACGCTTCAGCGAGTTCTTGCAGAATTCGCTGACTTGACTGCGAGTGTAGGTCATCATAGCGTTCGTGGTTCTTGAGGTACGCGGTGAGTTCGTCGTGTTCTGGAATGTGTTCGATTTCGTCCCAGACGCGTTGAACGGTCCATCGTCCAACATTCCAGAGTTTGGAGCCGGAGAACCCGAGGGCGTCAAGATCGCCTTCCACTTGCGAGTGGTTGCGGAGACTCGCTTTGAAAGTGCGTGGGACGACCTTATTCGCCATGCGCAACATATGACAGTATAGTTACTTGAAGGTTTGGTTTCGTGTTTGCGTGGAATATCCAGTCGTGCCATCGTCAGTGGATAGCGTCACCGTGCGACGGCGCGTATCCCCGCCGTGAACGGCGAGGCTTTGCGCCTGCTCAATCCGTAACCGACACGGCCGCCTCGAAGTGCGTGCCGGGGTCCGGTCACGTGCGGTGCCGAGGGCCATACAGACGGGATCCGAGCGTTCGGCCGACGCGACTTACCGCGGCGGCACGCGCCGAGTATCGACGACGCGGGCACGGCGCTCGATGACGCGGATCTCGAGCCCATCGGGAAGTTCGTCCGGGTCGGTCGGTGTGAGCATGAGCAACGCGTTGTCCGCAATTTCGACCAGTCGTCGATGCGGTGCGCGCTGGTACATACAAACCGTCCACTCGCCGTCCCGGAGCCGTCGTCTGACCTGCCAGTCGGTGTAGTACCGACCGTCCGACCCCTCGAAAACGGTCTCGAACGGGAGCGCTACCACGAGTTCGATCCCCCTCGCTCTCGAGAGTCGGGACTTCCGTGCGAGCCGGCAACGGCGTGGGCGATTCGAGCGGCCCCGGTCATTCCTACAGCATCGAACGACCGTCACGCACGTTGGCACTCGGATTCATATGGACGACGTTTAAGCGAACAGTACTTTCAACCGAGTGTGATAGTCAGAGACAAGCGAATTCGATGGGTAACGGACTGCCGACTACAGTTGTGAGACGCTTCACGACTCGGTCGAGTTCACCGCTGAGAACGACTACTCAGGGGTTCTGCCATCCTCGAAGAACTCACCGAGAATCGATTTGAGTCCCTTTCGCAGGTGCTGGTGCATCGTCGGCGGCGAGATGTCCATCGCGTCGGCGATATCCTCGCCGGTACTCTCGCGCGGCCAGTCGAAGAACCCGCTGTAGTAGGCAAGTCGCAACGTCGTGAGCTGGCGGTCAGTGAGCCCGTCGAGGATTCGGTTCCGTCGTTCGGCCGCCGTCCTGACCGGTCGATCCACTTCCCGTCTGGCGACGAGTTCGGTGTTCTCGTAGATCACAGTCAGCGCCTCCGCGATCTCCCTGATATCGGCATCTTGTGAGACCTCGACCAGACAGGTTCCGACCCCGCCCTCGACAGAGACGTCCCGGATCGTCGCGCCGTGGTTCGTGAGCGTCCGGATCCCCGACTGCGACAGCCGCATCTCGATCGTACAGCCCTCCTCACCGTCGTGGATGAGCCGACACTCCTCGACCGAGTCGTGGGCCGCCGCCTCCTCGAGCACCGTCTCGCCGTCCAGCCCGTCGATCGTCACGTACTGGAACGTGCGTCCGCCGGCGGTCGTGCCGGCCCACTCGAGCGCGCAAGTACAGCCGTACTTCGTCGAGAGGTCAAACGAGAACGTGTCGCCGCCGTCGATTCGGAACTCGAGTTCGACGACGGAGTCGGCGAAGAGTAGCTGACGGTTCTTGACTGCCATGATCGTAAAGCCGATCGTCTCGCCGAGCAGTCTGAACCCGGCCCGCTCGCGCTCGCTGAAGGCGTCGTCGCGACTCGCGAGCACGGTAAGCACGCCGTAGGTCGCGTCTTCGTGCGTGATGGGGACGGCGATCGCAGACCTGACGTCGTCCTCACGGGCCGCCGCCCGCAATTCGTCGGGAATCGACTCGTCCTCGAGAATGCGGTTTGTCGTCCGTAACTCGCCGGTTTGTGCCGCCTTCGCGACCGGGTTATCGTGATCGTCACCGGGATACTCGCGAATGCGCTCGAGGACGGTCTCCGCCTCGCCCGCGCCGGTCCGGTAGGACAGTCGCCCGTCCCCGGTCCGTTCGGCGATCCACGAGCCGCAGTACAGCTCCGAGTCGACGAGTTGCTCGCAGACCTCGCGTTCGATGGCGTCTCTGGCCGGGGCCTCGACCAGCGTCTCGATAACTCGTCGGACGACTGCGTTAATCCGGTTGAGCGTCTCGAGTTGGTCCTGTCGCGAGCGGAGTTGCCGCTCGCGCTCGACGCGTTCGGTGATATCCCGCGCCAGCCAGACGACGGCGTGCCGGCCCTGAACCCGTTCGTCGATCGGGACGACGCGAGCCTCGAACTGTCGGCGGCCGTCGGTCGTGTCCGCCTCGTACTCGACCGACTGGACGTCGTCGGTTCGGATCGCCCGATCGACACACTCCTGTAACTTCGCGGCGACCGCGTCGGGGAACGCGTCATCGAGTGTGGTTCCGACGAGGTCGTCCGCCGGCATCGAGTACAGATCCGCGGATTCGGACCGAACCTTCGCCTCGAGATACGTGCCGTTCTCGCCGATGACGAAGGCTTCGTCGGGCAGTTCGTTCGCGAGGATGTGATGGTATCGGTCGTCGCTGCCGTCCGCTGGAACCGAGGTGGAAGATCGGACCGTCGAGACGATCCGATCGATCGGGTCCTCGTCTCGCGTCGTCGGCACGTACTCGGTCGCGTCGGCCCGGAACGCGATCGTGGCGAGTCGTTCGGTGCCCTCGCGTGGCACAACGATCGTCGGCACGCCAGCCAGGCTGGCGTGGACTCGCCGGAGCACGGTTTCTATCTCGCCGGGACAGTCGAGTTCGATGACGACGGCACTCGGCGTAATCGATGCCGGCTCATCGTCGCGTCGCTCCATCGCCGACTCGAGATCCGCGCTCGCGGGCACCGTTCGAACGTCGTTCTCGGTGGTCCGCTCGAGGCGGGCCCGAAGACGGCTCTCCTGGCCCCGCGCGTCAGTTACGATGATGATCGGTCTCGTTCGATGTGCAGCGTTCATCCGTGTATCCCCGTCCGCAACCTCATCGGTCCGTTTCCGCACTCCTTTCTCCCCCAACTACGCTGTGAAATAAAAATCTGCTGGTCGTCGTTCGACCGGCAGACACCTCACGTCCGGTGATCGATGCACCGTATCCCGGCGCGCCGACACGGTGGGTCTCGGGTGTGCCAGGCTGGCAGGAGTTCCCGAGCTGTGAGACACAGGAGTCCGTCTCACAGCTCATCCGCCGCTTTCAGTTCCGCGATCAGGTCGTCGACGAGGGAGTCGACGTCCTCGTAGGGGAATTCCCCGCCGTCAGTTGTGGCGTTGAGCTCCATCGCGGTCATCGAGAAGTCGCCGCACTCGAACCTCGTCCCTGGCCCGTCGGGCAGCGCCGGCACGAGTTCCATCGGACCCGAAACCGGATAGTCGGCGTTCTCGAACGCGTCGATCAGCTGTTCGCGGAGTTCGGCTTCGTCTGTCATGAGATTGTGTTTCCGCGCGGACACCAATAACTCTACAGGGAGCCCGTCGACCGGTCGGCGATCGCGATTCGCGATCAGACCCGGTCACGGACGGCCACTCACCGGACGCAAGCGACTAGAGCCGTCGCATGAACTCGGGGAGGATCCCCCGCTCACTCGAGTCGGTCGCCGCGGCCGGCTCGGCACCGGGCGAGTCTATCTCTGCGTCGCCGGTGTCCTGGAACGAGTTGGGATCCCCATCACCGGCGCTCCCTGAGCCGGCCGACGTGCCGTCGGGTTCGGCTGGGGTCCCGCCGTTTGTTCCCGCCGTGGCTGTTCCGTTCGATGCGTCGGACTCGGCGTCGATGGTCGCCTGGAACTGGGCTTCGGATTCGGGACCGAAGTAGTAGGGGTCAGCGGGAAGCGAGCCCCGGAGGCGGACGTTCGCGTAGCCGGCCAGCGCCAGCGCGGGAACGAACAGCGGCTCGATCCCGAACAACGTCGGTCCGGCGGTCAGGATGACGAGAAAGACCGACAGCGGCGAGTAGAGGAAAAAGGCGACGACCCGGAAGGCGTCACCGACGTAGCCGTCGACGACGTACGCGTAGAGTCCGTACGCACCGACCAGCAGGCCGACGTCGGCGTAGAGCCCGACAAGCAGTCCGACGTCACCCGCGACGAATCCGTGGATGTGGACTGCGATCGCACCCGTAAGTACCGTCGTTCTGTTGACGTAGGTCTCGTCGAGCGCCATCCCGAACACGAGCACCGAGAGCTGGATCAGCGGGGCCGCAATCCACCACGGGAGGGAACTGAAGAGAACGCCATAAGACACGATTACACCCACTCGTCCGAGTGGAGTTGGCCCCGTACCTTTAACGTTCGTTCCGTTTCGAGACTCGATACGAGCCCCGACGGTCGGCGGGTACGACGATCGACTGACTGGTACGACGACGACCGACTGGTACGACGACGACCGACTGGTACGACGACCGACAGGCTCGAGTACGTGTCTGCGTGCGTCGGCACTCGAGCCGTCGCTCGTCACGAGACGCCGCCGTTCGACGGACGCTCGTCACGGTCAGACGCCGCTCGATGGACGGTCGAAACAGTAATTAATCAGCGGCGAACAGTATGTCGATATGGCAAAAGATACCGTCAGATATCCCGACGACGTGGTCACGGAGATCGACGCGCTCGTCGACGACGGTATGTTCGAGAGCAAGTCGGAGTTCTATCGGTTCTCCGCGGAGTACGTCCTCACCCTGATCGATTCGGACCACGATATCAAGACGTTCAACTTCGACGAGATCAAGTCCGAACTCGACATCAGCGACCGCGACCACGCCAAAGCGCTGGGCGCCGACGGCGGGACCTTCTTCCTCGACGCCGTGATAAACGTCCGAAAACACGGTCTGCGCGGCAACTACGAGGCCGCCGAACGCTTCATCGACACCCACTACGACGAGACCGACCAGGAGTGTATCATCCTCGAGGAACTGCTCGGGACCTACCGCGACGGGTCGTCGTAGCCGCTGCCGTTCCGTTTTCGCTACTCGAGTCGCTCAAACGGTTCGCCCAGGGCCACTAGCTCGACGTGATCACGAACCAGCCGCGCCGCCCGGTCGGCGGGCGTCTCGCCGGGTTCCTCCCCCGCCCCTGGCGAGTCCGCGGCGTCCCGGTCGACCCCCGCACTCGCCGCGACGGTGTCGAGAAACGTCGTTCGGACCGACGCGTTGTCGAACAGGCCGTGCAGGTAGGTTCCCAGCACCCGCCCCCTGGCCGCACTCGAGTCCCCGAGCGGTCGGGTCACATCCTCGAGCGCGCGGGTCCGACCGGCGTGAATCTCGTAGCCCGACGCGGGACCCGTGGCTCCCTCGAGCAGCGGCGATGCGTCCCCGTCGACGGGAACCGTCGTCTGCTCGAGGCGCTTGTCGCCCTCGAAACGAGTCTCGACCGGTAACAGGCCCAGTCCCTCGACGACGTCGGCCTCGCCGGTCCCCTCGAGCGCGGCGTTGGTGATCCGCTCGCCGAGCAGCTGATAGCCGCCGCAGACGCCGACGATCGGTCCCTCGAAGGCTGCGAGCGCGTCGGCGAAGCCGGCGTCGTGGAGTGCAAGCAGGTCGTCGACCGTGTTCTTCGTACCCGGGAGGACGACCGCGTCGGCGTCGACGCCCTCGAGTGGATCGGCTGTATCGCCGTCGACCGGCACGTACACTACCGAGACACCGGGTTCGGCCGCCAGCGCCTCGAGATCGGTCGCGTTCGAGATTCGGGGCAGTCGGGGGACGGCGATCCGAATCCGGCGCTCTGCGGGAACACCGTCGTCGTCGCCGACGACGCCCCGTTCTTCGCTCCCGGGGAGCCCGACGCTGTCCTCCTCGGGGAGGCCGGGATCGTCGTAGGGCAGGACGCCGAGAATCGGGACGCCGGTCTTCGACTCGATCTCCTCGATGCCGGGCTCGAGCAGTGACGGATCGCCCCGGAATTTGGTGATGAGCGCGCCGACGATGCGCTCGCGGAGGGCGTCGGGAACGAGTTCGATCGTCCCGTAGAGGCTGGCGAAGGCTCCGCCGCGTTCGATGTCGACCAGCAGAAGGATGTCGGCGTCGGCGAACCGAGCCGTTTCGACGTTCGCGAGATCTCGATCGTGCAGGTTGATCTCGCCGATACTGCCCGCGCCCTCGGCGACGATCACGTCGTTGTCGGCCGCGAGTCTGCGATACGATTCCTCGGCCGCCTCGCGCGCCCGCTCCCAGTACTCATCGTAGTACGTGCCGGCGGGCACGTGCTCGTGGGCCTCGCCCTGCACCACCAGCTGGCTCTCGCCGTCGCCGCGGGGCTTGAGGAGCACCGGGTTGCAGTCCGTGGTCGGGGTCGTGCGGGCCGCTCGAGCCTGGACGAACTGGGAGACGCCGATTTCGCCCCACTGGCCGTCGGGACCGTCGTCCGCTGCGACGCTCTGCTGGCCGTCCGCATCCGGCCGAACGACGACTCGAGCGTTGTTGCTCATGTTCTGGCCCTTGAACGGCGCGACGTCGATTCCGCGATCGGCGAGCAGCCTGCAGAGGCCGGCGGCCACCGTCGACTTGCCGACGTGGCTCGCGGTTCCGGCGACGAGGAGGGTTCTGGTCATCCGCGTTGGGTGGGACTCGCGGGGCCGACAGTATCGTCCTATCGGTTCGTTTCGGACGCTTTCCGTTCGCGCGATCGCTGTACGTCGCCGTCACGGCAGTGTACTGACGCAGTCACAGAGGTCGTCCTCCGTCTGCCAGACGCACAGTCGACCCGCGTCCGCCAACATGTCGAAGATCGCCGTCTGCATCCCGCTGTACGGCTTCTCGAGATCGACGGCCGTCTCGATATCCGCGTCCGGCAGATCGTCGTAGGCTCGCTTGAGAACGTGCGTCTTCACGAAGTATTGCTCGAGCGCGGTGAAATACCCCTGTTCGACGAGGAATCCACCGCGGTCGTGTTCGGTCACTCCAACGATGTAATCGGCGTAATCGGCGAGGATACGGAATTTGAGATACGTGTTCGTCCACTCGCTTCGAATGTCGACCATCAGAAACGCGTAGCTGTCCGATCGTCGGTTAAGTCTGTCCTTGACGAGTTGGAGGCGATGGATCTCCGGTCGGCCGTAACTGCCGAGAACGAAGTACGTGCTACCGGTCGTGAAAAGCGGTGAGAGCTCCGCGACGCTGTGCTTGAGCGCTTCGTACTCCTCGGGCGTCAACGACGACTCGCGGAGGTGTGATTCGGCCTTCTCCGCCAGTTCGTCGACGGTTACCATCTCCTCGCTCATTAGTCGGTGTGTCACAGGTCAACTGCTTCAATTCATCGACTGAGACGCCAATATCATTCCGCCGTATAGTTCGTACACCACCGATTCACATTTGAGCGAAACGCTTTTGCACGCACCGTCCGAATCGACGGGTATGAGCACGCCGGATCGAACGCCGACCGACCTCGAGCACGTTCGCGAGCGGCTGAACGTCGTCACCCAGGAGACGCGGTTCGCCCTCGTGCAGGACCTCCTCGGTCATCCCGAGGGACTGCCGACGTTGAAGGAACTGGACTACGTGAATCCGAGCAAGAGCCGAACGACGATCCGGCAGCACCTCCAGCAACTCATCGAGGCGGGGATCGTCGAGGAAGTAACGCTTCCGACGGAACGCCGACGGAACGACCTCCCGTACAAGTTCTACGGTATCAGCGAGGAGGGACGCCAGTTCCTCGAGGCGCACGACCTCCTACGAGCGGAAGAGACGCTCCGTGACGTCTACGCGCGGGTAGAGAAGACCGACGAGATCGAACGGTACGAGACCGCACCGCGACCCGAACGCTAGGTTCGAGTCGAGGACGCAGCGTCTCCGTACCGACTATTTTGCCCTGTATCGCGCGTCCCAGCGCGGCCCGGCGCGACTCGAGAGCACGACCCCGACGATCCCGAGGACGAGTCCGCCGATTCCGAGGACGGCGGCGAGTTCCAGTGACGGCGGGACGACGACGAACCCGGCGACCAGCGTCGGGACGAGCGCGACGGCGACGCCGACGGTAAACGTCATGAACCGGACGGCATCGAAGAGAAACTCGTTAGGATCGAAGCCGGCGATGTAGACCGTCAGGCCGTAGTAGTACAGCGCGTAGCCGGCCAGCAAGACGGCCCCGACGGCGGCATCGACGAGCGTCGCGTCGAACCAGATGACGGCCGCGAGGTAGGGCACCGCGACCGTCGGCGCACCGACCAGGACGAACGCGATTCGCTTCGCCCGGAAGACGTCCGCGATCGAGACGGGGTAAGTGAGATAGTCCTCGAGCGAGTCGAACTGCGTCAGCCAGTTGTAGGTCGTAAAGGCCGAGAGGCCGAGGACGCCGCCGAAGAAGATCCCCGGCGCTGGCGCGATGCCGGTGATCGAGTCGACGACGCCGACGAGCGTGGCCACCAGTGCGAGCAGAATGCTCGCCGAGACGAACGGCTTCCAGACGCCGCCGGAGGAGCGCGCGAGGTCGAGCAGGGTCTTCGTGACCAGCGGCGCGTCGTCGATGGGAAGCACGTCACTGAGTCGTGCGAAGCGATCGGTCGCCGTCCGCGAGGGCCGACCGTAGGTCGGGTCGTACATCGCGAGCGACCCCGTCGCGACGATGAGGGTCCCGACGGCCAGCCCGCCCGCGGTGATCGCGGATCCGCGCATCGGAACGAGAACGGACTGAACGAAACTGAGCCCGCCCATCGCCCAGCCGCCGAGGACGGCGAGACCGATCGCCACCCCGATGGCCCACGTCGGCGCGCCCCGGGTTCGGACGGCGATTAGCGCGACGGTGACGGCCATTCCGACGGCGAAGACGAGGAAGAGCGAGAGCCAGAACAGCCCGACATCGAGCGGCGTCGCGGCCGACAGTCCGTCCAGGGCCGCGCTCCCCAACGCCATCGGGAGCACGAACGCGACGCCGTAGAACAGCGCGTCCTTCAGGAGGAACGCACCCAGCAACCGCCGCCGCGAGAGCGGCAGCGTCGTCGACGAGGAGAGCAGTAAGGAGAGCCGTCCGAAGACGTTCTCGAGCATGTCGGAGCCGGCGAAGCCGGCGGTGCCGCTGTAGAGTCCGAAGGCGAGGGCGAGGACGTGAAGACCGCTCACGATCGTCCCCGGCGCGGTGCCGGTCTCGACGAGGGCGACCGTCGCACCCACGGTGAGCAGCGCGATCACGAACGGGAAGAGCGCGAAGCGCCAGCCGCCGAACAGCTGGGTGTGCATGCGCCACTCCTCGCGGAAGAGTATCGCGAGCAGCCGTCGGAACGAGAGCCCCGAACTGGCGTGATTCGAACCACCTCGAGCCGCGGGCTCGGTTCCAGTTCCGGTTCCGGTTTCGGTCCCACTCATGCGTTCGGCCCATCCATCCGCTCGAGCGTCGGCACGTCCCGTGCGTCGGCCCCGTTGACGCGGTCGAGGAAGAGCTCGAGCAGCGATTCGTCGCCCGCGTCGCCGTCGGTGATCGTCCGTTCCGTGACGAGTTGGCCATCGGCGACGATGCCGACGCGGGTGCAGATGTCCTCGGCGACGTCGATGTTGTGCGTCGAGACGAAGACGGCGTTGTCGCCAGCCGCGTAGGAGACGAGGAATCGCTTGACCTGCTCCTGGACGAGCGGGTCGAGGTTCGCCAGCGGCTCGTCGATGAAGACCACGTCCGGCTCGTGGACGAACGCCTGCGCGATCATCACCTTCTGTTGTTGCCCGCGGGAGAGATCGGTGTGCAGCGTGTCGAGCTTGCTTTCGAATCCGAGTCGTTCGGCCCACGCCGCGGTCTGATCGGCGACTCGCTCCGGGCGGAGATCGCGGACCTCGCCGACGAACTCGAGATACTCACGCGGCGTGAGAAAGCTCGGCGGCGACCCCTGTTCCGGGAGGATGCCGACCCGCCGGCGCGTCTCGATCGGCTCCGTCGTCGGATCGGTCTCGAGGACGCCCACCGTTCCTGCGTCCGGTCGAATCTGTCCTGTCAGCGTCCGGATCGTCGTCGTCTTGCCGGCACCGTTCGGCCCGAGAAAGCCGTATAGCTCCCCCCGTTCGACGGTGAACTCCATCCCGGAAACCGCCTCGACCGATCCGTAGGACTTCCGCAGCCCCTCTACGCGAATTGCAGCCATTGAACGACGAACTATTCTCACGAATTGATAATAACAATGCTGGTAGCGGAACCGACGAGTTGTTGATTCGACCGTCGCTTGGGCGGCATCTCGATTCGAACGCGGCTCGCTCGAGAGTTCGATCCGAACGCGGGTCGCGGACGAGCCTCTCGAGGTCGAACGCAACGCCGTCCGCTGTCCGCAATCTTCAACGGTCGGCCGGTCGAACCCTCGCGTATGATCACAGGCGAGCGAATGGCCGCCGTCGACGCGAACGCCGCGGCGCTCGGCGTGTCGCGAAAGCAGCTGATGGAGTCGAGCGGACACGCCGTCGCTCGGGCGGTTCGGGACGTTGCGGAGCCGGGTGCTCGAGTCGTCGTCGTCGCCGGCCGCGGGAACAACGGTGGGGACGCGTTCGTCGCAGCTCGATTCCTGGACGGTCCCGAACGTCGTTCGGGATCAGACCGGGACGCATCGCGTTCCGGGCGTGAGTACGACGTGACGACGCTGCTGCTCGGCCGCGCGGCGCTGATCGGCACCGACATCGCTCGCGAGAACTGGGACACCCTGCAACGGTCCGATTACGAGACGCGAGAAGTAACCGACTCGAGCGAGTTCGAATCCCACTCGAGCTCGTTCGATCTCGACGAGGCGGACGTGATCGTCGACGCGATGCTGGGAACGGGAATCAGCGGCGACCTTCGGGAACCGGCTGCGAGCGCGGCGGCAACGATCAACGAGGCCGACGCGACCGTCGTCGCCGTCGACGTGCCCTCCGGATTCGACGCCGATGGAGGCAATCATGCGGAGAACCGCGTTGAGGCCGACTGCGTGGTCACCTTCCACGACGCGAAACCGGGGGTGGACGACCTCGCGGCCGAGGTCAGCGTCGCGGATATCGGCATTCCGGCCGCGGCGGAACGGTTCGTCGGCCCCGGGGACATCGATCTCGCACGGCCCGACGGTCGCGCGGGCCGACCGTACATTATCGGCGGCGGTCCCTACACCGGCGCGCCGGCGCTCGCGGCACAGGCCGCGCTTCGGGCCAGCGCCGAACTCTCCTTCGTCGCTGCGCCCGAGTCCGTCGCCGGCGAGATTCAGGGGTATAGCGAGGATCTCATCGTCCAACCGTACGAGAGCGACGTTCTCACGCCCGAGCGGGCCGAGGACCTCCTCGAGACGGCCCAACAGTACGACAACGTGGTCGTGCTGGGCCCGGGGCTCGGCACCGCCGACGAGACCCTCGAGGCGGCCCGGCAGTTCCTCGAGTCGTACACCGGTCGCGTCGTCGTCGACGCGGACGCGCTCGCGGTCGTCCCCGACCTCGAGACCGACGCCACGTTGGTCTGTACGCCCAACAGACGGGAACTCGCAAGAATGGGTGGACCGGACGTCGACGACCTGGCCGACGTGGCCGACGAGATCGAAGCGTTCGCGGCCGAGTTGGGTCACATCGTGCTCGCCAAAGGGGCGACGGACGTCATCACCGACGGCGAGCGAACGCGGCTCAGCCGCTCGGGAACCGCGGGGATGAAAGTCGGCGGCACCGGCGACACGCTCGCCGGAATCGTCGCGGCGCTGCTGGAACACGCCGAGCCGCTCGACGCCGCCGCAGCGGGGGCCCACGTCAACGGCCTCGCGGGCGAACGACTG
>Ga0208412_1000024_pt1 | contig 136475 bp, 140 predicted proteins | sample AntDeeMetag02WF4_FD_184758 | JGI IMG/M metagenome (GOLD analysis project Ga0208412, IMG submission 184758) | Saline lake microbial communities from Deep Lake, Antarctica - Antarctic Deep Lake Metagenome 02WF4 (SPAdes) (version 2) | ecosystem: Environmental > Aquatic > Non-marine Saline and... | reverse complement strand
CGAACAGGAAGAGCAGCGTCGCACCCAGTCCGGTGAGCAACCCGTCCGTGACACGAAGTGCGAGGAAGGCGGCCAGTCCGGTACCGAGTATCCTCGCAATACGGCTCAGGTCCCGCTCGAACAGGACGGCTCGGGGGGCAGACATTCTCTCACCACTGGGCGGGATTGTATATAGTCCTGGGGCCAGAAGAGTGGGGTACGGCAGCGGAACGTAACATACGCGCCGTTGAAATACGTCTCACTTCGATCCAACCGATCCACGTGCGGTGGCGAGCGCTGTGGTGCGGTGAACGAAAGCGAGGCGCGGGGCCAGCTTCAACCGGTTCATTTGCAGACGAACTCGCTAGATCGGTCATCGATTCTCGAGCGATCGCCCTCTGTATGCCCGGTCGCCGACATCGACCGCACTCGTTCTTTAAGTGCCTCTGGTCACAAGATGAAGCTACGAAGGGCATTTGTCACCCAGTTCTTCTCGCGTCTCGTTCCCGCATACTCGAGCCCCAGCTATGACCACCGTCCCGACACACGTCCACGAGACCGTCGACGACCACCTGACGGCGATCGAACGCGAGCACGACGTCACGGTCGCCCTGGCGGTTGCCCGCGGAAGCCACGCCTGGGGGGCAGCGAGTCCCGACAGCGACTACGATGTCGGGTTCGTCTTCGTGCCGACGGATCTGCGCCGGTACGCTCACCTCGAGGGTGCTCCCGAGACCGTCATCGCGGACCGCGGTGAGTTCGAGTATCAGGGGTGGGACGTGCGGACGTTCGCACGCCTGCTCGCGGACTCGAACGAGGGGGCGATCGACCTGCTGCGGAGTCCGATTCGCTACCGCCTCGCGTACGACCCTGCCGACCTCACCGCATATATCGAACGAACGTACAACCCGATCGACCTCTATCACACGTGGCGCGGGATCGCAACGAGCAACTACCGGAAGTACGTCTCGCACCATCTGGTCCGAAACGACGACGAAACGTTCCCGATCATCGACACGGCGGGCGGAGAGTACACCGTCGAAACCGACGACGGAACGATGACGGTCTCGGCGGATGACGAACGGTTCACCGAAACCCAGACGAAACCGACCGTCAAGCGAAACCTGACGATCTGTCGGGCGGCCATGTCCGCATACTATCTCGAGGAGACCGGCGAGCGCGGCGAACACGACCTGCCGGCCCTCAAGTTCGAGACCTTCCTTCGCGAGCAGGCACCCGCAGTCTTCGACGCGGATCGGATCGACTGCGCTCGCGAGTTGCTCGAACGGAAACGAGCGGGCGAGGGCGACGCCGTAATCGGCGACGCCGTGGGTCGCGAGTTCGCCCACCCGCCGAAAGCGATCGATCCCGCGGTTCACGCACGCGACGGCCCCGACACCGAACGGCTGAACGGGTTCATCGACGAGATCATCGCGGCCGTCCGGTAGCTCGAGCCACGTACCAGCCTCGCTTTCGTTTAAGTGCCTCTGGTCACAAAGTGAAGATACGACGGGAGAGACGCCCGGGTTCTGCCGAGAAATTCGTTCCCGAACAGCGATGGCTCGGGCTATCGGTCGCTCGATGATGCTCGCTGTTCGTCCTTCGCCGTTCGTCCTTCGCTGTTCGTCCCTTCCTCGAGCAGTCGTTCTTTAACTGTCTCTGGTTACAAGGTAAAGCTACGAGGAGCTTTTCGCGGACTCACTCATTCGAGCGCGGAGCGGTAGCGATCATCATCGCTCGAGCGCCGCTGCTATCGCCCGCGATCTGTTAGAAAGGCTGTTAGTCCAGGTAATCGGCTACTAAACGGAGCGAGCCTTTTTCACTCTCCCTCTCCGAGCGACAGACGATGCAAGACGACGGTGCCGACCCTGGTCCAGATTCCGAGCGAGCCGCGGCCGTCGCGGACGGCGTCGAGCCCGAGCCCGACCCCGAGCGCCGCCTCGAGACCCGGCCCGGTTCCGGGTCGCTCTCCCGGGCGGACGTCCAGCGAGATTCGACGGTCCGCCAGTGGGGCGTCGTTACGCCGAGCGCGACGGTCATCGGCCGCGCTGACTCCCCCGACGCGGACCTCTCCGAGAGCGTTCGTCGCCTCCACGACGAACAGCACGCGGCGACGCCGGGCTACAGCGAACGCGCTCACCACCTCGATCGGCTGCGGACGACGCAGGCGCTGTGCAACGCCCTCGACGTGACGCCGTGGCAGCGCGATTTAGCACTCGGCGTCATGGACGAGATTGACCTCACCGAGTTCGGCAGCCAGCGAGCGATCGAGAAGGTCGCGCTGGTGGCGATCCGCCACGTCGTCGACGTCGACCGCCAGCAGTACTTCGGGCTGGACGAGATCGACGCCCAGACGCTTTCCGCCGACCGGATGGAGGAGCTGTTCGCCCAGTACCGCGCCCACGATATCACCGACGAAGAATCGTTCAAGCGCCTCGCGGCCGACTATGGACTAGACACGACGAGTCTGAACCGGCTCCGCCGAGTGCTGAAATCGCAACTCGAGGACGAGCTCCCGGCCTACGGCCGGAACCCGTACCGGGACCCGAACCTGCCGGACGCGACGGATGCGGAGACGAACGCCGCCGACGCGGCTGCCTCCGGATCGGAGAGCTAACGGGCTGGGCTATCAACTCAGACCGGTGTTACGCCGCAGCCGCCTCTCACTGGACCGTTGTCACCCAATCACGAGCCTCCCTCCACTGCTGCTCGAGCCGCCTACACTTCGTCTCGAGCCGTCTCCAGCCGACTGCCGGTGACCCGCGACTTTTCCGTGGCGACTGCCTAGCATCACTATGGCTGACGCTGATACCGGATCGACGCCGGAGACCGCGGATCGACTCACGATATACGCCGACTACGTCTGTCCGTTCTGTTATCTGGGGACCCGCTCGCTCGCGCAGTACCGCGAGGGCCGTGACGAGCCACTGGCCGTCGAGTGGCATCCCTTCGACCTGCGACGGGGGAAGCGGAACCCGGACGGTTCGATCGAGCAGGACGTAGACGACGGCAAGGACGACGAGTACTTCGAGCAGGCGAAAGAGAACGTTCGCCGGCTGCAGGAGGAGTACGGCGTCGAAATGGCCCAGGAGCTGGCGATCGATGTCGACTCGTTCGACGCGCAGGTCGCCTCGTGGTACGTCAAGCGCGAGTATCCCGGCCGGTGGGCGGCGTTCGACGACTCGATCTACACGGCGCTGTGGCAGGACGGCCGCGACATCGGAGATGTCGACGTCCTGGCCGACCTCGCCGAAGACGCCGATCTGCCGGCCGACGAGATTCGCGATGCCGTCGCAGACGAGAGTCTCCGTGCGGAGCTCGAGGATCGGTTCGCCGAGGCTCAACAGCAAGGAATCACCGGCGTGCCGACGTTCGTTTCGGACGGTCGCGCTGCTCGCGGCTCGGTGCCGCCGGAACACTTAGAGCGGCTCGTCGAGGGCGAGTAGTAGGACTACTCTAGCTTGTCGAGCCCGTCGAAGAAGTTCGCTTGCGGACCGACGAGCGTCACGAACTCGTCGGCGAGCGAGACGGACACCGTCGCGGGCGGCTCGAGGTGCCGTCGGTTGCGCCCGTCGCTGATCGCGTAGGCCGTCTCGGTTCCGGAGACGGTGAGTGTTAGTTCGGTATCCGGTTCGACGACTAGCGGCGGCATCGACTCGGTCGCGGCCATCTGCGTGACGACGAGCGCGTCGGCCGACGGGTGAACCAGCGGACCGCCCTCGCTGAGGTTGTAGGCGGTCGAGCCCGTCGGCGTGGCCACGAGGACGCCGTCCGCGTGGCTCTCGGTGTAGCGCTGGCCGTCGACGGTGATCTCGATGGTTGCCCCGCCGCCGTGGCCCCGCCGAGGGCCGTGAACGACGACTTCGTTGAGCGCGGGTTCGAGCGTCCAGTCCTCGTCGACGCCGGTCGCCTGCAGCCGCGCCAGTTCGCGGCCCTCGACGGTGCCCGTCTCCTCGAGTTCGGCGACGAGCGCGGTGACAACCTCGAGCGAGTCAGCGGGGGCGACGGCGTTGAGAAAGCCGACTTCGCCGAGGTTGATCCCGAGGATCGGCGCGGGGCTGACCTCGCGCGCGACGAACAGCAACGTTCCGTCGCCGCCGATGCTCACGACGAGATCGCGACTCGCCATCGCGGCGACCGGGACGGCGGTCGCCGCGATCGCCCCGCCGGTCGCCTCGTCGACGACGGCGCTCGCGCCCGACCCCTCGAGGGCGTCGACGAGGCTCGCGGCGAGGTCCTGTGCACGCTCGTTGTCGCGTTGGGCGACGATTCCGACGTCGACGTCCATCGTCCGCGGCTAGCCCCCCCGTCGTCAAAAAGCCACGCTTGTTCCCGTCGGCGGCAACAAGCTTAATCCGGGTGGAACGAATCCGGTCACGTGAACGCCCGCGACGACCACGTCGCAGTGTCCAGTATGGCAGCTGTCTACTCGAGTACCCCCGTCGCGTCGCCGTCGATCCCAGCGGTCGGCCAGTTTGCGATTTCTGTCGGCCGCCCCTGCTGGTTCCGGCAACGGCCCGCAGGTGGTCGTCGTGAGTGACGACGTCACCGACTGGTTCGACCGGGCACTCGAGGACGAGGACGACGGCGATCGATCCGAGTCAGAGCAGGATGTCGACGATCTCGAGGACGACGACACAGACGATCATCTCGACGACGATTCGGCCCGGGATCAGCGCTCGGAGACTGACGACGCGGCGGACGGCGACTCCCTGTTCGAGGAGGACTTCGGCTCGGCGTTACAGGACATCGAGGCGTCGGAGCCGGCCGCCGTCGGTGACGACGGCGACGCGGCGGCCGATCTCGAGGGATTCGATGATCTCGACTTCGTCCTGGGAAGCGACGAACCGGACTTCGACGAGGAGCTCGATTCGGAACTCCCTCGAATCGACCTCGGTATCGACGGGCTCGATCAAATGATTCAGGGCGGCGTTCCCGAGCGCTCGCTCCTCGTCGCGATGGGCGGTGCCGGGACCGGGAAGACGACCTTCGGGCTCCAGTTTATTACCCATGCCCTCGAGCGGGACGAACGGGCCGTATTTATTACGTTAGAGGAGAGCCGCGATCGGGTCATCAACAGCGCGACCGAAAAGGGGTACGCCTTCGACGAGTACGTCGCCGACGGCCAGCTCGCCGTGGTCGACGTCGATCCCATCGAGATGGCCAACAGTCTGGCGTCGATCCGCAACGAACTCCCCGCGCTCGTCGAGGAGTTCGACGCCTCGCGGCTCGTTCTGGATTCGGTCTCCTTGCTCGAGATGATGTACGAGGACCGGGCGAAACGCCGCAACGAAATCTACGATTTCGCCCGAAGCTTGAAGGGGGCAGGGGTCACCGCGTTGTTGACCAGCGAGGCGTCCTCGGAGACCGCCTACGCCTCGCGGTACGGGATCGTCGAGTATCTCACGGACGCCGTCTTCGTCCTGCAGTACATCAGACCGGACGACTTCCGCGAGACGCGAATGGCGATCGAGATCCAGAAGATCCGCGATGCGAACCACTCTCGAGAGAAGAAGCCGTACGAGATCACGAGCGAGGGGATATCGGTCTATCAGCAGGCGAACCTGTTCTAGCGGCCGATTCGGTGCCGGTTTCTCGCAGTGCTATAGTAGCCACTGCAAGTCATTGCACGCCTAATCGACCGACAGCTGTCCGATCAGTGTGTGAATCGTTTCAGTGGCTACTATATCAGTGGCCCGTTACAGCGGCGGTCGAGCCAGTAACAGCGAGTTAGGACGTCGTTCGCTGCCCATACTTTTGCGGGCACGACCGCCATATTGGCACATGGCCCAACGGACGACCGCCGACGAAACACTGCCGCGGGAAGAGCTCGCCGCGTACTTCAAAGACCTCGCAGCGGAGTTCGAACGGGGCGACGAGGAGGTCACCGTCCCCGTCGGGAACAAGAACGTGTCGCTCGACCCACCACAGAACATCGACCTCTCGGTCGAAGTGGTCGAACGATCGTCGATGCTCCGAGGAAATCGTGAGACGGTCGAGATCGAACTCAGCTGGAAACCCTAGTATGGCCGTCGCGGACTCAATCCTGATCTTCGTGCTGAGTTTGCTCGTGGGAACGATCGGTATCCTTGCGGGCGCACGGCTGGTGTTAGACCGGGACGCGAGCTTCGTGAACGCGGCGGTGACGGCGCTGATCGGCGCGGTTGCGTGGGCCGTTACGAGCTTCTTCGTCGGCTGGGTCCCCCTCCTGGGTATCCTGTTGATGTTGATCGTCTGGGTCGGCGTCATCAACTGGCGCTACCCCGGCGGCTGGGGCTCCGCCGTCGCGATCGGGTTCGTCGCCTGGATCGTCGCGGTCGGAATCGTCTACCTGTTCGCGGTGGTCGGGCTCGTCACGCCCGACGTGCTCGGTATCCCCGGCGTTTAGCCGGCGTCTAGCCCGTCGGTCCCGCCATTGAGGAGGGAGGGAAACCCCTTTTTCCGTCCGCGCGAGAGGCTAGCGCAGAGATCGATGTACGAGACGATTTTGTTCCCCACCGACGGCAGCGACCACGCGGCGACCGTTGCGGAGCACGCGATCGATGTCGCGGCCACGAGAAACGCGACCCTACACGTCCTCTCGGTCGTCGACGACCGCGCCTTTCTCGTCCTCGACGACGAGCGCGTCACACACGTCCGCGAGGACCTCGAGGCGACGGCCCGCAAGGCGATCGACGACGCTGTGACGCGGGCCACGGCGAGTGACGTCGAGACGGAGACGGCGGTCGATACGGGCAATCCGGCGGAGTGCATCGTCGACTACGCCGCAGCCACCGACGTCGATCTGATCGTGATGGGAACCAGCGGTGACGAGTACGAACAGAACGTCGTCGGGAGCGTCTCACAGCGTGTCGTCCGCGAGGCTCCCGTCCCCGTTACTACCGTCGGTCCCACCGTAGACTCCTGATTTTGGCACGGACACGCACAACAGATCGGGCGGCGGACCTGTCCCCTGTCGTGGCCCTCGAGCACTGCTGATTCGACTGGAATGGTCGCTCCCCGTCACCCATCGGATCAATCACATACGGTTTGATATGGGTCCCGTGGCTAGTACCCACGAAATGCGTCGATCGCTCGTGATTGCGGCCGTGTTACTTGCTCTTGCGTTCGTGCTCGTCGGCGGTCCCTCGATGTTGCTGTCGCTGTCGACTGGCCAGTTCACGGCTGAGGACCCGGCCCCGGAGAAGCCGACTCCCGACGTCGTTTCGTTCGATAACTCCGAGAGCGGGTTCTGGGAGTATCTCAGTCCGCGGGAGGGGTTCCAGAAACGCAGTCCGATCAACGTGATCGTCCGCGGTGACGTCGACGATATCGAACGAATACTGACCGAACCGGGCGGCGGCGACTGGTCGGAAATCAACGAATCGGAGGAAGAGGCAGTGCCGGACACGTACGCACTGACCGGTGATGAAAACGTCTCCGAGAACGAGACGCAGGCCGAGACCGATTCGGCCGCCAACCTGACGGCCGATTCGGCCACCAATACGACTGCCAACGCGACGAACGAGTCGGCCAACAATACGACCGCAGACGAACCGCCGGCCGACGAACGGCGCGGACGAATTCCCTCGCTCAACTGGGGCGAGGCCGACGGCGGCGTCCGCTACGCCTACGTCGATCCCGGCTCGAACGAGAGCGGCTACTGGACGACCGAGACGCTCCAGCTCGAGGACGGCGATTACTACGGACAGCGATATCACATCCGGCTCTACGAGAGCCCCAACGAGGACGACGACTGGGTCGCCATGCAGACCCACTCCGAACACTTCGACTGGTTCACGTTGCAACACCGCGTCCACGGGTCCCAGTCCGCCCAGCGAAAAGTCGAGTCCAACTTCATGGCTCACCCGCAAGTAGACGTTCAGGAGGATGTCAGCCGCATCTACCTCGATAACGGCAACTCTTCCGATGCAGACGGCTGGGCTACCCTCGTCGAACTCGCCGGATTGCTCGTCATCCCCACGCTGGTCGGCATACGGTCCCGCAGGCGCGCCGCCGACGCTGCGAGTGACGCCGGCCGGTCCGCCGAACAGGTCCGCCAGCGGACGCCCGACGCCATCGACGATCATCTGACCGACATCGACCGCCGGCGGATCGCCGCCGCCTACGACCGCGTCGAGGTCGGCCATCTCCTCCTCGTCGTCGCCATCGTCGCGCTCTACCTCGGCGTCCGGGCGGGCGGCATTTTCCTCGAGCACCGCGCCGAGTTCCTCACGCCCCATCAGATCGCCGCGTTGCTCTATCCGGTGATCGGCGTCGGCATTCCGGCGACGACCTACCTGATCGCACGCGGACTCACGCGCCGGCTCGACGCCGCCGTCGTCGCCGCGGGCTCGCTTGCGGTCGCGGTCTGGCTCGACTACGGCATGCTCGGCGTCGACGCGCTTCCCCTCGAGGTCGTCGTCCAGCGCATGCTCGTCGTCGTCGCGCTCGGCCTGATTGCTGGCGGCGCGGCCAAACGCGCGGCTCGCGACTCGAAGTTCAACGACATGCTGCTGGTCGGCACCGCGATGTGGCTGCTGGTACTGGTCGGAACGCTGTTTGGCTACCTATGACATCTCTCACCGTTCGGAAACGAGGAATTCGAACCCGAAAACGCGGCTGAAACGGCGCGTAATATCGGTTTATCGTCGAAACGGGACCTGATCGACCGACTTCGAGGCTGACTCTATGGTGGCGAGTCCTTAAGTCGTTGCAACATCGTTATCTACACGAAATGGCTAGCCCACCCCGCCAACGCGAACGAGAACCTGAAACGACAGAAAAAGAACAGGAACCGGAGCGTGAGCGGGTGTGCGACGAGTGTAACGGAGGGACACTCGTCAAGAGCGAGGATCAAGGGGAACTCGTCTGCGACCAGTGTGGCCTGATCGTCGAAGGGACGAACATTGATCACGGGCCGGAGTGGCGGGCGTTCAACCACTCCGAACGACAGAACAAGTCCCGCGTCGGCGCGCCGACGACCCAGACGATGCACGACAAGGGGCTGACGACCTCGATCGACTGGAAAAATCAGGACGCTTACGGCCGCTCGATTTCTTCGGACAAGCGAAACCAGATGCGCCGCCTGCGCAAGTGGCAGGAACGAATCCGTACCAAAGACGCCGGCGAGCGAAACCTCCAGTTCGCGCTTTCGGAAACCGACCGGATGGCATCCTCGCTGGGCATCCCCCGCTCGGTCCGCGAGGTCGCCTGCGTCATGTACCGGCGCGCGCTCGACGAAGACCTCATCCGCGGGCGCTCGATCGAGGGCGTCGCGACCAGCACCCTCTACGCCGCCTGCCGCATGGAGGGCATCCCCCGCTCGCTCGAGGAGGTCGCCGCCGTCTCCCGGGTCGAGCGCAAGGAGATCGGCCGCACCTATCGCTACGTCGCCCAGGAACTCGGCCTCGAGATGGAGCCGGTCAACCCCAAGAAGTACGTCCCGCGCTTTTGCTCCGAACTCGAACTCTCCGAAGAGGTACAGGTGAAAGCCAACGAGATCATCGATACGACGACCGAGAAGGGGCTGCTATCGGGCAAATCGCCCACGGGCTACGCCGCCGCCGCGATCTACGCTGCGTCACTGCTCTGTAACGAGAAGAAGACCCAGCGCGAGGTCTCCGACGTCGCGCAGGTGACCGAAGTGACGATCCGAAACCGGTATCAAGAGCAGATCGAAGCGATGGGAATTCACGAGTAAGCCGGTTTCGAGCCCATTTTAGCTGTCGTTGCGGGTGGTCGTATCTACGGAGCCAGTGCGAACTGGCACATGTGCGGTCTGTTCACCGACAGCTGGGACGTTCCTCCTGATAGCGATCAGCAGAGAGCGCGCTATCGGATTGTCGGTCGCTCGAGAAATGCGCCGGCCGGGAATTGAACCCGGATGGCGAGACGTTCCTGCTCGCTCCGCTGTGCGGGCTCCGTCTCGCGTGATTCGATTCCCTCGTGGCACACCGGTTGCTCGCCGTTTGCTCGCAACAGGATGCGCCGGCCGGGAATTGAACCCGGGCCGCGAGCTTGGGAAGCTCGAGTCCTACCACTGGACCACCGGCGCTCGCTCACTTCGTTCGCTCGCGCCGAGGATCGCAAATCCTGCGGATTTGCTCACCACCGGCGCACTACTCACCCAAGCATATCTTCCGGTCGCACTTGAACGTAGCGCTCTCGAACTGGCCCACGTGCCCGCGGCGACAAAAATCCGTCCTCGAGTCGCAATCGATGCAGACTATCAGTACGTATTACGTGTCCACCGTGGTAGTGAGTCGTGTCGAAAGACGCGACGTGTCCGGGTTGGGGTAGTGGCTATCCTTCAGCCCGTCCGGCTGAGACGCGCAGTTCGATTCTCGCACCCGGACCTTCCACTCGGCCGCTTTATGGACTCCGCCTCGAGCCGTAGCGCTTCACCGAAATCGACCGTTCGGGCACTTTTTTCCGGAGAGGGCAGCCTATTAGGCTGCGGCCGGCATAGCACCCCGTATGATCGACCTTCGCTTTTCGGACGGGGAACTGGAACGGCAGCGCGCCCACATCACGGCGTTCATACGCGAGCGGGTCGACGCCGCGGGAGCCAACGGTGTCGTCCTCGGCCTCTCGGGAGGGATCGATAGCACGCTGACTGGCTATCTCGCCGCCGAGGCTCTCGGAGCCGAGAACGTCCACGGACTCGTCCTGCCGGCGACCGTCAGCAGCGAGGGGAACATGAGCGACGCCGAGCTGGTCGCACAGGACCTCGAGATCAGCTACGACGTAATCGAGATCGAACCGATCATCGATACGATCCTGTCGACCTATCCCGAAGCCGAAGGCGACCGCGAAGCCGTGGGCAACGCTCGCGCCCGCGTCCGGGCGGTCCTGAACTATCTCGTGGCCAACCACGAAAGTCGGCTGGTCCTGGGGACCGGAAACCGCAGCGAGGCCGCGGTGGGCTACTTCACCAAGTACGGCGACGGCGCGGTCGACTGCCACCCGATCGGGAACCTCTACAAGGGACAGGTCCGCCAGCTCGCCCGGCACGTCGGCGTTTCCGAGGAACTGGCCGCGAAGACCGCCACCGCAGAGCTGTGGGCCGACCAGACCGACAAGGGCGAGCTGGGGATCAGCTACGAGACACTCGACGACATCCTCGCGACCCACATCGACGGCCCGCTCTCCATCGTCGCGACTGCCCGGCTGCTCGAGGTTGACGAAGAAACGGTCGAACGAGTCCGCGGGATGTACGAACGCAGCGAACACAAGCGCAACGCGCCGCCCGCCCCGGAGCCCCTCGAGTAAGTTTTCACTTCCGATCTCTCACTTCTGGCGCCACTCGTCCTCCAGTAACCCGTACCAGTACGCATCGTGATACTCACCGTCGACGAATTCGACGTCGCGGTGGACGCCCTCCTGCGTGAAGTCGACGGACTCGAGCAGTCGTCGCGACGGTTCGTTGAACGCGAACACGCGGGCCGAGATCCGGTGGAGGCCGAGCTGATCGAACGCGTACCGGACGACGCGCTCGACTGCGTCGGTTCCGTAGCCCCGCTCGTGGTGCTCCGGTGCGATCCAGTAGCCGAGTTCGGCGTTCCGGGCCTCCCGGTCGAAGGAGTGGAGCCCGACCGTCCCGACCGGCGTCGAATCGGCGACGATCAGGAGCACGACGGTGTCGTCACCACAGACATCGTTCTCGAAGAACTCGCGTTCCTGCTCGCGGTTCACGGGCCTCGAGCGACCGATCGGCCGCCAGATTTGCGAGTCGTTGACCTGTGCTTGTAGAAACTCGAGATCCTCCTCCTCGATCGGGCGTAGCGTAACGCGGTCGCCATCCAGAAATACCGGTCCGGGCATACCAGCCCAATTCATGTAAGCGAATAAGTCACTTTCCCCCAACCGTCGTCCGCTGCTCGATCCACGTCACCTACTCGAGCAACGCGTCGATATCGTCGGCGTGAGCGGCGACGAGGTCGGCGAAGGCGGCGGCCTCGCGTCGCTCCTGCGTCGCACGCTCGCCGTCGTCTCGGATCCGGCGTTTCAGGGCGACCAGCGCATCGGTCTCGTTTGTCGCGATCTCTTCGGCGACCGATCGAGGATCGTCATCGATGCGCGAAATGAGTCCGATCCGTAGCGCTTCCTCGGCGTCGATCGACCGTCCCGAGAGCGCGAACTCGAGCGCGTCGCCCTCGCCGAGCACCCGGGGCAACCTGACGGTCCCGCCCCAGGCGCCGAACAGCCCGAAGCTGACCCCCGGTTCGCCGTAGGTCGACTCGGGCGTGCCCACACGAACGTCACAGGCTAGCGCGAGTTCGAGGCCGCCGCCGCGTGCGGGCCCGTCGATTCCGGCGACGACGACTGCGGGAGCGTCCTCGATCGTTCGCGCGACGCGCTGGCCCAGGCGCGCGAAATCGGCCGCGCGGTCGCGATCTCCCTCGAGTGCGGCGACCTCGTTTAGATCGGCTCCCGCGGAGAAGGCCGGGCCGCGCCCGCGGAGGTAGATCACCGGCTCGTCGGCATCGTCGATCGCCGCCTCGAGGGCCTCAAGGCCATCCACGGAGAGGGCGTTGCGTGCCTCGGGGCGGTCGATCGTGACGGTGCGAACCGATCCGTTCGTGTCAATGTCGAGCATGGCAGCAGTCGACCGGGCGTTTCCAAAGGTCTTTGGCTCCGCCCTCGTAACCCCCCGCTAATGGAAGAGGCCGACAGCTGTCGGCGTGCCGCCCTCGAGGCCGTTGCGGACGTCGAACCACCACGGCTGCACGAATATCTCGACTCTATCCTCGATCGAGCGTCGATGGTCCCCGCGGTCCTCACCCTCGAGAGCGCTGCGGCGATGCGCACTGAGGGTCGCGTCCTCGAGGGCGCGGACGAGCCGCGCCGCGACGGCGAGTCCGAACCCGATCAGAACCGAACGCAAGCCGCCGGCCCCGATCGCGAGCCCGCTCGCATCACGACCCACGCGGCCGGCGTCCAACTCATCTACGAGGGGCTGCGACTGACGCGTTCGCTCGCTCACGACGAACCCTGGACGGCGACCGACGCCGAAGCCAGCGACGCCGACCTCGGGATCCTCGCCGCCGACATCCTCGTCGCCCGCGGCTTCTACCTGCTGGCGCGCACCGACGCCGCCGACAAAGCCGTCCGAACGGTGCAGTCGTTCGGTCGCGACCAGACCCGCCGCGAAGATCTCGAGTCCGGAGCCGAAACCAGCGCCGGCACCGCCGTTAGCATCGACGGCGGCGATCCCGCATCGACCGATGCCAACCTCGAGCGAGACGTGCTCGAACTGGCCGTCCGTACCGGCGCCGTCGCCGTCGGCGAAACCCCCTCACCCCGATTGCACGCCGTCGTCGCGGAGTTCGCCGCGGATGTCGGCACCTCGTTTCCCCCAGTCGCGGACTGTCTCACCGACCTCCACGCGCGGGCTCGAGAGCTGTCGCTCGAGGATTCCACAACCGATCGAGCGACGTCCGCGACGGATCCCTGACAGACGAACGCAATCGCGGGATGGGGCTGCGACAACCCGGCGCACGGCCCGCTCGAATCGAAACCCATAAAGACGACTCCGGTCAACGAACAGATGCGTGCCTGGGTAGCTTAGCGGTAAAGCGCGTCCTTGGTAAGGACGAGAGCCCGGGTTCAAATCCCGGCCTAGGCTTGCGCCTGCGGCGCAGACTGTAATTCGCAGATAGCGCCTCTCACATTTAGTATTTATCCCGATTAGCAACGGGAATCCTACCCGTCTCACAGAGGGTTTTGCCGGTAGGTTGACGCCGTCAAGGGCACCCGCGCCCGCGGTCACCGTACATCGTGCGTCGGTTTTGGAGAATTACGGTTCCAAACAGGTTATCATCGAGAACGGCGGCCACCGGTTAGAACACCAAACTTTCGACCGGCGCGCACACAACCGTTACTTCGACAGAAAAATTCTCGGGAATATCGCCTCGCGCACCATTGTCAAAAATCAAACAAAAATTATTTGCGACTGGATTGCGTTTACTCTTGTGAGCAGGTTCTTTGCTGGCGTCTCTTTCCGAGCGGCGCGTATGCGGTAAAGTCCGTTTTGAGAAGGATCCTGCGCGAGATCCCTATCCAGTTGGAGAACTGAAAAACTAATAATGAGTGCTACAGCAACCCAGAGCGGCGGCTATAACTCGAGAGGCCAGAGCCGAAACTACGCTCCAGACGGAATGGACTTTGTTGACTGTTCTAATTTCAAAAAGAACCGCTGGAAATACGTTGGAGAGACTCAGCCAGAACCAGAGTCCGACATTACAGATGTAGATACACAGAATGCGACGATAATCAGGCATGGTGACATTATAGACCTTGACAAGCGAAAAAAGTTCAAACTGTTGTCGGAATATAATACTGGACTCCGGAACAGAAAATGGACTAATCAAGGCTACACAACCGATCTATTGAATAGACACCTAATTTGGGCACTTATAGGGCAGTTGGGTTTAAATCCACGTTATCAACAGGAAGCAGTAGGCTTGTTTCTAAATCTTAACCTAGGGAAGTTCGGTGTGAATGCTGGTATTGTCGCATACTGTACGTGTGCAGTCGTAGTTCACGGCTCGAAGGAAAACGAGAGAAAGTGCCACCCATCAGTCAAGGATATGGATCCTGAATTTGAGAGGATTGCTGAGTGCGAAGGATACCGGGAGAAAGACCTCATCAGCATCTACAACAAGATAGCTCAAGCAACGGAGAAGTATCAAGGGTGACCTCGTCCCCACCCCCTATATAAACCCTATATCATTCTACTCTAATGAGAGAACAGAGAGAGTGTGTGAATACGCTCACGTTCCCAGTACGCGGGTAACAGCGCGATTCACAACGGGAAGGACAGTACCGGATGAGGTTGCCACAGTTACCAGTAACAGTCAATCGACTTCCCCGCAGCGGACAACCATAGCGAGTCAGGGCCGGGAGCGGGGGTTCCCGATGTTCACAGTACGCTTTTAACATGCTGTATCAGACTAGGCGGGACACGGGTATCCAATTTGTATGATCCATCGTCGGTTTTACGCTTGATTCCAAATTTCATGTTTCTCGATAGTATCTATATCACAAACAGAAAGCATGGATGGTGGTAACCAGCTGAAATAGCCTCAGCGTTAACAATGGCTAGTTTCATTTCATCCGCCCTCGTTGACGTCTTTAAGAATGAGTCAACGCGAAGGACAGTTGCGGGCAATCGTGTTAATCACAATCGTCGCTGCGTCAGCGAGTATCGTGGGGAGCGTATTGTTCCTTGCAAGTACAAGCCTCGGGGTAATCGGAGTACTTGCGACTCTCGCTTTCGGACTGTTCGGTGTTTATACTCATTATTTCGAGCTCCCCGAAGAGATATCCGAGACAGTACATGAGGTAGAGCTTGATGAATCACAAACTGCTGGGACACGACCAGCGCCCGGCGAAAAGGGCTTCGACCTCGACGTAGACGATAGCGTGCTTTCCCAACTCCCGCCGAAACGCGTGGTACAGGTGATTTACAATTCTCCGAACTGGCATCCAGATGGGCACGGTGGGTACTCGATTTTTTGGAGATCCCGACTCCGGCGACTCTTTCACTCTGAAGTGTTCTCGAGCAAAACATTCGAACTGTCCCTCCTCGGGTTAACGATGGGTAGTCTCGTACTCTTGTACTTCGTCTTTCTCTCGTTCTTCCCCGATAATATGACGATGGCATTCATTGAGCCGCTGACTGAAGTCTACCCCTCTAATCAACCCATTGAGCAGACACAGTTAGTAGTAGGCGTGAGTATCGCCATCGCGACCATCGGAATCGCGTATTTTGAAATTAAATCGGATTCGACGTGCCCCGTGTGTCGAAGCCCGTTTGCTCTAGAATCGAAGAAGCAGTTCTTCAAACCCGAGAACCGCGATATCGTCACCATCACTCAAAATGGGGATTCAGAGAGAAAAGAAGTCACCTACGGTGTCCATATTCTCCACTGCAAGAGTTGCGGTTCGTGGCATGTCCCCACCAAACGCTGGGAGCGGAGCCTTGAGTCACAGGGATTGTAGCCACCCTGATCGGGAGCGCAGTCCTTCTCATGCAAAGGAATGCGGTTCGGTGTATTCCGATTTAGACCATCCACGGATAGGTAAGGAGGATTATTCCACCGACTAACAGTCCAAAGGTCCATTCATCCATATTTCTATGCGATTTTGAGAGAATTAGCCAAGTAACTTCGATACAGACCACGCCAGACGCCTGCCAGCCGGTTAGGACGAAGACGTTGTATAGGGATTTTGACCACCAACTATACGTTGCAATAATCGCCAGAGTAGCTACTATTCCAATAATAGCATCCCTAGTGGTGACGTATTGTCCGAAGACTCGAATCCGCTCTCCTTTGAAACTTACAATCTCGACATCGAACCCATAAGCCAATCCTGCTAAGGCAATCATATGGAATGCTCCCGTAATCTCATCTGAAAGAGGAGGTAAGAGTGAGTCCACCAGAACAAAAAATTCTGTTATCACATTCATCCTATACTGTGGACAGAAACAGGGCTGTATTAAATATCCCTGATGTGGTTTACCTTCTCGGGCGAAGGGTTGCGTGATTACATTTCGCTTCGTATCTTATATCGGCACTGACGACAAAAGATTGAGAGTTACGATAAATCTAATTGAGATATGCAAGAGTACACCAATGACAACTGAATAGGTGAAATTAGCAATGGTGCCAGTCAAATAATAACTGGTGTCTCCAGTATCTAGGTCCTCAGCTCTAACAATCGACTTTGCCGCAAATATCACTCCTAACGCAGTATAAGCCTCAAGTAGCATCAATGTAAGTACGAGTACATTCTCTATTTTGCCAATTGCAGTTCCGGTATCTTTCTGTTCATCCTCTACCTCTACTCCAGCATATTCGAATGTATAGTTCACCACCCACGTACTGCTAATATGTAGTACGATATATGAAATCATTATAAGAATTAAAATAGAGAGGCGATAATCCAGAGCCTCAATAATTACTGGTCCATTGCCACTAACTGCCGGCTCTGACGAAGAATTATTTAGCATCTTGATTTATTTGTCATCATTTAGTTGCTCATAATTCTCTATAGCATTAGATAATCTTTGTTCTATTCCCAGAACTTGTTCCACGCTATGTTTACCTAAGTGGTAGGACACAGTTTGGGCAGAGATACCAAGCTCTTCAGCTATTACCTTCTGCTTCTTCGACTTATCGTACTCCCGGACGATATTCATTGTCGTTTCTCCCCATCCAGAGCGTATAATCTCAAGTAAATTTATTTGGTCAGATATTATACTATCAATGGTGTCAGAGGTGCCACTTAATCTGAATTTTAACCCACTCTTCTCTAACTCAGAAAGAATCATATCACCTCTTGCGAAAGCTGGCCCGTCCATCTGTGCAATATCTGGCGCGTTTTCATTCACATCAATTAAATCAACAACTGCGGCCATTCGATATTGTTCTGGATGAAGAATTCTGGAAAAGGCCTTCTGAATATCCACAATTGGCTTGACTGAACTGATGACACCACCAAATTCATCAACCCCTTTTATTACACTGAATTCTGCCTGAATCCAATGTTGATGTCTCTGATTGACCTCTGAAATTGCTGCCCCTAGCTTCTTTTTAAACGAATCCCTGTCATCTATTTTTCGTGAATCCACTACATCTGCAAGGACGACACAGTGCTGTTTTGTCATATTCTGGTTCATTCAAACCCTCTGTTTTAGATTGTCCTTCTAAGACTGTGTCTTTGATTCTGGGCCTTCATAATATATAAATACGTGTGTTAGGTGTGTTTCCGCAGACAGATTCTCTACTCAAATAGAGCTATTCTTGACATCCTTGGGCAGGGTTAGATGTCCTTCACGTGCTCTCTCCTTCGTTCGGCTTTTTCAGCACTTGTTCCCTTATCATAATGCTTTTCAAGGACTTTTCCACTCATGTTCACCCGTTCCTCGGTCACGTCCTTTGGCTGTCCAGCATTTCGAGCGGCAGTCACATAGCCCCGACGTAGTGCATGTGGGCTAACGCTTCCCGGGCATTTTGATGAAGCATTCCAAGACAGAGCCTCGCACGTCTCGGGGTCTCGGTCAAAGGGACACTCTCCACCGTTGTAGTAGCAGGGCCGAGTTGCGGTATACACGTACCGTTGAATTGTCGTCTCAACCACGCGCCCGCTCTTGGACGTCAAAAGCGGTTCCCGTCCGTGTTCGTCTGTCACCCCGTTCCGATTCATCTCGACGTAGTCCCGGACAATCTCAGCCGTCTCAGACGTAATCAACACGTCTCTTTCGCTTTTTTCTTTGTTCTTCAGGGGTGTTCTTGTTGTTGGACGGTGGCGGAGCTTAAGCGCGGGCCGTCCGTCGTCAAAATCTCCGAGGTCAAGTGTCCGAAGCCCGCTCATGCGCATACCCGTCTTCCAGAGGATTAGCAGGGTGACGTGGCGGTTGCTCGCGTACTCAAATTTTTTGAGGAAGTCCAGCATTTCGAGGGCTTCATCACGAGTCAGAAGGTCATCGCATATCTCGTCGTCTTCACTAACCGACGGAATCCGGACCATGTCTGCCATACCCCGAGGGACAGCTTGGATGTGTTCGCAGAACTCGATGAACTGCTTCAGCGTCATCATGTCCTGCCGGGCCGTGATGACCTTCACGTTCGACAGGCGGTGTTCCTTGTATCGCTGGATAACCTCGCTATCGAGGTCGGTGAGGTCGGTAATACCCTGTTTGTCCAGCCAGTCACAGAACTGCCGAGTCGTCGTCCGGTAGTTCTTGAGCGTCTTCTTGGTGACGCCGGGCTTCTTGTCGTTGAGGTAGCGGTTCTTCGCGTCGTGAGGCGGTGTCGGTTTCAGGCTCATATGCAATCGGGTACAGCCAGCAAAACCGACAGGCGGTACAGCCGGGTCCGGAGGGCGCGGGGCCATGTGCCCCAAACCGCCCGACGGAGAGAGCCCGGGTTCAAATCCCGGCCTAGGCTTGTTCGGCTTCACCGTTTCTGTCGTAATTCACGTCGTTGAGTGTTGCTCTCGTTTGCGGCTTCGCTGACGGACGCTGCTATTCCCGTCTTTTTCGTCCGATCTCGAGAACATACCTCAACTACAGACGGAGGGAACCAGTTCATCGCTCGTTTCGAACTGTTAGTGTACGACGACAACTGGGTCTCGAGCCCGACTGCAACTGCAGGCTAGTCGTTCTTTTTCGTCCCGGCGCTGCATTGTTGTGGTGATCGTGATGCCGATCTGTACCGCCTGTAACGACCCTGTCTCGTACGATTTCGCTGCTGCACACGGTGACGGCGACACCGTCGACTGGTGTCCGCGGTGTCGGGAACGCTAGCGCTTTTCCGGAGCGGATGCAAAACGTCGTAGAAGTAGTGAGCTCTCGAGACGCCTACCGATCGGTGAGCAGGCGTCGCAGGATGTCACCGTAGGCGGGGCGGGTGATGAGGACCCCAATGAGCACGCCGAGGATGGTGATGATCGCGAATCCTTTGAGGTCGCCGAGGCTCAACACGGCGAGCGGCGAGAGGGCGACGACCGTCGTCGCCGCGGCGGCACCGATGACCCAGAACGCTTTGCGGAATCGTGATTGGAAGACCCGTTCCGAGCTGACGTCGCCTTCGTCCATCACCTCGTCGGCGATGATCACGAGGTCGTCGACCCCGGTCCCCACGACGGCGATGAACCCGGCGACGTGGGAGAGATCCAGCGGCATGCGTATCAGCGCGGCGAATCCAAGCAAGATTACCACCTCCGCGACCGCCGTCACGATCATCGGAAGCGCGACCCGCGTGTCCGTGTATCGTGCGTAGACGACGCCGCTGACGGTGATCACCGAGAGGAGCCCGATCAGTACCGAGAACTCCTTGAACTGGGTGGCGTGGGCCGGCTCGATCGAGTAGATCTGATCGTTTTCGAAGTCCAGCGGGGCGCGCAGGCTGCCGGCTCGGAGGTTGACCGAGAGCGACTGGGCCTGTTGCTGGCTCGGTGCGCTCATCTGGAAGGTCGGGTTGTCCGCCCAGTCGCCGTTCTGCATCGAGGTCGCGAGGCCGGGCCCCTGACTTGTACTTCCGTCACCCATGCTGTGTGCGTCGAGTACCTCGCCGTCGACGACGGTCAGCAGACAGTACTGGGGTTGGTCGTGGTCGAAACTGACACCGTCACCGGTACTAGAGAGGCTGCACCGACCGACCCCTTCGCTGGTGAATCCGAGGTCGTTCAGTTGCTGCTGGAACTCGCCTGCAGCGCTGTCGCGGACCTGCACCGGGACCGCGTATGTGCCGCTATCCCCTCGCTGCGTCGGCGGATCGACATCGGCGATGTCGTCGCCGGTCAACACCGTCTGATTCGACTGGTTCGTCTGGTTTCCGCTATCGTCGGGATAGTAGGCGACGACCTCGACGACCCCGCGCTCGGAGAGCAGTTGGCGGAGTTCGCTCGCGTCCATGTTCGGGACTTCGACGACGATGTAGTGTTCACCGCCCGGCGTCGTCTGCTCGTAGGCCGTCCCGCCGGAGAGCCCCGCCGCGTTGACCTTCGTCTGGATCGTCTGGATCATGTCGTCGCGCGTCTTCTGGGTGACCCCGTCGCGGATGTCGTCCTCCGAGGCGTCGACGTCCGCTGACTGCAGCGCTGCGGCGAACTCGGCCTCGGTCACGTTGTCGGTGAACACCTCCGCGGTGACGGTCCCGTCGTCCTGTACGTCGACGCTGGTGTCCGCCGGCTCGAGGCCGAGTTCGTCGGTCATCGTCGACTCGATATCCTCGAGCCGTTGGCTCTCCTGTTCGTCGATTCCGCCATCGGCCATATCGGGCGCGATGTTCTCGGCGGTCAGTCCGGTGGCCGGAACCCTGATTCGGGTCCCGCCCTCGAGGCCAAGCCCGAACTCGAGGTTGGTGGGGCCGCTGTCGACAGTGCTCTCGGCGTAGCTGCTGTCGGCCACGATGCCGCCGGGGATGAAGAGGGCGACGACGGCGAAGGTGACGAACAGGACGAGCAAGAGGAGCCGCCAGTTGGACTTGACGGCAGCGATCGGGTTCATGAGCGGACCCCCTCGAACTTGTACCAGCGAAGCAGACTCAGATTCAACATGTAGGTGTTCATCAGGTCGGCCGCGAGGCCGACGAAGAGGATGATGCCGATCGATGCCAGGAGGCCGATACCGAAGATATACGCCGAGATGGCCATGACGAGCATCGCGGCCATCGACGTAACCGTCATCGTGACGCCGGTCCGCATCGCGCGGTGCGTGCTTTCGTAGAAGCTACCGCTCCGGCGCAAAACGTGGTTGTTCAACAGGATGTCGGAGTCGACCGAGTATCCGATCAACATCAGCAAGCCGGCGACCGTCCCGAGCGAGAGTGGGATCCCGGCCAGGCGCATGAACGCCAGCGGGATTACGAGGTCGGAAAACGCCGAGATGACGACCGCGATCGACGGGACGAACGTCCGGAAGAGCAAAAAGACGATGGCGCTCATCCCGACGAACGCGATAGCGATTCCCAGCATGGCCGTCTGCTGGCTCTGCTGGCCGAAGCTTGCAGACGTCGAGGAGACTGCCTGGACGACCTCACTATCGCCGTCCGAATTGAGCCCCTCCTCGGCCTGATCGCCCAGGGCCTGCGAGTCGGTTGAGGAAAACTGCACGATGTACTGGTTTTCGCTCCCGGTTCCGGTCACCGATTCGGGCTGTTCGTCGAACGCCGACGGAATTTCGTCGGCCGGCGTCGTCGTCTGGACGGTCAACTCCGTCCCGCCGGCGAAGTCCATCCCGAGCGGGACCGGCGTGCCGTACACGAGAAACGATCCGCTGAGGACGAGCAGTGCAACCGCGAGAACCACGAGCGGAACCGCCGCGAGCTGACGGTTGCTGTACCGGGTGTACTCTATTTCCGGTACGTCGAAATACGCCATATACCGGACCACTTGCACCCTCCCGAAGTAAGCCTTCTCAATTCTACCGGCCTCTCGCGGCCCCAAGGCGCCGACTCGAGCCCGAAACTGACGGAGAGTATCCGTATGAGTAAGTCTTCATCGGACGCAGCAGGTAGCGAGTCGATCTTCCACCAACGCCGCCGATCAGTCCGGCAGATATCGCACGCTCACCACGCCGTCGTCGGCCGAGCGACGCACTTCCACGCGGACCGCCTCGAGCCGGGCCGCCCGCGCGATCGTTTCCTCGTCCGCGAGAACGTCCTGCGCTGCGGGTTCGACTTCGCCCTCTGATACGCAGAACACGTGAATTTCGCCCGTCCCGGCGCGTTCCTCCTGAACGAGGTCGCCGACCTCGCTGTCGGCCGCGAGCTCTCGTTCGTGTTGGGTCGGCTCGAGGTCGCTGTCGACCAGGTCGATCGAGCGTCGGTCTTCGACATCGATCACTTCCCAGGCGACATCCAGCGGCGGCTCTGGTGCGACGGTGGCCTCGAGGACGTCGTGGACCTCGAGGCCGGGGTTCGATGCGAGGGTGTGGACCTGTGCGGTGTCGACGTCGCGGACGACCGCCGATTCGTCTTCGGCGTGCGTGACGACGAACGTGCCCGTCTTTTCGCTCATGGGCGACCGTACGCGAACCGTCGGTTTCGGGGTTTCGGCTTTCGCTCGCTGTCCGATGGAGTTTGTTGGTCAGGTACCAGCCGCTGGGTCATCGGTCGAGCGACTCCTCGGGATTGGACCGGACGACTCCGGTGGTCACCAGCACTGAGTTACGACGGTGCAGGCGGATGCTGGGCCGAGTCGATCCAGAAGTCCTCGATCGCTTGCGCTAGCGTGTCGAACTCGTCGGGCCCCTCAGGCTTCGTGAGGTACGCGTTCGCGGCCCGATCGTAACTCTTGACGATGTCCGCTTCCGTTTCCGAACTCGAGAGGACGAGGATCGGCGGCGGTGGGTAGTCCAGTTCGTTCTCGAGCGTTTCCAGGACCGTGAGCCCATCTACTCGCGGGAGGTTCAGATCGAGGAGGACGAGATCGGGGTCCGTACTCGCGGTGTCCGTCTCGCAGACGTCGAAGTACGTCGTCGCCTCCTTCCCGTCGGTGACGGTGTGGAATTCGATGTCGCTGTCGACCGTTTTGAACGCTTCTCTGGTCAGACGAACGTCACCCGGATTGTCCTCGACGAGCAGGATATCGATCGGCTCGGTCGGCGTGTGGCTGGTCATGGTGCTCGTTCTCGACTACGAGATGCGGACGCGTAAGGCCGGTCCCTACACACGTGGTGGGTCCGCTGGGGCGGCGCGGCCCGGTCGGTGAGGTCGGCGACGGCGGCGCCGCTGAACCGATCCCGGAGCGCCGCTGAACTGATCACGGAACGACTTTAGGCCCGGCGGTCGCCCCCTCGCGTATGAACGTCGACATCGGTAACGCGCTCGCGTCCGTCGCGTCACCGGGCGTCTCGAGGAAGTCCCTCGAGCGCCTGGACGAGCAGGTGGCGGCCGCCCACGAGCGCATCGAGCGCGGAATGGCAAACGAGGAACACGGCTACGAGGCGCTGAACCTCCCCGAACGGACCGATCCGGACGAGATTCGAGCGGCGGTCGAGCCCGTCGCCGACGCCGACGCGCTGCTCACCGTCGGCATCGGCGGCAGTTCGCTGGGTGCGGCGACGATCACGAACGCGCTCGACTCGGACACCGAAACGGTCTTTCTGGATAACGTCGACCCCGAGTGGGTCTCGAGCCGCCTCGAGGGACTCCCCCTCGAGAACACCGCGATCAACGTGGTCTCGCGATCCGGGACGACGGCGGAGACGCTGGCGAACTTCCTGGTCGTCCGCGAGGCCCTCGAGTCGGCCGGCGTCGACTGGACCGAGCGGACGATCGTCACGACTGGCAAGTCGGGCCCGCTTCGAAACCTCGCGGACCGCCACGACCTGCCCTCCCTGAACGTACCCGACGGCGTTCCCGGTCGCTTCTCCGCGCTGTCGGCGGTCGGCATGGTCGCCGCGGCCGTCTGCGGCCACGACCTCGAGGCGCTGCTCGCGGGCGCGGCCGCCGAGCGCGAGACGCTGACGGGGTCGCTCTTTGACTGTCCGGCCTACGCCTACGGCGCGACGACCTACGCGCTAGACGGGCGCGGTGCCGGCGTAAACGCGATCATGCCCTACGCGGAGTCCCTCGAGACGTCCGCGGAGTGGTTCGCACAGCTGTGGGCCGAGAGCCTCGGAAAGGACGACCTCGGCCAGACGCCCGTGCGAGCGCTCGGGGTGACGGATCAACACTCGCAACTCCAGCTCTATCGGGCCGGCCCGCGGGACAAACTCGTCACCTTCGTCACTACGCGGGAGAGCGAGGACCGGCCGATTCCCGACACTGACGTCGAGGAGCTGGCGTATCTCGGCGATGCGACGCTGGGTGAGCTGCTCGAGGCCGAATTCGAGGCCACCGAGGCCAGCCTCGCCGCCGCGGGCCGGCCGAACGTCCGCGTCGAACTCGAGCGTGTCGACGAGTACGAACTCGGTGGACTGCTCTATGGAATGGAAGCGGCCTGCGTGCTCGCGGGCGAACTCTACGGCGTGAACACGTTCGAGCAGCCGGCCGTCGAGTGGGCCAAGAAGGCGACGCGCGGGCTGCTCGGCGGCGGGGACTTCGAGGAGGCCGACGCCGTCGCGGAGAAGACGGAGCTTCGGATCGAACGGTAGCCGACTGTTGGGTCCCGTCCTCGTCGCGTCGTTGAAATCCCGTTTTCCGTTGTCCTTTTCGCGTGTCCTTCAGCGTGAAGCGTCGCTCACTTCTCGTAGTGACTGGAACGCTGGGTTCTGATGGGTTTGGGTGAGACGAAGTGTCCTGCTATCGTGGCACCAGAGAATCGCCACGCCCTCCCCAGCCGATTGCTACTCACGGGCCGAAGGCCCGTCTGCTCACGGCGGCTCCGCCGCCGTTCGCATGGTATGCGAGACCTCTGGTCTCGCACTATTCGTATGGTTCGCGGGACCGACAGTCCCGCGCTAACGCTCACGCCTAACGGCGTTCGCTCATCCACTGGAAGACGCAAGCGTCTTCCAAGCAGTCGCTCGTTCCGTCTGCTCACTGACCGACGGCCCGTTCGCATGGTATGCGAGACCTTTGGTCTCGCACTACTCGCGACGACCTCGCGCAGTGTCATCGACCGGCCTCACTCTCGTTCGGCCGGTCTGCTCACGGATCGCTTCGCTCTCCGTCTGCTCACGGGTCTTCGACCCGTTCGCATGGTTCGCGGGACCTCCGGTCCCGCGCTATTCACTTTCGAGGCGCTCCCTACGTCTTCGCGCGGCGTTGCCGCGCGAATGGTCTGCGAGACCAGAGGTCTCGCACTAGTCGCGCCTCGCCGACAGCGCGCGCCACCGCACGCCAGTTGGCCGGTCCGGAGTGACACGTTGCTCCCCGATACTGACCGCAGTGGAGAGTAAACACAGTGCCGCTACGGAGTGAAACCGGAGCCTCCCCGTCGCATCGTCCGTTTGCGGTGCGCCTATCTGCCCTCGCACGAACACCTATGTATGACCGAGACTGCACGGGCCGACGACGCCGGCCCGATCGCCTCAGACGTGATTCCTGGGATCGGGACGGCCCTCGCGGGAATCACGATGGTCGCAATGCTCGTCCCCGTCCGCCAGGGCGTCGACGACCTCGCCGTCTGGGCGGGAGTCGGGTTCGCCGTCGCTGCCGTCCTCGCGTTTCTCGTCCGTCGCCACGGCGGCCTCGAGCGAACGATTGCCGGACCGATCGCCGCCGTCTCGAGCGTCGCGGTCGTCTTGCTCGCCGGCTACGCCCTGAACCAGGGGATTACGGCATCGACATCGCTGCCGTCGGTCTCGCTGTCGATCCCCCTCGTCTTCGTCGCCTTCGTCACCGCGGGATTAACCGCCGGCGTGGGCGTCGCGGAGTCCCTGGGCATCGGACTCGTCGGGTTCAAACGCCGGGCGCAGCAATTGGCCGTCCTCACCGGCGTCGGGTTCGCGGGTCTCTTCGCCCCCGAAGTGACGACGCCCATCCTCGCGATTCCGGTCATCCCCTTCGTCGAGTCGCTCTCGGAGACCGAACTCCTCGTGGTCAGTCAGGTCGTCGCCAATCTCGGCATGGCGCTGGGGACGGCGATCATCGTCGTGGGCTATTTCCGGCTGACCGATCGCGATCGCTCCTTTCTCGATCTCCGATTGCCGACGGCGCGGGAGGTCGGCTGGACCGTCGCCGGACTGATCGTTCTCTTCGGGGCCGTCTTCGCGATCGATTTCGTCATGCGGACGGTCGGTGTCGAGGGCTCGGATCACGCGACGACACAGCAAGCACAGGAGCGTCCCGAGCTGATGCTCGTGATGATTCCGATCGCGATCCTGGTCATCGGCCCCTTCGAGGAGTTGCTGTACCGGAACGTCATCCAGAAATCGCTCTACGACACGTTCTCGCGGGCCGGTGCCGTCGTCACGGCGAGCGTCATCTTCGCGGCCGTCCACGTCTCCGCGTACGCGACCGCCGGTCTCGGCGCGGTCATCGCCAGTCTCGGCACCGTCTTCGGGCTCTCGCTCGTCCTCGGGACGATCTACGAGCGAACCGAGAACCTCGTGATCCCCGCGCTAGTCCACGGGCTCTATAATGCGTTGCTGTTCGCGAACCTCTACACCCTTTATGGATAACATTCGCCCAGATCCCGTCCCGTTATGAGGGGTTCTTTCTGGCCAGTTCCGACCCGCAGATCGGGCACCGATCCTTCTCCTCGTCGAACTCGCGACCGCAGCCCTGACACTGGTAGCGCCAGTGGCGCTGTTCGTCGATCCCCTCGCGGGCGATCACTTCGACGTCGACGTTGAGTTTCTCCGCGACGTTTTGCATCGCGTAGTCGTCGGTCACGAGGACGGCGTCGAGTTCGAAACTCGCCGCGATGAGGCGAACGTCGGTGTCGGAGAGGACCTCGAGGTCGCCGGACTCTCGGGCCGCGCGCTCGACCTTTTCGGTGGTATCGTCGTTTGGAATGTGGACGTGCATCCCGGAGCCTTCCATCGCGTCGTAGCGATAGGCGCTCTCGTCTTCGAGTTCCTCGCGGACGAGCGGGATGGTTGCAGTCTGTTCTGTCGTGTGGAAGTCGTGGATAAAAGCCGAGGAGTCGAGAACGTACATACCGTTAGCGCTGGACGACGATGTAGTCTTTTACCGCCTGAACGCGGTTGACGGGAACGAGGAAGTGGCCGGCGTCGTCGAGATCGAAATCGACGGCGCGCCGGGACAGTTCCTCGTCCGGCTCGATAACGAGATCGTTGAGTTTCCCCGATTTGAGATCCATCGTGATGTTGTAGAGCAATCCAAGCTCGGTGCCGTCGGAACCCATGACGGACTTCCCCGAGAGGTTTTCAGCGAGTATATCGCTCATGCATACCCGTACTTACTAATCGGTATTAAAAACCACGGGGTGAGCGCGGCTTGGCGTCTGACGCCGGGCAGACACGGGCCGAATGCCCGCCCGATCGAACCTCGTTCGGACACAGTTGGATCCGTTCGAACGCGCTCGAGTTCGACGCGGACGTTCGGGACTGGACCCACCCGTCGAACCGGTCCGCAGTCGTCGGGCGGGCCGCGATTGCGGCCGTGATCACCGGAACGCCGATGACGATGGGTTTAACTGCGGCGATACGGACGATTTAGATAAGACCTTCCTCGGGTGGTTCACCATGTCGGATACGGATACACGCGACCCCACATCTCTCAGAACGCCGATCGTCGCCGTCCTCGGACACGTCGATCACGGCAAGACAAGTCTCCTCGACAAGATCCGCGGCTCCGCGGTCATCGAGGGCGAAGCAGGCGCGATCACCCAGCACATCGGCGCGACCGCCGTCCCGCTGGACATCATCTCCACGATCGCGGGCGAACTCGTCGACCCGGACGACTTCGACCTCCCTGGCCTCCTCTTCATCGACACGCCGGGTCACCACTCCTTTACCACGCTGCGCTCGCGCGGCGGCGCGCTGGCCGATATCGCAATCCTCGTCGTCGACGTCAACGACGGCTTCCAGCCCCAGACGCTCGAGGCCTTAGACATCCTCAAGCGCTCCGAAACGCCGTTTATCGTCGCGGCGAACAAGATCGACACGGTTCCCGGCTGGAACCCCAACGAGGACTCGCCGATCAACGACACCTACGAGTCCCAGTCCGAGCGCGTCCGCCAGCGCCTCGACGAGAGCCTCTACGAGATCATCGGGAATCTCTCGGACGAGGGCTTCTCCGCCGATCTCTACTGGCGGGTCCAGAACTTCCAGCGAAACGTCGGCGTCGTCCCCGTCTCGGCGATGACTGGCGAGGGCGTTCCGGACCTCCTGACCGTCATGATGGGTCTTTCCCAGCGCTACATGAAAGAGGAGATGGAGATCGACGTCGCCGGCCCCGGCGTCGGCACCGTCCTCGAGGTTAAAGAGGAGAAAGGGTTCGGGACGACGATCGACACGGTGCTGTACGACGGGACGATCCGGTCGGACGACACGATCGTCGTCGGCGGCCAGAACGAGCCGATCGTGACCGAGGTGCGCGCGCTGCTCCAGCCGCGGCCGCTCGCCGAGATCCGAACCGAGAGCCGGTTCGAGAAAGTCGACGAGGTCTCGGCAGCGTCCGGGATCAAGGTCGCCGCACCTGAACTCGCGGACGCGATGGCCGGCGCGCCGGTTCGGGTCGTCCGCGACCGCGACCTCGAGGAGGTCGTCGCTGAAGTCCAGGCCGAACTCGCGGATATCGCCGTCGACACCGCCGAAGAAGGTGTCGTCGTCAAGGCCGACACGCTCGGCAGCCTCGAGGCGATGGCCGACGCCTTAGGCGACGCGGAGGTGCCGATCGTCCGCGCGGAGGTCGGCGACGTCGCGCCGCGGGACGTCTCGGTCGCCTCGACGGCCGAAGACGGGAAACAGAAGGCCATCCTCGGATTCAACGTCGACGTGCTCGACGACGCCGAGGACCGGGCGGAGATCGAGGACGTGACGATCTTCACCGACGAGGTCATCTATCAGCTCATCGAGGAGTACGAGGAGTACGTCGAGGGCATCGAAAAGGCCCAGCAGGACACCATTCTCGAGAACATCACGCGACCCGCTCGATTCCGGATCCTCCCGGACCACACCTTCCGCCAGAACGACCCCGCAGTCGTCGGCGTCGAGGTGAACGCCGGAACGGTCCAGAACAACGCGAACGTCGTCAAGTTCGATGGTAACGAGGCCGACCGCGTCGGCCAGGTCAAGGGGATCCAGGAGCAAGGCGAAGACGTCGACGAAGTCCGCGCGGGCAACCGCGTCTCAGTCGCCATCGACGGCCCCACCGTCGGACGGGGGATCGAGGAAGACGACGAACTCTGGATCGAGATCCCCGAGAAACACGCGAAGATCCTCGAGCAGGAACTCGCGAGCGATATCCCCGGCGACGAACTCGAGGCGCTGAACATGTACCTCGACAAGCAACGCAGTCGGGACCCGTTCTGGGGCAAATAAGTCGATCGATTGAGGGGACTAACGTGTCACACCAGACCGACCAGCCGGCGTGCGGTGGCGCGCGCTGTCGGCGAGGCGCGACTAGTGCGAGACCTCTGGTCTCGCAGACCATTCGCGCGGCAACGCCGCGCGAAGACGTAGGGGGCGCCTCGAAAGTGAATAGCGCGGGACCGGAGGTCCCGCGAACCATGCGAACGGGTCGAAGACCCGTGAGCAGACGGAGAGCGAAGCGATCCGTGAGCAGACCGGCCGAACGAGAGTGAGGGCGGTCGTCGATGCCGTGCGAGGTCTTCGTGAATAGTGCGGGACTCTGGTCCCGCATACCATGCGAACGGGCGCGAAGCGCCCGTGAGAAGACGGAGTGAACGAAGGTTTGGAAGACGCGAAGCCTCTTCATGTGGATGAGTGAGCGAGTACAGCGGGCGAACGTTAGCGCGGAACCGCTGGTTCCGTGAACCATGCGAGCGGGCCGCAGGCCCGCGAGCAGAAATCGGCTGGGGAGGGCGTGGTCATTTCGCGTTGCCACGATAGCAGGACACCCTCTTTTCCTCTCAATCATCCTCGATCACACAGCTCCACGCACCGGTCAGTCGAGACGCAATCGGAGACGTTCCGCGTTACGCCTCGCTGCGTTCCCCACCGCGAGGAATGTGATTTCTCAGACGTCCGTCCGCTCGAGCCGAACCCGCGCCCCGTCCTCGAGGTCCGCGAGCGGCTCGGTATCAGTAACACGCGCGATGACGGTCACGGGCGCGGCGGCGCGGGGCTCACTGTCTTCGCTGGCCGGCGTCGGTCCCCAGAACAGACACAGCTTCCCGCCGGCCGGCCAGTAGGCGATGGATCCCTCGGGAACGACCGCGCTGGCGTTCTCGAGCGGTACGTCCAGCGCGAGATCGAAATAGAGTTCGTCGCCCCAGCGCGTCGCCTCGCCCGCGGCGGGTAGCGCGTCCTCGAGTGCGACCCTCGTTTCGGGTGCGTCGTCGGTCCAGACTGCCTCGAGGTCGCGGCCGTCGACGGTGACGTGTAGATCGGTCATGCTCGTGGCCACGAACGGGCGGTACTTCTCGGTGACGACCGGAGTCACCGTCGACTCGAGACGGGGAACTCGCCCGGGACCCCTGTAAGGATTAACACACTCCTCGTGGTGGTCGCGTCCATGCTCGTAGAGCTCCGCCAGTACAAACACGAGGAGGTCCAGTTCGACGACAACAGGACGACGGGCGAGTCCCAGACCGAAGACGCGGTCAACCCGGACGCGGACGACTACTTCGGCACAGACATGGAGGATCTCGACGTCGAGACGTGGGACACCGTCGAGTACGAGGACGATCCGATCCAGCGCCGTTCCGTCACGATCGACGGGGTCACCGCCGTCTCCGTCCCCGGGGATTCGACCGAGGAGGATCAGGATCTCCCCGGACGGACGGTTCAGCTCCGCGTGAAAGGAGGTCTCGAGTCACTCGAGCACGCCGAGATCGTCGAAGTACAGGACGAAAACCCGCAGTAAGCCCCTCCCCGTTTTTGGACGAATGTTTTCCCATAGCGCGGAACACCGAGGGGTGCCCCCTCGACGAGGGGATGACAACCTGTGTCGGAGGCAGTGCAGTCCCGAAATCGTTTTCAAGCGGTCGCGCGCACACTCGGTATGCCGACGGAATCGGACACTCATTATGACCCCTCGCTGGGGAACAAGTTCATCTTCGTCACCGGCGGCGTCATGTCGGGGCTCGGCAAGGGGATCACGGCCGCGAGCACCGGCCGGCTCCTCAAAAACGCCGGGTTCGACGTCACCGCAGTGAAGATCGATCCGTATCTGAACGTCGACGCGGGGACGATGAACCCCTACCAGCACGGGGAGGTCTACGTCCTCGAGGATGGCGGCGAGGTCGACCTCGATCTCGGGAACTACGAACGGTTCCTCGATATCGACATGACCTCGGATCACAACATCACGACGGGCAAGACCTACCAGCACGTCATCGAGAAGGAACGCGCCGGCGACTACCTGGGAAAGACGGTCCAGATCATCCCCCACATCACCGACGACATCAAGCGGCGGATCCGCGAGGCCGCCGAAGGCACCGATGTCTGTCTCATCGAAGTCGGCGGCACCGTCGGGGACATCGAGGGCATGCCCTACCTCGAGGCGCTTCGTCAGTTCGCCCACGAGGAACCCGAGGAGAACGTCCTCTTCACCCACGTCACGCTCGTGCCGTACTCGAAAAACGGCGAGCAGAAGACGAAGCCGACCCAGCACTCGGTCAAGGAGGTCCGTTCGATCGGCCTTCAGCCAGACGTGATCGTCGGCCGGTGCGAGGACCGCCTCGACCCCGAGACCAAGGAGAAGATCGCGCTGTTCTGTGACATTCCGACGGATGCGGTGTTCTCGAATCCCGACGTCGAGGACGTCTATCACGTCCCGCTGATGGTCGAAGACGAGGGGCTCGACCAGTACGTCCTCGAGCACTTCGGTCTCGCCGATGAGGCGCTCCCGGAGGGCCAGCGAACGAACGAGTGGCGCGACATCGTCACCACGGAGAAAGACGGCGAGATCGACATCGCGCTGGTCGGCAAGTACGATCTCGAGGACGCCTACATGTCGATCCACGAGTCGCTGAAACACGCCGGCTTCGAGGTCGGCAGTAACGTCACGACCCACTGGGTGTCCGCCGACGAACTGAGCGAGGGCCACGACGGCCAACTCGAGGGGATGGACGGGATCATCGTCCCCGGCGGGTTCGGGATGCGCGGCTCCGAAGGCAAGATTCGGGCGGTTCAGTACGCCCGCGAATACGACGTTCCCTTCCTCGGGCTCTGTCTGGGCTTCCAGATGGCCGTCGTCGAGTACGCCCGGAACGTGCTCGGCCTCGAGGACGCTCACTCCGCCGAGATGGAAGACGACACACCGCATCCAATCATCGACATCCTGCCCGAGCAATACGAGGTGGAGGATATGGGCGGGACGATGCGGCTGGGCGAGCATACGACCGTCATCGAACCCGAGACGCTGGCCTACCAGCTTTACGGTGACACGTCCTGTTCCGAACGCCACCGACACCGCTACGAGGTCAACCCCGAGTACTTCGACCAGTTCGAGGACGAACCGCTGGTCTTCTCCGGCACTGCGGGCAACCGGATGGAGATCCTCGAACTCGAGGATCACCCGTTCTTCTTCGGGACGCAGTTCCACCCCGAGTACACGTCACGACCCGGACAGCCGAGCCCGCCGTTTTTGGGGCTGGTTGAGGCCATCCTCGAGCAGACTGACGATGGGGCCGAGGCCGAGAGCGAACCCGACGACGCGGACACCGACGCGGAAACAGAGGTAACCCACTAATGGTAGACACCGAGACGTTCGTTCCAGACGCAGTTGCAGAGATCGGCGACGAAATCGGCGACGCGAACGCCGTCATCGCCCTTTCGGGCGGCGTCGACTCGTCGGTCGCCGCCGCACTGGCCTACGAGGCCATCGGCGACCGACTCACGCCGGTCTACGTCGACACCGGCCTGATGCGGAAAGGCGAGACCGACCAGATCCGCGAGACGTTCGACTACATGGAGTCCCTGCGGATCGTCGACGCGAAAGACCGCTTCCTCGAGGCGCTCGGGGGAACCACCGATCCCGAGGAAAAGCGCGAAATCATCGGCGAGCAGTTCATCCGAGAATTCGAGCGCGAGGCCAAAGACGCAGACGCCGACTATCTCGTCCAGGGAACGATCTACCCCGATCGTATCGAGAGCGAGGGCGGGATCAAGTCCCATCACAACGTCGGTGGGCTCCCCGAGATCGTCGACTTCGAGGGCATCGTCGAACCGGTCCGCGACCTCTACAAGGACGAAGTTCGCGAGGTCGCCCGCCACCTCGGCCTCGACGAGATCGTCGCCGAGCGGATGCCGTTCCCCGGTCCCGGACTCGCCGTGCGCGTCATCGGCGAAGTCACCGAGGAGAAACTCGAGGTCGCCCGCCACTCCTGTCACGTCGTCGAGGAGGAACTCGAGGAGTACGAGCCCTGGCAAGCGCTTGCAGCCGTCATCGGCAAGGCCACGGGCGTCAAGGGAGACAACAGAGTCCACGGCTGGGTCGTCTCCGTGCGCTCGGTCGACTCTCGTGACGGGATGACCGCCCGCGCCCAGGAGATCGACTGGGAGACCCTCCAGCGCATCCAGTCCCGGATCACCGGTCAGAACGACAATGTCGCCCGCGTCGTCTACGACGTGACCCACAAGCCGCCCGCGACAATCGAGTACGAATGAGTACCACAACCACGACCGCCATCGTCGCCGGCCCCGACGACGACGGTATCGGCGACGCGCTCGAGCACGAGGGTGTCGATGTCACCCGACTCAACGGCGTTATCTCCCGTCCGCACCTCGAGGAAGCCGGCATCGTCGCGGCCGATCTGTACGTCCTGACCGACACCGAACAGGCGACGACGATCCCGATTGCCTGCGACCTGAACGACGGGCTCCGAACCGTCGTCTACGCTCGGGACTCCGTTCCCGAGTTCGTCAGGGGGCAACTCGACCTCGCGATCGACCCGCAGTTGATGGACGCGAGCATCGTCGCCGACGAACTGGTCGCCTGACGCCGGATCCGTCGACCGCGAGTCCGTTCACACATTCTGCCGATCGGTTTCGTACTGAGCTCCTGATCGACCCCCAGTCGCGCCGCCGAACTGCTCACGGGCGGGCATCGACCGGGTAATCTCATCGTGCGAACTCCGCTTCGCTACAGCCGCCGTATGAACTGTCTCGAGGCGGATTTCGCCGGTGTAAATTCGTATTGAATTCGGGGGAACTCGGCGTAAGATCGGTATACCATCACCTCCGTTCAAGTAGCAATCGCCAGTACTCACGAGTGGAGGTCGACGGGCAGACCCCACCGATGGCACCCACCACCTGTACCCGCGACTTCCAGCAACCCCACCACAGCACCCTTCCCCACCACTGCCAACCGATTCTCGTTGACGCGGGCCCACCCCACCGGCTCGCGTCGCACCCTGCGATTCTGGCACTCGGGGCGCGGCGTTTTTCGCCGCGCTCCGGGGATGGACCGCTTCGCGATCGTTTTGTACCGATTGATCCCCCCTCTCGAGACCGTCGTGGTCGCCACGTTCCGCTCTCCTCGAACCGTCCGTCTGAAACCTGCATTTCAACGGTAGAATCGGTCGATGACGCGTCGGTTACGATGATTCGAGTCGCTTGAGGACCGGAATCTCCTCGAGTCGCTCGTTCGTGAGCAGGTCCCAGTCGATCCCCGCGGGTTGCTCGCTTCCGCTCTCTGGTCGCACCACCCGCTCGGGCGTGACGACGAGGTCCATCGCGACGTCGTGAGCCTCGATCGCGACGGCGTCGTCGATCACCTGCCGTTCGTGGACCGTCGTCGCCACCGGCGTCGACTCGTCGACCAGACCGAGTTCCCGGAGGACGGCGTACTCGAGGTCGCTGTAGCCCTCCCCTTTGCCGATTCGGCCACCCTCCTCGGTCACTGCGACGCTCCCCGAGACGATCAGATCGACGCGGTCGATCGCTTCGGGGCCGACCTGCTCGCCGTGTTTCGACGAACCGGAGACGGTCGTCGCCGCGTCGTAGTCCTCGAGTTCGTCTGGATCGAGTTTCAGGAAACACCGCTCGTCCCGAAGTCGCGGCACGGCCATGTAGACCGTCTTTCCCTCGTGCAGCGCCCGCCGCCTCACGGGCAACTGCGGCGCGTCGGGATTGGCCTTGATCGTCGTCGCCTCCTTCCACTCCGGTTGCTCGGCCAGCCGGTCTGCAGCGTCGCTCGCCCCGGCGAAGTTCGGAATCCGGCCGTGGGGCGGGAACGGAAACCGGGCCTCGCCGCTCTCCTCGAGGTCGTCCCAGATTCGCTCGCGGACGGTCGCCTTGTCGATGGCATCGCTTCCTGTCCCGCCGCCATCGCGGTCGCCGGAGCCCACGTCAGGACCCCCCGTCCGTCGCTTCGTTCGGGACACCGGTATCCACCGTCTCGTCCGCGGTCTCTGATTCTTCTCCGGTGCCCGCCTCGTTTTCGGTGTCCGGATCCTCCTCGGTATCCGCCTCGCCCTCGGACTCCGGTTCCGGTTCGCGTGCGAGTTCGACGATCCCGGTCGCTTCCGGCAGGATGATCTCCGCAAGCGCGAGACGGGCCGCGTCGGGGTTGCCGGGGAGACAGAAGACCGGCGTCCCCTCGGCGATGCCGGCGAGGGTCCGCGCGGCGACGGCTTTCGTACCGATCTGCTCGTAGGCCAACACGGTGAACAGCTCGCTGAACGTGGCCAGTTTCTTCTCTAAGAGCGGGTCGACGGCTTCGATGGTGATATCTGCCGGCTCGACGCCGGTCGCGCCGGCGGTAATGACGATTTCGACGTCGTCGCGGTCGATCAACCGCGAGACGATCGACTGGACCCTGTCGTAGTCCGAGCCGACGTGTTCCCGGACCACGACCTCGTTGCCGTCGTCCTCGAGCGCCTCGCCGATGGCCTCACCGGCGTCGTCGGCCGCGAGGCTGCGATCCGAGGCGATCGTGACGACGCCGGTACAGAGCGTCCCGTCGCCGGGTTCGGTGGCGTCCGAGTCCGTCTCGTTCATACCGCGTCTTCGAAAGCCGGCGGGTAAAAACGTCCGTCTCTGGTCATCGGTGATCGGCGGAAGTCGGTGTCGACGGACCGTTCGTGTAGTACGTGAAGAGGTCCGTGTAGGTCGGTTCGGCAATCGCGAGCGCCGTTCGGTCGATCCCCGATGTGGCCGCGAGTTCGTCGAGTATCCGTCCCGGAGTATCTGCGACCGCGTCTTCGTATTGCGAGGGGACGAACCCGTGGATACTCCCGGCCACGGCGAACGGCTCGCCGTCGACGACCGCCGTGAGCGCGCTCGCGTTCGATGCTCCCGTCTCGAGGACGGGCGGCACCGACGCCAGCAGTTCCGCAGGTGTTCCGGTCGCGACGATCCGACCGTCCGCGAGGAAGGCGATTCGGTCGGCGATATCGGCGGTCATCGGTCGGTGGCTGGCGACGACGATCGTCTTTCCCGCAGCCTGTTTCTCACGGAACAGCTCGTGGACCGCCGGGATCGTCGCGAGATCGAGCGCCGCGGTCGGCTCGTCGAACAGGTACAGCGGGACGTCGATGCTGGCGGCGATGGTGAACTCGAGTTTTCGCACCATTCCGCCGGAGTAGTCCGCGACGGACTTGTCGAGGTCGTCGGCGAGGCCGAGACGCTCGACGTGTGTGCGCCAGTCGTCCGTGAACGCCGGATGGAGCCGGCGGTAGAAGTGGATGGTTTCTCGAGGGCGAGTGCGTCCTGCAGGAGAAAACTCGTCGTGTCCGCGCGAGTCGTCGCCGGTTCGCCGAAGACGTCGACGCTGCCCGCGGAGGGACGCTCGCTGCCGGCGAGACAGGAGAGCAACACCGACTTGCCGACTCCGTTTGCCCCCATCAAAACGAGGAGTTCGCCGTTCTCGACCGTGAGATCGATATCCTCGAGGACGCCCTCCTCGCCGAAGGACTTGCGGACGCCGTCGACGGTCGCGACCGGATCGGTCACGGCCACCACCCCTGGTCGTAGAGCATTCGATTCACGAGCATCGTTCCGGCGACGACTGCGAGGGCCGCATAGATGGCCAGTAACGCGAGGAATTCCGGCTCGGTCGGCATCGCAGGCGGTGCGATGCCGAGCCCCGTCCAGCTCTCGGCCGGGACGAGGTGAGCGATGAGCACTCGAGTCGGGAGCGTGTTCGGGAGATAGTTCAGCACCGGGCCGTCGATCACCGATTGCGCCGGAACGGCGCCGTTGAGCCCGGTCAGGGTGAACGTCGTGATGGCGACGAACGTGGTCGCCAGCGTTGCGACCTGTTTGTTCCCCGCGGCGATCACGAACGGGATGGCGACGACCATCCAGATCAGGCAGGTCAGCACGCCGGCGACTAGGACGATCGGTATTGATTCGGGACCGCGGAGACCGTAGGACGCGCCGGTGGCCAGCCCGGCGACCAGCGTCGCGGTGAACGCGCCCGCCGCGAGGACGAGCCCGGCGGTCATTCGGCCGGTCAGTTCGGCCGACGGCGAGATAGGCATCGATCGATAGGCGACGTAGCGCCGGTCCTCGAGGTCGGTCGCGAGCTGGTTTCCGAAGACGAAGAGACAGACGAACATCGACCCGAGGACGCCGATTCCGATGGACGCGCTCGCATCGGCCGTGGCAGTCGTTCCGGCCCCCTGCACCGTCTGGAGCGAGTACATAATCGCGGGGAATGCGAGTACCCACAGCAGCATGATCCCGCTGTTTCGCACCTCCTGTAGATTCCGGCGAGTGAACGCGCCGGCCTGCTCGAGCCAGATGCGCCACCCTCCGCCCGACGCTCGTTCGGTCTTGGACACCGTCTCCGTTTCAGTTGCCATCGGTCTTCCGTTGTCCCGACACACCTCTGACAAATACTGGTTTATAGTACAACGTGATCGCGGCGAATACGGCATGCTGGTAGCCCAACTGTTATGGACGCCGTTTCCGTTGGTCCGCGTATATGCAGGCAGTCCAATTCGCGGAACACGGCGACAGGGGCGTCATCGAGTACGGCGAGTATCCCGATCCCGAGATCGATCGGGACGAGGTACTGGTCGACATCAAGGCGGCCGCGCTCAACCACCTGGACATCTGGACGCGACGGGGAATGCCGGGGATCGACCTCGAGATGCCACACATTCCGGGCAGCGACGGGGCCGGCGTCGTCGAGGACGTTGGCGAGGACGTAACTCGCTTCGAGGCGGGCGATCACGTCGCGCTCTCGGCCGGCGTCGGCGACCTGCGGATGGACGACCCGACGCTCGATCCGCGCTTTCACATCATCGGCGAGCACGTTACCGGCGTTCACTCCGAATACGCCGCAATTCCCGAGGATAACCTGATCCCCGTCCCCGACCACGTCGACTGGTCGGTCGCCGGCTCGAGCTCGCTGGTCTTCCAGACCGCCTGGCGGATGCTCATCGAACGCGCCGACCTCGAGGCCGGCGAGTCGGTGCTCGTGCTGGGTGCCAGCGGTGGGGTCGGCCACGCCGCGCTTCAGATCGCCGACTACGCGGGTGCGGAGGTGTACGCGACCGGTAGCACTGAGGAGAAGCTCGACTACGCCCGCGAACACGGCGCGGACCACGTCTGCAACTACGAGGAGGAGGACTTCGCGGACTGGATCCTCGAGGAAACGGACCGCCGCGGCGTCGACGTCGTCGTCGAACACGTCGGCGCGCCGACGTGGCAGAACTCGCTCAAGAGCCTGACCAAGGGCGGGCGACTCGTCACCTGCGGGGGCACCGGCGGCGGCAACCCCGAGACGGACATTCCGCGTATCTTCTGGAACCAACTGCAGATCATCGGTTCGACGATGGCCACGCCGGATCAGGTCGACGACGTGATGGAACTCGTCTGGGACGGCACGTTCGAGCCCGCCATCCGCGAGGAACTGCCGATGAGCGAGACCGCACGCGCCCACGAGATCATCGAGAACCGCGAAGGGTTCGGCAAGGTCGTCGTCCGGCCGGACAGCGAATTATAGTCGGAAGCGATTGACGCCCGACGAACCGTTCCCGTTTCCGATCGCTTCGGAGACGAGTGGAGGGGGAACCGTGAGTGCTTTCACTGCGCGCCCGAAACGAATCGATAGTGAGCTCGAGCGATGACGGCGGCTACGTCCACGATCCAGCGGCGGTCGACGCTGACGCGGACGGCGAACGGGGAGCTGACGGACCGGCCGATAGCGGGGACGATCACGAACCGGTACATCCCGCGACGGCCGACCGGGAGTTCGACTGGCGCGGCTGGACCCTCGTCGGCGTCATCGTCTTCGCGTTTCTCGCCGCTCCGACTCTGATCTACCTCGTCCCACCCGGTGCGGAGGGCTACCGGTTTGCGCTGTTGATCGTGCCCCTGGCACCCGCTATTTTGCTCGCGATTACGGCTGTCTGGGCGACGACGCGACCCTGAGAACGGCTGCCCGTGCGGGCTGTTCGACGACGAATCGCGTGACTACCGAAACGAAAACTGTCTAGACTTCGGCTTCGCAGATGACCTCGAGCCGGTCGAGGACAGTCGAGCCGTCGCTTACGTCCCGGTCGGGCGTCTCCTCGCGGTCGACGTACGTCGCCAGTTCGTCATAGAGGCGATCGGCCTGCGGGCCGGTGAGTCGTTCCGTGTCGCCGTCGGCCTCGAGCGTCTCGAGTAACTCGAGGGTCCACTCGGGCGGCATCTCGTCGATCTCGAGGGCCTCGTTGAAGCGCTTCGAGAGGACGTGGTGGGCGACCCATTGCTCGTCTCGGGTGAGCGTGACTTCGTACGTCTCGGTTTCCGGTGGTGAGGAGCTCATATCGTCAGACGGGACCTGTGTTCGTGGTCCTCAGTCGAGGCTACGAACAGGGATGTAATAAGCCTTGTTACCGAATGCCATAGTTGCGACGCGGCCGCGGTTTCGTTCGCCCCGTCCGAACAGTTCGTTTGTCGATCAAAAGCTACTAACAGAACCGTATCCACTCGACAGACAGGTGCAGTGGTAATGGATCTCGAGACGGTCTCCGAGCGGATCGCGACCGGTCGCATCGGACACGCGGTCTCGCGACTGGTCCCCGCAACCCCTATCTGGGAGCGAGAGTGGGACGTCTGCTGCGTGCTCGACGGCTGCCGCCTCGATCTCATGCGAGAACTGTCTGCGGCCGGCCACGACGCGCTACCGGGCCCGGACGGGGTGGACTCGCTGTGGTCGGTCGGCTCCCAGTCCGCAGAATGGATGGACCGAACCTTCGCGCCGCGGTACCGCGAGGAGATGGCCCGAACCGCTTACGTCACCGGCAACCCCTTTTCGTCGCAGTCCTGCGAACACATTCTCGTCACGTCTGGCGACGTCCTGCCGCTCGAGGCCGACGATTTCGGCGTCTTTCACGAGGCCTGGCGCGACGAGTGGGTCGACGACGACATTTCGACGATCCCGCCCGCCCCCCTCACGGACGCCGCGATCGCGATCTGGCGCAACCGGGAGGAGCTGGGTATCGACCACGTGCTCGTCCACTACATGCAGCCCCACGCGCCCTTCCGGTCGGAGCCGGGGTGGTTCTTCGGCTCGGCCGACATCGAGCACTGGGGGCAGTTCACCGACGGCGAGTCGTCCGCGGCGGACGAGGACTTCGACCCCGACGACCTCTCGCCCGCGGAACGTGAGGCCCTCGAGGCGCTCGCCGAAGCCGAGGCCGAGAGCGACGACGAGACGGATTCGATGAACGATCCCTGGATGCGCCTGCGCGACGGCGACTTTTCGTTCGATGCGGTCTGGACGGCCTACCGGGACAACCTCGAGTGGGCCCTCGACGACGTTGCTCGACTGCTCGCGAACTGCGACGGGCGGATCGCGATGACCAGCGACCACGGCAACGGACTCGGCGAGTTCGGCGTCTGGTCGCACCCGCCCGGGACGCCGGTCCCCGCGCTCCGCCGGGTTCCCTGGGTCGTCCGCGAGGGACAGGATCAGGAGACCTGCGATCCCCCACTTCCCGCGGGAATTCGCGAGGGCGAGGCGAGCGGCGCGGACGATGCGGACGGCGGGGATAGCGAGGAGATCGAATCGCGCCTCGAGGCGCTGGGCTACCGATAATGGCCCCGAAAACGCTTAGAGACGCGATCTACGCCGTCCGGAAGGCGCGACTGGGACTCGAACGTCGGCGACTCGACTACGGCGCAGAGACCCGCGAGCGGGCCGACCGACTGGCCGCGGTGCTCCCCGCCTCGGCGGCCGAACTGCGCGAGTACGAGCAGGAATACGAGGATCTCGAGTGGTTCCACGACGCGTACGCGGACCGCGTGGCGGAAATCCACGAGGCGGGCGTCGCCACCGACACGACCCACTGGCGCGACGGGGTGACGCTGTACGTCGTCTGTCGCGCGCTCGAGGTCGAGACTGTCGTGGAGACGGGGGTGCTGTTCGGCTCGTTCGACGCGCACGTGCTGGCAGCGATGTGCGAGAACGGCGGTGGAACCCTGCACGCGGTCGACCTGCCCGGCGGCCCGCCGGGGCCGTTCGAGTACGGCCACCTGATTCCAGATCGGTGTCGCGACCGGTGGGAACTCCATCGGGGCGATGCGCGGGAGGTCTTGCCCGGGCTGCTCGAGCGCGTCGGCCCCCTGGACCTCTTCTTGCACGACTCGGATCACCGGCTTCCGCACATGCGATTCGAGTACGAGGCGGCGCTGGGTCACCTCGAGCCCGGTGGGGTCCTGGCCAGTCACGATGTTCGGCTCTCGAGGTTGTTCGATCGGTTTACCGAGGAAAACGGGGTAGACGCGTGCGTGGTCTGTGATACGGGGATCGGACGGGTGGCTCCCTCGAGCGATCCTGACTGATCGCGTCGGAACTCGATGTCGATATGATGCTGAGATCCCGATCAGTGCCTGAACGGCAGTTTCGTATCGATCAGTGTCTCTGGTACCCGCGGCGACTATACTTCGTAACGAGAAAGATCGTTATCTCTGTTCGCGGCTGTCACGGACTTCGTCGACGGTGTCACCCTCAACGTCGACGGCCAGCTCGTCGAGTGCATCACCCAGCGGAACCGTTTCCTCGTCCTCCGGGTCGCCGGCCATGAATTCGGCGAAGTCGTCGGCAGTGAGGCTCATAGTTTACCGTTACGGTCCACTTTGCAAAAGTCCGCTGGTGACTCGAGCGATCGCTCGGTCTCGGTACCGATCTCTCGGCGCTGCTCGAGTGAAATCGTCCCGTCTCGAGCCCATGTCACCCGTTCCGATCACTGTCGCCTCGGAGGTCACAGAGCACGGCGAGGCGTTCGGCGCGCTGGATGAGCAGCGCGTGCCCGGCACCCGTGAGGCCGTAGGCGGCCACCCGCTCGTCGGGCCCGTCGCGTTCGGCGAGGAGGTCGCGCCCGACGAGCGCGCGCAGGTTCGGCTCGAGCCGGGCGCGGCTGACCCGCGGATACCGGCGCTCGAGGGTCCAGGTGATCCCCGAGGGGTAACAGCGCTTGCCGTCGCGTTCGCGGCGGGCGACGGCCTCGAGACAGTCGCGCTGGAAGGCGGTGAGCTCGATCCACGCGCGTCGGCCGTCTTTCGGTGGGTAGTCAGGGAGTGATGCGTCTGCTCGAGCGGGGCTTTCAAGGTCCCGCGAATCGTGGTTGGGCATGGCTTTCTGCGGGGTACGGAAGCCACGCGGGCCGGTGGTAGGGCACCGGGTCCGCATTTTCTCTCTCGAGGACCGATTCGGGTAGTCGTGGGTCCGTCTGGCTTCCATACTCTATTACCAGATAGAGAGTATTATAATTAACCTATATGGGGTCAAGTAGGACTCGTCTGGTGGCATTCATCTGCATGCCACCTGAAGTTATCATAGGAAAGCGAGACAATCGATTGAATGCGTCCGCTGGTTTCGTGGATGACGAAGTCTGATCCTGCAATTCTCGAGATTTTCGAGGAAGCAGGAATTGCGATCCCACCAGCAGTTGCAGAATACAATTTAGTAGGTATATCGAAATCTACAGTAAAAAGACGTCTTCCGGTGCTAGTGGGCCACGGCTTGTTGGAGAAAGTCGACGAAGACCGGGGCTATTACCGAATTACAGATCGAGGTCGTGCCTACCTTGAGGGAGAGTTAGATGCCGATGATCTCGAGCCATCATAACAAGAAAGCGTTGCATGTAATCTCCCGCCACCAAATATACTCGTACACACAATCCTGGTAATTCTATTTTTTCGACCTTGCTAAATTGCTGATCTTGGGCCTCAAACGCGAACCGTGTAACCTCTTCAGAAAAAGACTAGCCACCGATAGAGCTACTTACGAGATGCACACGGCAAGTCACGGTTCGTGTGTATATTCAAGAATCAGACTCTCTCAGCGCGCAACCATAGGGCAGTTGAGTCGAAAGGGTGCTTCATGATCTTCTATTCACTCGGAGGTTGACTGAACTCCGCGATAACTATGTGTGCGAATTTATCGCGCTTCTCTTCTATCCAATATATTCTTCCTACCACAAAACACTTATTGGGTGTCTTAAGATTATATATATGAGACGGCGAACACTACTTACCGGAATCAGTATGGGAGTGGCAATGGTGGCTGGGTGTATAGGTAGCAGTAGCTACGAAGCAGAAAATAGTAATAATACAGAGAAATTTGAGCGATGTGATCTTACAATTATCGAGTATTCTAGTCTTCCACAGGATGTCAAAGCGGAGGTTGACGTAGCATTCAAAGAGGGCCGATATACGACAGATGGAACACTATTCTGGGAAAGTATTACTGGCCCAAATGTACAGGCACTTGCAAAGAATGACACCTATTATGCACCTCAGATAAAAACTGAAAGTGGAGAACACATCCTCCAATTCGAAGAAACGACACCACAGTACGATAGACAAAGGTCTCTTCGGATAGATAACAATTTAGAGGATGATCCATATATATCAATAACAGTCAAAAATTCTGAGGGCATGATTCTTGAAGAAGTGGGTCAAAATATTTCTAATCTTTCTGAAGTGGCAGTCTCCGATGAATTCGGCAAATATACATTTGAGATTGAGATTGGAGATCGGTGGAAAGGTACTAAGACTACAGAAATGGGTAAAGTAACCACCAGCATTATACTATTTGTTGATAACGACGAAAGTGAGAATATATCTGTAAAACTTATCCAACCACCTAATTATCCATCACGATGCCCATGGGTAAATTGATTATTTTTACGAATAGTAACTCACGTTCACACTCACAAATATAGCGTGGACAACTGACTGCCAGCGGTAACGCCTCCCTCTGTACTTACCGCTCGGCCATAGTCTACTCTCTTCCCTCCTAAGCGGACTCGACAACACTCGTTATCGAGGTCCTATCCTCTCCTACTGCTGGAGCAGCACCGTTGTACCGTCTCGAATCGGCCAGTCTGACTTTTCGCTAGCGCGGCGTGCGCTCTGCGCGCCGCGCAATTGCCCTGCCCCCTTAGGGGCACAGACGTGAGTCTGGCACGCAATCTGTAACAATTCCCTGACCGCTCTGTTGTAACTCTGCTCTGACTTTTCGGGCACATCGGGACGTGCCCACCTCACTCCTCGAGTGAATCATAGACGTTCTCTTCGGCAGGGAATTCGCCGTCTTCGACCTCGGTAACGTACGTCTCGACAGCATTGCGGATTTCCGAGTCGAGATCCGCATACTGCTTCGAGAGCGCAAACGACTCGCCGCCGAGGCCCAACATGTCGGTGATCACGAGCACCTGTCCGTCGACGTGCCGTCCGGCACCGATACCGATGGTCGGGATATCGATCGCCTCGGTAACGGCCTTCCCGGTCTCCTCTGTGACTGTCTCGAGGACGACTGCGAATACACCGGCCGCTTCCAATCGCTCAGCGGTTTCGACGAGCGCGTCGACGGCCGCCGAACTCGAGTGATCGCGGCCCTGAACGTACCCGCCGCCGATCTGGTTCATCCGCTGTGGCGTCAGCCCGATGTGACCTTGCACGGGAATCCCGAGTTCGGTCAACCGATCGATGATCTCGATCGTCGTCTCACCGTGCGGTGCCGTCTCGAGTTTCACCGCGTCGGCACCGGCCTCCTTCATGAACCGAACGGCGTTATCCACGGAGCGTTCCATCGACTGGCCATAGCTGCCGAAGGGCAGATCGCCGATAACCATCGCGTCCTCGACCGCACGGTCGACTGCCGAGGTGTTCGACAGCGCCTCGTCCATCGTAACCGGAATCGTATCCTCGTATCCGAGGTGATTGTCTCCGGCGGTATCCCCGACCAAGATCATATCGACACCACCGCGGTCGACCTGACGGGCGATCGGCGCATCGTATGCGGTCAGCATCGTCAGCGACTCTCCGTCACGATACTTCTCGTACAGATCTGGAATCGATGTTCGGCCCATGCTATCTGCCGCGTGCGGGGACCAATTCAAATTGATGGACAAACCACCTCAAAAAGGAGTTACGTATCGTTCCTTTCAACGAGCTTGAACGGCCACTGGTCCTCGTCGTTGGTCCACTGGAACTGCCGCTCGAGGATCTCACGCGCACGCTCCGTCCGCCGGACCGCGGCCAGCTCCCAGGTGCGGTCGAACCGGTCGGGCCGCGAGCGGATCACCTCGCCGAGGCGGGTTCGGGCCTCGAGCGGATCACCTCGCCGAGGCGGGTTCGGGCCTCGAGCGCGGAAGAGGTCGCTCCTATTCGACGACGACCGCTCCCTTCATCCCCTGCTGGCGATGGGGCTCGCAGACGTAGAGGTACGTCCCGGTGTCTTCGAACTGGTGTTCGAACGTGAATCCCTCCTCGTCGGTGATATCGGTCTCGAAGACGGGTTCGTCCGCGCCGGTCGCGTCCTCGATTTCCAGTTCCTCTTCGTCTTCGGGAACGTGGACGACGTTGTGGCCGCCTCCCTCGCCGGTCCACTCCCAGACGACCGTCGCGTCTTGATCGATGCGAATCGCGGGCGGATCGAACTGGTAGCCGTCGTCTCCGGCCCCGACATCGACCGTGACCTCGTCCTCGCCCGTCAGGTCCTCGGTCTCTTCGTAATTTTCGACGTCTTCGAACCAGTCGCCGTAATCCGGCTCTTCGGCATCGTCCTGGGCGGTTGCGGCGGCGCTGAAACCTCCCAGTGCGATACTCGAGCCGACGAGTTTGATCGCCGTTCGCCGTTTCAGTCGGTCCATACCGAAACCGACGCTGGCTATCGAGTAAAACCGAGTCCTTACGCTTGCAACGAGGTCCGCCGATCGGCAATCAGGAGGAGTACCGTCTCGACCGACGAACGGGGGACGCAAGCACCGTGTCACGCATCCGTACTGAACGACCGGCATTCGGCATCGCCTGGTCGCACTCGCGAGGAGCGGGAATCGGACCCGGTCACCGAGAGCCGTCGGATCGCGGTTACTCCGGTCGCGGAGCGGTGAAGAGGTCGGCGGCCGGCGAGAGCCCCGAAATCGCGTCCGCGGCCAGCACCGCCGCCCCGCAGGTCCACGTCGGCCGCTCACCCGGCCAGAACTCCTCGTCTTCGAACTGATACCCCGTCCAGAAGATCCCCTCGTCGTCGGTCCACTGAAAGAGCCACTCGAGGATCTCACGCGCGCGCTCCGTCCGCCCGACCGCGGCCAGCGAGACCACGAGTTCGCAGGACTCGGCGACCGTCACCCACGGTTCGTCGGAGACGCACCGACAGCCCAGCCCCGCCTCGAGAAAGCGGTCCATCCCGTCCTCGAGCCGATCCCGCGCCGAATCGCCGGTCATCACGCCACAGAGGACGGGGTAGAACCAGTCCATCGCGTACCGGGACTTGCTCTCCCAGGTGCGGTCGAACCGGTCGGGCCGCGAGCGGATCGCCTCGCCGAGGTGGGTTCGGGCCTCGAGCCACCGATCGCGGCGCTCCTCGTGACCGAGTTCGTCGGCCACGGCCGCGCCGCAGGCCAGACTCTTGTAGATCGAGGCGCAGCTGGAGAGCAGCGCGTCCTCGTAGACCTCGCCGTCGGCCCCGACGGTCCAGTAGACCTCGCCGGTCGGGGCCTGCTGGTCGCACGCGAACTCGACGGCGTCCCGGACGGTCGGCCAGAGGTCCTCGAGGAACTCCCGATCCTCGGTACAGAGATAGTGGTGCCAGGCGCCGACGGCGACGTAGGCGCTGCGGTGAGTCTCTTTGCGCGGCTCGTCACCGGCGTGGGAACCGTCGTCGCCGTCATCGTCAGGCTCGCCGTAGGTCGCCCACAGCGCGCCGTCGTCGTGTTGGGCGTCGGCCACCCAGCGGTACGCGCGGCGAGCGGCCTCGTGGCGGCCGCCGACGGAGAGCCCCATCGCGCTCTCGACGTGATCCCAGGGGTCGGCCGGGCCGTCGGGATACCAGAGAATGAGCCCGTCCGATCGCTGCACGCGCTCGATGTAGTCCACCGCGGGCTCGAGCCCCCACTCGGCCAGCGACTCCCCCGACGACAGGTTGCTCACGATCGCCCCTCCAGCTCGAAGTAGTAGACGACGCTCTTGCCGAGTACGGGATCGAGCGCCGCCTCGAGCAGGCGGACCGGCCGCGGCGATTCCATGACGTCCCACTCGAGGAAGCGGTCGTAGGCCCGCAGCGGGAGCGGCGGCTCGCCCCGTTCGTCGCGCTCGCGCCAGAGACACTTGAGCCACCAGTAGGGGGCGTGCAGCGCGTGGGCGAAGTGGCCGTCGACGCGCCGGAACCCGCGGCGCTCGATGGCCGCCCGTAGCTCCTCGCGATCGAAGATGCGGACGTGGCCGCCCTCGACCTCGTGGTACTCGTCCGAGAGCGCCCAACAGACTCGCTCGGGACCCGCGCGAGGGACGCTCACCGCGAGCGTCCCCCCCGGCGCGCAAACCCGCCGGAGCTCGTCCACCGCCGCCTCGTAGTCGGGGATGTGCTCGAGCACTTCGGTACAGCAGACGACGTCGAACGCGCCGTCCTCGAAGGGGAGCCTGAGCGCGTCCCCCGAGAGAAAGGTGACCGGTACGTCCGTCTCGCCAGCGATGTACTCCTCGTAATCGTCCCGTGCGGCCGCCAGGCTCTCCCGCTCGAGGTCGAGCCCTACGACCTCCGCGACGTTCTCGAGGGCGGCGGCGTGGACGTGTCTGCCCTCGCCGCAGCCCACATCGAGGACGCGCATCCCCGGCGTCATCGTCACGCGGTCGAAATCGATCGTCTCCATCTCAGTCCCCCTGTTCGCGCGTCTCGATAGCGTTGCGGTACGTCTGTACGGTCTCCCGGGCGGCTCGCTCCCAGTCGAACTCCGCGACGATTCGCTCTCGTCCCTGTTTGCCGAGCGTTCGGCGCCGCTCGTCGTCCTCGAGCAGGTCGCGAACGGCCCCGGCCAGCGCGTCCGAATCGCCCGGTTCGACGAGGACGCCGGCGTCGCCGACCACTTCGGGAAGCCCCCCGCCGGTGGTCGCGACGACCGGGACGCCACAGGCCAGCGCCTCGCCAGCGGGGAGGCCGAATCCCTCGTAGATCGAAGGGACCACGGCGACGTCTGCACTCCCGTAGAGTTCGACCATCCGCTCGTAGCTGATCTCGCTGTGGGTTTCGATGGCGTCCGCGAGCCCCAGTTCCGAGACGAGCCGCTCGCAGTCGCCGCCCTCGTCGAACTCGCCGACGACGACGAGTTCGGCGTCGATCGTCTCGCAGACGGTCGCGAACGCCTCGAGCAAGTGCCGGGTCCCCTTCAGGGGAACGTCGGCGCTGACGGTCGTCATCACGCGCGGGCGATCGGGATCGGGATCTGGAGCGCGGTCGACGGGTTCGAACAGCTCGGTGTCGATGCCGTTGTGGACGACGCGGATCGACTCGGGATCGGCTCCGAAGTCGGTGACGGTGCGGTGTTTGGCCGACTCGGAGACGGTCAGGACGTGGGGGAGCTCCTGAACGACATCGCGTTGCATCCGGAGGAAGCTGTGCCACCGGCGGATCAACAGCCGCTCGGTCCAGTCGTCCGCCGCCTCGAGGGCGGCATCTCGGTCGACGGTAATCGGGTGGTGGACGGTTGCCACGACGGGGTGGCCCCGCTCGCGGAGCGTGTGGAGGCCGTGACAGAGCGACTGGTTGTCGTGGACGACGTCGTATGCGGGCTGGTGTTCCTCGAAGTAATCGACGACCTGCCGCCCGAAGACGTAGGGGTCCGGAAAGCCGCCGGTGAGCGCGCTCAGCCACTCGTAGAGCGCGAGCGGATCGCGGAGGTACGACGGCTCGAACTGGCCGAGCCGGTCGAGTTCGTCGACGACGTTCTCGCCGGGCAGTTTCACCAGTCCAACGTCGTCGTCGAGGTCCGGATAGGGCTTGCCCGAGAGCACGTCGACCGAGTGACCGAGATCGGTCAGCGCTCGGCTGAGGTACTTCACGTAGACTCCCTGCCCCCCGGAGTACGGGTTCGAACGGTAGCTCAACAGACAGATATCGAGTGGCTCGTCGGTCGCGGCGGCCGACTCGAGCGACGGCTCGGAGTCGGTCGTTCCCGCGGCCGTCGCCCCCCCTGCCGACGCGGACGACGTGATAACACTCCCCCGGAGAAGCCGTCTGAACGTGCCAATGACCATCGCAGTCTATCCTGCATGTATGGACACTCCCTCATAAACCTCCCGCTCGTGTACTGTTTCTTGACACTGTTCAGTCCAGAGACGTGTCTGCAGCGAGGGGCGGTCGTCGAGCGGGACCGGTCGGCCGGAACCTCGAGCGATCGACACGTGGCGTCCGACCTTCGACGGTGTGGAACCGATGTGACCGGAGCGGATCGATCTCCCTATCGAACGTCCCGGCGCATCGCGATCTCGAACCACGGGCAGAGTCGAATCTGTCGGTACCACTCCGGATTCGAGTGGAGTCGCTCGTAGGGAACCCACATCAGGCCGGCGACCTCCTCCTCGTCGGGATCGAGCGTTCGATCGGTCAGCGTCACCTGCAGGACGGCACAGACCTCGTGCTCGACGCCCGCGTTCTCGAAGTAGCGCTTGTACTCGAAGCGGTCGGTCAGTCGCAGGTCGTCGTACTGGTCGGGCGAAATCCCCAGTTCCTCCTCGAGGCGCTGGCGGGTCGCTTCCTCCTGGCTCTGGCCCTCGACGGGATGGGAGGCGACGGTGCCGTCCCAGTAGGTTCCCCAGAGGCGTTTGTCCGGCGCTCGCTGGGCGAGCAAGACGTTCCCCTCCCCGTCGAAGACGAGCGAGGTGAACGCCCGGTGTCGAATCCCGTCGCCGGTGTGGGCGTCGAGTCGGTTGACTAGTTCGAGTTCGGTGTCGTCGGCGTCGACGGCGATCACGTCCTGTCCGGCGTTCTCGTGTTGCAGGTCCTCGTCCGGCGTGCTCATACCCGCACAATTACGACGGTTCGTGAAACCAGTATCGTCTCGTCTCGGACGTTTCGAATCGATACCGTCGGTCACCGATCCGTCCCCGTCTCGAGCGGCCACAACTCTCCTTCGTCCGGATCCGGCTGATACCCGTCTCCGACGGGAATCGTGAGCGCCTTCGGTTCGGTCTCCAGTTGCAGGCGCTCGGTCTCGAGCATCTCGCCGTCGAGACTGTACTCGACGGAGTCCCCGCGGCTCTCGATTGCCAGCGATGGTGTCCGGCGGCGAACGATGTGCGTGCTCTCCTGCCCGAACAGCCCTTCGAGCGCCGCGCCGCCGAGCAGGTTCGTCGTCGCGGCGTCTTCGACGATCGTGACCTCCAGCAGGCCGTCCTCGACGTTAGCCTGTGCGGTCCGCGCGCCGGTGAACCGGCGGCAGTTCCCGATGAGGACGAACAACGCCTCGCCCTCCCACGCCTGCGCCGTCTCGCCGTTCGGACCCGCGGTCGTCTCCGCTCGCAGCGGGAGCGAGTCGAACTCGCCGACCGTCTCGAGGGTATTCTTCACGTACGCGAGCACGCCCAGCTCCGCCTTGCTCTCCGTCGTCGTCTCGCTGCTCGCCTCGGCGGTGATCCCGCCGACGCAGGAGTTGACGAAGATCCGATCGTTCGCCATCGCGATGTCGATCGACCGCCGGCGACCGTCTTCGATCACCGTAAAGGCGTGCTCGAGCCCCCGAACACCGATGTTCGCCGCGAAGTTGTTGCCCGTCCCCGCCGGAACGACGGCGACGGTCGTCGTCTCGAGGGCGTCCGCCGCTGCCACACCGTTGACGACGGCGTTGAGCGTGCCGTCACCGCCGGCCGCGGCGACGAGGTCGGCGTCGGGCGCAACGTCGCGGGCGAACCGCGTCGCGTCGCCGGCTTCCTCGGTCTTTCGAATCTCGAAACCGTGGTCGGCCGCGAGTTCGACGGCGTCGTCGACGTGATCCCCCGATCCGCTCACGGGATTGCAGACGAGAACGCGGTCGCTCGCCTCGGCAGGTGACATACTGCAGTACATGCCGGCCGCACGCAAAAGGGTCTGCCCGGCGTTTGCTCCAGTATGTACTCGGTCGACCTCCACGCGCATACGCGATTCTTCCACGGTCGGCGATCGCTCGGCGACCGATTCGATCCGCTTGGCGTCCGTCTACTTGCCGAGATGGCCGAGCGCCGCGGCCTCGACGGTGTCGCAACGACGAACCACGATTACTACACGGCGTTCGATCCGTCCCCTGATGTCGAGACGCTGCCGGGGATCGAGATTACCACGGACCGCGGCCACGTCCTCGTCGTCGGTCCCGACCCGCCGGCGGCGACGAAACCCGGTGCGCTCTCCCCCGAGGAGGCGGTCGCGCTGGCCCACGACCGGGACTGCGCCGCGATCGTCGCCCACCCGTTCCGGAACAGTACGGTGCGGGAACTCGAGGAGATCCCCTTCGACGCGATCGAAGTGAACGGCAAACATCCGCGCTCGCGGCCGCTCGTTGAGCAGTTAGCGGGCGACCGCGATCTGCCGTTGATCGGCGGGAGCGACGCCCACTATCCCTTCGAGGTGGGTCGGGCGTACACGGTCGTCGAGGCTGATCGGCTCACGCCCGAGTCGATCGTCGACGCGATCCGCGACGGCCGCGTGAGCGCACGCGTCTCGAGGTCCGGGTTCGACCGGCTACTGCGCAAGGGGTATCGGGCGATCCACAACCGTAAGCAGGTGATCGACGCGATCGAACGGCCGACGCCGGGCGTCGGGACGCCGCCGGGCGAAGACCACTCTTGAATAATCGACGGGAATAATATGATCTTTGACTATCGTCGATGTAATGGAGACGCTCTATATCTGTATCGACGAAAGCGGCGTTCCTAGTTCTGGCGATTGTTTTACCGTCGCCGGATGCTGGTTTGGATCTGACCGTGACCGTCCCCAAGATATTCTTGTCTCAACTAGCCAAAAACTTCTCTCGAAGGCGGCGACATTCGAATCACTTTCCTCACCACCATCGGAATTGAAAGGAAAGGATTACGATTCGCCGACGCTCGGAAGACTAATCAACCAACTCAAGCAGATTATGTACGAGGACGATTCGATCCGCTGCCCATCTCGAGCATGGTCGATGAGTTTCTTAACCGGAGAATGTACTACTGCAGCGGGACTCCTTCACGATCTACGATTCGCTAGATGAAAACCGGGAGCAGCAACAGAGGGCTCATACCCCGTCACAGCGGGATCATCGACCCCTGTACCACTCACTCGAATAGGAGTTATCGATTCCTGAATTTATACCTTTCGGCACCCACACCCCGCAAGTCCTCGGTCCCACTCAGTTACCCGAGTTCTTCATCCAGAATCAGCCGCGTCTTCGTGCTCACGACCTCTTCCTGATCGCGAGCCTTCGTGATGAGATCGTTGACCCCGCGCGTATCCGCGGCGTCAACCACGAGGACGATGTCCTGTTCGCCCGAGACCATCCAGACGAAGTCGACCTCGTCCCACTCGGCCATCCGCTCGGAGACCCCCTTGGTGTCGACGTCGACTGCGACGCTGATCTCGAGCATCGCCTGGACGTTGCCGGTCCGGGTCGAGATGGTGAAGCGTTCGATGACGTCGTCGTCCATCATCCGCTCGACACGATTGCGGACGGTCCCCTCGCTCGTCCCGACCTCGTCGGCGATCTCGGTGTACGGTGTCCGGGAGTCTCGCCGGAGAATATCGAGGATCTGTCGGTCCAGGTCGTCCATGGAGATGCGAACCTACGTGTGGCCTGCACTTACCGATTACGAAAATCGTAACTGAGCTTCGAAGACAACACTTATGATGGTCCATCCGATACGTAGATCGTAATGACGGAAGCCTACGTCGCACTGGAAGGCGGCCACGTACTCGAGGGTCGTGGTCGCGCGTCAGGAACGGCTCGCGGCGAAATCGTATTCACCACAGCGTATACAGGCTACGAGGAGAGTCTGACCGACCCCTCCTACGAGGAGCAGATCCTCACGTTTTCCTACCCGCTGATCGGCAACTACGGCGTCCGAGAGGAGCGCTTCGAGTCCGACCGCGTCCATCCGCGCGCCGCGCTCGCAAAGGAGTTCACCGAGGATGTCGTCGAGTGGCTCGAGAGCGAGGGCGTCCCAGCCGTCGACCACCTCGACACCCGAGAGGTCGTCACCGACATCCGCGACGGCGGCGCGATGAAGTGTGGCATCGCCGTCGGCGAGGACGTCACCGAGGAAGACGCCCTCGAGCAACTCGAGCAGTGCAAGGCCATGAGCGACCACACCGATATCGGCGCACAGGTCAGCGTCGACGAACCGGTCGTCCACGGGGAAGACAACGACGGCGAGACGGTCGCCCTGATTGACTGCGGCGCGAAGGGCTCGATCATCAGCTCGCTGCTCGAGCGCGACGCGACGGTCCACGTCCTTCCCTACGACGCGAGCGTCGCCGACGTCGAGGCTGTCGACCCCGACCTCCTCTTCATCTCGAACGGCCCCGGTGACCCGGTCAACTTCGGGCAGGCGATCACGCTCGTCGAGGCGTTCGTCGAGGACACGCCCGTCGCCGGCATCTGTCTCGGCCAGCAGATCGTCGCCGAGGCGCTCGGCGGCTCCACCGAGAAGATGACATTCGGCCACCGCGGCGTCAACCAGCCCGTCCTCGACCTCGAGTCCGACAAGGTCGTCATGACGACCCAGAACCACGGCTACACCGTCGCCGAACCCGGCGAGCACCTCGAGATCACGCAGATCAACGTCAACGACGACACGCCCGAGGGGATCGACGGTATCGAGTACGATGTCATCACCCGCCAGTACCACCCCGAAGCGAACCCCGGCCCCGAAGACACCCTCGACTTCTTCGACGACGTGCTCGCCATGGCTTCCGGGCGAGCGGACACGCAAGCGGTTCCGGCCGACGACTGATCGACGGCCGCTCGTTCCGTGACACTGCTTTCTACTGCTACCGACCAGCGTCGGCTGTCGACCGCGGTCGGATAGCCGTTCGGAGAACGGAGAAACTCGACGCTCGAGCGGTGACGACGCCGACGGGAAGCCCGCGGGACCGCGCGGGGGCCGGCCCCGATGACGGGACATCGCCGTCGTAACCCGTCCTCTCAGCGTTCGTTACTGCCCGTTACACCCTATTGACCTCCCTTATCCCGGTCCTCACTCCCCATCGTCGCTTCCGGTAGTGACGATGTTCGCGACCCGGTCGCGATCGAACAGTTGCTCGTCCGCCGGAATCTCCGGGTACGAACTGCCCGATTCGTAGCCGGGCCACTCGCCGAACTGGGCGGGATAGAGCTGCTTGGCGGTCATCTCGAGCTGGAAGAGGTTCATGATCGGGCCCTGATAGCGCATACCGCTGGCGAGGACGCGGTCGTTTTGCACCGCCGTCAGTTCGCTACCGGCGGAGTGCGATTCCATCTCCTCGCGGACGTCCTCAATGGCGTACGTCGGCGTAATTCCCCAGAGGTGGAGGATGACGTCCGGATCCGCGTCGAGCATCGTCTCGTAGTTGACGGTCCCCCAGTCGCCCGACCACTCCACGTCGGCGAGCGCGTCGCGGGCACCGAGCGGTCGCGTCTCTGCCTGCCAGAAGCCGGGCGTGTTGAGATTGTACGTGTAGAACACGCCGTCGCCCAGCGTCGCGCGTGCGACCGTCGGCCGCTCGCTCTCGGCCGGCAGGTTCGACTCGATCTCCGACATCGTGTCCTCGTAAACGCCCTTGAGCGCCTCGTAGCGCTCTCGTTCCTGAAAGACGGCCGCGACCTTCTCGAAGAGTTCCCAGAGGGTGTAGTACTCGTAGCTGTCGTCGTAGGCCGGAGCCGGGTCGCTGTGAACGCCGCTGTGATAGCTGCCGACCCACGGGCCGATCGTGTCGGCGATCCCGTCGACGGTCGATTCGTCCCAATCGTCCTGAGTCGTCAGCACGTACGACGGATCGAGGAAGTGAACGTCGCTATCGTAGTCGTAGAGTTCCTCCTCCGTCACGCCGTCCTCGAGCGGGTTTTCCAGGCCCTCCCAGTCGAAGGAGACGCCCTCGAGGCGCTCGTAGAACTTGTTCATCGTCGATCCCGACATCTCCGGAGCGTGCAGCGAGTTCACGGCGTCACCGTGGCCGAGTGCGACCGCCATGTCGGCGTAGTGTGCGAAGGTGACCATCGCGTCCTCGGGGACGGCGTCGAACTCGATCTCGCCCATCGGTGCCATCGACACCGTGTACGAGCCGGTTCCGTCCTCTGAGTTGCCGTCCCCGCCGAGACAGCCGGCCAGCGCTGCGCTCCCGGCTGCGATCCCCCCCGCCACGAACGCTCGTCGACTTCGATCGAACTGCTGCGTCGATTCCATGTGGTTTAGGGAGGCCTAACAATTGTAAAAAGCGTTCGATTTTAGGCGAGCCAAAAACCGCTGCTGTGACACGAAAGCGCCGCTCAAAACCGGTGTCGTGCCTCACCGGTCACGCCGCGAACGCGTACGTGACCGTCACGCTGGCGCTGACGCTGACCGGTTCCGCGTCTATCTCCGTCGGCGGTGCCCCGCCGCTGGCCGCGTCGTCCGTGGCTGCGGTTTCGCGGCGAACCGAATTCACCTGCACGTCGCCGGTCGTGACGGCCGTCGTCCCCTCGAGTTGGACCTCGCGGTTGTCGGCGATGTGGGACGCCTCGTTGTCGGCGTTCGAAAGCGCTGCGTCGATCGCGTCCTTCCGAAGTTCGGACTGCGTCTCCTCCGTCAACGTAAAGCTCACGTGCCCAACGTCGTCCGCACCGGCCTCGACCGCACCGTCGATGACCTCGCCGACGCGGTCGACCTCGGCGACGACTACCCGGAACGAGTGTCTTCCCTCGAACCCGTCGGCGTTCCGTCCACGTGCCGGGTAGACGCGGTACTGTCCCTCTTCGACGTTCTCCTCGGGAATCTCGAGGTCGTCGAACGCTGCACGAAGCGCTTTGGCACCGCTCGAGAGCGCGTCGGTGACGGCCTCGGCGCTCTCGCCGGACGCCTCGACGCCGAGGCTGACGACCGCCTGGTCCGGTTCCATTTCTACTTCCCCGCTGGCGCTGACCGTGATTTCGCCGTCCGCTTCGGTTGTGCCGGAGTCCGATTCGGGAGCGGTGTCCGAATTCGATCCAGGTTCGTCGTCCGGTTCCGTTCCGGCGTCGCCGCTACTGAGCGGGCTTCCCGCACAGCCCGCCATCGCTGTCGTCAGCCCGATACTCGAGGCCGCGAGGAACTGTCGTCGGTCCATAGGTGACCGACCGCCGGAGACGAGAATAAACCCCACCCCAAGCTCAAACGGTCCTTTGAGCCTCGAGCGTCTCCGCCGAGACCCGAAGACGTTCGGGGGAACTGGCAGTGGGGTGGCCCGGGTCGACTGACCCAATGGACGGAACCGCCGAACCCACAGCTGACATCGATGCCGTTGAGACCGTCGCCGACTTGATCGGCGAGACACCACTGTTGCGACTGGAGAGCGTCGCCGACAACTGCGTCGGGAAGCTCGAGGCGGCCAACCCCTACTCGGTCAAGGATCGGATCGCTCGAGCAATCCTCGATGCCGCCGAGCGAGCGGGCGCGCTCGAGCCCGGCGGCACCGTCGTCGAATCGACAAGCGGCAACACGGGGATCGGGCTGGCGGCGGTTTCGGCCGCGCGCGGGTATGACTGCGTGCTGACGATGCCGTCCTCGATGTCGACCGAGCGCCGGCAGCTCTTGGGGGCACTGGGGGCCGAACTCGAACTCACGCCCGCCGAGGACGGAATGACGGGCGCCAACGAACGCGCCGAGCAACTCGTCGCGACCCGCGAGGACGCCATCATTGCGAGACAGTTCGAGAACGAGGCCAACCCCGCGGCCCACCGGAAGACGACGGGACCGGAGATCTGGGACGCAACCGACGGCGCGGTCGACGCGGTCGTTGCGGGCGTCGGGACCGGTGGCACGATCACCGGGGTCTCAGAGTTCGTGAAAGAAGCGCAGGGAAAACACGAGGTCACGTCGGTCGCGGTCGAACCCGCCGCGTCGCCGACCCTCTCGGAATGCAGTACCGAGGGTCACGAGATCCAGGGGATCGGCCCCGGCTTCGTCCCGGATATCCTCCGGACTGACCTCATCGATGAGGTCCGCGCCGTCGAGGCGGCCGACGCCAAAGCCGCGGCCCGGAAACTGGGCCGGACGGACGGACTGTTGGTCGGTATCTCTTCGGGTGCAGCGCTCGCGGCCGCCGCTGAATACGCGAGCGACCACCCCGATGAACTGGTTGTCGTCGTGCTTCCCGACACCGGCGAACGCTACCTCTCGACTGATCTCTACGACTCCGTCACTGACGAGTACTGACTCGTGGTCGAGACGCACCATCTCCGTATCGGCCACGTCGCCGATCAACGCCAGTCGTAGACCCGGACCGCTCGGTCGTGGCGCTCGGCGATCCCGTTGGGATTGCGCCGGCTCGAGCGATCCCCATACCGTGCGCGAACGCCGTCCCACAGGCCGCGCGTGACGTTCGTGACGACGGCCGTGCCGTCGGATACCCATCCCGTCGGCGTCGCATCACCCGCTGCCAGCCGACGGACGCCGGCGGCAGCCTCCCCCAGCGCGCTACCGACGGTCCGGGCGAGGACGCGCGGTCGCAGTCCGTAGTTCTTCGCCAGTCGGTAGGACAGCGACCGGTAGGTCGCTCCCCAGTCCGGATCGGCCCGGCCGCCGTCGGAACGGAGTTCCGACGCGGACCGCCCCACGTCGATCGGCTCGCCGCCGTCGGTCCCGACCTCGCGTCGGGCGGCCATGGCCGCGTCCCACGACACCTCGTACTCGAGGCCGGCCAGACGGTGAGCGCAATCGCGTTCGCTTGCTTCCTCGAGGTATTCGTCGAAGCCGTTCAGGGCCTCGAGGACGGACCGTTCGAAGGCGACGTTGCCGCCGTGAACGTGGGTCACCGATCGACCGGCGACCTGCTGGGGTGACTGCCGGTCTCCGCTCGCGGGACCGCCCGTTACGGGGCCGGTGACGACGTCCGTCGCGCCGGCCATCGCCTCGTCGATGGCCGGATACCAGCTGTGTTCGATCGCGTACTCGCCGTCGAGGAAGGCGACGATATCGCCCGTTGCGACCTCGAGGCCGGCGTTTCGGGAGACGCTCGAGTTCCGTTCCGATATCTCGACGAGGACGTCGACATCGCCGCTGTCGCGGACGACGCCGGTCGTCCCGTCCGAGGATGGGCCGTTTACGACGATAACCTCCGTCGACGACGGCGTTCGCTCCGTGAGGGCGTCGAGACACGACAGCAATCGCTCCCGGTCGTTCAGCGTCGAGACGACTACCGAGAGCTCCATATCCCCCGATAGGGGCTCCTGATAGTAAATAGATGGGATTCAGTTCGCTCGGTCAGCGAACGCGTGCGTTCCAGTACGACACCGACGCGAAGTGGTCGGTGATCGGCAGTTCTCCGACGGCGTTGTCGAGTGCGCGCAGCGGCGACGCGAGGCCGTTGGGAATCGATCGGTACAGCCCGTAGGGGAGGAGGAAGTCGTCCTCGACGTCGACGAGCGTCAGATCCGTCTTCGCGAGCAGGACCGCGACCTCGCTCTTCGAGTAGAGTCGCGACCCCATCGGGAGCGCCCAGTTGTAGATGCTCCGCGACGAAAATCGGTTGAACGTGTCGAAGACGATCTGATCGCGGGAGACGCGTCGCATCTCCGCCAGGAACGCCTCCGGATCGTCCGCAAGGTGGAAAAACCGCATCGCGATGACGGTATCGAAGTGATCGTCCGGGAAGGGGAGCCGTCCCGCGTCACCTCGGAGGAACTCGAGCGTGCCCGCGATGTCCGCGTTCCGGGCCTTCCGTCGTCCCTGCTGTAACATCGCCGCCGAGATGTCCAGTCCCACCACGTCGGCTCCTTGATGGGCCAACATGACCGTAAACCGCCCGGTACCACAGGCGATCTCGAGGACCTTCTTGTCCTCGACGGGCATGATGGACTCGAGGACGGCCGCTTTCTCCCGACGGTCAATCAGCTGACCGCCCCGGGAGAATCGCTTGTCGTCGTATTCCTCGGCGATGTCGTCGGCCTGGTACCACTCCTGTCCTTTCACACTGAGCGAATCTACTGTAGCGATGGGATAAAACGATACTGGAGTCCGTTGACGAATTGCTGTCGACATAAAACCCGTCTTTTGCGGTCCAGTGGGGTGATCAATGCCGAAAACCGGCAATCACACATCTGTGTTAATACCTCATTCATATGCCTTATACAAACTGCATTATTCGTATCCACATATAGGGAAGCTTTACCATCGACGGTTTCGCTGCAGTAGGTATGAGCACGAGTACAGCCGAGGACCGTGGCGCCGCAGCCGAGGAATCGCTGTCGGAGGACGAATACCGCAACCGACTCCGCGACCTGCCGCCGAGCGCGAAACTCGTTGCGAAAGTGCTGGAGGCCGACTCGCCGCTTTCCCAGGGCCAACTCGCCGAGGAATCGCTGCTCCCCGACCGCACCGTTCGCTACGCGCTCAACCGACTCGAGGACGTCGGCCTCGTCGGATCGCGGTACAGTTTCCGCGACGCGCGCAAGCAGGTGTACTTCCTCAAGAACTGAGCGTCTCGCCGGCCTCGTCTCCGCTGCTCGGGAAGGGGTGGGACCGCCGGTCGCCGTCGATACGTCTTTTTTCGCCCGGTCACACTGTCCCGACATGCACGTCACTCGGTGGTCCGTCCCAGTCTCGACGCGCGCGCCGTCCGGCGACACCAACGCGTATCTACTCGAGGCGGCGGACCCGTCGTCGGACGGCGAGCCCGGCCGCGAGCCGTCGGTCCTCGTCGACCCCGCAGCTCGAACCGATGCCCTCGATCGAGCGGTCCGCGAGCGATCCGTCGAACACCTTCTCGTCACTCACACCCATCCCGACCACGTCGGTGCCGTCGAGACGTACGCGGCCGAAACCGACGCGACGGTCTGGGCTCGCGACGGTCGGACCGACCGGTTTCGCGACGCGACGGGGTGCGATCCCGACCGCACGTTCACGCCCGGGACGGCGATCCCGCTTGGCGACGAGCGCGCCCGCATCCTCGACGCACCGGGACACGCTCCCGACCACGTCGCGCTCGAGGCCGGCCGCGGCGGGCCGATCATTTGTGGCGATTGCGCCGTCCGCGAGGGGAGCGTCGTCGTCGGCGCGCCGGAGGGCGACATGCGCGCGTACGTGACAACGCTACGTCGCCTCTGGGCGACGGATCCGCCAGCGCTCTATCCCGGTCACGGCCCCGAAATCGACGCGCCCCGGAAAACCCTCGAGCGCCTGCTCTCCCACCGGGCCGAGCGCGAGCAGCGGGTGCTCGATACGGTCCGCTCCGGTTCCCGCTCCCTCGAGGAAATCCTCGAGTCGGCCTACGAGAAGGACCTCTCGGGCGTTCGCGACCTCGCGCGAGCGACGGTCGTTGCCCACCTCGAGAAACTCGCCGTCGAAGATAGCGTGGAGTGGGACGGCCAGCGGGCGGCCGCGGTCGCGATCGACGCCGAGGACGACTGACTTTTCCGCGTTGACTCCGTCCTCCCGGGTGTGCAATCGCTCGAGGCCGAACTCGACGACGCCCGCCAACTCGCGGTCGACGACCTCGCGGACGCGATCGAGTCGATCGGCTTCGAGTGTACGCGCTGTGGGGCCTGCTGCAAGGCCGACGCCGAGGACGACCACACCGCGACGGTATTCCCGGAGGAAGTGCGTACTCTTGAGGAGAGCGATAGCTACGACGGGGACTACGATTGGCGCGATATCGCCCGCCCGATGCCGTACGGCCTCTCGGAGACGGGAGACGGCGAGCTCGAGGGGGAGACCTTCGAGTGGGCGCTGCAGACCGACGACTGCGGCGACTGTACCTTCTACGAAGAGGACGATTCGGGAATGGGAGCCTGCGCCGCCCACGACGACCGTCCGCTCATCTGTCAAACCTACCCGTTCAGCGTCGCGCTCGCGGGGACCAGTCAGCCGATGGGCGAGGCGGTCGACGAAGCGGGAATGGTCCGCGCCCACGAGTGCGAGGGACTCGGCCGGGACATCTCTCGAGACGACGCCGAAGACCTCGCACGAGCGCTCAAGGAACGCGCCGTTCGGGAACTCGAGGAGGCCATCGCCGTCCGCGACAACTACGCGCCCGCCGACCGCGACCCCGGCGAGATCGTCGTTCACGACTCCGAAGGCGCGAAACGGGTCGATGGGACGCCGCTCGAGGAGTGAGTCGTAGCCCGGTAGATCGGTCGATTATCCGCGTTCTAGGACCTCTTTCCAAATCTGTGACTCGAGTAACGAAATACGATAGGTGTTGATAGCAGAGCGAACGGCGGTAGACCCCACTGTACGGCGCGCTTCGCGCGCCGTTTCCCCGAGCGAGAGCGGTGCGAGGGCTGAGCGAAGCCCTCGGTAAAGCGAACGGGGAGGAACGACCCGTGAGCGCCGCTCGCGCTCGGCCTTTTTTCGTCCAGATTTTTTGCCCGGGTTCGAGCGCGCCGACGGCGTGCGAGGACCCGGACAAAAAAGGTGGTTCTTAGAACGTGTCCTCGATGATCTCGCCGACGGCGAAGTTCGACTTGACCTCGGTGACTTCGATCTTGACGCGTTCGCCGACGTCGGCGCCGGGCACGATGATGACGTAGCCGCGTTCGACGCGGGCGATGCCGTCGCCCTGTTTGCCGATGTCTTCGATCTCGACGTAGCGCGTTTCGCCGACGTCGACCGGCGGCTGTGGCTCTGACGGCGCGCTCTGGGCCGTCGCGGTCGTCGTCCCTTCGTCGGTACTCGCCTCGCCCTCCCGCGAGATGAGCGCGACGCGGTAGACCTCGCCGGGGTCGATATCGCCGGTTTCGATCTCCTGGCGCGGCACCTCAATGACGTATCGATCCTCCTCTTCCGAAACGTCCGTACTGAACAGACACAGCAGTTTTTCAGATATTTCCACAGGGAGACCCCTCTGTTTCACTTCTGATCCCCATCCATAATAGAACTACCGACACCGAGCCGTCGATTGACGGGCAAAGCGCCCGTTCCGGGACGAATCCGACCGACGTCAAACTCAGTCCGCGCGCTCGAGCGGCCGCGTCGTCATGAACTGCGTCAGGTCGAACTCGGTCCCGAGGGCGGCGTCGGCGACGGATTCATAGGGTCGATTGACGACGATATCGCCCGCGGTGCGGTCGCCGATACCGGGGATGGCGGCGAGTTCGTCCATCGAGGCCCCGTTGAGATCCAGCGGGTAGGGAACGCCGGTCACCGAGCGGTAGCCGTGATCGACGACCGCGACGTCGATGGTCCGATCGAGTTCGCGTTCGCCCGGGATCCCGACCAGCAGGGGGTAGGTGCCGAGCTGGCGGCCGAAGGTCTTGCCGTCCTGGTGATACTCGAGGTGGACGTCCGGGAGGACGGTTCCCGGGGGCACGACGCGCTCGAGCATCGGGTTGTCGATCTCCTCGCGGACCCGCTTCTTGTAGCGTTTGAACAGCTGCTTGTGTTCGTTTGCGATCTCGGCACCCGTTTCGCTCATGTCGGTGCCGTCGAAGGCCATCACCTGCCGGATGTTGATCCGCCGGAGCATGTAGCCCTCGTCGTACACCCGCTGGAGGAACGCGCGATTGCGCTCGTAGGTCTCCTCGCGCTCGCCCTTGAGCCCGTGCAGGAGGTTGATTCCCGGGAGGAGCTTGGGCAGTCGGCGCGGCGCGTCGTCGCCGAAGGTGGGCGCGGCGTCACGGTCTCCCCCGGGTCGCCAGCCCGCTTCCTCGTTGACGATCCTGACCGCTTCGAAACACTCCTCGGCGGTGACGTTGAGGTTGTTCGCCTCCTGGACGACTGGGTCGGCCGACTCGAGGCCGAATGCGGCCGTGTCGCCGGGCGTGTTGTGCTCGGCGATGATCCGGATCCCCTCCCGGCTCTGTTCGGGCCAGTTGACGATCGTGATCGGATTCATGTTGTCGAGGTGGAGCGTCTCGAGGTCGGGCGCGACCTCGCGGATTCCGCTGTAGAGCTGCCGCAGGGCGTCGGGATTGGGGGCTTCGCCGTCGCCGCCGTAGGCGAGGATGTCGGCCTGCCGGCCGAGCCGGAAGTGTTTCACGCCGTAATCCGAGAGCGCGTCGACCTCGCCGACGACCGACGGCGGCGATCGGAAGGACGGGTTGCCGTAGAGCGGTTCCGTACAGAACGAACACCGGTAGGCACAGCCGCGGGAGGTCTCGAGTTCGCAGATGAGATGCTGGGGATGGTTGGGGTGCTGTTCGACGATGAACGCACCCTCTTGGGCCCACCGTGAGACCTCGTTTACGTCGCGCATTCGGTTGTTGAATCCCTCGAGACCGCTCTCGACGAGGTCGTAGACGGCGGCTTCGACGTCGCCTTTGGCGACGAAATCGAAGTCGAGATCCCGGCGCTCGGTCTCGGTCGCGCCGGCGTTCTCGTCGCCGACGCCGAACTTGACGGGGCCGCCCATGAGGCTCGTGCCGTCGGTCGTCCAGGCGAGCTTTCGGACTTCGTCGGGTTCGGCCGGCGTGCCGCCGACGTACTTCCCGGGGACGGTCATCCCGCCGAGGTAGAGCAGGAGGTCGGCCTCGTCGACGTCGCGCCAGTAGTCGGGCTCGTCGCGAAGCCGATCGATCGTGTGGTACGTGATCTGCTCGCGCGGGACGCCCGCGTCGACGAGCGCGCCCGCAGCGTACCGGGGATACGTCGAGATGTACGGCGGCACCCCGAAGTGCGCGGGCTCGTCGACGTAGCCGTCGACGATCGTCACCGCCAGCGTCTCGGGGTCTGTCATGGCTCCCGATAGCGACTCGAGGGGTAAAACGGTGACTAGACGAACGCTCCGGGCCGGCGGGTGTGTGCGCCCAGCGAGCCGCCCCTTTCCGTCCCGCCCGATGCCTCGCCGCTCACGGGTCACTCCGTTCTCCCGTTCGCATCTTTCGAGGCGCTCACTCCATTCGCGCCTCGCACACCCCAGCCGCCTCATTCGCTCGCTCGGCTCACGGCCTTCGGCCGTTCGCCGTTCCGCGGCACAAAGCGCTGCGTCACGCTCGCTCACTCGCACCTCGCACGATCTCGGCTGCGCGCCGGAGTACAGTGACACTGGCTGGAAGACGGGACGGACACAGGTTGGCACTCGAGTGCCGCAACCCCGACGTTGATGGTCGTCGTGATGCTACTATCGCACATGCCACCCACTGAGGAGATCGTCTGTACCGCGGATGATTGCTTTCTCGACATCTTCGAGAATCACTACACCTACGACGTGCCCGACGACTTCGGCGTCTCGGAGCTCTCGTGTCCGGTCTGTGGCGGAACCGACTGCCTCGAGCGGGTGGAACTCTGAGCGGAGTGCCCCGCTCGTCAGACGTTTCTTTTGCTCCGAGCAAAAGGAATATCAACCCGGCTATCGTACCCGTTCGTACGGTCATATCTCCCATGTACTGCACACCCTTTCTCCAGGTCCCTGCGACCGCCGCCCGCGTCCCACGCACCACCCGGGGTGACGCCCCGTGACCCTCAAAGACCTCGGAAAATCGGTCGGTAGCGCGCTGTACCGACAGGTCGGGCGCGCGAACGGTCGCGTCCAGAACCACCGATCGCTGCCCGTCGATATCCTCGAGAACGACGCCTCCTACCGCGTCGTCTTCGACGCGCCCGGCGCCGAACCGGACGACGTGCAGGTCCGCTATCTCGAGGGAAACGTGAAGATCCGGATCGACCGGTTCCGACAGTTCCACGAGGGGTACGAGATGCGGTTTCCCGGCCGCGGAATGTCGCTGTCCGCAGACGCCGAGTTACCGACCGACGCGGTCGTCGACCCGGACGCCGGAACGGCGCGACTCTCCGAAACCGGGACGCTGAGCGTCGAAATTCCGAAGGACTCCGCGGTCAGCGACGCGTCCGAGGCCGAGTCGGATACGAAAATCGACGCAACTGACGCGTCCGATTCGGAATCCGACACCGAACCGGTCGTCATCGACGACTGACTCGGGCGACTTCGGACGACTACTGTCGGTCAGTTTTGGCACATCTGCGACCCGCCATGTGGGTACGCCGGGACACAGTGACAGCGGACCGTCTCAGTTCGGGTCGAGCGCCATCCCTTCAACGACATCGAACGCCTCGTCGCCGCGGAACCGCGTCGGATCGAAGGCGTCGATTCTGCCCCCGTCGAGTATCTCCTCCGCGAGCCGCTCTCCGATCGCCGGCGCACGCATGAAGCCGTGGCCCTGGAATCCGGTCGCGACGTACAGCCCGTCGCGGATGCGTCCGACGAGCGGATCCCGGTCGGGCGTCGCCGTACAGAGGCCAGCCCACGCTCGCTCGAGTCCGTGATCGCCGTCCGCGATGCTCGGCACGCGATAGCTGACCCGCTCGAGTAACCCGTCTGCGAACGCGGGATCGGCGTCTCGCTCGTACGCGTCGGGATCGGCCTCGCGGTCTTCGGTCCCGTCGCCCGCGAGGAGGCCGGCCGCGTGGGGTCGCAGGTAGAAGCCGCCGGTCGCGTCGTAACACATCGGTTCCGCGAGGTCGGCGGTCGCGACCAGCGCCTGCACGCGGTACGGCTTGACTGCGAGGGGGATACCCGCATCTGCGAGCAGCCCCTTGGTACGTGCGCCGGCGGCGACGAGCACCGCGTCGACCTCGTGGACCTCGCCATCGGGACGAACGACTCGCGTAGGATCGGTTCGGACGTCGACTGTCGTCTCGGTCTCGAGGGTCGCGCCGGCACCGGTGGCCGCGGCCGCGAGGCAGGCGGTGTACGCGGTCGGATCGACGTAGCCCGCCCCGCCGGCGATCCCCGCGACGGCGACGTCGTCCGTCCGAAGGGCGGGAAATCGTTCCGCCAGCGCGTCGCCGTCTATCTCGAGGGCGACGATGCCGTTGTCCTGCATCCGCCGAACCTGGTCGCGGATCGCATCGGCACGTTGACCATCGCCCTCGCGGGCGAGCCAGACGTAGGGGCACTCGACGAACGAGAACGTATCGTCGCTCGAGAACGCGCGGAACCGCTCGATCGCGTCGCCGGCGATCTCGGCGTCGAGCCCGTCCGCGAAGGCGTCGTAGCAGATTCCTGCGGCCCGGCCGGTCGCTCCGCTGGCGACGCTGCCGCGGTCGTAGAGCGTCACCGTTGCGCCCTCGCATGCGAGATCGTAGGCCGCGGTCGCACCGATGCCTCCCGCGCCGACGACTGCCACCTCGAGCCCTGCGCCCCGTTCGGTGAGCGCGTCCGCACCGACGGCTAGCGCCGGTTCGTCGGCGTCGCTCATCGTCGATCACTCGCGAGAACTATTCGACGGAGTCGGCTCGAATCACGGCCGCCGGTGGGACTCACGTGGTCGGGATCGCCGCTCATAGCCACCACTCGTTGTGGAGGCCACTTATACTGACGGCTGCCCGTCAGTACGTCCGTCGGTGGTTGCGACGGCTGGCCCGCGATTGACACCGGAGAGGAAGGGGGTACGACGGCAGCGGAGACGGAACTCCATGGTTCAGTGCTCCGTCTCCCTGCCGTACGGTAACGTACCGCTTGATCTCTAATAGAAGTGGTGCCAAACTAGTTTGGTTCGTCAGGTGACGTACAACGAACGCGCGATTACGAGAAAGCCGGCGAGGACCAGCAGGCTCTCGAGCAGGATGCCGGTCATCAACGGGACGGCGAGCAGTTCATAGAGCATGCCGGCGAGCACCAGCCCGAGGGTGACGAGTCCGAAGCCGAGCGAGAGATAGCCGAGCGCGGGTTGACGGGTCCGCCGATAGGCCTTGTAGGCGAAGAAGGTGATGACACCGCCGACGATGAGGACGAGCGTCTTGACCACCGCAAGGGCGATCGCGGTCGGCATTGCCGCGGTGGAGGACGACATGGCTGTTTGTACTCGGATATTCAAGACCTGTACCAAGAACCTTGCCGTTCCCGGAAGCCGTGGGAAATGCCAGCCACCCTCGTGATAGATCACCGGGGCTTCTCGTACTGTATTCCGGCATCGATCTCTGTCTCACTCAGACTGGCCATCCGACGTGCGGTGACGCACGCTGTACCGCGGTTCGCAATCGGCGAACCGCGGGACAATGCCGTGCGAGGGATGAGCGAACGACCGTAGGGAGTGAGCGAATCGGCTGGGGAGGGTGTGGCCATTCCCTGTTGCCACGGTAGCAGGACGCTCTGTTACACTTATTTTCACGAGAATTCGCTACTTCATTCGCGGTTGTCGGCGCTCAGAAAGTCCGATCTACTCCCAGGGAACCGACCGTTCCTGAATCTCGCCGGCCAGCGAGGTCCCCACCGCTTCTTCGACGTCGTCAGAATTCGCGAGCGCCCACATTAGTTTGACCTTCGCGGTCCCCGGCAGCGTGTCGCCGGCCTCGACCACGCCGGCCTCGAGCAGGTCCCGACCGGTATCGTAGACCCGGTCGCAGACCCGCCCCTCGAGACACTGACTCGTCATGACGACGGTTGTGCCGTCTTCGATCAGCTCCGCGATCCGCGGAACGAGGTCGGTATGGACGTGGCCGAGGCCGGTCCCTTCGATGACCAGCCCTTCCGAGCCCTCGACCACGTCGAGGAACTGGGGATCCATCCCGGGTGTGAACTTGAGTAGTTCGACGTCGTCCTCGAGGTCGGGTTCGATCGAGAGATCGACCGCGCCGCGCTCCCGATAGTCGCGGCGGAACGAGACCGTCTCGTCCCCGCTCGCTTCGTAGTTAACCTCGCCCAGCGGCTTTGCGCCGACGGTTTCGAACGCGTCCCGGCGCGAGGTGTGGTTCTTCCGCACGCGGGTGCCCCGATGGAGCGCACAGACGTCGTCCGATTCGGAGGCGTGCATACAGACCATGACCTCCGCGCAGTCGCTCTTGGCGGCCTCGACGGCCGAGACGGCGTTCATGACGTTGTCCGAGGACGGGCGGTCGGCCGAGCGCTGGGAGCCGGTGAAGACGATCGGCACCGGCGTCTCGAGCATGAACGAAAGGACCGACGCGGAATACTGCATCGTGTCGGTGCCGTGCATGACGACGACGCCGTCGGCACCGGCTTCGATCTCCTCGTGGACCGCCTCGGCGAGGTCCCGCCAGATCGGCGGTTCCATGTTCTCCGACAGGATGTTGGCGACGACCCGCCCGCGATAGTTCGCGCGGCCCGCGAGATCGGGAACGGCCCGCAGGACGTCTTCGGCGTCGAACTGCGCCGTCACCGCTCCCGTCCGGTAGTCGATCGTCGAGGCGATCGTCCCGCCGGTCGAGAGCAGCGAAATCGTCGGCAGGTCGTCGTCGAACTCGATCTCCGAACTCCCCGCCTCGCTATCCGGCCCCGTCGAGTCCGTCCCGTCGATCTCGTAGACGTCTTCGGCGAGGACTGACACGTCGGCCGCCTCGCGATCGACGCCGACGTTGTAGCCGCCCTCGAGTTTCACCACGAGCTGCTCGTCCGTGCTCGAGGGGAGCAACACGCCTTCGTACGTGCGATCCGCGCGGTCGACGCGGACGCGGTCGCCTGGGTTCATGGGTTGGCGTTGCGCGGCGGCGGACTTGAAGGCACGCTTTCGGCGGCACGCGTCCGTCCCGTTTCGACTCGAACGATCCCCGTCGAGAAACGGTGACAAACGTAACAAATAAACGCATGACCGTTCACAGACGTGATATGCAAATCGAGCCGCAAGCGTTCGATCGGGTTCTCTCGTCGATGTGTACGGAACCCCATCCTGCGGCGCGCGACGCGGCTGAGCGGTTTCTCGCGACGAACCCCGGCGATCCCGGCACCTATCCGAACGTATCGGCGCTCGAGGACGACGCTATCGCCCTTCTGAGCGAGATCGCGGGGCTGGACGACCCCGCGGGCTACGTCACTAGCGGCGGCACGGAGGCGAACATTCAGGCGGTCCGGATCGCCCGCGAGCGGGCCGAGAGCCGCTCGCCGAACGTGGTCATGCCCGAGTCGGGTCACTTCAGTTTCCAGAAGGCCGCCGACCTGCTCGGCGTCGAACTGCGACTCGTCCCGACCGATGAGCGCCATCGGGCCGACCTCGAGGCCGTCCGCGCGAGCGTCGACGACGACACGGCGCTGGTGGTCGGCGTCGCGGGGACGACCGAGTACGGCCGCGTCGACCCCATCCCGGAACTGGGCGAAATCGCGGCGTCGGTCGACGCCCTGCTCCACGTCGACGCCGCCTGGGGCGGCTTCGTCCTCCCGTTTACCGACTACGACTGGCACTTCGACCACGCCGCGGTCGACACGATGACAATCGATCCTCACAAGATGGGACAGGCCGCGGTTCCCGCGGGGGGATTGCTCGTCCGCACTCCCGACCTGCTCGACGAACTCGCCGTCGACACGCCCTACCTCGAGTCGACCTCCCAGGCGACGCTGACTGGCACCCGTTCGGGCGCGGGCGTCGCCAGCGCCGTCGCCGCGATGGAAGAGCTGTGGCCCGGCGGCTACCGCCGCCAGTACGTCCGCTCGCAGAACAACGCCGAGTGGCTCGCTGACGCCCTCGAGAAGCGGGGCTATCAGGTCGCCGATCCCACGCTCCCGCTGGTTGCGGCCGACGTGCCGCGGTCGACGTTCGACGCGCTGCGGGCCAAGGGCTGGCGGATTTCGCGGACCGCGACGGGCGAGTTGCGGGTCGTCTGCATGCCCCACGTCACCCGCGAGATGTTGGCTTCCTTTATCGGGGATCTGGACCGGCTCGAGGTTCGCGCGAGCGTTCCCGTCGTGAGCGACGACTGAATCGCCGTCCCTGCTCTTGTTGTCTCTGCTTACCGACCGTTCTCGACGGAGCGCATGAGCGCGACGAGCGCCGTCGCTCGACCGGGCGTCACAGAATGCGTCTCGGTATCGTAGTCGACGATGTCGGCGTCGTCCAACTTCGGCAAGTGGATGTGATGCAACGTGGCGGCGACTTCGTGCGTTCGTTCCGTCGACGCGCGGTCCGATTCCGGCCCCGTTTCGGCTGTTGCGACCACCGCGGCGAGGTCGTGTAGCGGCATCGACGACTCCTGCTCGGAGAGGATATCGACGACGTCGCGGCGGTATCGGTTGCGAAGGAGCGCCAAGAGCGTATCGATGGTCTGTTCGTCGGTCACGGGAGGATGTGTTTCGTATTCCATGGTCGTTGACGAGTGTGAGTCACAGTGCCCGTCCCTGTGCAGAGACGGGAACGGTCGCTGATCGACTGTCCCGCAGTACCCTGCGGATCCGTTTAAGTCGACCGCCAGTTCGAGAGGAACACCGGCCGCAGTGTTCCTCCGGGAAGAACACGCCAAAGAGACTACCCGATGCGAACCCTACCCCCGATATGGGAGAGGCTCAGGAAGCGATAGCGGCGCTGGAGGAACTCGGGTTGACCGAGTACGAAGCGCGGTGTTTCGTCGCGCTCGCACAACTCCCGCACGGGACGGCCAAGGAAATCGGTCAGGTGGCGGATATCCCGCGGTCGCGGGTGTACGAGACGATGGATCGGCTCCGGAAGAAGGGGCTGATCGAGATCCACGAGACGGAGCCACGGATGTATCAGAGCGTGTCGACCGACACCGCGATCCAGATTCTCCGCAAGGAGTACGAATTGTACTTCGACACGGCGGAACGGACGCTCGAGCAACTGGAACCGGCGTACAAGGACGCCCAGCAGGGGGTGTGGGCGCTCAATACCCACGAGCAAGTCACCGGGCGAATCGTCGACCTCATCACCGATGCGAGCGACGAGGTCGTGTTGCTGGTGTTGGAGGAAGACATGCTGGACGAGGCCACCGCCGACGCCTTGGCGGACGTCAGTGACGGCGACATCTCCGTTCACGTCGGAACCGTCTCCGAGTCGACCCGCGATCACGTCGAGAGCATGGCGATCGACGCGACAGTCTTCACCACCGGCCTGATCGAGTGGTTTACCGCCATGTCCGGCTCTCCGCGCCTCAGCCGGCTTCTCCTCGTCGACCGGGGGCCAGTACTGGTGAGTGCCCTCCACGAGGAGGAACTGCCGGGCGTCCCGAACGAAACGGCGGTGTGGACCGACGGTGCCGACCACGGCTTCGCGACCTTCGCGGAGCGGATTTTCACGTACGAACTGACGGAAAACGTCACAGCGGAAACCGACGAACCTACGTGATTTCGATCGCCTCACGTAGCCGTACTGACGATCGGACCAAACGTTCACTCGATACCTCACAGGTCGTATCTTTACGTTGATAGAACCTAAACATCCGCTGTGGAATATGAAATCGGAGAGGACGAATCCGTGTGTACTGCGGTCGTCCTCGCGGTGAGTTCGGCCGAGGGGTGCGATCCCTGTTCGCTGACGCCATTGTACGAGGCGATCGACCCGGAGGCACTGACGGCGCTGTTTGATTCGAAGCCCGCCACGTCGAGCACCGATCCGATCACAGTAACGTTCACGTTCAGTGACTATCTGATCACCGTTACTGACGGAGCGTCTCTCACGCTCCGCCCGGCGAACTCACCCACTCAGTAGCCATCTCTCGCCGTCGCCCGACGGCGGTTCCTGGCAGCGTAGTATCGCATTCGTTTCGACGGCCGTTTCACGCCCCTCGTGCCGCCGTCATCGTTTCGCGTCTATCGCTTCTCGCGGTCGTCATCGACACACCTCCACCGTTCTCGCTCGAGGCGGGGGCCGAACGCTCGTGAACGCGTGACAGCGGTCGGCGGATCGAGCGATCGAAACCGGCGGGTTTTACGCCCGGCAGCGCAACGTGACGACCATGAGCCACGACGAGTTTCCGACGGACGAACCCGCCGTCGTGACCTGCGGGTTGCCCTACGCCAACGGCGACCTGCACATCGGTCACCTTCGGGGGTACATCGGCGCGGACGCGTTCAATCGAGCGCTCGAGACGCTGGGCCAGGACTCCATCTACGTCTGCGGATCGGACATGCACGGGACGCCGGTCGCGGTCAACGCTGAACAGCAGGGCGTCGACCCGGAAGACTTCGCGCTGGAGTGGCACGAACAGTACGAGGAGACGTTCCCGAAATTCAACGTCGACTTCGACAACTACGGCCACACCCACGACGAGACGAACACCGAACTCACTCAGGAGATCGTCCGCACGCTGGACGACGAGGGCTACATCTACGAGAAGGAAATCCAGGTCGCCTACGACCCCGAGGCAGATCAGTATCTCCCCGACCGCTACGTCGAGGGAACCTGTCCCTACTGCGGTGCGAAAGCCCGCGGCGACGAGTGCGACGAGGGCTGTCAGCGCCACCTCGAACCGGGCGAAGTCGAGGATCCCACGAGCACGATCACGGGGAACCCCGCGGAGTACCGCGAGCGGAGCCACAAGTTCTTCGAGGTCTCCGAGTTCACCGATTTCCTCACCGAGTTTTTGGACGGGCTCGAGGGAACGTCGAACGCGCGCAACCAGCCCCGACAGTGGATCGAGGACGGCCTGCAGGACTGGTGTATCACGCGGGATATGGACTGGGGGATCGACTACCCCAGCGATGAAACCGCCGACGGCGACGACCTCGTCCTCTACGTCTGGGTCGACGCCCCGATCGAGTACATCTCGAGTACGAAGCAGTACTCCGAGCGCGTCGGCGCGGACGAGTACGACTGGGAGCAGGTCTGGAAGGGTGATGGTGAGATCATGCACATCATCGGCCGGGACATCATCCAGCACCACGCGATCTTCTGGCCGGCGATGCTCGAGGGCGCGGGCTACAACAAGCCCCGCGGGATCGCCGCGACCGGCTTCATCACGATCAACGGAAAGGGGCTCTCGACGAGCCGCAATCGAGCGATCTGGGCAAAGGAGTACCTCGAGGAGGGGTTCCACCCCGACCTGCTGCGCTACTACCTCACGACGACCGGGGGCCTCCAGCAGGACGTCGACTTCTCCTGGGACGCCTTCCAGGAGAAAGTCAACGGCGAGTTAGTGGGTACCGTCGGCAACTTCTGGTACCGCTCGCTGCTCTTTGCCTACCGCAACTACGAGGGCACGCCGGAGACGGACGTCTCCGAGGAAGTCCGCGAGCGCATCGAGGGAGCCATCGGCGACGTCCACGAGAGCGTCAACGACTACTCCATGCGCGGGGTCGGCCAGGCCGCGACGCAACTTGCCCAGTTCGGCAACGAGTACATCCAGCGCAACGAGCCCTGGAAGCTCACCGACGACGAGCCCGAGCGGGCCGCACAGGTCATCCGCGACTGCGTCCAGCTCGCCAAGGCCGTCGGCGTTCTCCTCGAGCCGATCACCCCCGACAAATCGCAGGACCTCTGGGCGCAGATCGGCGAGGACGGCGACGTTGCCGACGCCCATCTCGAGGACGCGCTCGAGGCCCCGCCGCGGAGCTTCGACGAACCGGGTGAACTCTTCGAGAAGATCGAGGACGACCGCGTCGTGGAACTGACCGAAAAGCTCGAGGAGCGCGTCGACGCGGCCACGGACGGCGACGATGAGACGGACGACGCAGCCGAAACCGAAAGCGACGACACGGCAGGGGACGAATCAGGCGGTATGACGGACACCGACGACCTCGAGGCGCTGGCCGACGACCGGATCGGCTTCGACGACTTCCAGGACCTCGACATCCGCGTCGGCCGAATCGAGACGGCCGAGGGGATCGAGGGCGCGGACGACCTCGCGCGCCTCGAAGTCGACATCGGCTTCGAAACGCGACAGATCGTCGCGGGGATCAAGCAACTTCACGACCTCGAGGAGTTGCCGGGGACGAAGTGCGTGTTGCTCGCGAACATGGAAAAGGCCGAACTGTTCGGCGTCGAATCCAACGGAATGATCCTCGCGGCCGGCGAGGAGGCGGACCTGTTGACGACCCACGGCGACGCCGCAGTCGGCGAGAAAATCAAATAATCACGAACTGGCATCGAATCGTGATCGCGTCGTTCCGTGATCGCGTCGTTCTGTGATCGCGTCGTTCTGGTAGCGGGAATACGTCCAGATGCGTTCGTGGCGTGACCGATGGGAATCCGAAGCGCGTCGAGACGGTGACGAAGGGGCAGTCACCGAACTGACAACTACTTTTCAGCGTCGATTTGGGACAGCGTCCGATTCGTTGTCCGATTCGTTCGGTGCTATTTCCCGTCTCACACCGCAAGTTGTCAATCGGGCTCAAATACTTCTATTACAGATGCTAGATAATGTTATTGTATGTCACAGGGTAGCGGCAGCGTATGGGAATCCATCAGGACGGGCGCGCAGTCTCACAGGCTCACCCGGATACCGACAACTCCCGAATCAGCGGAGGTCTCGGCGCTAGTGGTGCTAGCGCTGTCGCTGTTTACCGTCATGGCACTCGGCAATCTCGCCGGTCTCTGGTGAGGAACGCTCGGTCGGCCGACGCCGCACTTCTCCCCTCGAGCCGAAAGCGACTGCGAGTGGACTCTCTGGTGCATAGCCGGGTACTGTTGGGTTTGCTCTCGAGGTTGTCTCGAGGAGTCCGGTAGTCCGAGACGGTGGTCGAGACGATTTCGAGATCGATCTCCGTCGGTTCGGTGGCTCGCAAAGCTCCCCCATCATATGCTCGTTATTTCCACAGATAGGGGGACAAACGTGCATTAAAAACCATCTCAGATAGCTATTTGTATGCCAATACAGATCATTAACTGTGTTCCCCGATAGCATGCCAAGGCTCGGGAATCGACCGATCCTGCGCCAGATGGTCGCACCGATCGGCGTCTTCGTTGTGATCGTCGTAACGGGGATCCTGGGCTATGCGATGCTCGGGAACGTCGGCCTCGTGGAGGCGGCGTTCTGGATGATCGATCCGACGAGTATCGATCTGCACTTCGAGGCACACGCTGGTCCCGAACGAGCGACGAAGGCCTACGCCGTGGTGGTGACGGTTGGACTCGTCCTCTCGGGGCTGTGGATCGGCGAGACGGTCGTCACCGAACTGTTCGGGGGACGGATTTCCACGGAGGTATCACGAGCAACGATGCAACGACGAATCCGAAACAGCGACGATCACGTTATCGTCTGTGGCTACGGCATGTTCGGACGGACGGTCGCAAACCGGCTCGCCGAGGCGGGCCGAGCGGTCGTCGTCATCGAGATAGACGCGGATAACGCGGAACGAGCCCGGGAGGACGGCCACCTCCTCGTGGAGGGCGACGCCAGACGGGAGCAGGTGCTGCGAACCGCCGGGGTCGATCGGGCGACGAAACTCGTCGCCGCGATCGACGACTCGAACGTCAACATCCAGATCGCGATCGTCAGCGGGACGGCCGCGTCCTCGGCCGAGATCCTCGTCCGCGTCGGCGACGAGGTCTACGAGTCGGTCGCGCGAGAGGCCGGAGCCGACGAGGTCGTCATCCCCGAAGTCGTCAGCGGCGAGCGCGTCACTCGGCTGCTCGAGCGGCCCGCGGACTGACTCGAGCGCCGGAACTCGGTGGCACCGTCGTCGACGTGACGATCCCATCAGGCCTCGTCGACGACGGTCGAGATGGCAGACGACGGGCTCAACGACGAGCCGCCGAGACGAGAACTCGGCCGCGAGTAAGTGGCCATCTTTTAGGCGATGCTGGCAGTAGCGTCCGACATGAGAAACGCGAAGATCGTCTGTACGCTGGGGCCGGCGTCGAACGATCGCGAGGCGATCCGAGACCTTGCCGCGGCCGGAATGTCCGTCGCGCGGCTGAACGCGAGTCACGGCAGCTCCGAGGATCGCGCCGACCTGATCGATCGGGTCCGCGCGGTCGACGAGGAGCGAACGGAGCCCGTCGCTGTCATGCTCGACATGAAAGGCCCCGAGATTCGGACCGCGCCGCTGCCCGACGGCGAGACGGTGTCCCTCGAGACCGGGGCCGAAATTCGGTTCGTCGAGGGCGAGGAGGCGACGTCGAACGTGGTCGGGCTCTCGGTGTCGATCGATGCCGTCGAGCCGGGGGACCGGATCCTGCTCGACGACGGCCTGATCGAGACGACCGTCCTCGGGCGCGAGACGCGCGGTGCTCACGAGAGCGACGCCGTTCGCGCACGGGTCGACACCGGCGGCGAGTTGGGCGGCCGCAAGGGAGTCAACGTTCCCGGCGTCGAACTCGAACTCAACGTCGTCACCGAGAAAGACCAACGGGACCTCGAGTTGGCCGCCGAGAAAGGGGTCGACTTCGTCGCGGCGAGTTTCGTCCGGGACGCCGACGACGTCTACGAGGTCGGCGAGGTCCTCGAGGAAGCGGGTGCAGACATTCCGATCATCGCGAAGATCGAACGCGCCGGCGCGGTCGAAAACTTAGACGAGATCATCGATGCCGCCTACGGTGTGATGGTCGCGCGCGGCGACCTCGGCGTCGAGTGTCCGATGGAGGACGTGCCGATGATCCAAAAGCGGGTCATCCGCAAGTGCCGCGAGGCGGGCCGGCCGGTCATCACCGCGACGGAGATGCTCGACTCGATGGTCCACGCTCGACGGCCGACGCGCGCGGAGGCCTCGGACGTGGCCAACGCCGTCCTCGACGGCACCGACGCGATCATGTTGTCGGCCGAAACGGCGGTCGGTGATCACCCGATCGCCGTCGTTGATGCGATGGACAGCATCGTCCGCGAGGTCGAAGGGTCCGACGAACACGCGGAGTTGCTCGAGCAGCGTGTGCCCGCTTCGGGTGATGCCCGGACGGATGCGCTGGCTCGCTCCGCGCGCTTTCTGGCGCGTGATATCGGCGCTGACGCGGTTGTCGCCGCGACGGAGTCCGGCTACACCGCGCTGAAGACGGCAAAGTATCGCCCCGGTGTGCCGGTCGTGGCCTCGACGCCGAGCCAGTCGGTGCGCCGCCAACTTGCGCTGACGTGGGGCGTGACCCCGCTGTACGCGAACATCTCGGATCAGGGAGCTGACGCTGTCGTCGAGAAGGCGGTCCAGGCCGCACTGGACGCCGGCGTCGCCGAGAGCGGGGACACCGTCGTCGTCCTCTGTGGCATGATGACCGATCTCGAGGGGGCGAACACGACGAACATGCTGAAGGTCCACGTCGCCGCCGACGCGCTGACGACGGGACAGGTCGTCGTCGAGGGCCGAGCGACCGGACCGCTCGTCCGCCTGTCGGACGGCGACCTCTCGGACGTGCCCGAGGGAGCGATCCTCGCTCTCCCCGCGGCGTTCGACGAGGAGTTCGCGGGCGAGACGGGACGGATCGCAGGCATCGTCAACGCCGAGCGGGGAATGACCGGTTATCCGGCGCTGGTCGCGCGCGAACTGGGGATCCCGATGATCAGCGATGCCGACATCACGGAGCTACGGGACGGCGAGACGATCACCGTCGACGCCGAACGCGGCATCGTTTACGGCGGAGATATCGGTGACCAGCCCGAGCGACCCTGAACCGACTCGGTCGCGGCCGACGGTCGGACCGCGGCTTTTTGACGACTGGACCAATACGGACGAGTATGAGAGATGAATCGTCCGGGAGCGGGGACGACGAGTGGGGTGCGTCCGGCGACGACGAATGGGGTGACCCCGATCGGCTCGACCGACCGAACGACGGCGATCGGACGGACCGAGATGGCCCCGATGAGGGCTGGGACCGGATCCCCATCGACCTCTCCGGCGGGAGCGACGACCGAGAGACCGACGAGGACGACGCGTTCGAGGGCGACGAATACGGGCCCGAAGCGAGTTCGACGCCGATCGAGGGCGGCGATCCGGACCTCGAGAACGCGCTGTTCGTGCTCCTGGGTGCGGTCGCGATGATGCTCGTCATCGTCCGACTCGTACTGATTATTGTCTGACGGTTCCGTTTCGGCGTGTCGTCGCCGGGCCGTTTAAAACGCCGATTCGGCTTCGAAATCGGGGTCACCCTCGGAGTCGCTCCTTGTCGTCTCGATAAACTCACTTGTGAAATGCGGTAAACATTTAATCGGGACAAGCCCCAACCCTCGTACATGGTCGAATCTCTCGTGGGGAACATACCGCTGTTGTTGCTGGTTGCGGGACTCGTGTTGATGGTCCTCGAGGCCCTCTCGCCGGGTGCCCACCTCATCGTCATCGGAATCGCGCTGGTCGGTGCCGGACTCATCGGGCTTCTCTTTCCGCCGGTGGCGAACGTGCTCGTGCTGGCGGGGCTGACGCTCGTGATCGGACTCGCCGCGGCGTACGTCTACCGGGAGTTCGACTTCTACGGCGGGAAGGGGTCCGGCCGGACGACGGATTCTGACTCGCTTTCCGGGCGCACGGGGTACGTTACCAAGACCATCACGACCCGAAGCGGCGAAGTCAAACTCGACGAGGGCGGGTTCGCCCCCTACTACAGCGCGCGGACGACCGACGGCACGATCGAGGAGGGCGAGGAGGTCATCGTCCTCGATCCGGGTGGCGGAAACGTGCTAACGGTCGAATCCGTCAGTGCGATCGGCGAGGACGAGATCGATCGCGCGCTCGCACAGGACGCGGCGTCCGACTCCGACGATGGAGCGAGTGCCGACGAGACCGGCAGCGTCGGCGACAAACCGACAGCGGAAACTGAGGTGGACGATATCGACGCGCCGGTGTCTGAACCCGACTCGGACGACATCGACGAGTCGGTCTCCGAAACGGAGACCGAGCAGTCGGGATGATCCGTGCGACTATGTCGCATATGTCGCCGAAATAAGGGAACGCTTTTCTCCCCACCCCCGTAACTCCGGAACATGGTGGTACCATTGGTTCCAATGCAGACAGCCGGCGCTGCCCTGTTAGTCGTCGGTGCCCTCGTCCTCGTCGTCGTTATCGCCGCCTTACTCAGCGCGATCGAGATCGTCAACGCCTACGAGAAACGCGCCCTCACCGTCTTCGGCGAGTACCGCAAGCTGCTCGAGCCGGGGATCAACTTCGTCCCGCCGTTCGTCTCGAACACGTACGCGTTCGATATGCGAACCCAGACGCTGGACGTCCCCCGGCAGGAAGCGATTACGCGCGACAACTCGCCCGTGACGGCCGACGCCGTCGTCTACATCAAGGTGATGGACGCCAAGAAGGCGTTCCTGCAGGTCGACGACTACAAGCGCGCCGTCTCGAATCTCGCCCAGACGACGCTCCGTGCCGTGCTGGGTGATATGGAACTCGACGACACACTGAACAAACGTCAGGAGATCAACGCCCGCATCCGCACCGAACTCGACGAGCCCACCGACGAGTGGGGGATCCGCGTCGAGAGCGTCGAGGTCCGCGAGGTCAACCCCTCGAAGGACGTCCAGCGCGCGATGGAGCAACAGACCTCCGCCGAGCGGAAACGCCGTGCGATGATCCTCGAGGCCCAAGGTGAACGCCGCAGCGCCGTCGAGAAGGCCGAAGGTGACAAACAGAGCGAGATCATCCGCGCCCAGGGTGAAAAGCAGAGTCAGATCCTCGAGGCGCAAGGTGACTCGATTTCGACCGTGTTGCGCGCCCGCTCCGCGGAGTCGATGGGCGAACGTGCGATCATCGACAAGGGAATGGAGACGCTCGGCGACATCGGTCAGGGTGAGTCGACGACGTTCGTCATGCCCCAGGAACTCACCTCGCTTGTCGGCCGCTACGGCAAGCACCTCTCGGGTAGTGACGTCGAGGAGGACGGTTCGGAACTCGAGAGCCGCGAGTTCGACGACGAGACCCGCGAACTGATCGGCCTGGACGATATCGCCGAGATCATCGGCGAGATCGACCGGGAAGCGGATATGGATGTCGAAGCGATGGAACAAGAAGCCCAGGCCATCAAGGAAGGGAAGGATCCGGCGAACATCTCCGATCCCGACGAAGTCATCGAGGAGATGGATCAGGACTTCCAGAGCCAGGCCGACGGCGGCACCGAGATGCCCGCCGACGAGGCGGACGAGTCGTCGACGACCGACTGAACGGCCACGACCCGCGCGCGACACGGTCGGTGCAGGATCGGTTCACAGTCGCCGTTCGGGTCGCCTCGCAACGCTTGTTTCGCAGTTTGTGTCGCGAACCCTCGAGCGGTGCTCATACACACACCACACTCGACCCGGTCTCGAGCCGTCTCCCGTCTCGAGCCCGGACGGTAACGACGGCGAGTCGTCTCTCCTCCGCTTCGTCTGTCGATTCGACCCACGTATTGAATCCCTAACCAGTACTCCTCGGAGAACAAAGCGGAGCGAAACCTGTTTTACGGGCCGCGTCCTTGGAGACAGTAGGTAGGTATGACAGGATCCGATGGGGTCGACGACGATAAACGAGCGACCCTGCGCCGATTCGCCGCCCTCGGCGCCGCCTCCCCGCTGGTCGGACGATCGGATTCAGCGGCGGCTGATACGGGTGAAAGCGACGCGCGCGACGCGATTGCGGGCTATCTCTCCACGACACCCGGTGCGCACTTCTCGAAGATCCGCGACGACCTGCAACTGGGTACCGGCGAGACTCAACACCACCTGCGCCGGCTCGAGGAACTCGACGCCATCGAGCGCTATCGAGACGGCGACTACAAGCGGTTCGTCACCGCCGATCGATTCGACGAGTTCGAGAAGGGCGCACTCGGCTACCTCCGACGGGAGACGCCCCGCGGGATGCTGATCGAACTCCTCTTGAACTCCGACGCCACCGCCGGCGATCTCGCCGACGCGCTCGACGTCTCGGCGCCGACGGTGAGCAAGTACGCTGGCGAACTTGAGGAGGCCGGACTTCTCTCGCGCGACGACGGCTACGCTGTCGAACGGCCGGAGACGGTGCTGGTGCTCGTCGTCGGCCACGCGGACTCCTTCGGCGACCGCGCGCGCACGCTCGCTCGAGACGCGGATCAGTACCTCGAGTACCAGGGATAACGGATTTTCCGCCGGTAACGAGTAGTTACTCGCCTTCGGGCCGACTAGTCGACCAGCGACAGCAACTCGGTCAGCGACTCGATCTCGTCGGTCGCGTTCGGCGGTCGCTCGCGCTCGCGATTGTGCGGCCGTCGGAGGAACGCGGTCTCGAGGCCGGCCGCCCGGCCGGCCGTGATGTCTTTCGGGGAGTCGCCGACGTAGAGCCCGTCCGTGATCTCGAGTCGATCGAGCGCGTCCTCGATGTAGTAGGGATCGGGCTTGCGCCGCTCGTATCCCTCGAACGTCGGATCTCGCCCGCGGACGATGTCGAAGTCGAATCCGAACCGGTCGGCGACGAACTCGGCTGTTTCCTGCCGGTTGTTGGTGACGAGACCGATCGCAGTCTGCTCGCCCAACTCGCGGATCGCGTCGATATCGTCGTAGGTGCCGCGCTCGCCCGAGCGTAGTCGGTCGTGGGTTCCCCTCGAGGCGTAGAATTCTTTCAGTTCCCAGAACCGTGCCGGATCGATGTCGAGTGCCTCACAGTGCGTTCGGATCCGCTCGTGGTCGTGATTGCTGAAGTCACGACGTTGGGCCGCCGTCGGCTCGGCACCCAGTTCGGCGAGGGCGGCGTCGGCCGCGTCTGCGTACACCTGCGGATCGGTCCCGGGGCCATCGAGGATGACCCCGTCCATGTCGAACAGGACGGCCGTCATTCATCGTGGGGAGAGGGACCACAGGAAAAAGAACGTTCGGCATCGCTGCCAGCCGTCGCTCGTCGTTCCAAACGATCAGTAAATTACGAGCGCACGGGATCGAGCCGACGATGCGGCGTTATATGTCGACTTTCCAGGTGGTACTCGAGGAATACCCCCACTTTTCGATCTCGACATCGTAGTCGCCCTCCTGGAGTGCGGTGATGTTCGAGCCGACCTCTTTCGCCGTCATACCGAGCTCTTTGCCGATGAGGCGAGATTTGAAGTACGACTTCGTCGCCGCGTTGTTTCGGAGGTACTCCAGAATCTGCTGTTGTTTGCTCGTGAGGTCGGGGGCCATTGCAGTGCTCATACACGACCGGAAGACAGGAACGGCCTTAGGGGGTTTGGTACGTCCGGTTAACCCGCTGCAGCCCTGCGGTTTTCACCGGCAGTAAGAAATCAATAACCGGGTGGAAAGCTTCCGTTGGTACGGCTAGTTAATATATCCCACTCCGCGACTATCGTTTGTCCGTGACGGTTTCCGGGCGACGGGATTCGGTCGAGGGTCCGAACGGAGAGCAGCGAACGCGACCGCGTGCGGGAGCGATCGTCAGTCGTCCGCGTCGTAATACGCTGTTACGAACGGGCCGAACGAGGACGCAACTGCCTGACCGAGCGCTCGCGTCCGATCGGTCAGTCCGGCGGTGAGCGCGCCGGCGGCCCCGTTGGACTCGGCGACGCCCTCGGTCCCGAGCAGGTCGTCCATCACCGGACCCAGCTCCGAGCCGTCTGCGACCTGCTCGGCGACGGTATCTGGGAGACGAAGTGTCGGGCCGCCGCCGCGCTCGGTTCGATCCCCGTCGGTGACGGCACCCCACATGATCAACGAGAGCCCCGGCGCTCCCTCGAGCCGAGCGACGCCGCCCTCGAGACCGACCCCGAAGTCGGCGTCGGTCGCCGCGAGCGCCCGTCGGGCGCGATTCTCGGCTCCCCTGACGGTCTCCTCGATCGATCGCGGCTGCTCGCTCACCCCGGAGTCGACGGCGACGGCGGTCACGCTCGGTTCGTATCGCTCGAGCGTTCGCTCGACGGCGGTGATCTTGACCGGGTTCGTACTGCCGACTGCGAGTTCCATACCGCCTATTCGAACGGGACGAAGTTGGAGGCACCGTTTCAGCGTCGCTCCGCTTTACTGGGACGATCTCACATGATTATTCGTCGAATTATCCAATTTGACGGGATTTCCGGCCGAGATTTCGAAACTATTAAACCTCGAGTGTCTGAACGTGGAAGGTAACGGATCCGTCCGGGCTTTTGCGATCGGTTCGGCCGGCCAGCAATCGCCATCGTATGACTAACGCACCATCGAACACGAGAGTACGACGTAGCGAACCCGAAACGAACGAACAAGAGACCGAAAGCGAGCAAGAGGATCTGGCCTGCCCCGAGTGTGCGGGCAATCTCGTCGTCGACGACGAACACGGCGAGACGGTCTGTGAGGACTGCGGATTGGTCGTCGAGGAGGACTCGGTCGACCGCGGCCCCGAGTGGCGGGCCTTCGACGCCGCCGAGAAGAACGAGAAGTCCCGCGTGGGCGCGCCCACGACGAACACGATGCACGACAAGGGACTCTCGACGAACATCGACTGGCGGAACAAGGACGCCTACGGGAACTCGCTGGGATCCCGGCAACGGGAGAAGATGCAGCGCCTGCGCAAGTGGAACGAGCGCTTTCGCACCCGCGACTCGAAGGAGCGCAACCTGAAGCAGGCGCTGGGTGAAATCGACCGGATGGCCTCCGCGCTCGGCCTCCCGACGAACGTCCGCGAGACCGCCAGCGTCATCTACCGGCGCGCGCTCGACGAGGACCTGCTGCCGGGCCGATCGATCGAAGGCGTCTCGACGGCCTGCGTCTACGCTGCTGCCCGCCAGGCCGGCGTCCCCCGGAGCCTCGATGAGATCGCGGACGTCTCCCGCGTCGAGAAAAACGAGATCGCCCGCACCTACCGCTACGTGGTCCGCGAACTGGGCCTCGAGGTCCAACCCGCCGACCCCGAGAGCTACGTCCCCCGCTTCGCCTCGGGACTCGAGCTCTCCGACGAGGCCGAGCACCGCGCGCGCTCGCTGCTCCAGAACGCCAAAGAAAAGGGCGTTCACTCGGGCAAGTCGCCGGTCGGCCTCGCGGCCGCCGCGGTGTACGCCGCCGCGCTCCTGACAAACGAGAAGACCACCCAGGCAGCCGTGAGCGACGTCGCCGACATCTCCGAAGTGACGATTCGAAACCGGTACCACGAGCTCCTCGAGGCCGAGGAGACCATCGGGATGGCCTGACGCGGGCGACGACGCGCGCCGAACTCGCCGAAACGACACCGTTTTTGTTGTTCTCGCTCCCACTGAGTAGCAATGACGCTGAACTTCGACTCGTTCGTTCTCGCAGCTTCGACGACAGATCTCGCCGACGAGCCCGCGGCCCGCGAGCGCGCGGATGCGATCGAATTTCGAATGGACCTGGCCGACGAGCCGCTGACCGCGCTGGAGGCGTACGAGGGCGAGTTGCCGATCCTCGCGACCAACCGGGCCGAATGGGAAGGCGGGGAGGCGAGCGACGAAGGACGACTCGAGGCGCTCGCCGAGGCGACCGAGTTCGATGCCGTTGCAGCTATCGACGTCGAACTCGAGTCGATCCTCGAGGGTGAAGCCGAGGACCTGCTCGAGACGGCTCGCGATCGCGACGTCTCGATCGTCGCGTCGGCACACGATTTCGAGGAGACGCCGCCTCGCAACGAGATGGTCAAAACGCTGACTGAGGCGGGCAAATATGCCGACGTGGCGAAGGTGGCGGTGACAGCGGAGTCGAAGGCGGACACGCTCGCGTTGTTGTCCGTGACCGAGCAACTGACCGCTCACGGCGACGCCGTCGCGACGATGGCGATGGGTGACGTGGGAAGTCACACGCGGGCGGTGGCTCCTGTGTACGGGTCGAAAATTGGCTACGCGCCTGTGGATCCGGAGAACGCGACTGCGCCAGGGCAGTACGACCTCGAGACGCTCGCGAGACTGGTGGCACGACTCGAGTGACCTGAAAAACAATCGAAATCGGAATGTTAAGGGCGGGGGTCCCCTACCATCCCCACGTACAATGACATGGATCCGCGCGATCCTCGCTGCCGGCCTCTCGGTAATCATGCCCGGCGCAGGCCACGTCCTCGTTCGCGATTGGCTTCGCGCCGCCGCCTTTGCCGCTCTCTTCTTTACGGCGAGCGCGCTCTTTCTCCCGATCGACCAGCTCACAGCAGCCGGACCGATGACGAGCGTCGACCAGGCCCTCGAGCAGGCGACCGTCATGGCCGAGAACACCGACCCGATGGCTCAGTTCCTCCTCTCGTTTATCGCCCTGTTCGCTGCGATCGACGCGACCTTTCGCGCGCTCGGCTACTCCTCAGCCGGGGACACCGACACGGACGGACTGGCCTGTCCGGAGTGCGGGAAAGAGATCGACGAGGACCTCGAGTTCTGCCACTGGTGTACGACGCGACTCGAGCCCCTCGAGCCGGAGGCGGAGACGAACGACGCATAACGCGGCCACCGGACGGCTCTCGCGACGTTACTTTTCGATAATACTCTCTTCGACGGCCTCGCCGAAGTGACGGGCCGTGTCCTCGGCGTATAGCAGGATCTCGTCGCCGGCCTCGAGGTCGGTCACTGCCGTTCGCCCCTCCGCGGTGGCGACCTTGATCGTCTCGGCGTTCTGGAGCAGGGTCTCGACGCGGTCGCCGCTCTCGGTCTCGAGGGCGATCCGGAACATGGGTCGCTGCTCGATCTTGGCCCGGCCGACGATGGCCTCGCGGGTGTTCCCGGCGAGGTCGACGATCTGTACCTCGTCGCCGCTCTGGAGTTCGGAGAGATACTTCGTGCCGCCGTCGGGCGTGCGGACGTAGGCGTGGACCGCGCCCGCGTTGACCCGGAACGGGCGGGAGGCGACGTACGGCGATTCGGCGGTCTCGGCGTGGACGAACACCAGCCCGCGGCTCATCGAGCCCACGAGCATCCCCTCGTCGTGCTCGAGCAGGGTGCCGGTGTCGACGCAGACCCGATCCGCGCTGCCGGCGCGCTCGACGGCAAGCACTTCCGCGTACTCGAGGTCGAGACTCTCGCGTTCGGCCTCGTCGCGGATCTCGACCGTCCGTCGGATCTCGTCCGGATCGTCCGAGTCGAGCAAGACCGCGTCGGAGCCGATCTCGAGGGTTTCGAAGGCCGTCTTCGCCTCCTCGGCGCTGGTCACGCCCGCCACGAGGTCGGTCTCCTCACCGATGCGAGCGATCAGGTTTTCCAGCGGGATGATCGTCCAGTCCTCGCCGACGACGATCGTGTGGTCGGCCTCCTCGGCGGCGGTTTCGGCGAAGCGCTCGTACTCTTTCCCGAGGATGCGGACGTACGCGCCCCGATCGAAGTCGCCCTTGCGCCGCAACGTCGAGAGATCCGCCGAGCCGGAGAAGTCCTCGGGGAGGTCGATCGTCGCGTCGCCCTCGCCGTCCTTGCCGACGACCATCGCGTCCGCCTGCGGGGCCGACACGGCGTCGTCGCTTTCGGCGTCCGCTTCGGCGTCGTCGATATCGTCGACCAGCGTTACGTCACCGTCGGTCCGAAACGCCGCGACGTTGATGTCGCCGAGTTCGCGAACGCGCGCCACGTCGTCTTCGTCGACCAGTACCCAGTCCGCACCCGCCTCGAGCGCTGCGGTGATCCGCGCCCGGCGGTCGTCCCAGTCGCCGACGGTGTCGTCGGCTTTTACCCAAACAGATCGCGTCATGAATCGACCCTCGAAGGGAACCGGCTTGAACGTGGCGGATCAGGAAGGGGGGCGGGTCGATCGGCAGTCGTCGATGGGGGCGGCCCTACCGTATCCCCGCGTCGGCGGCCCGTCATCACAGTTACCGTGACCGCAATTGTAACGAAACTCGCGATACTCGCGATAGTAACGATAGTAGCAATACCTTCTCAGAAGTCGATAATACCCGTCCGGCCGATCGTTCAGTCATGGGTCAGCGCCACCTCGAGACGAACGTCGAACTGACGATCGACCGTGTCGCCCGTCGGCTCGAGGTGGAGTCTGCGGCCGACGTCGCTCGAGCGGTGTTCGAGCACGCGGGCCAGATGGCGACGCTCGAGTATGGCCGATCGGCAGCCGTGCTGGGTGCCGTCCGGCTTGCGTGTCGCCGAACCGGCGTCGGCGAACCCGACCGCGAGCGGGTCGCGGAGACGTTCGACATCGATCCCGCTCGAGTCGTCGGAGCCGACGAAGTGCTGGCACGATACCTGTGCCCGCCCGCCGATGCCGACGAGATCCGGTCGCTGCGCCGGACGCTCGTCGTGGCGCAGGAAGTGCTGGCCGCGGTCGAGCGCGGGCGCAACGCTGGCCCCGAGTTACCGGGCTCGCGCCTCGCTGACGCCGCGCCCTTCCTGCTCGCTCGCGCGAGCAGCCATCTCGATTCCCGCACCGACCGCGAGGTCCCGGGGCTCGACGCGGCCGCCCTTCGCGATCACATCGAGCGGCTCGAGGCCGACCTCGAACTCGCTCGCCTGGGGACGAGGCTCTACACCCTGGTCCACTGCGAGGACTGAGCCGTCTCCGTCTCATCTCGTGCCCACCTCGCGAGCGGCACTCTCCCCGCTGACGTTCCTCCCTCCCAAGACGTTTTTCCCCCACGTCCTTCCTCCCCGGTGGCACCTCCTATCGAGGCCCGCCGCCGTCGTCCATGAGCTTGTGATGGAACGCTCGGTAGGCGTTCTCGCCCCGCTCGGTCAGTTCGACCACGCGCCGGCGACCGACCGCCTCGATCGTGACGTAGCCGTCCTCGGCGAGCGGCTCGAGGACGTGGGTATCCAACACTCGAAACGCGCCTTTGTCCTCGCCGGTACGCTCGTCGGGCGAGCGGCGATCGGCCATGAAAGAGAGTTCCTGCTCGCGGGCGTACTCGATGAGGTCTTTCTTTTTGGGCGGTGCCGTCCGATCGTCGTGGTAGCCATCCCACGCGGCCGGATCGGCGAGAAACTCCATGATCGCGACCTGGTCGCGCGTCGGTGACTCGATCGGGTAGGTCGGAATCTGCTCCATCTCGTCGAGACCGAAGGAGATGGGCTCGCGGGTTCCGTCGTGTGCGTATTCCGACGGCTCGACGTAGTAGGCGTGGGCGTCGGTCGAGACGTCCATGCACGCGATCGTCGCGCCGATCGCGGGAATCGTACCGGCCCCGGAGACGTTGACGTACACTTGATCGTCGGCGTGGATGTCGGCGATCGTCGTTACCTCGCCGAGCACCGCGTAGACGTCCGTCAGATCGCACTCCCACGTCCGGATCTCGGGGACGATCGACTCGAGTGCGGCGCGCAACTCGTCGTGATAGTCCGCGTCCGCGGTCGCGTTCCGCGTGCCGGTTCCATCATCGCCCTCGCTCGTTCGTTCAGTACCCGTTCCCACATCGCCCGCGCCGTCGTTCTCGAGCAGGTAGACCAGATCGGCCCGCTGGTCACGGATCGGCTCGAGGATCCGATCGAACTCGTAGCCCAGCGGCACGACGTGCACTCGCTTGACAACGTCCATACACCAATCGGCGTGTCAACGAGAATAACTGCTGTGGAATCGCCGGTGGGGGCTCGAGTCAAACCCAGCCCAATCAGCCGGCGAATCTCGGCTGCCTGGTCAAACCACCAGTCGGGTGGGAATGAAAGGGGCGACGCGCTCGTCGAGCGAAGCGACGCAAGAACCGCAACCGAGCGCAGCGAGGTGAGGATCACAGCGAGCTGCAGCCGACGAGCGCGTCGGGGCTTTCGGGCTGTTCGTAGCGGTACTGATTGCGCGTATAGAACTCTCATCTAGTCGGCGAAACGTTGAGAACGCCCCCGACCGTACACGTACTCAGATGGCCGCCTACGACGCGATCTGTTTCGATCTCGATTCCACCCTCTGCGAGCCGACCCGGGACGCCGCGACCGTCCTCGAGTCGACGTTCGAGCGCGCCGGCTGCGAGCAGTTCTGTACGCCCGCGGATCTCCGGGCCGCGGTGCCCGATCTGCCGACCGCCGAGACGGACCGCGAGTTCTACGAGCACCTCTTTACCGAAGTCACAGGGCGCGCCGGAATCGATTCTGGTATCGCCCCGACGCTCGCCGCGGCACACCTCGAGGTGCAGGACCCGACCGCCGTCGAGTTCCGGCCCGGCGCGGAAGCCGCGCTCGAGCGCGCCCGCGATCTGGGGCGGGTCGGCCTCATCACGAACGGCGGGCGACCGACGCAGACGCAGAAACTCGAGGCGCTTGGCATCGCGGACGCCTTCGACGCCCGAGTGTTCACGGAGCCGAGCGCGGGCATCCTTCCGAAGCCGAACGCGGCCCCCTTCGAACGCGCGCTCGCCGAACTCGAGGTCGCGCCCGACGCGGCGATCCACGTTGGCGACTCGCTCCACGCCGATATCGCGGGTGCGAACGCGATGGGACTCGATTCGGCCTGGCTGGATATCGGCCGCGACGACGCGTCCGGCGAGCACGTGCCGACCTACGAACTCGCGTCGCTCGAGGCGTTCGAGACGATCGTCTAGAGAGCGACCGCTGCGCTATTCGTCCGGCAGGAGATCCGTATGTACCAGCGCGCGGTACTGCGTATCGGTTCCCTCCTCGAGTCGCTTGAGCAGCGCCGCCGCGTCCGGGAAGGTCTCGGGGAGGTCGAACGGGTCGTCGTCGTCCTCGTCGCGTTGCTTGCAGAACTTGACGAACGCCAGCAGGTTCTCGTAGGCCCCCACGCGGGCGTAGACGACCCCGATATCCCGATCGATCGTTTCGGTCCAGGTTTCGATCATCGGCTCGATCGCCTCGCGGGGCTGGCTCATCTGGTCGGCCAGTTCGTCAGCGTCGATTCCACCCTCGCCGACAAGCCCATCGAAGACCGATTGGAGGTCGCCGCTCGCGTCCGCCATCGGCGGCGCGTCCGCTTCGGCCGCGAGCAACTCGGCGAACGCCGCCACCTCCTCCCGACGGACCGCGACGGGGTAGACGAAGTCGTGCGTCTCCTTCGGGAGCGCGTAGGACTTGCCCTCGACGCCCTGTTCGCCGGGCTCTGAATTACCCAGCATCAACTCGAGTATTCCCATACCCGAAACAGGTCGTGTGAGGCGAATAAGTGTTCCGCGGTCGACTAGGTGTCCTTGTCAGCGGTTATCTCAATTTGCTTCGCCTAATCAATACCCTGAAAGCCCCTTTCATTCCCACCCCGGGGTAGCAACGGATGCTGTCGCATAATTCAGGTCCAAAATAGGCGCATCCCGTCTCACTACCAGTCGTCGCCGAGCGCCGCTTTCGCGCCGCCGTAGCCGCTCGCGGTCGTCCACGTTCGGCCGCTGGCCGCGTGTTCGACCTCGAGCGCACCGGTGCAAGCCCCACACCGATACTGATCGGGCGACTTCACCGGCTTCGAGGCGCGGTGGCGCTTCGCGCGCCAGTCGCAGTCGGCCGTGAGACACTGGAGGACGTAGCGGGGCTCGGTGAACGCCTCGCAGTAGCGCGGGGCCTCGAGCGCCGTGGCCCGCTCGCGAAACCGCGAGCCGTGTCCGGACTCGCCGAAGCGCTGGAACTCCCACGCGTGGACGAGCTCGTGGCGGACGATCTCGGCGAACGCGGGCCACTCGTAGGCCTCGTAGGCCTTCCGAGCGAGCACGATCGTCGCCACCTCGCGGTCGGCGTGCCAGCGACACGCCCCCGCCCGGCGGCGCGCTCGCATCGACACCTCCCACTCGAGGGCCTCGAGGTTGACTGCCAGCTCGTACTCGTCGACGACCTCGCGGGCGTGAATCCGCGCACGAGCGACGATCTCGTCCGCAAGCGTGTACTCCTCGCCGTCGGTCACAGACTCGAGAAGGCAGACTGCCGCCGAAATTCTTCCGATTCGGTGGATCGTGTGTGATGGACCGCGAGACGCGACGCGGAAGTTAACAATTCACTCTGCTATTTTTGTTATGATTAGCATAGAAAACGCCGTCTGATAGCAGCCGAATTAATAAGTTCGAACCGATGAGTTCGACCTACGATGAGTCACACCGAGTCGGCGCACAGCCACGACGACTCGCAAGACGGTCACGACCACGGTAGCCACAGCCACGATCACGGCGGCCATAGCCACGGTGGGGCGTCGACGAGTAGCCGCAAGCTCGCCGCCGTCTCGCTGATCAACGTCGTCGGCTTCGTCGTTGAGCTCGCGGGCGGGCTGGCCTTCGGCTCGGTCGCGCTCATCAGCGACGCCGTCCACATGTTGTTCGACGCCCTCGCGTACGTGATGGCCTTCGCCGCCGCCCACGTCGCCGAACACTACGGCGAGGGCGACCGCTGGTCGTACGGTCTCCACCGCCTCGAGCCGTTCGCCGCCTTTCTCAACGGACTGCTCCTCCTGCCGATGGTCGGCTTCATCCTCTGGGAATCGTATCAGCGGTTCCTCGAGCCCGTCGCCATCGGTGCCGGCCCGACGATCGCCATCGCCATCGGCGGACTGCTGGTCAATATCGGCTCGGTCTACGTCCTCCACGGCGACGCGATGAGCCTCAACGAGAAAGGGGCGTTCTACCACCTGCTGGGCGACGCCGGCGGCTCGGTCGCCGTCATCGTCTCCGTGGTCGCCATCGAGTTGACCGGCATCAGCGTCATCGACCCGCTCACCGCGGCGCTCATCGCCGCCGTGGTCGCCTGGTCGGCGATCACCGTACTGCGCGGCAGCGGCGAGATATTCTTCCTCAAGACGCCCCTCGAGAGCGACGACATTCGAGCCCAAATCCGCGAGATAGAGGGCGTCACTCGCATCGACGACTTCCACGCCTGGCAGATCTGCAGCCAGATCACGGTCGCGACGGTCCACGTCGAAACGGACGTCGAACTGATGACGGACGCCGAGGCGGTCGTCGGCCGCGTTCACGACGAACTCGCTCACCACGGCGTCGATCACGCCACCGTCGAGCTATCGCCCCGCTACGCCGACCGCGACGTCCATCTCGATACGCACTGTCACTGAACGACCCAACAGCTGCTCTGAGCGCTGAGAGACAGCCCGCTACAGAAAAGACGGGGCCGTCAGCTCTAGATCTCGAGTGCCAGTCCCGCTTCGGCCAGTGCCTCGTCGGTCGAGAGATCGTCGTGGACGACGCCGGCGACCGCTCGAGCGATCGCCTCGGGCTCTTCGTGCTGGAAAATCGAGCGCCCCATCGAGACGCCGGCACCGCCGGCGTCCATCACGCCGCGGACCATCTCGATCGTCTGGCGGTCGGATCCCTTCGAGCCGCCGGCGATGACCACCGGAAGCCGAGTCGACTCGACGACGTGCTGGAAGCTCTCGGCGTCGCCGCTGTAGCCCGTTTTGACGATGTCGGCACCCAGTTCCTCGGCGAGGCGGACCGCGTGGCCCAGCGCTTGGGGGTCCTCGGGATCGACGCCGGGCCCGCGGGCGTAGGCCATCGCGAGCACCGGGATTCCGAACCGCTCGGCCGTCTCGGTTACCTCCGAGAGCTCGCTGAGCTGGTCGGGTTCGTGGTCCGATCCAACGTTGATGTGGAAGGAGACGGCGTCGGCACCGACTCGGATCGCTTCCTCGACGGTTCCCGTCATGCGTTTATCCTCCTCGTCGGGCCCGATCGTCGTCGAGCCGTTGAGGTGGACGATGTACCCCCGTCCGTTCTTGTTGTCGTGGACGCGCGGTGCGATCCCCTTCTGCGTGAGGACGGCGTCCGCTCCGCCGCTGGTCACGCCGTCGATGGTCGATTCGATGTCTTTCAATCCCTGGACGGCACCCATTGTGATGCCGTGATCCATCGGGACGATCACGTAGGATCCGTCTGTGCCGATTCGGTCGAGTCGCGCGTCAGTTCCGGTGGTCATTGCGGGAGTGTAGCAAGCTTGTAGTTATGGGTGTTCTGTTTCCGGTGGATCTTCCACCGCGTCTGCCGCGGCATCAGTCGCACCGCGCTGCGCACCGTGTTTGAGTTCACGGGCTTTCGCCTCGAGTGCGTCGACCGCCGCCTCGGGCGTCTCGCTCGAGGCTAGTATGTCGACTAAGGCGCTGCCGACGATGACGCCATCCGCGCCCGCCTCGATGATTTCGGCGGCGTGATCGCCCTTACTGACGCCGAAACCGACGGCTTTGGGCACGTCGTACTCCGACAGCCGCGCGAGGCTGTCGTGGGTCGCACCCGAAACGTTCGCGCGCGCACCGGTCGTCCCGAGCCGGGCCTGGACGTAGGCGAAGCCCGAGACCTGCGACATGATTGCATCGAGGCGTTCGCCCTCGGTCGTCGGCGCGATGATGAAGACGAGATCGAGGCCGTTGGCGTCGCAGGCCTCGCGAAGCGGGTCGGCTTCCTCGGCGGGGAGGTCGGGAACGATGATCCCCGAGAGGCCCGCTTCGGCGGCCCGCTCCACGAACGGCCGCACGTCAGGCTCGTCTCCGAATTGGAGGATCATATTATAGTACGTCATCACCAGCAGCGGTGCCTCGGTCTCGAGGTCGTCGACCAACTCGAAGAAGCCCGCGGGGGTCGTCCCGGCCTCGAGCGCGCGGTTGATCGCGGCCTGAATCGTCGGTCCTTCCGCGATCGGCTCCGAAAAGGGGAGGCCGAGTTCGATCAGGTCCGAGCCGCCGCGGTCGAGGGCCTCGACGTACGCCTTGGTGTCCTCGAGCGACGGATCGCCCGCGGTGATGTAGGTGATCAGCGCGGGATGGTCCTCGCGGATGGCGGCTTCGACGTCGCTATCGTACTCGGTCGGTTCGCTGCCGTCGGCGCGAATCTCGCGGCTCATCCGTCGAACACCTCCACATCCGGCGCGGCCTCGAGGTCACGTTTCTCGGTCTCCTCGAGCACCGTTTCGAGGTCCTTGTCGCCGCGACCGGAGACGTTGACGACGACGAGGTCGCCAAGATTCTCGTATTCCTCCTCCAAGTACCCCAGCGCGTGACTCGACTCGAGGGCCGGAATGATCCCTTCGAGTCGCGAGAGCCGGTGGAAGCCGTTGAGCGCGTCCTCGTCGTCGACGCTCGCGGGCGTTACGCGGCCGGTCTCGACGAGATGTGATAGTTCGGGGCCGACGCCGGCGTAGTCCAGCCCCGCACTGACGCTGTGGGACTCCATGATCTGGCCGTCGCCGCTCTGGAGGAGTTTCGTCATCGCGCCGTGAAGGACGCCGTCGGTGCCCGTCGAGAGCGTCGCGGAGTTGGGCGCGACGCCGTCGGCCTCGTCGATCTCGAGGCTCGAGCCACCGGCCTCGACGGCGTAGAGGTCGACGTGCTCTCGCGGCTCGCTTCCCTCGCCGCTCGAGTTATCCGCGGAGTCTCGGAAGACTTCGTCTTCCGACGGTCGGGAACTCTCCGAGTTCCCTCGACGTGGCTCCGCGCAATCCGGAACGAACGCATCGAAGGTCCCCATCGTGTTCGAGCCGCCGCCAGCGCAGGCGACGACGCTGTCGGGGAGTCGTCCAGTCTTCTCCCGAATCTGTTTCCGGGCCTCGTCGCCGATCACCGCCTGAAAGTCCCGGACCATCTGTGGGAACGGGTGCGGGCCGACGACGGAACCGATCACGTAGTGGGTCCGCTCGACGGTAGTCGCCCAGTCGCGCATCGTCTCGTTGATCGCTTCCTTCAGGGTCCCGCTGCCGGCTTCGACCGGATTCACTTCGGCCCCGTTCATCCGCATCCGGTAGACGTTGGGCCGCTGGCGGTTGACGTCGGTCCGGCCCATGTAGATCTCACAGGGCATATCGAGGTGGGCCGCGGCCATCGCCGTCGCGGTGCCGTGTTGGCCCGCACCGGTCTCGGCGATGATCCGCTCTTTGCCCATGTACTTGGCCAGCAGCACCTGTCCGAGTGCATTGTTCAGTTTGTGCGCGCCGCCGTGGACGAGATCCTCCCGTTTGAGGTAGATCTCGCGATCGTAGCGCTCGCTCAACCGATCCGCGCGCTGGAGCGGCGTCGGCCGACCGCCGAAATCGCGCATCCGCTCGCGGAACTCGTCCATGAAGCCATCTTCGTTCTCGAGGACGTATCGCTCGTAGGCGTCCTCGAGTTCCTGGAGGGCCGGCATCAACGCTTCGGGGACGTACTGGCCGCCGTAGTCGCCGAACGTGCCGGTGCGTCCGGATTCACTCTCGCCGTCGTGTTCGCGTTCCGTGCTCATGTGTGGGTGTCTCCGTCGTGCTCGCTCATGTCTGGTCCGTCTCCGTCCTCGAGTCCGTTTGGCCCGTCGCCTCCGCCGATTCCGCCCGCGTGAGTCGTCGCGTGTTTTCCGTCACGTCGCTGTCGCCCGCGCCGTGGTCCATGATGGCGCTGCCGACCAGCAACGCGTCGGCTCCCGCCTCGCGCATCCGACGAACGTCCGCCGGCGACGACACGCCGCTCTCGGCGATCAGCGTCACGTCGTTCGGAACCTCGGGCGCGACCGACTCGAAGGTTTCGAGGTCGACCTCGAGGGACGCCAGATCGCGGTTGTTGACGCCGATGAGTTCGGCCCCCGCCTCGAGTGCGGTCTCGAGTTCCGCGCGGTCGTGGACCTCCACGAGCGGTTGAAACCCGCGCTCGCGGGCCGCGTCGACGAGCCCCTCGAGATCGTCCACGAATCTAACGATCAACAACAGGAGATCCGCTGCGACGACGTCGATTCCGTCCTCATCGAGGACGAAGTCCTTTCGCAAGACGGGGACATCGACGGCCGCTCGAATGCGGGTCAGCGCTTCGGACGAGCCGCCGAAGTGAGTCGGTTCCGTCAGAACGGAGATCGCCGCCGCGCCGCCCTCGATCATCGCTTCGGCCAGTTCGACGGGATCGTCGGCTCGAGTTCCCTCGGCCGTCGGACTCGTCGGTTTCACCTCCGCGATTACCGGGACTCGCCCGTCCGCCTCCGCCCGCGCCAGTGCGTCGGGCAGCGAACGCGCATCGACGTTCACGTCGTCCTCACCGCCAGCGCGCTCCCGGGCGGCCTCGAGTATCGACTGCACCGCGGGAGCGAGCTCCGTATCGGAGTTCATTATTGTACATCGACGTACTCATATGTACATAAGGCTTGCGTCATCGCGATTCGTCGGACGCCGAGCGGCGAACGGGCTCGGATGGTGTTCCCCTCCAGAGGAACAGTGTCCGAGGAAGCCAATACAACGGCTGCGAAACGGACACGGAACGCGAAAACAAAATCATACGGCTCGCCATCGAACCGGCCGCGGGCGCTCACCGTACGTCTGCGCCGCCGTTCTCGCCGGCGTAGCGCTACCCGAGTTGGTAGGGTTCGTCCTCGTCGTCTAACTCGTCGAGCAGCAGTACCTCCTCTTCCTCGTCCTCGAGGCGGTCCTGTAGGTCGTTGACGTACCCTTTGTACTCGTCGAGTTGCTCCCGGAGGTGCTCGGCCTCGAGTTCCAGTCGCTCGTGTTCGCGGATGAAGCGCTTTGGGACTTCGACGGTCGGTGGGAACGAGACGTCCTCCTCATCGCCTGCTCCGCCGGTCCGAGCCTGTAGCTCGGTTTCGGGAACGACCTCGACCCGGCCGTCGTGCTCGACGAGCTGGTCGACGTAGTCCCGGAAGACGGCGGACAGCGAGATATCGCGCTCCTCGGCGATCGCCTGGAGCGCCTCGAACGCGTCCTCGTTGACCCGAAACGAGATGGTCTTGTTCTTGTTCCCCATGGATACCCCTAGTCGTCGTTCACGACACTTAACCATTTGTCAGACAGGAGGTCGGTCGCGCTCGCTCGACCCGTCGGCCGACCCGGCAGGCTATTCACTTCGAGCCCGTACAGACGCCCCATGCTGTCCGACACGCCGGGACTCCACCACGTGACGGGAATCGTCGGGGACGCCCAGGCGGCGATCGACTTCTACAGCGGCGTGCTCGGTCTCCGACTCGTCACACAGACCGTAAACTTCGAGGATATCCTCCAGCACCACCTCTATTTCGGCGACGCGAACGGGACGCCAGGAATGGTTCTCACGCACTTCCCGGATCCCCACGGCGACCCCGGCCGGCCTGGGACCCCCCAGATCGAATCGGTTTCGTTCGTCGTCCCGCCCGACGCGCTCGAGTACTGGAAAACGAGACTCGAGGATCGCGACATCGCGGTGGAGGGGCCACTCGAGCGGTTCGACGAGCGGGTCCTGCGGTTCGAAGACCCCGCGGGCACGGGAATCGAACTCGTGGCCAGTCCGCCGATTCCGAGCGGTGTCGAGATCTGGACTGCGGGGCCGGTACCGGCGGAACACGCGATCCGCGGCCTCCACGGCGTCACGACGCTGTCGGTCAACCCCTACGCGACCGCGGGCACGCTCGAGACGCTGGGGTTCGAGCACGACGCGGAAGACGGCGATCGGATTCGGTACCGCGCCTCCGGGTCGCGAGCCACGGTCGTCGACGTGCTCGACCGGGACGCGCCCTTCGGCCGCGAAGGACAGGGGACGCTCCACCACGTCGCGGTCCGCGTCGAGTCCGAAGCCGACCTCCACGAGTGGCGCGAACTGTTCGACGATCGCGACTACGACGTCTCCCGCGTCAAGGATCGCCACGTCTTCCACTCGCTGTATGTCCGCGAGCCCGGCGGCATCCTCTTCGAACTGGCGACCGAAACCGACGGCATCGCGGCGAGCGAAGGCAGCGAAGAACCCGGCGAATCGCTGTTCCTTCCCGAGTGGTTCGAGGCGGACCGCGACCTGATCGAAAGCCAACTGCCGGAACTGACGGTTCCGACGGATCGAGCGCCGACGGGACGGGGCGAGAACCGATGACGAGGGCGGAGTCAGGCAGGCCGATGGACGCCGTCTCGGGACCCCACGCCGGCCAGCCGCTGCTCACCGCTGGTGCGCCCGCGCTGGCCGCAGACGCGGCGCTCGTGCTCTGTCACGGCCGCGGCGCGACCGCTCAGGGCATCGTCAACCTCATGGAACCCGTCCACCGACATGGCGTCGCAATCCTCGCACCGCAGGCCGAGCGAAGCCGCTGGTATCCGCGACCGTCGACGGCCCCGCGAGCCGACAACGAACCGTGGCTCTCCTCGAGCGTCGACTGCGTGGCGGCCGCCCTCGAACGCGCGCGAGCGATCGACGTCCCACCCGAGCGGACCGTCATCGCCGGCTTCTCGCAGGGTGCGTGCGTCGCCGCGGCGTTCGTCCGCCGAAACCCGGCCCGCTACGGCGGCCTCGCCGTCCTCTCGGGTTCGCTCCCCGGCACGGTCGAGGAGATCGATTCGAGCGACATCGACGGCTCGCTCGAGGGAACGCCGATCCTCCTCGGCTACGGCGAGGACGACCCGCACGTGGGTCCTGAGCACATCGCCGAGACGGTCCGGCTGTTCGAGCGGGCGGACGCCACGGTCGACGAGCGGTGCTATCCCGAGACGGGCCACGAAGTCACCGACGACGAGTTCGCGGCGATCGGTGCGATGCTCGCGGCCGTTCGATAGCTCGCCGTGGCAATCGCTATCGGGCGAAAAACAAAGAATCGAGCCGGCCGCGTCAGATCGTCGCTTCCGGATCGTCCGCTTGTTCTTCCTCCTCGACAGTCTCGAGGCTCTCGAGTGCCTGGATGACGTCGTTGCGGTAGTTGACGACGGGAGAGTCGTAGCGCTCGCGGGCCATCTCGGCGTACTCGTTCGTCGGTGCGGTCGAGCCGCTTTCGGGCGCTTCCTGCTCGGCCTCCCACTCCTCGAAGGCCTCGATGCGATCGAGGGTGAGTTCGGCGGCTTCGACGACCCAGCGGTCGCGGGTCGCGTCGTCGACGATCGAGATGGACTCGGGTCGCAGGGAGACGTTGACGGTGCCGTCGTCGGTCTCGTAGGTGCGGGGTTTGCCGACGATGGAGACGTAGGCCGGCGGCTCCGTGTCCCGCAGGACCGAGGCGGCCTCGGGCTGGTACTGCCCGGCGTAGACGAAGAACGTCCCGGTCGGGTCGACGACCCGGCCGCGCCAGTACTCGCTCTCGTCGCCGACGTCTTCGGTTTCAGTGAGGGTGCCGACGACGAACACGCGGTTCGCGCGGTCGCCCGTCGGGAGCAGCGCGTAGTTGGGCGCGCGCTCGTCGTCGCTCTCTTTGAAGGTGTACGTCGAGTCGTTGAATTCGGAGGCGAAGACGCGGCGGGCGACTTCGCGGGTGAGTTCTGACTGGCTCATATCACATCGACCTCGCTTTGATCAGCAGTTCCTCTGCATCTACCAGCCCGTCGAGTTCCTCGACGTCGTCGGCCAGCACGTAGCGGCCGAACGTCGGTCCCTCGATGCGGTAGTAGGTGCCGACGATATCGTCCCTGATCTCGTCGGCGACGACGGTCGTATCGAGCGCGTCCATCGCCATGTCCTTGGCCTCTTCGAGGCTCAGCCCCGTCAGGTCCTCGGTGGCGTCCTTGTCGAAGATGACCTCGTGGGCGTCGATGCCGTCGTCGACGACGGCCTTGATGCGGAGATCGAACTCGCCTTCGCCCTCGCCGTGTTCGTTACAGCGGCCGTTCTGGAGAACGCGCGTGCAGTCTTCCTCCGGACAGCGCTTGATGAGGCCGCTGCCGCTTTGCATGTCGACCAGTGCGCCCTCGATCTCGCTGGTGTCGTTGCCGACCTCGAGGTCGTCGTCGAGTTCCTCGATCACTGTCGTCGAGTTGAGTTTGACCGAGTACCGGCCCTGGTACTCGTCGGTGACGACATTGCGAAGTTCGTAGACGCCGCCCTCCTCGAGTGCGGGGAGGTCGGATTTGGCCCACTTGGTGAACTTGATCGTCCCCGTCGGGTCGCCGAGCAGGCCGACCTGTGCGACCGAGTCGCTGCGGGGATCCCAGAGTTCGATGACTTTGGCCGTCAGGTCGATCCACTCCTCGGGTTCGTCGACATCCTCGACGTTGGCTTTCTCGCTGTCGCCACTCGAGATGTCCTCGCGCTCGAGGCCGGCCTCCTCGAGGTAGTGGTTGGTGACGCTCCGGCGCGCCTCGTCAATCGGTACTTTGTATTCGTCGACGAGCGTGGTCAGGCGCTCTTCGACGTCCTCGACGCTCACGTCCTCGAGGTGGTCCGAAAACTGCTCGTGTATGTCGTCTGCGTGTTGTCGTACGTCGCTCATTGTTTCTCGCCTCCTCTTTGGTTTCATTGGGAGGCATACGTCCGTTCGCTCCCGATAGTATTTAAAGTACCGCCACCGGAGCGGAAGTGAACGTCGGCGAAAGAAACCGCAAGCAGGCGTCGATGGGGCACCGTCGGTCTGGCGATCGGGTGTAAATCGTTTCAGTTGTTACTATGCTCCTGCTTGAGTGTCATAGAACTCGTCGCACACCGCCCCTATTCGAATTGACAACTCGCCCAGTACAGACCAAGCAGCTATCGGAGTGACCATCGACCTATCAGATACTTTTCCGACGCTAAGGGCCGGCACAATAATAACTATGAGTCTATCTGCGTACTATTCATGCGAGAGGGCACCATGGTCGCTGTATTGATCCTCGTAGGCGTCTTCGTCGCGGTTTTCGTCGGGCACAACGTCGGCGGCGCGACGACGGGTCCGGCATTCGGCCCGGCGGTCGGTGCCGACGCGATCTCGAAGACGTGGGCAGCCGCACTGATGACGATCTTTTTCTTTTCGGGGCCTGGACGATTGGCCGCCGAGTCGTCGACACGCTCGGAACTGAACTGGTCTATAGTAGCCACTGAAACGATTTACACACTGATCGCAACGCAGTCATGCGATCAGGTGTGCAGTGACTTGCAGTGGCTACTATAACTTCGGACAGCCAGCCGTGGTCCGCCGGCCGATCGGTCAGTGCAGAAATTCTCGCACACTGGCCGCTTGTTCAGCTCAATGAGAATTCTGTCGGCTATGGATTGTTGATCTACTGATCTCACCCACACTCTCGATTGCTTTAGTATCTTTTCATTCGTCAGGTCGTTCCCCCTACAAGGCTTTATTCACGTCTTCGTTGTAGCGTTCGTCATGGTTTCACGTGTTCTCGTTCCAATGGACGACTCAGAGACAGCGGGTCGGGCACTCAGGTATGCACTTGAAGTCCATTCAGACGCGGAGATAACTGTCTATCATGTCGTTGGCGCTCCATCGATGATGATGGGTAGCGCAGTGGGTCTTGCATTAGAAGAGGACCTCGAAGCAACCGCTGAGGAACGGGCCAAACCGATCTTTGATCGAGCCCGCGATATTGCTGCTGAGTATAACACAGAGATAGAGACGGACATCGGTTTGGGTCACCCAACGCGAGCAATCGTAAATCGTGCCGAAAACTACGACACGATCGTAATGGGGACGCATGGAGAGCACAGTGAGGGTATCACACGAAGTTTTCTGGTGGGGAACATTGCAAAGACGGTATTCGAACGGTCACCTATCCCGGTAACGACTGTTCGGTAGTGCGTGTCCCTCCGAACGGTGCCAGATGACGGACAAAGAACTATCGTAGCCACTGCAAGTCACTGCACACCTGATCGCACGACAGCTGTGCGATCAGTGTGTAACTAGTTGCAGTTGTTACTATATGACGCCCTCACTATCGCTACTGTTCGCTGACCGCGAGCGCGGCCTCGAGCGCGCCACTGATCGCTTCGGTACCCGCGTCGTCGACGGCGACCAGCGGCGGGCGGACTTCATCGGTGGGGATGATGCCGCGTTCGGTCAGCGCCGTCTTCGTCGCTGGGGCGAAGCCGTGGGTCGTACACGCCTCGAACAGCGGCGAGATCGCGTCGCACTGGAGTTCGCGGCCGCGGTCGTCCTCGGCTCGCTCGAACGCTTCCCGAAGAACCGCTGGGACGACGTTCGACAGCGCGTTGATCCCGCCGTCGGCACCCATCCGCAACGCGGGGACTAACAGCGCGTCGTACCCCTGCAGGCACAGGAACTCGTCGGGTGTCTTCGCCAGTACGGACAGGAAGTATTCGAGGTCGCCGCTCGAGTCCTTGATTCCGATCGCTCGCTCGTGGGTCGCGACGGCGGCGACGGTCTCGGGCTCGATGCACTGGCCGGTACACTGCGGGATATTGTACAGCAAGACGGGGAGCGACGCGTCCTCAAGGACGGCCTCGAAGAACCGCTGATTGCCCGTGGGGGCGTTCGCGGTAGTGAAATACGGCGCGACGATGGCGGCGGCGTCGGCCCCAGCGTCGGCGGCGCGGTCGATAGCCGCGACCGTGTCGTCGACGCTTGTCGCCGCGGCACCCGCGACGACGGGGACGTCGGCGCGCTCGACGGTCGCCTCGACGACGCGACGCTGCTCTTCGGCCGTTACACTCGGAAATTCGCCGGTCGTTCCGCAGGGGAAGACGGCGTCGATGCCGCCCGACTGCAGGTGCTCGAGCAGGTCGGCGAGCGCCGCTTTGTCGATCGATTCGTCGTCAAAGGGAGTTACCGTCGGACAGGTGATCCCCCGAAGCGCGTCGCGGATATCCATGTCCGTACTCGACGGGAGAGTCGGGCAAAATCGTTGTCATCGACTCCGCGCGGCCGACTCCGACGGCTGCCGTTGGCGACGGGCCTATGTGCCCGCCGGTCGAACGGGTGTCCAATGGCGGATCGGCGTCGGCTCGAGCGGATCCTGCGCTCGACGCTGCAGGGCGCGGGCGAACAGTTCGAGGAGCTTCGCAGATCGACCGACGGCCAACTCGAGGAGGCCCGCGAGGCCTACGAGGTGGCGAAAAACGCCCGCGAGTTACCGTCGGACGAGGCGGGACGGGCGAAGATCGTCTGTCGGCGCTACGCCGAACAGCGGGCGGCGAAGCTTGACGACGAGTACCGGCCGGCCTGTTACGAGGCGGGCCACCCCGACTGCGAGGGGTGTGCAGAGGACGTCCGCGAAGGGCGAATCGAGACCTGGTAACATGGATCGGCCAATCGTCGCCTGCGTCCTCGCCGGCGGCATCGGCAGCCGACTCTACCCCGCGAGCCGAAGTGACCGGCCGAAACAGTTCTTCGCGTTCGATGGCGAGCGCTCGCTGCTCTCGGGGACGATGGCTCGGACTGCGTTTGCCGACGAACGCTACGTCCTGACCCGCGACGCTTTTACGGACGATATCCACGAACACGCGCCCGAGGCGGGCGTGCTGGTCGAACCCGACGGCAAGGACACCGGCCCGGCGCTGGTCTACGCCGCCTGGCGACTCCGCGAGCGGTTCGATCGGGAGCCGGTCCTGGTCTGTCTCCCCAGTGACCACCACGTCACCGACGACGCGGCGTTTGCCACACGGCTCGAGCGCGCAGCCGAAATCGCGGCCGAAACGGACGGGCTGGTCACGCTGGGCGTCGAGCCGACGCGGCCGGCGACAGGGTATGGCTACATCGTTCCCGAACGGAGCGAGTTCGGCGAGCGCGGTGACTTCGGCGTCGTCGATCGCTTCACCGAGAAACCCGACCGCGATGACGCGACGGGGCTCCTCGAGGCCGGCGCGTACTGGAACGCCGGAATCTTCGCCTGGACGCCCGGTGCGGTACTCCGGGAAGCGCGCGACTCGTCGCTCGCACCGCTGGTCGACGCGCTCGAGGACGGCGATCCGGAGCGGGGCTTCGACGCGATCGATCCGGTCAGCGTGGATTACGCGATCATGGAAGGGGCGACAGACGCGTTTGTGACGCCGCTATCGGTCGGCTGGGACGACCTCGGAACGTGGGACGCCGTCGGACGAGCGCTCGAGACGAGCGCTGACGACGACGCGGAGAACGATACCGTCGCGGGAGACGTCCTCTCGATCGACGCAACGAACAACGTCGTCGCCGCGCCCGATTCACACGTCTCACTGCTCGAGGTCGATGAGTTGATCGTCGCCGCGTTCGACGACCGGATCCTCGTCGCGCCGCGGGGAGCATCGCAGCGGGTCCGAGACGTGGTCGATCGGCTTCGGGAACGCGACGCGTTCTGAGTAGTAAACGGAGAACCAAGCGAAAACAGCGCGAGCCTCAGTTCGAACTTGAGGGCTCGGCCTCGGCGTCACCGTTGGGCGGCCACACCGCCCAGAGCACCAGCCCGAGGATGAGCACTGCGCTCAGCCCGAGCGACTCGAGGATGGACAGTTCGATGCCGAACCACGAGAGGGCCGTTCGGAGCTCGACGATAACTGGCACGAGGACGGCAATAACGACCAACAGCGCCCCCTTCGAGATGCGCATCTAGGGGACCACCTCCCGGATGGACTCGAGGACGAGTGCGCGACCGGTCTCGATGCCGAGCTGGAAGCCGTCGATACCGGAGCCGAACAGACCGCCCCCGTCGATGATGCTCGCCAGCGGGAGCGTGTACGCGAAGATCACGAGGACGACGGCGATCGCGGTCCAGAGCGCGAGGTTGTCGAGGATGGCCGGCGAGTCCTCGGGTCCCGAGAGCGTGCCGGCAAAGGTGTTGTCGGGGATCGCGTCGCTGGTCTCGTTGAACGAGGTCATGACCATGTTCAGGAGGAACAGGGCCAGCGACACGGTCAGTAACACCGCGCCGAGGGCGACCTGCGCGTTGATCTCGCCGACGGTGCCCACGGCGGGCTCGAACTCGAAGCCCTGGTACTGCGGTTCGGCGGTCCGGCGGGGCATCCCGAACAGCCCGGATCGGTGCATCGCGTTCGACATGAACGTCATCCCGATAAACCAGAGCAGTACCTGCCCCAGCGCGACCGAGCGGTTCCAGAGTTCCTTGCCGGTCAGCTGCGGAATGAACCAGTAGGCGGCTGCCATGAAGGTCAACGCGACGGCGGTGCCGACGGTCAGGTGGAAGTGGCCGACGACCCACCACGTGTTGTGGACGAGGTAGTTGATGTTCATCCCCGCGTTGATCATGCCGGAGAAGCCGGCCGCGGCGAACATCAGCCCCGCGAGCGCCATGCCGGTGAAGATCGGATCGCGCCAGGGCAGCGCCGTGAGCCAGCCGACGTAGCCCTCGCCGCCGCGCTGGCGCGCACCGTGTTCCATGCTGGCGACGACGGTAAAGGCGGTGAGCAGACTCGGCAGCAGGAGGAACATCGTGTTCGTCATCGCGATGAACTTGAACCCTTCAGCGATGCCCGGATCCAGATACTGGTGGTGGATTCCCAGCGGCGTCGAGAGCAACAGGAATAGCACGAAGACGACGCGTGCGAGCGGGTCGCTGAACAGTTTGCCGCCGGAGAACTTCGGCAACATCGTGTACCACAGGATGTACGTCGGCATGAGCCAGAAGTAGACGACGGCGTGTCCGAAGTACCAGAACAGCGTTCTGGTCAACAGCGGATTGACGGAGTCGACGAGCCCCAGCGACCACGGCAGCAAGAAGACGAGGATCGACAGCGCGACGCCAAGCGTACAGATGTACCAGAACAGCGTCGTCGTCAACACCATGAACGTTGGGAGCGGGATCCGTTCGTCGGGGTTCTCGCTCCGCCAGGCCCACCACGTTCGGAACCAGTCGACCCCGGCGAGCCAGGAGCCGACGACGAACAGCACCAGCCCGATGTAAAAGAAGGGGTGTGCCTGCAGCGGCGCGTAGAACGTAAAGAGGACGTCTGCGTACAGTTCCGAGCCGAGTACCACGGGCGGTTCCTCGAGGAATCCGGCGAAGATCGTGACACCGACCAGCACCGTTCCGACCACCATCATGGCGTACCAGCCCCACGTGAATCGAATGTCTTCGACACCGCGATCGAGGCTGGTCGTCACCGCCCAGGTAAAGACTCCCACGAGGAAGAAGATCGTGAACGAGATCGCCAGCAAGACGCCGTGGGCGGTCAGAACGGTGTAGTAGTCCGGCGACTCGAGGAACCGGAAGACGTCCGTCCGGTGGAGCGCCTGTACGAGGCCGAGCGAGCCGCCGATCGCCAGCGCGATGAAGGAGCTCCAGAACGCCGCCTTGATCACGCGCGCTTCGGTCGGGAACTGGTCGACGTAGGCGTTACGCATCGCCGTCACCTCCGTCAGAACCGCCGTCATCGCCGGCGGTCGCGTCGGTGACCGTGAGCGTTCCGGTCTCCTCGTAGCCGTCGACGGTGACCGTCCAGTCGTACTCGCCTGGCTCCAGTTCGGCGGTGTCGACCGGGAACTCCACGGTCTCGCTACTGTCGCCCGAGACCGTCACATCGCGTTCGTCCGTCTGGTCGCCGATCTCGAGGGTTGCGGTCGTCTCGAGGTCGGTTTGCATCCCGTTTGACACGGTCGCGTTAATCGTTGTCTCGTTACCCGCCGCGACCTCGTCGGGGGCCTCGACGGACAGCTCGGTCAGGTCGAACTCGTCTTCGGGGACGACGTTCAGTTTCCCCTCCATCGTGTGGTGGAACTCCCCGCAGTACTCGTTACAGAGAATGCCGTACTCCCCCGTTTCGTCGAACTGGACTGTCATCTCCGAGACCTGCCCAGGGACGACCATCGTGTTGACGTTCGTCCCGACGACGGAGAAGCTGTGTGTCACGTCCAGGCTCGTGACGTAAAACGTGACCTCGCTGTTGGCCGGCACTTCGATCTCGCTCGGTGAGTACGACCACGCCTGCGCGATGACGGCCACCTCGTACTCGTTGCCGCCGACGTGTTCGACGCCGGGGTCGTCGAACCGCTCGTCGTCGGCGATAGCGTCCGGACTGATGTCACCGCCTTCGTCGTTTATCATCGCGATGCCGGGGCCGATCGCGCCGTACGTGATCGTCGCGATGAAGCCGACGATCAACACCATCGACGCGACCAGCCAGACCTTCTCGTAGGTGTGAATGTTCATGCCAGCCCCACCACCGTGAGGAGCGCGCCGATCACGGTCGGGCCGTTCCCGAGGAACTCAACGAAGTACATGAACAGCCACAGCAATACAAGTATCACGAAGTAGATCGCGATCAGGATCAGCGTCCCGATCGGATCATACTCGTCGTGACCGATCGTCCGAACGTGTTCGGGATCCTGTTGATGTGTTCCAGAATCCTGTTGGTGTGTTTGAGAGCTCATACGGATGAGTAGGGTAAGGGGGTGACTTACGGCCAGCCGTTATTCCCGAACCGTGAAAATAGCAGGGGGTATTAAACGTCAGTCCTTCCCAGTACCGGTATGGCCCTCGAGACAGTTACGCCCCGACTCGCGGCGACCGTGGGGCTACTCGCGATCGTCCCGGTATTCATCTACGGCATTACCGACTCGGGACTTGCCGGTGTCGTCAGCGCGATTAACGTGGTTCTCATCATCGGCTCGCTGTACCTCGCGATGTCGCCGGTCGAGGGAACGCACGGCGCCGACCACGGACACGATCACGGTGGCGACGGAAACGGCACAGCCGGCTGATTCGTCCCGCCGGATGACACCCGTTGTACTCGAACCGACACCGCTCGTGACCGCTCGTAACCCTCGCACGCGTATCGACACCGCTCGTGACTCTGCCCGTAACCGTTCGTAATCGTTCGTGATATCATGTCAGTCGCATCGACTGCCCCCGTACTCGGCGCGCCACTCGAATACGGCCGGCTTTCGGCCGTCCCTCCGCTGATCGAAGCCACGGGAGCGGGGACCGGACTCGAGCGTGTAAACCTGCTCGTGCTCTTCGTCGTCGGACTCCTCGCGGGTGCACACTGCCTGGGAATGTGCGGGCCGCTTGTGACGACCTACGCCGACCGAATCGGTGCCGCGAGCGACAAGCGCCGCGACGATACGCTCACCGGCTACGAGGTGCGCCAGCACGCCCTGTTCAACCTCGGTCGAACGGCCAGTTACGCGGCCATCGGCGGCCTGTTCGGCCTGCTGGGCGCGGTCACGATCGCCTCGAGCGAGGCCGTCGCCGCGGTCGGCGATGGCGTCAGGGGCGTGACAGGGATCCTCGTCGGGATTGCGATCATCGCGAGCGGGCTCTACTACGTGCGGGGGCGGACCGCCGTCCCCGGCCACGATCTCCCCGTCGTGGGCGCGCTGTTCCGTCGCCTCTCGGGGCTGCTCTCGAGTCGGGTCGATCGACTCGCGACGTCGCCGGGGATCGTGGCGCTCGGCGCGGTCCACGGGCTCATGCCGTGTCCAATCATCTACCCGGCCTACCTCTACGCGTTCTCGCTCGGCTCGCCGACGCGCGGAGCGCTCTCGCTGGCCGTCCTCGGACTCGGGACGATCCCCACGCTGTTCGCCTACGGCACCGTCATGACCACGATCGGCGCGGAGACGCGCGTGCGGCTCCACCGCGGGCTAGGCGCAGCGTTCATCGTTCTCGGCTACATTCCCCTCTCGCACGGGTTGATGCTGTACGGAATCCACCTCCCGCACCTGCCGCTGCCGTACACCCCACTGTTCTAACGATGGCACAGGACTCACCGCCGACCGCGCGCTCGTCCGGATCCGCAACGGAGACCGACGGCTCGAGCGCGGCCGGCGAACCGAGCGCCGGTACCGACGCTGACACCGACACCTGCGACCTCTGTGACCTGCCGACTCCCGCGGAGCCGATCGTTGCCTCCGACGTGAACGGAACCTTTTGCTGTCGGGGCTGTCTCGAGGTCCACCGAACCCTCGAGCGAGCGGACGATGCGCCGGACGAGTCGGCGGTGCAATCGAGGCTCGACCAGCGAGACCGGGCCGGGGACGACCGCGACCGCAATCTCGACGATCTCGACGGCGAGGACGCCTTCCTCGCGGTCGATGGCATGCACTGCTCGACGTGCGAGGCCTTCCTCGAAACGACCGCCGAGCGCGAACCGGGTGTTCTCGGCGCGACGGCGAGCTACGCGACGGACACGATCCGGCTCGTCTACGATCCCGACCGGCTCGCAGCCGACAACCTTTCCGATCTCGTCTCCGGCTACGGCTACACCGCGTCCGATCGATCGGCCGCCGACGGTGACGCGGGAGCCGACGACGGCCTCGCCCCGCTCTTGCTGGGCGGCTTCTTCGGGATGATGGTCATGGTGTGGTACGTCCTGTTTCTCTACCCGACCTACTTCGGCCTCGAGCCGGTCGCCGACTTCGGCGGCTACGAGACCGCGTTTCTCTCGGCGAACATCTGGCTGTTCACGTCGTTTATCCTCTTCTATACCGGCTACCCGATCCTTCGGGGTGCGTTCGTCAGCCTCCGGGCGGGACGGCCGAACATGGACCTGCTCGTGGCGACCGCTGCGCTCGGCTCGTACGGCTACAGCGCAGTCGCCGTACTGCTCGGTCACAGCCACCTCTACTTCGATGTCACCGTCGCGATCGTCCTCGTCGTCACCGCGGGCACCCACTACGAGAAGTCGGTCAAGCGCCGCGCGACCGGACTGCTCGCCGAACTGACCGAACGGCAGGTCGACGAGGCCCGCCTCGAGAGCGGCGAGACCGTCCCGCTCGAGGCCATCGAGCCCGGCGACCGGCTCCTCGTCCGACCCGGCGAGCGGGTTCCCCTCGACGGCGAGATCCGAGAGGGATCCGCCGCCGTCGACGAGTCGCTGATCACCGGCGAATCCCTGCCCGTCGGGAAGGGGGCGGGTGATTTCGTCCGCGGCGGCACCGTCGTCACCGACGCCCCGATCGTCGTCGCGGTCGGCGACGAGGCCGAGAGCACTCTCGATCGGCTCGTCTCCTTGCTCTGGTCGATTCAGAGTTCGCGGCCGGGCGTCCAGCGGCTCGCTGACAAACTCGCGACCGTCTTCGTTCCGCTGGTGGTCGTCCTCGCCGTCGGGACGGCCGCCGTCTCGCTCGCGACCGGCTCGAGCGCGTCGACGGCGTTGCTGCTCGGGCTGACGGTCGTTATCGTCTCCTGTCCGTGCGCGCTCGGGCTCGCGACCCCGCTGGCGATCGCCGCGGGCGTCCAGACCGCCGCCGAGCGGGGGATCGTCGTCGCCGCAGAGACGATCTTCGAGGACGCGCCAGACATCGACGTCGTCGTCCTCGACAAGACGGGGACGCTCACGACGGGGACGATGGCCGTCGAGAGCGTTCACACGGTTGACGACGGCGACGAGGGCGTTCACATGGCCGACGGCGGCGACGAGGGTGTTCACACGATCGACGACGGCGATAGGGGTGTGAGTGACCGAGACGCCGACGAACTGCTCCGGCGCGCCGGCGCGGTCGAAGCGCTCTCCGAGCATCCGATCGCGCAAGCCGTGGCCGACGCCGCAGCCGACCGCGCGGCGAGCGACACCGTCGCGAACAGCGCCGTCGAGGAATTCGAGCACGCCGACCGCGGCGTCAGCGGCCTCGTCGACGGCGAGCGTGTCGTCGTCGGTCACCCCGACTTCCTTCGGGAGCGCGGGCTCACGGTTCCCGACTCCCTCGAGCCCCGGATCGACGACGCTCGCGCGGCCGGCCGCGTCCCGGCCGTCGTCGGCTGGGGCGGTCGCGTTCGCGGGCTGATCGTCGTCGGGGACTCGCCCCGCGAGGAACTGGACGATGCCCTCGAGACGCTCGCCGACGGACGCGAGGTCGTCGTCCTCACCGGCGACGAGGGACCGGCGACCGAGGCGTTTCGCGCGCTTGCGGGCGTTGACGAGGTCTTCGCCGGCGTGCCGCCGGAAGCGAAGGCCGAAACCGTCGACCGACTTCGGGCTCGAGGAACGGTCGCGATGGTCGGCGACGGGAGCAACGACGCGCCCGCGCTGGCCGCTGCGGACGTCGGGATCGCGATGGGCGGTGGGACCCAGCTCGCGACCGACGCGGCCGATGCGGTGATCGTCGGCGACGATCTCACGGCCGTCGCGAAGACGTTCGACATCGCGACGAGCACCCATCGGCGGATCCGCCAGAACCTCGGCTGGGCCTTCGCCTACAACGCGGTCGCGATCCCGCTGGCGGTCGCCGGCCTCTTGAACCCGCTCTTTGCCGCCGTCGCGATGGCTGCGAGCAGCGCGCTGGTCGTCTGTAACTCCGCGCGTTCGATGTGAGGGTCTCGATCACGTGAGTGACACAGCGGATCCGAGTTCCGACGCGGTGAGTCGATCGTTGCGGGACTACTCGTCGCTGCTATCGGTCGTCACGACTCGCTCGACTTCCCGGCGCTCGCCGTCCTCGTAGACGTAGGTTGTTCCATCGTCCTCGTCGATCGTCGCCCGATGGCTGCCGTCACAGAACGGAAACGAGTCCGACAATCCGCACTGGCAGACCGCGATATCTCCCTTTTCGTCGTCGATATCGGACGGCTCGAGTCTGCGTGGCCCGCTCTCCTCGAGTTCGACCAGTCGTGTCATCGGGCACGTCTCGGGCCGCCGCGTTCAAAACGCTTCGCTCGAGTCGAGATCACGCTCTCGAATCCGGTTTAGCCGTTCACTATCTCCTGTGAATGGAACAGTGGGTTCTGCGAGTGACTGAGTGAGATGAAGCGACCTGCTATCGTGGCAACAGGGAATCGCCACGCCCTCCCCAGCCGATTCGCTCACGCCTCCGGCGTTCGCTCATCCCTCGCGCAACGTCATCGGCCACCCTCACTGACGTTCGGCCGGCCGACAGCGCGCGCCACCGCATGCCGGTTGGCTGGTATCGAGTGATCCGCGGTTTCCCCGTACTCACCGGTAGTCTCTCATCCGCTGCTTTTCAGTGGCTCCTCTCGTCTCCGTCACCGACGCCCTCGAGCGAAACGGCCGTCGCGTCGCCGACCAGCGCGTCCTCGATCACGGTCCGAACCTTCGCCGGATCGGTGGGGCCGCCCGCATCCGCGATAGTCCCTATCGACGCCGGCTCGAGGGGCACCCCGAGCGCGTCGTAGACCGGCTCGAGCACGCCCGCGAGTTCCTCGCGGTTCGCGACGAGGACGACGCCGGCGACGAGGGCAGCGCCCCGTCGGACGCGCTGGGCGATGCCAACGACCTTTCGTCGTTGCCGCCCGCCGGTGTTCGCGTCCACCACCGACAGCGAGTGCGTCCCGGGACAAAACGAGTCGTCGGGTTCGCCTCGAGTCGGCTCGAGGCCCAGCGTATCGAGTGCTCGCTCGAGATCGACTGTCACACGCTCGTAGCGCTCGGTCGTTCCGGTTCGGTCGTCCGCGAGCGGTTCGGCGCGAGCGAACGCCAGCGTCGTCTCCCCGTCGTAGGCGACCGCTCTCCCCCCGACATCGCGCTCGAGGGGTGGAAACCCGAGCCCGCGTGCGGCCCCGCAAGCGAGATCGTATCCCTCGAGACGGGCGTCCCGACGACCGAAGGCGACCTGCCGGTGTGGCGTCCAGACGCGGACGGCTGGCTCGCCGTCGGCGGCGATCGAGAGCAGCCGTCGACTCGCGTCTCGGTCGGCCGCGAGCGTGTCCCTCCGTCCGCGAACGACGCGCATACCAAACCGTTGAACCCGGTGAGACTAAACGCTCCCGCCGTCCAGATCACGATGAACGATGGCCGTCACGCTTCCCGAGACCGTGCTGGCGCGCTACGAGCGATTTTCGCTGTACAACTCGCCGTACCCCGCCCACGACGGGGGCTGTGCGATCGATCTATATCCCGGGACGCTGACCGACGGTCGAACCACCGCTGCGCCGAGCCCGGTCGCCGGCACCGTCCGGGCGACGCGCACCGTCCGCGCGCCGCCAAAACCCTACGCGCCCGAGCACGATCACCTGATTCTGCTCGAGCCCGCGGATTCCGGCCCGCTGTCCGGGCTGACGGTCCGAATCCTCCACGTCGAGCCCTCGGTCGAGGCGGGCGACCGGGTCGAACCGGGCGACTCGCTGGGCCGACTCGTCCGGGCTGGCTTCTTTGCGCCGTGGGTCGACAACCACCTCCACGTCGGCTTTCGCGGGCCGGATCAGAACCCCTATCGAGCGACTGGATCGCTCCCGATCGAACTCGGGGTGTCGGTCCGCCCCCTCGAGTGGGACGGCACCGGCCGAGTCGTCTCGAGCGGCGACACGTACGCGGTCCTCGACGCGCCCGCACACCCCGACCCGGGAACCGAGTTCGTCGGCGTGCGAGCCGACGGCGGCGGCGTTCTCGACGGCGGACTGCCACACTACGACGGCGGCGGACTGCTCGAGCCGACCGATTCGCCCGCGGGGAACGGAGCCGATCACGTCGTCTCGCTGAACGGCGACCGACTCGGCGTGGCCGACGGCCGCACGATCGCGTGGGACGACGTGACCGTCACGGCGAACGGCGAGACGATTACCGGACTCTCCGTGTTTTGCGCTCGAGACGAGGACTTCGGTGCAAAGCTGATCTGTCCGGATCGCGAGTTCGAACGCGGCGAGCGGGTTCGGGTGCGCGTTCGCTCGAGCGGAGACCGTTGACGTCCCCGACTGAGTCCGTCCGCCGCCGCAGGACCGACGATGGTATAGTAGCCACTGAAACGATTCACACACTGATCGGACAGCTGTCGGTCGATCAGGCGTGCAATGACGTGCAGTGGCTACTATAGCGTCTCCCCGGCCCGTCCGCTTGAGCGTCGTCTCCAGTTCGCGGCCGAGTGAACGCCCGACAACGGACAGGTCTGGAAACGTAGCTGTCAAGAACGTCGCCGACAGACGGATGGCTATGACCGACGGCGCGCCGACGATGGATGCAGTCGACGAGTTCGACGACCCGGAGGCGATGCTCCAGTACTTCCTCGAGGAGAATCAGGAGTTCCTCTCGTGGCTCGGCACGACCGTCGACAACGTCGGCGAGGGGACGATGACGATGTCGATCCCCTACGACGAGAAACTGACGAACACGCGGCCGAACGCCGCGCCCGACGAGCAGGCGGATCTCCACGGCGGTGTCGCCGCCACCCTCATCGACACCGTTGGCGGCCTGTCGCTGCGGACGGCGATGGACGATCCCTTCGGGACGCGGATCGCGACGATCAACCTGAACGTCAACTACCTCCGGCCGGCGACGGGCGATCTCGTGGCGACCGCGGACGTGATCCGGGTTGGCGGCAGCGTCGGCGTCAGCGAGATCACCGTCGAGAGTACGGCACCCGACGGCGAGACGAAAGCTGTCGCGATCGGACAGGGCGCGTACCGGGTCTTCCGCGAGAACTCGACGTAGCCACTCTCCGTTTCTCGGATCGTCCCGGCGGTTCACCGTTTCGGTCTCACCTCATTCGGGTCCGTTCCCGCGGATTCGCGAGCGTCTCGACGCTCGGCTGTCAGGAGTCCGCGGTCAGTACCCGAAGGCGAGCGATGGAGAACGCGACCACGAGCGCGAACGGGACGGCGTACAGATAGTCGCCGAGCGAGGCAAAGTACCAGAACGCGTACGCGCTGATCCCGACGCCGATCAGATACACCGGTCGTAACCGTCGTTCATTCATTCGAAATCCCTCAATCCGATCTCGAGCCGCAGTTCGCTCACCGGTTCGACAGGCTGCGATCGACGCGCTCTCATACGCCCCCGTTCGATCGGCGGCATTGAAAAGGGATGCATTGGCCGCGGGGATGGCGTGACGCGCTGCACACCCGATTCCACGACAGGAGCGCGGTTCTCGGTCGCGGTGCTCGCTCACGGCTCACTTCGCTCGCCGTTCGCGTTTCCGCGGTTCTCGCTCACTGCGTTCGCTCCGAACCGCGCCGCTCCGAACCGCGCCGCTCCGAACCGCGCCGCTCCGAACCGCAGACTGTTCGATCAGTGCGTAACTCGGTTCAATTGTTGCTATCGGTATCGGGTGTCACCATCCGAAGTCGAACCACCAGGTACACGGCGACGAACGCGAATACGCCGGCGAACAGCCACGACCCGTTCATGACGGCGTTCGCGAACGCGATCGCGTTGAGCGCGATCCCCACGAAGTACACCGATTTCCACCGTCGTTCGCTCATCGATCCTCACCGTCCGCCCGCGACTCGAGGCGCGGTCGTTCCGGCGGTCTCGAGCGTCGGCGAAAGCTCGTCTTCATAGTCGTGCTTCGGGCCCGCTCGAATAAAACACTGCAGTTCGAGATCTGCGGACCGTTCCGATACCGCGTACGACTCCGACCCGGGCGATGGGAGACGAGAATAGCGCGGGCAGACTACTATCGTAGCCACTGAAAGTCAATGCACACCTAATCGCATAATGACGTTGCGATTGGTGTGTAATTCGTTTCAGTGGCTACTATATAGAGACGGACAACGCCCGACTCAGGCGAACTCGAGGTTCTCGCTCGGTTCGACCTCGCCGAAGAGCCACGCGGCGTGATCGAGGGCGTACTCGCGGTGGTCGTCCTCGATGGCACCGATACAGTCCTCGAGCATGATCGGCCGGAAGTCTCGCAGCCCCGCGCTGCCGCCGGTGTGGAGCACGCAGACGTTCGCGAGCGTGCCACAGATCACCAGATCGTCGATGTTGCGGGCGTTCAGCCACCCCTCGAGTTCGGTGTTGTAGAACGCGTCGTAGGTGTGTTTCTCGACGACGTGATCCCCGTCCTCGACGGGGAGTTCGTCGACGATCTCGGCCTCCCACGACCCCTCGAGGACGTGTTCGCCCCATTGTTCGAACTCGTCGTAGTAGTGGGCGTCGTCGAACTGTTCGGGCGGGTGGACGTCGCGGGTGAAGATAACCTGCGAGCCGGCTCCGCGAGCGCGCTCGAGGAGGTCGGTGATCGGTTCGATCACCGCCTCGCTGCCCGGCGCGTACAGCGAGCCGTCCGGGTGACAGAACCCGTTTTGCATGTCGACGATCACCACTGCCGTGTGATCCGGTTCGAGTTGCATAGCTAGTCGGTGGGACGAACGGGATCGTAAAAACGTTCGCGGGGCGGGAGGGAAGCCAGTGTCCGAGAGGGATTCGAATCGCTCACCAGTGGACCTCGAGGACGTGCGTCCGCGGTTTGTGTTTCGGTGCCGGTCTACCCGCCGTCGCCGGCCGAATCCCGTCTCTTGCAAGCATGGCGACCATTCGAATGACTGCCGAATAGGGAACCGGACGCAGTGCCTCCGAACGGATTGTCCGCCGCCGAGCCGAATTGCTTCGTTCGCACAGCAGTCGCGAGACGGCGACGACGCGGTCGAACCCGACGCTATCATGCACTACAAACGCCTTGAGGAGTACGGCGCGATCGGCGACGGGAACACGGTCGCCCTCGTCGGTCGAGACGGCTCGATCGACTGGTGTCCGTTCCCGCACGTCGAGTCGCCGAGCGTCTTCGCCGCCGTGCTCGACGCCGACCGCGGCGGCCACTTCGCCGTCCGACCGAACCAATCGTTCGAGTCCGTCCAGCGCTACCGCGACCGGACGAACGTCCTCGAGACGACGTTTCGGACCGCCAGCGGGAGCGCAACGGTGACGGACTTCATGCCCGTCCCGGGGGCGATTGGATCCGATGACCGGGCGATCGGGCCCGATGACTGGCCGCCCGCGATCTACCGCAAACTCGAGTGCGAGGACGGCCCGCTCGAGGTCGAGATCGAGTTTGATCCCCGGCTCGACTACGCGCGTGACGTGCCCGAAATCGAGTCCGTGGGCGACGGCGTCGTCGCGACCGGCGATGGCGAGCGTGCCGTCCTCTCGAGCGATGTCCCGCTCGAACCGTCGGCCGACGGACGTGGGGCGCGCACAACGGTGGCGCTCGATGCCGGCGAGACGCGCTGGCTGGTGCTGGGCTACGGCGAGGAAATCCCCCTCGAGCCGTCGCGACATCGGGAGACGCTCGCCGAGACGGTCGATTACTGGCGGTCGTGGGTCCACGACTGTGACGAGACGGACTGTCTCGTCGGCGGTCAGTGGCACGACCTCGCGGTCCGCTCGTCGCTCGTTCTCAAACTCCTGATTCACCGAGAAACGGGCGCAGTGTGTGCGGCACCGACGACCTCGCTGCCCGAAGACGTCGGCGGCGTCCGCAACTGGGATTACCGCTTCAACTGGATCCGCGACTCGGCCTTCACCGTCCGGGTGCTGGCCGAACTGGGCCATCTCGAGGAGGCCCGGTCCTACTTCGAGCTGTGTCTCGACCACTGCAGCCGGCACGAGCCGGCGGAGATGCCGCCGGTCTACGGCCTCCACGGCGAGAGCGACCTCGAAGAGCGCGTCCTCGACCACCTCGAGGGATACTGCGGCTCCGCTCCCGTTCGCGTCGGAAACGCGGCACAGAACCAACATCAGCTCGATATCTACGGCGAACTGGTGCTCGCGCTCTACGAGAGCGTTCGCTACGGAGAGCCGATGCGGTCCGACGACTGGACGGTAGTGTGCGACCTCGTCGATTACGTCTCCGAAGGCTGGGACGAGCCGGACGCCGGTATCTGGGAGATGCGGACCGACCACGAGGGATTCGTCTACTCGAAGGTCATGTGCTGGACGGCGCTCGACCGCGGCATCAGGCTTGCCGAGGCAGCCAACGGCGTCGAGGCTCCGATCAAGCGCTGGCGGGCGGCCCGAGACGATGTCCGCGAGGCGATCCTCGAGCACGGATTCAGCGAGGGGGCGAACAGCTTCGTGCGAGCCTTCGGCGACGACGACACGCTCGACGCGGCGAACCTGCTTATCCCGGTCGTCGGCTTCCTCCCGGCCGACGACGATCGCGTGCGGGGGACGATCGATGCGACGATCGACCGGCTGGTGACCGACGACGGCCTCGTCCGCCGGTACGAGGGCGAGGACGGGCTCCCCGGCGAGGACAGCCCGTTCCTCGTCTGCTCGTTCTGGCTCGTCACCGCGCTCGCGCTCGCGGGGCGAACCGAGGAGGCCCGCGATCGCTTCGAGTCCGTCCTCGAGTACGCCAGTCCGCTCGGGCTATTGGCCGAGGCGGTCGATCCCGAGAGCGGCGAACAGCGGGGTAACTACCCGCAGGCGTACAGTCACATCGGCCTGCTCAACAGCGCGCTCTCGCTGGCCGATTCGAACGGCTCGAGCGACGTGGGTTCCAGCGCCGCGGCGTCGCCGGCACCCCTGGGCCGTAACGAGTCGATCGAGGACGTCGCCTCGAGCGGAGCGATCGTCCGCGGAACGAACGACACCGAGTGAGAGATACCGATGACAGAAGATAGCACTCACGACGCGACCGACGAACACACCGCCGTCACGACCGACGCTCGAGACCGACGTTCGCGGGCCGACGGCGGTGGTGGGAACGGAAATGGACACGGCGGCGGAGACGGAAACGGTGATCCCAGCGGAGACGGGGACGACGGCGACTCGATGCGGCCGGGTGACATGATGCTCAAACATCCGACGGAGGAGATCTGGCCCCAGTACGCCGTCATCTCGCTCGGGATCTGGCTCCTCGCGAGTACGCCGGCACTGGACTACGGGAGCGCGTTGATGGTCTGGAACGGCATCGTCAGCGGGCTCGTCCTGATCACACTCGCGGGGATCACGATCTACCGCGAGAACGGCTACGCCAACTACGCCAACGGATTCGTGGGCCTCTGGCTGGTGTTCGCACCGATCGCGTTCTGGGCGCCGACGGCCGCGGCTTACGCCAACAACGCGCTCGTGGGGACCATGGTGATTACGTTCTCGGTACTGATCGTGATGCGCTCGGAGATGGACGGGCCGACCGTCCCGCCGGGCTGGTCGTACAACCCCTCGACGGGGGCCCAGCGCGCGCCGCTGATCGCGCTCGGGATCTTCGGCTTCTTCGCCTCGTGGTACATGGCCGCCTTCCAACTGGGCTACATCGAGAGCGTCTGGGACCCGCTGTACGATCCGGGAACCCAGGCGATACTGACGTCGCGGGTCTCGGAGGCGTTCCCCGTCTCGGACGCCGGCCTCGGCGCGGTCGCTTACTCGGTCGAGGCACTGATGGGATTCATGGGCGACCGCCGGCGCTGGCGGACGATGCCGTGGATGGTCGCCTTCTTCGGCGTCGTCGTCATCCCGCTTGGCTTCGCGCAGGTGCTGCTGGTCATCACCCAGCCGATCATGGTCGGGACGTGGTGTACGCTCTGCCTCCTCTCGGCCTTTGGCATGCTCTGGATGATCTCGCTGACCGTCGACGAGGTCGTCGCGATGGGACAGTACGTTGTCCGACTAATGGGCCAGGGCGACAGCCTCTGGACGGCCTTCTGGATGGGCGGGACGATCCCCGAGGACGAGGCGGGCGTCGACATGACCTCGGAGCGACCGATCGGCGACTCGCCGGTTAGCGAGCCGTTCTGGGGCGTCTCGATTCCGTGGACCCTGCTGGGCGCGATGGCGCTCGGCGTCTGGCTCATGCTCTCGCCGACCGTCTTCGAGACGACGGGGCTCATGGCCGATAGCAGCCACCTGGTCGGCTCGCTGGTCGTCTCCTTCACCGTGATCGCGACCGCCGAACCCGCGCGCGCGATTCGGTTCCTGAACGTTCCCCTGGTCGCGTGGGTTGCCGTCGCCCCCTGGCTGTTCGACGGCGTCCCGACGCTCGCCGCGATCAATGCCGTCGCCGCCGCCGCACTCATCGTGGTGCTCAGCGTCCCGCGCGGTTCGTTCGAGGACCGCTACGGTGGCTGGGAGGAGTACGCCACCCTCCAAACGTTCGATCGACTCAACCCCCTCAGTAGCTAACCATGTCCGAACCCACTGACTCCGAAGTCGTCGTCGTCACGGGCGCATCGGCCGGCGTCGGACGAGCCACCGCTCGTGCGTTCGCCGAACGCGGCGCGAAGATCGGCCTGCTCTCGAGAGGCGAGGACGGCCTCGAGGGCGCGCGCGAAGACGTCGAGGAAGCGGGCGGCGAGGCGGTCGTCGTTCCGACGGACGTCTCCGATTTTGACGAGGTTAACGCCGCGGCCGAGACCGTCGAGAACGCGTTCGGGCCGATCGATATCTGGGTGAACAATGCGATGGTGTCGGTGTTCTCGCCGGCCGCGGAGATGACCGCCGAGGACTACCGACGGGTCACCGAGGTCACCTATCTGGGTTACGTTCACGGCACACAGGTCGCGCTCGAGCGGATGCGCCCCCGCGACGAAGGGACGATCGTGCAGGTCGGCTCCGCGCTGGCGTATCGGGGTATCCCGCTGCAATCGGCCTATTGCGGCGCGAAACACGCGATCCAGGGATTTACCGAGTCCGTGCGGACGGAACTCATCCACGACGACTGTGACGTCCAGCTCTCGATGGTACAGATGCCCGCGATGAACACTCCGCAGTTCGAGTGGTCGAAGAGCCGAATGCCGAAGAACCCCCAGCCGGTGCCACCGATCTACCAGCCCGAGGTCGCCGCTCGAGCGATCACGTGGACCGTCGACCGCGGCAAGGACGAACTGTGGGTCGGCCGATCGACGGTGAAGGCGATTCTGGGCAACCGCCTGATTCCGCGGCGGCTCGACAACATACTCGCGAGCGGCGGCTACGACTCCCAGCTGATCGACGAGCCGACCGATCCGGACCGCGAGAACAACCTCCACGAGCCGCTGTCCGGAGACTTCGGCGCCCACGGGCCGTTCGACGACCGGGCTCGTGATCGGAGCTACCAGCTACAGGCGTCGATGCACCGGCGAGCGATCGCCCTGCTCGCCGCCCTCGCGGCCGTGATCGTAAGCGCGTTTCTCGGTCGATTGGCCGCATCGGCCGAATCCGGGTGAGCCGCTCGCACGACGTACGGACATCCACTCTCGCCGTCCGTCGCCGATCACCGTTCGTTACTGTTCGCCGCGGTTTCCGAGCGGTACAACCGTCGTGCTTTTTGCACTGCCATTCTAACGGATAGCTACTCACTTCAGATGCAACCGACGCGCACACGCTCGTCCGTCGCTTTGCTCGCGGTCGTCCTCGCTGTGATGACGGTGGCGGGCGGGCTCGCCGGCCCGCTGGTGGCGACCAGTTCGGCCGCGACGTCAGATAGTGCGTCCGCCACGACTTTCGACGGAGTAACCACCACGTCTCCCGATGGGCCGGCCGCGATGACCGATCGGACGCCGGCCCTCGAGTCGGCCACGGCCTCGAGCGCGGTGGCCGCGACACAGGACGCCCATCCCGAGACCCCCTCGACCGAGGACACCGTCGGCTACGTCGAGGGCTACTGGTACGACGACGAGCTGGCCGTCGACGACCAGTCGAACGCGGTCGTCGACGAGGACGAACTCGATCCCGTTATCTATCGAGCGATGGCCCGCGTCGAGACGATCCGTAACATGACGTTCGCGGACGAGGTCGCCGTCGACGTCGTCTCCCGCGAGACCTACCGGCAGACCAACGAGGAGCGCTTCGCGAACTATACCGCGGCCGAACGACTCGAGCAGAACGTCGGCTACGAGGCGCTGTTCACGGTCGATCGGGAGACGGCGGCGGCCGACGCGACCGAGACGGTGTACGGCGGTGCCGTCAAGGGCTACTACGACCCCGAAACGGACGAGATCGTCATCGTCTCCGAGAACCCCGAGACGCCCGAACTGGACGAGTTGACGCTCGGCCACGAACTCGTCCATGCGCTGCAGGACCAGCGCTTCAACCTGTCGCAGCTCCATGGCTCGACGCAGGACGCGGAACTGGCCGGCAACGGGCTGGCCGAAGGCGACGCCAGTTGGGTCGAACGCGAGTACGAGGCGCAGTGTGGCTCCGAGTGGGACTGTCTCAGCCCCAGCGGCGGGGAACAGGCCGGAACCTTCGACGTCAACTGGGGCATCTATTTCGCCGTCTATCAGCCCTACAGCGACGGCCCCGACTACGTCGACCACCTGCGTCGGCAGGGCGAGGGCTGGTCGGCGGTCGACGCGGCCTACGACGACCCGCCCGCGACGACCTCGGCCGTAATCCATCCCGGCTCCGAGCGCGAACCGGCCGACGTCTCGGTCCCCGACAGCTCGAGCGACGGCTGGCGACAGCTCACCGTCGGCGGCGAGGTGGCGAACGACACCGTCGGCGAAGCGGGCATGGTCGCGATGTTCGCCGCCGGCGCGATGAACGGGAGCCAGTCGTCAGTGATTAGCGCCAGCGAACTCTTCGGCAGCGAGGAGGGAAGTTACAACTACGACCACTCCGCTACCGACGGCTGGGCCGGCGACGAGCTGGTCATTTACACCAGCGACGAGGTCGACAACGAGGGCGATCCCGCCGCGGCCGGCGAGGCCGGCTACGTCTGGCGAACGCAGTGGCAGTCGGCCGTGGACTCCGAGGAGTTCCTCGACGGCTACCGCCAGTTACTCGACGACCACGGTGCCGAGGCGGTCGACGGTCATCAGGACACCTTCGTGATCGACGACGGCGGTTATTCCGGCACGTACTACCTCGAGCAAAACGGAACGACAGTGACGATCGTCCGCGCCCCGTCGGTCGCAGAGCTGTCGAACGTCGAGGCCGGCGCGGCACCCGAAGCTGCTCCCGACCCCATTCCCGGGTTCGGTGTGACGGCCGCAGCGGGCGCGATCGGGCTCGCACTGCTCGGATCGGCGACCTGGTTCGCCGTCGGCCGCCGCCGACAGTGACCAGGGGACCGAACGAGCCACGTGCCGTCCTCGAAACTGACCGACACCGCATTTTCGCTGCCGCCCGATCGACGGCGCTTTCACAACCTCGCCGAACGGTGATCCAATGAACCGCGGCCGACTGTTCGCCGTCGTCGCACTGGTCGTGCTCTCGGGCTGTGCACTTCCTGGCTCCCCCGACGGGTTCGACGCGGACCGCGAACTCGGGCACGTCGGCGAGTACGCCCACGACGACGTCTTCGAATTCGACGCGAGCGACGGCCTCACCGAGGCGCAACTCGAGGCCGTGAAACACCGCTCGATGGCCCGGATCGAGGTCGTCCGCGGGCTGAAATACGACCGCGATGTCGACCTCGAGGTGATGAGCCGAACTGAGTATCGCGCGCAGCGATCGGACGGGACCGGAAACGCGTCGGCGTTCACCAACGAGCTCTGGCGCGGGGCGTTCCTCGTCGACGGCGAGACGGATGTCAATCGGGCGTTCGACGATCTCTACGGTGATTCCATTCAGGGCTACTACGTGAACGACCGGATCGTCATAATTACTGACGACACCGACGAGATCCGGATCAATCGGCGGGTCCTAGTCCACGAGCTGACCCACGCGCTGCAGGATCAACGGTTCGGTATCGCTCGCGAGAGCGAGACGATCGATGGGATCCGCGCCGAAAACGGCCTGCTCGAGGGCGAGGCGATCGTCGTCCCTGATCGGTACGATCGTCGGTGCGGGAACGAGTGGCAGTGTCTGCCGGCCGTACAGCCGCCGACGACCGGAGGTGAGACGCTCGCCGACCGTCCGTTCAACGCCGGGCTCTTCCTCTCGATCTACGTGCCCTACACCGAGGGGCCGCCGTTCGTCACCGATCTCTCCGAGCGCGGCGGCTGGGACGCCGTCGACGCCGCCCACGATGCCCCGCCCCGGAGCACCGCCCAGCTGATCCACTCGGAGCGCTATCCGGACACTGAGCCGGTCGATGTCTCGATCGCGGACCGCTCGAGCGACGAGTGGCAACCGATCACGGACGGTGGAGACGGCGATGACGGCGAGATTCGGACGGAGACGATCGGCGAGGCCACGCTGTTCGCGACGCTCTGGACGAACGGCGTCATCGAGCGCCCGCTCACTGACGGGACGACCGAGCGCTCGCAGTACAATTACTCACATCCCGCGACGGCCGGCTGGGCCGGCGATAGCATCCACGTGTACCAGCGGACGGACGAGCCGGATCGGACAGGCCACGTCTGGCGGCTCGCCTGGGAGAGCCGCGCCGACGCGGCGGCGTTCGGCGATGCGTACCGAAAGCTCCTCGCGAACCGCGGGGCCGAACGGGTCGACACTGCTGGAAACGGTGTCTACCGGATCCCCGAGGGCGAGGCCTTCGAGGGGGCGTATCGAATTTCCGTCACCGGCGAGACGGTCGAAATCGTCGGCGCGCCGACCGTCGACGACCTCGAGGCGATCCGTCCCGCTGAATCGGGCTCGAACCAAGGCAGGTCTGGGGCCGCCTTCGAACCTGCAGTCTCCCTCGAGCCGCCAGCCCGTTCCGAATCGACTCCAGTCGACGCGTCGCCACGGTCCGCATCGGCGTCGCCGGACGGGCCACCGAAGACGACGCGCGCGCCGGCAGACGGGTAGCTTTTTTGTCTCCCACGGGAAACCGACGATATGTCAAATCCGTTCGGAACCGTCCCCGCGGCGGCGATTCTCGAGGGGGACGCGACTGATGCTTACTTCGAGCGCACGCGGGAGACGCTCGAGCACGCGGACAAGAACCCCCGCGTCGTCGCCGAAGTCACCGCCGATCAGTTCCCAACGGGGGAGTTCGACGTGTTTACCGGCGTGAAAGACGTGGCAACGCTTTTCGAGGGGCGCGGCGTCGACGTCGATGCGCTTCCCGACGGCCAGCTGTTCGACGGCGGCCCCGTCCTCCGGATCGAGGGTCCCTACCTCGAGTTCGGCGAACTCGAGACCTCGCTGCTTGGCTTTCTGTCCCAGCCCAGCGGGTTCGCGACGGCCGCCCTCGAGACCAGGCTGGCGGCTCCCGAGTCGCTTGTCCTCTCTTTCGGCGCGCGCCACGTTCATCCCTCGATCGTGACGACGGTCGAGCGGGCCGCGTTGCTTGCGGGTCTCGACGGCTTCTCTCACGTTGCTGCGGGCGAGGTTCTGGGCCGAGAGGCGGGCGGGACGATGCCCCACGCGCTCATGTTCTGCTTCGGCGAGGGAAATCAGGCCGCAGCGTGGACGGCGTTCGACGAGGCCGTCGGCGAGGAGGTGCCTCGGATCGCGCTGGTCGACACCTTCTGGGACGAGAAGAGCGAGAGCCTGCTGGCGGCCGAGACGCTCGGCGACGATCTCGACGGCGTTCGGATCGACACCACGAGCTCTCGTCGCGGCGACTTCCGGCACATCATCCGCGAAGTCCGCTGGGAACTCGATGCCCGCGGTCACGAGGATGTCGACATCTTCTGTAGCGGCGGCCTCGAGCCCGAAACCATCCGCCCGCTGCGCGATGTCGCCGACGGCTTCGGCGTCGGCAGCCACATTACGGGTGCCGACTCGGTCGACTTCAGTCTCGATATCGTGGAAATCAGCGAGGGATCTTCCGATCCCTCGAGCAACCGGACGCAGTCCGGCGATGAGGGCAGCCCAATCTCCAAGCGGGGCAAGTTGTCGGGGGTTAAGGATGTCTACCGAACACCCGACGGCGGTCACCACGTCGCACTGGCCGACCGCGACGGCCCCGACGAGGGCGAGGCGCTGCTTGAGCCGCTGATCCGGGACGGCGAGATCGTCCGGGAGTTCGACCTCGAGGCGGCCAGCCAGCGGTGTCTGTCCGATGCCGATCGGGTCGCGTTCTCAAATCAATAAATTGGACTGTCTAGCCGAAACGGTCGGTACTGTCGGTCGAGAAGTAACCCCAAAACCTCGCGGTCCGCGCTTGCGTTCACGCTCGCGACGCGCGACTCGAGCCGTTCCCCCGTACCTTCTCAGAGTTCCTCGATGCTGCCGTCGGCCTTTCGCTCGCGGAAGACCTGGCCTTCGAACAGCGTGACGATGACGTCGTCGTTCTGCCAGGCACCCGGTGCGAGCTTCGCCTTCCGGCAGGTTCGATCGAGATACTCGCGGGCGCTCCAGTCGTTCTCGACCGGTACTGTCGGATACATCCAGCCGCCCTCGCCGCCGCCGTCGATGGCAACGCCGTGGGTGCCGAGCTCGAGATCGGCCAGCGGGTCGTCCGTCAGCAGCACGTTCCTGACGGTACAGACCGAAACCGTCAGGTTCGGGAGTTCCGAGGGGCTCACCTCCGAGCCACAGGAGTCCTCGCTGGCGGCCTCGATTGCCGCGTCCACGATGACGTGGCCGAGCTGGTCGTCCGAGTGGTAGCCACCCGCACAGCCCCGCAGGCTCCCCCGGCCGCGGGTTGACTCGAGGCGGACGAACGCACCGGTCCGCTCGTAGAAGGCCTCGCGCATGCTGCCTGGTTGTTCTCGCTGCCCGTGTCGTACGTAGGAGTCGACGGATTCACGCGCGAGTTCGACCGCGCGCGCACCGTCCTCGTAGGAAAGGTCGACGCCCTGTCCCTGGGACATACAGATGGACAAGGGGATAGTCGTCCTAAAACGCTTCCATTCGTCACGGGCCGCTTTTTGTGTCTTCAACCGGGGGACTTATTCGACCGACGCCCCAAGAAACGGTGGGAGAGAGAGCCTGGCTGCCGCGATGGTCCCGCCGGCGACGGCGCGACCACCTGGCGTGGCTCATCCCTTCGGGATGTATCACGCTCTAACGTTGCTCGTCCCTCCGGGACGCGCAACGCTCATAACGTGGACCGACTCTCCGAGTCGCTCCACGCTCGCGAGGAAAGTCCCCCCACCCGTTCGGGCGGGTGACCGGACGCAAGTCCGGAGCGGGAGACCGCTGGCTCTGGAACAGAAACGACACGTCTCGGCCAGACCGATGATGCGTGCGAACCCGACCGAGAGGAAGGGGAGTTGACCCGCAGAGGGAGGGCGGTTCGGAGCGCCTTTGGCGCGAGAACCGCCGAGAGGCGAGCGGCGATAGCCGCGAGCCGCGCGTGGCCGCATATCGCTCGCGGTTTGAATCCGCGGATCACGCTCGGCGTGATCGACCACCACTGCTGGCCGAGGATCGATGGAACGGCGAATCCTCACCGGTGCAAGTCCGCGCCGTGGTAGCCCGAACACCCCGCGGCCTCGCCGCGGACGGCGCGGACGCTCAGCCGAATGCCGGGCCGAACAGAAGGGGGCTTACTCCTCTCACCCAGTTTCACCCTCGAGAGAGGGTACGCCGGCTCGAGGCAGTCGGGCTCGAGTGTTCTAACGGCGCGTGCGGACCCCCGTCCTTCCTCACCGCCGACTACTGCGGATCGCTTCCCGAAGCGGAGGCGCGATCGGCGCGGCTTCGGCCCCGCCGGGTTCGCCGAGGCGAACTCCCTCGCTACGATATCCAGCGCTACTACGACATCCAGCGTCGCTATGATATCCAGCTCCACATCGCCCGTAGCATGTATCGGGTTCGCTGTTCTCCGTCGGTTTCTGGGTCGTCACTCTCGTTCTGGACGTCGGTCTCTCCGCCATCTTCGGTTTCGTCCGATCCGGCCTGCACCTCATCCGCGGTGTTCGAATCCGGGCCGTCGGTTTCGTCGGCTTCACCGCGTTCGTCGTCTCCCGTGTCTCCCTCCGCTTCCTCGTCTCCCTCGTCGCGTTCGCTCTCGTTTGCGCGAATCGTGGTCAGCCCGCCGTCGTCGATGTAGATCGTTCGATCGGCGACCGCACACCTCCCTCCCACGAACGCGCTCTCCGTTCGCGAGAAGACCCACTGCTCGCTGCCGTCGTCGAGATCGAACGCGACGAGCGAGTTTTCGTACTTGCCGCCCTGTAACCCGAAGTTGACGAGGACTGCGTTGCAAGCGATCACGGGATCGCCGATACTGTGCGAGTACTTCCCCACGGACCACCGCTCGTCGCCACTCTCGAGGTCGACCGCGACGAGTTCGTATCCCGTGACGAAGACCAGCGTCTCCCCGCGGACGGCGAGTCGGCGGATCCCGCCGCTCCATCCCTCCTCGCGCTCGCCGGTCGTCGAATCGTAGGCGACGACCTCCTCGGACTCGGTTCGAACGAATACCCGCCCGTCGGTCGCCACGAGGTCATTCAGGTAATAATAATATGTATCGAGCGTCAGCCCCTGTTCGCCCGTCAGCGGATCGAGACCGACGATCGTTCCCGCTTCGGCGAGCACGAAGACGCACTCATCGGTGGCCGCCACTCCCCCCTCGATCGTTCGGTCGACTTCGTTCTGTTCTTCCCAGGGATCGCCGATGGTCACGGTGACCGAGTCGCAACGCCAGTCGATCTCGCCGGTCTCACAGTCGATCGCGGACAGCCCGCTGTCGGCGGAGACGTAGACCCGCTCGAACGCGACCGTCGGCGGCGAGACGGCGGGTTCGTCAGCGTCGGAATCGGTGGCGGCGTCGGAGACCGAGGTTTGCCATCGAACGTCCCCGTTTGCGGCATCGAGCGCGGTGACGCCCCGCTCGCCGCTCACGAAGATGGTCCCGTACGCGACCGTCGGCGGTTCGCTGGCACCGACATCCTCGCTTTGCCACTCGAGCGACCCGTCGGCGGCATCGAGCGCGTGCACCGCCCCCTCCACCGGGAGATAGACGATACCGTCGTCGACGACCGGCAATCCCCCGGCGTCGGCCGTCCAGTCGACTTCGAGGGTGTCGAAATCGAACCCGTCGCCGAACCCGTGGTCGGAGCCGACCGCGGCCGTGTTTCCGTATCCGCCTCGAGCGGCGGACCAGCCTGCCACAGCCTCTGGTGGTTGCGGCGGGACCTCACCTCCCGCGTCGGTCGTCGAAGCTGCGCTCCCTGACCCCGCGAGTACGCCACTGGCTGCGATAGTCGTTGCACATACCGTCAAGAATCGCCGTCTCGTGTTTCTGTGCACACATTTCTACGGTGCGGTAGCCATCCTATATATTTTACAATTAAATAGATTCATATGGGGAACATACTATGTCATTCCGTTTCATTTCTGCAACAGTCACCGATCGTCGCCTGGGGGCGCCAACGAGTGCACTCAAAGCGTTGCCGGGACGACTCCAGAACCCATCAGCGTCATTTGTGCTCATGCGCGTGCGGGTGGAGGGGACCGTTGTGCTCACGAAAAAGGCAGGATCCCCTCGTCACCGCCGATATGTGGGTGCTCTCAGTTCGTGACCGCGGCTATAGTACCAACTGCAACTAGTTACACACTGATCGCACAGCTATCGTGCGATCAGGTGTGCAGTGACTTGCAGTGGCTACTATCTCTCACAGAGCTTCGGCGAGAACGTCGCCGGACCGTTCGTCGCGACGAACTGATAGCCCGCGTTCTTCGATAGCAGACGCTTGCTGTTCCGTGGCGCTACCGTGCCACGTTCCACTCGCGATATCGTAGTGAAGAGAACCGTCCTGACGGAGTCCAACGCGAACGAAGTGAGCGTTGGGCACGTCAGGACCGAACGACGAAGCGAGTGCTGAGCAATGCGAAGCACTCGTTAGGAGTGAGCGTCCTGACGGAGATTTGAACACGGGAAGACGGTCGCTCCCTTCGGTCGCGCTGCGACTTCCCTGCTCAAATCTCCGGGGAGTTTCGCCGACACTAGCCGCTCGCTGCTCACGGCTTCGCCGTTCGCTTTTCGTGGCGCTAACGCGCCACGCGCCGCTCGCGGATTAGTGTCGGCAGAAACGTCCTGACGGAGATTTGAACTCCGGTCCCTGGCTCCGCAAGCCAAGAGGATAGTCCACTACCCTACCAGGACTCATCTCTTCGTAACTGCGTGGACATTAAAGCCCTTTCGAAAGGCTCCCGTTGCCGCCCCGGACTTTCGTGGCCGTTGTGGCGTCAATTACGGCTCCTCGAGACGGTTACCGGTCTCAAACTATCGTCCTCTCGGACCCAGGCGAGATCGAGGACGTCGACATTCGACACGCGGAACCATCGCTGTGAGGTCCCTCTGCTCGCGGTTTCTCGCGTCAAACGCGGACTTCGGGGACCCAGCGGGTCGCACCGTTCGCCCCGGTTGGCGAACCGTATCCACCAATTGACCGCCACCGAGCCGTGTGCATCCTGTAGTTTAAGCCACAAGGCGCGGCCAGCATGAAGCATGTTCGAGAGCCGTCACCGAATCGAGGACCGACGTGATCGTCTCGAGGCCCGGACCGACGCAGAAACGCGTCGCCGCGCTGATTCGTCGAAACGTGGTCCGACTTGCCCCGTTCCCATCGGTCGAACCTCGGGCATTCGACGCCGCCGGCCCCGCGGTTGGAGGGGACGCGAGCGCGAACCGGGACGACCAGTATCGACGAATTGGCAACGTTTATGCGCGACCTACCCATGCACGAGCATAGAATGAGCGACATCGAGGGCGTATATGAGGACCTCGAGGCCGACGTTTCTCTCGAGGAGTTTCGCGAGGCCGTCGAGGCGAAAGTCGAGCAGATGGGGGGACTCGCTGACGAGGAGACGGCGGCGATGCTCGTCGCTCACGAAGTCGGCGAGAGCGAGGTCGGCGGAATCGCCGATATCGAACCCGGGATGGAGGAAGCGAAGTTTCTCGCCAAGGTGCTCTCGATCGGCGAGGTGCGCACGTTCGAGCGCGACGGCGAGGACGAGGACGGCCAGGTCGTCAACGTGGAGGTGGCGGACGAGACCGGGTCCGTGCGAGCGGCGTTCTGGGACGATCACGCTCAGGCCGCCATCGAGGAACTCGAGGAGGGACAGGTCCTGCGGATCAAGGGCCGACCCAAGGAGGGCTTTTCCGGCGTCGAAATCAGCGTGGACGACGTCCAACCCGACGATGATACCGAGATCGACGTGCAGGTCTCCGATACGTACACCGTCGAGGACCTCTCGCTCGGTCTCTCGAACGTCAACCTCGTCGGCTTGCTTCTGGACACCGACAGCGTGCGGACGTTCGACCGCGACGACGGCTCGGAGGGGAAGGTTTCGAACCTCGTCCTCGGCGACTCGACCGGTCGCATCCGCGTGACCCTGTGGGACGAGCAGGCCGATCTCGCAACTGAACTCGAGGCCGGGACGACCGTCGAAGTAATCGACGGCTACGTCAAGGACCGCGACGGACAGCTAGAACTCCACGTCGGCAACCGCGGTGCCGTCGAGGAAGTCGACGAGGACGTCGAGTACGTCCCCGAGAGCACGCCGATCGAGGATCTCGAGATCGATCAAATGGTCGATATCGCCGGCGTCGTTCGCTCGGCAGACCCCAAGCGAACGTTCGACCGCGACGACGGCTCGGAGGGACAGGTCCGGAACATCCGCGTCCAGGACGCGACCGACGACATCCGCGTCGCCCTCTGGGGCGACAAAGCCGACATCGACATCGGCCCAGGCGACGAGGTCGCACTCGGCGACGTCGAGATTCAGGACGGCTGGCAGGACGATCTCGAGGCCTCCGCGGGCTGGCAGTCGACGATCACGGTCCTCGAGTCCGATTCGTCCGGCACCGGCGAGTCCGGGGGCGATACGAGCGACTCGAGCGACGAGAACGCCGGCCTCTCTGCCTTTGCCGGTGACGACGGAGACCCGGGCGAGAGCGACGCCCGTGTGAGCTCCTCCTCGAGCGCCTCGAGTGACGCCACTGACGATAGCGCCAGTACCGACGCCGGGACCGACTCGGAGGAACCGTCCGACGGCGAGGAACGCGAGTTCACCGGCGTCGTCGTGCAGGCGGGTGACCCGATCGTGCTCGACGACGGCGAAACGACCATGAGCATCGCGACCGACGCTGACGTCGGTCTCGGCGAGGAGGTAACCGCCCGAGGAGTCGTCCGCGACGGTCGCCTCGACGCAAACGACGTGTTCTGACGCGGCGAGCAACCTCATCGGCCGCCTAGGAAAAGCGTTAAGGGAGTTAGCTTCGCCTATCATTATATGAACGTCGAACTCCCGTTCGCCCCGGTGGATACGATCATCCGGCGGAACGCAGGCAATCTTCGGGTGAGTGCTGACGCGTCGAAGCAACTCGCAACGCGGATTCAAGAACACGGGAGCGAACTCGCAATCGACGCCGCCGAGGAGGCGACGGCTGACGGCCGGAAGACGCTGATGGCCCAAGATTTCGGCGCCGAAGCGGTCGTCGACAAAGACGACCTCGAGCTTCCGGTCGCGCCGGTCGATCGCATCGCCAGGCTGGAAATCGACGATCGCTATCGCGTCTCGATGGACGCCCGCGTCGCCCTCGCCGATATCCTTGAGGACTACGCGGACAACGTCGCCCGGGCGGCTGCGACTCTCGCACACCACGCCGACCGGCGGACGATCACCGACGACGACATCGAGACGTACTTCTCGCTGTTCGAGTGAGCCGATGCAGTTCGGCTACAGCGAGCTCTGTCTCGCACACGATCCCGGTTCGCGCCACCCGGAGTCGCCAGACCGGTTACGGGCGATCCGGGAACGGCTGAAGAAGAAACACGGCGTCACGTACGTCGAGAGCGACCCGTGCGAACTCGACGCGATGGCGGCCGTCCACGACCGCGAGTACCTCGAGTCCGTTCGGGAGTTCTGTGCCGACGGCGGCGGGAGCTGGGATCCCGACACCGCCGCCGTCGAGGAAACCTGGGACGCGGCCTGCCAGAGCGCGGGCCTTGCCTGCTGGGCCGCAGAGGCGGCGCTCGAGGGCAATACAGGACGTGACACGCCCTTCTCGATTGGGCGACCGCCGGGCCACCACGCGGTCTACGACGACGCGATGGGGTTTTGCTTCGTCAACAACGCCGCCGTTGCCGCCCAGTATGCCCTCGATCACGACGCGTACGACGTCGAACGGGTGGCGATCCTCGACTGGGATGTCCACCACGGTAACGGGACGCAGGACATCTTCTACGACAGAGGCGATGTGTTCTTCGCCTCGATCCACGAGCAGGGGCTCTACCCTGGCACCGGCGACGTCGACGAGACCGGCGAGGGTGACGGCGACGGGACGACGATGAACGTTCCGATGCCGGCCGGCACCGACGACCGGGAGTATTTAGCCGCCGTCGACGGGCCGATCACCGCCGCGTTCACCGCGTTCGATCCCGATCTCATCCTCATCAGCGCGGGTTTCGACGCCCATCGCCACGACCCCATCTCGCGGATCCGACTCTCGACGGAAGCCTACGCGCTGATGAGCGACCGCGTGCGGTCCCTCGCCGCCGACACCGACGCCGCGCTGGCGTTCGTCCTCGAGGGCGGCTACGGACTGGACGTACTCGCCGACAGCGTGGCACTCGTCCACGAGACCTTCGACGGTCGCGAACCGATCGAGCCCGACGACGAACCCGGCGACAATGCCGAATCGGCTCTCGAGGACGTGCTTGAGGCCCACGATCTCGACGTTGACCTGAACGATATCTGACGAAATGGATCGCGGCAGTGGCGAGACGCTGTGCCCCTCATACGGTCTGCTGTAACGATGTACCGGTGCGACCGCAGACTGGATCGCAGTCGCGCCGGAACTGACTTACAGCAGTCCGTATCAGGGCCGCGGTTCGAAGTACGTTCGCAGTTCCGTGCCAAATTCGGCGAGCAACGCCGTGATCTCCGGTCCGATCAGTACTTCGTACTCGTCTTCGAGTGCCGTCTCGACGTGTGCACCCAGTCCGACGTCGAAGAGGCGGTCGCTCTCGAGGAACGCGCGGGCGGTGGTAAACTCCCGTTCACGCTCGGTGACATAGCGCTCGCCCTCGATGAACGGACCGTAGGTGTCGGAGTCGTCCGCGTAGGACTCGTAGAAGCCGGCCGCGTGGTCGCGGACGTGAACCGGTGGCCCCTCGTGGCGCTCGACGGCCGGTCGCTCATCGACCGCGAGTTCGGCGAAGACGACCGCGTTTTCGTCGGCGATCGTCATCGACCGAAAGACGTCGAAGCCGCGATCGTTCAGCCCCTTCGTGATGCCCGCCAGCGACTTGCGAAGCTGCGGATAGAGCTGATCCTCGACGAGATTGGGGGCGTCGAACCGGACAGCGACAGGCGTAGTGACCCGGCGCTCGAGGTGTTCGCGCAGTTCCGACTCGGACAGCGGCTCCGGATCGTCGGGTTCGAAGTGGTCGATCCGCGGGGACGCGAGGAATTCCCGGGCGTAGTGCTGAAAGCGAGCGACGTTCTCGGCCGAGCAGACCGCGGCGACGTTGCGTTCGGGATCCGTCGGATCGATGACGATCAGCGGATCGTCGAACGGAAGGCCAGTGTCGCCGACTGCCTTCTCTCGAGACGACGAAACCGTCTCGCGCGTATGACCATGTTCTTCTGGGTCGAGCTCGACCGGTGGCCGCCAGTCGGCCGCGGCCTCGAGCAGCGGCCGAAATCCGCCGTACTCGCAGACGAGGAGCTCCGTGAGATAGCCGCTGAACCCCCGGGTTCGGAGGTCGCTGCCGTAGACACCGATCCCCTTGAGAAACTGTTTGGTGACGCGGACAGACGCGGCGAGTTCGTCGTCCAGTCGTCGCTGGAGGTACCGAGTATGAAACGGCGTCCGATCGACCGCCGAACGGATCTCGGTCGCCGATTCGAGTCGGAAACAGGGGACGACATCGATGTCGAACCCCTCGACCGTCCCCTTAACGTAGGGATGTTCGGCGTACTCCTCGTGACCATCGGGCAGCGTCGCGTGGCCGACCTCGAGGCCGTATTGCTCGAGCGTTTCGCGCTCGAGCTCCGATGGGAATCGGACGAAGATATCGATGTCGCGGTCACCGCTGGTCCAGGTGTTTCTCGCAGTGGAGCCGACCTGTAAGACGTCGGCGTCGGCACACAGGTCGGTCGCCGCGGTCTCAGCCCGATTCATGAGCCGATCGGCGACCGCTCGGAGCCGCGCGCGTTCGCCGTCGTTGGGAGTGACCCGGGCTCGGATCTCGTCGACGACTCGCTCGAGATCGTGATCCGGCTCTCGATTGTCGGGTTCGTCACTGTCGTCAGCGCGATTTCCGCACTGACCGCTGGAACCGTTGTCCGCGCTGTCGGCATCCTCCTCGCTCATTGGGAACGCGTACTCGAGCGGTGCGTGAAAGAGTATCGAACCCGGAGCAGGGAAAACGAAAGCCCTATCAAATGCACCCGACTACCAGATGATGAGCCGAAGTAGCTCAGATGGTAGAGCACCTCGCTGTTACGGCGATTCAGGTCTTTCCTGTCCGCCGCAGATACGAGGTTGTCCCAGGTTCGAGTCCTGGCTTCGGCGCTTCTCGATTCGTCACAACTGGCTGGTCTGTGCCCCACAATTGAACTGTCACCCGCGAGTTCGACCACCGGCTTTCGGGGGAGAGATTATCGTCCTTCGCCAGTGACGTAGACACATGACCAGCGACAGCGACGACCGACGGAGTACCGACCACCACGGACACGATATCATCGATCCGCTCTACGTTGGGGTCGTCACCGTCTCGAGTTCGCGCGCGGGAACGGCGGATCCCGACGATCCGGGCGGAGACACCATTCAGGACTGTTTCGAAGCCGATGGCCACGAGGTCCAAGAACGGCTCCTGGTCCGGGACGACTATTCGGCGATCCGAACCGCCGTTCGCGGCCTCGTTGCACGCCGCGACATCGACGTGGTGTGTACCACCGGCGGCACCGGTGTCACCGTCGACGACGTCTCCCCGGAGGCGACCGCATCGCTATTCGAACGCGAGTTGCCGGGCTTTGGCGAACTGTTTCGCTCGCTCTCGTGGGACGAAGTCGGAACGCGAGCGATGGCCTCGCGCGCGACGGCGGGAATCGCCGTCGACACGCCTGTCTTCTGTCTCCCTGGGAGCCAGAGCGCCTGCGAAACCGCCTGTGAGGAGCTGATCGTCCCCGAATCGCCCCACCTCGCGGGACTGGCGACTCGGCACCGCGCGGAGACGACCGATCAGACGCTCGCGGATTACCAAGACGAGTAGGTGAGCTGCGTTTCCGGTCTCCAGACACGACTCTTGATCACGGCTTCGGTACTCGAGCGGCGGTTCCCTCCTCGAGACACGGACTGCCTGTAACCTGCGGACGGTGAAACGCGACCATCCGTGGCCGTTCGTCCTGAGACGGCGAGATGACCAGTCAGATATCCTGTAACAGCCTTTATTGAGTACGAGCGCGTGCGTCGGATTGCTATGTGTCACCACTTCGAATCCGTGACCGACCTCGACGCCGAGGAGCGCGAGGACATCCTCGAGTCACACAGCGAGACGGAACTCGAAGCCGAACTGAGTGACGACGAACTCGAGGCGCTGACTGCGTAGGAACAGGTCAGTTTTGCTCGAGCGAATCGGACAGCAAACGTTAATTACCGCGCATGGTTTTTCCCGATTGAAGGGCCCTTAGCTCAGTCTGGTTAGAGCGCTCGGCTCATAACCGAGTGGTCGATGGTTCGAATCCGTCAGGGCCCATCCGCAAAAAACCCGAAGTGTGGCCGAAACCGATTCGGCTGATAACCGGGGCCTGAACCACTCGAAGCGCAGCTTTTCTGTTTCCGCGCTACCCCCGTCTGAACCTGAACCGAACCAGTCACTGGTTCCGGGTCGTCGCCGTCCTGCGAAATTAGTAGCCGAAACGGGGTGGTCTGCGTGACGGTCGCCCCCTGGCCGTCGGTCGACAACTCGATGTGCAAGCACTGCGGAACCCACGTCACCGACCACTTCTCTCGGGTTTTCGGTGACAACCACAACCGAGCCCACCGCTGTGGTGACTGCGATACGTACGCGCGACTAAGCCGTGGCTCTGCAGCTGGCGTCGACGTTTCGATTCCGGACCCGGAAATGTCGCCCGGCCGTCACGGAGGTGAGACCGATGTGTAGCTGGTTCGTTCCGGCGAACCGACTGTACGATATCGACTGCCGGACGCCCATCCGGCCTATCAAGCGACTGATGCGGACATTCGGCGGGCTCTCGAGAACCGAGAGGTTCGCGCCGACAGTGGACAGTCCTCGAGTGCTACCCACCAGCGCTATGACGATGTTTCTATAGCAGCCACTGGAAGTCATTGTACGCCTGACCGACCGACAGCTGTCCGATCAGTGTGTGAATCGTTTCAGTGGCTACTATAGCGTTGGAACGGGCGCTGCTGGTGCGAATGAATTGGATCTCTCTGTGCAATCGAGTCGAGATATTTGTCGATTATCTCGAATTTGTCGTGCTTTCTATGGAGATGGTATCGAACGTGGTCTTGATCCTTGCACTTCTTCTGACAAAGTGGACACGTGTGTATGTGGTTCACTAATTCTCTACAATTGTGAGCTGAATTTATGTCTCTCTCCTAAGCACCTAGGGTGAGAGAGATCGGTCTGTAGAAGCGGGAACTGACCACGAAGACAGTGGTTCGCGATGAATCGCCTCGTTGAGTCCGACGAGTGCGAACGATGCGGTGACCGCATCGGCGCGCTTCACCGGCTCTGTCTCGTCTTGCAGCCACTATGTTCTCGATAGCAATACTGTCCTATCAGTGTGTGGTACTGACTACCTTCGGGCCTGTGGTTCGTAGGCCTTAAGTAGTGATCGGCGATTACAAATATATACGAAGATGTGGCGACAGGGCGTTTGGATACGCTGTGTCGTCACGGACGATTCGGAGTCCGAAGGAAATGAGGATCCTACCCCTGCGGTCCGCCGTACAGATGGGATCTGATGTGAGCCTTGGTAGTTCGGTGACGCCCGATCGGTCACTCGATCAGTGTCATCGAACGTGGACCATTTATGT